>Ga0315911_1000008_pt1 | contig 381285 bp, 343 predicted proteins | sample Edanod1MG_FD_207737 | JGI IMG/M metagenome (GOLD analysis project Ga0315911, IMG submission 207737) | Root nodule microbial communities collected in Santa Monica, California, United States - Edamame nodules 1 | ecosystem: Host-associated > Plants > Roots > Nodule | place: USA: California... | reverse complement strand
ATATGAAGGCCACAGTCGAGGTCCCCTCGCTGCAGAGATCGTGATCCAAAACGGGCAGATGCAGCGTATGGAGATCAGGTACGTCCCCCGGTACGTAGATGGACGATATTTGATTGCGTTCGGAAACTACCCTTCGACGCGACAGCAATCCAGTCATCACGACGGCACAATGCACGGGCACGTCGCCTTGCCGTGCGATGCGGTCGCCGTCTCCAAACGTTTTGATGATATGAGGCAGCTGTTCGAGCCGGACCTTATCCTGCTCGGACAACTCAACGACGGACAGCAAACGCGCGATTAGCTTGCGGTGCGGCATCAGACACTCCCTCCTTCGCAGGCGGGAGCACGAGAGTGTTCTCTCAGTCACCAGCGCCCACAGAAAAGGCCTTAGCCGATGATGCACAAGCAACGCCAGAAATGGAACTAAGTTCCCGCTCCGATGAACCATCAGTTGCGTGTTTGCACCGCGAGAAAGTAGGATTTCTCGCTGTAACAAATTGATACAGAAAGTGCGCTCCGCCGGGCGCAAGATTCACTTCGGTTATTTCGGGAACCCAACTTTGCCAACATTCTCAATGGCATGGGCAGGTGATTTTCATTTCCTATTTTTACAGCCCTAAAATGACGACCGCTGCGTCCTGGCGGACAGCGGTTCGGCAATCAGTCTAGGCCCCAGCCAGTCCCCTCGCTGGGGCCTTTTTTTGGAACAGGGGGCGACCGGCGCGGTTCTAGTCTCGCTTTGATGAGGAGTGGGACGACCCCTCGGCCTCAGTGCTCTTCCCGGGCGCTGGGGCCGCCGTTTTTTGCAGTTTGAGGTTAGCTCACTTTGTTGCGGCTGATCGCGAAGGAAAAGCGGACGGTCATAACGGGGCCGGCGTCGTCCCGAACCTCGATCTCCATTTGCTCAGCGCCGCTACCACTGAGGGTCGCTACGGCATCGCGGGCCATGCCTCCTAAAGATCGCGCAGCCTCGTCCTGTGCCGCGTCCAGATCCCGAAGATCTAGGCCTTCCTCGTCAGGGGTTGTTCCGTTGCCATCTTTTAAATCGAAGTAATACCGAGGCATTGAGCGCGCCCATTCATTTCCGAATATTTCAAAGCGAAATTCGGAGGCGCGTTCCTAGTGGCCCGCTTTTTGAAATGCGAGCGGCCTGTCTGGGGAGCACAGGAACAGTTTCTCGTTCGGCGGTTGGATCATTGGCGGGTCGCACTGCCCCGCGGCATTAGGACAGCGACGGAAGCCGAGCGCCAGCGACGTGCCCGCCCGCTCGGCTGCCGCTGAATGAGGCTAACAGCCCATCCTTCCGGGATTTCGTCCAGCACGCGATCGACCGCTTCGTCGGGCGAGGTCGCGGCGAGCCAGATTCGGATCTCGCCCTCATCGGTCGTCACACGGACTAGATGAACCTCGGTCGCCTATTGCATGAGCAATAAAAGCGGAATCGAGAGAGTCGTTTCAACGTTCTTCGCTTAAGTTAAGCCTGGAACCGCGATTAGGGCGCTATCCCTGACATGCCTACTTTAATGCGGACGCGAAGGCCGTAGCGCAAACTCCCTGTATGTTCAGGCTCGGTCACCACGACGGCGTCGAGTGCAGCTTCATGGCGTTGGCGGCGATATCGTTCGTAGCGCTCATCGCAGGCATAGGCGCCCTGTTGATCGGCTGAGCCTGTCATCTCATGGATTGATCCAACCGCCTTGGCCTCAGCGTGTACCCCCTCGCTGAGGCCTTTTTCACAAGGTGCTAAGCGGATTGGCGGGCTCTTCATCACGGTGGCTAGGGAACCAGTTTTGACCCAGGTTAGTTGAGGGGCATGCCCGATGCCGAGGGCTTTGAAAAACTGTTCGCCCGCGCCGCTGCAGAAGACTTAACGCTGCGCAACTGAGGGCGCTAGAAGCAGCCGAACGGGGCGAGGTGATGCGGAATGTTCCGGCCTATACCGTCACCGGTCCTGCCGGTAGCAAGGCGATCTGGCGCATGTTCAGGGAAGGATTAATTGCCGATGGGCCGCGCCGCGCTAGAGGGAAAGCCAGTATCCCTATGGTGCGGACGGACGAAGGCCGGATGTTGCTCTTGGCTGCAAGATCGCGCTCATCGTCAATTTAGCTGGCCTCTCGCTGAGGCCGTTTCTTTGGGTTAGCGAGGCCCGCATGGAGCTGGTGGAAGGGGTCGTCGCAATCGTGGGGGTGCTCAGCGCGGCGGCCGCGGTTGGGACCGCATATTGGTATGTCATGTCAGAACGGCAGAGGCGATAGGCCCAGTGGCTCTTGGTCAGGCGAACAGGTCTTTGCCTGGCTGAAGCATCCTCACGAACGTCCCGCTCTCGTGGTACTCGAGCCAGCCTTTGCCGATCGCGTGCTGTAGCCCAGCCCAATACTCAGCCGGCGTCGCCTTGTCCTGGTAGAGCATCGGATAGTTGATCTTCTCGATGTAGATCCGGCCATCCTGAATCGGCTCGAAGGCGCGGGCGTGCTCCATGATCCGACGTGCGGCTTTCTCGGCGTCAGAGTAGGGGCGATCACCCACGTCTTTCAATTCTCACCTTGGGCTGATTGGGCAGCACGTGGGTTATTCTCCATCCGTTATAGTCGTAAATCCCAACCCAGTGATGAACAAGCTTTCCGCACTGCCAGCAATTGAAGGTGCCGGATGCATTGGTATGGGTTGCGCTGCGCTCCTGGCTCGCTGAGTAGACGATGCCGCAGCCGATGCAGGTGAAATGAACGGTGACGGGAGGCGTCATAATGCCTCCTAACAATCGAAGCCAGTCAGCGTTCCTCCGATCGGCAAAACCGCCCTTGCTCTTCGGAGGAGCTTTCAAGATCAGAGGAGCCCCTAAATGGCCACTGGCCTGCGGAAGAGGAATGGCGACCGTGGAGCATGACACCGACGAAGAGTGCCGCGAACGGTTCCTCTTCGAGTGCTTCAATTGCGGAGACTGCCTGCCGATGGAAGAAGAAAGTTCGCACAATACAAGCTGATAGCCTGAGTGAGATATTCGAACTACATCGCTGTTGCCCAGGTACCGGATTTAGAAGACGGCGGCTCCATCATTAACGAAGGAGCCCATCATGGCACGAGCGACGATCTCTCTGGTTTCCGTTCAGAAGCCGACCGCTAATACGCCGGTTCTTCAGCGGCGCAATAAGTTCACTGCCAGCATCGAGCAGCAGATCACCAAGATCGGGCTGTTCCGGGAAGGAAAGCGCATCTCCCGCGAGCAGTTCTGGGTCGATGGTGCTGGTGCAATTTTCTTCCAGCTCCGGTATGGGAAGCAGCCGCTGGAGCTGGAGAAGGGCAAGAGCACCCTGAAGGCGTCGACGTTTGACGATCTCGTCGAGCAGCTTGACCAGATCAAGACGATCGCCGTCGCTGGTGGCCTGGACGAGGCTTTGTCTGCCTGCGCCAATGCGGTGCGGTCCAACTTCAAGACGGCGAAGGACAAGAAAGCCAGCAGAGGCTAATTCGATCCTACTTTAGGCGTGGAGGTGCTCTGTCTCGTCACCCGCGAGACAGTAGTGCCGTTTCTGGGCTGCATTTCGCTAGTTCTTTCTACCCGGCTTTTTAGTAGGACGCTGAAGGAAATCGGCCGGCTCGGCTTGAAGCACGGTCGATAGCTTCACCAGGATTTCAAGACCAACCCAGGTTGATCCTTTCTCCAACTTGCTGATGTAGGTCCGATTCACATCGGCCTCATACGCCAGCGATTCCTGCGAGAATCCTCGTTCCCGCCTGATCCTCCGCAAGTTAGCCGCAACCACCTGGCGCCAATCCATAGGCCGAAATGATCAGGCTGCTGCTTATTGACCCACCGCTTTAAATCGACAAAATGGAAGCTTTGATTGAGGAATTGCCTGATGCCACAGGGAATTTGGACGCGAGAGAACAAGCCGCGTTTGGAGTTTGACCGTGCCTGGAAATGGCTATTGCTTCCGGGAGTGGTCATTCAGTGGTTTCTTTACACATTTCCGAGTGGCAGCTTTGCCAAGGTTGTGACGGACACGCGCGTCGCCCGCAGCCCGCTAATGACCTATGTTATCAGCGCCAGCTTCTACATCCTCGCGGTGCCCTTAATCCTTTTGCTTCTGTTCAGCATAGTCTTTGCTCGGTGAAGTATGGCGAAGAAGCCTCCCCAAGAGCCGCTGGGCTGTACGATTGCCACCATTGTCATATTAGGGCTCGCATATTCGCTGCCCTACATCTTTACCGCCAGTTTCTACGCCTTTCCGATCTTCCTCGGGTTTCTCTTGATGCTTTCGGGCTGGCGAGGCCCGCCCACTTCCGAGCTTATAGACGAGGCTCAAATCACCGCAGCGACGCACGATCTCGAAAATGCGAAGAGGTCGCTGCTCGATGAGATTGCCAGGCTCAAGAGTGCCGGCATCAGAGAAGGCGTACGCTACCTTAGAGCAGAAGATCGCTTCGAGATGAGGTCCCGCAGGGGTCAGGAGCTGAACCAAGGGCTCACAAATGCCAGGTCGTTGCTGGCTGATGTTGTTGATCGAATCGAATTGACGCAGCATCCCGAACATCGCAGCGACCATGCAGGGCGTTTGGCCATGCGATCTTGGAGACTAGGAAGGGCATACCGCCTGGCGTTCATAGCTGCACTGTTGGGTTTCGTCGCTTCCTCCACTGTTTTCGACGTTTATGTCTACTACGGAGGTGGCTCCGACTTGCTTGTCTGGAATCCGTTTCCGCAGCTCATAGGGCGTCACGTTCAGTTGGGCTCTATCGTTGGATGGGTACTCGGCTTAGCGACTCTCTCGGTCGCTAAACGTCGGAATCGAATCATTGAAGAGCGCGAGAGCGACGTCGCCGATCTCGATGTTGACGCCCTGAACGATCCTGTTGGATCACAAGCAGGGGATCAGAATGGAATCGAGAATCGAAACCAAGAGGCCGACGATCCCTACTCTGTTCTAAACGTCTCGCGGCAAGCTACCATTAGCGAGATTAAAGCGGCCTATAGGCTTGCAATAGTCAAGTGCCATCCCGACACCGTTGCCGACCGCAGCAGGTCAATCCGCGAAGCTGCCGAAGCAGAGGCCCAACGCGTCAACGCAGCGTACGACGCAATTCGAAACGAGCATGGCTTTGGCTAATCGGTCTGTTCGGGTGAGCCCAACAGAAGGCCAGACCGATGTGCCTGGAATGACGGTCTGATCAGAAACGTCGGCTATTCGAAGTACACCGTAGTTGCCCGACCCGATGCTGACGTATTCCGACAGGGCGCCTTGGATGTCAGCGTTAAAATGGCGCTCGGCGGACCCTTTGGCCAGAAAATTTCGGTACGCGGCCTTGAACTCCGTAGATCCTGATAGCTAACCGCCAGAAAACCTCGTCACGGTGGGAGACGTGAACGCGCAAGATGGCGGCGATGATCGTCAATACGAACGCAATGAACGTCTTAGATATCGAAACGCCGAATGCTGCCCGTCCTGCAAACGTCGGGCATAGAAGGCGATCTCAACGACGGTTAGCATGTTGCTGCGGCCCAATTGGGAGGCCTGAATGGCAAGGAAGGCAAAGAAGCAGACCGCGCGCGGTCGCAAGCAGGACCGGGCGCGCGTCGCCGGTGGGCAGGATTACGAGGTGAGCTATGAGGCGAGGAAGACCGGCAAGTCGGCCGCATCGGTGAAGAAGGCCGTCAAGAAGGTCGGCACCAGCCGGAAGCGGGTTGAGCGTCGGCTTGTATCGGCGATGAAAAAGTCGTTAGGAACGGCACCTTCGAAGCGTCGTTTGCAATGCGTCGCTCGCGGCAGAGCGGCAAGGACGAGTGGAGCGTGCCCCGGCTCTTGCCCCCGCTTCCTGGCAGGATTCACACAGGTTATTTTCGGACCGGGGCGTCGTTTGAGATAATCCAAACAACGGGCATGTAATTTTCATTTCCTATTTCTTCAGCCCTAGTACGACGACTGCTGCTTCTCGGCGGACAGCGGTTCGGCGATCCAGCTCGGCCCCAGCATGATCCGGATGCTGGGGCCCTTTTTTGAATAGGAACGACGAGCGTGCATGGGCATTGGTCGCCCTGTTCGGTGCCGCACCGCTACCGGCACCGAGACGCCCAGCTCCAGACTGGCCCCAGGATTTGCACCTCGCTGGGGCCGTTTCTGGTTAGGCGGCACGCCACTGCCGGTCCCTGGTCGCCCCCTAAAATAGGAACTTAACGGCCGAATGCTGGTTTCGGGGTCAGGGTAATCATGGCAACTCGGCCTCGGCGCTGGGGCTGTCTTTGCTAAGGGGGCGAAATCCTATAGGAACAAATCCAAGATCGCGCTTGTTGATGCAAATCACCGACAACTATACCGGGCGCCGGTGGCAGAGAGACCGGTTTGCGCTCCCGCCTTTGAGGGATCGGGAGCGTGCCATGTGCGAAAAGTGCGTCGAACTAAATGGCAAGATCGCGCACTTGAAGGCGCTGTCTGTACACATCACCGATGAGCAAACCTTGGAAGGGGTGGCTGTTCTGACCAAGCGTTATGAGGCCCTGAAGCTCGAGCTACACCCCGGCAAGGACTAATTGCGCAGTCAGCTGAACCTTTCTTCAAGACGATCGCAGTCGCCGGCGGCTTGGACGCAGCCCTCTCAGCCTGCGCCAACGCGGTGCGGACGAACTTTAAGACGGCGAAGGACAAGAAGGCAGGCAAGGGCTAGCTCATTCAGAGTAGCCGAATGTCAAGGACTGTACCTCACTCCCACTACCCGATCATTGCGGCGCTCTGTTTGATTTCAGCCGACATTCGCAGCATGATTCGACTAGGTCCGCTTGCCCACGCCAGTGGAAAAGGTCTCATGTGCACGCACCGGGGTGCAGGCCGTGAGTACGAGCGCAAACCGGCTGCACTGCCAGTCAGCGCCGAGCGCGGCGGTGGTGGGTGATGTCAGGTTGACCGACAGTAATGCCGCTACGCAGGCAAGCGTCACGTACGCCGCGATCAGCACCGCTCCCTTGTGGGTCCTTGGGTGGGAAATCATGGACTTGGCTCCTGTACGATGGCCGGAAGATTAAGGGGCAGGCTCCAGAGTCCTTGTGATCTGATTCACGTCCCGACCCACATTTTTCGCTGGTGGCCCGAAGGCGTGCGCGATTGCTGGCACTGAATCAGCGCTGCAGCCGGACTCGCGCACCGGAGCGAACAGCATCTTTAGTCGATCAACCTCCTCGGCACCGGCGAGTAACGCGGGCGGAATGTCAACGCCGAGCGCCCTGGCTGTGGCCAGTTCAAACCTGGTTGGCTGCTCGACGGCCTTCGCGTGCGGCGGCTGCCTCGGTTTGATCTTGATCAAATTCAGCAGCGTCGCCGCGCCGATCATCACCAGGACGCCACCAACACTGAGCGCGATCTGCATCGTCAGCCCCTCGGAGATGTCGAGCAGCGCCAGCTGGCTAGCGAGCGTCAGCAGTACGCCGAGGCAGTAGATTGGCAGCGAGTTCTGGCCGCAGCGAATGGCGCCACGCATCACCGGCGTCGTCAGCCCTTGCCAATCGCGAGGCACGAACGATACGAACAAAACCGCAAGGGCCAAGAAATGCAGCAGTCGCAAAGGGGCGAGATTCGATTTGTCCATCGGGTAAAGCAGAGCCTGCGGGACCAGTACTTCCAACGGTTTGATGCTCCAGCTCAACGCGATGATGAGGCTGAACACCAGATAGACAACGGCAGGTACAAGCGCGGCGCGTGAGGTCACCCACGGTCGGAATCTCTTGCCCTCGACGATCCACCACGCGCCAAGCACAAGCGGCAGCTGCCAGGCCAGCGGATTGAAGAACCAGTGGCCGTTCGGCCATGCCGGGATGGTCCAGCCGAAGACGTGCACCAGTGCATAAAGCAGCAGCGACGCGCCGAGCGTTGCGTTCGGCGCTCGCAGCAGCAGCCACAGCAGCGGCGCGAACAAAAGGTGATAAAGCACGAAGAGCGGCAAGATGTCGGTATTGACGGGGCGGTATTGCAGGATCGCCGCGTGCGCGAGCGTCATGCCCGGCTCTTCCAACAGAATGCGCGTATTGCTCTCGTCGGCAAAATGACCGCTGCCTGCGAGGTGAACCATGATGGCGCAGGCGAGCGTGAGCAGCAGAAATGCGACATAAATATCCCAGCTTCGCCACAGCGTCCGGCCGATCACGCCGGTCCAGCCCCCGCTCTGCCGTGCCTTGCCGTAGGCCAGCGCGCAGGTCAGACCCGAAAGAAACATGAATACTTCCGCGGCATCGCTGAAGCCGTAGTTGCGCAGTGTCAGCCAGCTCCCGATGTTGTTGGGGACATGGTCAAGAAAAATGCACCAGAGCGCGATGCCGCGGCAGGTATCAATGCGCAGATCGCGGCCGTAGCCTTTCAGCTCCGGCAGCGCGGCTACCAATGGCTTCGGGGTGGCAGTTCGATCATGCATCTGATTGCCCCGTCCGGCGTGCGAGCGCGCCTCAAGAAGGACCGAATTTGAAAAACGGCCGGGTCGTAACAACGGCGCAGTCTCGAGTTGCTTCACGCCGAGCCCGGCCACGAAAGCTATTGCGATAACGATCGTATGGCGGCGCTTGATGGAACCTCCTGGCGCGCGAGGCTGTCCGTTGACGATCGTAGTTCAACGGCACAGCGTGTAAACCAGCCGGAGGTCCACAGTGAGAGGTCCTAGGTCCTATGATCAAGGTACCGTAAAGATCTCGGTATCGATCACCGCTGCGCACCGGCGTAGGAGACTCTCAGTCCCACAACTCTCGTGGTCCGCACTCGCTCTTTCGTTGCCCTACTGTGAGGTGATTACAATTACAGCGCACAACGGCACTCGGCTCCTACCTTGAGTGCCTGATGGCGAACCGCTGGCTGGGCTAAAGATAGAGGACGGACGGTTTCGGGAGCCAGTCTTTCGCCAGCTTCTTCCTCGCCAAAGACCCGAAGGCGGGTGTATGATTTTTTCAATTGGATCTCCGTGCAATGGGATGACGGAGAGCTTTTTATGAAGGTTCTTATTGTCGACGATCATGCATTAATTCGCGAGGCGCTGCACGCTGTCGTGAAACAACTGAAGCGAGAGGCCGTCATATTTGAAGCTTCGAGCGGCCGTCAGGCCCTGCACATAGTCGAGGAACATCCCGACATCAACCTCATTTTGCTTGATATCAATTTGCCTGATCGAGATGGCTTCGCTGTCCTCCGCGAACTGCGTGACCGCTATGCGACCATTGCTATCATCATTCTCTCGTCCTCGGATGATCAAGATACAGTCAAGCGGGCTTTCAGACTTGGCGCTCTGGGTTTCATCCCGAAAACTACCGAACGTGAGGTCATGCTCAACGCCATCAAGTTAGTGTTCTCCGGCGGAATTTACATTCCCTCGGAGATTCTTGAGAAAACAACGTCTCCGCGGCTTACAAATAAGCTAGCGACGCGCGACTCTCCCAAGGGTCTCGGGTTGACCGATCGGCAGATTGAAGTGCTTGCGCTCCTGATGAAGGGAAAAACCAACAAGATCATTGCCAGGACTCTCAATATGGCAGTGCCGACAGTGAAGAACCACATCACGGTCGTTCTCAAGGCGCTCAACGTAACGAGCCGCACCGAAGCGATAGTAAAAGTAGGAAAAATGGGCTGGGAATTGTCGCCGAAATCTGACTCATAACGTCGCCCCGGTGTCTCTCCTGTCGTCATGATCCCTAAAGAACTCGTGCATGACAGCGCGGAGCCGCATTGGGTCGACAGGCTTGTGCAGCAAAATGTACCCTCTATCCTTGGCTTCGCGTAATGGTTCGGCTGCCGTATCGCCGCTGATGAGGATGGCTGGAATTGATGAGCCAAACACTGCATTAATTTGTTCAATTGCTCGGATCCCGGTCTTTCCGCCCGCAAGATGATAATCCGAGATTATAAGATCGGGGCGTTGTTGGCACTCAGCAAGTCGGATAAGTGCGCCTTCGTCGGATCCGGCGGTCAGGACGGAGTATCCCCATTTGCCAAGTAATCCGCCCGTTTCCTCCAGCACAATTGGAGCATCGGCAATAACAAGGATTACCCTGCCTTCGACCGCAAAGACTGCGGGGCGAGGTGAGTCGACGGGCTCGGTGGACGTGACGCATTCATCGGCAACTGGAACCAGGATTGCGAATCGCGAACCTCGGCCCACAGTCGAAGCTAAGTCGATTTGATGGTTGAGAAGTACGCGCAGCCTGTCGACAATAGCCAGGCCAAGCCCCAGGCCGCCGTACCGGTTCCGTTCTGGGCCAGGAAGCTGAAAAAACTCGCCAAAGATATTCTGTTTCTGATCCTCAGGAATGCCGGGACCGCTATCCCATACTTCAATACGCAATATTTCACTGCGGCGACGACATCCGACGAGGATCCCGCCCCGCAATGTATAGCGCACAGCGTTGGATACCAGATTGAGCAGTATGCGTTCGAGCAGCATCGCGTCGCTCCGCACCCAGGCGTCACTTCGCCTAACGCGTAGACGCAAGCCTTTTTCTCGCGTTGCTTGATCAAACCTGGTCTCAATTGTTTGCAACAGGCGCGCGATCGGGAATTCGGTAATTGTGGGTGTAAAGATTCCAGCATCGAGCCTGGAAATATCCAGGAGCGAATTGAACATTTCATCCATTTCTTTGCACGTTGCATCGATCCGCTCGATCGTCTTTGCCCTTTCCCACGATTTGAGCGGCGTGCGCAGCTGTGCAACGAACAGGCCTAGTGCATGTAATGGCTGCCGCAAATCATGGCTTGCCATGGCAAGAAAGTGCGATTTTGCTGCATTGGCGCGTTCCAGCTCTTGCGTACGCTCTGCGACCTTCCGTTCGAGTTCGATCTGCGAGCGGCGCAGACTTTCCTCCGCTTTCTTGCGCACCTCGACGTCGGCACTCAGCAACAAGCTTGGAACGGTAATGCTGATCAAGAACATCAACACCAGCAGAAATGAAACGTTGATGTCCGCGGTCGTGAACGGGCCGCCGCCCGTGAGCGTCCCCCAAATCGTGATACCCGCAAGCACCAGCGCAACCGTTGCGGTGTCACGTGGACCGCGGCGCAGCGCCGCCCACAACATTGGCAGGATCGCAAGGAAACCCAGTGGATTTCGGCTCGGCGTTTGCTCGATCAGGGGGCTGAAAGCAATGAGTCCAACAGCCGCCGCTGTTGCGAGGACGCAGACGGTCTCTAAAAATTCATCGCGGTTGAAAGCATGGTAATGGCTTGACGCCCAAAGCACGATAACGGGGGCAATGACCAGCGCGCCGGTCACATCTCCCAGCCACCATGTGACCCAGGCGTTCGCGAAATTCGTCCGTTCGATGTACCCGGCGGTTGCCAAGCTGGTCAGTCCAATGCTGGCGCTGATCGGTGTTGCGATCACGAAGCAAATCAGAGCAAACTTCGCGACGGAGTTTGGCGTCGAAAAAGTATTACATCCGCTCGACCATCGATTGATCAGGTAAGCGCCAACAACCGCTTCAAGAGAGTTTCCGGTCGCAATCGCAATTGCGGTGGCAACCGAGCCGGCGGTCGTCGCATTGGCTATCGCCGCTGCCACGAAAATTGCGGGCGAAGTCCGATATCCCCACAACAGCACCGCCGCCAGCGCGACACCCGTCGGTGGCCAAATTGGCGTTGCATTGGGATGAATAGAGGCGAGAGCAAGGCCGCCTTTTGCCAAGGCGAAATAGGTCACTCCAATTGCGACCAGGCCGCCGGCATGGCCAAAGCTTCGGCGGAACTTTATCTCCGGCGTCAGTGATCGTGGATCGGACATCGTCGGCGCCTGGATCAGGCAGTTGGATCGTCCATCATGGCTGACCTATTGATCTCCTTGATAAAGATCAAAGATCGCTACTTTTACTGCCGACAGGCTGGAGCATCTAAAGTGCACCAACTTTTCGGAGCTAAGCGACCTGTCGCTGACTCTGATAGAATCAACGTCGCCCCCACAACCCCGGCGGCCCACCGCAATTGCCCTGCATAATCGCAATTCGGGTTCGTTGAGGAAACTACCCATTTCGAGCTAGCAGAACGCGCAGCTGGTAGTAAGCCTTTGCCCTGCGAAGTCCGAAATGGGTCTTGGTCGTGTAAAAACACCCTTCCCCTGGAGGGCGGTGGGAAGCCAGGACGGTTTGGTCTCAGGCCGCGATCGCGGCCATCAGTGGCTTGGTCCCGACGATGTTCATGACCCGTGTCAGATTATAGGCCAGGACCGAGAGAGCCATCCCGGCGGCTACTTTTGGAAGCGTTTTGGTGAGGAAGTGTGTCGCTCCCATGCGGGCCTTCATGGTGCCCGAACGGATGCTCGACAGTCTCGCGACGCACGCGCATGGCTTGTGCGTTTGCATCGAGGCGCTGCTGCACGGCTTCGAGCAGATGCTCATGCTCCCAACGTGGAAGCCGTCGCTCCGGCCCTGTCGTGCATCGCGATTTGAGCGAACAATTTTGACGGGCTGTGGTCCAGTAGCGCCTTAACCGCTTGCCATCTTCCTCGTTCGTAAAGCGATACGGCAGTTGCTCCCCAGCCGGACAGCGATAGGCGTCCTCCTCCGGCAAATAGACAAAGTCCTGCTTGCCGAAGCGGCCATCTGACTTGGCACCCGACGTCTGCGGCTTGGGCAGAGTTACGGTGATGCCGGCCTCATGGCACGCGAGGATCTCCAGGCTGCTGAAGTAGCCGCGATCGGCAACGGCCTCGGGCGTCTCGATCTTAAGAACAGTCTTCGCCTGCTTGGCCACATTGGCCAATTGAGCCCGATCCGAGCCGCTGTTCGTCACCTCATGCGTCACAATCAGATGGTGCTCGGTATCGACGGCGACCTGCACATTGTAGCCAACGACGCCGGAACCGCGCCCGCTCGTCGCCATCGAGCGGCTGTCGGGATCGGTCAGCGAGATCTGCTGGTCAGCCGAAGCAAGCATCTGCTTCTCGTAAGCGGCAAGCTTGCCCATTTCCTCCTTCAGCTTCGTCAGTTTTTCGGTAAGCCTCGTCACCTTCGCGGCCAGTGCCGTCGGCTCTTGCCGGTCGGCCGTGTCAAGTTGGCTCAGATAGTGCGAGACGCTCTCTTCCGGTTGGGCACGCCGCCGTTCCACCTTCGCCCGTGTGAAGTTCTTGTCGCGGTTGTTCACGGCTTTGAACTTGCTGCCATCACTCGCCGTCGCGAGAAGGCCCATCTCACGACAGAGTTCGACGAAGCGCGCACATACCCTGCGCAGCGCCAGGCCATTGTCCTTTCGGAAGTCCGCGATCGTCTTGTGATCTGGTGCGAGCCGACCCAGCAGCCACATGACCGCGACATTGCGTCCGGCCTCTCGTTCGAGCCGCCGGCTCGCCTGAACCCGGTTCAGATAGCCATAAATGTAAAGCTTGAGGAGAACCGAGGGGTGGTACGATGGCCGACCAGTAGCCGCTGGCTCCACCCCCTCAAATCTCATCTCGGCCAAATCGAGCGCATCGACAAACACGTCGATCACGCGAACAGGGTTACTCTCGTCAATGAAATCATCGAGGCACTCGGGCAATAGCGTCCACTGCCCACGATCCGCCTGATTAACGAAGCGCCTCATCTGCTTCCCCCGCAGATCACGAGGGAATCATAGCAAAGCAGCAGCGTTTTCACACAGCCAGGGTCAAAATCGGAAGTGTCTCCGCCGTGGTGGCGTGTCCGTTCTACCCTCGAAAGCAGAAATGGAATTCGGAAAGCGCGGACGGTGGCCACCGTGTACCAGCAGTAAGCATCGGCAAACGAAATCATGTAAGCTCGTCAAACATAAACGCTGGTTTATGATTGGCAAGTACGTGCCCTTAGAACTGCCATCTCTTGCTCAGGATTTCGGCCACGACGCTTGCGGACAGAAAACAGCACGCGCTGTGTAGTCTATCATCTTTTGCGATATCACAGAAATCTGCGACGGCCTTAATAAAGAGATAGGACGGTTTGATCACCCTTGTAGACGTACACGCATAGAAAAATGCGTACGCCTCCATATCAACACCGAGCATCTTATCGTTCAGCTGCTCGATACGGCTGATTATCGCGGTGTTGGACACTACCGCCGAACCACTGGCTATCGGACCCAGCTTGAACGAAACGTTGCTTATCTCGCCGCTCGAAAGCGCACTTGCTTTACCTATCACGGCATCGCTGTTACTCAACTTGGACTGGACTAGTGCTCGAGCAACATGATGAGCCTTCGTGTCTCGTATATTGATCGGCTCAGGTCTTGGAAAGAATTTGGCATTCTCGCCTTCTCCTTTCCACTTACCGCTATCCCAGTCGAAGACGCTTTCGGCGATGATCACATCGCCGGCTTGTGTCTTGGTCGAAAAGCCTCCGCAAAATCCGGACATAAGGAACAGAGATGGCCTAAACTGCGTCAAAAGAGCTTGAGAGGCTGAGGCGGCCGATGCTTGTCCAGCTCTTCCTACGGAGAAAATCACTCCGCGCCGAATCGAGCCCTGCATATCTGTGAACAGGAATTCCTTCGCTCCTGGCCAACGGGACAGCTCACTTAGTTCGAAGATGTCTGCGTAAGGTGCACTTTCTTCATCCAGGGCCGTGATGATCGCGACGTCGTAGTCATGCTGCTGATAGATGCTTAATAGACGTGAACGAGCTGCCTTTCGCGCGAACGAAATTCGATCCTTCAACCTGGCTAGCCAATCTTCACCTTCGGTTTCCTCGATAATTGCTAAAAGATGGGCCCCTATGCGCGTGTCTATTTTCTCTAAAGCCACCTTATCTTTCGTGACACCGATAAGGTCTCCAGGCACGTTTAGCGTCTCCCCCTCAAAGAGTTCAACGAGGAGATTTTCTGCGACTGTATAGTCCGCTGACGACTTTGACTTAATGTACGGAAGGGTAAGATCGAGTATGACAAAGTCGTATAACGTGCTTCGAAGAGCCTCTCGGCTCGCCACGCCGTCCTCCACTATCGTAATGACGTTCTCGCCAGGCAACAGCTCTTCAAGAATAGCTTTGATTGTCTGAGCGACTTCCGGCCTGTCATGCGCGACGAGCGTCTTCATAGTAAGCCCTCCACGAGCGCTCGCAGATGTTCTGCCCAACCAGGCGCACCATAACGGATGCAGCCCAGCAGATTAGCGCCGATCAATGATCTTCCCTGGCTCTCCAGGTCCTGGAGTGTATGAGAATCGCTAACTTCATCATCCGAAGACGATCGCACGAAGTAGTCATAGCCCGTTACAATGACCGTCGGACTTTCCTTCTCCAGAAGGTACATCTGCTCAAGAATATCAAGCCCACCAAGATTGGCGTGGCCTTCCCGCATAGTGCTACCGGACCCTGGGGCGATATCCATTGATATGTCCAATATGATCAATAACCAACCTGATTGCTTCACAAGATCTGCTGCGTCTACAACCGTCTTTGCTCGAACGAGCTCGATCGAACCATTTGTGGTTGCTTCGAGAACCTCAACGACGTCCTTGTACTTGTGATCGACGTCTTCAACGATTAGCACTCGCCGTTGATCAACCATTAGCCGCTCGCTGGAGCAAATGGGACGAACACATGGAAGGCTCCTCTTCGCTGAAAGACGCGAACCTCCACGGCGCGGCGAATAATAGACGCTGACAGAGCGGCCACAATCTTCAGCCCGGATTTGCCGGCTTTGAGCATTGGCTCGTTAACCGATGTTGGTTCTGCTACATAGGTATCAGCCCGCACCTCCCCTCCGCTTCTTAAGGAAGAGAAGACCAACCCCCTCACGTCGCCACTCTTGAATTGATGGATACGTATTCGCACCTCGGGTCGATTGCTGTATTTGAGAGCATTCATAGTGAGCTCGCACCAAAGATCGAAAGCGGATCTCAACATCTCCGGTGGCACAATTTCCTCGTTCCAGTCGCTTGCCTCAAATGAAATTATCAGGCGGCCAGCGGCGACTTCGTCGTGAAATCTACCCTCAACCGCCATTTTCAATTCCGGATATACTAGACGCTCTCTTCGCGGAGTCCTCGGCGCCTCAAACCAAGAACGCAATTCGCCTGCCTTGCTCATGATCAGCGCTTCAGCGGTGCCGTGGACGCGATCAAGTGCCGTCGCGCTCAATCCCTCATCTTTTAGGACAGATTTAGCGGTCTGAACTGCACTTCTTAGCGCGGGCTGTAGTTCACCCAGGAGCTTTGCCTTAGCGACAAGAAGCAGGCTCTCAAGTCGATCCCGGAGCCACTGAACGACAAGACTGACAACTTCCTCTAAGCTCGATGTATTTTGCAGTCGCGTTACGAAGTTTGCCATTTCCGCCTGATCCGGCAAGAACTCAAAGAGGCCCCGTTGTATTTTCGCTTTTTTCGTATGCATGTATGCATCGATCCAGCTCTGCAAAGCAGCATAGACGTGTGATTCTATGACGGACAGGCAGCGATCACGTTCGTAATCCGCGACCCCTTGCAGCCTCGTTCGGCGTAAGCCTGACAGCGCAACGGCGAATTCTCGCCGCAAGTTGTCATGCCGTATGCGAATAGCAAGGATAGATTCAATACCGTAGGAGGGGTGAGATAGAAACGCATCTACAATGCGACAGACCGTTTGAACAAGAGGCCACTCTCTGTTTTTGAACTCATATGTTCGTACTTCTTTATTTCGGTACACATGAGCTGCCGTTGTGCGTGCGTCTGAAAGCAATGGCAGCTCATTGTACGTCTTGTTAACGGCCAAGTAGGTTTTGAATTCGTCGGCTACGTTTGCTAATACATCCGCACTGAAAATTTCCCATGGTAATTCAAATTGAGCCGTTCCGACGGAGATAAATGTCAATGCCGTCGTCAGCGTCCTTTGTTCGTAAGCAAATTGCTCAGCAGTCATAATGTCGTCGTTGAAGCCACAGGCGGCTGCACAAAGCTCCAACGCATTCAATCGTTCCGATAGTGCCGCTGTATAGTTAGCTTCCAACCGCATCTTTAAAATCATCGACGGGGTCAGGAAGAAGCGAACAAAGGCAACTGCATCCGCCTCGTATTCGCGCATGAGGAGCGCCACCAAACCGCTCAGGCGACTTCCCTCACATACCAAAGGGTTGAGGGCAAGCATGAGGGGATTTGGCTCACGCTGTCGCTGCTCCATGGCTCGCATCAACAGAACATAGATGCCATCGACTTGGCCTTGGAATGGCTTGATCCGGAGCGCCTTGATTACGCTATCTATCCAGGACCAATCAATGCCGGAGAGGAACCGACTGTTTCCTGACAAAGGGATTTGGCTTCTTACCTGCGCCATCCAATCCGAGATCTTCATCGACCTTTCAGGTAGTCGGAGATGCCAATGCAATCTCTTGATCCACCAGCGTGTGTTGAGGTCAACATTCTGCATAGCAGCGTCGGTTGCCTTTTCCGCGCCTACGTGAGTCAAAATGAAGCCCATTTGAAGCGCGGTGGCGCCCCTTGGCGAGGAAAGCACATACGGCGATACTGATCCAAAAAGGTTCAGATGCCTCATCAACTGAAGGTATTCGTCTTGCGTGTTTCGGCGTTCGACCATGTAGAGGGAGGTCAGGAGCACGCCAAGCAAGCGGCCGGCTTCGGAGAAGCCGTATCGTCGTGCTATCGCAACAACGTCTGTGAAGTCCGACTGTGTGGGATATTGATGCCATCGCATCCGCGCCAGAAACTCATAGACCCCATCGGGCACCGATCGAGGCAACGATGCGTCGAGACTCAAGAATGCTTCGAAAAAGTCTGCCTGCACCTTATCGAGTCGTAGGTTCGAAGATATCGGTAGATCGATCGAATTAAGTTCGAAATGCCATGTGTGACGTTCGGCGAATTGCAAGATTGTTTTTAGCCTTTGTGCTCCAATCGAGCCATACAGCTGCTTGGCCGCTTCGATTTCCAGCTCATCCAGCGGTCGCCCTTGAGCTATTGTCGATTCCAGGTGGGCGGTGATAATTTGCAAAGCATCAAATGGATGACAAAGCAAAGCCGCATAGCACTTGAATGCTAGCGTCGCCCTAGAATCGGAATCGTCTGCTATAAGAAGTTTTACCAACTCGAGTTCAGTTCGCCTCTGCTCCTGGCTAGGAAACGTTTGACCGAGGACTTGGTCAAACGTCTCTTTGGCAGGCAGATTGATAGAATAAAATATTAGCGGATACAGAAAGCGCTGACGTACCCAGTCGGAGTGGGGCTGTTTCGCAAAATAGTCTGCAATCGTCCCGTGCCGATCGGCGTTCAAGGCGCAATTCAGTTTGAATATAAAAAGGGATTGCTTGTCGATAGGTCTAACCGAGTCGAGAGATTTCGAAATCTCTAAGGCTTCAAGGCTCAATAGCTTTTTGGAAATATGTTTCTCTAGCTCAATCAGCCGCAGTACCGCTGCACTGTTTGTAGTTACGTATCGAACGACCAGTTGCAGGTACGCTTTGCGTATCGACCTCCTGTCTTCTGCAGCCAAGCGTTGCAGTATGCCCCAATCTCGGTCCAGCATTGGGAGCGCGTGTAGGGGGGAGGATACTTCATCGTATTGTTGAGGACTGGAAAACAGTGAAAAAAACGTAGTGCTTAAATAATCTGTCAGTGGCGTTACCAGTGTTCCGGCGCTTTCAGTTAAAAGCGTGAAGACTCGCCACCTAAGGTGGCGATAATTTTCGCCGCCGCGAGCCAGATTTCGTAGTCTATTAGCATTCGTATTTTTGGGCATGAATCGTCCGAAGTGGAACCAGCCCACCTTCTTACAACCTGCGGTTATCCAGTCAAAGGTCGACTATAGTTCGTGAGCTCATTGTGCATTGCAGGGTGAGCTTATCCGGTGAGGTATTGGAATCGGAACGCAACTATCGATTCAGCATCGATGTCGCGTATGAATGCCGGCCTTGTCCAAGCTCTTTGCACGTTCGTAGCCGCCTTCTGATTGGCATGCGCGTCATTGTTCGACCGTTGTCTTGACCGATAGATTTGGAGACCGGGCTCTTTTGAACTTCAAAAGGGGCGCCTGTGAACAAGTTCATTGCCTATTTCCGTGTTTCTACGGAAAGGCAGGGCAAATCTGGGCTCGGCTTGGCCGCTCAGCATCATAGGATCAGCGAGTTCGTCGCAGGAGCCGGAATGCTCATCGCTGAGTTTTGCGACGTTCAGTCAGGTCGAGATGATTCGCGCGTGGAGTTGCAACGGGCGATACAGCTGGCCAAACGCGAGAACGCAAAAATCGTTATCGCTCGTCTCGACCGCTTCTCCCGCCGCGTCAGCTTCATCGCCAGCATTCTCGAGCAAGGGATCGGGCTTGTCTGCGCTGAGATGCCCAACGCAACGGACTTCCAGCTTCATATCTTTGCAGCGCTCGCCCAGGAGGAACGTCGGCTGATCTCCGAACGAACGAAAGCAGCTTTGGCCGAGGCGAAACGTCGAGGGAAGATTCTTGGATTGAATGGTCGGTATTTGGCTGCGAAGAACCGCAGAGCTGCTGACGAATTTGCATCCCAACTCAGGGCGAAATTGGATGCGGATATATTGCGGCGTTCGTACAGCGAGATCGCGCGGCACCTGAATGAAGCGGGAATTACGACGACGACCGGGCGGAAGTTCTACCCGCAGACTGTCAAGAATTACGTCAAGCGGTTCGAATGATAAAGTTTGACTACGTTGTTTCAGCTCGATTGCGAGCCAATTGATTTAATGCGCTGACCGGAAAATATCTTCGTGCAATTCTGGTCTCACATTCTCCTTACACCCCTAAGCAATCTGCGGTTTCACATCTAGTTGGCCATCGAAGAGGCTGCCCCCTTCCTTAGCATCAAAACGCAATTCACGCATGGATAGGTGGAGGCTGTCAAAGCCTGCTGGTGACCGGGCGTCATGTCTACTAGACAGATGTTGGTTCCGAGCCGTTACAGCTCATGTCACTTCCTTCCGCACATTGCCTTGACATAAGCGAAGATGCCCCGATGCTTTTCGATGCCCTCTGACCAAGGCTGGGGGATTGCTCGCTTTTGATAGACGCGATCAAGATTCTCCAACTGACCGAACAACGTTCTTCGATTGTAATCCGAATAATTAAAACGAGAGCGCACTGCCGCTTGTTCGAATTGCTGTCGCCAGCTTGGTTGCTCGATGATCATCTCCAGGCAATAACTGTATACTCCCCACAGGACCGCTATAACGTCGTCGACTTCGAAGTCATCGGACTTTATCACCGCCTGCATGGGACTCAAATCTCGCCCAACGAAGAACGGCTTCATTGATCCTGAATTTAGAAGCCAATTCGCCGCTCTATAAACTTCCAATCCCAAAGACCGAAAAAACACCAATCCGCAAAAATCGACGAACAAATATTTGGCTCCAGCTAGGACCAAGCCCCTTGTATATAGGCTGTCACGAACAAGCTCCGCATCTTGCTCCTCCTTGTTCAGCTTATCCAGCTTAAGTCGCTTAACGCTGTCATCTCGGTTTTGTTTGCGTGTGGGCGTCAAACCGTCCGCGATCTCACGCAACAGCTCCGACAGTAGCAATGCCTGCGGGCTCGGGGCTTGTTGATCTGCCTCTGATCGAACGCTGGGATCGTTGAAAGCGAAGTTGTAATCGTAGCCATGCTTAGCAACGCGCTGCTTGAATACGAGATCGTAGAACTTTTCGTCGCTGAAGATATCCCTCTTGTTATGAATTGCCTCGTTCGAAAAGCCGATGAAAGATAACCACGCTTGCGCAAGTTCCAAGTTGTCAACGTTCCGAACGCCACCCGCACGTCCTTCAATCTTGAAGTCGGCAACTCGTTTCCCTTTTAACGAGCCCCAGAGCTTTGAATCGCTTTGGAACGCCTTCCAAGCACCTTCCTTGCGCTCATAAAACCAATTCATGTCCGCAAACAGCGATTCAAAATAAATCTGCTCCTGCTCATTCGATCGAAGATTGCGCGGCTGCATCGGATTCTGATTGTTTGTCGACTTCACCAGCTCCTTATAATCAGCCACGGCCTCGCGGGTGTGCAGTCGAACAAGAACCTCGCAGTCTTTCTCAAAGTGAGCCTTTTCCGAGTCACTGAGCTCATCAAATGCATCGTGAATCGACTTCACGGTCTGTAAGCCGTTGATAACCCCGGGTTGAACTATTCGTATGATGGGAGCCTGCCGATTTACTTTCTGAAAACTCGAGCAGATCAACGTAATGCCGTTGTTCAAATGCTTGAACTCTCGTCGCCCCCTTGAATGCTTCACGGATTCTCGGATTTTCTCGTTTACTTTTGAGCGCCTAAGCTCGCATCGCACGTTCGGTTCAAAAAGCTGATAGCCAAACCGATCGAAAGCGGAAACGAGATCGTACGCTTTCGTGAAAAAGACTGCCGACTTTGCCGAGGAGATCATTTCACCGCATACTTGTAGTTCGACCTTATCATCTCGCTCGCCGTTTGCTGTCCGCCAATCTGTGTTGGATTCGCGCCACCGTTCTGCAATGAGCTCATCGATAAAAATTGGAAAGGTCGATATGTGAATCGCTTGATTCGACCAAGTGATGTTTATTGGCGTACTAAATCGCGAGTACTCCTCGGCAGCTTGTTTGGTGAGGCCGTTCGCGAGGCAGCAGAAGAATATTGTGACTTCAAACGGCGACTCTTTGGCGGTCGGGCTGGCGCTGTAGCGGTGGATGGCAACGCCGATTTCCTTGATAAACTCTTGTACTTTTTTGCTTGCTTCTTTTGGCACCTCGTTTAGGTGCTCCAGCAACTTCCGTATGCGAGGCAAGTCGGCCAAGTATGAACTATCTGCCAGCAGCTCTGAATTTAGGCCCGCCGTGAAATCGTGACTCTTGAACTGAAATATCGTTGCCGCTTTTTCCTCGACGATCCAATAATCTACACCGAAATCGCCCCGACCATCGGACCAGGTCCCTGATCCTGGCTCGTACCCAAGAATGTCTAGGGCGATCTGACTGAAAGCCTTGTCGAACGTTAGTTCGTCCTCATCGGCCCTGCGATTGAGGAGGAACCCGAGTTGATCAGTCAAGTTTTTGCGCAACGAGGCGGGATATTTTTGCTGCTTCGCGCTCATCATTAAGCCCCAGCTAATTGCAAGACTTCAGTTCGGTGAGAGCGCCTCTTTGCTGGCCGGGAGTTGTTTACGAGCGCTGAGCGCCATCCGCAGACGCAATAGTCCTTCATTGAATCCCCCGTGTTCTGAAAATTAGCAGGCTGTGCGCTGCATTCGGCCAGCGACCTAAGATTGAACATGCCATGAAAGAAGTCCAGCTAGACAAGTGGCGAAGACCCAGTGCGAAAATCCGAAATGAGGGCCAACTGAGGGCCGCCTTAAATTAGGCTACTTACCCGGGCCCCCGAAGCCATCGTTCTTCCGCTGGGGGAATTTAAGTTCTCTGAGTGACCTGTTTGGGAATCTTTATTTCCCGTCCAGAGCTGGTTCATCGGCCGGCAGTTGGATGGTCGCGCCGTCAGCTGAGACTATCTCGAAATCCGGAGCGGCGCCGGTAACTTTCTGGATGAACTTCGCCGGGTCTTCAGGATCGACGAACAGTGTCATGCTCTGGCCATCTCGGAAGACCACCTCAAAGCGCTGAGTGTCGGGATCGACCGTCAGGCGTAACTCGCTGATCAACGATTGCAGCCTCGATGCGATCTGAGCACGGAGCTTGTACGCGTCCCCCCCTCTGGCTGCCCGCACGCGCTCGATCAGCTCCGCGACCTGGTCAGGGCGACGGTAATACGTCAATGCCGTCTGGTCGAGGACCGCAATCTCGTGGCGAAGTTGCTTTTCCAGCGTCTTCGCTGCGGCCAGCTCCTGCTCGCTCTTCTTGATTCTTTCGGCCAGAAAGTCGCTATTGAACTCAGCCATCTTCATGCTGGTCTCGAACGCACGGCGAAGCTCATCCTGAAGCAGCTTGATCCTTCCTTCGACGGCGTCTTTCTGAAAAGCCAACTCGCTGCGCTTGCTTGAATGTTCGCTTGATTGGACCAGCGATGCGAGATCAAGCTGCTCGACGAAGGACAAGAACGTCGACTCAAACTGGTCATAACGCCAGCGTCCGGTCATCACGCAACCATGCTCACGCAGTGCATTCGAGCACACGAGGTACGTCCGACCCTTGGGTGGTGCTCCCTTGTTTTGATAGTGCATTGGCTCGCCGCAGTAGTCGCAGACGGCCAGCTTCGAGAAAAGGTTTGTATACTGCTTGCCCTTTCTGCCGCCCTCCGGATGCGGCCTTTTTCCCTGTTCGGGTTGCGCATTCCGCCACCGTTCAAGGCGACCGCGCTGAGCCGTTTCGAATACGTCCTGCCTGATGATTCGGGGAAAGTAGTCCTGGATCGGCTCACCCTCGGGGATTCGCTTACCAGCCTCCATTCGATTGGGCTGGAACGCACCAGTTGCCGTAGGGCTGCTGAGGATCTTGTTGACCGTCGAGTTCTGCCAGCCCCCTTTGCCCATAAACGTCGGGACGCCATCGTTGTTGAGGCGGCGCACGATTGTGAACGTTCCGTATCCGGACGCAGCTTCGTCAAAAATCCTACGGACGATCGCCGCACGCTCTTCGATAATTTCGAAGCCTCTGCGATCCGCGGAAAGGCACAGCCAGCTGGGGCAGCGAGCCGTTAACTTCTTCTGGCCCGCAATTGTCCGTTTCGCGGCCCACGCACTCTTCAGGCGGCGACTCTTTACGTCCGATTCCTCGTGGCTCCGCTGCATGATGGTCAGCGCCATCAGTAGGCGGTAAAAGTCGGTCGTTTCCGCTGTGAAGACCTCCAGAGGATTCATAGTCACCAAGACTATCCCGCTGTTGATCACCGCTAGGAAGGGCTCCAGGGCTTTGGTCGGTGTTTGCCGGCTTATCCGATCGATGGACTCGACCAGCAGGTACGAGCCACGCTCGATTTTTCCATCCCGAATGGCGGCCAGAAATCGTCCGAGCCCGCCTGACGCCAGATTTTTCCCGCGATAAGCCGAGACGCCGAGGTCGTGGAGATCGGGGTCATCGACCAATTCCAGCCCGTGCTCCTCGGCATACTTGCGGGAGGCATCGAGCTGCCTGCGGAGGCTGTCGCCCTTCTTCTGCAGGTCGGTCGACATCCGGACATAGGAGAAGGCTTTGGGTCGAGGTGGTGAGGTGGGGATAACCATCCAAAATCATTACTAAATCTTAATTTAATTGTCCACCATATCCTGATGATGGGCTCGCCCGGCGCCGGCAAATCGATGCTGGCGGCGCGACTGCCCTCGATCCTGCCGCCGCTGTCGCCGTCGGAGCTGCTCGAAGTCTCGATGATCGCCTCGGTTGCTGGCGAGATCCGCGACGGCGCCTTGACCGCGCGACGCCCGTTCCGCAGCCCGCATCATTCCGCCAGCATGGCCGCGCTGACCGGCGGCGGCATGCGCGCCAAGCCCGGCGAGATCTCGCTGGCGCACCAGGGCGTGCTGTTCCTCGACGAATTGCCGGAGTTCGATCCGCGTGTGCTGGATTCGCTGCGCCAGCCGCTGGAGAACGGCGAGGTGTCGGTGAGCAGGGCCAACCACCGCGTCACCTATCCGGCGCGCTTCATGCTGGTCGCGGCCATGAACCCGTGCCGCTGCGGCCATGCCTATGAACCCGGCTATTCCTGCAAGCGCGGCCGGCTCGACCGCTGCACCGCAGACTACCAGATGCGGATCTCCGGCCCGCTGATGGATCGCATCGATCTCAGGATCGAGGTGCCCGCCGTGACTGCGGCCGATCTGATCCTGCCGCCGCCGGCGGAGGGATCGGCCGAGGTTGCCGCCCGCGTCGCGGCCGCGCGCGACATCCAGCTCGCACGCTACGCCGCGGCCGGCATGCCGCATGTCCGCACCAATGCAGAAGCGCCGAGCTCGCTGCTCGAGACCATCGCGCAGCCCGACGCGCATGGGCAGAAGCTGCTGCGCGAGGCTGCCGACAACATGCACCTCACCGCGCGCGGCTATCACCGGGTGCTGCGGGTGGCGCGCACGCTTGCCGATCTCGACGGCGCCGAGACGATCGGCCGGCTGCACCTCGCCGAAGCGCTGTCCTATCGTGCATTGGCCGACGATTTGCGTCGCGCCGCCTGACCGAACCTTAGCCCTGTTCCGATTCGTGCCGGAATACCCCGCGTCAACGCGGCGGTAACGAGTTTTGTTTACGCTCCGCAAACCATAAGCACCGCGATCGGTGGCAAGCTTGGGTCGAGCGAGTTGTGTCATGTTGCGTTTGAAGATTCTGACCTCGGTGGTCCCCCTTGCCGTGGCCGCGGTCCTTGCCCGCGCCGAGTTCCTGCCGGGCCCGCGGCCCTGCATCGAGGTGGGTGGCGCCACGATGCAGATCGCATCGATCCCCTGGCTGGCGCAGCTTCACGTCAGCTTCACCGACGACCCCAGCCAGGCCACCGTCCGGGTCCAGATCGCCGACAGCGCCGACGCCGCGGACTTCACCGTGATCGACGACATCGACGACGCCGAGGCCGGCGCCTGCGAGCGCAGCGCGGCGGCGCAGCTGATCGGGATTTCCAGCGACGCCTCGGCAACCGGGCCCGTCATCTATCTGACGCATGATGACGGTCCGTCCGACTACCGTGTCTTCGTGCAGTCGAAGACATTCTCGGTGCGCGATGCCGCGGCCCTGATCGTCAGCGCCCGCGGCGGACACCGCCGCCTTGAAGCCGCATCGCCCGCGCCTGACGCGCGCGTTCCGAACCGGGTCATGGCAGAGTTAACCCCCCGCTAACCCTGTTCTGAGGGCAGCGCGAAATGGCCACCAACTTCAAGCACTTTGCAAGCTGGCCGACGCATCGTCAGCGCCAGATCAAGCTGTCTCAGGGTCACCATTGATGGGGCGTTTCTTCCGGATCAAGTTGCGCCTTCGCCGCTTCCTCCGGCGCCATTCCTGGGTCGCGACGATCGTCCGTTCGTTCACGATCTTCTCCGTCGCGTTCGGCAGCGCCTTCGGGTTCATTTCGGGCGCGCTCTCGCAACAAAGCGGCTACGATCCCAATGCGTTCGCGATCGGGGTCAGCTTCCTGTTCGCGCTCGCCTGCCTCTGGATCGTGACGCTCGGCATCCGCCTGCGGCTGATGCGCAAGCGGTTGCGCACCATCGCCATGCACAATGAAGCGATGGCCGACCGCAACTGGGAACTGCAGGAGGCCGAGCAGCGCGCCTCCACCCTGTTCGAGGCGCAGGACGACTTGATCGTGCTGCGCGACCTCGACGGCCTCATCACCTATGCCAACGATGCCTATTGCGAGCTGGCGCAGATTTCCCGCAGCGAATTGATCGGCAGCACCGCAACGCTGAAGGTGCTTGAACAAGGCGACACCGCGCTCGAATCCAACGGCACGCGGGTCTACGACCAGAAGATCGAGGGACCGCTCGGGCCGCGCTGGATCGCCTGGCGTGAAGGCCTCGTGCGCAACGATGCCGGCGCGCCGGCGGAGATGCAGAGCGTCGGCCGCGACGTCACCGACCGCACCGAGAGCGAGCACGCGCTCGCCGAAGCGCGCGATCAGGCCGACGCCGCCAACCGCGCCAAGTCGCGCTTCCTTGCGATGGCGAGCCACGAGATCCGCACTCCGCTGAACGGCATCATCGGCATGAGCGGATTGCTGATGGATACGCAGCTGACGCCGGAGCAGACGACCTACGTCAAGGCGGTCAAGACATCGGGCGACGCGCTGCTCGCGCTGATCGAGGAGCTGCTCGATTATTCCAAGATCGAGGCCGGCAAGATCGATCTCGAACACCGCGCCTTCGCGCTGCCCGGCTTGATCGAGGACATCACCGAGCTGCTGGCGCCGCGCGCGCAGACCAAGGGCATCGAGATCGCCGCCTATGTCGACGAACGGCTGCCGATGCAGGTGACCGGCGACGCGGCGCGGCTGCGTCAGGTGCTGCTCAATCTCGCCGGCAACGCCATCAAGTTCACCGCGACCGGCGGCGTGGCGCTGATCGTCGAGCCCGGCATCTGGCCGAACGAAATCAGCTTCCTGGTTCGCGACACCGGCATCGGCATCGCGCCGGAAGCGCAGCAGCGTATTTTCCGGGAGTTCGAGCAGGCCGACGATCGGATCGCGCGCAGCTATGGCGGCACCGGCCTCGGCCTCTCGATCAGCGACCGCATCGTCAAGCGGATGGGCGGCCGCATCACGCTCGCAAGCACGCCGGGCGCCGGCTCGACCTTCGAGGTGTCGATCCCGCTCGTCGCGGCCGATACCGGCGAGGCCAACGGCTTCGCCGCGCCCGACTTGACGGGACAGTCGATCATGCTGGTGGCGCCGCACAGCATCGAGGTCTCGCTGATCTCGCGGCGGTTGCAGCGCTGGGGCGCGCAGACCTGCATCGTGTCGGATGCCGGTGTCGCCGAGGCGTTGCTGCCGGAGCGGAGCTGGCACGCGGTGCTGATCGACCACACGCTCGGCACCCCGGCGATGGAGGCGTTTGCCGACGCCGCCCGCATCCACGCAACCCATCGCATCGTGATGTTCACGCCGGCAACGCGGCAGGACCTTTCGGCTTCTGAGTCAGCCATGTTCACCGGTTACCTGGTGAAACCATTGCGTGCGTCGTCGCTCGCCGCACGGCTGACCGCATCGCCGGAAATCGCTGCGCCGAGCCTCGCGATCGAGGCGGCCGCCGAGTCCGCGCCCACTGCGCCCGCACCCGCGTTGCCGGACAAGGGGCTCTCGATCCTGGTCGCCGAAGACAATGAGATCAACGCGCTGTTGATGCGCTCGCTGCTCTCCCGGCTCGGCCACAACGTGGTCATCACCACCAATGGCGAGCAGGCGATGGAGTCCTGGCTGTCGGCGACCTCAGCCGGCACGCCCTATGATCTCGTGCTGATGGACATCCAGATGCCGCGCCTCAACGGCATCGAGACCACCAAGCAGATCCGCGCCCATGAAGCGGCGCAATCCGTCCGCCGGACCCCGATCCTGGCACTGACGGCAAATACGCTGGTGGAAGACCGCTATGCCTGCTTCGAAGCCGGCATGGACGGTTTCCTGATCAAGCCGCTCGACCGCGAGAAGCTGGAAGAAGCGCTCGCGGGCCTCGCCGCCGCGCGGCATATCGCGGCGTAGCAGCGAAAAATTCCGCGTCGTCCCGGCGAAGGCCGGGACCCATAACCACGACTGCAAATTGGTGAACAAACGTCTCGCCGCCTGCCCTTTGCAGGGGCCGCGGAGTATGGGTCCCGGCCTACGCCGGGACGACACCGTTGATGTGGTCCGCTTTAACGGGTCAGAACTTACAGCCGGCGCAGCGCGACCGACTGCACCACGTGGTCGGCGCCCTTCTTCAGGATCAGCGTCGCGCGCGGACGGGTCGGCAGGATGTTGTCCTCGAGATTGGCGAGGTTGGTGCGCTCCCAGATCGCGATCGCGGTCGCCGTTGCTTCCTCGTCCGACAGCGGTGCATAGCGGTGGAAGTAGGACCTCGGGTCGGTGAACGCGGTGTCGCGCAGCGCCAGGAAGCGCTTGATGTACCACTCCCGCAGCACGGCCTCGTCGGCGTCGATATAGACCGAGAAATCGAAGAAGTCGGAAACGAACGGCACCGCCTTGCCGTCGCGCGGCAGCCGCCCGGTCTGCAGCACGTTGACGCCCTCGACGATCAGGATGTCAGGCTGGTCGATCTCGACCCATTTGTTCGGCACGATGTCGTAGGTCAGATGCGAATAGACCGGCGCGCGCACGCGGCGCCGCCCCGCCTTGATGTCGCTGAGGAACGACAGCAGCGTCGGCAGGTCGTAGCTTTCCGGGAAGCCCTTCTTCTGCATGATGCCCTGCCGCTCGAGCACCGCGTTCGGGAACAGGAAACCGTCGGTCGTGATCAGATCGACCTTCGGCCGCGGCGACCAGCGCGCCAGCAGCGCCTGCAGCACGCGTGCGGTGGTCGACTTGCCGACCGCGACGGATCCGGCGACGCCGACGATGTAGGGCATCTTGCGGTCGCGGATGTTGAGGAACTGACGCTGCGAGTAATACAGCCGCTGCGTCGCATCGACATAGATCGAGAGCAGCCGCGACAGCGGCAGGTAGATGTCCTCCACCTCCTGCAAGTCGAGGCGGTCGTGCATCGAACGCAGGCGGTCGAACTCGCCCGGCTCGAGCGTCATCGGCGTATCGTCACGCAGATGCGACCATTGCTGGCGCGTGAAGATGCGGTAGGGGTTGTACTGTTGATCTGGTGCCCGGATGTCCATGAGGCCGCCCCTCTCGATGCGCTCGATCATTTGCGCTAGTCGCGCTTGCGCGACGCCTTCTCTTCCAGTCCCGACATCGAGGTGCGCTTCTCCAGCGCGGCCTCGACATCCTCCAGCTTCACGCCGCGGGATTTCAACAGAACCAGCAGGTGAAACACGAGATCGGCACTTTCCGCGATGAGATGATCGCGGTCATTCTCGACCGCGGCGATCACGGTCTCGACCGCTTCCTCGCCCAATTTCTTGGCGCAATGCTCCGCGCCCTTGTCGAGCAGCTTGCGGGTGTAGGACGCCTCACCGCCCGTTGCAGCGCGGGCGTCGATGGTGGCGGCCAGATCGTGGACCGTGAAACGCGACATCAACTCAACTCAAGCATGCACGGCGGCACCACACGGGTGCCACCCCTTAGGTGGGGACTTAGCATTTTTGTGACAAGGAGTCCCAGCTCTCCCTGTTTGAGCGTGGTCTTCACGGAAAACCGGTTTCCACTTTTCCTGACCACGCTCACGCTAGGGATCGAGCCGCATCGGCAGGCCGGCGCGCACCATGTGATCCTTGGCCTGGCGGATGGTGAATTCCCCGAAGTGGAAGATCGACGCGGCCAGCACGCCGGTGGCGTGCCCCTCGCGGACGCCGTCGACCAGGTGATCGAGATTGCCGACCCCACCGGACGCGATAACCGGTACGGGGACACTGTCCGCGATCGCCCGGGTCAGCGGCAGGTCAAAGCCCTGCCTGGTGCCGTCCCGGTCCATCGAGGTCAGCAGGATTTCGCCGGCGCCGAGCGCGACGACCTCCTGGGCGTATTCGATGGCGTCGATCCCGGTGGCATTGCGTCCACCATGGGTGAAGATCTCCCAGCGGTCCGAGCCGCCGGCGCGCCTGACGCGCTTGGCGTCGATCGCGACGACGATGCATTGCTCGCCGTATTTCTCGGCCGCTTCCTTGACGAATTCGCGCCGGCTGACGGCCGCCGAATTGATCGAGACCTTGTCGGCACCGGAGCGCAGCAGGGTCTTGATGTCGTCGACGGTGCGGACGCCGCCGCCCACGGTCAGCGGCATGAAGCAGGCTTCCGCCGTCCGCCGGACCACGTCCAGCATGATGCCGCGGTTTTCATGGGTGGCGGTGATGTCGAGGAAGGTGAGCTCGTCGGCGCCGGCGGCGTCATAGGCGATCGCGGCTTCGACCGGATCGCCGGCGTCACGCAAATCGACGAAGTTGACGCCCTTGACCACGCGGCCGTCCTTGACGTCGAGGCAGGGGATCACGCGAACCTTGAACATGATCTCCTCCTACGCGCCGCGGATCAGCTGAAGGGCAGCGGCCGGATCGAGCCGTCCGTCATAGAGCGCCCGGCCGACGATGGCGCCGGCGAGCTTTTTGGCGCGCGGCTCCATCAGCGCCTTGACGTCGTCGATCGAGGCAAAGCCGCCGGAGGCGATCACCGGAATCGAGATGCGGTCGGCAAGCGCAATGGTGGCGTCGAGGTTGAGGCCCTTGAGCAGGCCGTCGCGGGCGATGTCGGTGAAGATGATCGCGGCGACGCCGGCATCCTCGAAGCGCTGCGCGATCTCGAGCGCGGTCACATGCGAGGTCTCGGCCCAGCCTTCGACCGCGACCTTGCCGTCGCGCGCATCGAGGCCCACGGCCACGCGACCTGGGAATGTCTTCGCCGCGCCTCTCACAAGCTCAGGATCGCGCACTGCAGCGGTGCCGATGATGACGCGCGTGATGCCCTTGTCGAGCCAGGCCTCGATGGTCTTGAGGTCGCGGATGCCGCCGCCGAGCTGCACCGGCATGGTGACGGCCTTCAGCATCGCCTCCACCGCATTCGCATTCATCGGCTTGCCGGCGAAGGCGCCGTCAAGATCGACGACGTGGAGATATTCGAAGCCCTGCGCGGCGAAGCTCGCCGCCTGCGCCGCCGGATCGAGATTGAACACGGTGGCGCGCGCCATGTCGCCCTGCTCCAGGCGCACGCACTGGCCGTTCTTCAGATCAATCGCTGGAAAGAGAATCACGGCTTCCACTTCAAGAAATTGGCGATCAAAGCGAGGCCGAAGCGCTGGCTCTTCTCGGGGTGAAACTGGGTGCCGATCGCGGTGTCCTTGCCGACGATCGCGGTCACCGGCCCGCCATAGTCGGCGCGCGCGAGCACGTCCGCCTCATTGGCGGCGTTGAGGTGATAGGAGTGCACGAAATAGGCGTGACGTCCCTTCGGCCCGAGCGGCAGCCGCTCCAGCACCGGATGCTCACGCACCATGTCGAGCGTGTTCCAGCCCATATGCGGGACCTTCAAGTTCTCGTCGCGCGGCTCGATCTTCTCGACATCGCCGCCGATCCAGTTGAAGCCCTCGGTGATCACGTGCTCCTTGCCGCGCGTCGCCATCAGCTGCATGCCGACACAGATGCCGAAGAACGGCCGCGCCTTGACCCGCACCGCCTCGGTGAGCGCTTCCAGCATGCCGTCGACCGCGTCGACGCCACGGCGGCAATCGGCGAACGCGCCGACACCGGGCAGCACGATGCGATCGGCGCGATACACCGCGTCGGGGTCGCGCGTCACCTTGATAGCTTGCGGATCCTCCATGCTGCGTGCGGCGCGCTCGAAGGCCTTGGCCGCCGAATGCAGATTGCCGGAGCCGTAATCGATGATTGCAACGGTCATCGCGATCCTCCTGGCTCTGGAAACAATCCGATGATGCCGCCCTGCGGCATCGACGGGGGTTTTGAGAACGACTGACCCGGAACGTCGCGGGTCGGCGGCGGCGCGCCGCGATCGACCGACCGCTGGTCGTTGACAGCGCCGCGATGCCGCGCGGTCCAGCGCGCGAAGAAACGGCGCTCGGCGGCCTCCGCATCGTCGCCCACGACGATGTCGATCTGGCGCCATTTGCGCCGCGACAACGTCCAGCGCTGCAAGCTCGCCGCTTCGAGCCCGAGCAACACCATCAGCACCAGGTCGACGAAGAAGATCGCGCTGCGGCCGACGCCAAGCTTCGTCAGCGCGTAATCGATCACGAAAGTAAGAACGAACCAGCCGATCAGCGCCAGCCAGAGCCGATGCCAGGCCAGCCAGATCACGCCCGCAACCGCGGCCCAGAAATGGAAGCCGTCGCGCACGAAGACGAACTTGTCGGCCGCCGCGAGATCGGCGCCGTTGGCCACGGGGGCATGCACTGTATAGACCGGCATCGAACGCTCCGCCGAGGATGGACTCTTATTTAAAGCATGATCTTTCGGAAAACCGGCATCTACTCTTCCGGATCACGCTCCAGAGATCAGCCGCCGAGCTGACCCTTGGTCGAGGGCACTTCGCCCTGGGCACGCGGATCGATCGCAATTGCCGTCCGCAGCGCCCTCGCCAGACCCTTGAAACAGGATTCGGCGATATGATGGCTGTTCTCGCCATATAGGGTCTCGACGTGCAGAGTCACGCCGGCGTTCATCGCGAAGGCGTTGAACCACTCGCGCACCAGCTCGGTGTCGAACTCGCCGATCTTGTCGCGCGGGAATTCGGCCTTGAACACCAGCACGGGGCGGCCGGAAATGTCGATCACGACGCGCGACAGCGTCTCGTCCATCGGCATGTGGATCGAGGCATAGCGGGTGATGCCGGCCATGTTGCCGAGCGCCTGCTTCACGGCCTGTCCGAGCGCGATCCCGACGTCTTCGGTAGTGTGGTGGTAATCGACATGGAGATCGCCATCCGCCTTCACCGTGATGTCGATGCGCGAATGCCGGGCCAGGAGGTCGAGCATATGGTCGAAGAAGCCGATCCCGGTCGAAACCGTGGATACGCCTGCTCCGTCGAGGTTGACCGTCACCTCGATGTCGGTCTCCTTGGTCTTGCGCTTGATGGTTGCGGTGCGCATGAAGATTGAGCTTTCCCGTGCCGAAAACGCCGGTCTTTTAACAGGCTGATGTCACCTTCGCTACTGCGGGATGACCTCGAAACGCCCAACTTGGGGCCATGGTGACCGGAATTCGTTGTCGATTTAGTTCTGACGCGTTTTCTTCACGCGAACCGGTACCCACTTCGCTCGAAAACGCTCCGAAATCCCCCGATTGTAACCCCCTGCCCGACCGCCTAAATCAGCCCGGAAGAGAGGTAACCTATGCAAGCATCCCCAAATGAGCTGCCGGTCTGGCATGGCACCACGATCTGCACGGTCCGCAAGGGCGGCAAGGTGGTGATCGGCGGCGACGGGCAGGTCTCGATCGGCCAGACCGTGATCAAGGCCAATGCTAGGAAGGTCCGCCGGATCGGCAAGGGCGACGTGATCGGCGGCTTTGCCGGCGCCACCGCCGACGCCTTCACCCTGTTCGAGCGGCTGGAAAGCAAGCTGGAGCAATATCCGGGGCAACTGACCCGGGCGGCCGTCGAGCTCGCCAAGGACTGGCGGACCGACCGCTACCTGCGCCGGCTGGAGGCCATGATGATCGTGGCCGACAAGGACGTTTCCCTGGTGCTGACCGGCACCGGCGACGTGCTGGAGCCCGAATCCGGGGTCATGGCGATCGGTTCCGGCGGCAATTACGCCCTCGCCGCAGCCCGTGCGCTGGTCGATACCGACAAGGACGCCGAGACCATTGTCCGCCGCGCGCTGGATATCGCCGCCGATATCTGCGTCTACACCAACCGGAACGTGACGATCGAGACGATCGGCGGCTGAGCATGGCCCGCCCCTATCATTTCCGCCCGATGACGCCGGCCGACCTGCCGCGGATCAAGCAGTGGCTGGCGTTGCCGCATGTCCGGGAATGGTGGGGCGATCCGGCCGAGCAATATGCGCTGGTCAGCGGCGACCTCGACGAGCCGGCCATGGACCAGTTCATCGTCGCGGCCGATGCGTCCGATTTGGGCTACATCCAGTGCTACGACCTGACGGCGTGGAATTCCGGCTTCGGGCTCCAGCCCGAGGGCACGCGCGGGATCGATCTCTTCATCGGCGAGCCCAACATGATGGCCGGTGGCCACGGCTCGGCGCTGATCCGCGCCTTTGTCGACGACCGGCTGGCACAAGGCGCGCCACGCATCGTCACCGATCCCGATCCGGCCAATGCGCGCGCGATCCGCGCCTATGAGAAGGCGGGTTTTCAGAGGATGGGCATGGTCGATACGCCGGACGGGCCGGCGCTGCTGATGGCGCGCGACGCATGACGATCGCGCACAAGCCTGTCACCGGCGTTTCAGCGTGGCATTGGCTGGCGATCGCGGCAGCGCTGCTCGTGCTGCAGGCGGCGCTGCTTTATGCGATGGGCCGTTTGCCGATCTGTGCCTGCGGCTATGTCAAGCTCTGGCATGGTACGGTTCAGAGCTCGGAGAACTCGCAGCACATCGCCGATTGGTACACGCTGTCGCATGTGCTGCATGGCCTGCTGTTCTATGGCCTGACCTTCCTCCTGCTGCCGCGGCTCGCCTGGCCCGGGCGGCTGATTGTCGCGATGCTGATCGAAGGCAGCTGGGAGCTCGTCGAAAACTCCAACTGGATCATCGAGCGCTACCGCGCCGGCACGATCTCTCTCGACTATTACGGCGACACGATTGTCAATTCGGTGTCGGACACGCTCGCGATGGTTATCGGCTTCCTGTTGGCGCGCAAGCTGCCGATCGCCGCGACCGTCGCGCTCGGCGTTTTGTTCGAAACCGTGTTGCTGCTTCACATTCGCGACAATCTGACACTGAACATCATCATGCTGATCCACCCGTTCGAGGCGATCCGGCAGTGGCAGGCTGGGCCGCCGATCCTTTAGGGGATCATGCCTTGGAGGACTGCCGCTTGCCGAGACCGCGATTCCAACCTAGCTAGAGCCAATGACTCACTTCTCTCCCCGTGAAATCGTTTCTGAACTCGACCGCTTCATCGTCGGCCAGACCGACGCCAAGCGCGCCGTCTCGATCGCGCTGCGCAACCGCTGGCGGCGGCTGCAGCTCGCCGGTTCCCTGCGCGAGGAGGTTCTGCCCAAGAACATCCTGATGATCGGGCCGACCGGCGTCGGCAAGACCGAGATCGCGCGGCGGCTGGCCAAGCTCGCCGGCGCGCCGTTCCTCAAGGTCGAGGCCACCAAGTTCACCGAGGTCGGCTATGTCGGCCGCGACGTCGAGCAGATCGTCCGCGACCTCGTCGAGGTCGCGATCGCGCAGACCCGCGAGCGCAAGCGCAAGGACGTTCAGGCTCGCGCCCAGCTTGCCGCCGAGGAACGCGTGCTGGACGCGCTGGTCGGCCCGGGATCGAGCCCGGCGACGCGCGAGTCGTTCCGCAAGAAGCTGCGCGCCGGCGAGCTCAACGACAAGGAGATCGAGATCGAGACGCAGTCGGGCGGCAGCGGCATGCCGATGTTCGAAATCCCCGGCATGCCCGGCGCCCAGATGGGCGCGATCTCGCTCGGCGACATCTTCGGCAAGATGGGCGGACGCAGCAAGACCCGCCGCCTGACGGTGGAGGGCTCGCACGAAATCCTCGTCAACGAGGAATCCGACAAGCTGCTCGACACCGATCAGCTGGTGCAGGAGGCGATCAACGCGGTCGAGAACAACGGCATCGTGTTCCTCGACGAGATCGACAAGATCTGCGTGCGCGAGAACCGCGCCGGCGGCGACGTCTCCCGCGAGGGCGTGCAGCGCGACCTGCTGCCGCTGATCGAGGGCACCACGGTTTCGACCAAGCACGGCGCCGTCAAGACCGACCACATCCTGTTCATCGCCTCGGGCGCGTTCCACATCGCCAAGCCGTCGGACCTTTTGCCGGAGCTGCAGGGCCGCCTGCCGATCCGCGTCGAGCTGCAGGCGTTGACCCGCGACGACATGCGCCGGATCCTGACCGAGCCGGAGGCGTCGCTGATCAAGCAATATGTCGCGCTGATGAAGACCGAGGGCGTCACGCTCGACATCACCGACAACGCCATCGACGCGCTGGCCGATGTCGCCGTGGCGGTGAATTCCACGGTCGAGAACATCGGCGCAAGGCGGCTGCAGACCGTGATGGAGCGGGTGCTGGACGAGATCTCCTTCACCGCGCCCGATCGCCACGGCGAGACCATCCAGGTCGACGCCGACTACGTCACCAAGCATGTCGGCGACCTCGCCAAGAACGCCGATCTGAGCCGGTTTATTTTGTAGGCGGCCACCGTAGTCGTCCCGGCGAAAGCCGGGACCCATAACCCCGACAGTCCGCGGTGACAAAGACTCGGGCCGACATTCCTTCTAGAACTGCCTTCGGTGGTTATGGGTCCCGGGTCGCGCTTCGCTTGCCCGGGACGACGAGAGTGGGCGATCGATGAATCTGCGGGTGTGGCAAAACCCCTGGCGCCTGATGCTGGCCGTCAATGTGGCCGTGCTGGTCGGCGTGTTCCTGCACAAGATCGCGCTGCCGCCCTTCGTTCCCTACATCCACTTGCTCGTCGACTATCATTACGGCTTCACCAAGCGCGCGCTGGTCGGGGCGATCGTGTCGCTGTTCACCGACAAGGTGCCCGTATGGCTGGTGTTCGCGCTGGCCGGCGCGATCTGGCTGCTGACGCTCGGACTGTTCATCAAACTGTTCCGCCGCACATTCGGCTTCAACGACGCGCATTGGCCGTTGTTTGTCTTCATCGCGGGCTCGCCGTTCTTCCTGAAGAACTTCATGCACACGCTCGGCCATTTCGACATCTATGGCTGTGCGCTGACGATCGTGCTGCTGCTGATCCCGGCGCGCTCAGTGGTGTATGTGCTGATTGCCGCGCTGTTCTCGATCCTTCTGATCCTGGTCCATCATATCTTCGTCCTGATGTATGTGCCGACCATCGCGGCGATCGTGGTGCTGCGCTTTTATCTGGTGCAAGGCGTGACGCCGCGGAACGCCGTCTTCGGCATCGCGGCGCTCGCCGCGGTCGGCATCCTGTTCCTGGTCGCGCAATTCGCTGGCACGGTCGACGTGCCCTATGACGAATTCATCCGTCATCTGCAGAGCCGGATGGCCGATCCGTCACGCACCGACCTGCTTCAGTTCGGCTACATCTGGTACCAGCCGCTGTCGAAGGAGTTCGCCGACACCTGGGCGCGCATGCCATCGAACATCCTGGGCGTCCCGGTGTTTGCGCTGCTGATCTGGCTGCACACGCCGCTGTGGCGCTATTTCGCGCGACTGATTGGCGCGCTCGCTAGTGAACTGCATCGCCGGATCGTGCTCGGAGCGCTCGTTGTGATCAGCGCCGGCTATTTCGTGATGTTCGTGACCGTGTTCGACTATTCGCGCTGGATCTCGAACTGGGCGGTCTGCATGTTCCTGATGCTGCATGCGACCAGGATGCTGCCGGCGTCGAAGGATGTGCCGGTGATCCCGTCAGACGATAGCAAGACCACAATCCTCGGCTGGATCGTGACGCTGATCCCGCGCGTCGGGATCGTCAGGCCGTTCTAACGTTTTCGTTGATCATGCTCAGCGCGCGCGCCGGACACGCACATAGAGTGCGCCCTCGCCGCCATGGCCGATATGCGCTTCCTCGAAGCCGACGACCAGCGAGCGGAATTCCGGCAGGCTGAGCCATTCCGGAACCTGGCGGCGCAGCACGCCGCGTTCGGAATCGAGACCGCCTGCCTTGCCCTTGCCGGTGATGACGAGCACGAAAGTGAGCCCGTCGCTGTGCGCGCGCTGCAGGAAGGTGAACAGCACGCGATGCGCGCGCCTCTGCGTCATGCCGTGCAGATCGAGCCGCGCATCGATCTCCTGCCGGCCGCGCGAGAGCTTTGCACGTTCGCGGCGGCCGATCGGCGCCAGCGGCGGCACGTGCGGGCGTTGCGCCGGCGCAGCCTTGACCACTGCCACCGGCTTGACCGGGATGGGTTTGGCAATCGCGTGATGGGTGGCCGGATCAGAGGCGGCGGCGTGGGCCTTCGCGGCGACCGGCCGCTTGCGCAGTGGCTTGACCTGCTTTGCCACGCTCTCCCAGAGCGCACGCTCCTCTTCGCTCAGCGCGCGCTTGCGCCGCGACGGAGCGGACAGATCGGGAATCGGCGCGGGTCGTTTCATTGATCGCGGTAATGGCGATAGCGCCGGAAGCGCCGCTTCTCCGGTTGCGGAATATCGGGCCGGGCGACCGGCAACGGCACCGGTTCTGCCACAGGTGCGGCCTGCGCGACAGGGGTCGTTGCTGCCGGCGCTGCGGGCGCGACATCCTTCGCGGCCGGGTTCTTGGCAGCGCTATTGCCTGAGTCCTTCGCCGCGCTTTTGGCGATACCGGCGGTCGACACATCCGCAGCCTTCGCCGCCGGCTTGTCCTTCGGCGGTTCGGTCTGCGGAAACAGCTTTGCGATCTTGGCCGAGGGCCGCTCATCCGGGATGGGCAGCTTGTGGCCGCGCGCCACGGGGTCGAGCCCTCTCGGCACCAGCATGACGAATTGCATGTTGTGGCGCAGCCGGCCCGACACCTTCCCGGCGTCCGCACCGGCGCCGAAATAAAGATCGGCGCGGGCCGGGCCGACGATCGCCGACCCGGTGTCCTGCGCGATCATCAGCCGGTGGAACGGCGTCTTCGACTGTTCGGATTCGATCGGCAGCTCGCCGGCGATGAAGAACGGCGTGCCGTAGACATGCAGCGCCTTGTCGACCGCGATCGAGCGGCCCGGCGTCAGCGGCACGCCCTGCGCGCCGACGGCCTCGTCCTTGTCGGACAGCGGGACCTCGCGGAAGAAGACGTAGGAACGGTTCTGCCGCCGCAGGTCGTTGGCGCCGTCAGGGTTCTGCTCCATCCACTCCCTGATCTTCTGCATCGACATCTGATCCTTCGGGATGATGCCGCGGTCGATCAGGACGCGTCCGACCGGCGTATAGAGATAACCATTATGCGCATCGTAATTGATGCGCAGCGTGCTGCCGTCCTCGAGCTTGATCCGCGCCGAGCCCTGGATCTGCGCGAACAGGAGATCGGTCTGGCTCTTCAGCCAGCAGATCTCGAGCCCGCGCCCGGCGATCGCGCCGTCCTCGATCTGGCCGCGGTCGTAATAGGGCACGAGCTTGCGCCGGCCGATCTTGCGGTACACCGCGCCGCCATTGGGCAGGCCGACCGAATTCTGCGTCTTGCCGCGCACGAACAGGTTGGACGGGCGGCGATAGACCGGCACGTTGTAGACGTCGGTCTGGGTCCGCGATCCATCGAGCACCGGCTCGTAGTAACCGGTGACGAAGCCGGCGTCCTCGCCGAGCCGCGAGATGCGCAGCGGCACGAAATTCTGCTCGAAGAAGTCCTTCGCCTTGACCCCGTCGCTCAGCGCGAGTCCCTTGGCGATCCGGCAGGGATCGCGCAGCGAGCTCCCGAGCGCTTTCGAATCGGCCGGCGTGCCCTGCTGGGCCGCGATTGGCTTGCAGCTGGTGCGAAACGCCTTGTAAGCCGCGAGATGATCGTCGGCGCTCCAGCCGGCGACGTTGGACCAGGCGAGCGGCTCATACTGGCTGCCGCTGACCTGCAGCGGCATTTCCAGATTGGGATAGGGGATCGGGTGGCTATGCTCGTGCCGCGGCGGAGGGTGCCGGCTTGATCTGTAGCGCGCGGCGATCGCTGCGGTGGAGCACAGCACCGCGAGCGCGCAGCACGCGACCGCGAGCCGCCCGTAGCTGAGATGCTTAGTGAGCGCTTCCAGTGCCAACCAGCTTCCAATTCGGATCGCGGGAAGTCGAGTCGCGGGCGAATGTCCAGATATCGGTGATGTCGGCGACCTTGTCCGGGCTGCCGTCGACGATGGTGCCGGCCTTGTCGCGCGTGACCGAGATCATCTGCGACACGAAGCGGACGGTGAGCTGGGTCGAGCGGTCGCGCGCCTCCGCGCTGACGATCTCGGCCTTGTCGATCGAGACGAACCGCGTCTCGGTCTTCTGCTCGTGCTTCTCACGATCCTTGATCGCGGCCTCGAAGCTTTCATAGACCTCGGTCGACAGCAGATCGCGCAGCGCGCGGCGATCGCCATTGGCGAAGGCCAGCACGATCATTTCATAGGCCGAGCGGGCGCCTGAGAGGAAATGCCGCGGATCGAACGAGGAATCCTGGGCGGCCACCGCGTCGAGACCCTGCGCCAGTGGGGTGCCGGGCTCGGCGATGCCCTTCCAGTGTTCCGTCGGTTCGACCGGCTCGGCGGGCGCGGCCGAGGCCGGCTGGTCGATCACCGATCCCGGGATCGGAACGACGTTGTTATCCTGACCGCGCTGCACGACGTTGGGCGCGGCGCGATCATAAGGCGGCCGCTCGCTTCCCGTGCGCTGTCCGAGAACGCTGCGCAGGCGCAGGAAGATAAACACGGCCAGCGCCAGGAAGATGATGGTGTAGATATCCACGTCGAATTCGCTTTCTGGTCTCTGCCGGCAACGGGCCGGCCGTCAAAGCGTTCCCGGTCGGGAACAGCAGAGATTACATCACCGATAGAGTCCGCAGATGTAGGCACGAAACTATGCCCGGCCAATGGCGCTTTTTGGCACGGGCAAGTGTAGCGCGTTTTGACCCCCGGGGGAAACCGTTCCTTTCAGGAAATCGCGTATCTTCAATAATTTAGGAAGCTGTTAAGAGATTGGACAGGCTCACGCGCGCCGCCCTTTGCCGGGAGAACTTGCCGCCGGCCCGCCCTTTCGTCGTCCTTGTGGACCGAGCCGGGCCTATGATAGCCACTCGCCCGGCATCGGCATTCTCAACACCTTAAACGCGTGCCGTCGGACATTCTGTCCATCGAGCGCTGCTCCAGGAGACATTTTCATGACCAATGGCAACGGCGCCCCCGTCGAACAACCCGCTCCCCAGCTCAACGTATTGGCGCAGTACACCAAGGACCTGTCGTTCGAGAACCCGAATGCGCCGGCCTCACTCGGCCAGCAGCAACAGCAGCCGGCGATCAACATCCAGATCAACGTCTCCGCCAACAACCTGTCAGAGAACGAGTACGAGGTGATCCTCTCGATCGAGGGCAAGGCCGAGACCGCAGGCAAGGTGATGTTCAGCTTCGACCTCGCCTATGCCGGCGTCTTCCGGATCGTGAATGTGCCGAAGGAGAACCTGCACCCGCTGGTCATGATCGAGTGCCCGCGGCTGCTGTTCCCGTTCGCACGCGAGATCGTCGCGACCGCGGTCCGCGACGGCGGCTTCCCGCCTTTGTTGCTCGACCCCGTCGATTTCCTCGGTCTCTACCGCCAGAACATGGAGCGGCAGGCGGCCGCCCAGGCTGCTCCCGGCGTCAAGCCGAGCTGAGTTCTAAACTCGAGAAAATGTAACACGCGCGGAAGTGTGATCCGTCATCCTGAGGAGCCCGCGCTTGCGGGCGTCTCGAAGGATCGACGGCCGCCAGCCGGGCCGTGCATCCTTCGAGGCTCGCAAGAGCTCGCACCTGCAGCGACAAAGGCGAAGCCTTTGCGCGGGGATGACGGAACTGCGCCCCGACCTATCTTGAATCAAGCCGCCGGTGCTGCGGCAGGCGCTGGCGGCGGCAGGTAATCGTTCCAGATCGGCTTGTCGCCGAGCGTGGCGATGAAGGCCCGGTGGGCCTCTCGATCGGCGTCACTGACCCGCGCGAGTAGCGGGGTCTCGCGCTGCCGCCGCGGCGTATCACCACCATGGCCGCCCGCGCGCGCATCCGACGTTTCCGACGCCAGGATCAGCTGCGACTGCCGCGCTCCGATCAGGTCGATATAGACCTCGGCCAGCAGCTCGGCGTCGAGCAAGGCGCCGTGCTTGGTGCGGCGGGAATTGTCGATCTGATAGCGCGAGCAGAGATCGTCGAGCCGGTTCGACACGCCGGGATGCTTGCGCCGTGCCAGCAGCAGCGTATCGACCAGCTGGTCCTTCGGGATCGCCTTCCGCTTGATGCGGTCGAGCTCGGCGTTGATGAAGCTGATATCGAACGACGCGTTGTGGATCACCAGCGGCGTATCGCCGATGAAGGCCAGGAACTCGTCGACCACCTCGTTGAACAGCGGCTTGGAGGCCAGGAACTCGGTCGACAGCCCATGCACGGCGAACGCTTCCGCCGGCATGTCGCGCTCGGGATTGATGTAGACGTGGTAGGTCTGTCCGGTCGGCATGCGGTTGAAGATCTCGACGCAGCCGATCTCCACCAGCCGGTCTCCGCGCAGCGGATCGAGGCCAGTGGTTTCGGTATCGAGAACGATTTCGCGCATGACGTGAATGAATCCGAAAAGGCGGGCGAATCAGGCGCGCCGCTTCGGCATCTTAACGACCTCGGCCAGAATGTCGCGGATACGCGCCCGCACCGGATCGAGTCCGTGCGAGGTATCCACTATGAAATCCGCGCGTTTGCGCTTCTCGGCGTCGGGCATCTGCTTGGCGATGATGGCGTCGAGCTTGGCCGCATCCATCGTGCCGCGGGCCAGCACCCGCTCGCGCTGCAGTTCCGGCGAGGTGGTGACGACAACGACGGCATCGACACGCTTCTCGCCGCCGGTCTCGAACAATAGCGGCACGTCGACAACGACGATCGGGTTACCTGCGGCTTCCGCATCGGCGAAGAATTTCTGGCGCGACGCGCCGAGCATCGGATGCACGATCTGCTCGAGCTGCTTCATCGCAGCAGGATCGTGCACCACGCGCGCCGACAGTTTCGTGCGATCGACCTTGCCGCCGGCAGTGGTGCCGGGAAAGGCGGCCTCGATCGCCGGCGCGGCTTCGCCTTCATAGAGCTGATGCACGGCCGCATCGGCGTCGTACACCGGCACGCCGGCCTCCATGAACAGTTTGGCCGTGGTGGATTTCCCCATCCCGATCGAGCCGGTCAGTCCCAGAATCAGCATCGCATCAACATCGGTTCAGCATCTCTCTCGTCGCCACGCCTCCGCGCCTCACACCGCGAGCAGCTTCTCGCCGCGCAGGAACGCCAGCAACGACAATAGCGGCAGGCCGAGGATGGTGAAATGGTCACCTTCGATCCGCTCGAACAGATACACGCCGAGGCCCTCGAGCTGGTAGGCACCGACGCTGGTCGTCACCGCCTCCCCGGCATGATCGAGATAGCTCTCGATCTCGCCGGCAGCGAGCCGCCGCATAGTCATGCGGGCCACGCTCACATCGCCGAACAGGACCTTTCCATCGCGTGCCACCGAGACGGCGGAATGCAGCTCATGGGTCTGTCCGGCGAGCAGGCTAAGTTGCTCGGCAGCCTGCGTGCGGCCGGCGGGCTTGCTGAACATCCGTTGCCCCAGCGCCAGCGTCTGGTCGGCGCCGACGACATATTGACCGGGCCGCTGCCTGGACACGAACAACGCCTTCTCGCACGCGAGGAGCAACGCGATCTCGCCCGGCGCCGCAAGGCCGGAATTCTTCTGCACCGCGCGTTCGTCGATGTCGGCCGGCAGCGCCTCGAAATCGAGGCCGGCATTTTCAAGCAACATCTTTCGCGCGCGGCTCTGCGACGCGAGGATCAGCTTCTGTGGGCCGCGCCAGATGCTCATGACGTGAGAATCATTCCGACGGCCGCGCGCGCTGGCGGTCGTTATGGAGCTTCATGATCGCCGCAGCCGTTTCCTCGATCGAACGCCGCGTCACGTCGAGCAGCGCCCAGTTGAATTTCGCGCTGAGGCGCCGGGCAAAGGCGACCTCGTCGGCTACCGACTGCTTGTCGATGTAGGTATCGTTGTCGCGGTCGCCCATGGTGAGCAGACGGTTCTGCCGGACCTGGATCAGGCGCTCGGGCGTCGCATGCAGGCTGACCACCAGCGGCTTCTTCAAGGTCTCGAGCTGGTGCGGCAGCGGGATGCCCGGCACCAGCGGCACATTTGCCGTTCGGATGCCGCGGTTGGCGAGATAGATCGAGGTCGGTGTCTTCGAGGTGCGGGATACCCCGACCAGCACGACATCGGCCTCCTCGAGGCCTTCGACATGCTGACCATCGTCATGCATCATCGTGTAGTTCAGCGCATCGATGCGGCGGAAATATTCCGCGTTCAGCACATGCTGCGCGCCGACGCGCCCGGTCGTCGCGGCACCCAGATACGCCTCGAACAACTGCATCACAGGCCCGATGATCGACAGGCTCGGAACGTTGATCTCCTTGCACTTGCCCTCGAGCCGGCCGACCAGATCCTTTTCCAGCAGCGTGAACAGGACGATGCCGGGCGATTCCTCGATCTCGTCGAGCACGCGATCGAGCTGCTTCTGGCTGCGCACCAGGGGATAGACATGCTCGACCGCGGTCACGTTGGCGTATTGCGCGGCGACCGCGCGCGCCACGGTAATCAGCGTCTCGCCGGTCGAGTCCGACACCAGATGCAGGTGGAAATAATTGGAAGTCGTCGGCACCAGAGCCCCTGTCTAACCTGTGAATCCCTGTGGAGGTCGAGGAGAAGAATCCGGGTCCGACGCCCGGACTCTGTATATCCCGTCCCTTTCTTCACAGCACCCCGCAATAGGATAAGTCGACGTCACAGGCAGGATGATAGTGAACCCGTGTGGATTTGTCTCTTCATAAGCTGGCCACAGACGCGCGCAACCAATTGAGTCCTGCGAGAGATTCCGGATATCCGCCGCCGTCGAGCGGAATGTTGAGGGATGTGAACAAGGCCGCAAGAACCGCTGGACCGGATTGCATGAGTCAAATTCACTGCCATTAAGACTCAAACCTTAGATTCTAAAATTAATTAGGTTTAGGAGAGCCGTGTGTGCGGATATGTATCCGTCCCTCGCTGGCGAAGCCTTGCGCGCAACGCTGAGCCCTCCCGAACTGTTCCCCCGAAAGGCATCACTGCGATGTTCGACTGGATCAACGCCCTGCCGATCTATGCCTGGGTCAAGGCCCTGCACATCGTCGCCGTGATCTCGTGGATGGCCGGCATGCTCTATCTGCCGCGGCTGTTCGTCTATCATTGCGAGGCCGAGGTCGGCTCCAAGCAGTCCGAGACCTTCAAGGTCATGGAGCGGCGGCTTTTGAAGGGGATCATCAACCCCGCGATGATCGTGACCTGGCTGGCCGGGCTTTTCCTGGTCTGGGCCGGACACTGGTACCTATCCGGCTGGTTTCACGTCAAATTTGCGCTGGTGCTGGCCATGTCGGGTATCCACGGCTTTTTGTCCCGCTGCGTGAAGGATTTCGCCGCCGACCGGAATCAGCGTAGCCAGAAATTCTATCGTATTATCAACGAGGTGCCGACAGTTCTGATGATCCTGATCGTGATCATGGTGGTGGTGAAGCCGTTCTAGACATCACGATGCTCAAGACGCATGCTTCAGTCCTTCTTGCGAAGGACGAATCGATTTTCTATATAGGATTTATCCCACCCCACGCAGGCGGATGTGGTCGCGTTCCGGTTCTTTTCGGACCGGCGCCGCATCAGGTTTGAAAGCCCAAACGGCACTTTCCTGGCTGAGACCTGCGGACCTTCCTTTGGCGTCCGCTTTTTCCAAAGCCACCTCGCACCCCTTCCCTACTTACTTCCTCACAGGACGACCCCAATGCGGGAAATCAAACTCCAGGACCTCAAATCGAAAACGCCGGCCGAGCTCGTCTCGTTTGCGGAAGAGAATGGGGTCGAGAATGCCAGCACCATGCGCAAGCAGGAGCTGATGTTCGCAATTCTCAAAAACCTCGCCGCCGCCGAGACCGACATTGTCGGCGAGGGCGTCGTGGAGGTGCTGTCCGACGGATTCGGCTTCCTTCGTTCGCCTGACGCGAACTACCTGCCCGGCCCCGACGACATCTACGTTTCGCCCTCGCAAATCCGCCGCTTCGGCCTGCGCACCGGCGACACCATCGAAGGACATATCCGCAGCCCGAAGGAAGGCGAACGCTACTTCGCGCTGCTGAAGGTCAATACGCTCAATTTCGAGGATCCCGAGAAGGCCAAGCACAAAGTCAATTTCGACAATCTCACGCCGCTGTTTCCCAATCAGCGTTTCCGCATGGAGCTTGAGGATTCCACCAAGAAGGACCTTTCCGCCCGCGTGATCGATATCGTCGCGCCGATCGGCAAGGGCCAGCGCGCGCTGATCGTGGCGCCGCCGCGCACCGGCAAGACGGTGCTGATGCAGAACATCGCGCACTCCATCACGGCCAATCATCCCGACTGCTATCTGATCGTGCTTCTGATCGACGAGCGTCCGGAAGAAGTCACGGACATGCAGCGCTCGGTGAAGGGCGAGGTGGTGTCGTCGACCTTCGACGAGCCTGCGGTGCGTCACGTCCAGGTCGCCGAGATGGTGATCGAGAAGGCCAAACGCCTCGTCGAGCACGGCCGCGACGTCGTGATCCTGCTCGATTCGATCACGCGCCTCGGCCGCGCCTACAACACCGTCGTGCCGTCATCCGGCAAGGTGCTGACCGGCGGTGTCGACGCCAACGCGTTGCAGCGGCCGAAGCGCTTCTTCGGTGCCGCGCGCAACATCGAGGAGGGCGGTTCGCTGACCATCATCGCGACCGCGCTGGTCGATACCGGCAGCCGCATGGACGAAGTCATTTTCGAAGAGTTCAAGGGCACCGGTAACTCCGAACTGATCCTCGACCGCAAGGTTTCGGACAAGCGGACCTTCCCGGCGATCGATATTGCCCGTTCCGGCACCCGCAAGGAGGAGCTGATCACCGATCCGCAGGTGCTCAAGAAGATGTACGTCCTGCGCCGCATCCTCAATCCGATGGGCACCATGGACGCCATCGACTTCCTGCTCGATAAGCTCCGCAACACGAAGAGCAACTCGGAATTCTTCGATTCCATGAACACCTGAGGCCACGGCCGAAAAGAAAAGGGCGCTCCGCACAAACGGGGCGCCTTTTTTCATGCTGCGGATTTGCTGCAGCGAAGTGCAGCATAAATGGAGCCGCTCTCCGCGCTGGGTTTCCATTTAAATGTCTGACTTTATTCGTATTTCTCTCGTAGCTTTGTGATCTAGCTGGCGACACTGCAGCAACATTGCTGCGCGGCTGTTGCAGCGAAATCAGCCTATGCTGCGTCGCAACATTTTGCGGTATGGGATGCGAAATCGGAGCGGCATTGCCTTTGCCGATTTGCTGGAACAAATAGGCGATGCATCCACGCGACCAGACCATCTTCGCGTTATCCTCGGGGCGGCCGCCGAGTGCGATCGCCATCATCAGGCTGTCTGGTCCAATGGCCGAGTCGGTCATTGTAGGACTGGCGGGCAAGACGCCGATGCCGCGGCTGGCGACCCGTGCGCTGCTCCACGATTCGAACCATCAACCGATCGATGACGCGGTGGTGCTGTGGTTTCCAGGCCCGGCAAGTGCGACCGGCGAAGACGTCGCCGAATTTCATGTCCATGGCGGACGCGCGGTGTTGTCGGCGATGTTCGATGCGATCGCGGCATTCGACAACGTGCGGCCGGCCGAGCCGGGCGAGTTTACCCGGCGGGCCTTCGAGAACGGCAAGCTCGACCTGACCGAGGCCGAAGGCCTCGACGATCTGATCCACGCCGACACTGACCGTCAAAGGCGCCAGGCATTGCGGCAGTTGAAGGGGTTGCTTGGCGATCGGGCGCGGGACTGGCGCGAGCGGATCATTGCGGCGTCGGCACTGATCGAGGCCGGCATCGATTTCTCTGATGAAGGCGATGTGCCTGCTGAGCTGATCGCACCGGCGCTCGAGAAGGTCCGCGCGCTGCATGGGGAGATCAAGCAAGTCCTTGCAGGGCAGGGGCAAGGCGAGCGGCTGCGTGACGGCCTTGTGGTCGCGATCGCCGGTCCGCCGAATGTCGGCAAATCGACCCTGATCAATCAGCTCGCCAAGCGCGAGGTTGCGATCGTCTCGCCGCATGCCGGCACGACCCGCGATGTGATCGAGGTGCAGCTCGATCTCGACGGCTATCCGGTGACGATCATCGACACCGCCGGGATTCGCGAGACCGACGACCCGGTCGAGCAGGAGGGTGTCCGCCGCGCCCGTGCCCGTGCCGCGGAGGCGGACCTGGTGCTGTGGCTCGCCGACAGCGGCGATGCAAAGGCGGGACATGGCGGCGCGACGCCGACCTGGCTGGTGCGGAACAAGATCGACCTGGTCAGGACCACGGCGGGCGAGGGCGGCAGTTTCCCCGAATTCAGGATCTCGGCTGCTCGTGGCGATGGGTTGTCGGAACTCATCGCCGCGCTGGTCGGGTTCGCTCAGGACTATTTTGGGACCAGCGAAGGCGGCTTGATTAGCCGGACGCGGCAGCGCGGTTTGCTGCAGGAGACCGTCGAATCTCTTCAGCGCAGCATCGACGTGGTCGGGCAGGGCGAAGAACTGGCGGCGGAGGAACTCCGCCGCGCCGCCTACTCACTCGGTCGTCTGCTCGGCCGGGTGGATGTTGAAGACATCCTGGATGTCATCTTCCGCGAATTCTGCGTCGGGAAGTAGCGGGCGCCCATCTGTTTCACGTGAAACATGGTTTCGATCCGGTTAAGGAACCCTCGTCCTGTTTCACGTGAAACAATTGCCGGTCAGACAGCCGCACTGTTTCACGTGAAACAGCTCCGTCTGTCATTGCGAGCGACGCGAAGCAGTCCATATTTGCCTCGGGCTTCGGGCTCACGGCGCCGATCCCAACTTCGTTCTTCCGGCTTTCATGACTCCACGATAGAAGTCCCGCCATGATTTCCAGGGCAGACTCATTTGACGTTATCGTCATCGGCGGCGGCCATGCCGGCTGCGAGGCCGCGAGCGCTTCTGCCCGGATGGGCGCAAAGACCGCCTTGGTGACCCATCGTTTCGCGACCATTGGCGCGATGTCGTGCAATCCCGCCATCGGCGGGCTCGGCAAGGGCCATCTGGTCCGCGAAGTCGACGCGTTGGACGGTCTGATGGGCCGGGTGGCCGACGCCGGCGGTATCCAGTTTCGCATGCTCAATCGCCGGAAGGGTCCGGCGGTCCGTGGCCCCCGGGCCCAGGCCGACCGCAAGCTCTACGCCACGGCGATGCAGGCGGCGATCACCGAGACCGCGAACCTCAGCGTCATCGAAGGCGAGGCGGATGAACTGGTCGTCGTCGATGGTCGCGTGACCGGCATTTGCCTGGGCGATGGCCGTCGGCTGTCGGCGGGGGCGGTTGTCATCACGACCGGGACCTTTCTGCGCGGTCTGATTCATCTCGGGGAGAAGAACTGGCCGGCGGGCCGGGTCGGCGAGGCGCCGGCCATGGGCCTGTCGGCTTCCTTCGAACGGGCCGGGTTTGTGCTCGGCCGGCTCAAGACCGGGACGCCACCGCGCCTCGACGGCACCACGATCGACTGGTCCGCGGTCGAAATGCAGCCCGGAGACGAGCCTCCGGAGCCGTTTTCGGTGATGACTGACCGGATTACGACCCCACAGATCCAGTGCGGCATCACCCGGACCACGCCGGCGACCCATGAGGTGATCCGGGCCAATGTGCACCGCTCGCCGATGTATTCCGGCCAGATCAAGAGCTCCGGACCGCGCTATTGTCCCTCGATCGAGGACAAGATCGTCCGCTTCGGCGACCGCGACGGCCATCAGATCTTCCTGGAGCCGGAAGGGCTCGACGACACCACGGTCTATCCGAACGGCATCTCGACCTCGCTGCCGGAAGAGGTCCAGCTCGCGATCCTCGCCAGCATCCCCGGCCTCGAGCGGGTGAGGATGGTCCGGCCGGGCTACGCGATCGAATACGACCACGTCGACCCGCGCGAGCTTGATCCCACCCTGCAGACCAAGCGTCTGCGCGGGCTTTTCCTGGCCGGCCAGATCAATGGCACCACGGGCTATGAGGAGGCGGCGGGGCAGGGCGTTGTTGCCGGGCTCAACGCCGCTCTCACTGCCGGCAGTGCCGATCCGATCGTGTTCGACCGCGCCGACGGCTATCTCGGCGTGATGATCGACGATCTCGTGACCCGCGGGATCACCGAGCCGTACCGCATGTTCACCTCGCGTGCCGAATACCGGCTGACGCTGCGGGCCGACAATGCCGACCAGCGCCTGACTGACAAGGGCATTGCGCTCGGATGCGTCGGAACGGCGCGGGCCGAGCGCCATCGGACCAAGATGGCGGCGCTTGAGGTGGCCAAGCAACTGGCGAAGTCGATCGCGATCACCCCGAATGAGGCCGCCAAGCACGGTCTCGCGCTCAATCGCGACGGCCATCGCCGATCCGCCTTCGAATTGCTGGCCTATCCGGAGATCGAGTGGCCCGCGGTCCAGGCGATCTGGCCGGAGCTGTCGGCCATTGACCCTGCGATTGCGGTGCATCTCGAGATCGATGCCAAATACGATGTCTATCTGAAGCGCCAGACTGCCGATGTTGACGCTTTCCGGCGCGACGAGGGTCTGGTTCTGACCGACGTCGACTATGCCGATGTCCCCGGTCTTTCGAACGAGGCGCGCGCCAAGTTGCAGAAGGCGCAGCCGCGGACGGTCGGCCAAGCGGGCCGGATCGACGGCATGACGCCGGCGGCGCTGGGTATTTTGGCGGCCTATCTGCGGCGCGAGGCGCGACGGAAGAGTGCGAAGGCATCTGCCTGACGTTTCACGTGAAACGTTAGGCGGCCCCGTCATTGCGAGGAGCGGAAGCGACGAAGCAATCCATCGCTTCCTCAGGTGACGCTATGGATTGCTTTGTTTCGCTCGCAATGACGGGCCCGACCGGCATTCCAGAGAATGGCTTCAATTTCGCAATCCGCCGAGCTCAACATCTCCGCCAAGGATAAGGCCGCGGCGCTGGCGCTGACGCCTGTTTCACGTGAAACAGAGGCGCGGCTCGACCGCTACATTGCCCTCCTCCTGGCGTGGCAGGCCAAGACCAATCTCGTAGCGCCGTCAACGCTGCCTGCCCTCTGGACCCGCCACGTCGCCGATTCGCTGCAGCTCCTGAGCCTGGCGCCGACGGCCAAGTCTTGGGTCGATCTCGGCAGCGGTGGCGGCTTCCCGGGTGTCGTGCTGGCCTGCGCGCTGGCCGAGATCCCAGGCGCGTCGATTCATTTGGTTGAGCGAATCGCCAAGAAGGCGGCATTCTTGCGCGAGGCGATACGAGTGACGGCATCCCCGGGGACGGTGCATCTGGCTGATATCGGGGATACTGTGGATAGAATCCCGGGGTCCATCGATTGCGTCACCGCGCGGGCGCTGGCTCCGTTACATCAACTCATCGGCTTTGCGGAGCCGTGGGTCAAAAAGGGCGCCAAGGCGCTGTTTTTGAAGGGTCAAGATGTAGAGGCCGAATTGACCGAGGCCACTAAATATTGGATTATTGAGCCAAAGCTACACGCCAGCCGCACCGGCGGACAGGGCTGGATCGTCGAACTCGGGTCAATCGAGCGGCGCTAGGGGACTCCGCGAGAGCAAATGGTATTTTGGTATGACTGTGATGGACGAGGTTTATCAAGAGGATAAGGCGTCCCAGCCGCCTGGCCATCCGCGCATCCTGTCGCTCGCCAACCAGAAGGGCGGCGTCGGCAAGACCACCACAGCGATCAATCTTGGCACCGCACTCGCTGCGATTGGCGAGCGCGTCCTGATCGTCGATCTCGATCCGCAGGGCAACGCCTCGACCGGCCTCGGCATCGATCGCCGCAATCGCAGCTGCTCGACCTATGACGTGCTGATCGGCGAGGCGCCGCTGCGCGATGCCGTGGTCGCGACCGCGGTGCCGCGGCTGCATATCGCCGCCTCCACCATGGACCTCTCCGGCCTCGAGCTCGAGCTCGGCACCACGCCGGGCCGCGCGTTCCGGCTGCGCGATGCGATCGCAGGATTGAACAACAATGTCTCGCCGGAAGCCGACTACACCTATGTGCTGATCGACTGCCCGCCCTCGCTCAATTTGCTCACGGTGAATGCGATGGCGGCGTCGGACGCAATCCTGGTGCCGCTGCAATGCGAGTTCTTCGCGCTCGAAGGTCTGTCGCAATTGCTGCAGACCGTGGAGCAGGTGCGCTCGACGCTCAATCCGAGCCTGTCGATCCACGGCATCGTGCTGACCATGTTCGACTCGCGCAACAACCTCTCCAACCAGGTGGTTGCCGACGTGCGCCAGTTCATGGGCGACAAGGTCTATGACACCATGATCCCGCGCAATGTGCGCATCTCCGAGGCGCCGTCCTACGGCAAGCCGGTCCTGGTCTACGACCTCAAATGCGCCGGCAGCGATGCGTATCTCAAGCTCGCCACCGAAGTGATCCAGCGCGAGCGCGAGCTGCGCACGCATTGATGTTGCGTAGGATGGGTAGAGCGAAGCGAAACCCATCACCCTCATTGCGAGCCGCGATGGGTTTCGCTTCGCTCTACCCATCCTACGTTTCTTTTGAAATTCAAGTCTGGAGTACTGCGTGTGAATCCAAGGGAGCTCGCAACAATGGCCGATGAAGCGCGTTCGCGACTGGGGCGCGGGCTGGCAAGCCTGATCGGAGATGTCGGCGGCGAGGCGGCCGCGCATGTCGAGCGGCCGCGCAACCAGCGCAAGGTGCCGATCGAATTCCTCAAAGCCAACCCGCGCAACCCGCGGCGCACCTTCGCCGACACCGAACTCGGCGAGCTTGCCGATTCGATCAGGCAGCGCGGTGTGATCCAGCCGATCGTGGTGCGCGCGATCAAGGGCGCGCAGGACCGCTACGAGATCATCGCCGGCGAGCGCCGCTGGCGCGCCTCGCAGCTCGCTGGCCTGCATGAAGTGCCGATCGTGCCGGTCGAGGTCTCCGATTCCGACGCGCTCGAGATCATGATCATCGAGAACGTCCAGCGCGAAGACCTCAACGCAATGGAAGAGGCGCAGGGCTATCACGCGCTCGCCGACGAGTTCAAACGCAGCCAGGAAGACATCGCCAAGATCGTCGGCAAGAGCCGCAGCCATGTCGCCAACATGATGCGGCTGACCAAGCTGCCCGCCGAAGTGCAGGCGCTGATCTCGAAAGGCGATCTCTCCGCCGGCCACGCCCGCGCGCTGATCGGCGTGCCGGATCCGCTCACCGCAGCGAAGCGCATCGTCGCCGAAGGCCTCAACGTCCGCCAGGCCGAGGCGCTGGCGCATGAGGAGGGCGTGCCGGAGCGCAAGCCACAGAAGGCGCGCAGTGGCAGCGCGGCCAAGGTCGACAAGGATGCCGACACGCTGGCGCTGGAGAAGCGCGTCAGCGATGCGCTCGGCCTTGCCGTCACCGTCAACCATCGCGATCCCGGCGGCACCGTTCAGATCAGCTACCGCAACCTCGAGCAGCTCGACGAGGTGGTGCGGCGGCTCGAGGGCGGTTAGTTTTTCCGTCGTCCCTCCACGTCATTGCGAGGAGCGATAGCGACGAAGCAATCCATCTTTCCGCGCGTGCGGAGCGGTGGATTGCTTCGCTTTGCTCGCAATGACGTTTCCAAATACAGCTCGATATCACCCCCGCCGCTTCGCGTTCGCCGCGATCGAGAGCAGCGCGCGCTGTGCGATCACGGCGGCGAGCGAGGCCTGCTTGCGCATGTCGAGCGCCGCGGTGGCGAGCTGATCGATCACGTTCACCAGCCGCGGCGGCGTGAAATTGCGCAGCGCGATCTCGACCGCAGGCTTGCGCGAGAAGTGCAGCCGCGGGAAGCCGCCGTCGAGCACGGCTGACGCCGGCGTGCCGTCCGCGATCGCCAGCGCCGATTTGTGCAGCCATGCCGCCTGGCGCTGCGCGGCCGAGATGATCACGCCGGGATAGGTGCCGGCGACCATTGCCTTCGTGAACTCGCTCTCGACCAGCGCGGCGTTGCCGGCGAAGGCGCCGTCGACGATCGGATCGAGCTTCAGCTCGGAGGCGTCGGACACCACGGTCATGACGTCCTCGAGCGTGATCTCGCCCTTGCCGTGCGCGAACAGCGCAAGCTTGCGCAGCTCGTTGCGCGAGGCCATGCGGTCGCCGCCGAGCAGCGACATCAGCACCGCGCGCGCATCCTGCGCGAGCCGCAGATTCGATACCCGCAGCTCGTCCTCGATCAGCTTGGTCAGGTCGCGCTCGGTGTCGGGATAGCAGCCGATCGCCACTGCATTCTTGGCGCGCTCGCAGATCTTGCGCAGCGGCGATTCCGGCCTGAGCTCGCCGGCCTCGATCACGATGCGGCAATCCCTGAGCGCGGTGGTCTCGGTCAGCGTCTCGACGCCGCTTGAGAAGTTGCGCGAGCCGGCGCGGACGCGGATGGCGCGGCGGCCGCCGAACAGCGGCATCGTCATGGCCTCGTCGACCAGCCGCGACGGTTCGGCGGCGAGTTCGTCGCCATCGAGCCGCACCATCGAGAATGGATCGTTGGGATCGTCGACCGCGGAGGCCATCAGCGCGTCGGCACGCTCGCGCACCAGGCCGAGGTCCGGGCCGTACAGCAGGATGATCGGACGGCCGGTGTCAGGCCGGGCGAGGAAGCTGTCGATCTCTTTTCCGCGAAGCGCGACCAATGCGGCGATCAGGTTCCGGTGGAGAAGAAGGAGGCGAGCCGGGTCTGGATGTTGTCGGCGATCTCCTGCGCGGCGCGGTCCTCGGCGTCGCGGAAGGCGCGGGCGCGGGCGAAACGCTGGTAGGAGCCGGGCATGTCGTAGGACACGCGCGAGAACGTGGTGCCGGTCATCACCGACTTGTTCGACGCGATCTCGACCAGGTTGAACTGGGCATCGATGCCGTAATTCTCGCTGGTCGGCAGCGCGGTGGCCTGGTCGATCATCAATGAGGAGCGGCTGGTGGTGAAGCGCAGCACCAGCCGATGCGTCGGCGGTGCGCCCGTGGCGGTGCCGTAGAGCTTGAAGGCGAGGGCGTTGCGGACCTCGACGCCGACCCGGGCCTCGCGCGAGGCGTTCGGCTTGTCGACCGGCGGAACCTCGACGCCCATCAGCTTCTCGCGCAGGGCGGACGACTGGCCGTCGAGGGTGCGCTCGGCATACATCGGCTGGAAGCATCCGGCCGTCAGCGCGGCCAAGGCAGCCACGGCCACGAGCCGGGCGGCGATCCTGATCCTAGCCGACAACATTGACGATCCTCATGGGCACCACGATCACCTTGCGGACGGCTTTGCCACCCAAGGCGGCTTTTACCGCATCGAGCGCCAAAACGGCAGCCTCTATATCCGCATTTTGCGCCGCCCGTGGCACGGTAACATCACCTCGTTTTTTACCGTTGACCTGGACGACCAGGGTCACGCTGTCTTCGACCAGCAAATCGCGCTCGATTTGTGGCCAATCGGCCTCGGAAACCAGCCCGGTCTGGCCCAGAACCACCCAGCACTCCTCGGCCAGATGCGGCATCATCGGCGAGAACAGCTGCACCAGGATGGTCGCGGCCTCCTTGACCGTCCAGGCCATGTCCGGCGCCGGCTTGTCGCCTTTCGCCAGCACCTCGGACAGCGCATTGGCGAACTCGCGGATATGGGCGAGACACACGTTGAAATGCAGCCGCTCGATCCCGGACGACACCTTGTCGAGCGCGCCATGGGCCGCCTTGCGCAGCGCCAGCGCGTCGGGCCCAAACGTCGCGGGCCGCGTCGCCGGGGCGGCCTTGGCGATCTCGGCCGATTCGTTCACCAGCCGCCACAGCCGCTGCACGAAGCGCGAGGCGCCCTGCACGCGTTCGTCACTCCAGATCACATCGCGGTCCGGCGGCGAGTCCGACAGCATGAACCAGCGCGCGACGTCGGCACCGTAGCTCGCGATGATGTCGTCGGGGTCGACGGTGTTCTTCTTCGACTTCGACATCTTCTCGATCGGGCCGATCGCGACGTCCTCGCCAGTCGCCATCAGCACCGCGCGGCGGCCGTTGCCGCCGACCTCGATCTTCACCTCGGCCGGCGTGACCCAGCTGCCGTCGGCCTTCTGGTAGGTCTCGTGCACCACCATGCCCTGGGTGAACATGCCGGCGAACGGCTCGCTCATGTCGATGTGGCCGGTCGCCTTCATCGCGCGGGTGAAGAAGCGGCTGTAGAGCAGATGCAGGATCGCGTGCTCGACGCCGCCGATATACTGGTCGACCGGCATCATCCGGTTGGCGACCGCGGGCGTGGTCGGCGCGGTCTCGTTCCACGGGTCGGTGAAGCGCGCGAAGTACCAGGACGAGTCCACGAAGGTGTCCATCGTGTCGGTCTCGCGCACCGCCTTTGCCCCGCACTTGGGGCAAGTCACATGCTTCCAGGTCGGATGATGGTCGAGCGCGTTGCCCGGCTTGTCGAAGCTGACATCTTCCGGCAGCGTCACCGGCAGCTGGTCGTCGGGCACCGGCACCACGTCGCACTTGGGGCAGTGGATCACTGGGATCGGGCAGCCCCAGTAGCGCTGGCGCGAAATGCCCCAGTCGCGCAGGCGGAAATTCACCTGCCGCTCGCCGACCGGCGCCAACCTTCCTTCCCCTGGCAAGGCGCGCACTTCGTTTTCCAGCCGCTTGGCTACCTCTTCCTTGGCCGCTTCGATGGTCATGCCGTCGAGGAAGCGCGAATTGATCATGCGGCCGTCGCCGTCATAGGCGACGTCTGATATGACGAACGTCTTCGGGTCCTGGCCCTCGGGGCAGACCACCGGCACGTTGCCGAGATCGTACTTGTTGACGAAGTCAAGGTCGCGCTGGTCGTGCGCCGGGCAGCCGAAGATCGCGCCGGTGCCGTATTCCATCAGCACGAAGTTCGCGACATAGACCGGCAGCTTCCAGTTCGGATCGAACGGATGCACCGCCTTGATGCCGGTGTCGAAACCCTGCTTCTCGGCGGTGTCGATGATCGACTGCGCGGTGCCGATCTTCTTGATGTCGGCGATGAACTCCGCGAGCTTCGGGTTCTTCGCGGCGGCGGCTACCGCCAACGGATGATCCGCCGAGATCGCCATGAACTTGGCGCCGAACAGCGTGTCGGGCCGCGTCGTGAAGATCTTCAGCTCGCTCTCGCCGGCCGGCGTGGTCGCCGCATCCAGCGCGAAGCGGATCAGCAAGCCCTCGGAGCGGCCGATCCAGTTGCGCTGCATCAGCCGCACCTTGTCGGGCCAGCGGTCGAGACCATCCAGCGCTTCCAGGAGCTCCTGCGAGTACTTCGTGATCTTGAAGACCCACTGGCTCATCTCGCGCTGTTCGACGACGGCGCCCGAGCGCCAGCCGCGGCCGTCGATCACCTGCTCGTTGGCGAGCACGGTCATGTCGACCGGATCCCAGTTCAGCTTGCGCTTCTCGCGCTCGGCGAGGCCGGCGCGCAGCATGTCCAAAAACATCTTCTGCTGATGCTTGTAGTAGCTGGGGTCGCAGGTCGCGAATTCGCGCGACCAGTCGAGCGACAGCCCGATCGACCGCAGCTGCTTCTTCATCGCGGCGATGTTGTCGTAGGTCCAGGCCTTCGGCGCCACCTTGCGCTCGATCGCGGCATTCTCGGCCGGCAGGCCGAACGCGTCCCAGCCCATCGGGTGCAGCACATTGTAGCCCCTGGCGCGCATGAAGCGCGCCAGCACGTCGCCGAGCGTGTAGTTGCGGACATGGCCGATATGGATGCGCCCCGACGGATAGGGGAACATCTCGAGCACATAGTATTTCGGCCGCGGATCGTCGTTCTTGGAGGCGAAGATCGCCTTTTCGTCCCACAGGCGCTGCCAGCGGGGTTCGGATTCACGGGCGTTATAGCGTTCGGCGGTCATGAAATCGCAAGGATTTTGGGTGGCTTTGGGTGATTTTCGGGTCCCATCCGGGGACGGCGGACTAGGCCACAAAAGCGCCTGCGCGGTCAACGGCTTGGGGCCTCCAAACGCCCCATCCCGTCGCGTAGCCGCCCTGCCGCTGTCGCAGGGGCGCCGTCTGCAGCCTCCTCGTGGTCCTGGCGAAGGCCAGGACCAATCACCACAGGGCTTTGTCGAGGAAGGGATCGTGGCCCAGCTTCGCGCAATAATAAACGGTGGGGGTAATGGGTCCTGGCCTTCGCCAGGACGACGTTGAATATGCGGCGTCGCCGATGGTCATGGTTCCGCGCTCATCGTGACGCTCGACCACGCGCGATCTCAGCTCGCCAGCGCCATCCCGGCTTCGTCCAGCGTCTGCAGGAAGCCGTGCTCGATCACGGCGTTGCGGCCGCGGCGTTTGGCGGCGTAAAGGGCGGCGTCGGCGGCTTCGATCAGGTCGCCGGGGCGCTGGGTCTCGTTCGGTCTGGTCGTGGCAACGCCGACGCTGACGGTGACGACACAATGGCTCGAGGACGCGTGCGGCACGGCAAGGCCGAGCACGGCGGTGCGCACGGTCTCGCCGATCGCGAGCGCATGCGCGGCATCGGTGTTCGGCAGCAACAGACAGAATTCCTCGCCGCCATAGCGGCCGGCGAAGCCCATGGTGTCGGCCGCGATCCCGGACAGCACTTCGCCGATCCGGGTCAGGCAGGCATCGCCCTCGGGATGGCCGTAGGTGTCGTTGTAAAGCTTGAAGTGATCGACATCGATCATCATCAGCGACAGCTCGCACTCATATTGCTGCGCCCGCATCCACTCGAAGTCGAGCCGGCTCTGGAAGCCGCGGCGGTTGGCGAGGCCCGACAGCACGTCGATCGAGGCCATCACGGTGAGGCGATCGTTGGAGGCGACGAGCTCGCGCTCGCGCTGGCTGAGCTGCGCCGCCATCGCGTTGAAGGCGCGCGCCAGCGGCACGAATTCCGCCGGCAGCTTGTGTTTGGCGACGCGTGCCGACCAGTCGCCTTCGCCGAACCGCCGCGCCATGCCGGTCATCAGCTCGATCGGATGGATGACGAGCCGCTCGGCGCCGACCAGGGCACCCAACAAGACGAAAAGGCAGACAAATCCGAGCTGCAGATAGGCGGTGCGGATCTCGCGGTTGATCGCCGCGGTCACCTTGGCCTCATCCATGCTCACGATCAGCCGCGACTGCGTTCCGGCGATGCGCGCGAAGCTCAGCGTGCGCTGCGCGCCGTCGGACGCCGTGAACGACACCGAGCCGGATGGTTCGTCGTAGCTCAGCGCCTTCTCGGCGATCGCGGCCATCAAGGGGATGGTGTCGAGCGAGCGGCCGATCAGGCTCGCATGATCCGCGGGCGCGGCGATCACGACGCCGGTGCTGTCGACGAGAACGGCCGACATGCCGGGCTGGCCGCCGAGATTGGCCATGATCTGCGACAGCCAATCGATGTTGATGCCGGCGACGACGACGGCATCCTGCTCCGGATTGATCGCGGCCACCGGATAGGCGGCCATCATCATCGGGCGGCCATTGGTCCTGCCGCGCAGATAGTCGCTGAACACGAAGCCGCGGTTGTCCTGCGCCTTCTTGAAATATTCGCGGTCGCCGACATTGAGGCCGACCTGGACGTTGAGGGTCGAGCACTGCACCAGCCCGTCCCTGGAGACGAACATGATGCTGCGGATCCAGGGCAGCACCGTCGGCAGGCTGGCGCGCAGCACCTCGCAGCTCTGCGCGATGCCGCCGGAAGCGCGGATATAGGCCGCGGATTTCAGCATGGTCTCGACCGAGGAGACCACTTCGCGCTGGGTCTCGGCGGCATGCGCGGTGAGGCTGGCATAGCCGGCCGCGGCCTGCGCGATCTGCTTGCTGCGGGAATCCTCCAGCGTGCGGACGCGGTCGAGCATCAGGGGCGCGACCAGCATCAGCGCAAGCAAGGCCAGCCGGGCACGAATTCCCAGAACCTTCTTGAGCCTGACCCGGTTGCGGTTGAAAGTGACGCCCGACATTCTATTCCCTTGCCCGTGCGCAAGGTAGAATGCAGGGCTTCAAAAAGCCTTTCCCGAATTTGGTAAAATTCGAGCCAACCCCCCGCACCTGTCAGAGAACGGCACAAGCATGACGCAAAGCCCGACCACGCCGTTACCGCCCGGTTCACCACATGACCCTGCCTTTGGCCTCGCCGCCGTCGAACGCGAGATCGCCCATGCCTGCAAGGAAGCGCGGCGCGACCGTGCGTCGGTGACCTTGATCGCGGTGTCGAAGACATTCGCGGCCGACGCAATTTTGCCGATTATCGGCGCCGGACAGCGCGTATTTGGCGAAAACCGCGTGCAGGAGGCCAAGGGCAAGTGGCCGGCGCTAACTCAGGCTCACCCGGGATTGCAGCTGCATCTGATCGGGCCGTTGCAGTCGAACAAGGCCAAAGAGGCGGTCGCGCTGTTCGATGCGATCCATTCGGTCGATCGCACCAGCATTTGCGAAGCGTTAGCCAAGGAAATCAAAAATCAAGGGAAGCACCCGGAACTGTTCGTCCAGATCAATACCGGCGAGGAGCCGCAGAAGGCCGGCGTCGCGCCGCAGGACGCGGATACCTTCATCGCGGCCTGCCGTGACACCTACGGCCTTCCGATCTCGGGACTGATGTGCATCCCGCCGGTCGACCAGGCGCCGGCGCCGCACTTCGCGCTCTGCGCCAAGATCGCCGCGCGCAACGGCCTGAAAAATCTCTCGATGGGCATGAGCGCGGATTTCGCCGTGGCGATCCAGATGGGCGCCACCCATGTGCGCGTGGGCTCGGCGATTTTTGGGACGCGGACGGTGCCGCATAACTAGTGTCGCTTGGTGTCCGCCAGGATCACACTGAGGCTTGCCGTCATCAGAACCGTCATCCCCGCGCAAAGGCTTCGCCTTTGTCGCTGGAGGAGCCGCGAAGCGGCGTCTCGAAGGATCGACGGCCACCAGTCGGGCCGTGCATCCTTCGAGGCTCGCTACGCTCGCACCTCCAGCGACAAAGGCAAAGCCCTTGCGTGAGGATGACGGTGTTTGGATGCGTGTCTCGCCGCGCGCCCTTTTCTAAGGCCGCGGCGTATGGGTCCTGGCCTTCGCCAGGACGACGTTGGCGTGTGCGGTGAGCGCGCAGCCTACGCGAACTTCACCGACACTTTTCCGATCGCGCCGAAATCGGCCGCGAATTCATCGCCGGCGGCGATCGGCAGCGGTGGGTGGCACGTGCCTGTGGTGACGACCTCGCCTGCCCGCAAGGTCAGCCCGAGCGCGGAGAGTTCGTTGGCGCACCAGGCGAGCGCCGCGCGGGGATCGCCGAGCACGTTCTTGCCGTGGCCGATATAGCGCTCGCCGCGCAGCGTGATGACCGGGCGCTCCTCGACCAGATCGATCGCGCGCCAGTCCGCTGTCGTTGCGGGTCCGAGCACGAACAGATGCGCGCAGGCATTGTCGGCGATCAGCTGCGCCTCGCCGGCGGCGACGAAATCGGCAAAACGTGAATCCGGAATCTCGATCGCCGGATGGAGCGTGCCGACGGCCTCCAGCACCTCCTGCACGCTGTAAGGCGTCGTTCGCGGCGCGAGATCGCGCGCCATGCGGAAGGCGTATTCCGGCTCGCCGACGCGCATCTCGTTGCCCTGCATCGACGCGGTGCCGCCATCCGGTATCACCGTCTCGGCAAGGATGCGCCCCGCCAGCGGTCCGGCGACATTGATGTGCTTCTGGCCGGCCGTGCTGGTCGCCGCGATCTTCCAGCCGAACAGTTTTTCGCGCGACGTTTTCTCCAGCGCAGCCTGCACCGCGTAGCCCTCGGCGCGATCGCGCGGCCGAATTGCGCTATCGAGTACGCCGAGTTTTGTTCCCGCGTGCCAGTGCTCGTGCAGGACCTTCGAGGCGGCGGCGATCTGGTTGTTGTCGAGCATGCTGTTCGCTCCCGCGGGAATTATTCTTGGTTGCGCGCGATCTCAGCACAAACGCGTCGCGCTTGTCGCATGGGAAAACCGATGCCCAGCTATTCCAGCAAGCTACTCTATGATGATCTTTGTCTTTGGACTCATCCGTCGCAACAGCCGCAGCATCGAGGCTTTCGTCATCGAGACGCAGCCCGCGGTCGGCGAGAAATTCGGCCGCGCCAGATGCAGGAATACGGCGCTGCCGCGACCGGCGACGCGCGGCGCGGCGTTGTGATCGATCTCGACAATGAAATCGTAGAGACGGTCCTCGCGAGTCAGGCGGTCGCCGCCCTGCTCGCGATCGAGCCGGATCGGCTGGTTGTAGTGACGGTCGGCGGGGTCCTCGCACCAGGCGTCCTCGCGACGGATCGGCCGGGTCGGCAGGAAAGTCGTGGGACGCTGGTGCCGGTCGGCGCGCCACCAGAGCTGGCGCGGATGGAAGACGCCGCGTGGCGTGCCACCGTCGCCCTCGCGCTTGTTGGCGAGGATTCCGCCGCGCCCGAGCGCCACCGGCACGGTCCAGCCGTCGGCCGACAGCCAGCCCCGGCGCGGGTCGCCGGCTGCTGCTCGGACCTCGATGATGGAGAGCGGCCGATCACGTTTAACTGTCATATAAGTGATTGAAATAGCTGATCTTCCCTTAAGAATCGTTCCAAACTGAGCTTGCCTTGGAGGTTCAGAACATTCTATCTCCCGGCATTACAGGACATTCACGTCCTGCCCCGCCGGATTTGAGGTAGACTGCGTTGCCTTGTGAATCGGTAACAATCGCCTACCTGAGAACATATCTAGCCGATGTTACGGCCATAGGCGCCCTCCGCTTCTGACCGCCCCGCCCCCGAAGGATTGTACCTATGGCCAATGCCCGCAAGATCTTGATCGTGGATGACGATACCGATCTGCGCGATACGCTGGTCGAGCAGCTGTCGCTGCACGAGGAATTCGAAGCCTCCGCAGTCGACACCGGCGCCAAGGGCGCCACTGCCGCCAAAGCCAATTCCCCCGATCTGGTCCTGATGGACGTCGGCCTGCCCGACACCGATGGCCGCGAAGTGGTCCGCTCGCTCCGCAAGGGCGGCTTCAAGGCTCCGATCATCATGCTGACCGGCCACGACACCGATTCCGATACGATCCTGGGGCTCGAATCCGGCGCCAACGACTATGTGGCCAAGCCATTTCGTTTCGCGGTGCTGCTGGCCCGGATCCGGGCGCAGCTCCGCCAGCACGAGGCCAGCGAGGACGCGGTGTTCTCGGTCGGCCCCTACTCGTTCCGGCCCGGCTCGAAGATGCTCACCGGCGCCAATGCCAGGAAGGTGCGGCTGACCGAGAAGGAAACCGCAATCCTCCGCTTCCTCTACCGCGCCGGCCAGATGCCAGTTTCGCGCGAGACCCTGCTCCAGGAAGTCTGGGGCTACAATTCCGGTGTCACCACCCACACGCTGGAAACCCACATCTACCGCCTCCGCCAGAAGATCGAGAAGGACGCCGCCAACCCGGAAATCCTGGTGACGGAAGCCGGTGGCTACAAGCTGGTGCCGTGATACGCTTTGCGCTCAACGATTCGTGAAATCGAGGCGCACCGCGGTTACCGGACCTGAATGTCGATCGATGATGACGTAGCCCTGCTCGAGCGGGTCCCGACGATGCGTCTGTTGGGCGAGAGCTCCTTGCGCATGCTGGCGATCGGCTCCGAGCAACGTGATTTCAACGCAGGCGACGTGCTGTTCAAGGCCGGCGACGCTGCGGACGCCGGCTATGTCGTGCAGCGCGGCACCTTCCGCGTCGAGGAAGGCGGCGCCGAGATTATCGCCGGTCCCGGCGCGCTGATCGGCGAGCTCGCATTGATCGTCGCGATGAAGCGGCCATCGACCGCCACCGCACTGGAGCGCGGCTCGGTGATCCGCGTCGCGCGCAGCCTGTTCCAGCGCGTGCTGGAAAGCGATCCCGCCGCGGCCCTTCGGCTGCGCGATGAACTCGCATTGCGTACCAGCCAGCTCGCAAGCGATATCCTGATGGCGGGCGGGAAGTTGAGTACGTGATCATACCGCAAGGTATTGAACCGTCACCCTGAGGTGCGAGCGCAGCGAGCCTCGAAGGGTCGACGGCCACCAGCCGGGCCGTGCACCCTTCGAGACGTGCGTTCCGCGCTCCTCAGGATGACGGGTCGGGGGTCGGCGGCGCCCTACACCTCCATCACCGCCGTCACTGGCACGTGGTCCGACGGGCGCTCCCAGCCGCGGGCGTCACGGGCGATCTTGAAATCGCTGACCTGATCCTTCAGCGCGCGCGAGACCCAGATGTGATCGAGCCGGCGGCCGCGATCGCCGACGGTCCAGTCCGCTGCGCGGTAGCTCCACCAGGTGTAGACCTTTTCCGACATCGGGATCCGCTCGCGCGCGATGTCGAACCATTCGCCATGCGCCTGCGCGGCCAGCAGCTTCTCGGTCTCGACCGGCGTGTGCGAGACCACCTTGAGCAGCTGCTTGTGCGACCAGACGTCGTTCTCATGCGGCGCGACGTTGAGGTCGCCGACCAGGATGTGGCGGTCGTCGCCGCGCGGATGCAGCGGCTCGCAAGCTTTCATCTCGTCGAGGAATTGCAGCTTGTGCTCGAATTTCGGATTGAGCGCGGGATCGGGAATGTCGCCGCCGGCCGGTACGTAGAAATTATGCAGCACCAGCGGCTTTGACAGCTGCGCCTTCTCGCCGAACGACACCGAGATGTGCCGTGAATCGATCTTGTCGCAGAACGTCCTGATGTCGGTCGTCTCGAACGGTAGGCGCGAGACGATGGCGACGCCGTGATAGCCCTTCTGTCCGTTCAGCGCGACGTGCTCATAGCCGAGCCGCTTGAAGCGTTTCAGCGGAAACGCATCGTCGATGCATTTGGTCTCCTGCAGGCACAGCACATCCGGCCGCGCGCTCTTGATGAACTTGGCGACGGTGTCGATGCGCAGGCGCACCGAATTGATGTTCCAGGTGGTGACGGAGAACCGCATGAGAGCTGCGTCTTAGCACGGTTCTCAGTGCGGGTTGGCGCTTTGTCCACAAGCAAGCGCTTGTAGGATGGGTAGAGCGAAGCGAAACCCATCATTGACGCAGCGCGCCGTGACCGCGATGGGTTTCGCTGCGCTCTATCCATCCTACGGCATCGCGATCAGCCCGGCGAGGTGCCGGGATAGGTCGTGAAGTCGATCTTGAACAGCGCCGGATCGGGCTTCTGCGTCGCGTCGAGATTGTAGACCGCAACGGTCGTGTCGTAGCCCTGCGGGTCGGTGACGGTCCACTGCTTGAGCTTGCCGTCCTTGGCGCCGATCATCAGCAGGAAGCGGCTGGTGCCGACCAGCGCCTGCTTCTCCTCGATCGTGATGCTGACGAACACGTCGTCGGCGGTGACGCTGATGACGTTGGTGTCCTTCATCAGGTCGATGCGATCCGACAGCAGATAGCGCAGCGGGGTCTGCGACAGCGGATAGACGTCCTGGGTGGCGAGCCTGCGGTCGCGCACCGCGACCGAGGAACCGTCCGCGATCACCTCGATCGGGCTCGGATCGTCATATTCGAAGCGCAGCTTGCCGGGCTTCTGGATGTAGAAATCGCCCTTGGTCTTGGTGCCGTCGGGGCCGACCTGGACGAAATTTCCGACCAGTGTTTGCAGCGACGAGAGGTAGGCCGAGACCTTGGCGGCCTGCGCCTTCTGGTTGGCGTCGAAGGTCTGGAAGATGTTGGCGGGCACGTTGCGGCGCGGATCGGGAATCACCGGGTTCGGCGGTGCCTGGGTGGCGCCCGTCGTCGTCGGGCCCTTGTCCGCATTGGTTTGCGCGCCGGCGTCCTTCTTTGGCGCTGCCTTGGCTCCAGCGCTGGGTGCGGGCTTCGGCGGCGGCGCATTCTGCGCAGTCGCAGCGCCGGCGATCGCGGCGGTGACGAGAAGAGCCAGCGCGGTGCGCATGCCGCGGTCAATGAGGTGTTTTGCCATCAGATATGTCAGGTCTCTGTTCGACGCTCGTCCCGCTGCGCCGGATTTTATCCCGCCTCTTCCGAGGGAGATATGGTTTTTCCGTGATGATCGCCCCCCGATCAGAACTGGCCTTCTTCCTCCCCGACCAGGATTTCGCGCTTTCCGGCGTGATTCGCCGGACCGACGATGCCCTCAAGTTCCATCCGCTCCATCAGCGAGGCGGCGCGGTTATAGCCGATCTGCAGCCGGCGCTGAATGTAGGAGGTCGACGCCTTGCGGTCGCGCTTGACGATCGCAACCGCCTGCGTGAACAGATCGCCGCCGCCGTCGCCGCCCATGCCGGTGGCATCGAACACGGCGCCGTCCTCGTCGGTCGGCTCTTCCGCGGTGACGGCTTCGAGATATTCCGGTGCGCCTTGCGTCTTGAGGTGACGCACCACCTTCTCGACTTCCTCGTCGGAGGCGAACGGTCCGTGCACGCGGCTGATGCGGCCACCGCCCGCCATGTAGAGCATGTCGCCCTGGCCGAGCAGCTGCTCGGCGCCCATCTCGCCAAGGATGGTGCGGCTGTCGATCTTCGACGTCACCTGGAAGGCGATGCGGGTCGGGAAGTTCGCCTTGATCGTGCCGGTGATGACGTCGACCGACGGACGCTGCGTGGCGAGGATGACATGCAGGCCAGCGGCGCGCGCCATCTGCGCGAGGCGCTGCACCGCGCCCTCGATGTCCTTGCCGGCGACCATCATCAGGTCGGCCATCTCGTCGACGATGATGACGATGTAGGGCAGCGGCTCGAGGTCGAGCTTCTCTTCCTCGTAGATCGCCTTGCCGCTCTCCTTGTCGAAGCCGGTGTGGACGGTGCGCGTCAGCTCTTCGCCCTTGGCCTTGGCTTCAACGAGGCGCGCATTGTAGCCGTCGATGTTGCGCACGCCGAGCTTGGCCATCCGCTTGTAGCGCTCCTCCATCTCGCGCACGGCCCATTTCAGCGCCACCACCGCCTTCTTCGGATCGGTGACGACGGGCGTCAACAGATGCGGGATGCCGTCATAGACCGAGAGTTCGAGCATCTTCGGATCGACCATGATCAGGCGGCACTGATCCGGCCGCAGCCGGTAGACCAGACTCAGGATCATGGTGTTGATCGCGACCGATTTGCCGGAGCCGGTGGTGCCGGCGATCAGCATGTGCGGCGTGCGCGCCAGGTCGATGATGACGGGGTCGCCGCCGATCGTCTTGCCGAGGCACAGCGGCAGCTTCGCAACCGAATCGATGCTTTCCTTGGCGACCAGAAGCTCGCGCAGATAGACCTTCTCGCGATGCGCGTTCGGCAGCTCGATGCCGATCGCGTTGCGGCCGGCAACCACGGCGACGCGGGCCGACAGCGCGCTCATCGAGCGTGCGATGTCGTCGGACAACCCGATCACGCGCGACGACTTGATGCCGGGCGCGGGCTCCAGCTCGTATAGCGTGACCACCGGGCCGGGATTGGCCTTGACGATCTCGCCGCGCACGCCGAAGTCCTGCAGCACGCCTTCGAGCGAGCGCGAATTGGTCTCGAGCTCGGCCTTGCTCAGCGGCTGGCGATCGCTGGCTTTCGGCGCGCTGAGCACGGAGACCGACGGCAGCTCGAACTTGTCGGAATTCTTCTTCTTCGGCTTCGGCTCGGCCTTCTTGCGCGGGGCGCGGGCGGCGGGAGCTTCGTCCTCCTCGTCGTCCTCTTCCTCGTCGTCGTCGAAAGCGTCAGCTTCGTCCTCACCATGGTCTTCATGCGCGGGCGCGATCGAGGGCGCCGAGCGGCCGCCGCCGATATTGGGCTCCTGGCGCTCGAACGCAGCGCTGCGGCCCTGCGCGCCGCTCGAGACCAGCGATCTGTAGGCGGTGGTCAGCAGCCAGCCGAGCCGCGCCTTCGCGCTCATCAGCGCATGGAACAGCCAGCCCAGCGAGACCGAGCTGCGGTCGTTGTCTTCTTCCTCGACGAACGGCTCGTCATCGTCAGAGATCGGCGTCAGTTCGTCGTCCTGCTCCTTGGCGCCCCAGCCGCAGGCGAACAGGAAGCTTGCCGCCATCGCGACGACCAGGATCGAGCCGAGCACGACGCGATAGATGAAGCCGGGCGGGCCGAACACGACGGCCGGCGCACGCAGCAGCGCGTCGCCGACCACGCCGCCGAGCCCGGTCGGCAGCGGCCATGCGGTGTTGTGCGGCCAGCAGCTGGCGAAGCCCGCCGCGATCACCGTGCACAGGATCCAGCAGCCGAGCCGCAGCGCCTCGCGGTCGAACGGGCGATGCGTCAGCATCCGCCAGCCCCACACCGCGACCGGCAGCACCAGCATGATGGCGCCGAGGCCGAGGATCTGCATCAACAGGTCGGCGCCGATCGCGCCGGGATAGCCGAGCACGTTGCGGATCGCTCGCGAGGTAGCGTGGCTCAGCGACGGATCCTGCACCGACCAGGTCATCAGCGCCGCCGTGATGGCGCCGGACAGCGCGATCAGGCCGAGCCCGGTGAGTTCGCGCAGCCGTCGCGCCAGCGCCTCGCGGAGCGAGAGCGGCAGATGGCCGACCAGGGGGATGACACGTTCGATCGCTGGCATACTCAATCTTCGCGCTTCGCGATTAACCCAGGGTTTCGACCAGGCGATGCATCGCCTCGGCCGTCGATTCACTGTCGGAGACGAGCGCAAGGCGGATATAGCCCGCACCCGGATTGGAACCGTCGTTCTGCTGACGCGCCAGATAACTGCCGGGAATCACGCGCACGCCGGCGTCGCGATAGAGCCTGACCGCCGCCGCCTCGTCGCCGCCGCGCCCGGAGACGTCGAGCCAGACGCAGAAGCCGCCGGCGGGACGCTTGTAGCCGTAGCGGTTGCCGAGGATCTGGTCGGCGAAATCGAACTTGATGCGATAGAGCCTGCGATTCTCCTCGACATGCGCCTCGTCGCTATAGGCGGCGACCGCGACATGCTGCAGCGGCACCGGCACCTGCGGCGCCGCGACATTGCGCAGTTCGTGGAACGCGGCCAGAAACTTCCTGTCGCCCGCGGCGAATCCGACGCGCATGCCCGGCAGGTTCGAGCGCTTCGACAGCGACTGGAACGCCACCACATTGCTGAAGTCGGGACCGGCGCATTCGAGAATGCTGCCCGGCGCCTCGCGGGTGTAGATCTCCGAGTAGCACTCGTCGCTCAGGATGATGAAGCCGAAGCGATCCGCGAGCTCTTTCAGCCGCGTGAAATAAGCGCGCGAGGCGACCGAGCCCTGCGGATTGGCGGGCGAGGCGATGAAGAACGCGACGGTACGCGCCAGCGTCGCCTCGTCGATCGAATCAAGATCGGGCAGGAAACCGTTGCCGAGCGTGGTCGGCAGGTAGATCTGCTCGCAGCCGGCCGCGCGGGCGCCGGCGCCGTAGGCCGGATAGAACGGGTTCGGCATCAGGATCGCCGGCCGGCCCTTGCGTGGCGCGACATAGCGCGAGGCTGATATCGCGGCGAAGAACAGCCCCTCGCGGCTGCCGTTCAGCACCATCACCTCGCTCTCCGGATCGACCGGCCGCGGCAACTGGAACCGGCTTCCCAGCCAGGTCGCGACGGCGCGGCGGAACGGCTCGATGCCCTTGGCGATCGGGTAGCGGCCGAATTCGGCGGTGTGCTTTGCCAGCACCGGCCCGACGAAATCGGGCACCGGGTGCTGCGGCTCGCCTAATGACAGCGTAATCAAGGGCTTGGCAGGCTGATAGGGCGCCAGCAGCTCGGTCGTGCGCAAGAAAGGGGAACGCTCGGCCTGGCCGGCGGATGCGACATCGCCGGCGCCCTGCGCCAAGCCGGATGAGGCGGTCATTGCCATGATTGAAATGCCAGCACTTTCACTGCGGTCGGAGGGTAGGGGGCGCCGACCGTAAACCGATCAAGTCACCATAGATAGGGCGAGGTTAAGACGCGATTAACCATCGGTGGCGCGGCACGATCGGCCGGCGCGTGATATCAGCGCTGACGCCAGAAAGCCGTATCGAAATTGCTCCGAGACATGATCCACCGCCGCGCCGTCCGGGCGCTCATCATCACCGGCGAGCGCGAAGTCCTGCTGATGCGGATTCGCCCGCCACACGGCGGCGACTGCTTCTGGATCGCGCCGGGCGGCGGCATCGAGGCCGACGAGACGGCTGAAGCGACGCTGCAGCGGGAACTGGCGGAGGAATTGGGGTTGGTCGATTTCGCCCACGGCTCGGCCGTCTGGCGGCGTCACCACACCTTCAACTGGGGCGGCCGGCGGATCTCTCAAAAGGAAGAGTACCGGATCGTTCACGCGGATCGCTTCGCGCCCGTGATGGCCGACGAGGCCGAGGCAAGGGTGCTCGATTGTTTCCGCTGGTGGCCGATCGCCGATCTGTCCAGCGCGAGTGAGCGCCTGACGCCGCTGTCGCTCGCCGACATCCTTGATCGCTATTTGCGCGACGGCGCACCGAGCGAGCTGCCGGACGAGGAAATTTTGATCGACTGACGCGGCTCGATGGCTCCAACCTCTCCTTGAAAAGGGTAGGTCGCTTTGCTCGGAGAGCAAAGCGGGTGGGGATCTATTCTCTCCGCAGACAGCATCGTGCGCGGCTGACCCCCATCCCAACCTTCCCCCTTTCAGGGGGAAGGAGAAGACAGGCAGCGGGCCGGATTTCGCTGCCGCTCCATCCGGACACCGCACCCGATGCGGGACGACTACCGCGCCGGCAGCTTCTCGAACGACGGCTTGCCCTCGGGCAGATGGTGGAAGGTCTGCTTGTCGCAGGTGTAGATCGTCATCTGCGGGGTGAACACCGAGGGGTCGTCGAAGGTGCCGACCTTCAGGATGGTGGCGGGCAGGCCCGGCACCTTGGTCACGAGATGCGTGCCGCATTCCGGGCAGAACTCGCGCGTCACGGCGCGGTCGAGATCCTTGCGGGTGAACTGCTTGGGCTCGCTGGCGGTGTATTTGAAGCCGGTGGTCGGCATCGCCATGAACATGTTCGGTCCGCCGCCCGTGATGTACTGGCATTCGCGGCACAGGCACTGCGCCGCCATCATCGGCTCGCCCTCGGCCTCATAGCGCACGTTGCCGCAATAGCACCTGCCCTGCACCTTCATGACATCCTCCCGATTTCGTTGTTTGTAGCCTGCCATTCCACAATGGCAGGCAATTCCGACAATATTTTCTCAAGCCGCAGAAAAAAGAAAGGGGCCCCAGCTTGCGCTGGAGCCCCTCAACGGCCCGAACATTGCCGGGTATGTGTCCGGACCGTAGTTCTGGGAACGACCGCTTGGGGAGGTCGCGCCCCGGGAGAACCCAAATTGACGGCCCTCAAGGGCCGCTAATTTCACATGTTGTAGGCGCGCTCCGTGTGCTCGGTGATGTCGAGGCCTTCGCGCTCGGTCTCGACGTTGGCGCGCAGGCCGACGATCACGTCGACGATCTTGTAGAGGATCGCCGAACCGATGCCCGACCACACCAGCGTGGTGCAGACGCCCCAAACCTGCGAGATCATCTGAGCCGCGAAGTCATAATCGGCGACCTTCGGCGGGATCGCGGTGTAGTCGATGATGCCTGCACCGCCGAGCGCCGGGTTGACCAGGATGCCGGTGCCGAGCGCGCCGACGATGCCGCCGACGCAGTGAACGCCGAACACGTCGAGCGAGTCGTCATAGCCGAGCGCGTTCTTCACGACCGTGCAGAAGAACAGGCAGACCACGCCGACCACGAGGCCGAGTACGATGGCGCCCATCGGACCGGCATAGCCGGCCGCCGGGGTCACCGCGACGAGGCCCGCGACCGCACCCGACAGCGCGCCGAGCAGCGAGGGATGGCCCTTGATGATCCATTCCGCGAACATCCAGGACAACGCCGCCGCGGCGGTCGCCACGAAGGAGTTGGTCATGGCGAGCGCAGCGCCGCCATTGGCTTCGAGGTTGGAGCCGGCGTTGAAGCCGAACCAGCCGACCCAGAGCAGCGAGGCGCCGATCATGGTCATGGTCAGCGAGTGCGGAGCCATCAGCTCCTTGCCGTAACCGGTCCGCTTGCCGATCAGCAGCGCGCCGACCAGGCCGGCGATGCCCGCGTTGATGTGCACGACGGTGCCGCCCGCGAAGTCGATCGCGCCCTTCTTGAAGATCCAGCCGGCATCGGCGTTGATCTCGTCGAGCTTGGCCTGCGCCGCGGTCTTGGCCGCGCCGTCAGCCGCAGCGGCGAGCGCCTTGGCGGCATCCTGGATCGCGTCCGGGCCCGGCCAGTACCAGACCATGTGCGCGATCGGGAAATAGATCAGGGTCACCCAGAGCGGGATGAATAGCGCGATCGCCGCGAACTTCATGCGCTCGGCGAAGGCGCCGACGATGAGGGCCGGCGTGATCGCCGCGAAGGTCATCTGGAAGCACATATAGATGAGTTCCGAGATGTTGGCGTCGACCGAGAAGGTCGCCGCCTTCGAGTCCGGCGTGACGCCCATCAGGAAGGCCTTGGAGAAGCCGCCGATGAAGTCGGAGCCGCCGGTGAAGGCGAGGCTGTAGCCGTAGAGGGCCCAGAGCACGGTGACGAGGCAGACCGTGTAGAACACCTGCGCCAGCACCGAGAGCATGTTCTTGGAGCGGACCAGGCCGCCATAGAACAGCGCGAGGCCGGGGATGGTCATCAGCAGCACCAGCACCGTCGAGGTCAGCATCCAGGCGTTGTCGCCCTTGTTGACGGTCGGCTCGGCGTAGGCGGCGGTCGCGGCGAACAGGCCGACTGCAAGGGCCGCAAGTCCCGCGCCGTAGGGACGCTTGAACGTCATGTTATTTCACTCCTGAGGTCTTAAGGTTTGAGCGCGAAAGTCAGAGGGCCGCGGCATCGGCCTCGCCGGTGCGGATGCGCACGGCGTGATCGAGGCTGATGACGAAGATCTTGCCGTCGCCGATCTGACCGGTCTTGGCGGCGGAGGTGATGGCGTCGATGGTCTTGTCGACCTGATCGGAATTGACCGCGACCTCGATCTTGATCTTGGGCAGGAAGCTCACGGCATATTCGGCACCGCGATAGATTTCCGTGTGGCCTTTCTGGCGGCCGTAGCCTTTGACTTCCGTCACCGTGAGACCATGAACGCCAATGGCGGTCAGGGCGTCACGGACCTCTTCGAGCTTGAATGGCTTAATGATCGCCATAACAATTTTCATGAGTCCTATCCCCGCTTGGGCCCGGTGCGAATGAACACCGGGAGTTTCGACTGAGGTTCACCACGCGGAGGACATCCACTACGCGGGCACAGCCTGGACCCTTAGAATCAAATGCCGTGCCAAACGGCCGGAGTTCGCTAATGGATTATGAATCCGGACCTTTTCCCGCTTTGCGGGAGGGAGTTGCCCCTGCGCTATTCCGCCGCGCCTAAAATATGGTCAGGCCTGTCTATAACGCAGGCACGGCCAACTCCGGACACAATTCTGCTCAGCCGTGGTGCAGGAGACGGTACCCAGACACAGCTGCCAGGCTGTCCCGCAGCCTGCGACCACCCTCTCGATCGGGCCGCCGGTTCGTGAGCCTGCCGGACGGATTGCGCCGAGGGAATTTGCCGTTGGGCTTCATCGGCTTGCCTGAATTCCCGCCCCCGGGACGTGACCTGCGCCGAGATCCGCGAAGGCAAGCGAAGCCAGTGGCGGGCATGATCGCCGCGCCGTTCTGCACGAGCCGGACCAGGGCCGTATGCGGCAAGCGCACCAAGACGGTACAAGTCCCGCACTTTCGGCAGTGTTCGTTACGGATCGTTAGCTGTCTGTAGCATTGTAGTTCCGGCGTTAACGCCGCCGTTGCCGTCGTTGCGCTATTGCCGCCGCATAAGAACTTCAATGACAGGTGGGGCAACCAATGATTGATCGTATCCGCGCGCTGCTCGAGCAGCAGCCGATGATTTCGCTGGATTTCAACACGATCACCGACGACACGAATCTCTATGACGCAGGGCTGACATCCTTCGCCACGGTGCAGGTGATGCTGGCGCTTGAGGAAGAGTTCAACATCGAATTTCCCGAAGCGATGCTCACGCGACGGACCTTCTCGTCGCTCTCCAACGTCGCGGACGCCGTTTCGCGGCTGACACAGCAGGCGGCGTAACACCATGAGCGTGGTGAGAATGATAGAGCCGGTGCCGGCCTCTGCCGACACGCCGGCCGAGCGCATGCGTCGGGTCGCCAAGATCGCCGCGCAGCAGGTCGACGCGGTCGACCGCGAGGGCCGTTTTCCGGTTGACACCATCGAAGCATTGAAGCGCGAGCGCCTGCTCGGCGTCGCGATCCCCGTCGAGCATGGCGGGGAGGGATTGGGCACGATGGAGATCGCGGATCTCATCGTCCAGCTCGCCCAGGCGTGCGGCTCGAGCGCCATGATCTACGCCATGCATCAGATCAAGACGTCGAGCTTCGTCAGCCACGGCGGCGCCAGCGACTGGCATCTGGCCTATATGCGTCGCATTGCGGCTGAGCAGTTGCTGATGGCCTCCGCGACCACGGAAGCCGGCATCGGCGGCAATTTGCGTAATTCGATCTGTGCGGTTGAAGTGGCAGACGGCCGTTTCTCGCTGACCAAGGAAGCGACCGTCATTTCCTACGGCCGCCATGCCGACGCAATTCTCGCCACGGCGCGGCGCGCTCCGGACGCCGCAAGCTCCGATCAGGTGATGGTTGTCATTCCCGCAGACCTGAACCGCACGCTGGAGCGCACCTCCGTATGGGACACGCTCGGAATGCGCGGCACCTGTTCGGACGGTTTCCATCTTGTCGCGCACGGTGACGCGGCGCAGATCTTCCCCAAGCCGTTCTCGGAGATCGCGGCGCAGTCGATGCTGGCGAGCTCGCATATCTTCTGGGGCGCGACCTGGTTCGGTATCGCCACCGATGCCTTCAATCGCGCGCAAGCATTCGTCAAGGCTGCGGCGCGCAAGCAGGCGGATGGAAGTCTCCCGCCGGGCGCGCTACGGCTCGCCGAAGCGGCCGCCCTGCTTCAGGAGATGAAGGGTCATCTCACGGCGGCCATTCACCGCTTCGATGCGGCCAAGGGCAATGACGACGCGCTCTCCTCGATCGGCTTCACCGCTGAGATCAACGCGCTGAAGGTCGCTGCGAGCGAGAAGGCTGGGGCGATCGTGCGGCTCGCCATGCTGGTCAACGGCATCGTCGGCTACAAGAACGGCACGCCGTTCAGCGTCGGCAGACACCTGCGCGACGTGAGCTCAGCGCCGGTGATGATTTCGAACGACCGTATTCTTTCCAACACCGCGACGCTCCTGCTGATGAGTCGCTTTGATACCAGCCTGAGAGGTTGAGATGGACGCCAAGACGTTCGATGCAAAGAGCCTGCTCGACACCCTGTTCGACAAGAGCATCCTGTTCAAGACCGGAGTAGACGGGCTTTATGGCCGCTCCGGCGTTTTCGAAGAGGTGATCGAGCGCTTTGAGCGGCTCGTGACGCGCATCGGAGCGCCGGACAAGGCAACCCGCATCCACTTCCCGCCGGGCATGAGTCGCGCGACGCTTGAAGGCAGCGGTTACATGAAGAGTTTCCCGCAGCTCGCGGGCTGCGTGCATTCCTTCATGGGCGGCGAGCGCGAGCATGCGCAGCTTCTCGGCATGATGGCCGCGGGAGAGGACTGGACCGAACTGCAGCAGGCGACGAACGTGGTGCTGACGCCGGCCGCCTGCTACCCGCTCTATCCGACCGTTGCCGCGCGCGGTCCGGTGCCCGACGACGGTGTCCTGTTCGAGCTTTCCTCTTATTGCTTCCGCCACGAGCCTTCCAAGGATCCGGCGCGCATGCAGCTCTTCCGCATGCGCGAATTCGTCCGCATCGGGACGGCCGAGCAGGTGTGCGCCTTCCGCGAAAGCTGGCTGGAGCGCGGCAAGGCGATGATCGAATCACTCGACCTGCCATGCGAAGTTGACCTCGCCAACGATCCGTTCTTCGGCCGCGGCGGCAAGATGATGGCCAACAACCAGCGCGACGAAGGACTCAAGTTCGAGCTGCTGATCCCGGTGACCAGTATCGAGAAACCGACGGCCTGCTTGTCCTTCAACTATCATCGCGACCATTTCGGCCAGACCTGGGGCCTCAAATTCGCGGATGGCAGCCTGTGCCACTCGGCCTGCGTCGGCTTCGGGCTGGAGCGCGTGGCGCTCGCGCTGTTCCGCCATCACGGCCCTGACGTCGAGGCCTGGCCGGCTTCGGTGCGTGAGACGCTTTGGAGCAACTGATTTGGGGCAACTGAAATGAAGAGCGCCATCGCCGGGCTCGATCCGGCCGCCCACAAGCCGCACGGGTTGCACGATCCGGAGCGGCGATGGCCACAGACCAACTGCTATGTCGATCTGCTGATCGAGGTGATGCATGCGACCGGGAATGACCCGGTCGCGGCGCTCGGCTTCACCGTCGCGCAGGATTTCGAAGGCGACCAGTTCACGTTCTTCAAATTCCCGACGGCCGACCTGCAGCGATTGGCCGGCCTGGATATCCAGGAACTGTCCGTGTTCGATCGCCTGGAGACGCATGTTCTCAATCAGATCGAGCGCGGGCGGCTGCCGCTGGTCGAGGTCGATGCCTTCCATCTGCCCGACACCAAGGGCATCACCTATCGCACCGGCCATTCCAAGACGACGGTCGGCATCAATGTGCTCGTTCCCGGGCGCCGCCACATGGCCTACTTCCACAACGACGGCTACTTTGCGCTGGACGGCGAGGACTACGACGGCATTTTCGGACAGCGCGACGGCGCGCCGGCCGGCGGCCTGCCGCTGTTTCCCTACGCCGAGTTCGTCAAATTCGACGCCACGCGCCCTTCGCGCGATCCGGTCGGTGCCGCTACCGAGATCCTCGCGCAGCATCTGCGGCGGAGGCCGAAGCGCAATCCGCTCGACGCTTACGCGGCCGTGTTCGGCCGCCATGCCGAGGTGCTGGCCGGCCGGTCACCGGAGTATTTTCACGTCTACGCCTTCAACACGTTGCGGCAGGTGGGCGCCAATTTCGAACTCCTCTCCAGTCATCTGGAATGGCTGGGACGGCGCGGCGAGACCAGTCTCGCTGAGGCGATCGAAGCCGCCGCGGCGATCGCCGAGGGCGCCAAGGTCATGCAATTCAAGCTCGCCCGCGCCATGGCCCGGCATCGGTTCGATGGGCTCGCGGACGGCATCGGGCCGATGGCCAAGGCCTGGCAAACGGTGATGGACGCGCTGGACCGTCGTATGACTGATCTCGCCAGTAAGGCAGCATAGGACTGGCTTGCCGGTCATGGGAATGCGTGTGTGCACGGACACTTTTGTGTCGACGACCGAGACGGCCGAGCTCCTGGACAGCGGCTGGCGCATGGTCGTCTCGCCGGCCGGCGCGTGGGCGTCTCCGGCGGCGATCGACGGCAGCGCCGAATGGCTGGAGGCGGCGTGCCCCGGCACGGCCGCAGCTGCGCTGGAAGGGCTTGGCCGCTGGGACCGCAACCATCCCGCTCCGCTGCACGACCAGGACGTCTGGTATCGTCGCCGGCTCGATGCCGCAGGACCCGTCCGTCTTGTATTTGACGGCTTGGCGACGGTCGCGGAGGTCTGGCTCGACGATCGCCTCGTGCTGTCCTCGACCTCGATGTTCGAGCGCCATGATGTGGCTGTGACGCTTGCCGGCGGCGAGCAACTGGTCATCGCATTCCGCAGCCTCAAGCGCCATCTGGAAACCTTGACCGGTCCGCGTGCGCGCTGGAGGCCGCGCATGATCGACGATCAGCGGCTGAGGCTCGTGCGGACCACGCTGATCGGCCATATGCCGGGTTGGTCCCCGGGCTTCGACATCGTCGGACCGTGGCGGCCGATCAAGCTGATCCGCGATACCGATCGTCAAGCCGTGCGCGATGTGCAGATGCGGGCCGACCTCGCCGGCACGACAGGGCATCTTTCGGTCACGGTCACGCTGGTCGAGCCGTTAGACGGCACGCCGGCCATGATCGCCTGTGCGGGCGCTGTCGCCGCGTTGACGGCCGAGACAGTCACGCGGCTGACGGCAAGACTGGATATCGCGAACGTTGCGCCATGGTGGCCGAACAGCCATGGTGAACCGGCGTTGCACGAGGTCGTCCTGACGCTCGGCCCGATGCGAATTGCACTCGGCCGCGTCGGCTTTCGGCATATCGAGATCGATCGTGGCGCCGACGGCCGCGGCTTTCGGCTGGTTGTCAATGGCGTATCCGTCTTTTGCCGCGGCGCGGTGTGGACGCCGTCCGATCCGGTGCGGCTGCCGTCCTCACGCGCGGAAGTCGCGCGCGACCTCGATCTTGCGCGGCGGGCCGGGGTCAACATGCTCAGGGTCGGCGGCACGTTCGTCTATGAGAGCGACGCATTTCACGAGCTTTGCGACGAGATGGGCATCCTGGTCTGGCAGGACCTGATGCTCGCCAATTTCGACTATCCGGCGAAGGACGAAGCCTGGCAGGCGTCGCTCTCGCGCGAGGTCGGGAATCTGCTCGGGCGGCTCAGGCATTCGCCGTCACTCGCCGTTCTGTGCGGTGGCAGCGAGGTGGCGCAGCAGGCGGCGATGATGGGCTTGCCGACGTCGATGGACCCGACGCCCTGGTTCGACAAGGTGGTGCGCCCCATCGCCGAAGTGCGGCGTCCCGACGTGGTGCTTGTGACGTCATCGCCATCCGGCGGCAACCTGCCGTTCACGGCCGATGGCGGGCCGACGCATTATTACGGGGTCGGTGCCTATTGCCGTCCGCTGGATGACGCGCGCCGGGCCGAGGTGCGCTTCGCGAGCGAATGCCTTGCCTTTGCCAATGTGCCTGACAAGGCAACGCTGGATGCGCAACTGCCGGTGCCGCCGGTGCACGATCCGCGCTGGAAGGCGGGTGTACCGCGCGACGTCGGCGCCTCCTGGGACTTCGAGGATGTGCGCGAGCATTATCTGGAAACGCTTTTTTCCGTCGACGCACGCCGGCTGCGCATCGAGAATACCAGTCGCTATCTCGAGCTTTCCCGTGCGGTGACGACCGAGGTGGTGGAGCGCACCATCGACGAATGGCGCAGACCCTGTTCGCTGACGGCCGGAGCGCTGCTGTTCTTCTGGAAGGATTTGCGGCCGGGTGCGGGTTGGGGCGTGGTCGATTCGACCGGCCGGCCGAAACCCGTCTGGCACGGGCTCAGGCGGGCATTTGCCCCGTTGCGGCTGATCCTGAGCGATGAGGGCGTCAACGGGCTGACCGTCCATGCCGTCAACGATACTGCGAAGACCGTCCAGGCGACATTGTCGCTGACCTGTCTGCGGGACGGCGTCACGGCGGTGGTGTCGGCTCGCCGGCCGATCAGCGTGCCGGCGCACGGTGGCCTGTCGCTTTCGGCCTTCTCGGTGCTCGGCGCCTTTTTCGATATCTCCTACGCCTATCGCTTCGGGCCGCCCGGACATGAAGTCACCGTGGCAAGGCTGGAAGACGACGACGGGAAGGTCCTTGCCGAGGCCTTCCATGTGCTGCCGGATGTCATGACCGCGCGGCGCGACGTGGGCCTGACTGTGAGTTTGGTGCGCCGGAAGGACGCGTGGCGGCTGCGGCTCGCCTGCAAACGCGCGGCCTATCACGTCTCCATCCAGGACGATCTGTTCGTTCCAGGGGAGAACAATTTTCACCTGATGCCGGGCACCGAGCGGGAGGTCGGCCTTGACGGTCCGCATGTGGCGACGCCTGGCGGCACAGTGACGGCGCTCAATGCCGATCGCGACATGAGCTACGAGGCGCCCAGAGCAGAAGAATTGGAAGTCGGGCGGACAAATGAGTCCGCCGGGAGCATGACATGAAACCAGTTGTCTTTGCCGATACCATCGGCTGGCTGAACGAAGCGAAGGGAAGGCGGGGTGTCGTCATTGCCGGCGCGCACGGTCATGAGGATCTGTGCAGTCGCCGATTCCTGAAGCTGTTGTCCGACAAGGCGGCCGCGGCGGGCCTGCCTACCCTGTTGTTTGACTATCCCGGCTGCGGCAACGCGGCCGGCGACCACGCGGCGCCGGGCCAGGTGATGGCCTGGACTGCAAGCATCGGCGCTGCGATCGACCGGTTGAAGCGGGATTGCGGCGTCGAGGATGTCATCCTCGCCGGCTTCCGGCTCGGTGCGCTGCTGGCCCCGCTCGCCGCGGTGGGACGCGATGACGTGGCGGGCCTTGCTTTGCTGGCGCCACCGGGTTCCGGCAAAACCTATGTGCGCGAAATCACCGCGATGTCCCGCGTGATCGATGGGACGCTCGCCAACAGCGCCGCAAGCGACGCGACGTTCGCCGAGGGACGCGAGGCCGTCGGCTTCCGGCTTTCGCATGAGACGCTCGCCGATCTGTCGAGGCTGGATTGGCGGCGGGCCGTCGCGGCCCTTCCGCCACTGCCGATGCTTTCGATCGCGAACGGAAAGCCGTTGACAGTCTCTGAAATCCGCGATGGCCGGACTTCGGTCGAAAGCACGACGATCGTGCAGTTCAAGGACTATCATCTGCTCATGTGCGACCCGACCGCGAACCGGATTCCGGCCGACGTTGTCGGTTGCTGGACGGACTGGCTGTCCGATCGGGCCGTCGCCGGCGCGGTTCAGCGCGTCGAATCCTTGCCCGGCCGCGAGGTACTGGAGGGGTCGCACTACACGGAAGAGCCGGTTGTGATCGGGCGGGCGTCATCGATCTGTGGCGTGCTGACCCGGCCGCGTGTCAGCCATGCTGCGGCCGATCCGGTCATCTTCCTCAACTCCGGCGGCGTGCCGCATGTCGGCTGGGCGCGCGGCACGGTCGAGGCGGCGCGCGAGCTGGCGGCCGCCGGCGTGGCGTCGCTGCGCATCGACCTGCCGGGTATCGGCCTGAGCGACGATGCTGCGAGCGATCGTCTGTTCCTCTATGATTCCAGCACCCGCCTTGACGTCGGCGCGGCGATTGACTGGATGCAGCGGGCGGGCTTTGCCAAAGTCGAGCTTGTGGGCACATGCTCGGGCGCCTTCCAGGCCTTTCACACTGCGCGCGCGGACCGCCGCGTCCGCGCCCTGACCATGATCAACCCGCTCTGCTTTGCCTGGAACAGTTCCTACGCGCTGGAGCTGACGGCCTGGAAAGCATACGAAGCCTCCAAGGCGAATCGCGGAAGCCAGCAGCAGATCGGTCCGGCGCAGGGGCCTGCGATGACGACCAAGTCCGCCTGGAAGCTGTCAGTGTCAGATAGCGCCAGGCGGCTGGTGCGGCGCGGATTGGAAGCCGTCAAGTCGACGTTGTCGGCGACGCATCCGTCAGCCCTGCTTGGTCGTAACCGCGTCGAGCGCTGGATGCGCGAGCTTTGCAGTCGCGACGTACGCGTCCTCATGGTCACCTCGGACGGCGATCTCAGCCTGCAGGAGATCGCACGGCATTTTGGTCAGGACGGCAAACGGCTCACAAGCATCCCTGGCGTGTCGCGGTTGACGCTGCCGAACGCCGACCATTCGCTGACGCCTCGTCATGCGCGGCGCGCTGTCGTCGCGCGCCTGATCGACCACCGCGGCGGCAGGCGCGGAGGATCGAGCCGTCCCGATGCCGTGCGGGTCACGGTGCAGCATGCCGAGGTGAAGCCTAAATCGATGGCGCTGTCATGAAACACGGTTTGGCCGCTCCAGCGACGAAGATCAGCGCGGCACCGGATCATGTTTTTCGGCGGCGTCGCGTTCGGCGAAGACCTTGTCGATCAATCCCCATTCGAGCGCCTGCTGCGCGGACATGAAGTGATCGCGATCCAGGGTCCGTTCCACGTCGGCTTCGCTGCGCCCGCAGTGCTGCGCATAGAGCCGGATGATGCGTCGTTTGGTCTCCTGCATTTCGGTGGCATGGATCAGGATGTCGGATGCCTGGCCCTGGAAGCCGCCGAGCGGCTGATGCACGTGGAGGCTCGCATTCGGAAGCGCGGCGCGATGACCGGGCTCGCCGGCCATCAAAAGGAACGACCCCATGGAGCGCGCCGTGCCCATGCACAGCGTGTGCACCGGCGCCTTGATGAACTGCATGGTGTCGTACATCGCAAGCCCGCTGGTGATCACGCCGCCATAGGAGTTGATGTAGAGGTTGATCGGCTTGTGCGGATTCTCGGCCTCGAGGAACAGCAGCTGGGCGCAGACCAGTCCGGACATCGCATCATTGACCTCGCCGTTCAGGAAGATGATGCGCTCGCGCAGGAGCCTGGAATAGATGTCGAAGGAACGTTCGCCGCGGGTCGACTGTTCGACGACCATAGGGACGAGTTGCATCATGTCGCGCATCGGCGACCTCCATTGCTGCAGGTGATGAAGTCTCAACGGGTGTTGAAGTTTGGGATTAAGCCGCGCGCATCAGGCAGCGGTTGTTGCTGTTGGCCGGTTGCGGCTGCTTTGCCCTGATGTCGCAGGCTTGCTGGATGATGCGAAAGCGGGTGCCGCCGGCCTCGTTCGGCTCGATCCGGAAGGTGACATGGCTTTCGCGAAACGGCGGCTCGGACTCGCGCAGCCGGAAGCGCACCTCTTCGCCAGCGATCGATGACAGGGGTTCAGCGTCCGCGAGATCGCAACCCGGGAGCCAGCGTTCGCGCAGGGCTGGAATGGTCACCGCACGCCACACTTTTTCAGGCGGTGCGTCGAGCTCGTATTCGATCACCAGGGCCGCGTCGGCGTCAGGCTCAACCGTGTCGCTCATTGATCCATGTCCTTCAAGAGGTCGGAGAGCGCTTCGATGCGCTTCGGCCAATAGGCGCGGTAGCGGGCGAGCCAGGTCCCGATGCTGGCGATGCCGTCCGGGTCGACCTCATAATTCACGAAGCGGCCCTGCCGCTGCTCGCGCACCAGCCCTGCCGCGCGCAGCACCGCCAGATGCTGCGACATCGCCGGCTGGCTGATCTCAAGTCCGTCTCGCAAGGCGCTGGCGTTCAGGCTGCCGTCGGCCAGCTTCTCAAAGACCTTGCGGCGGGTCGGATCGGCCAGCGCCTTGAAGATATCGGTATCGACCATGCCGACACATAAGCATATACTTATGTGTCGTGCAAGCCTGAACTGTCCCGTGCAGCGTGACGTCGCGGCGCGCGGGTACTTTGCATGGGGTTGTTTTACGAATTCGCCCGCGCAGCGCCCATCTCGTCCCGGCGATACGAGCTCGGCTGCTACTGCAGCGCTTCGCCGTGCTGCGAGATGTCGAGGCCCTCCAGCTCCTGCTGCATCGAGACGCGCAGCGGGACGAAGGCGCTGACCAGCTTGAGCAGCACGAAGGTGACGCCGCCGCACCAGACAAAGGTGGCCGCGACGCCGTAGAGCTGGATCAGCAGCTGCTTCGGATTGCCCTCGAGCAGGCCGGACGTGCCGCCGATCGCGGAGGCCGCGAACACGCCGGCAAGCAGCGTGCCGGTCAGGCCGCCGATGCCGTGCACGCCGAACACGTCGAGCGAGTCGTCATATTTGAAGCGATGCTTCAGCCAGGTGCAGGCCCAGAAGCAGACCAGGCCGGCAATGATGCCGATGATGACGCCGTGCCACGGCGCGACGAAGCCGGATGCCGGGGTGATGGTGCCGAGCCCCGCGACCGCGCCCGAGATCATGCCGAGCACCGACGGCTTGCGGCGCGTCGCCCATTCGATCGCGCCCCAGGTCAGCGCGCCGGCGCAGGCCGCAAGATGGGTGGCGGTGATCGCCATCACCGCGCGCGAATTGGCCGCGAGCGCCGAACCGCCGTTGAAGCCGAACCAGCCGACCCAGAGCAGGCCGGTGCCGACCACCGCGAGCGACAGGTCGAACGGCGAAAGATTGTCATGGCCATAGCCGTGGCGGTTGCCCATCACCTTGGCCGCGACCAGGCCGCTGATACCGGCGGAGAGATGCACGACGAGACCGCCGGCGAAATCCAGCACGCCCGCCGATGCGAGGAAGCCGCCGCCCCACACCCAATGCGCCAGCGGCACATAGGCGAAGATGAACCAGCCGATCGAGAACAGCACATAGGCGGAGAACCGCATGCGGTCGGCGACCGAACCTGCGACCAGCGCCACCGTGATGATCGCGAACGTCATTTGGTACAGCATGAACAGCGCTTCGGGGATGGTCTTCGCCGCCGGATTGATGCTGTCCATGGTGATGCCGGCCAGGAACCAGCGATCGAGCGAGCCGAGCCATGGACCGTCGCCGACGAAGCTCAGCGAATAGCCGAAGGTGACCCAGAGGATCGAGACGAGCGCAACGGCGGTGAGGCTCTGCGCCATCGTCGCCAGCACGTTCTTCTTTCGCACCATGCCGGAGTAGAACAGCGCCAGTCCCGGGATCGTCATCATCAGCACCAGTGCGGTGGCGACGATCATCCAGGCGGTGTCGGCGGCGTTGATGCCGGAGCCGGATGCCGAGTCCTGCGCGAAGGCCGGCATGGCTTGCGCGAACAGGATTGCAGCAGTGATCGGCGCAGCTGATATCGCTGCACGAAGAGCTCGTGCCCCCATCATCATTCCCCGGCGGTGGTCGTTTCGTGGTGCGGATTGTTTGCGTACGCCGGCGTCGTTGCCGGCGGCGATGTCGATAACTCTCAGAGCGCGTCGTTGTCGGTCTCGCCGGTGCGGATGCGCAGCGCGTGGTCGATCGGCGTCACGAAGATCTTGCCGTCGCCGATCTGGCCGGTGCGGGCGTGCTGGGTGATGACGCTGACCGCCTTGTCGGCGAGCTCGGTATCGACGGCGATCTCGATCCGAAGCTTGGGCAGAAAGTTCACGACATATTCGGCGCCGCGATAGATCTCGGTATGACCCTTCTGGCGGCCATAGCCCTTCACCTCGGTCACAGTCATGCCGTGGACGCCGATCGCTGTCAGCGCCTGGCGCACCTCATCGAGCTTGAACGGTTTGATGATCGCGACGACGAGTTTCATGGTTCAGGCCTTCATTCCCTTGAGGTTTTCCGTGCGCGCCCGTCCCCGGAGCGGCATTTGCCGTCCCGCGAGCCGGCACCTGCTGCCTCCCGGAGCGGCAATTTGCCATCCCCGAGCCGGCGTTTCGCGTCCGCCAAATCTGGCAGCTTTCTGGGCAAATGGCATAAAAAAGTTGCAGGTTGAAGCGGAAAACATGCGCAGCGCGTGAGCTCCCTCACTGTACGGATTGGAAACGCTCCGCCACAATGTGGCTTTCCCGCCCCGGCCAGCGCTCTTGCTGGTTCGTTTCGCCTACCGCGCGTCCCTGCGCGCGCCCCGAGGAAACAAGAAATGTCGAACCGAAACTGGTTTTATGCATCCGAAGGCCAGCAAAAGGGCCCCCTGCCTGAAACCCAGCTCCGCGACCTGATCACCCGGGGCATGGTCGGGGCCGACACCCTGGTGTGGACCGAGGGCATGGCCGGCTGGCAGAAGGCCGGGGAGATTCCGGGCCTCGTCCCGAGCGCCGGCGCGCCGGCGGCATTTCCGCAGGCCGGCGGACCGCCGCCGGTGGCGGCGTCCGGAAGCTACAGCGGAGGCACGCTGTCGGCCGACTTCCCGATCTGGGGCCTGTTCGGACGCAGCCTCTTGATGTTCATCGGCCAGATTCTCGTCATCCCGGCGCCGTGGACCGCGACCGGCCTGTACCGCTTTGCGATTCCCTATATCCGCGTGCCGGGCCGCCCGCATTTCGCCTTCACCGGGCAGCCGCTCGACATCTGGTGGGTCTTCATCGTGCTCGGCCTACTGACCTATGCCGGTGCGGCCAACAGCAACATCGTGACGCTGCTCTCGCTGCTGTTGCAGGGCTTCCTGAGCTGGATGATCGTGCGCTGGATCATCGGCCATCTCAGCTCGAGCGGCCAGGACCTGCCGATCTCGTTCAAGGGCAGCCCGGTCGCCTATGTCGGCTGGTACGTGGCGATGGTGGTCTCGGCCATCACCATCATCGGCTGGGCCTGGGTGCTGACCGCCTGGATGCGCTGGATCTGCCGCAACATCGACGGCACACGCCGCGAGGTCAGCTTCAACGCGTCCGGCATCGAGGTGCTGTGGCGAACCATCGTGTTCACGATCGCTTGCGGCTTCCTGATCCCGATTCCGTGGGTGCTGCGCTGGTACGGCAACTGGTTCGTCTCGCAATTCGCGCTGACCGAGCGCGGTGCCTACGCCGGCCAGTAAGCGCGATCTCATCGTGCCGACCGGCTCTGTTCGAGCGTGAGCTCTACGCCTTTCGCTCGCGCACCGAACCTTCTTGCGCGACGGAGGCCACCAAGGTGCCGTCGGGCTTGAAGATCAGGCCGCGCGTCAGGCCGCGGCCTGACTGCGCGCTCGGCGAATCCTGCGCGTAGAGCAGCCATTCGTCGGCGCGGAACGGGCGGTGAAACCACATCGCGTGATCGAGGCTCGCCGGCATCATGCGCTTGTCGAACAGCGTGCGGCCGTAGCGCGCCATCACAGCATCGAGCAGCGAGAAATCCGACGCATAGGCGAGCGCGCACAGATGCAGCGCCGGATCGTCGGGCAGCTTGGCCGCGGTGCGGATCCAGACATGGATGCGGCCGTCGTCGATCTTCTGGCCGAAATAACGGCCGAGCTCGACCGGGCGCAGCTCGATCGGCCGGTCGCTCTCGTAGTAGCGGCGGATGAACTCCGGCATCTCCTTGAACATCGGCTGCTTCGACACCTCCTCCGCGGTCAGCTTCTCCGGCGGCGGTACGTCGGGCATCTTCTCCTGATGATTGAAGTTGCTCTCTTCCTCGGCATGGAACGACACCATGATGGAGAAGATCGCGTTGCCGTGCTGGATCGCGGTGACGCGGCGGGTGGTGTAGCTCTTGCCGTCGCGCAGCCGCTCGACCTGGTAGATGATCGGGATCTGCGGATCGCCGGGCAGGATGAAGTAGCAATGGATCGAGTGCGGCAGGCGACCCTCGACGGTGCGGCAGGCCGCCACCATCGCCTGGCCGATCACCTGGCCGCCGAACACGCGCTGCCAGCTCGTCTTCGGGCTGTTGCCGCGGAACAAATTCACCTCGAGCTGCTCGAGATCGAGGATGGACAGCAGGTCGATCAGGCTCTTGGACATGGATAGGCCCCGGAATGACGATTGGGGCTGTTAGCCGCCCTTGTTTCTAAACTCTGTTTCGCCCAGCTAATATCAGGTAGCAAGTCTCCTTTGATGGCGTAATCGAGTAAGGATCGCATGCCGGCACAGCGAAGTATTGTCATCTGCGGGGGCGCATTTGCAGGGTTGGCGCTGGCGGTGGCGCTGCGCCAGGGGCTTGGGCCGGACATCCCGGTCATCGTGGCCGATCCGGCGCTGAGCCAGCGTCCGAGCCGCGATCCGCGCGCGACCGCGATCGTGGCGGCCTGCCGGCGGCTGTTCGAGACCCTCGGCGTCTGGGGCCAGGTGGCGCCGACCGCGCAGCCGATCACGGATATGGTCGTGACCGACTCCAGGCTGGAGGACGCGACGCGTCCGGTGTTCCTGACCTTCGCCGGCAATGTCGAGCCCGGCGAGCCGTTCGCCCATATGGTCGAGAACCGCTATTTGATCGATGCACTCGCGAGCCGTGCCGAAGCCGAGGGCGTCGAGCTGCGCGCCACCGCGGTGTCGAGCTTCGCGTCGCGCCCCGACGGCATCAGCGTCACGCTGGCCGACGGCACCGTGATCGATGCGAGCCTGCTGGTTGCCGCCGACGGCGCGCGCTCGAAGCTGCGCGAGCGCGCCGGGATTGCGACCCATGGCTGGGACTATAACCAGTCCGGCATCGTGGTCACGGTCGGGCACGAGCGCGAACATCGCGGCCGCGCCGAGGAGCATTTCCTGCCCGCCGGGCCGTTCGCGATCCTGCCGCTGACCGGCAATCGCTCGTCGCTGGTGTGGACCGAGACGCGCAAGGATGCCGCGCGTATCGTCGCCTTGAACGAAGAGCTATTCCACGCCGAGCTCGAGCAGCGCTTCGGCCTGCATCTCGGCGAGATCAAGCCGCTCGACAAGCCGCGCGCGTTTCCGCTCGGCTATTTCGTCGCGCGCTCGTTCATCGCCGAACGGCTGGCGTTGATCGGCGACGCCGCGCATGTGATCCATCCGATCGCGGGGCAGGGCCTCAATATGGGCCTGAAGGACGTCGCTGCGCTCGCCGAGGTCGTGGTCGATGCGGCGCGGCTCGGCATGGACCTCGGCCAGGCCGACGTACTCGAGCGCTACCAGCGCTGGCGGCGCTTCGATACGATGGCGATGGGCGTCGCCACCAACTCGCTGAACTTCCTGTTCTCCAACGAATCGACGCTGCTGCGCACCGTGCGCGACATTGGCCTCGGGCTCGTCGATCGCGCGCCGCCGTTGAAGGAGATGTTCATCCGCCAGGCGGCGGGACTGTCAGGCGAGGTGCCGCGGCTGCTGAAGGGCGAGGCGCTGTAGCGGTTGTGGAGGTTCCGTAGCCCGGATGAAGCGAAGCGAAATCCGGGACCGGCCTTTCAGCGGTGAGACTTCCCCGGATTGCGCTGCGCTTCATCCGGGCTACGCTGACATCAATCGATCTTCCTCGCCTCTTCCGGCAGCATGATCGGGATGCCGTCGCGGATCGGATAGGCGAGCTTGGCCGAGCGCGAGATCAGCTCCTGCCGCGCGGCGTCGAACTCCAGCGGCCCCTTGGTGATCGGGCACACCAGGATTTCGAGCAGTTTTGGGTCGGCGGTGCTATCGAGATGATCGGTCGTGGAATTCATGGGAGTCTCCGGCTCGCCGTGATCTAGCACATCCAAATGTCAGCTGTCAGCGCTTGGCCATCCGCAGCAGCTCGTCGATCGCGGCCTGCTGACGCGGCTTCGGCAGCGCCTGCTCGGACAGCGCGTAGCCGATGAACGCCCAGTAGAAGATCTGCGCGCGGCCGCGCGCCACGTCGTCGTCGAATCCGGCCTGACGGAGCAGGGTTTCGATATAGCCGATCCGGCGCTGGTCGACCTCGAGCACGGCGGCGCGCGCCACGGCATCGGCGGTGGCCCAGCTGCGCACCGCGCGTTCCAGCGCCAGCCGCGCCGAGAAGGCGCGGCGCAGCAACAGCGCCAGCGCGTCGCCGCCTTCCGGAATGGTCTCGAGCTCGGCGATCACCTGTTCGGCCGCGACCTCGCGCCAATGGGTCAGGACCGCCGCGCGGTAGGCGCCGATGTCGGCGAAATGCCAGTAGAAGCTGCCGCGCGAGACGCCCATGGCCTTGGCCAGCGGCTCGGCCTTGAGCGCCGTGAAGCCGCGTCGCGCCAGCGTCTTCAGGCCCTGATCGAGCCAGTCCTTGACCGAGAGCTGTTCCGTCATGGTTCCCCATCCGCGCCGTCCACCATACACAAGTGTATTGACAGGCGCCAGCGGCTGGTATCATATCCATACAGTAGTGTATGGAGGCTTCGCGATGCGTGATCTTCTGCTGCAGGGCGCCGGCATCGTCGCCATTCTGGTCAGCCTGATCCATGGCGTGCTCGGCGAGACCAGGATATTCGCGCGCGCCACCGTCGAGCCGCCGCGGCTGCGGCTCTTGCTTCGCCTGGTCTATCAGGCCGGCACCGTCGCCTGGATCGGCGGCGGCGTGCTGCTGATCGCCGCGCCTGCGATGGCCTCCGACGCCGCGCGGCACTGGATCGTGGCGACGCTCGGCGTCGTGTTCGGCGTCGCGGCGCTCGCCAACGCGGTGGCGACCCGCGGCCGCCACTTCGGCTGGATGGCGATGAGCGCCGTGGTGGCGCTTGCCGCCGCCGGCTACTAGCGAGGCCGATCATGACGACCGATCGCATCAGCCTCAGCATCGCCGATGGCGTCGCGGACGTCAGGCTCAACCGCCCGGACAAGCTCAATGCGCTCGATCCGGCGATGTTCGCCGCGATCGCCGAAATCGGTGCGCGGCTCGCGGACAACCGCAAGCTCCGCGCTGTGGTGCTCTCGGGCGAAGGGCAGGCCTTCTGCGCCGGCCTCGACATGGAGCGTCTGGTCGCAACGACGGAGGACGAATCCATCCTGCCCTTTGCCGATCTCGGCCGGCGGACCCACGGCATTGCGAACTTTGCGCAGCATCTGGTGTGGCTCTGGCGCGAGCTGCCGGTGCCGGTGATCGCCGCCGTCCACGGCATCGCGTTCGGCGGCGGCTTTCAGCTGATGCTCGGTGCCGACATCAGATATCTCGCACCCGGCACACGCCTTGCGATCATCGAGGCCAAATGGGGGTTGGTGCCCGACATGGCCGGCACGCAGCTGATGCGCCATCTCGCGCGCGAGGATGCGGTCCGTGAACTCACCTATACTGCGCGCGTCTTTTCCGCGGACGACGCGCTCGGGTACGGCTTCGCCACCCGGATCGTCGAACAGCCGCGCGAGGCCGCGCTGGAGACGGCGCGCGCGATCGCGGACCGCAGCCCGGATGCGATCCGCGCCGCCAAGCGGTTGCTCAATCGTGCAGCCGATCGCGATGCGGCGACCGGACTTGCAGCCGAAACCGCCGAACAGGCGCTTCTGCTCGGCTCGCCCAATCACATCGAGGCCGTCAGGGCGAATCTCGAGCGGCGGCCTCCGAAATGGAGTTTTACATGACGACTGGCCCGGGCTTCGATCTCGAACGTCTCGTTGCGACCAATGCGTCGGCCGCCTTCAATCGGCTTGCCGGCTTCGAGGTCGTCTCCGCCGGAACCGGCACGGTGGAACTACGGATGCCGTGGCGCGACGATCTCACCCAATATGCGGGACACCTGCATGCCGGAATGATCGCGGCGCTGCTCGACACCGCCTGCGGCTTTGCCGCGGCGTCTATCGTGGGTTCCGTCACCGCATCGCATTTCTCGATGAATTGCCTGAAGCCCGCGCTGGGCCGCTGCTTCATCGCGAAAGGCACCACATTGCGTGCCGGACGCAGGCAGGTCTTCGCGCGCGCGGAACTTTTTGCGGAGAACGAGCAGGGTGAGACCTCGCTGGTTGCAACAGGTGAAACCGTACTCGTTCCGCTGGCAGGCTAAGCCGCGCGGATCGCGCATGACTGTGAAATTTATGGAGCCATCAATTTCGGTGCGGAATCGGCTTACGCGCGGATAACCATGCCACTGAAAGTTGCAGAATATTATCGAGAATACAATTCAATCAGCCTAGCCTGTGCGTACGGACAACCATGGACCGACGCATGTTTCGTGTTTTTACGTGCCTTTCAGGTGAGCATGACTGGCGGCTCGTTCTGCTCGCCGGACTGGTCTGCTTCGTCGCCAGCATTGTGGCCGTCAATATTTTTCATCGTGCAATTGCATCGCAGGCGAGGACGCGGCTGATCTGGATTGCGATCGCGGGAGCCGCCATCGGTTACGGCATCTGGGCAACGCATTTCATCGCCATGCTGGCCTATGAGCCGGGAATCCCGACCGGATACGGCATCGTCCTCACCGCGCTGTCGCTCGCCGCGGCGATGATGCTGACATCCGGCGGCCTTGGCCTTGCCGCCAGCGACTCCAGCCGCTGGCGCGCGCCGGTCGGCGGCGCCGTGATCGGAGCCGGCATCGCCAGCATGCACTATCTCGGGATGTGGGCGCTGGAAGTACCGGGCCACGTGGTCTGGTCGCTCGATCTCGTGGCGGCCTCCGTCGTGCTCGGCATGCTGTTCGGCTACGCTGCGCTGGCGATCGCGGTCCGCCGTCAGGACCGCTGGATGTCGCTCGTCGCGGCGCTGCTGCTGACGCTTGCGATCGTGTCGCATCATTTCACCGCGATGGGCGCGGTCGAGATCGTCCCGGATCCGTTGCAGGCTCCGGCGGCCCTGTCGCTCTCGCCTGCCTTCCTCGCCATCGTGATCGCCGGCGTGGCGCTGTCGGTGCTCGGGATGAGCCTGGTCGGCGTGCTCGCGGATCGCCGGCTGGCGCTTCGCACCCGCCGCTTCGAGGAGATCATCAGCCAGCTTTCGTCGGCGCGACAGCAGGTCGAGGCGTCGCAGAAGGAGCTGGAGGAGCAGAGGTTCCGGCTGGATACCGCGATCAACCACATGGGCGAGGGCCTCTGCATGTTCGATGCGGAGAAGCGCCTCGTCGTTTGCAATGATCGCTACGCCAAGATGTACCGGCTGCCGCCGGAATTGCTGCTGCCCGGCACGGCCCATCGCGAGATCATCAGGCATCGCATCGCCAACGGCATTCTCAAGGGCGAGACCAGCGACAGCGCCGCGACGCAGGTGCTCGCGACATTGAACGCGCTCCCGGCCGGCGAGATCAGCAGCCGGGTCGACGAGCTCGCCGACGGCCGCCTGATCTGCGTGACGCGGCAGCCGATGCCCGGCGGCGGCTGGGTGGCGACGCATCGCGACGTCACCGAGCAGCGGCGCTCCGAGGCCAAGATCACCTATATGGCGCAGCACGACGCGCTGACCGATCTGCCGAATCGCGTGCTGCTCAAGGAATGGATGGAGCGCGCGCTCTCCGGTGCCCGGTGCGGCGGACCGAGCCTTGCGGTGCTGATGCTCGATCTCGACCGCTTCAAGGACGTCAACGACACGCTCGGGCATCCGGCGGGCGATGCGCTGCTGAAGTCGGTGGCCGCGCGCTTGCGCAGGTGCGTCAGCGATACGACGCTGGTTGCGCGGCTCGGCGGCGACGAGTTCGCGGTGATCGACTATGTCGGCGATCCGGTCACGGAAGCAGGCCTGCTCGCCGAGAAGATCAGGAAGGCGCTAAGCGAGCCGATAGATCTCGGTGATCACCGGGTGACCACCACGACCAGCATCGGCATTGCGATCGCACCGCGCGACGGCACCGATTCGGACGAGGTGCTGCGCAGCGCCGATCTCGCGCTTTACTCGGCCAAGAGCGGCGGGCGCGGCTCGTTCCGCTTCTTCGAGCCGGAGCTCGATCGGCTGCTGCAGGCCCGGCGCAGTCTCGAGCGCGACATGCGTAGTGCGCTCGCCAATGGCGAGTTCGAGCTGCACTATCAGCCGTTCATCCATGTCGCGAGCGGGGAGACCTGCGGCTTCGAGGCGCTGCTCCGCTGGCACCATCCGCAACGCGGCATGGTATCTCCGGCGCAGTTCATTCCGCTGGCGGAGGAGACCGGCCTGATCGTGCCGCTCGGGGAATGGGTGCTGCGCACCGCGTGTGCGGAAGCCGCCAAATGGCCCGACGACCTCAAGATCGCGATCAACCTGTCGCCTGTGCAGTTCAGGAGTCCGGAGCTGGTCCCGGTGATCGTGCACGCGCTGGCGAGTGCCGGAATTTCGCCGGAGCGCCTCGAGCTCGAAGTCACCGAAACGGCCATCATTCAGGACAGCGAAGCGGTGTTTACCGCGCTCAGCCAACTGCACGATCTCGGGGTGCGGATCGCGCTCGACGACTTCGGCACCGGCTACTCGTCGCTGAGCTTCTTGCAGAAGTTTCCGTTCGACAAGGTCAAGATCGACCGCAGCTTCGTCTCCGAGCTTTCCGGCGCATCGGACGAGTCGCGCCGGATCGCGCGCGCGATCGTTCGCTTTGCCGTCAGCCTCGGCAAGACCACGACGGCCGAAGGCGTCGAAACCAGGGAGCAGCTCGACATCCTCCGCGCCGACGCCTGCGTGGAAGTGCAGGGCTTCCATTTCAGCCCGCCGGTGCAGAGCGAGAAGGTCGCACAGATGATCGGCGGGCGAACCCCGGCAGCGGCCGAACGGCCTGCGGTTCGTCTCGCAATGGCGGGTGCCGCGTCCTGATCGACCGGCTGCGCCGGGCGGCCCCGATACGCATGAGGCGTAAGGCCGCAGCACGCCGTCAAAACCAAACTGCGCGTGGAGCGCAAAGCGGTTTTCGCGACCGTTAGAATTCCTCTAAAGCCAGCCTCCGCGGCGCTTCCTTGACTTGGCAATCGCCTCAGCATTCTTCACGCATGTGCCCTGCGCGAAGGCGTTGTGGGCATGATTGTCAACGGAGGGGAGATACGCGTGAGAGTGATTTTGAGCGCTGCACTTGCAGCATGCGTCCTTGGGAGCGTTCTTGGGCTGACCGGATCGGCGGCGTTCGCCGACGGCTACAAGAATTGCACCAAGCTCGACAAGGCGTCGTGGAAGCCGGCAAGCGAAGCCGAAGCCAAGGCCAAGGCGCTCGGCTACGAGGTGCGCCGGTCGAAGGTCGAGGGCTCCTGCTACGAGGTGTACGGCGTCAAGGAAGGCAAGCTCTACGAGCTGTTCTACAGCCCGGAAGATCTCAGCCTGAAGCACACCATCGCGAAGTGAAGCAGGCGCGATGACGAAGGCGGCGCCGGGCGCCCGCGGCGCGACCAGCGTGCAGGTCTGGGACCTGCCGCTGCGGCTGTGGCACTGGGCGCTCGCCATCCTCGTCCTGGTCGCCTGGGTGACGCCCAGCACCTATGACCGGCTGCACCGGCTGGCGGGTTATTCGGTGATCGGGCTGCTGGCGTTCCGGCTGATCTGGGGCTTTGCCGGCACGCGCTACGCGCGTTTCGGCAGGCTCGGCGTCCGCCTGCGCGCGGCGCCGCGCTATATCTGGAATCTCCGCCGCGGCATCACCGGGCGCTATATCGGGCTCAACCCCGCGGGCACCGTGATGCTGGTGGCGCTGCTGTTCCTGCTTGCAATCTCGACGATCACGGGCGCGATGGAGGTCACCGTGACCTTCTTCGGTGTCTGGTGGGTCGAGGACACCCACGCCTATGCCTCGGATGCGGTCATCATCCTGGTCGCCCTGCACGTGCTCGGCGTCATCGTGGTCGGCTTGCTGCAGCGTCAGAACCTGGTGCGCGCGATGTTCACCGGCCGCAAGCAACTGCGCAATCGCTGATGGGCGGGAAGCTTTTTGTTTTGGCGCGTTGTCTTCGCGCGAGCCGGTCGCCGCTTCGCTCGAAAGCGCCTACTGCACCGGCGGGTCGCCCGAGGTGCGTTTCTTGGCGAGATCCATCTCGGTGACCGCGATCAGGATCTCGGCGCGGGTCTTCAGGTCCGGCGCCTCGAGCATCGCCTGCTTCTCGGCCGGACCATAGGGCGACATCATGGCCAGCGCATTGACCAGCGCCTCGTTGGGCGCGGACTCGATACCTTCCCAGTCGACCTTCAGATTGTTGGCTTCCAGGAAATCGGCCAGCACTTCGAGCAGCGCCTTGCGGTCGACGGCCTCCTCGCCCTTGCGCGCCGTGAAGTCGCCGACGAAGGAGAAGAAGTCGACCTTGCACTGCCGGTACTGCGTCTGCACGGTGAGCTCCTCGACCACCTTGAAGCGCGCGACGCCGGTCAGCTCCAGGATGTAGCGGCCGTCGCCGGATTCGGCGAGCTGGGTGATGCGGCCGACGCAGCCGATCCGGAACAGGGCCGGCTGCGCCTCTTTCTGCGAATGCGCCACGTCGGGCTGGATCATGCCGATCAGGCGGTGGCCGTCGCGCAGCGCGTCGTCGATCATCGCGAGATATCGCGGCTCGAAGATGTTGAGCGGCATCTGGCCGCGCGGCAGCAGCAACGCGCCGGGCAGCGGGAACACCGGGATCACCTCCGGGAGCTCGCCGGGTCCGCGATATTCGGCATTGATCGGCATCTGCGGTCCCGCTGCTGTGACGGGCGTGCTTTACGAGAACAGGATGGTCGACAACCGCTTGCGCCCCTCGACGGTTGCCTCATCGGTGCCGCCCCACGCCTCGAAGAACTGCACCAGCTGCTTGCGCGCGCCGTCGTCGTTCCACTTGCGGTCACGCCTGACGATGGCGAGCAATTGCTCGGTCGCCTCCGTGCGCTTGCCCATCGCATTGAGCGCGGTGGCGAGATCGAATCGGGCCTGATGATCGAGCGGGTTTGCGGCGACTTTCTGTTCCAGCTCCGCGACCGGGCCGACCGCTTCCGCCTGTTCGGCGAGATCGATCGCCGCCTGCACCGCCTTCACCGCGGCGTCGTTGCGCTTGGATTCCGGAACCATCGCCAGCGTCTGCTTGGCCTGCTCCATCGCACCCGACGTGACGTAGCACTTGGCGAGGCCGGCGAGGGCCGCGATGTTGGTGGCGTCGTGCGCCAGCACCTCGGCATAGATCTGCGCGGCCTGGGCGGCGTCGCCCTCGGCAAGCACGGCGTCGGCCTCGGCCAGGATCTCGGTGAGATTGGGCTCGCCGGCGGCCGGCACGCCCTTGGTGATCTTCTCGATGAAGGCGTTGACCTGGCTCTCCGGCACCGCGCCCATGAATCCGTCGGCGGGCTGGCCGCCCACGAAGGCGATCACGGCCGGGATCGACTGGATGCCCATCTGGCCGGGAATCTGCGGATGCTCGTCGATGTTCATCTTGACCAGCTTGACCCGGCCCTTGGCGTTACGAACCGCCTTCTCCAGGATCGGCGTGAGCTGGCGGCAGGGACCGCACCACGGCGCCCAGAAGTCGATCATGACCGGCTGACGGCGCGATTCCTCGATGACGTCCTTGACGAAGGTCTGGGTCGTCGTCTCCTTGATCAGATCGGGCGCTGCCTCGGGCGTGGGGCCGCCCTGCTCCATTATCGTCACGTTGTCCTCGCCTGCTTCTGAGGTCGGAAATCCGGGGGCGTTCTAGCACGCCCGGAACGGCACGTTCAGCCGTTCTGTCAGCTAGAGCATGATCCCGGAAAAGGGGGAACCGGTTTCCGGGATCATGCTCCGTAAATGGCAGTCAGCCAGCAAAATTCAATCGCTTGGCCGCCTGTCCCGTTCCATCGGAGATCGGGTGGGTTGGTGCCGCGGAACGGCCGATGATGGCGATCCTTCATGGCAGCAGGGGAGCGCCCGTGGCAAAGGCCTATTACAGCACGGTGTTCGAGCAGCCGGCCGGAGAGGTCTGGAAAATCATCCGCGATTTCAACAATTACCCGGTCTGGGTCCATGGCGCGGGGATGAGCGAGATCGAGGACGGCAAATCCGGCGATAGCGTCGGGGCCGTGCGCAATGTGCTGTACCGGGAGCGGCGGATCCGGCAGCGGCTGCTTGCGCAGTCCGACGTCGAGCGCTTTCAGACCTATGAATTTGTCGACACCCCGACCCTGCCGGTGACGGATTTCAGCGCGACCCTGCGGGTAACCCCGGTGATCGACGGCGACCGGGCCTTTATCGAATGGTCCGCCGTGTTCGATTGCGACCCGACCCGCCGCGTCGAGCTGACCCAGACGCTGACCGGCTGGTTCGAGACCTGGCTCGAATCGCTCCGGGATGAGATGGCCCTGAGGCAGGTTCCGGCGGAAATCTAAAAAGAAATCGGCGGCACGGCCGGTTTCGACCGATTCGAGGTCAATTTTGAGGGAAACCGGGCGATTTCGTGAGGTTCGGACCGCGCTCTTGTGTTGCATTCACAGACAGCTTTTGGCATAGGTCTGCCGTTGCCGGCGAGCGATCGCCGCCATTTCGGATGCGGGTGTAGCTCAGTGGTAGAGCACGACCTTGCCAAGGTCGGGGTCGAGGGTTCGAGCCCCTTCGCCCGCTCCAAAATATCTCGCTGACCGAGCTGACAGTCTGATGAAGGCCCGCTGATGAGGCCCGCCCGTTGGCGCGGGCTTTTTGCTGTCCGGCCCGAGGCCGCATCTCCAAGCCGCGATTGCGAGGTCAAGATGCCGCGGCCCGCCGCGGCGGTTTCCGGCTTTTGTTTACCGACAAACGATGCATTCTCAAAACTGATAGAAATCTGTGGTTGTGTTGGCGTTGGAATGGTTGCGGCCGGTTTTGCCGGCGCGGCAAGCGCGTGAACGATGTCGGTCAGTTGGAAGCCAGCTCCTGGGTTGAGGCGCCGCTCGGTGCGCGCAAACGTTGCTGGGCTGGTTGTGCTCGTCGGCGTCTGGACATGTTCGGGCGCATCGGCGCAGCAATTGCCGAGCGACTCGGCGTATGCCCCGGCGCCGAGCTTCTCTCCCATGTCTGGCTTTGGCTTTGGGCCGGCGCCTGACTTCGAGCCGGCCGAACGGCCGCGAGCGCGGGTCTACATCACGACGCGGTCGCACCGGGGCGGCCAGCAAAACTTCTGCGTCAGGACCTGCGACGGCCGCTTCTTTCCGCTGCCGCGCGTGAGCGAGACGGCGGACGTCAAGGCATGCGAGGCAGCCTGTCCCGCCGCCGAGGTGAAGCTGTATTCCGGCTCCGATATCGACAGCGCCAGAACCGAAGCGGGCGAGACCTACAAGACGCTCGCAAATGCATTCCGCTTCCAGCGCGAGATGGTGCCGCAATGCTCATGTAGCGCCGGCGCGTCCACCGGCCTGTCGCCGATCGCGATCGAGGACGACATGACGCTTCGGACCGGCGACATCATCGCCGCCGATGACGGCTTCAAGATCGCGGCGATCACGAGCGGGCAGCGGCGCAGCGTGTTGTTCAGGCCGCTGTCGAAGGCCAAGGCGCAGGCGCTCGGTCTGGCGCGCCTGTCGTCGCGATAGAGGCGATCACGAGCGTTAGCTTCATTCGAATATCACGCTGCGGTGCAGAATGCCTTGTTATAAGGCAGGCTGCTCAGGAAAATTTCGTCTCAAATATCGTCTCAACTAGTTTTGACGCAGCGCACACAGCTCCACGCGCTTTTCAGCCTCGATGGATGTGCTACCATTTTGCCGTCTGACCTACCTCACAGACCGCCACCATCATCTCTCAGGGCGTTCAAAATCAATAACAGGCAAGCTGCAACGGCTTGCGTAGGGGAGTGACGCGATGAAATCCGCTTTCAATCGATCAATACTTGCGTTCGCGGCGATCGCGCTGCTGGCGGGGACGACCTTCGCCAGTGCGCAGCAACAGACAGACAAGAATCGTGCGCTGAAGAAGTACGAATCGGGCACCAAGGAATTCTGGACCCATCCGCCGGATGACTGGTTCCTCGGCGACGAGACCGAGGCGCAGAAGGGCCTTGCCCCGCCGTCCGGTCCGCCGACCGGCGCGTCCGATTCCGAGCTCGCGGCGATGATGAAGAAGATCAAGCTGCCGCCGGGCTTCAAGATCGAGGTCTATGCCTCGAACGTGCTCGCCGCGCGGCAGATGGCCTGGGGCGACAAGGGCACGCTGTTCGTCGGCTCGTTCGGGCTCGGCAACGTCTATGCGATCAAGGACAACAACGGCAAGAAAGAGGTCAAGACCATCCTCAAGGGCCTCAACATGCCGACCGGCCTCGCCTTCCGCGACGGCGCGCTCTACGTCATCGCGGTCGACAAGCTGATCAAGTACGACAACGCCGAGGCCAATCTCGACAATCTCGGCAGCGGCAAGGTGGTGTATGACGACATGCCGTCCTACGCGGCGCATGGCTGGAAATACATCGCCGTCGACAAGGAGGGCTGGTTCTACATTCCGTTCGGACCGCCCTTCAACATCGGCATTCCGCCGACCTCGGTGTCGCAGATCCGCCGCGTCGATCCGAAGACCGGCAACGCGGAAATCTGGGCGCTCGGCGTGCGCAACTCGGTCGGCGGCGACGTCGATCCGCGCACCGGCAAATACTGGTTCACCGAGAATGCCCGCGACTGGATCAGCGACGATCTGCCGAGTGACAAGCTCAACATGATCTCGAAGATCGGCGAGCACTTCGGCTATCCCTATTGCCACCAGGGCAACCTGCCGGACACCAAGTTCGCGATGGGTCACAAGTGCTCGGAGTTCACCCCGCCGGTCTACAATCTCGGTGCGCACGTGGCTCCGCTCGGCATGAAGTTCTATACCGGCAGCCAATTCCCGGCCGAGTACAAGAACAGCATCCTGATCGCCGAGCACGGCTCCTGGAACCGGCACAAGTACCAGGGCGGCCGCATCGTGCGGATCACCGCGAGCCCCGACGGCAAGAACGCCAAGCAGGACATCTTCGCTTCCGGCTGGATCGAGGGTGACCAGGGCTATCTCGGCCGTCCGGCCGACATCCTGCTCGACAAGGATGGCTCGATCCTCGTCGCCGACGACTGGGCCGGTGCGATCTATCGCATCAGCTACAGCAAGAAGTAACGGTTGAAACAATGCGGGGCTGCGGTGGCCGATCAGGCAGCCGCAGCCCCCTTTACGTGGTTCGGCAAGCCCAACGACGGAACAGACTCGTCATGCCCGGACTTGATCCGGGCATCCATCCAAACAAAAACCCCTCTGCAAGCCAGATGGATTGCCGGGCCAAGCCCGGCAATGACCCGTGGAGAAAACTGGCAATGCGTGTTGCGTCCTTTGCAATCCTGTTCGCGGCGGTGATCGCAGTTGCGTCGTCCGCCAACGCCGCCGATGTCGCCGCCGGCAAGGCGAAGGCCGAAGTCTGCGCCGCTTGCCACGGCGACAACGGCATCTCGCAGACCGAGAACATTCCCTCGCTCGCCGGCCAGCTCGACCAGTACGTTCAATGGCAGCTGGTGTTCTTCCGCGCCGGCGCGCGCAAGAACGAGCAGATGCAGCCGATCGTCGAGCAGCTCAACAACGACGACATCCGAAATCTCGGCGCCTATTTCGCGTCGCTGACGCCGTTCAAGGGCGGCAAGGACGACAATCCGGACTTGTCCGAAAAGGGCAAGCAGGCCGCCGCCGGCCGCCGCTGCGCCTCATGCCATGGCGATACGTTTGCCGGTACCAAGGCGGTGGCCCGCATCGCCGGCCAGCGCGAGGAATATCTCGTCAAGGCGCTGCACGATTACAAGTCGGGCCTGCGCTCCGGTGGGGCACAGGCCGCGATGGCCGATGTCGCCTATCCGCTAAGCGACGAGGAGATCACCGCGCTCGCGCATTATCTGGCGCATTTGTAGCCACGAAAACGGTGTCGTCCCTGCGAAAGCAGGGACCCATAACCACCGGCTTCAATTGTGTAGAGAAGGTATCAACCCCGACCGCCTCGAATCGAGAGGCCGCGGCGTATGGGTCCCTGCTTTCGCAGGGACGACACCGTTTTTGTGTTAACCAGCCCGCTGCTTCTCATACGCCTTGAGATGCGTGTAGGCCGTGCGCAGCTTCGGCACCGGGATCTTGGCGGCGTCGGCGCGTACGATCAGGTCGCCGATCACGTGATCGGCCTCGACCGGCAGCCCCGCCTTGATGTCGCGGAACATCGATGCGGTCATCGGCGAGCCCTCGGTGGTCAGGAGCCCGCGGGTGCGCTGGAAGAACGGGCCGCCCGGGGCATGGCCGGCGTCGGCGGCGATCGCGCTGCATTCGTCGAGGATGCCGAGCAGGAAATCCTTGCCGCCGGGCGCGGCCAGGATGTTGCCGACCGAGGTCCGCATCAGGCTGGTGGAGGCGGCGAGCGACGCCAGGAATACCCATTTCTCCCACATGTCCTGCATCACATGCTCGCTGGCGTTGGCGCCGTTGATCGCGGAGAAGGTTTCGGCGATCGCGCGCACCCGGTCCGACAGGCCGCCGGCGCGCTCGCCGAAGCCGAGCGACTGCATCGGCTGCAGTTGCACCACCTCGCGCTTCTCGTTCAACGTCGCCGCGATCGCGCACAGACCGCCGAGCACATGCTGAGCGCCGAACCTCTTGTCGAGCGCATCGAGATGCAGCATGCCGTTGAGCAGCGGGATGATCGCGGTCTTGTCGCCGACGGCGGGCGCAAAGGACTTGATCGCATCCTCGAGATCGAACGCCTTGCAGCTCAACAGCACGACGTCGAACTTGTCCGACAGCTTGTCGGCCTGCACGGTCGGCGGGTTGTTCAGCGTGATGTCGCCGTTCGGGCTCTTGATCACGAGCCCGGCGGAGGCGAGCTCGGAAGCGCGGCGCGGGCGCACCAGGAAGGTGACGTCGCGGCCGGCCTGAAGCATCCGGCCACCGAAATAACCGCCGATCGCACCGGCGCCGACCACGAGAACGCGCATGGGAATTTGTCCTTCTTTGTTGTTCGCTGCCCGCGGGCGAATAACGAATGGGAGTGGCGAATAGATAAGGATGCTGTTCGACTATTCGCTACCCGCTATTGGCCATTCGCTCATCTCACTTTCCCGATACCATTTCCTCGACTTCGCGCAGCTGCTCCTTGCCGAAGAAGATCTCGTTGCCGACGAAGAAGGTCGGCGAGCCGAACGCGCCGCGCTCGACGGCGGATGAGGTATACTCGATCAGCTTGGCCTTCACATCCGCGTCCTGCGCGCGGGCGAACAGTTTTGCAGCGTCAAGGCCGGAGGAGGCAATGGCTTTGCCGGCGACCTCAGGATCGTCCATCTTCTTGGGCTCGACCCACATGTGGTGGAAGGCGGCCTCGATATACTTCTCGAATACACCCTCGAACTGGGCGGCGACCGCCGCGCGCATCAGGTTCAGCGTATTGACCGGGAAAAACGGGTTCCAGGTGTAGGGCTTGACGCCAAAGCGCTTGAGAAAGCGTTCGGTCTCGATCTTCTGAAACTCCGGCTTGTTCTTGACGCCCGCCAGCGTCTCGGCCGGCGACTTGTTGTTGGTGGCCTTGAAAATGCCGCCGAGCAGGATCGGGACATATTCGAACTTGACGCCGGTGCGCTTTTCGATTGCCGGGATCGCTTCATGGCTGAGGAAAGCGTTGGGGCTGCCGAAATCGAACAGGAATTGCGGATTTTGGCTCACGGCAGTCTCTCCCTCGGCTTGTCTCGTTTGGACTTGTTTAGCATGGACCTGCTGTCGCGGGCGCCATCAGTAGAATATGATAATCATCATGTGAGCCGCGGCGCGCGATGTCAAATCAGCCGCTTGATGGTCTGCTTGCGCCATACCAGGGCGTAATAGGCCATCTGCAGCACGAACATGGTTGCGAAGGTGACGGGATAGGCGATCCAGATGCCGCTGACGCCGAGGGCGCGGCTGAGCAGGATCGCGACCGGCACCTCGACCACCGCGATCGCGAGGGTCGAGAGGAACAGCGGCATCCACACCGTGCCGCCGGCGCGCATCGCGCCCGAAAACACCGTCGCCATGCCGAACAGCACCATGCTCCACAGCACGATGTACAAGAGCTGCTGCGCCAGCGCGAGCACGGCATTGTCGACGATGAAGAAGCCCATCAGCGGCCGCGCGAAGAGATAGCCGAGCACGACCAGCCCGCCGGTCAGCGCGAGATTCATCTCGATTCCGGTCCTGACGATGGCGCCGACCCGGGCGGAATCGCCGCGGCCGATCGCCTGCGCGCCGAAGATCGACACCGATATTGCGATCGAGATCGCCGGAAACTGCACATAGCCGATCACCTGGTTGACCGCGCCATAGGCCGCGGTGGCGTCCGAGCCGAAACCGTTGACGAGGCCAAGCAGCACCAGCTCGGCGAGCGAGACCACCACCATGCCGATCGCGGTCGGAATGCCGAGCCGCAACACGATGCGCAGCAGCGCGCCGTTCGGCCGCATCGCGCGCAGGAACGCAGCGTCGAAGGCCAGCGCATGGCGGTGCCGCAGCATATGGACATGCAGCCACAGCAGCGTGACCACGCCCGAGACCGCGGAGGCGACCGCGGCGCTGGCGACGCCGAGCATCGGCAGGCCGAGCCAGCCGCGGATCAGCGCCGGCGTCACCACCAGGCCGACGATGGTCGAGACCGTCAGCGCAACCAGCGGCGTCACGGTGTCGCCGACGCCGCGCATCATCGCCGTCAGCAGCAGGAATGCGAACGTTATGGGCATCGTGATCATCATGATACGAGCATAAGCCACCGCGGCGTCGAGGACGTCGGATGGCGTCGCGAGCGCGATCAAGAGCGGCCGGGCGAACAGGCCGCCGAGGATTGCGATCGCGAGCGCCAGCAGCAGCGTCACGGTCATGGTGGTGCCGGCGACCGCTTTCACCCGGTCGGGCTCGCCGGCGCCCCAGGCCTGGCCGATCATGACCGAGGCGCCGGCGCTGAGGCCGATCACGAAGGAAATGAAGAAGAACATCACCGGAAAGAACACCGAGACGGCGGCGAGCGCCTCGACGCCGATCATCTGGCCGAGATAGACGCCGTTGATGGTGCCGAACAGCGACTGCAGCACGTTGCTGAGCAGCATCGGCGCGAGGAAGGCGAGGAAGGCTTTGCGCAGGGCGGGAGGGTTGGACACGTTAAAATTCCAAAGTGGTACCGAGCTTGTGCGGTTTGGTGAGTAGGTCAGGCAGCACGTACGCTGTCGTCCCTGCGAAAGCAGGGACCCATACTCCGCGGCCTTGCTAAGGGCACGCGGCTAGTTCGACGCGCTGCAATGCTCTTCAGTGGTTATGGGTCCCTGCTTTCGCAGGGACGACATCCCGTTCGAGGTTACTCATCCAGACTATTCAAAGCGCGTCAGTCCGCTTGATCGCTATAGGCGAGCCGGATCGCGTGATCGCGGATATCGGCTGGCCAGTCCGCGATCAGCGTCGCAAAGCGGCGCCGGTCGTGGGCGAACAGGGCGCGGATCGCATCCTCATAGTTCGGCCGGTTGCCGGCCATGACAGTCATGAAGCGATAGGCGGCGTCCTGCGCGCTGCGCGTGCGGTCCTTGTCGCCGCTTGAGCGCCGCGCCTCGTCGATCAGCTTGCGGATCGCAACCGATGCGCCGCCCTTCTGCTGCGCGAGCCAGTCCCAATGCCGTGGCAACAGCGTGATCTCGCGCGCGACGACGCCAAGCTTCGGTCGACCGGGCCCGCGCGGCGCGGTCGGCGCCGCTGGCTCCCCGTCGGGCGGAGGCGCGAGCTTCGGCAGGCGGCCCAGCACGTCGTCGACCGAGCCGCGAAAATCGATATCGACCAGCGCCGAGGTGCGGCCGTTGAACACCAGGATCGCGGCGTCCTTGCGCTGGTCGAGGTGTTGCTTGGCGGTGCGCGCAACCTCCGGGAGGTCGCCGGCCCCGATGCGGTGCTCGCCTTCGAAGGCGACATAGGCAGGATTCATGGTAGACCTCTCCGATTGCGCGACCTATTGCCCGGGTAATCATTAGCAATCACGGCGCGTGGATCTCGATTTTCGTGTTGCCGGCTGGCGCCAAACGCCGTCCATTTCAGAGGATGCCCATGCTGACGGTTCATCACCTCAACAATTCCCGCTCGCAGCGCGTGCTGTGGCTGCTCGAGGAATTGGGTGTGCCCTACGAGATCGTGCGCTATCAGCGGCAGCCCGACATGCGGGCGCCGAAGGAGCTGCGCGCGATCCATCCGCTCGGCAAGTCGCCCGTCGTCACCGACAACGGCCACACGATCGCGGAATCCGGCGCGATCCTCGAATACATCATCGCGACCTACGGCAACGGGCGCCTGATCCCGCCGGCCGATACGCCGGAGCGGCTGCGCTACACCTATTGGCTGCACTACGCCGAGGGTTCGGCGATGACGCCGCTGCTGCTGAAGCTCCTGTTCACGCTGATGCCGAAGCGCGCGCCGGCGCTGCTGCGGCCCCTGGTGCGCAAGGTGTCGAACACGGCGCTGTCGACGCTGGTCAATCCGCAGCTCAAGCAGCACATGGCCTATTGGGAAGGCGAGCTCGGCAAGAGCGAATGGTTCGCCGGCAGCGAGTTTTCCGGCGCCGACATCCAGATGAGCTTCCCGCTGGAGGCTGCCGCGGCGCGCGGCGGGCTCGAGGACGGCCATCCCAGGTGCGTCGCATTCCTCGAGCGCATCCACGCCCGCCCGGCCTATGCACGAGCGCTGGAGAAGGGCGGGCCGTATCAAGTCGGCCGGTAAATTCGCGGTCATAACAGCGGCTCGGGTTTCGATGCTGCTATTTTTTATCCGGGTAATATTGCTTTGTCAATAATGCCCGGGTATAAATAGCGTGCCTGGACCATTGGAGCCGCCGTGAAGATCGAGGACCGCGAGCAAGCCATCGCCGACTACAAGAAACGCGCTGCTGTCGCCGGCGTGTTCGCGATCCGCTGCCGCGCGACCGGCGAAGTCTGGGTCGGGCAGGCGCTCGATCTCGACAAGATCGAGAACCGCATCTGGTTCACGCTGCGGATGGGCAGCCATCGCAACGCGGAGCTGCAGCGCGCCTGGACGGCCCACGGCGCGGATCATCTCTCGCTCGAAACGCTGGAGCGGATCGAGGACGAGGAGCTTGCCTATGTGCGCGATACGCTGCTGAAGGAGCGCGTGCAGCATTGGCGCGCAGAGCTGAATGCGTTCGCGGTGTAGCCTAGTGTGACGGCAGCGGCTGCACGGTGACGCCGGGCGGCGGCACGTCGTCGTCGGGCACGAAGAAATCCGACATCAGCGGCACCGAGGGATCGACGCGGTAGCGCTCGAAGTCGCGCACGCCATTGGCATAGAGCACCTTGTCGTCGATGCAGAAATGCCCGGTGAATTCGCGCGACGGCCGGGTGATGATCGCGTAGGCCGCATCGCCCATGATCTCGGGCGTGCGGCTCGCCCTCATCATGGCATCGCCGCCGAGCAGGTTGCCGACTGCGGCGGTCGCGATCGTGGTGCGCGGCCACAGCGCGTTGACGGCAACTCCGGCCGGTTTCAATTCGCCCGCCAGTCCAAGCACGCACATGCTCATGCCGAACTTCGCCATCGTGTAGGCGGTCGAGTGCTCGAACCATTTCGTCTTCATGTCGAGCGGCGGCGGCAGCATCAGGATGTGCGGATTCTCCGCCTTCTTCAGGTGCGGGATGCAGTATTTCGACACCATGAAGGTGCCGCGGGTGTTGATACCAATCATCAGGTCGAACCGCTTCATGTCGGTTGCCTGCGAATTGGTCAGGCTGATGGCGCTGGCATTGTTGACGCAGACGTCGATGCCGCCGAACTCGGCGACGGTCTGCTCGATCGCCGCCACCACCTGCGCCTCGTCCCTGATGTCGCAGAGCACCGGCATCGCCTTGCCGCCGGCGGCGCGGACCTCGTCGGCGGCGGTGTAGATCGTGCCCTTCAGCTTCGGATGCGGCTCGGCGGTCTTCGCCGCGATCGCGACATTGGCGCCGTCACGCGCAGCGCGCAGCGCGATCGCCAGCCCGATGCCGCGGCTCGCGCCCGAGATGAACAGCGTCTTGCCTTTGAGGGATGTCATGGCAGCCTCCTGTTAGGGACGCACACTATCAGGGCTCCCTCCCCCCTTGCGGGGGAGGGTTGGGGAGAGGCGTAAGCCACACACACTGCCTTCGCGGCTACCCCTCTCCCTAGCCCTCCCCCGCAAGGGGGGAGGGGACGACCGAGCAAGCGGCGCAGCCACAGCCCTACCTCACCGCCTACCCATCCGCATGCAGCACACGCCCGCGCGTTTCCGGCAGCGCGTAGGCGGCGAGGAAGAACACGCCGTAGGCCGCCACCGCGAAGATCGCGATCGCGTTGGCGAGCGTGGTCGTGGTCGACAGCGCGCCGACCAGGAACGGGAACAGCGCGCCGATGCCGCGGCCGAAATTGTAGCAAAAGCCCTGGCCGGAGCCACGCAGCCGGGTCGGATACAGTTCGGTCAGGAACGCGCCCATGCCGGAGAAATAGCCCGAGGCAAAGAAGCCGAGCGGGAAGCCCAGCACCCACAGCACCTCGTTGGACAGCGGCAGCTGGGTGTAGAGCAGCACCACCGCGATCGCGCCGATCGAGAAGATCAGGAACAGATTGCGCCGGCCGATCCGGTCCGCGAGCCAGGCACCGACCAGATAGCCGATGAACGAGCCGATAATCAGCGTCGCGAGATAGCCGGTCGAGCCGACCACCGAGAGCTTGCGCTCAGTGGTGAGGAAGCGCGGCACCCAGAAGGTGATGGCGTAATAACCGCCCTGCATGCCGGTGCCGACCAGCGACGCCAGCAGCGTGGTCTTCAGGATCGGTCCGTGGAAGATCTCCCACAACTTGGCGGGGCCGCTGCCCGAGGTCTGCGCCTGCGCCATGGTCGCGGCGGAGATTTCCGGCTCGGTGACGTAGCGGCGCAGATAGAACACCAGCAGTGCCGGCAGCGCGCCGATCACGAACATCCAGCGCCAGGCGTTCTCCGCCGGCAGCACCGAGAACAGGATCGCCTGCGCCAGCACCGCAAGGCCCCAGCCGACCGCCCAGCCCGACTGCACCGAGCCGACCGCGCGTCCCCGATATTGCGGCCGGATCGCCTCGCCGATCAGCACCGCGCCGGCCGCCCATTCGCCGCCGAAGCCGAGGCCGAGCAGTGCGCGGGCGATCAGCAGCTGATCGAAATTCTGCACCAATGCGCAGACCAGCGAGAAGAACGAGAACCAGACGATGGTGAGCTGCAGCGTCTTCACCCGCCCGATGCGGTCGGACAGATAGCCGCCGAGCCAGCCGCCGACGGCGGAGGCCAGCAATGTCACCGTGCCCGCAAGGCCTGCGGTGCCGGGGTCGACCTTCCACAGCGTGATGATGGTGCCGATCACCAGCGGATAGATCATGAAATCCATGCCGTCGAGCGTCCAGCCCGACGCGCAGGCCCAGAACGTGCGCCGCTCCTGCAGGTTCATGTCGCGATAGAAGGCGAGGAGGCTGGTATCCTCGATCTCTGCAACTTCCATCGGTTTGGATTCGGCCGTGCTCATGCGCGTTCCCCGGAGAAATCTTTCACCGGCTCTTTGCGATCCGCGGCCGGAATTACGCGGACCGCCAATCTATCGCGATGTTGCAGGTGGGGCAAAGGCGGGTTTGCGCGGCCCTTAGAATGGGATGAAGTTAGATTGAATCGGATTGGCCCCAAGCACGCTCACCTCTCCCCGACGGGGAGAGGTCGATTTGCGCAGCAAATCGGGTGAGGGGCTGCGGCTCCAACGAGAGAGCGGAACCCCTCACCCGGCGCTACGCGCCGACCTCTCCCAAGGGAGAGGTGAGCCTCCACCGCCACTCCGGCTCAACCCGATCCCATCATGCTTTAATATCCCGCAGCCTTCGAGCCGCGCGTGCGCGGATCCGGTGCGCCGAGCAGGCCGTTGGTCGTGACGAGGATCGAGTTCGCAGAGGAGTAGCCGAGCGGTTCGACCAGTTTGTGGCCCTTGGCGCGCAGATCGCCCAGCACCGCGTCGGGAAAGCCGCGCTCGATCCGGACCTCGTCGGGCAGCCATTGATGGTGCATGCGGGGTGCCGCGACCGCGGCCGCGATGTCCATCTTGTAGTCGATCACGTCGACGATGATCTGCGTCACGGCGGAGATGATGCGGCTGCCGCCGGGCGATCCCGTCACCAGCACCGGTTTGCCGTCCTTCAGCACGATGGTCGGCGACATCGACGACAGCGGGCGCTTGCCGGGTCCCGGCAGATTGGCCTCGAAGCCGACCAGGCCGAAAGCGTTGGAGGCGCCGGGCGCGGCGGTGAAATCGTCGAGCTCGTTGTTGAGCAGCACGCCGGTGCCGTCGGCGACGAGGCCGACGCCGTAGGGGAAGTTCAGCGTATAGGTGTTGCTGACGGCGTTGCCGCCGGCGTCGACGACCGAATAATGCGTGGTGTTGTCGCCTTCGTGCGACTGCTTCGCATTGCGCACATCGGTCCAGGGCGTGGCGCGGGCAAGATCGATGGTGGCGCGCTGTTTGGCGGCATAGTCCTTGTCGATCAAGAGCTGCGTCGGCGCGTCGACGAACGCGGGATCGCCGAGATAGCGGGCGCGATCGGCATAGGCCCGCTTCATCGCCTCGATCATCACATGCAGCGAGGCGGCCGAGCCCTGCTTCATGTCGGACATCGGAAAGCCTTCGAGGATGTTGAGGATCTCCAGCAGCACGACGCCGCCGGAGGAGGGTTGCGGCATCGAGACGATGTCGTAGCCGCGATAGCTGCCGCGGATCGGCGTGCGGACCACCGGCTGGTAGGATTTCAGATCCTCGAGGGTGAAGATGCCGCCGGCATTCCTGATGCCGCTGACGAGCTTCTCAGCGACGGCGCCTTGGTAGAAGCCGCGCGGGCCTTGTTCGGCAATATCAGTCAATACGCCGGCGAGATCGCCCTGGATCAGGCGGTCGCCCTCGCGCAGCGGCGTGCCGTCGGCGTGCGAGAACGTCCTGGCCGAATTCGGCCAGCGCGACATGCGGCGATACATGTCGTTCAGCGTGTCGGATGTGTCGTCGGTGACGATGAAGCCGTCGCGCGCGAGGTCGATCGCGGGCTTGAGGATCTGCGCCAGCGTGAACTTGCCGGAGCCGTATTTCTCCAGGGCCAGCGCGAGGCCCGCGACCGTGCCGGGCACGCCGATCGCGAGCGCGGAGTTGCGCGACTTGTCGGGATCGGGCTTGCCGTCGGCGTTCAGGAACATGTCGCGGGTCGCGGCCTGCGGCGCAGTCTCGCGATAGTCGATCGCGACATCCTCATTGCGGCCGGCGAGATGGATCACCATGAAACCGCCGCCGCCGATATTGCCGGCGCGCGGATAGGTCACCGCCATCGCAAAGCCGGTGGCGACCGCGGCGTCGACCGCGTTACCGCCCTGTCGCAGGATGTCGGCGCCAACTTGCGCAGCCAGCTTCTCCTGCGCCACCACCATGCCGTTTTCGGCGCGAATGCTGCGAATCGTGTCCGCGGCTGAAGGTTCATAGAAGCGGCGCTGGACCTGGCCGAGGGCCGGCGTCGCGATACCAATCACCAGGAGAGCGGCAAACAGCCGTCGCGACATCGTTGCCGTCAGCGCCATCGAAATGTCCTGCCCTGTTCATCGCCGTATCAGTCAAACCGGCTCATGCTATATGGGAGCGGATTGGAGCGGCAAAAGCCTGCCTGTGGTTCGAGTTGGGGAATATCTTTCGCGATGACGGCAACAATGCAGACGGGCGCCGGTGACGCGAAGGCCTCCACCAAGGTTTATCCTGGCCGCGCAGCCGTCGTCAGCTGGATCTTCTTCGACTGGGCCGCGCAGCCTTATTTCACGCTGATCACGACCTTCGTGTTCGCGCCTTATTTCGCGAGCTTCGTCGCGCCCGATGCCGCGAGCGGCCAGGCGCTGTGGGGCTTTGCCACCGCGGCCGCGGGACTTGCGATCGCGCTGCTGTCGCCGGTGCTGGGGGCGATCGCCGATGCCAGCGGCCGGCGCAAGCCGTGGATCGCGGGCTTCGGTGCGCTGCTCGTGATCGGGGCCAGCGCGATGTGGATCGGCAAGCCCGGCAATCCCGACATCATCCCCATGCTGCTGCTCGCCTATGCGATCGCGAGCGTCGGCGTCGAGTTCGCGACCGTGTTCAACAATGCGATGATGCCGACCCTGGTGCCGCCCGACAGGATCGGGCGGCTCTCCGGCACCGGCTGGGCCACCGGCTATGTCGGGGGCATCCTGAGTCTCGTGCTGGTGCTTGGATTCCTCGCCGCCAATGCCGAGTCCGGCAAGACGCTGTTCGGCTTCACGCCGCTGTTCGGTCTCGATCCTGCCATGCATGAAGGCGACCGCATCACCGGGCCGCTGACCGGGCTCTGGTTCATCATCTTCGTGACGCCGATGTTCCTGTTCACGCCGGACTATCCGACGAAGCGCCCGATGCGCGCGGCGCTCGGCGAAGGCCTGCGCGAGCTCAGGGAATCATTGTCGAGCCTGCCGAAGCAGAAGTCACTGGCGCGGTTTCTGCTGGCGAACATGATCTACACCGACGGGCTGGTCTCGCTGTTCGCGTTCGGCGGCATCTATGCCGCCGGCACGTTCGGCTGGGACACGATCCGGATCGGCACCTTCGGCATCATTCTCGCAGTCGCCGGCACGTTCGGCGGCTGGATCGGGGGCAAGCTCGATGATGCGTTCGGGCCGAAGCGCGTGATCACCGGGAGCCTCGTGATCCTGCTGTTCGCGATCGTCGTGATCCTCACCGTGAACAAGGATTCCGTCCTGTTCATCCAGGTCGCGCCGCCGGTGCCTGGCGGTCCGTTGTTCGCAGGCGCCGCCGAGCGCGCCTACATCGTGCTGGGCTGCCTGATCGGCGCCACCGGTGCGCCGTTGCAGGCCGCCTCGCGCTCGCTGCTGATCCGCCTCGCGCCGAAGGATCGCATCGCGCAGTATTTTGGCTTGTTCGCGCTTACCGGCAAAGTGACGTCGTTCATCGGCCCGCTCCTGATCGGCGCGATCACCGCGGCGACCGCAAGCCAGAAGGCCGGCATGGCGGTGCTGGTGGCGTTCTTCGTGGCGGGACTGGCGCTATTGGCGAAGGTGCGGGAGTAATCACCGCTGTCGTCCCGGCCAAGCGAAGCGCGAGCCGGGACCCATAACCACCGCTGCTCGTGTTGCGCGGCGCTGGGGCCGCAGCGTCGCGCTGCAGCTAACGCCTGTGGTTATGGGTCCCTGCTTTCGCAGGGACGACAGTTTGCATCAATGCCGGAAATGCCGCACGCCGGTGAACACCATCGCGATGCCGTGCTCGTCGGCGGCCTTGATCACCTCGTCGTCGCGCATCGAGCCGCCGGGCTGGATCACCGCGGTGGCGCCGGCCTCGATGCAGGCGAGCATGCCGTCGGCAAACGGGAAGAACGCGTCGGAGGCGACCACCGAACCCTTGGTCAGCGGCTCGGCGAGCTTCAGCTCGGCCGCCGCATCCAGCGCCTTGCGCGCAGCGATGCGCGCGGAATCGACCCGGCTCATCTGGCCGGCGCCGATGCCGACGGTGGCGAGATCCTTGGCGTAGATGATGGTGTTCGACTTGACGTGCTTAGCGACGCGGAACGCGAATTTGAGATCGCGCAACTCGGCGTCGGTCGGCGCGCGCTTGGTCGCGACCTTCAGGTTCATATCCTCGACCACGGCATTGTCGCGGCTCTGCACCAGGAGGCCGCCGGCGACGGTCTTGGCGGTGAGGCCGACCGCGCGCGCGTTCGGCAGGCCGCCGGCGAGCAGCAGGCGCAGATTGCGCCGGCCGGCGATGATCGAGATCGCCTCCTCGGTTGCGTCGGGCGCGATGATCACCTCGGTGAAGATGCCGATGATGGCGCGCGCGGCGTCCGCATCGAGCGTGCGGTTGACCGCGATGATGCCGCCATAGGCCGAGGTGGAATCGCAGGCGAGCGCGCGGGCATAGGCGGTCGCGAGATCGGGGCCCTCGGCGACGCCGCAGGGATTGGCGTGCTTGACGATCACGCAGGCCGCAGTGCGCTGCGGGTCGAACTCGCCGACGCATTCATAGGCCGCGTCGGTGTCGTTGATGTTGTTGTAGGACAGTTCCTTGCCCTGCAGCTGGCGTGCCGTCGCAACGCCCGGCCGCTTCTCCGGCGTGGCATAGAACGCCGCGGTCTGGTGCGGGTTCTCGCCATAGCGCAGCGACTGGATCAGCCGGCCGCCGAAGGCGCGGAAATCCGGCGCCTTGGTGTCGAGCTGCACGGCAAACCAGTTCGAGATCGCGGCGTCATAGGCCGCGGTGCGTGCATAGGCCTTGGCGGCGAGCCGGCGGCGCAACTGAAGCGAGGTCGCGCCCTTGTGCGCGGCGAGCTCGTCGAGCACAGCAGAATAGTCGTTCGCCTCGACCACCACGGCGACGTCGTCATGGTTCTTCGCCGCGGCGCGGATCATCGCGGGACCGCCGATGTCGATGTTCTCGATGCACTCCTCGAAGCCGGCGCCTTTGTCGACGGTGGCCTCGAACGGATAGAGATTGACGACCAAGAGATCGATCGGCGCGATGCCGTGCGAGGCCATCGCCGCGGCGTGTTCCTTGTTGTCGCGGATCGCGAGCAGGCCGCCATGCACCTTCGGATGCAGGGTCTTGACCCGGCCGTCCATCATCTCCGGAAAGCCGGTGAGCTCGGAGACGTCCCTGACCTTCAGCCCGGCCGCTGCGATCGCCTTTGCGGTGCCGCCGGTCGAGACCAGCTCGACGCCATGGTCGGCCAGCGCCTTGGCGAAATCGATCAGTCCGGTCTTGTCGGAAACGGACAACAGAGCGCGGGTCACGCGGCGAAGCTGCTCGGTCATATCGGAAAATCCCTGGCTGTTAAGGCAGCCGGGTAGCATGGTTTTGTGCGGTACGAAACCGGTCTCCGAGGCCGATTCCCGGGAATCTATCACCGTCATCCTGAGGAGCGCGCAGCGCGTCTCGAAGGATGCACGGCCCGGCTGGTGGCCGTCGACCCTTCGAGACGCCGCTTCGCGGCTCCTCGGGGTGACGGGTCGAGGGTCAGTCGCGTTCCTACAGCGGCAGTTCCGGCTCGCGGCGGGCGTTGCGGCGCGCGGTGGTCGCGGAGGCCGAGGTCGAGGAGCGCACGAAGCTCCAGCGGATGGTGCCGGCCTGCCTCGCGTCCTGCCGGATCACGATCTGGGAGGTGCGGCGCGGGCCGTCGTTGCCGGCCAGGAACACGCTGTCCTCGAGATCGACCTTGTCGTCCATCGACTCGAAGGTCCAGACGTCGCGGTTGGGCAGCACCAGCATCACGCCGCGGGCATCCGACAGCCGGCTCGCCTTCACCGAAGGGTGCAAATGGAAGCGCAGCGCGAAATCGGCCTCGCTGCCCTTGATACGGCCGCCCGGTGCCGGCGACAGCGAATCTTCGCCCTCGAGCCGCGTGCCGTCCTGCGCGACCATCAGCACGCGGCGGTGGATCACGCCGAAGCGCGAGAGATAGCCGTCATGCGAGGCGGTGAGCACGTCGCCGTCGGGAACGGCTTCGCGGTAGCTCTCGACATTGCTCGGCCCGCTGGTGATCGGCGCGCCGCGCAGCAGCCGCTTCATCGCCGACAGCTCGACGAACTGGCACGACGAGGTGTCGCGATAGGTCAGCGTCGAATGCGCCGCGGTGGAGCGCGCGAACGGCCGCCAGTTGTCGCGGCCTGTGCTCGGCATGCCGCAATTGACGACGATGCGGCTCACCCCGGAGGAGAGCTCAAACGACAGGCAGCCGGCATGCGCGTCCTGGCTGACGCTTGCTGGCGGCGGCGGGCCGGTGTCGATGATCAACGCGGTGCTGCCGGCATCGAGCCGCTGGAAGCCGGTATGCGGCATGCTCGCCATCGGCACGCCACGGGTGTCGTCATAGGCGAGCAGCGTCGCGACGAGATCGGACGGCGCGGTGCTCATGCCGTTGAACAGCGCGAAGCTGCCGTCGCCGTGCCGGAAGAAGCGCAGCATCGGCATCATGCGGTCGATGGCGTTGAGCAGCGCCGGCGGCGGCGCGATATTCCGTGCGGCAAAGGTCTGCCGCAGCGGCAGGAGATCGCTGAGCAACTCGACCAGCGCGCCGGGATTGCGCGAGATGTGGCCGCCATCGGGCAGGATCTGGCGCTGCAATTCGTCGGACAGTTTGCGCGTCGCCGATTTGATGTTGCGCGCCTGGTTGGCGAGACAGAGCGAGGCGTAGCACAGCGCGATCAGCACCTGCAGGCGCGGAACGCCGTCATTGTCGAGCGTCGCGTGGCGCAGATAGCGGATCTCGCGCGCCAGCCCGCGCAGATATTTGCGGTAGAATTTTCCATCGGTGTCGCCGAGCACCAGCGGCGCCTGCGACAGCAGCGAGATCACCCGCCGCGCGCGCACATCGGCGCGGCGCTCCAGCGGCCGCTTGCGGGCCTGGTTGGAGATCCAGTCGTCGACCAGCGAGCGGGCGTTGGCGCGGGTCAGCGCGGTGTCGGCGGCGCGCAGATGGCGCAGCCAGCCGAAGCCGAGCAGGGCGGCTTCCCAATCCTCCGACGGCGGCTCGAGATCGAAGATCGAGCGGCCGTGGCAGGTGACGATCTTGCCGGCGAAAACGAATCGTCCGGCATAGATCTCGGCCGCGCGGGTGGCGTCGGCGGTCCGCAGGTCGTGCGGGGCGATGATCAGACGGTCGGTGCGGCCGGGCCAGAGCCGCGACAGCGCCACCGTGCTTCCGCTGGCGCGTGCGAGCATGCTGCGGGCAAAGCGGCCAGCAATCAGCGTCGAGATGCGTCTGCTTTGAGCGACCGACACGCCTAACCTTGCGGGGAGGGAATTTTCAACGAATCCTTATTTAATCCGGAAACGCGGCCAAGACACCTGCCAAGACGCCTACCAGGACACCCTCTTGATACCGCACGAATCACTTCGAGCTTAGAAGACTGAAGTTTAAAATCAGGATTTAACCAGCCGGGCCGCGTAAAAGCCGTCCAGCCCGCCCAGCCGCGGGTCGGCGTTGGGCAAATGGCTGGGCAGGGTACGCAAATCGCCGTCGGCGGTGATGATGTCGTCGAGGCCGGCGACCTCGCTTGTCTCGACCGGTGCACGGCGCAGGCCTGATTCGCTAGCCAGCAGCGCGGCAATCGCGTGCTCGCCTTCCTCCGGCTCCAGCGAGCAGGTGCAGTAGACCAGGGTGCCGCCGGGCTTCAGCAGATTGGCGGCTTTTTGCAACAGCCGCTTCTGCAACGCCGACAGCGCCGCGATGTCGCCTTCCTGCCGCAGCCAGGCGACGTCGGGATGGCGGCGGATGGTTCCCGTCGAGGTGCAGGGCGCATCGACCAGGATACCGTCGAAGCTTGCGGCCTCGGCGGGCCATTCGGCGGCGTCGGCAACGACGGTCTCGGCCTGCAACTCCAACCGCGTGAGATTGTCACGCAGCCGCGCGACCCGCGCCGGCGAGCGGTCGACCGCGGTGACATGCGCGCCGGCCAGCGCGAGCTGGGCGGTCTTGCCGCCGGGCGCGGCGCAGAGATCCGCGACCGCCTTGTCCTTGATGTCGCCGAACAGCCGCGCCGGCAGCGCGGCGGCGGCGTCCTGCACCCACCACTGGCCTTCGGCAAAGCCGGGCAGCATCGTGACGGAACCCTGCAGCAGCGTGCGCACGGTTCCCGTCGGCAGTATCTCGCCGTGCAGGCGGCTCGCCCATTGCGGCGCGTCGGACTTCACCGTGAGATCGAGCGACGGCTCGTGGCCGAGCGCCAGCGCCATGTCGCGCGCGGTGGCTTCGCCGTAATGCGTATTCCAGCGCGCCAGCATCCATTGCGGCAGGTCGAGCGTCTGCGTGCCGATCTCGTCGATCAACCCCTGGCCCTCGCGCGCGCAGCGGCGCAGCACGGCGTTGACGAGCCCGGCATATTTCGCGGCGCGCCGGTCGGATTGCACCAGCCGCACCGAAAGATCGACTGCGGCATGGTCAGGCACGTCCATCCAGAGAATCTGTGCCGCGCCGATCAGGAGTGCGCTCTGCGCGCGCGGTGCATCGGTCGGGACGCCGCGGTCGAGCAGGCGCGACAGCAGATGGCCCAGCGTGCCGAGCTTGCGCAAGATGGTCGACACCAGCCGGCGCATCAGCGCGCGGTCGCGATCGGCCAGCGATTTCAGGCCGGGATGCGCGCCGGCGCCGTCGAGCTGGTCGTCGAGCGTGCGGTGCTTGTGCAGCACGCCATCGAGGATGTCAGCCGCGATACGGCGGGCCGCGAGACCGGGGACTTCGGCAGGTACTGCAAATCTTGAAGGAGGCATGAAGCGGAGATATCTCGAAGGTGCTGAGTTACATTCGGCTCATGCCCATCAACTCGAGACCACCTCTGGCATGCGAATATGCCAAATGTAAGAATCGCCTTGCGGGATTTTGTGATCGTGATGTCGTCACTGAGCCAGCACAGAGATACGCAACGCGCGGTCGGAAGGTTTTGCCATGTCTGATAAATCGCTATCGTCAGCGCCGCCGGAGGCCGCGCTCCGCAAGCCGCTGACGCCGGCCGCGCAACGCGCGCTCGCCGAGGCCGCGGCGCGGCGCAAGGCTGCCGAGGAGGCCGCCGCGCAGAACGTGGCCGCGCGGCCGAAGGAATTCCAGGGCCCGAAGGGGCCGGAACCGACGCGCTACGGCGATTGGGAGACCAAGGGCATCGCCTCGGACTTCTGAGAGCCTTGCCTGACGGCTCGACTCAGGTCAGTCTGGGAATATGTCCCCATACGAAAGAATAAATGCTTATCGTGGGACGGGGCGTCCGCCTTTCCGCCGGACCCCTTGGGGCCGCCGCGTCTCGGCGGCGCTGCCATGGGTGTTCGTGCTCGGCATTGCCGTCGGCAGCACATTGCCGATCCGCCAATGGGTGCATTTGCCGCCGACCTGGTCGCTCGGCAGGTCGCGCGACACCGACGTGATCTGGCAGCGGGCCGGCGCGCCCGACATCAGGCACAACGTTGATGTGATCAGGACGATCGACGGCGACACGTTCGAGGCGCGGGTGCATTTCTCGCCGGGCCCGGATCTGTACACGCGTGTCCGGCTGCGCGGCATCGACGCGCCGGAGCTGAAGGCATCCTGCGCGCGCGAACTGCAAATGGCGCAAGCGGCGACGGTGGCGCTACGCGACCTGCTCGGCCAGGGCGACGTCGCGATCTACAATATCGGTCCCGACAAATATCAGGGCCGTGTCGTCGCCGACGTCGCGACCAGGAAGACCGACAATGTCTCGGCCGCGCTGCTTGCCGCCGGCCATGCCCGCGCCTACAATGGCGGGCACCGGTTCGGCTGGTGCGGATATTTCGCGCGCTAGGCGACAGCGTCAAACCAGGTAAACAAAAAGCCGCGCATCCGCGCGGCTTTGCTTTGGACGAGGCGCTGCGCCCGATCAGCGGGTGACGACGACCGTCGTGCCGATCTCGACGCGCGAATAGAGGTCGGTGATGTCCGTGTTGAGCATGCGGATGCAGCCGTAGGAGACGAAGCCGCCGACCGAGCCCGGCACGTTGGTGCCGTGGATCGCATACTCGCCGCCGGCCAGCGTCATCGCAGCGACGCCCATCGGGTTATGCGGCGAGCCGCCGGCGATCACGTTCGGGATGCTCGGCTTGTCGCGCTTGACCTCGGCGGGCGGCGACCAGGCCGGGTTGCGATATTTGCCGTCGATCTTCGTGGTGCCGGCCCACTGCTTGCCGGACTTGCCGACGCCGACCGGGTAACGCATCGCGTGGCCGGAATCGAGAATGAGGTAGAGCCGCCGTTCGTTGGTCTTCACCACGATGGTGCCTGGCTCATAGTTGTCGGCGTGTATTCCCACCATTTCCGGCCGGGCTTCGGCCGCCTGCGACGTCAAGACAACAGCACCAAGGGTGGCAGCCAGCGCCACCGCAAACTTCATCGACATCAACCTCTCCACTTCCCAACAGCTTCCGTACGGAAGCCAAAAACGAAGATGCAGAGCCCTTGAAAAACCGGGCCTGCCGGTCTCACGCACGCAAGATTAACCGCGTGTGTTAACCGGGTGGTTTCACACCGGCCGCGAGACACGTCCTGATGGCGCGGAGAAAAGGAAAAGTTCGGATTAAAGTAAATGACCTGAAAACAACACTTGGCCACAAACGCGCCCCAATCGCGCCACGCCTCTGACAATCCCGTGAAGCGGCCCGTTGCAGGAAAAGGGAAGGGCCGCGGCGGTGATCGCGCGCGGCCCTTCCTCGGTTTCCCGGTTTTGCTGCTGCCGGCCTTACGCCGGCGCGCCCTTCTTGTTCTGACGGTTCTGCACGAGGTCGTCGACCACGGCCGGATCGGCCAGGGTCGAGGTGTCGCCGAGACTCGACGGCTCGTCCTCGGCGATCTTGCGCAGGATGCGGCGCATGATCTTGCCGGAGCGCGTCTTGGGCAGGCCGGGCGCGAACTGGATCAGGTCCGGCGAGGCGATCGGGCCGATGTCCTTGCGGACCCAGGCGACGAGCTCCTTGCGCAGCGCTTCGGTCGGCTCGGTGCCCTTCATCAGCGTGACATAGGCATAGATGCCCTGGCCCTTGATGTCGTGCGGGTAGCCGACGACGGCGGCTTCCGACACCGCCTCATGCGCGACCAGCGAGCTCTCGACCTCGGCGGTGCCCATGCGGTGGCCGGAGACGTTGATGACGTCGTCGACGCGGCCGGTGATCCAGTAATAGCCGTCGGCATCGCGCCGGCAGCCGTCGCCAGTGAAATACTTGTTCTTGTAGGTCGAGAAATAGGTCTGCTCGAACCGCGCATGGTCGCCGTAGACCGTGCGCATCTGGCCCGGCCATGACTTGGCCAGGCAGAGATTGCCCGAGGTCTCGCCCTCCAGCGTCTTGCCGTCGGCATCGACGATCTCGGGCACCACGCCGAAGAACGGCCGCGTTGCCGATCCCGGCTTCAGCTTGGTCGCGCCGGGCAGCGGCGTGATCAGGATGCCGCCGGTCTCGGTCTGCCACCAGGTGTCGACGATCGGGCAGCGGTCGTCGCCGACCACGCGGTAATACCACTCCCAGGCTTCCGGATTGATCGGCTCGCCGACCGAGCCGAGCAGCCGCAGCGATTTGCGCGAGGTCTTCTTCACCGGCTCGTCGCCGCCCTGCATCAGCGCGCGGATCGCGGTCGGCGCGGTGTAGAAGATGTTGACCTTGTGCTTGTCGACCACGTTCCAGAAGCGCGAATTGTCCGGATAGTTCGGCACGCCCTCGAACATCAGCGTGGTCGCGCCGTTACAGAGCGGCCCGTAGAGAATGTAGCTGTGGCCGGTGACCCAGCCGACGTCGGCGGTGCACCAGTAGATGTCGCCGTCGTGATAATCGAACACGTATTGATGCGTCATCGACGCGAACACGAGATAGCCGGCCGAGGTGTGCAGCACGCCCTTCGGCGTTCCGGTCGAACCCGAGGTGTAGAGGATGAACAGCGGGTCCTCGGCATGCATGTGCTCGGCCGGGCATTCCGTCGTCACCATGGCGGCGGCCTCGTGATACCAGAGGTCGCGGGTCGGGTTCATGTCGATCTTGCCGCCGGTGCGCTTCACCACCACGACCCAGTCGACGCCGCCGGAATCCTTAGAGTCGATCTTGGCGATGGCGGCATCGACATTGGCCTTCAGCGGCACTTTCCTGCCGCCGCGCAGGCCCTCGTCGGCGGTGATCACCACCTTCGAGTCGCAGTCCTTGATGCGCTGGGCGAGGCTGTCCGGCGAGAAGCCGCCGAACACCACCGAATGGATGGCGCCGATCCGCGCGCAGGCCAGCATGGCGTAGGCCGCTTCCGGAATCATCGGCAGGTAGATCGTGACGCGGTCGCCCTTCTTGACGTTCCGGGTGCGCAGGATGTTCGCCATCTTGCAGACTTCGTCGTGCAGCTGGCGGTAGGTGATGTGCTTGGATTCGGAGGGATCGTCGCCCTCCCAGATGATCGCGGTCTGGTCGCCGCGCTTCTCCAGATGGCGGTCGATGCAATTCCAGGCGACGTTCAGCACGCCATCCTCGAACCATTTGATCGAGATGTTGCCCGGTGCGAAGGAGACGTTCTCGACCTTGGTGAAGGGCTTGATCCAGTCGATCCGCTTGCCGTGCTCGGCCCAGAAGCCGTTCGGGTCCTTGACCGAGTGCGCGTACATCTCGCGATATTTGGCGTCATCGATATAGGCGCGCTTGGCCCAGTCGGCCGACACGTCATAGATCTTCTCGGACATCATTTTCCTCCACTCATTGCCGATCGCGAACGACGCGACGGCAAGCCGTCTTGATCATTGCCGCGATTATGCGTTGCCGCATTCCGGCCCGGCAAGGAAAAAGGACTGTCACTTTCGTCGCGTGGAAGCCGTCGGATAGTCCGCCGGCTTCCGCTTTTGGCAAGACGGCTTACCGCAACGCGTCGACGAGAGAAACCTATGCGCCATCGCGTGCTCGGGGTCACTGGTCTCTTGGTCGTAGTGGTGTCGTTCTCTGCGCCGTTCGCTGCCACCGCAGCAGTGTCGCGTGCGATACGCTGACGCCGATTTTGATGGTCGGCTTCAGGTACAAGTGAATGAATTTCGGACGCCGCGGCGATGAGCTGCGTCAACACGTTCGTGACCGCGTAATCCTTGGTTGCGGCCAGCGGTTGGACCGGCCCGTGGCTGCAGAACTCGAGCCACGTACCCAGCGAGAGCAGCGCGCGAAAGGGCAAGGTCGCTGACCTGATCTGGGACCGCGGTGGACCCAGGGCGGCGTTCAAACGCCGGTTTCCGGTACCGCGCTCGCGTCATTTTGTCCGATCCCGGGCAGCCCAAAATCAACGTTAGCGGGCGAATGGCACCCATGAAAGGTAATTTGGCACCGTCAATAACTGATTCGCGACTCGCAATGTCGGCCCCGACGCCCTAAATCGCGTTTCCGAGGCCGGACGGCCCACCGGAACGAAGCCCGAAGCAACGGCATTACCGGGAGACCAGCGGAACAAGGCGTCTTGCGAGAATAATGATGGATCAGCAGAATATCGCGGCTGTGCGGCCCGTTTCCGCCGATCCCGCTGTCGCCTTGGCAAAGGCACTGGGCCAGTGGCCAAAGCAGACGCCACGCGCAAAGTTGCGATCGCCGTCAACACTCAAACTCGACGCCCCCGCCGCCATCAGAACGACGGTTGAAGAACTGGCGCGTGATCTGGGCCTGCGGCTCGGCGACCAGAACGAGCTGACCATCCGCCGCATCAAGCGCGGCAAGACCTATTCATTCGTCCGTGCCAATGGCTCGCGGGTCCGCGATGCGCGGACGATCCGCCGGCTGCACGCGATGGCCGTTCCGCCGGCCTACCGCCAGGTGCGCTATTCCAGCGATCCGAGCTCGCATCTGCAGGCGGTCGGCCGCGATGCGGCGGGCCGGCTGCAATATCGCTATCACGCCGACTGGGAGAAGGTTCGCGAGCAGCGCAAGGCGCATCGCCTGGCCAAGCTGGTGGCCGCGCTGCCGAAGATCCGGCGCAAGGTCTCGGCGTTTCTGTCCGGGGACGAGCCGACGCGCGAGTTCGCGCTGTCGGCGGTGATCGAGCTGATCGCGCGCACCGCGATCCGGCCCGGCAACGAATCCTATGCGCGTCTCAACGGCACCCGCGGCGCCACCACGCTGTTGAAGTCCAACGTCACGCTGGAAGACGACTCCCTGGTGCTGACCTTCAAGGCCAAGGGCGGCAAGGCCGTGCGCAAGGAATGCGACGCGGCCAAGCTGGTGCGTGCGATCGGCATCCTGCGCGGTGTCCCAGGCAAGCGCATGTTTCAGTATTATGATCGTTCCGGCGTGGTGCGGGCCGCCTCGACCACGGCGGTGAACGCGTTCCTGCGCGAGATCGCCGGCATCAAGATCTCGCTGAAGGATTTCCGCACCCTGATGGCGTCGGCTGTCGTCGTGGAATCGCTGTCGCGGATCACGCCGGCCACCAGCCAGCGCGGCCGCAAGCGCCAGGTGCTGGATGCGATCCGCGCCGCCGCCGACCAGCTGTCCAACACGCCGGCGATCTGCCGCAAGAGCTATGTCCACGACACCATCGTCACCGCATTCGAGGACGGCATCCTCGAACGCTTCGCCGCGACGATGGGAGGCTACCGCACCCAGTCCAAGCGCGAGCAATTGCTGGCGCAGGTGGTGATGGCGGCCGGGGCGTAACGGGCCACAAACTCCGCTGTCGTCCCGGCGAAGGCCGGGACCCATTACCCCAAATATTGATTGCGGAAACGAGCTGGAGCCCCAGCGCGCTCTAACGATGCTCGCCTGTGGTTATGGGTCCCTGCTTTCGCAGGGACGACGACAAAGTTTGGTCGGAACGCTACAGCCCGCCCATCTTGCAGACGTACTTCCATTCCTCCGCGGTCACCGGCTGCACCGAAAGCCGCGAATATTTCACCAGCGCCATATCGGCGAGCTTCTTGTCGGCCTTGATCGCGGCCATCGTCACCGGCGTCTTCAGCGGCTTGTCGGCCTTGATGTCGACGCAGACGAACTTGCCGGTCTTGTCGGTCGGATCGGGATAAGCTTCCTTGATGATCTCGGCGATGCCGACGATCTCCTTGCCCTCGTTGGAATGATAGAAGAACGCCTTGTCGCCCTTCTTCATGTTGACGAGATTCTGCCGGGCAGTGAAGTTGCGCACGCCGGTCCAGGCTTCGCCCTTCGCGCCCTTGGCGACCTGATGGTCCCATGACCAGACCGACGGTTCGGATTTCACCAGCCAGTAATTCATCGCAACTCACCCCGTTCGATTGCGCTGCAATCTACAGCGACGCGGATGCCCGCGACAAGCGCGGGCACCCGATCCAGAGCGTTTTCAAGCGAAGTGGATGCCGGTTCGCGTGAAGAAAACGCGTCAAATCAAGAAGCGCAGCACCTACTGTTTCAAATATCGATCGAAGAACCTGGCGATGTCGGTGAACGCCTCCTTCGTCTCGGGCGCGTCGGCGTTGAACTGGTACTGCGCGTGCGACTGCCCCTCATAGACATTGAGATCGGCGATCACGCCGGCGCGGCGCAATTTGCGATGCGTGCGAACCGTGTTGCTGAGGAACAGATCGCGCGTGCCCGATGTCAGGATGGTCGGCGGGAAGCCCTTGAAGTCACCATAGATCGGCGAAATGTAGGGATTCTTCAGGCTGGTGCCGTTTGCATAAAGCTTGGCCGCGCGGCCGAGCCATCCGTCCCAGGTCACCAGCACATTGTCGACCCACTCATTGCTCGCGTAGCTGTCGCCGATCTTGTCGATATCGGACCATGGCGTGCCCGGCGCGATGGCGGCGGGCAGCGGCAGCTTCTCGTCCTTCGCCCGCAATACCATCGCAAGCGTCATCGCCCCGCCCGTCGACGTGCCGAAGATCGCCAGCCGGCGGTGTTCGTGCGATTTCAGAACTTCCTTCCAGACCGCCATCGCGTCGTCCATCGCGGCCGGATAGGGGAAGTCCGGCGGCATCCGGTAGTCGACCGAGAGGACCTTGAAGCCGCCAAAGCCCGCCATCATGATGGCTTCCGGCAACGCGGCTTCGCCGGGGCCGAACACGTAACCACCGCCATGGACGTGGATCAGCAGGCGTCGCCTGTTCTCGAGCGCGATCTTGTTCGGGGTGACGATGTAGCAGTGCACGCCGGCAAGCTTGGTTTCCTCGACCTTGACGCCGAGCTTCGCCTTCAGCGCCGGAACACCCGCGATCAGAAGCTTGGCGCGGCGATCGATCAACTCCTTCCATTCCGCCGGGGTTTTGGGGTCGGCATTGAAATGCGGCGGATAGGGCGTGCCGATCATTGCCTGCATCTCGGAAGACACGTCGGCGGTTGGATTGCCGATCGATTTGAGCGGCGCGACCCGCTTGCCGTTGTCGGCATTGGCGGCGGCCTCGCTCTTGGCAAGTTCGTCGTAGGAGGTTGCGGTCTGGGCGTGGGCGATAGTGGATGAGGCGGTGAGGGCGACGGCGAGGCTGATCGAGAGAAGGCTGATCGAAAGGATGGCGCGATGCGGTTGACGCATGGGTTTTCCCTTGGGATCCGTTTTTCGATTTGTTGGACCGGGATCCGACGGTTCGCCGCCACGCTAGTACGGCGCGCACGGATCGTGAAGCTGCGCCACGCGCGCCTGTGACGTGCGTTACTCCGCCTTGAACGGCCGCGTCAGCAGGCCTTCGATCGCGGCATCGACGGTCAGCCGGTCGCTCAGGATCGCGGCGACCGCGTTTGACACCGGCATGTCGACCTTTTGCGCGGCGGCGAGCTCGCACAGCACCGGTGCGGTGAACGCGCCTTCGGCGAGCTTGCCGATCGGTGCGGCTTCGCCGCGTCCGAGCGCGAGGCCGAGCGCGAAGTTGCGCGATTGCGCGGTCGAGCAGCTGAGCAGGAGATCGCCCAATCCCGACAGGCCTGAGAGTGTTTCGGTGCGGGCGCCGCAGGCGCGGCCCAATCTTGCGAGCTCGCTGAAGCCGCGTGTGGTCAGCGCGGCGAGCGCGGAGGCGCCGAGATTCTTGCCGACCACGATGCCGGCGGCGATCGCCAGCACGTTCTTGGCCGCGCCGCCGATCTCGACGCCGCGCACGTCGGTGGTGTGATAGGGCCGGAACGTCGCCGAGCCGAGCGCCTGGACCAGCGCGCGTGCGAGCGCTTCGTCGCTGGTGGCCAGCGTTACGGCGGTCGGCAATCCGCGTGCGACGTCGTCGGCAAAGCTCGGCCCCGACAGGATCGCGGGCACGGCGCGCGGCGCGGCTTCCGCGATCACCTCGGTCATGAATTTATGCGTGCCGTGCTCGATGCCCTTGGCGCAGGCGACGACAGGCGTGTCGGGTTTGAGATGCGGCGCAAGATGCCCAACCGCCGCGCGCAAATGCTGCGCCGGTGTCACGGCCAGGACGATGTCGGCGTGTGCCGCGGCGGCGATATCCGACGTCACGGCGATGCCGGGATGAAGCTGGACACCAGCCAGCCGCGGATTGACCCGCGTCGCCTGGATCTGCGCGGCATGCTCGGCGTTGCGCGCATACAGCGTCACCTTGCGCCCGGCGCGCGCCGCGACATCGGCCAATGCCGTGCCCCAGGCGCCGGCACCGATCACGCTGACTGACATATGCGCGGGCATCGGAACCCCTAGCTCAGCTGCGCTCCCTCGCCCCGCTCTTGCGGGGAGAGGGTTGGGGTGAGGGGCTGTATCCGCGAGTGTACCGAATGTTGAGACCTGTACCCCCTCACCCGGATCGCATCGCTGATGCGATCCGACCTCTCCCCGCAAGCGGGGCGAGGTGAAGGGGGGCTCGCTCGGCGCTTCATCTCCATGTCGAAGGACCTAATATCCGGCGCGGCTGTTGGCGTAGCCGGCCGGCGCCTTGGCGTTGGCGTCGAGCAGCCAGCGCGCGCGCGGCGGCGCCTCCATCGTGTCGGTGAGGCCAAGCGCCATCCGCTCGGCACCGGCCCATGCGATCATCGCGCCATTGTCGGTGCAGAGCGCCGGCGGCGGGATGATCAGCGTGGTCTGCGCCGTCGCCGCAACCTCCTGCAGCGCGCTGCGGATCGCATGGTTGGCGGCGACGCCCCCGGCCGCGACCAGCGCGCGCGGCGTGCCGAACCGCTCCTGAAACAGCTTTAGGCCGACGCTTAGCCGGTCCGCGGTCGATTCCAGCACCGCAGCCTGGAAACTCGCGCAGAGATCGCTGACGTCCTGCGGCTCAAGCGGCTCCAGCCGGCTGGCTTCATTGCGCACCGCCGTCTTCAATCCCGAGAGCGAGAAATTCGCATCGGGGCGGCCGAGCATCGGGCGTGGAAAGGCAAACCGCGTCGAGTCGCCGCCGGCGGCCGCGCGCTCGACCTCCGGCCCGCCGGGATAGGGCAGCGACAGCATCTTCGCCACCTTGTCGAACGCCTCGCCCATCGCGTCGTCGACCGTGGTGCCGAGCCGCACATATTCACCGACGCCCACCACGGCGACGATCTGGGTGTGTCCACCCGAGGCAAGGAACAGGCAATAGGGGAACGCCAGCGCGCAGGTCAGCCGCGGCGTCAGCGCGTGCGCCTCGAGATGGTTCACCGCGATCAGCGGCGTATCGTGCACCATCGCGATCGCCTTCGCGGTGGTGAGACCGACGATCACGCCGCCGATCAGGCCGGGTCCCGCGGCTGCCGCGACCGCCGACAATTGTCGGTAGCCGACGCCGGCCTCCTTCATCGCGGAGGCGACAATGCCATCGAGCAGGTCGACATGGGCGCGCGCCGCGATCTCCGGCACCACGCCGCCGAAGCGGGCGTGCTCGTCGGTCTGCGAGCGCACGACATTGGAGAGGATTTTCGCCTGCCCGTCAGCCTGCCGCTCGACCACGGCGGCCGCGGTTTCATCGCAGGTGGTCTCGATCCCCAGCACCAGCATCGGCGGTTCGTGTCCCAATTTCGGTCCTTGTGCTACGAGCATGAGCCGGACAGGCCGGAACCGGTTTCCGGCAAGATGATGCTCATCAAAACGTCCGCTCCGGGGTAGCATTGCGAGGTCTTAAAGTGCAATCGGTCGCCAACGTCCAATTTATACGGCTGGAGGCCTAAAACCCTGACAATCCTTGTCACACGACCGCATCCGGACAATGACGCGACGCTCGCGACGCTGCGCCAACGCGGCTTTGACGCCCTGTCCGCGCCGGTGCTGCGCTTCGAGCCGGTGCCGTTCCGAGGCGACGACAATGCGGATTATGACGCCGTCATCCTGACCAGCGCCAATGCGCTGCGCGCGGTCGACCTCGCTGCCAGCCCGTTGTTGCGGCTGCCGCTGTTTGCGGTCGGCGCGCACACCGCCGATGCGGCGCGCGCCGCGGGCTTCGACAAGGTGATCGTGGCGAAGGGCGATGCAGTCTCGCTGCGCAATCTCGTGCTGGCACGGCTCAAGGCCGGCGAACTCGACGCATCAGCGACGCTGCTCTATCTCGCCGGCGCCGACCTGTCGCGCGATCTCGCGGGCGAGCTCGGCGAGCGCGGGCTCAGCGTCGTCACCCACACCACCTACCGGATGGCGCCGGTGGCCGGCTTCCCGAGGGAGGTCAGCGACGCCTTCATGGCGAACCGGATCACCGCGGTGCTGCACTATTCCCGTCGCAGCGCGCAGGCCTTTCTGGACACGATACGCGCCGACGGAATCGAGATTTCGGCGCTCGCCTTGCCGCAATGCTGCATCTCGGCGGCCGTCGCCGCGGTGCTCCATGACGCCGGCGCGACCAATGTGGTGGTGGCGGCGCGGCCGGACGAAAATGCCCTGCTGGAGGCGCTCGGCCGCACCCTGCGGCCGTGACCGGAATAATTCTTTCGTTTGACCATGATGTTAGGCGATGCTCGGTTATTCGGATCGTGCTCTAAGAACCTGGGCCGATTCTGGTAGAGTATGCGGCCAGCAGTTTTGAGGACCCCCGCGATGGCTGAAGAAAGGCCAGACGACCCAGGATCTTCGCCGGATTCCCGGCCCAAGCGCGCGCCGCCGACTATCGATCTTCAGGCGACCGAAATCTCCAGCGAACCGCCGAAAACGGAGGGGGCCGAGGAAGCCGCCAAGGAGGCTGACCAGGATGCCGGCCAGGATGCTGGCAGGGCGTCTGCGGACGCGGCGACGCCTGAGGCCGAGCCCCACGGCGACGCCGCACCGCAGGCGGAGCCGCAGCCCGAGACCGCCTCCGCGGCGCAGGACGCCGAACCGGCGCGGCCGGTGTCGCCCTGGGTGGTGGCGCCGGTATCAGGCGCGGTCGCCGCGGCGCTGGTGATCGGGGTTGGCTGGCTGCTCGGCTGGCCCGTCGTGCAGCCGGTCCCCGCACCGCAACCCAATGCCGCCATCGACCAACTCGGCACGCGCCTGAGTGCGCTGGAATCGAAAGCCGGCAGGCCGGCCGCGCCGGCCGCCGATCCCGCGGCGACGGCGCGGCTGGAGGCGCTCGACAAATCGATCGCCGCACTGCGCACCGAGCTCGCCGCGACGCGGGCGCAATCCGACAAGCTTGCCGCGGCCGCCAATGACGCGAAGGCCGCGCCGCGCGATGGCGCGGCTGCGCCTGATCTCTCCGGCATCACGGCGCGTATCGACAAGGTCGAAGGCGCGGTGAAGGCGCAGGGTGCCGCGATCGCGAGGCAGGACGGCAAGATCGCGGACACCAAGGCCGAGGCGAAGGCCGACGATGTGCCGCTGCGCCGCGTCGTCGCGGCATCGCTGCTCGACGTCGCGGTGCGTCACGGCGATCCCTATGCCTCCGCGCTCGAGGCCGCGAAGGCGCTGTCGGATGATGCCGAGGTGCTGAAGCCGCTCGAGACGTTTGCGAGGTCAGGCGTCCCGAACCCGAACGCGCTGTGCCGCGAGCTGATCGAGATCGTGCCGAAACTTGCGCCGCCTCCGCCGGAAGCTGCGGCGGCCAGCGCCGGGCTGGTCGATCGTCTGAAGGCCGGTGCCTCCACGCTGATCCAGATCGAGCGGACCGACGGCACGGGGACCGATCGCGGCAGCATCGTCGCGCGCGTGACATCGGCCGCCCTGCATAATGACCTCGCATTGACCGAGCGTGAACTGAAGTCGCTGCCGCCGGCGGATCGGACGGCGGCGCAAGCCTGGCTCGCCAAGGTGGACGCGCGCCGCGCCGCGCTCGACGCGTCGCGTAAATTTGCCGACAACGCCATGGCGGCGCTCGCCACGGTCAACCAGTAAGTCTTTGCAATAGGTCTTTGATGATCCGGATCATTCTGTTCCTGCTGCTGATCGCGCTCGCTGCAGCGGGTGCGGCCTGGATGGCCGATCAGCCCGGCGATCTCGTGCTGAATTGGGGCGGCTTGCGGCTGACGTCCAAGCAGCCGATGTACCTGCTCGGCCTCGTCGTCGTCGCCGCGATGATCGCCGGCGTGATCCTGCGCGGGCTCTGGAAGATTCCCGGGCACATCCGCCGTGGCCGGCGCGAGCGGCGTCACGCCCGCGGCCGCCACGCCATCACGCAAGGCCTGCTCGCGATCGGGCATGGCGATTCCGCAGGCGCCCGCGCGCATGCCGAAGTGGCGCGGCGCCACGCCGCAAACGATCCGCTGGCGCTGCTGCTGCACGCGCAATCGGCGCAGCTCGACGGCGATCGCGACGGCGCGCAGCGCGCCTTCCGCGCCATGGCCGAGCGCGAGGACACGCGGCTGCTTGGATTGCGCGGCCTGTTCATCGAGGCACAGCGCGCCGACGATCCGGTTGCGGCCGTGATGATCGCCGAGGAAGCGCTGAAAATGTCGCCGTCGTCGTCATGGGCCTCGCATGCGGTGCTCGGATTCTGCTGCGCCAAGGGCGATTGGGCCGGCGCGCTGTCGATCATCGACAACAACCAGAGCGCCGGATTGATCGACAAGGCGACCTATCGGCGGCAGCGCGGCGTGCTGCTGACGGCACGGGCGCTGGAGTTCGAGACCGTCGATCGCGACTTGTCGCGCTCGAGCGCGATGGACGCGGTCAAGCTGGCGCCGACGCTGATTCCGGCTGCCGTGCTCGCAGCGAAGTTCGAGAGCGAGGCGCATCAGGTGCGCCGCGCGATGCGCATCGTCGAGACCGCGTGGCTGGCGCAGCCGCATCCCGATCTCGCCGACGCCTATTCGCATGTGCGGCTCGGCGATTCCGCGCGCCAGCGCCTGGTGCGGGTCGAGACGCTGGCGGCGAAAACACCTGGCCATATCGAGGGCGCGCTGGCGATCGCGCGCGCCGCGATCGACGCGGCCGAATTCGCCAAGGCGCGCGCGGCGCTGGAGCCGTTTGTCGCGGCGCCGACCCAGCGCGTCGCGCTGTTGATGGCCGAGATCGAGCGCACCGAGCATGGCGACAGCGGCCGGGCGCGGGCCTGGACCTTGCGCGCGGTGCGCGCGCTGCACGATCCGGTCTGGACCGCCGACGGCTATGTCTCGGATCGCTGGCGTCCGGTCTCGCCGGTCACCGGCCGGCTCGACGCCTTCCAATGGCAGACGCCGGTGGCGGCGCTGCCGTCCGACAAGGGCCACGCCATCGAGCCGTCGCCCTTCGAGGAGGCGATGCTGGCGCCGCGCCGGGTCGAGCCGCCAAAGGAACTGGCCAGCGAGCCGGTGGACGCCAAGCCGGCTGAGCCGGTCGAGATCAAGCCGGTCGAGATCAAGCCCTTGGAGCCGGCCGCACCGCCCGTGCAGGACAACGCTCCGCTGCCGGCGGCCATCGAGGCCGAGCCCGCCCCAGCCCCGGCCGAGCCCGTCGCGCCGGAACCAGTTCCCGCGCCGGCCGCCGAATCGGCGCCCCCGGCGCCTGCCCCCCTGTTCCGGTCGAGGGCCGACCTGCCCAAGGCGGCGCCTGCGCCCATTCCGGCCGTAATCCCGATTGTCCGGGCTCCTGATGACCCCGGGGTCGACGAGGACGGCCCGGTGGACGAATTTGCGGAACAAATCGGCCCGCCCAAGGCCCAAGCGGGCGGCTGGCGCGGATTTCTGTCACGTTTGGGAAGCTAATTCGCGGTTAGGTAACGGCTGTATGGTTCGATACCCGCGTTGTCCTTGCCAATCGGGGTCATGCCCGATATCAGGTGGCGCGAATGATCAGACCGTTGCCGAACGGTTCGCCGCAATAGCTCAGTTGGTAGAGCACGTCATTCGTAATGACGGGGTCGGGGGTTCGAGTCCCTCTTGCGGCACCATTTCTCAGCTGTCCAGCCCGAAGACATGGGTAACAGGTCGTACCTAAGGCATGAGTGACAACCTCGCGCCGAACGGGTTGTCGAGGGGTTGCAGGGTTTTCTGCTCCAAAGCCAATGCTTGCTTCGTTTGATTTCTGCGGGACGCTCGCGCCTCGGCGTGTCAATTCTCTGCTGGAGTAAAAATAAGGGATGCTAGTAGCGCTCTTGAACGTCGGCTGGGATGTAAGAAAAGCCCAACGCCTGCGATGCGTAGAGGCGATGATAGCCGTCACGAATTTCGAATCGCCATGGTCCCTGAATCGTTCGCCATACGGGTACAGGCGGCATCGACTCGTTATCTCGAAGTCCGCGTAGTACGGCCATCATCCTGTGCTGCACGAAGCCATTTTTATCTAGCGGGCGGTCGCGCTTTATCGGCTGAATCTCGCTCAAAAGGATTAGAGTGTGTGGCGTGTCGCAGCGGTAGGCAGAAGTTGAAGCGCGAAAAGCCTCCAAACCTGCCGCTGCTATCCAATCCGCGGGAACGTCATACTCCATCGGCGATGCCGTCAATCAAAAAGACTATTCACCTTCTTAAAGAGCGCTTCGAAGCGTGCAAGCGACGCCGCGTCTATGGTTGATGGATCGCGAGCGAGTGCGGCCGCTGGCGTATAATGGTTATAGCCATCGGACTGACGTAGGTGAATTTTCTTCGACTCGATATATCGCTCGAGCCGATCAACGATTCTATCGCCCTTCGGTAGCTTCCCTTCTTTGACAGGCTCAGATAACCGATCTGCGAACGCGGTGTTGAAGTAGTGCAGGTACACCGATGGCTCAAAAAGATCTTCTGTATCGCTAGGTTTGCCGCTTACGCCGAGTTTCGACAGATCGCGGAATTGCGAAGCATCTAGAACTGCCTTCGATGCAATCATTCGTTCTCGCATCATGTCGATAAGTTTTTGCTCAGGGCTTCCTCTATAGTCGTGAAAAACGGCAATCTTCAGTTTGTTCGCGCCCAATAGAGAGATGAATGTCACGATCTTGTCCAAGCCACCTGTCGGAACGATGGTTACATCGTTACGCAAGCCTTCCTTGCCCTGTGACTCCAGCAATGCCGAAGTGGTTTGTAAGAACACCAGATCGGCGGCCCCCTCAACCAAAAGGTTCCTTTCCGAAATGAATAAGTTTTGCGCAATCGTCCATCCAAGTGCGGCCTGAAGCGGAAAAATCGTTCTAGGGTCCGTCCAAGACACATTATCTGAAATTACAGTGCCAACGCCTTTGCGATCTTCGACGACCCGGACTTCGTTTAACCTGTTCGAATGCACCATAAACGGTGAATGCGTGCTGTAAATTACCTGATGCTTTTCCGCCAAGTGATCGATGTAGCGTAGGAAGTCTTCTTGGGCGAGTGCGTGGAGACTTAACCCAGGCTCATCCAGCAGCAAGATTAGGGGCCGCTCGGTTTGGTCTTCTTGTGCTAGCTGGTATTTGACGCTGTCGAACCAAACCAAAAAGCTGAAGAACCAGATGAAGCCGCGACTCCGCTGTTGGAATGGCGTCGTGACACCGCGATGGCGGTTATTCGCAATGCGAATGTAAAGATTGGGCCCGTCATTGAAAGGTGGGTCGTCGGTTGGATCATTTCGTATTTCGATTTTCACCTGCAAGTCTTCGTTCTGCTTCCAGAACTCCATAACTTGATCACTGAGATTGATCGAAACTGCCTCTATGCGAGCTATCAGCGGCTCAACGCCTCCCGGGTCAGAGAACTGTTTGACAGAAATATTCGCCATCCGGAGCAACGCGAGAATTCCACGGTGGTCGCTGTCCAATGGCTTTTGCTTGGCTTTCTCTTCAGTGGCGCGACGAGCCAGTTCAGCAAGGTTCATTTTGCTCGGTAAGATTTCGTAGTCGCCGAAATACATGTACGTGGGCGTTCTCTTCGAAAGCCAATTCCAGACCTCTGCCTCGATTACGTTGTCCCACTTGGTTGCGGCGATGCGCGCTTTTACGCTTTCAAAACTCGCCTTGTCGGCGTCATTCAAACTGATGCCTTCGGCTGCCGCTGGTACTGAACGTATTTTATCAGCACTTTGTAAAACGGTACGATACTCGGTGCTAAGGTCAGGTGCGCTTGCGATACGAAGCAGCGCGGGCTTCTCCTTAACGGAGATGGTGATCGTCCTTGTATTGCTGTAGTGAGTTGACACAGAAAACTGAAATTTCGTGGTCAACTCGACTCCAAGCTCGCTGTTTGCCTCGCCTATCTCCTCTTCCGTTAGCTCATAGACAAGCTCAGTGGCCACCGCTGGCTTTGTTGCATGCACACGTTCGTAGGTGGTTAGATGCTTACGAGGATAATCATCAACGTAATTAAACTCCGCCAATCCGAAGACGTCGTCAGTCTTTTGCAGCGCTTGCAAGAACACCGTCTTGCCTGACTCATTCATTCCCACCAGTACGGTAGTCTGCTCTTCGACTTTGACGTCAGTTACGGTTTCGATGGATTTTATCGGTCCGACTTTGGCTTTAACTAGTTTCATAGGTATCTGCCCCGGCGGGTTAGATGTGTCTGACTTCAGGCGTTGGCCGCGGCGCGCTCCCGAATAAGCGACAACGCCGTGTTGATAGTTTCGGCCGCCGCTTCGAGTGCAATCATCGCCGCGTGTGCTTCACGACCGGCAAGATAAGGGCCGGGCGGCGGTAGCTTATCCGCGGGCGCGACCGACGCGTTTGGAAACTTTTCACCTGTTGCAATCCCATTGACGCGACCGGGATTCACGCCGAACCAAGCGGCAATATCGTGCTGCCGGTCGCCTCTTCTCAGCATCCCCTTAACGACGGACGCGTCAAACTCAGTCAACGAAATGCCGCTTGGCTCCGCCCTTGCCATCCCGACCTCTCAACCATTGATAGAATCGGGACATTCTCGGTTGAATCGCATAACCTGCCAAGAAAAAAAGCACTCCCGTGGGGATAATCGGGGATAAAGCTAATCTAACGACCGGCCCGCTTGTCAGGGAGGATTCATCCATTGCGCGCGATCACCGGCCCATAGTTCTCCGCTTCAGTGCGTATCGCAACAAGAGGCGACGGGCGGTCCTTGACGTCGTTCACGACGATTTGGTCATCCAAGTCTAGCTCGGCGGTCTTCCGAATGCCGCTTGACAAAATGCGCCTTGCGACATCCTCAACTGGAGGAGGGTGTTTCGTTGTGGTGCCGCGCCTGATCGCCGCGTGCGCGTCGCTGTCGATCGTGGTCAGCGCCTGGTTCCTCGGCGCGCGGATCTCGCGGACCCATGCCGTCGTTTTCCTCTTGCGGCACCACTGCTCCAAACATCCTCTACGTTGGACCGCGGTCGCCTAAATCCGCGCTCCGCACAATCCGCTCATGATTGCAATCGCGACCAGGCCGCCGGCTGCGAGCCCGGTTGCCCAGATCCGGTTGGCGACCGTGGTAGCGACGCCGTGGGCGATCAGGACGCCGCGCAATCCCGACGCCAGATGGGCGAGCACGAAGAACACGCCGAGCGCGTAGTGCGGCACCAGGCGAATGCTCCAGGCATCGTGGATCAGGCCGGTCGGTGCGCCCGACGCCCAGGCCCAATTGGTGTCGATGTGGTGCACGGCCCGCGCCGAGACCAATGCGGAGTTCAGATGGGTGAGGATGAATGCCGCGAGATAAATGCCGGAGCCGATCTGAAACACGCGGTAGGCATCCGCCGGCAGCGAGCTCCAGCGCCAGGCGAGCCGCACCCCGACGGCGACCTGGAACAGCATCAGGCCAACGAGGATCGGTTCGACGAGGGACGATCGATAGACCGTGCGCCCGATCTTCATCACGGCGGCATGAACCTCGGGTCCGAGCCAACCCAGCAGATGATTGGTGAGGTGAAACGCGACGTAGAGCAGGATGACCGCCGCGGCGACGCCGTGCGTCACGCGCCATTTGGCGATGGAAGGCGCAATCGCGGCTGATCCTGCCGGGCGCTCTTGCTCATCGCCGAGCAGCACATACAGGCACGCGGCCAACCAGCCCGCGACCCAGACAAGCTCGTCGCTGACGGGGATGTGCAGCAATCCGAGACCGACGCCGGTCAGTACGAACAAAGGCGGCGCAGCGATGCTGAGATAGGCGAGCCGCCGGGCGCGCAGCTCGAACGACGAAGGCTCGGCCTTGGTCATCCAGTACGCGCAGGCAAGACCCAGCAAGGGCGCGGCGGTCGCGGCCAACAGGCAAAGCGCCGCCAGGATCAGTCGCCCAAACGACACCGGACCAGCAGCGGGAGAGACCGCGAGATGAAATGCATCGAGCAGGAACGGATAAGCGATTGCGCCGGCCGCCGGGATCAGCCAGCGGAGCCTTTCGGCGGCCGTATTCGTCAAGCCATTGTCGCCCGACCGTACGCGGCCTTGTTCGAATGCACTCACTGAGCTCTCCAGGGATCGGGCATCGTGAAAGAGAGGGCCAGACCGACGAATCTATTCCCGGATCATCGTCGGATGCACAGCAGCAGCTCGTGCTGAAGACGCTGGCGCGCGCGGGCAAACGGCGTTGCGCCGAGACCTTGTCTCAAGGCGCGTAACCGTACAGCGATATGGGCCCATCGATAGGACCAAGTTCCAACAATCCGACTGGACCACGCGAACCCGCCGGCAGCTACGGTGCTGACGGCGTGATCCATCTCACAACATCCTTGGCCCGACGTGGCTGGTCTCCCGCCACAGGCCTGATCTGGTTCGGGTCGGGAAGGAGGACGCCTGCGGTCATTCCTTCGCGTTGACAAGCGATTCAATGCGCCGCGACTGCACGATGGCGTCGCCGAGATCCACGAACGCTGCAAGATCCCGAGGTGCTGCCGCGAGCCCAATTCCGTCGGCGTCACCGGCACGGGGAGCCCATATCGCGCGGCTCTCCAGAAGGTAGACGCCGTAAACCGCATCGATCCCGGTGTAGGCGTTGGTCCTCAGTTCTTCCTGGATCGAGTAAGCCGCCGGCGCGGCGTTGGTGACAATCGACGTCTCAATCAGGGCTTTTCGGTATCCAGGGCGGTGCACCACAGCTGATCCGAACGCAGCAACCAACTTTCTCTCGGAAGTCTGCACCACGACCAGCGCACCGTCGAGAATGCTGCGGAGCGAACGCTTGGTCGCGAGCGGCAGGTAATCGCGCGGATTCAGGAATACATCGACGGCTGTCGTGAGCGCGCCGCATCCGCTGTGGCCGAGCACGACGATGAGCTTGAGGCTGCCGCCAAGGTTCTCGACTGCATATTTGAGGCTTCCAAGCACCTCTATTCCGAGGCCGTTGCCCGCGACGCGGACCACGAAGAGATCATTGGGCCCTTCATTGAAAATGAGTTCAACGGGGACACGGGCGTCGGAGCAGCCGAGCACGGCTGCAAACGGTCTTTGCTTCGGTACGGCGCTGTCAGCCAGCAGGCCCAGGTCACGCAGACTGTTTGCAAGACCTCACCTCTAAAAAGAAGTTCTGCCTAGCGTCCCGTGGATCGGCTGGTTCGGTTACCAGATCGTGGAGGGAGGGGTCGCTACCTCGATGTCGCTCTATTGGATGGCGCGCGCCTGCCGCTCAAGCGTTCGACCTCGTCGTAGTTCGTGCATAGCGCGGCCAGTTATAGATCGAATAGACGGCGCAAAACTTCCCGCAAGCTATCGATCCGAACAAAGAACTTACTCGGAATGTAGACGTGATTCTTTCGGTCTATCCGCACACCTTCCTTATTACGTCTTCCCTTTGCAGTTTTGAGGTCCGCTGCCCTTGGAAGCGGCTCACCCGGCGGTGCGCCCAGCCAGTAAAATGGCCCTAAGACAAGCTCCGCGCTGATGCCGATGCAGATTACGCAACCACTTGGCTTTTCGAACAACGAGCGCGCAATCGAAATTGTGCCCGGCTTCTTCGAAGTGCTCGCTTTGAACTGAACATGCCTGACCACCGCACCGTATGACATTACGATGTCGTATCCGTACGCATCGAATTCTGATCGGAGGATTTCTACGTCTCTAATTCCGAGCTTCCACAACTCGCGCAGCGCATCGCCAACAAACACGTGTTCAACGATGCGCTCGCGGAGTGAGGAGTGTTGGTAGTGCGCCTTACTGTCCATCGCGGGGCGCACCTGTTAGGGACTTCCGGTGCTGGGCTTAACCGGGGCAGCTGAACGATCCGAAGCAGACTTAGCGGCCGCAATAAGAATTTCCGACAGGGCCTTATTGGCGTTGCCTGCGTGCGTAAGCAGCAGATCAGATAGCTTCGTGTTTTGGATCTGGAGTGTTTTTAGTATCTCAGTTCGTTCAGCTTGCAGGGATGCCGTTTGAGCCCGCAGAGATTCAAGCTCATGATTGACCGCTGAGAAGGCATAATAGCAAATTACGAGCGCAAGGCCGACGGGCACGAGGAGAGACGTGTTGGCAATCACCCATGCTAGGTCAAGCGCTTGTCTGCCCTTCGAGCGTCCAGTCGGCTGGGTAGCCGTTACTTTCAGATCCTCGCCAACAACTTTGGCTGGTATCACGACTTGGATCACTTCAGGCCCGCCGAGTGCTTCTCGAAACGCAAGAGGGGCGTAAATCGTAAGTAACGATAGAACGAAATCGCGAAGCTCTGCGCTGTCAATGCCAGTAATATCCAAGATTGGCTTCAGCGATCCATATTCGAGGCTTACGAGTCTTAGCTCAATGTCCACGGTTCGGAGCACTCTCCCTCGAGAGTAGGCGCGTTGGACTTCGTCATTTATGTGCCTCTGCAGAGCAGCAGGAAACCCGAGCCGGAATCGTTGCTCGAGCACCCCTATCTGCGACCCCCCAGGTGCTGGCACATCGTCGGGGAAAGGTTCATCACGCGAAGCGATAAGAAATCGATGCCAGAATGCTTTCCTCTCCGAGTAGGAGTCTTCTGAATAGGTGAGTATGTCTAATGCAATTTCGATGAACATCCGCCCCCCAAAGAGAATTAATTCGTTCGTCTCAATATGGCGCTAGCGACTAACAAGCTCTCGCATTCTTTGAGAGCCTCCTCATCAGTCAAGTCTCGAACAATGGAGGCCTCTCTTGTTAGGCGATCCAGCGCGGCCTCGTAAAGCTGTCTCTCGCTGTAGTTCTGCTTTTCATCTTCAGGCGCCCGGTACAGATCGCGCACGACTTGCGCGATTGCGACAATGCTTCCTGAGTTGATTTTAGCTTCGTATTCGTGGGCTCTTGCGGGCCACTCTTCCTTTTGCGCGTGAGGAGACTGTGCAAGCACACGATAGGCTTCTTGAACCGTTTTGGAGTCGGACAATTTCCGGATGCCGACGTTTGCGACCTTTGCCGTTGGAACGCGCAGGGTCATTCTATCCTTCATGAAGTTGATGACGAACAACTCAAGCTTGGCACCCGCAATCACCTGTTCTTCTATCGCCAGTATGTGGCCGACGCCGTGCGCGGGATAGACGATGAACTCATTTGCGCGAAATCCTTGCCGTTCGATCGTCGGCTTTTTCGGCGCAGGGCGAGTAGGTGCCGGACTTGGAGATATGTCAGTCGTTGTGCCTTGTTCAACATCGGGCGACGCAGGCTTTCTCGACCGATCGTCTTTTTCGCGCGGTCGAGTGCCTTGCACTATTGAGCGACTGCTTTGGGGGGCGCAGTAGCGAGCCTGTTGGGTGTTTGCGTATGCTCTGGCACGCGAATACTCATCAGGTAGATATACCCTCTCAGCCAACGTAAGCGCATGGGCAACGCGATCAGTAATCTGAACCGCAGTCCATCGCTGTTCTGCCATGAACTTAATTAGCTCGCGGTCGTCGCCGTTGCCTGCAACAAGCAGCAAATGGGAGAGTGCTAATTGGTTCGGATCGTTGTTCATCCGGACCATTTTGCGTATGCCCCATAGCCAATAGGCGCCAAGTGCTGCAACGGCCACAGCGACGGCATAAAGCATTGCTATCCCCTACTCATACGCATCGCCGCCATTGTCAAAAGATGAAGCCCGCGACAACCGTGATGATGGACGCGTAGACGGCGCCAGCGACTATCGAACCTAGGATCGCCATTCTCGGTTCGGCTCGGTAATCTGCGCGAGAGCCTACTTCGCAACGTTGGCGCTGTTCATCGCGCCACGAGCGAACTGCGACAAGATGGTGCAGAGAACGAGAGCTATGAAAAAGACACCCCAAGACCAATTCATTTGACCACCCCGATCGGTTGAACGGGGGCAGCAAAGCACGTTTGAGTTAGCTCGGAAACCAGGGAGCGTTGGTTGGGAGCCGGAATCTGGAATTCTGGAATTTTCCACGCATTGCCGGAGGGGTCACTGCCGAAGCCGCGCCGACGAATTTTGGGTCCTACCCCTGCCGCTGCGCCGACAGCGCCCAACGCCAGGCCGCCAGGCGAGCAGTGGCCAACCGCGCATCGGTCATGATTTCGGAATACTGGAAATGTACCCTTGATTTGCCCGACGGGTCAAGTTGCCTTGTCGAGCGCCGGCATCCGCCGGCTCCTTTGCATGGGGTTGTTTTCGATATTTTGGTGGGAGCCGTAGCCACCGGGCGTGATGGCGCCTCTCTTGAAGGCGCACAGGCCTTTCCAGGCTGTCGCTCACATCGTATCGGACCGGGAGAAGGTGGCTGCGACCAGAAAACGAAAGCGCCCCTGGATCGGATCCAGGGGCGCTTTGCGTTGAGAGTGCGTTCGCTGCGTTACTCGGCGACCGTCTGCACGACGTTGCCGATCGGCCGGCCCGTTGCGATCGGCTTCTCGGTCTTCGCCATCATCGCGTCGTATTCGGGCAGCGTCTCGAGCTGGGTCTTGGCCTTCATCCAGACCACCTTGTAGCCGCCCGCCTTCAGCTTACGCAGCAGCGTCGGCAGCGCCTGCGCGGTGTGCTTCTGCAGGTCGTGCATCAGGATGATGCCCTTGTGCTCCTTGTCGAGCTTGGTCATCACGTTGTTGATCACCTCATCCGCGCTCTTGGACTTGAAGTCGTTGGAGTCGACGTCGACCGAGAACATCGCGATGTTGCGGGTGCCGAGATAGGCGGTTGTCGCCGGGGTGTGCGCCAGCGCCGGGAAGCGGAAGAACGGAGCCGGGTTGGCACCCAGCGCCAGCTTCACCGCGCTAAAACCCTTCTCGATCTCGTCCTTGGCCTGCTGCTCGGTCAGCTTCTTGCTGGCGAGATGCGCATGCGACCAGGTATGGGCGCCGATGGTGTGGCCGGCGGCGGCAACCTGTCGCAGGATGTCCGGGTGATAGGTGGTGTGCAGGCCGATCGGGAAGAACACCGCCTTGGTGCATTCATCGGCCAGCGCCTTGAGCACGGCCGGTGTGGTCGGCCACGGACCGTCGTCGAAGGTCAGCACGACCTCCTTGTCGGTCAGGAAGTCATACTGCTTGTACTGCAGGAAACCGAAGCCCGGGCCGCCATTGGTGTCGACCACGACGGTGCGGCTGATGCCGAGCGCATCGGGGTTGGCGCATTTGGACGCAGCCGCGACGGGAGCCGGCGCCGGAGCAGGAGTGGCGGCCGGTGCCGCGGCCTGGGTGGCATCGGCGCGCTTCGACAGCGCGGCGGTCGTCTCGACATCGTCCTTGGCGGCCTGTTTTGCCGCCGCGGGAAGCGGATCGGCCTTGGCCGCAGCCGTGGTTTGCGGAGGAGCCGCGTCGGCACGCGGCGAGGAGGTCCAGAACCACACGCCGGCGATCACGATCGCCGTTACAACACTGGCCAGCATCAGGCCCAACGCACTACGCATCGCTACACACTCTCTCGGAACTTAAGGATACGCCACAGCCGTAACGAGCGATTAATGCCAACAAGGTCTTAACGCGATCCCAACAAGGCGCCGGAAGGACAAGAAAAAGCGGGCGTTACCATGCGTGATGGCCATCACAGTCGGTTTCAAGCTTCTTCGCGGCAACGAAACGCTATAGAACCGGCCTCGCATTGGTTAGAGGCTTTGAGAGATGACCCGATTTCTGTTTGCCGTCGTTCCGCTGGTTTTGTTGACGTCGGCCGTCTCGGCGCAGCAGCAGGGGCGCGATGCCTGCTCGCGCGATGCCTCGCGGTTCTGCCGCGCCCATCTCAGCGAGGGCGATCAGGTCGTGCTGGCGTGCCTGAAGGAGCATCGCAGCCGCCTCAGCAAGGCCTGCCAGCAGACGCTCGCCGATCACGGGCAGTAGACCCATCAGCTGTCATTCCGGGGCATCGCGGAGCGATGAACCCGGAATCTCGAGCTAATAATCTCCAGATTCCGGGTTCGCGCTATTCGCGCGCCCCGGAATGACAATGGAGAGACTAGGTACTACTTCCCGCTGCGGTCGCGACCACCGGGATCACCTCCTTGGCGGCGCGATCCGGGGTCTCGTCCTTCCAGCGCACCGATCCGAACGGACGCTCCAGCATCCGGCGCACGCGGATCGGCTCGGCGCCGATATGGAAGTCGGCCGCCTTCTGATGCAGTTCGCGCTCGATCTGCGTGGCGCGGTTGCGCTGGCGCAGGAAATCGAGCCAGGTCGGGCAATGATAGCGCTCGGTCCACAATTCGGGATCGGCGATGTCGCGCGCGATCGACCAGCCATAGGCGCCGTTGCGCTGGCGGCTGAGCTGCACGTCCTGCATCACATTGTGGAAGGCGCGGGCATTGTCCTGCGCCACCCGGTATTCGATCTCGACCACCAGCGGCCCGCTGCGCCCGCTCAGTTGCAACCGCACCTCGGGATCGGCCAAGGTATCGGTCGCGTCTTCGTTGCGCGCGCCGATCGGCGGCATCCTGAGCCAGATGCCGAGCAGCGGCGACAGCAGCATCAGACCGGCGGAGATCAACAGCGCCATCTCGACGCCGCCCGCGTCCGTGATGCGGCCCCAGCACCAGCTGCCGATTGCGATGCCGCCGGCGATCGCGGCCTGGAAGGCGGCCAGCGAACGGCCCGCGACCCAGCGCGGCGCCGAGAGCTGCACGCCGATATTGAACAGCGCGATCGCCAGCATCCACACCGCTCCGGCAACGACCAGCGCGGCGGCGGTGATCACCGGCTGCTTGCTCACGGCAACCGCGGCGATCGCCGCGCCCATCGTCAACGCGCAGACGCGTATGGCGGCTTCGCCGCTGAGTCGGCTGCGGATCTCGCTGATGTTGAGCGCGCCGATCACCGCGCCCATGCCGAAGGCGCCGAGCATGATGCCGTAGGTCTGCGCGCCGCCATGCAGGAGGTCGCGCGCCACCAGCGGCATCAGCGCCGAGACCGAGCCGCCGATGATGCCGGTCACCATGGTGCGGGTCAGCACGATCTTGATCGACGGCGAATTGGTGATGTAGCGCACGCCGGAGACGATGGCGCGGTTCAGCCGCTCGCGCGGCAGCCGCGACGGCTCGCTGACGCGATTCCACAGGAACAGCACGACGAGCAGCGGCAGATACAGCACGGCATTGGCGGCGAAGGCGGCGACGGCGCCCGCGGACGCGACCACGATGCCGCCGATCGCCGGACCGAAGCTGCGCGCGATGTTGTAGCTGATGCCGTTGAGCGCGACCGCGGCGGGCAGCGTCTCCGGCGGCACCTGCTCGCTGACCGAGGATTGCCAGGCCGGGCCGAACAGCGCCATGCCGCTGCCGACGACGAAGCACAGCGCGAGCAGGATGTTCGGCGTTACCAGATTGAGCCAGGCCAGCACGGTCAGGGTGGTGGCGCCGGTCAGCGCAATCGCCAGCGACACCAGCGCGACGATGCGGCGGTCGTGCATGTCGGCGATGGCTCCGGCCGGCATCGAGATCAGCATCACCGGCAACATCAAGGCGGTCTGCACCAGCGCGACCTTGTCGGCCTCCGAGGTCATCTGCGTCATCGCCCAGGCGGCGCCGACGCCCTGGATCAGGATACCGAGATTGGAGAGCAGGCTCGCGAGCCAGATTCGCCTGAAGATTGAATGCCGCAACGGTGCAGTGATACTGTCGGAGCGATCACGCGGTTCGGTCATATCCAGTTCCGGTTGGCCTGCTATGGCTTGTTGGACGATTCCGGCTGCACCATCTGATGCCCGCGAAACGCGGGTTCTGTCCAGCGATTACGGCACCCTTGGCGGGGATAGGACACAGCTAAAGCACTGAAAGACCTGAGGAAGGCCAAGGGAAGGTCAAGGGAAGGTCGGGGGAGGGGCAATGGCGCTGTCGCGGCGGAGAATTTTGCAAGGGGCCGGCGCCCTGTCCCTGCTGGCCGGCCGCCTCGGCGCCCCGGCCTCGGCTCAGTCGGCCTCGGCGCAGCCGGTGCCCGCCGGTGATACCCCGCCGATCCTGTTCGTGCATGGCAATGGCGATCACGCCCCGCTCTGGATGACGACGTTCTGGCGGATGGAATCGAACGGCGTGCCGCGCGAACGCATGGCGGCGATCAATTTCACCGATCCGCTGGCGCGCAGTGACGACAAGATCGAGCAGGCCAGCCGCTCCTCGACCGAGGACCAGCGCCGCGAGCTCGCCGAGGCGATCAGGGAGCTGAAGCAGAAGACCGGCGCGCCGCGGGTCGCGCTGGTCGGCAGTTCGCGCGGCGGCAATGCGATCCGCAACACCATCAAGAATGGTGGCGGCGGCGACATCAGCCACGCGGTGCTGTGCGGCACGCCCAATCACGGTGTCTATGCGTGGGACGACGGGCTCGGCAACGAGTTCAACGGTCGTGGTCCGTTCCTGCGCGGACTGAACGATGGCGAGAGCGAAGTCACTGTTGGCACCGCATTCCTGACGCTGCGCAGCGACGGCCTCGACAAATATGCGCAAGCCGACGGCCGCTTCGTCGGCAAGCCGGGCACGCCGACCAACGTCACGACGGAAGGCCCGGCGCTGAAAGGCGCGACCAATCTGGTGCTCGGCGCGGTCGATCATCGCGAGACCGCCTTTCATCCGCGCGCCTTTCGCGAGATCTACAAATTCATCGCACGGCACGAGCCGTCGCGGATCGAGATCGTGCCGGAGACGGCGGTGAGGCTGAGCGGCCTCGTCACGGGTACGCCCGGCGGCGTGCCGACCAACCGGCCGGTGCCGGGCGCCACGGTCGACATCTATCATGTCGCGGCGGAGACCGGCGAGCGCATCGGCGGCCCGCTGCACAGCTCGCAGACCGGCGCGGACGGCCGCTGGGGTCCGGCGCAGGTCGACCCGTCGTGGTCGCTCGAATTCGTCCTGACGTCACCTGGTACGGCGACGACGCACATCTATCGCTCGCCGTTTCCGCGCTCATCCGAGATTGTGCATCTGCGCGCGGCGCGGCCGCTGGGGTCGGCCGATGCCGGCGCAGGCGCGGTCGTGCTGATGTCGCGGCCGCGCGGCTATTTCGGCCTGCCGCGCGATATCGTGCTGTTCGACGGCAAGGAGCCGGCCGATGTAAAACCCGGCGTGCCGACGGATTCGGTGACGACGTTGCGGCTCGCCGCGGACGATGTCGGGCGTCCGGTCGCCGCGATCTTCAACGGGGAACGCATTATGATGCGGGCCTGGCCGGCGTCGGAGAATCGGATTGCGGTCGCCGAGCTGACTTATTAGGTCTGGTGCAGGGTCCGCGCGCCTTCTTGGCGCCGGGATCGCATGGCCGGATCGGCCGTCGCGTGAGGCAGGAAGCGAGGACCATGAGCATAGCCGAGGTCTACGATATCACGGTCACGCGGCGTCCCCTGGTCCCGCCGGCCCCGCCGCGCGCGCCGGACGATATGGGCGCGTTCCAGCGCATGCGGGTGATGCGCAACTCGCCGATCGAGACCTGGGGCCAGCGCGCCTATGAGGACGACATTGTCCAGGGCCGTTTTCTCGGCCGCTCGAGCTTCATCCTCAACACGCCCGATGCGATCCGCCATGTGCTGGTCGACAATTACGAGAACTACACCCGCACGCCGGCCGGCCTTCGCGTGCTGCGTCCGATGCTGGGCGAGGGGCTGTTGATCGCCGAAGGGCGTGCGTGGAAGCATCAGCGCCGCACGCTGGCGCCGGCGTTCACGCCGCGCGCGGTGACGACGCTGGTGCCTTACATGATTGCGGCGGTCGACGAGACCATCGCCAAGCTGAACTCCGCGAGTGGCGGCCCGGTCGATCTGCGCGAGGCGATGCAGCGCATGACGCTGGAGATCGCCGGCCGCACCATGTTCTCGTTCGGCATGGATCGCCACGGCGCCGCGCTGCGCGACTTCGTGATGGAGTATGGCAACACGCTGGCGCGGCCGCACATGCTGGATCTGGTGCTGCCGTTGAACTGGCCGACGCCGCAGGATTTCCGGCGCGCCCGTTTCCGCAAGCGCTGGACCGCGTTTGTCGGCATGCTGATGGCCGAGCGACGTGCGGCCGGCAAGGATGACAATGCGCCGGCGCGCGACCTGTTCGACCTGATGGGCGCCGCGCGCGATCCTGAAACCGGCGAGGCCTTTACCGATGCCCAACTCGGCGACCAGGTCGCCACCATGATCCTGGCCGGCCACGAGACGACGGCGACCGCGCTGTTCTGGGCGCTCTATCTGCTGGCGCTCGATCCCCTGACCCAGGAACAACTGGCAGCAGAAGTCGGGAGCGCGGCGACGTCTGGCGCGCTCGACATCGAGCGACTGAAATTCACCCGCGCGGTGATCGACGAAACCATGCGGCTTTATCCGCCGGCGTTCCTGATCGCGCGTGCGGCAGGCGGTCCCGATACCATCGCGGGCCGTCCGGTCAGGAAGGGTGACGTAATCCTGATTGCGCCGTGGCTGTTGCACCGGCATGAGAAGCTGTGGCGCGATCCGAACGCGTTCGTGCCGGCGCGGTTCATGACGGGAACGCCGCCCGATCGGTTCGCCTATCTGCCGTTCGGGGTCGGCGCGCGGGTCTGCATCGGTGCGCATTTTGCGCTGGTCGAGGCGACGCTCGCGCTTGCGAAGATTGTCGGCGCATTCCGCGTCGCGCTGGCGGACAAGGATCCGGTGCTGCCGATCGGCGTGGTGACGACACAGCCGAACCGCTCCCCGGCGTTTACGATCAAGCCGCGCTAGCCTTGCGCGGCGATGTCCCAATGCTCATCTAGGGGCTCACCATGAGCGATACGCAGGCCCATTTCGCAGTCCTCAGGCAGACGACCGATCCGGCCGTCGTCGATGCCATGCTGCAGCTGATCGCGGACGGTCATGACCGGGATCTCAATCGTATCAATCTGCTGGATTTCTCGAACCGGACCGGGCTCGACCAGGAGAAGGTGATCTCCGGCTTCCTGCATGCGTCGCGGCTCGGCCTGTTCGACATGAGCTGGAATGTGCTGTGCCCGGGCTGCGGCGGCGTGCTCGATGCGCATTCGACGCTGAAATCGCTGCGCCATGACGACTACAATTGCGCGCTGTGCGCGGCCGGATACGAAGCGTCCGTCGACGATCTGGTCGAGGTCGCCTTCACCGTCAGCCCGCGCGTGCGCCGCATCGGCGCGCATGATCCGAATACGCTGCCGATCTGGGAATATGTCCGCCAGATGTTCTGGAGCTCGGGCATCGAGCTCAACGAAGACTCGCTGGAGCGTCTGCTCAAGGAGGTGACGCTGGAATCGCTGGAGTTGCCGGCCGGCGAAAAGGCGCTGCTGTCGCTGCAATTGCCGAAGCAGTTCCTGATCGTGTTCGAGCCGGTGACGCACTCGGCGCATTTCTTCGACGTGCAGGGCGAGCCGACCACCGAACGCCAGCAGTTCTCGATCGTGTTCAACAAGCTGCAGGCGCCGACCGGCACCACGGTGCTGCGGCCGGGGCCGCTCCGGCTGTCGCTGGACAACCAGACCGACACCCGCGTGCTGCCCGCGGTGTGGGTCGCGGCCGATGCGCTGCATGAGCTGCTCGGCAAGCGCAAGCCGATCCTCACCGCGAAGCGGATGCTGTCGAACCAGACCTTCCGTGATGTGTTCAAGGCCGACAACCTCACGGTCGACCAGCGGCTGAAGATCACCGCGCTCACCTTCCTGTTCACCGATCTCAAAGGCTCGACCGCGCTCTATGAACGGGTCGGCGATCTCGCCGCGTTCGATCTGGTGCGCGCGCATTTCCACGCGCTGCTCGAGATCATCGCTTCCGAGCACGGTGCCGTCGTGAAGACGATCGGCGATGCCGTGATGGCGACCTTCATCCGGCCCGAGCATGCATTGTCAGCGGGCCTGCGCATGCGGGCGGCGATGAAGCAGCTCAACACCGAGCGCGGCAAGGAGGATCTGATCGTCAAGATCGGCATCCATGAGGGGCCGTGCCTCGCGGTGACGCTGAACGAGCGGCAGGATTATTTCGGCCAGACCGTGAATATCGCCGCCAGGGTGCAGAGCCTGTCGACCTCGCAGGAAATACATTTAACCCAGCCGGTGATGGAATCGGCGGAGGTCGCAGGCATTCTCGATCGCGCCGCGATCAAGCCGATCCAGAAGGAAGCGGCACTGCGCGGCATTGCCGACAAGCTCGTGGTGTACGAGATACCGTAGTCATATTGCTGAAACGTAATGTTTGCCGAAACGTAATGTCGCAGCGGGAACCTGCGCGGATTGCACCGGTTCTGTTTCCACGCCATATAGATTTCGACGGAGCGTGGTCTGGAAAACTTTATAGCCGGATAGATCACGCTCAAATCAGGCAGGCTTCATTCCACAGAGAGAACGATGCTCGACGGATTTCGCCAATTCATTGCCGATATCGTTTCCCCCGATGCTCAGGCCGACCGCACCTTCGATGACGGCGACTATCGCCTGGCGGCGACGGCGCTGCTGGTGCATGTCGTCTCGCTGGACGGCGAGCCGACGCCTGCCGAGACGCGCAAGCTGCACGGCCTGATCGAGAGCCGTTTCCAGCTCGACCGCGGCGCGGCCGACAAGCTGATCGCTTCTGCCATGCGCGTCGAGGGCGAGGCCGTCGATCTCTATCACTTTACCAGTGTGATCATGCGCTCGGTGAACGAGGAGGGACGGCTGCGCATTGTCGAGATGATGTGGGAGTTGGTCTATGCCGACGGCCAGGTCAGCGAGTTCGAGGACAATGTGGTCTGGCGCGCCGCGGATCTGCTCGGCATTTCCTCGCGCGACCGCATCGATCTCAAGCATCGGGTCGCCGAGAAGCAGGCGGCGCTGCCAAAGGGCCCCTGGGGCACGGCTGACGCCGCAATCTGACGCGGCCGCCCGCGCCGGCGGACGCATCGTCACCGGTATCACGGATGACGAAATTTTAATGTCCGCCGCGATTGTGGGCGATCCGACTGAAAATCTGGCGTTTCATCACAAAACCAGTGCCTCGCCGCTGTCCACAAGCTTACACACGGCTTGCGTCCCACCGCATGCCTATGCTCTCGTCGCCTTGTTGGGGACCTCACTAGATTTTGCAGTAAGAGTTTGAAACGTGACCGAGCGTGTGACGCTGATAACCGGGGCATCGGCGGGCATAGGCACCGAACTGGCGCGCGTGTTTGCATCGAATGGTCACCGTGTGGCGCTGGTGGCGCGGCGCGCCGACCGCCTGAAGGCGCTCGCCGACGAGCTCGGGGCCAAGGGCGGCGCAGCGCCGATTGTGATCCCCTGTGATCTCCAGCACAGCGATGCGGGCGATCGGATCGCGCAGGCCCTGACCGATGCCGGGGTCGAGGTCGAATTTCTGGTCAATAATGCCGGCTTCGGCCTGTTCGGCCGCGCCATCGAGCGCGACCGTGCCGAGCAGCTCAACATCATCAATGTCAATATCCGCGCGCTAACCGATCTGACGCTGCGCTTTGCCGACCAGCTGATCCGCAACCGCGGCGGCATCCTCAATCTCGGCTCGATCGCCGGATTTCTGCCGGGACCCGGCATGGCCGTGTACTACGCCAGCAAGGCCTATGTGCTGTCGTTTTCCGAGGCGTTGCGCTGTGAGCTGGCGCCGCAGGGCGTGCGTGTCACCGTGTGTTGCCCGGGCCCGGTGCCGTCGGAGTTTCAGGATCGCGCCGGGTTTGCCCCCGGATTCGATTCCGCGATCCTCAACGTTACGCCGGAAGAGGTGGCCCGCCAGGCCTATAGCGGGTTGATGGCCAACAAGCGCGCAGTGCTGCCCGGCGCCTTCATCAAGCTGGTGCCGTTCCTGCTCCGGCTGTTTCCGCGCTCCTTCATCCTGACGGCGGTCGGCGGATTTCAGCTCCGCAAGCGCTAGCTGCCCCTGAAAAACGTCCCACGCGTCGCCGTTAAGGCTGTTTTCTGGCCCGCGATTTGCTTCGTCTGGGTGTGCGCAAACTCACACGATGTTAACGACCACTTAGCTATGATCGCGCCTTACGTGCCGAAACTTTAAGCAGAGGCAATGTCGTTCCGGTCTGACCAAAGCCGTGTCGTGGTGCCCTTCGCCAGCCGAAGGCCGACCGCGGTCACGACTGAGATCTCGGACGAGACCCCGCTGCGGCCGGTGCTGATCGTGCTGCATCAGGAGACATCGACTCCCGGCCGGATCGGCAACGCCCTGCGCGCGCTGGGCCACCGCCTCGACATCCGCCGCCCACGCTTCGGCGACGCGCTGCCCGAAACGCTCGACGCGCATGCCGGCGCGGTGATCTTCGGCGGTCCGATGAGCGCCAACGATGGCGACGACTACGTGCGGCGCGAGATCGACTGGATCGCCGTTCCGCTGCGCGAGCAGCGCCCGTTCCTGGGCATCTGCCTCGGCGCGCAGATGCTGGCGCGGCAGCTCGGCGCCACGGTCGCGCCGCATCCGCAAGGCCGTGTCGAGGTCGGTTATTATCCGGTCAGGCCGACCGAGGCGGGCCGCACGCTCTGCCCGGACTGGCCGGCGCGGGTCTATCACTGGCACGGCGAGGGATTTCAATTGCCCGCCGGCGCCGACCTGCTCGCGGCGGGCGATGATTTCCCGGTGCAGGCGTTCCAGTTCGGCAACGCTTTCGGCCTGCAATTCCATCCCGACGTGACCTACGCCATGATGCATCGCTGGACCACGCGCGGTTGCGCACGGATGGATTCGCCGGGCGCACAACCGGGCCATCTGCACTTCGCCGAGCGTGCCGTCCACGATGCCGCCGAGCGCGCGTGGCTGAAGCATTTCATCGACGGCTGGATCGCGCGCGTGCCGCAACGGCAGCTGCTGCAGGCCGCGGAATAGCCGCCACGCGGAATTTCGCGCCGGCTTTTCATTCTCGTGAATGTGTTACTGTCGGCCGCCGGGCGCAGGCCGTATCGCCGCGCGTATCAATAACAACAAGGCACAGGGAGATCGCCGTGAGCTACGAGCACATCCTCTATGAGGTCAGCGACAGGATCGCGACCATCACGCTCAATCGCCCCGATCGCATGAATGCGTGGACCGCGATCATGGAGCGCGACGTCCGCCACGCGATGGAGGCGGCGGCCAACGACGACAACGTTCGCGTCATCGTGCTGACCGGCGCGGGCCGCGGCTTCTGCGCCGGCGCCGACATGGACGCGCTGAAGGGGATCGATCCCAACGAGGTCAGGCGCGGCGAGAACATCCCGTTCGACATGAACCGGCGCGCCGACTGGCAGACGCGCTACGCCTACTACCCCGCGATCAGGAAGCCCGTGATCGCGATGCTCAACGGCGCCACCGCCGGCATCGGCCTGGTCCACGCGCTTTATTGCGATTTGCGCTTCGCCGCCGACACAGCGGTGTTCACCACCGCCTTCGCGCGGCGCGGCCTGATCGCCGAACACGGCATCAGCTGGATGCTGCCGCGTATCGTCGGTCACGCCAACGCGCTCGATCTGTTGATGTCGGCGCGGCGCGTGTCGGCCGAGGAGGCGCTGCGCATCGGCCTCGTCAACCGGCTCTCTTCGCCGGAGAAGCTGCGCGAGGAAACCTATGCCTATGCCCGCGACCTCGCCGATTTCGTCTCGCCGAGCGCGATCGCGGTGATCAAGCGCCAGGTCTATGACGTGCCGTTCCAGACGCTCGCCGAAGCCACCATCGATGCCAACCGCGAGATGCAGATCGCGCTGAAGGGCAATGATTTCAGGGAAGGCGTCGCGAGCTTTGTGGAGAAGCGGCCGCCGCGGTTTACGGGAACGTGAGGGGGGAGCGGGGGTAAAGTCCGTCTTCGCCCCTTGGGCTTCGCCGGACACCACGCTTCGCCCTTCAGGCTCCTGCGCGGCTGCGCCACGCGTAGCCCGAAGGGCGAAGCGTGGTGGAGCCAGGCGGGATCGAACCGCCGACCTCGTCATTGCGAACGACGCGCTCTCCCAGCTGAGCTATGGCCCCATCGCGGCCGGGTGTTGCTGAGTATCCCGGCCGTCAGTCGGGCGCCATTTACAGTCCCGCCCAAGGTCAAGTCAAGAACGGTGAAAGCGCGGTTTTCGGCCTGTCCCGCCGGGAACTTCCCTTGTTTGCGGGGGGATGAACCGATATCTAGGGCGTGATCCCGACCCGGCGGACCGCGCCAGGCCCAGTGCATAGCGGTTTTCCGAAACGATCCCGCTCAATCAAGAAGCGCGATGGCGGCTCAGTCCGGTCTCGTTGCGCCTCAATCGGTTGTCTTACCCGCGAGCCCCCCTCATATGCGCGCTGTTCTCGACATCGTCATCATCATCCTCGACCTCTATGTCTGGCTGCTGATCGCCTCCGCCATCCTGTCCTGGCTGGTCGCCTTCAATGTGGTCAACACGCGCAACCAGTTCGTTTCCGCGGTGGCCGAGTTCCTCTACCGGATCACCGAGCCGGTGCTGCGGCCGATCCGCAACGTGATGCCGAATCTGGGCGGGCTCGATATCTCGCCGATCATCGTGATCCTGATCATCATGTTCATCCAGCGGGTGATCGCCTATTACATCTATCCCAACGTGATCTGACCCTTTCGACGGGGTCCTGGCGAGGGAGCCTTGATGGATCCTTGGCGCTATTCCACCGAGGGCGTCAGCATCGCGTTGCGCGTGACGCCGCGCGGCGGCCGCGACGACATCGACGGGATCGAAACGCTGGCCAATGGCCGATCGGTGGTGAAGGTGCGGGTGCGCGCCATCGCCGAGGGCGGCGAGGCCAACCGTGCGGTGACTGAGCTGCTGGCCAAGGCGCTCGGCGTGCCGAAGGCCAGGGTGAAGCTGTTGTCCGGCGCCACCTCGCGGCTCAAGCAGGTCGCGGTGGACGGCGATCCGAAAGGGCTCGGCGATACATTGAGGAAGCTGACTGCGGCCAAGCCGAACCAGCAGACAAGGGACTGACATGACTGCCCGCATCATCGACGGAAAAGCCATCGCCGCCGAGCTTCGCGCCCGCGTCGCCGACGAGGTCGCCCGCGTCAAGCGCGACCACGAGCTCACGCCGGGGCTCGCCGTCGTGCTGGTCGGCCATGATCCCGCGAGCGAGGTCTATGTCCGCAGCAAGCACACCCAGACCCAGTCCGCCGGCATGGCCTCGTTCGAGCACAAGCTGCCGGAGGATGTGTCGCAGGCCGATCTGCTGGCGCTGATCGCGCGGCTCAACCGCGATCCCATGGTGCATGGCATCCTGGTGCAGCTGCCGCTGCCGAAATCGCTGCACACCGAGACCATCATCAACGCGATCGATCCGGCCAAGGACGTCGATGGCCTGCACCCCAACAATGCCGGCCGGCTCGCCGGGGGCCTGGCCGCGCTGTCGCCCTGCACGCCGCTCGGCTGCATCATCCTGACCAAGAGCGTGCACGCCTCGCTCGAGGGCATGAACGCGATCGTGATCGGCCGCTCCAATCTGGTCGGCCGTCCGCTGGTGCAATTGCTGCTGAACGAGAACGCGACGGTGACGATCGCGCATTCGCGCTCGCGCGATCTGCCAAAGCTCTGCGCCCAGGCCGATCTGGTCTATGCCGCGGTCGGCCGGCCCGAGATGGTGCGGGGCGACTGGCTGAAGCCCGGCGCGACGGTGATCGATGTCGGCATCAACCGCATCCCGGTGCCCGGCGGCAAGCCGAAACTGATCGGCGATGTCGCGTTCCAGGAAGCGCTCAATGTCGCCGGCGCAATCACGCCGGTGCCCGGCGGCGTCGGGCAGATGACGGTGGCGTGCCTCCTGGTCAACACGCTGCGCGCCGCCTGCGCGATTGCCGGCCTGCCGGCGCCGGCGGTGTGAACTAAGGGCAAACTACTTCCACCGTCATTGCGAGGAGCGAAGCGACGAAGCAATCCATCGTCCCGCATGTGCGGTGGCATGGATTGCTTCGCTTCGCTCGCAATGACGAAATCGGCCCCGGAATGACGGCTGCGCCGTCACTTCTTCTTCGCGCGCTCGATGCCTTCGAGGATCAGCTTGCGGGCTTCGTCGGCGTCGCCCCAGCGCAGCACCTTCACCCACTTGCCGTTCTCGAGGTCCTTGTAGTGCTCGAAGAAGTGCTGGATCTGCTGCAGCGTGATGTCCGGCAGGTCGTTGTAGTTCTGCACCTTGTCGTAGCGCTGCGTCAGCTTCGATGACGGCACCGCGATGATCTTCTCGTCGCCGCCGGCCTCGTCCTCCATCAGGAGCACGCCGACCACGCGGACGCTCATCACCGCGCCCGGCACGATCGCACGGGTGTTGACGATCAGCACGTCGCAGGGATCGCCGTCGCCGGACAGCGTGTGCGGGATGAAGCCGTAATTGCCGGGATAGCGCATCGGCGTGTAGAGGAAGCGGTCCACCACGAGCGTGCCGGCCTCCTTGTCCATTTCGTACTTGATTGGCTCGCCGCCGACGGCAACCTCGATGATGACGTTGACGTCGTGGGGCGGATTTTTTCCGATCGATATGGCGTCGATACGCATGGATTGCTCCGCGTGGCCTCTGGAAGTTGAGAACGATGTGATTTTTTGGTTGGCGCCGCCGGGCCGCAAAAGGGCACCAGGCCCGGCCTTGAGGCCGGGCTGGCCGACGCGCGCAGCGCTTGAGGCTGGTTTAGCCTTGCTGCAGCTGCGAGAGAAGCAGGATTTTCAGTTGGCCCAGGCGAAAGCGACCTTGTCGAGCGACTTCGGCCCGAACCGCTCCGAGGAGCGCGCCACCATCCGGCCGCCCAGCGCACGGTAAAACTCGGTCGCCGGCTCGTTGTCGGACAGCGCCCAGATCACCATGCTCTTGAGGCCGCTCTGCATCAGGTCGCGGCGGGCGGAGGCGAACAGGCGCCGGCCGAAGCCAAGTCCCTGGAATTCCGGCCGCAGATAGAGCTCGTAGATCTCGCCTTCGAAATGCAGGCTGCGGGCGCGGTTGCGGCCGTAATTGGCGTAGCCTGCGACCCGGTCGCCGAACACCAGCACGCTGACGCGGCTGCCCTTGCGGATGGCGCTGTCCCACCACTGCGGGCCGCGGCGATTGATCAGCTTTTCGAGTTCGGCGCCGGGGATGATTCCCTGATACGCCGAGCGCCAGGCTTCGTCATGGGTAGACGCCACCGCCGCCGCGTCTGCAGCTTTGGCCGGCCGGACCTCGATTAGCGTTGTGCTCATGGGTGTAATCAAAGCAAGTCGGCGGGCCGCCTTCAAGGTCCATCGTTAATTATCGGTTAATCTGTGGATTTTCTGCATCAGTGGCGTGAGAACTTGTTCCGAAAGAGGACACTTGCCGGAGTCCAAGCGGCCAACCGCCGATCCGGAGCTGTGCAAAGCGTGTATCGCGAGCGCAGTATGACACTGCCGTAGCTGGAAAAAGCTCATTCGGGCCTGATTCGCAGCCAGGATTCCGCGGGCGAATCCAGACGCGATGTGGGTACTCCGACCGCGCCACGCCTGCGCCGCCGCAGTGGATTTTCGCGCCCGACCGGCCTATGGCAGCGGCGGTATTTGTGCGCGCCGAAGTTGGCCTGATTACGAGCGGACTGCGATGACGCTCTACTTCCTGATCAAATATCTGCACGTGCTCGGCGCCATCGTGATCCTGGGCACCGGGACCGGCATCGCCTTCTTCATGCTGGCGGCGCATCGCACGCAGGATGCGGCGTTCATCGCGCGCACGGCGGCGACCGTCGTGATCGCGGACATGATCTTCACGCTGACCGCCGTGTTGCTGCAGCCGGTGAGCGGCGGACTGCTGATGCTGCTGTCGGCAACGAGCATCACCGAGCGCTGGCTCGTGGTTTCGCTTGCGCTCTACGCGCTCGCCGGCGTGTTCTGGGTTCCCGTGGTCTTCATGCAGATCGAGATGCGCAACCTCGCGCAGGTGGCCGTCGAAAAAGGTCTTCCGCTGCCGCCGCGTTATTTTGCGCTGTTTCGCCGCTGGGTCCTGTTCGGTATTCCCGGCTTCGGCTCCGTGGTGATCATCCTCTGGCTGATGATCGCAAAACCATTTTAGTCCAGTGTCGTCATTCCGGGGCGATGCGAAGCATCGAACCCGGAATCTCGAGATTCCGGGTTCGCTTCGCGCCCCGGAATGACCACCAGATAGTCCAGGGCTCCATGAGTGACGATGCATCACACAACATCCTCGTGCTCGGCGCGTCGGGCCTGATCGGGCGCACCATCACCGACGATCTGCGGGCGCGCGGCTTTCACGTGATCGGCATCGCGCGGCACTTCACGCCGGCGCAGAAAATGAGCGCGGCCGACATCGAGCTGCCTGTCATGTCGATGGATGCCGCGGCGCTGACGCAGCTGCTTCGCACGCACGAGGTAGACATCGTCGTGAACTGCCTCGGCGTGCTGCAGGATGGTCCGGGCAGCGACACAAGCGCGGTGCACCGCGACCTCGTCGCGCGGCTGTTGCGGGCGATTGGTGACAGCCACCGCGCGATCCGTCTCGTCCACATCTCGATTCCCGGTACGGCCGATGCGGACCGCACCGCCTTCAGCACCACCAAGCGCGAGGCCGAACGGCTGATTGCGGCGTCCGGGATTCCTCATGCGATCCTGCGTCCGGGCTTCGTCATCGCGCCGTCGGCCTATGGCGGCAGCGCCATGCTGCGCGCGCTGGCGGCGCTGCCGATCGATCTGCCGGCCGATGAGGCCGCGACGCCGTTCCAGCCGGTCGCAGTCGAGGATATCGCCGCCACCATCGCCTGGCTTGCGGCGCGCGATGTCGCCGATGAAGCGATGCGATCGGTGACATGGGACCTGATGCAGAAGCAGCCGATTTCGCTCGGCGGCGTCATCGCCCAGTTCCGCCGGTCGTTCGGCACGGCAAAGCATGTCCGCATCGCGACGCCGCCGTTCCTGATCGATCTCGGCGCCCGCCTCGGCGATCTCGCAAGCCGCCTCGGCTGGATGCCGCCGCTGCGCTCCACCGCGATCGCCGAGCTGCGCCGCGGCGTCACCGGCGATCCCGCAGGCTGGATGCAAGCGACCGGCATCGTGCCGAAGACAATTGCGCAAGCGGTCGGCGGGCGCCCCGCGACCATTCAGGACAAATGGTTCGCGCGGCTGTTCCTGATCAAGGCGCTGATCTTCGTAAGCCTCGTGCTGTTCTGGGTCGCATCCGGCTTCATCGCGCTGGTGATCTCCTATGACGCCGCGGCGGGCATTTTGCGTGCGCACCATTTCCCGCCCGCTTTGGTCGGACCGGTCACGGTGCTGACCAGCCTGATGGACATGAGCATCGGGGTGCTGATCGCGATCCGCCGCACCGCGGCGTTCGGTCTGATCGCAGGCATCATCGCCTCGCTCGGCTACATGGTGGGATCGGCGATCCTGACGCCCGATCTCTGGATCGAGCCGCTCGGCGCGCTGGTGAAGACGGGACCTGCGATCGTGCTAATGCTGGTCGCGCTGCTGACCCTGGATAACCGATAGCGTTTTCAAGCGAAGTGGGAACCGGTTCGCGTGAAGAAAACGCGTCGAAAGGAATCAGGAATGAGCACTTGGCCCGACGACGACGTGATCCTCTATGACGGCGTCTGCATCTTCTGCTCGCGCTGGGTCCGCTTCGTCATCGCCCGCGATACCGACAGGCGCTTTCGCTTCACGCCGATCCAGTCCGGCTACGGCACGCGGCTGGCGAAGGCTTTCGGCATCGATCCTGACGACCCCGACACCAACGCCGTCGTCCATGGCGGCGTCGCCTACATGAAATCCGATGCGGCGCTGACGGTGCTGAGCCATCTGCCCGGCTGGGGCTGGACCCGCACGCTGTTCGCGGTGCCCAAGCCGCTGCGCGATGCCGTCTACAGCCTGATCGCCCGCAACCGGTACAAGATCTTCGGGAAGTACGAGACGTGCTTCGTGCCGGATGCGGATATGCGGCCGAGGGTGCTGGAGTGAAGTTCGTCGTTCCGGGGCGATGCGAAGCATCGAACCCGGAACCTCGAGATTCCGGGTCTGGTCCTTCGGACCATCCCGGAATGACGAATCTAACGGCTACCCCTTACTTGGAAATCCATCCACCACTTCCTTCGCCGCCCGCTCCCCCGAGTCCCGTGCGCCGTGCGCGGTCGAGAAAAACTCCGGCGACGTCGCTTCGCCGGCGAAGAACAGCCGGCCGTTGACCGGCGCGGCCAGCACGGCGCGCTTGTCGGCGTGGCCGGGCAGTGCGTGCGAGTAGGAGCCGCGGGCGAACGGGTCGTGGGCCCAGCGGGATTCGCTGAGCGGCTTCAGCTTGCGGCGGAAATCGCTGCCGAGGAAGGAGACGATCTCGTCGATGCTGTGCGCGGCGATGGCGCCGTCGCCGGCATTTTCGAGCTGTCGCGCAAAACGGCCGCCGAAGAAACCTTCGATGCAGGGCTGGCCGAACGGGCGGATGTGATAGGTGCCCATCTCGGTGCGCATGGTGGCGCCGCGCAGATTGCCTTCCTTGGGCAACGCCTCGGGCTCGGCGAGCGCCAGTGTCACCTTGTCGGCGAGGCCGAGCGGCAGGCCGCGCGCGGCGTCGAGCTTGTCCGGCAGCGCCGGCGAAAAGCGGATCGCTTGATCGGCGATCAGGTTGGTCGGCACGGTGACGATCACCTTGTCCGCCTCAACCGTGCCGCGCGAGGTCTCGATGCGGATGCGCTTGCCGGAGTGATCGATCAGCCTGACCTCGCAGTTCAGCGCGACCGGCACCTGCGCGCCATAGGCCGCGACCAGCGTGCCATAGCCGCGCCGCACCCGCCAATTGATGTCGGTGTCCTGATAGGCATCGACATCGAGGATCGAGACCTGGTCGAGCTCGCAGCCGTTCACATAAGTGGAGATCGCATCGATCATCGGGTTCCAGCGGTTGTCGGGCTCGAGGTACAGGCTGGCCGGGCGGTCCTTGCCCTGCTGCGCCGCCTGCTCGATGCGGTCGTAGAATTGATCGAGTGCGTGCGTGAAGTCGTCGCGAGCGGCCTGCGGGAACGCCTCGCCGTAGGCGCGCTCGCGCCACGGAGGCAGGTCCTTGTTGAGTTCGAAGTTGAGTTGCCGGGCGATGCCGACAAAGCTGTTCCGGTCGGCCGAATGCAGCCAGCCGCAGCCGACGTCAAACACCACGTCAGGCGCGGCCTGAATCGTATGCGCGCGGCCGCCGAGGCGGTCGCGGGCCTCCAGCACGATCGTGGAGAGGCCGGAGTCCTTCAGCGCATTCGCGGCACCGAGGCCTGCGGCGCCGGCACCGATGATGGCAACATCGATCGTGGAGGGAAGGGAAGTCATGTCCCGGCTCTAGCACGTCTGGAAAGACGCCTAAAGTCACCCCGCGCATAACTGTCATCACCCGCGCATGCGCATGCGGGTGATCCAGTATTCCAGAGACAGCAGTGATTGAGCCGATGAGCCGCGGTGTACCGGGTGCCCCGGTCAAGCCGGGGCACGACAGGCTACTACGCCGCCGCTTAAGCCACCGCTTACGCTACAGCTTCCTTGGCCTTTTCGGCGCGCTTGCGGTCGTTCGGGTCGAGGTGCTTCTTACGCAGCCGGATCGACTTCGGCGTCACCTCGACGAGCTCGTCGTCCTCGATATAGGCGAGCGCCTTTTCCAGGGTCATCCGGATCGGCGGCGTCAGGCGCACCGCCTCGTCCTTCGAGGTGGTGCGGATGTTGGTGAGCTGCTTGCCCTTCAGCACGTTGATCTCGAGGTCGTTGTCGCGGGTGTGCTCGCCGACGATCATGCCCTTGTAGACCTTCCAGCCCGGCTCGATCATCATCGGGCCGCGGTCTTCCAGCTTGAACATCGCATAGGCCACCGCTTCGCCCTGGTCGTTGGAGATCAGCACGCCGTTGCGGCGGCCCTGGATCTCGCCCTTGTAGGCGGCATAGCCGTGGAAGATGCGGTTCATGATCGCGGTGCCGCGGGTGTCGGTGAGCAGTTCGCCCTGGTAGCCGATCAGGCCGCGGGTCGGCGCGTAGAACACCAGCCGCAGGCGGTTGCCGCCGGAGGGGCGCATCTCGATCATCTCGGCCTTGCGCTCGCTCATCTTCTGCACGACGACGCCGGAATGCTCCTCGTCGACGTCGATCACGACTTCCTCGATCGGCTCCTGCCAGGCGCCGGTCGCCTCGTCCTTCTGCAGCACGACGCGCGGGCGCGACACCGAGAGCTCAAAGCCCTCGCGGCGCATGGTCTCGATCAGGATCGCGAGCTGCAATTCGCCGCGTCCGGAGACTTCCATGGAATCCTTGTCGGCGGCCTCGACGACGCGCAGCGCGACATTGCCCTCGGCCTCGCGCATCAGGCGGTCGCGGATCATGCGCGAGGTCACCTTGTCGCCTTCGGTGCCGGCGAGCGGCGAGTTGTTGACGATGAACGACATCGACACCGTCGGCGGATCGATCGGCTGCGCCGGCAGCGGCGTCTCGACGGTGGGATCGCAGAAGGTGTCGGCAACGGTGCCCTTGGTGAGGCCCGCGATCGCGACGATGTCGCCGGCTTCGGCCTCCTCGAGCGGGGTCCGCTCGAGGCCGCGGAAGGCGAGGATCTTGGTCAGGCGGCCGCTCTCGATCAGCTTGCCGTCGGCGGACAGCACCTTGACCTGCTGGTTCGGCTTGATCGAGCCCGAGGAGATGCGGCCGGTGATGATGCGGCCGAGATAGGGGTTGGCCTCGAGGATGGTGCCGATCATGCGGAACGGACCTTCCTCGACCTTGGGCGGCTCGACGTGACGCACGATCAGGTCGAACAGCGGCTGCATGCCGAGATCCTTCGGACCCTCCGGGCTCTCCGCCATCCAGCCCTGCTTGGCCGACCCGTACAGAATCGGGAAGTCGAGCTGTTCTTCGCTGGCGTCGAGCGCCGCGAACAGGTCGAACACCTCGTTGATGACTTCGGTCGGGCGTGCGTCGGGACGGTCGACCTTGTTGATCACGACGATCGGCTTCAGTCCGATCTTGAGCGCCTTCGACACCACGAACTTGGTTTGCGGCAGCGGGCCCTCGGCGGCGTCGACCAGCACCAGCGCGCCGTCCACCATGTTGAGGATACGCTCGACCTCACCGCCGAAGTCGGCGTGGCCGGGGGTGTCGACGATGTTGACGCGGATGTCCTTCCACTGCACCGAGGCGGCCTTGGCCAGGATGGTGATGCCGCGCTCGCGCTCCAGGTCGTTGGAGTCCATGGCGCGCTCGGTGACCTTCTGGTTCTCGCGGAAGGTGCCGGATTGCTGCAGCAGGCGGTCGACGAGGGTGGTCTTGCCGTGGTCGACGTGGGCGATGATGGCGACGTTGCGAAGGTTCATGGCTCTTCTTCTGGTCGTGCAATGGTCAGATGCGCGATCTCGCCGGACCAGTTTGGCCGGCCGCTCGCTCGCGTGGCCCATTCGGGCCCGGATCACGCTCATACCCAAGAAATTTGACGGGGACGCATCACCCCAAAAAGGAAGCCCGGTCAGAGGACCGGGCACCTTGCGCGTTGCGGCGCAATATAGTCAGAAAACGCCAAAAAACAATGATTTATTGGCTGTTTGGAGGGCTGATTTTCGCTCCAAAGGCGGGTTTTGAGGGCTTTCAGGTCTTACTTCCGGGTAATCGCGAACACGATCAGGCCAAGCCCGCCCAGCGCCGCCATCATCACGAACATGGTGATGGGGTCGCCGCCGGCCCCGGCGCCCATCTTGGCGTTGAGAATGGCGCACAGGACCCCCGGGATCAGGAGGATGACCCCCACGACCAGCATGAGGGCGGTGGCGCAACCGCTGCGCTGCCCGCGTTCCGGTGGTCTGATCGGCGGGGTCTGCTCGATATTGCTCATGAGATTTACCGATCTAGCGAGTCCGCGGACGCGTCGCCAACCAGATCAGCCAGCCACCAATGAGGGCGATCGCGAGAATGACGAGCAGGATAGGGAAGTCGGCCGCTCTGAGCGACATGCCGGATTTGAGGCCAGCCATCACGACGCATAAGGCGGGAAGCAACAACACGATGCCGATCAGCAGCATCAGCATCGACAGGCAGCCTTCCGCCGCCGAAGGCGGCGTTGATGGTCGTTCCGGGGGCGGCTCGTCGGTGTCGGACATGCGTCGTCGAATGGTCCGTCAGCTCCGTCCCTTGATCGCGGCGCGGATCAGCATCACGCCGGCAAAGCAGACCGCGAGCCCGAGCAGGATCAGGAAGAGAATGGAGGGATCGGTTTTCGACTCGCTCAGGACTCCGAACCCGAACAGGAGGGCGCAGAGCCCGGGCAGCAGCAGGACCAGCCCGAACAGCACCATGAACGCGGTGGCGCAGCCGCTGCGTGGTGACGGTGGCGGCGGGATGTATTGGTAGGGTGGCTCCGGTGGTGCAGGCGCGATGGGCGGTGGATTGGTCTCGCTCATCGCGGCACCTCCTCGCTTTGCCGCGTCTCGCGGTAAGTCTGGCCGGCCATCGCGGCGCGGATGCCGTCGATCTTTCCGTCACGGTAGAACAGATTGTAGGTGTCGAACGGAATGATCGCGCCGCTCTCGGTGACGAAGTGGATGCAGCTTCGCTTGACGTTGCCGACGCAGAAATTGAAGCGGTCGAGAAACTGCACGATGGTGACGCGGAACACGTTCTCGTAGGTCAGGCCCTCCGGCACCTCGAAGCTCGGCAGGCAGCACAGCAATTCGCAGACCCGCTCCGAGGTGTTCAGCGGCCCCGACGACAGCGAGAACAGGTCGACAAACTTCTCCCGCAACACCGGATATTTCTCCGGGCTGATGGTGTTGGGCATCACGGCGATGAGCTGCTCCTGCGGGATCAGCGAGGTCAATGGCAGTACCTTGTCGCCGTTGCGTAGGCCATAGCCGATCGAGATGCTCTCGGGGTTGCAGGGCAACGGGATCATGTCGTTGGCGCCGAACACCCCGGTCTCGATCACGCGCCGGCGGATCTCCGACAGCATGATGCGGTCGGTGTCCTTGTTGAAATGCTCGTTGCGACCGGCGTCCTGCACCGGCTGCAGCGTGACGCCGCGGACGCATGTCCAGGTCAGCGCGTGGCGGACGATGTCGCCGATCTCGCCGTCGTTGACGCCGCGCTTGATGGTCGCGACCAGCGTGGTCGAGATGCCGTGGCGCTCGAGATTCTCCAGCGCCTGCTGGCGGATTTTTCGCAAATCCGCGCCGCGCAGATTGACCAGCGCCTCGCGCTTCAGCGAATCGAACTGCAGATAGACCTCCAGCCCGCGCTTGTTCTCGGCGAGCTTCGCCACGAAGTCGGGCTCGCGCGCGATTCTGAGGCCGTTGGTGTTGATCATGACATGGCGGATCGGGCGCGCGCGCACCGCATCCAGAATGGCGAAGAAATCCGGATGCAGCGTCGGCTCGCCGCCGGAGATCTGCACCAGATCGGGCTCGCCCTCGCTCGCGACCAGCGCGTCCAGCATCTTCTCGATTTTCGCCAGCGGCGTGAAGCTGGTGCGCGCCGGCGAGGAATCCGCAAAGCACACCGGGCAGGTCAAATTGCAGTGCTCGGTGATCTCGATCAGCGCCAGGCAGGAGTGCTGCTCGTGGTCGGGGCACAGCCCGCAATCATAGGGGCAGCCGAATTCGGTGTGGCGTTGGAACGCGAGCGGCCGGTCGCCGGGCTTGATGAAATCCTTGCACAGCCGCCAATAGGCCGCATCCGTCGAGACCAGCGTCGACTGCACGCCATGCTGCTTGCAGCGCTTCTCGTACCAGACCTCGTTGCCTGATATCTGGATCTTGGTCGGCACCAGGGCCAGGCAGGTTTCGCAAAGCGACTGGGTCTGGCCCCAGAAGATGTAAGGGCGTGCCTTACGCAGCGGCGCGTTCATGCTTCAAGCTCACATTCGGCGCCGTCGCCAGCATGACGGCGGCGTAAATCATGACAAACAGCGACAGCAGGTGAAACAGCGAGAATGGTCCGATCAGCGCGCCATAGGGCTTGATGAACTCCCACAGGAAGCGCTGCAGTCCGTAGTAGAACAGCACGAGGTAGAATCCGTTGGTGATGACGGCGGCATTTCGGTTCAATACGGCCCAGACATAGAAGGCCGCGAACGCCGCCATTGCGAGGCTCTCGTAGAGTTGCACCGGATGACGCAGGACGCCGTCGCCGAAATCATGGCCCCACGGCAGCGTGGTCGGCGTGCCATAGGTGAAATCCTCGAGCCCCGCGAAATAGCAGCCGAGACGGCCGACCGCGACGCCGATCGCAAGCGGCAGCGCGAACCGCGCGCCGGTGCGCAGCGAAATCCCGTGTCGCCATTTGTAGAGCTCGATCGCGACGATGCCGCCGGCCAGCGCGCCCTCGACCGAGCGGGCGACGCCCGCCATGCCCGAGAACCACAGGTTCAGGGTGCCGAAAATGTAGGCGCCGATCCCGGCGCCAAACAGCAGCGCGGCGATGTAGGGCAGCTCGAAGGATTGCCGGGGGAATTGCAGCCCGCGCAGCCGCGACAGCCACCACATGGCGAGCGCGGCCGCGCCCCATGCTGCAACGTCGAAAACGGCGTGAAGTTCAGCCCCGCTCATGAGGCGAGTGTAGCGTGATTTTCGCGGTCCGCGATAGCGGCTTCCCGATTGCAATGACGGAGCGAGGTTATCAACCCGTCCGCCTGGGAGCGGCGGGCTGATGGACCACGCCTGCGACGCCAGCCCGCGCAAAACTACAAAGGCTGTAACCGCGCCAGAACGGATATAGCCGATGTTACGGCGACCATCCGAAGCGCTATATCCGAACTGACGGCTGGGCTTTCGACCTTCTCAGGATGACATTCTGTCCGGAGTGCAGAACCCGTCCCGATTGGGCGGAGCGATTGCGATGAGGAAGGCTACGATGGATTTTTCGCGGATGTCGGATGGGATCCGGCTGCATCACGCCTCTCATCGCCACGATGGGCACGATGGTGACGACGAGCCGGGTCCGGCACCGAGCGGCCCGTTTGCAGGGCTCGATGCGCATCCCGCGACCGCGAATTCCCCGTCTTATGACTCTGGCCCAGGCCAATCCGACCATCCCACCGCGTCGGGGGGCGGCCCCGGCGGCCACGTCGGCAACCACACTGCGGCGAGCCTGGACGCTTCGGCAACGAAGCCTGCTGCCGGCGCATCCCATTCCGCGACGGGCGTCGCTTCGATCGAGAGCGGGGCGAACACCGCCGGGAACGGCGGAGACGGTTACTTTTACGGAGGTATCATTCACGCATCCCTGTTGATCTATGAACCGATCAACATTTCGGTGAATTTGGGATACGGCTCGGTCGCCGTGGCCAATCAGTCCAACGATTTGAATGTCGATCAATCCGCCTTTCAGATGGCCGGCGTCGGCGGACATGGTGGGAATGACAACCTTGCATCGGGAGGTAGCATCAGTGCTTCCTTGAGTGCTTCCCTGGGCCCCGGCGTGATCGGGAGCGGCGACAACGGCGCCGGAAATGGCGGCAGCGGCTATTTCTCGGGTGCGTTGGTGGACGCTCCCGTGGTGATCTATCATCCGATCAATATTGCGGTGGCGAGCTCAGGCGGCACGGCCTATGCAAGTCAATCGAACACAGTCGACATCGATCAATCGGCTACGCAGATCGCGGGCGTCGGCGGCAGTGGCGGAAATGGCAATGTGGCCTTCGGCGGCAGCATCATCACGCTCGACCCCAGTTGGGGATCAAGCAACGGAGGGAGCGTCTGGGACGTTCAAACGGGCGGGAGTCAGGCCGGCAACGGCGGCGACGGCGCGTTCTACGGGAGTCTCGTGCATTCCTCGATCGTAGTGTACGACCCGATCAACATCGCAGTCGCGGGCTATGGCTCTAACGTTCATTCAGTCCAGACGAATGACGCCGGCGTGGATCAATCCGTAGTTCAGATCGCCGCCATGGGCGGGCACGGCGGCAATGGCAACGCCGCGACGGGCGGCCATGCAAGCCTACTTTCCCACGGCTTGTGGGGCGGCTCCGACACGATTGCGACCGGCTCGAACGGCGCAGGCAATGGCGGCAACGGCTATTTTGCCGGCAGCCTGATCGATGTCAGCGTCGCGATCTATGCACCCATCAATATCGCAATCGCGGGGCCCCATTCGACGGCCGTGGCCGATCAGGTCAACAATTTGCACATCGACCAGAGTGCGGTCCAGATTGCCGGACTTGGTGGGGACGGCGGCCACGGCAATCTCGCGCTGGGTGGCGATCTTTCCGCCCATCTTCTGTCGGATCTTCACCTGTTGGCATAGCGAAACATCGCACCGCTCGCGCAGGCCGGTCGCAAGGTCGCGGACTCTCTGCGCATGCAAATCTCGCGGAGGCGGCCTCCCCGATGCTTCGAGCTCCGATGTCGCGCGACGAATGTCATACTTTCGTACGTAGGTCGACCAACCCGGATGGTGTCCGATTTGACATCTATCGGCAGCGCGTATCGCCGGATCAGACTCGCCCGTGCGCGTCCGCCTGATCGGGATGGATGATGCACGACAGCCAACACAAGGACGGAGGCTCAAATGTTGCCCAAGGCGATCAGCATCTCGGATTCGATCGAATTCAAATCGATCAACACCGGTGGTCAAAGTGTCGGAAATGGCGGCGACGGTACCTTCAAGGGAGCCATCATCAGCAAGCCGACCCTCAACTTCGATCCAACCAACAAGGCAGAAGGTGCCGATGTGCATGTGAACACCGGCGACCACGTCACTCAGACGGCAGATTGGGACGCCGGCGGCGCAAACGCGACGGCCTCGGTGTTTGCGAAGGCCCATGGCGGAAGCGCCGAGTCGAACGGAAGCCAGAAATCCTACAGCGGCCACGATACCTCCAAGGTATATGCCAATACGGATGCCACTCAGATCAACAAGCTCGCGGTGGACCAGCACCAGGAGGTCCTGGCTGGCATCGGCGGCAATGGCGGAGACGGCAACGCCGCGCTGGGTGGAGAAGTGAGCTTCCACCTCGATACATTCTGACCATCGGCTCGTCCGACCGTGGCGGGACCGGCCGCCATTTGCTGCCGGTCCCGCAGTTCAAGCCGATGCCCTGCCGATGCCCTTTTTGGCAGATCGCGTTGGCCGTCGGGCAAGTGCGCCGGACTTCGATTTCAGGCGGTGACGATCATGCTGATGCCGCCCATTCGGTTGCCTGTTCTGCCGCAGATCCCGACGCCACTGCACGCGGCCCTTTGGTCCTGTGCGGGACCGCTTGGTCTCGTATTCGCGTATAGCTGCAGCTACAACCTGCTTTTATTTGCGCCCTCCATCTACCTTCTTCAGATCTACGACAGGGTGTTGTCGAGCCGGAGTGGCGACACGCTGCTCCTGCTCACGCTCATTGTCGCGATCACGGTCGTGGTCGGCGGCGTGTTCGATGCCTTGCGGCGCGCTGTCCTGGGTCGCCTTGGCGCCTGGCTCGACGATCGGCTCCGTCCTTGCGTGCTTTCGGCCAGCCTCGAATCCGCGTTTCGCAGCGATTGGACGCGGGCGTCGGACGCATATCGGGATCTCACCGTGCTGCGCCAGTTCATCGATTCCGGCGCATGTCCGATGCTGTTCGACGCACTCTGGGCGCCCCTATTTCTCCTGGTCCTCTTTCTCATCCATCCCCTGCTTGGCGTGGTAGGCGCCTGCTGTGTGGCTTTCCTCTTCGCTCTCACGGTCGCCGGAGATCTGGTTACCGAGGACGTTCTGCTCAGATCCTGCGCCGCGCTGTCCAGAAGCTACGGCCGCCTCCAGTCCGCCGCAGGCAACATCCACATGATCCGCGCCATGGGAATGTTCGAAAGCGCTGCGCGCACGATCTACCATGACGCGCAGGAGGCACGCAGAGAGCACGATGTGGCAGTCCGGCGAAGCGAGATCGTGATGCTGGTCACCAAGCCGGTCCGCGCGCTGTCGCAGGTGTTGATAATGGGGGCTGCCGCGTGGCTTGTCCTCGATCACGGAAAGAGTCCGGCGATCATTTTTGCTTCGACACTGATGTTCAGCCGCGCGCTCGCGCCGGTCGAAAGTGCGATCGCAGGCTGGAAGTCACTCAGGACGGCCGTGAGTGCCTGTCAGCGGCTCGGCGCGGTTCTCGCCGCGTCCCCCGCCGCCGGACAGAAGGATCCAGAAGTTTCGCAGCGGCAAGCGTCGAGCGGTCTCGTTGTCGACAACGTCGGCGTGAGGCTATCGGGGACCAACCACGTTCTGCTGAACGGTGTCTCGTTCACGCTCGCGAGCGGAGAATGCCTTGGCATTATCGGTGCGTCCGGGTCGGGCAAGTCGCTGCTTGGCCAGGTGATTGCCGGGCTGTCGACGCCAACTCATGGCTGTGTCCTGCTCGACAATACCGACGTCTCGCTGCTTCGCGAGGGCCTAAGCGGCCACCGTCTCGGTTATCTCCCCCAGGACATCGACCTGCTCGGCGATACGATAAGCGATATCATCGCGCGGCTTGATGATGCCGATCGGCGGAAGGTCGTGGAAGCGGCCAAGCTGGCCGGAATTCATGAAGCGATCATGCGCCTGCCGCACGGGTACGACACGGTGATTCACCGTGAAAAATCCTTCTCGCGCGGATATCGGCAGCGCCTCGGTCTTGCCCGGGCCTTTTTCGGCGGTCCCCGCCTGATCGTTCTCGACGAACCGAATGCCAGTCTCGATTACGGGGGCGAGCGAATGCTGCTGGACGCGATCGAGCGCATGAAGCTCGCCGGTGTCATCCTGGTCGTCGTCACTCATCGTATGGGTCTCCTCGCAGCCACAGACAAGATTGCCATTATGGAGGAGGGGGCGGTCGTCGCTTTCGGCGACAGCGAGGAAATCTTTGAGCGGCACCTGAACCGACCCCAGGTTACCTCGCGGATTGCGCCATGATCCGGAATCCTCTCACCATCTGGAAGCTTCCCAAGATATCGAGGCTACCCGCGATCTGGGACCAGCTCGTGCGAACGCCGGCAAGTCCCGCGCTTGCCGGACGATCCGGGGTCGTGGTTACTGCGATCGACGATTTCGAGCCTCTCGAATATCCATGGTGTGCGACCCCGACACCCATCTCTCCGCGTGGACGGCTTCGCCGTATCACCCTGGCGGGCAACCTGCTGGTGCTCTGCTTCATGCTGGGGCTTGGCACATGGGCGTGCCTCGCGCCTCTCGAGAGCGCCGCGATCGCTTCCGGCGTCGTGGAATCAGAATCGAGCCGCAAGACGATTCAGCACCTGGAAGGCGGGATCGTCAGGAAGATCCTGGTTTCGGACGGCGATATCGTGCGAAGCGGACAGACGCTGATCGCGCTGGACGACACCCGGCCCGGCTCGGAGGTGCAAAGCCTTCAAGGCCAGTTGTGGGATGCAATTGCTCGTGCCGCACGGCTTCAGGCCGAGCAGCAGAACTTTGAGAGCATCGCAATCCCGAGCGCGCTGGAACAGGACAGCAAGCGAAATGGGGTGGCCGCCGCCACGGTATCGGCGCAGCAGTTCATTTTTCAGGCGCGCCGGCAGGTTCATGAGTCGCAGCTTGCGGTCATTCGCGAACGGAGGCTTCAAGTCGAGAGGGAGATCGAAGGTCTCAAGGCTCAGCAGAGCGCCACCGGGCAGCGGGTCGACATCGTCCGGGAAGAACTGGATATGGTCACGACGCTCGTGAACAAGGGACTCGAACGGCGGCCGCGGCTTCTGAACCTGCAACGTGAACTGGCCGACGTTGAGGGTCGCCGCGGCGAGATCACCGCGCAGATTTCTCGCGCCGGGCAGGTCATCAGCGAGCAGCAGGCCACATTGTTCAAGCTCGAGAGCGACAGGCAGAACGAGATCGCACAGTCGCTTCGTGAAGCACAGAACCAGATATTCCAGCTCCGCGAGCGGTTGCTTGCGGCCAGGGATCAGCTATCGCGAACGGAGGTGAAGGCGCCTGAGGACGGCGTGATAACCGACTTGCGGATTCATACAGCGGGCGGCGTCATCGGGGCGGGTGCTCCGCTCATGGATCTGGTGCCCCGGCAAGACCGCCTCATCGTGACCGCCCGCCTGAGGCCCGAGGACATTGACGTGGTTCATCCCGGCCTCAATGCCGAGGTGCATCTGGTGCCGTACAATCAGCGTCGCGTACCGCGCCTGAAGGGAATCGTCGTGCACGTATCGGCAGACCGGCTCCTCGACAAGCGTACCGACCAGCCATACTACGCGACCAAGATCCGGATCGACGACGCGCAGATCGCCGCAAACGACTTCCAGATCGTCCCCGGTATGCCGGTTCAAGTGTTCATCACCACGGGGCGCGGTACCGTCGCACTTTACGCGCTCAGGCCCCTGCTCGACAGCTTCCGCGGTGCATTCAGAGAGGATTGATCCCGCTCAGGGCGACTAGGTCTCCGGCATTGGAACTGTACCCGGGTCGTGATCGCGATTCTGCGCGAGCGACCGGCCGCGCCAGCGGAGGACCGCTTCCGTGCGATTGTGAGCGGCACATTTCCTCATGATATGCTGAATGTGCATTTTGACGGTGCTTTCCGAGAGCTTCAATTTGGCTGCGATCAGCTTGTTGGGCAGGCCGAGCTCCAATTCCGCCAGAACGTGCTGCTCTCGAGGCGTGAGATCGCTCCTGTCGATGACCGCCCTGGCTGCCTCGTTCATCAGATATGCGGACGCGAGCCCGCGCGCGTCCGGCGGATCGAAACCCGGCATCCTGTTCATTTCGGCGACCGGCAACGGCCTGTAGACGCCACCGACAAGAACCAGGCGCAGGCCGGCGATGACGACCTCGATTGGTAGCGAGGTGGGAAGAAAGCCGCGAACACCCCGCTGCATCGCGGCTTGTGCGGTCGGCTCGTCGTCATGGTTTGACAGGATTGCGACGGCGGCATTGGGACAGTGCTCGGCCACGAAGGCGAGATCGTCCTCGACCGAGGGATCGCCGATGGGCTTGTCCGCGATGCTCAGCAGCACCAGACGAATGTCGCGGGCCGACATGCAGTCCAGGCCTTGGACCGTTGCCATGTCGAGGATCTCGAAGTCGGCCAATTCCCGCCTGAGGACGTTGAGAATACATGTGCGGGGCAACAGGTGCTGCTCGATGATCACCAGAACCGGTACGTGAAGCGCTCCGTTGAGCCGTTTTGAGGAGTCCGTTATGTCGTCCATGATTTCCTCGGAATGAAAAGAATTTCTGCGACAGTCCCATCGATGCGTATTGCGCATTTACCGTTGCGGCATTCATCCTGAATGCATCATCACGCGCAGCGCCGACATCAGGATCTCATCCATTGCGGGATAGCCTGGCGCCTCGGTGGAAATTCTTTCCGCTCAAATCATTTGGACGCGCGCCGTGGCGCGGTCGACGCATCCCCTATTTGCAGATATTTCGATACGCCGTTGACGCCGCCGACCCCGACTTGCCGTCGACGACATACGCTTCATCCTCCTTCACAAGATACAGAAACGGCCTCCCTCCAGTCTCTCCGCCCGACGCACTGCTTCCTTTCACGCGCCCGCAAATCGTATCCACGGCGCGCCCGAGCGTGTTCTTTCGCATGGCGCGCTTCATGTCGCTGAATTCGGCCGATCCCGGATCCTCTATCTGCGCTGCAATCGTGACCTTCGCTTTGGTGAGGACAGGATCTGCTATGTCCGCGGCGCGTTCGGGTGTCGGGACGTTGATCCGCGTCCGCGGGGACGCCGCCTTGGCGAGGTCGGCCGGTCGGTGTTTCTTCGATGATGGTCTCCTGCCGGATTTTGCCGGGGTTGCAGAATTCGATTTGACGATCGCAGGAGCTGGCGCTAACGCCGCCGGCAGGGGCTCTGTGGGCGGGGCGACTGCAACCTTGTCGAAACAGGGTCTTGACCCACACCCAAGGAAATACCCTCGGGAAGGCGCAAACCAGCCAAAGCCGACCAGGATTCCTGCCAGCGCTCCGACAACAAGCAGTCCCATCCGATTCCCCTCCTCGGGAGCTCGGCTCGCACTCATAACAAGGACTAATTCCGCGCTGGTGATCCTATCTGTTGCGCAAAAGCGTTAAGCGCTCATTAAGCGCGCGGGTTGGGGCGATAGGACGAACCCCTACGGCGATGTCGGGTTTAGCGTCGGGTTCCGGAAGCATGGCGGATGCGACGAATGATGCGTACACACCCTAGTTCGCCGGGTTGTCCTCGCTGGGATAGACCCCGCGCAGTACCTCCTCGAAATGATCCTTGACCGCGTCGTTGCACAGGCAGGAGCGCTGCCGCAGCTTGTCCGTGTCGCGGATCACGATCGCGCCGCGGCGCGTCTCCAGCACGCCTTCCGCCTTGAAGTTCTGGATCACGCGGCTGGTGTAGCTGCGGCCGACGCCGAGCAGGGTCGAGAGCTGTTCATGGGTGAGCGGCACCATGCCGTTGCCATTGGTGCGCTCCATCGCCGAGATGATCCATTTCGCCGCGCGCTGCTCGATCGAGTGGATCGCATTGCAGGCGGTCGACTGGAAGATCTGCGCCAGCATGCAATCGGCATAGCGCGCGAAGATGTTGCGCACCGAGATCGACTTCAGCTTGGCGGCGTTGAGCTTGCTGATCGGTAGCCGCGCGAACGGGCCGCCGAACTTGACGGCGATGCGGGTATAGGCCGGCAGGAAGCCCTGGCTGACGATGCCGCCGACCGCGCCCTCGCGACCGACCAGGATGGTCTCGATATCGCGGCCGTCCTCATTGGGCACCATGTACGAGACGAGGCTCGGCCCGCACGGGAAATGCACGGTCTGAACATCGTCGCCGGGGCTGTAGAGCAGGTCGTTGGCCTGCGCGTCGACCAACCCCAGATGCGGTGCGATCAACTGGTAATCGGCGTCGTTCAGCCGGCGCAAAAGATTGTTGAATGGCCGGTCACTCGTCCCGGCCAACTCGGTCCGTTTCGCGATCATGGGAAATTCCTGAAAACCCAACGCCGACAATAATCGAAAGGTTCCCGGATTTATGTTCACTAGTGAACAGACGGCGTCGCTCGCGATGTGGTGGTTTCATCTCGGGAACAGCCGGCGTGCTTTCAGGCGCCGGTCGCGGGCCATCCGGCCGGACTGATCCGGTCTTTCATCCATGCTTTGGAGCGTTTTCGAGCGAATTGGATACCGGTTCGCGTGAAGAAAACGCGTCAAGACAACAAGCTCTAGCAACGGAAACTGGCACGCCATGGACTTCACCCCCAATGCCGGCATGCCCGGTGACGTCCTCGTGGTCGAGGACGATCCGATCATCTCGCTCTATTTCGAGGACACCATCCTCGGCTTCGGCGCCCGCACGGTGCGCACCGCGGCGAACGTCGCCCGTGCGCTCGAGTTGATCGCCGAGCGCGCGCCGGATTTCGCGCTGCTCGACGTCGGCCTCGTCAGGGGCGAGAAGACGTTCGCGATCGCCGAGCGGCTGGATGCGCTGAAGGTGCCTTACGCGTTCGTCACGGGCTATGGCGCGGACATCAAGCTGCCGGCATCGCTCGCCGGCAAGCCGCGGCTGACCAAGCCGTGCTCGAGCGAGGCGCTGGAGGCGGCGCTGAGAAACGGCCACTGACGGATTGCCGGGCTTCGGCCTCGCCGCCGGCGCGTTCGTCGTCTACGATCCAAGCTGTTGGATTCGGCGACGCACCGGCATTGGAAAGCCGTCATGGCGATCAGGACATCTGCCGTTGCGCCGGCAGCAGCGCGATCCCTCGGGCTGCTTGGGGTGGTCCTGTCGCTGGCCTCGGCCGTCATCGGTGGTTCCGCGTCCCCAACCATTGCGACGCCCCTCGCGCTCACGAGCCAGCAATCGGCCGCACGTGAGGCGTACGAGAATGCCCTGAAGAGCTTCGAGTCGATCCTGCGCCAGCGACGCGCACAGATCGATTCCAATCAGCCGCTGCCCAATCTGCCGGGCCAGGCCCTCTACCTGGCCCGCGTCGAAATGATGAGCGCATACAAGGATCTCACCGATGCGCTTCCGTCCAGGGTTGGAAGACCCAGCAGATTCCGAATTCCCCCGGCGTATTTTGACGCCGACAATGAGCCGCTGTTCGACGAGTACAGGAAGCTCTTTGACATCATGGAGGCGCCGCCCGCCAGCGCGCAACGATCCGATACGCCATTCACGGACGTGGTCGATCTGGCGGCCGCGATCGCGCGAGCCAAGGGTCTCGATGCCAAGGACGCCGCGGCCGCGGGCCGTATCAGCCTCGGCCTTTTCTTTGCCGAGACCGGCGGCAAGCAAAATGCGGGGAATGCGCGGTCGAACACCTACAAAGGGAGCCTGCAGACCGGTCCGTCCGAAGACCGCAACGGCCGAAGGAAGTGGGCAGCGATCAAGGGATCAATCGCGGCCCTCGATCCTGCACTGAGCGGTCGTGACGACAAAGAAGAGGCGCGGGCCGGCAACCTTGATCACAGGTTCAATCACTGGACCGCCGTGCGGGACGCCCTGATGAACGCACACGCGGATATTTTCCCGGAGATCCCCGCGATTTTGAAAACCCTGCCGGATCCGATCGATCAAATGAAGCTGTTTGAGCTGATCCAGATCATTCCGACGCCGACCAGGGCCGCACTCAGGTCGGGCAACCTCGTCGGTTACAGAATTTCCGATGCCAGGATCATGCGATACTTGCGCAACAACAGCATCTTCGCTTTCGGCCGGGCCGACCGGGCAAGAACATCTGCGACCTTCCGCGAGATCCTCGATGCGATGTGGCTGTTCGACGCCAAGTTCGAGCAGGCGCTTGCCAGGTTCAAGGAGATCAAGGCGGGCAAACCGGGCTGATCGGTTGCGGAGAGACCCCAGCCCTCCCCGCAAGCGCAGGGCTATCGCATATGCCCCTTGGCGACCGGGCAAGTGCTTGGCCTCGTGGTTCGAGACGCGCCGCAAGCGGCGCTCCTCACCATGAGGGTCTACTATTGTGCCGCAAAACAAGACCTCATCCTGAGGAGCCCGCCGAAGGCGGGCGTCTCGAAGGATGGCCACGAGGGCACCGCCACGAAATGCGATAGCCCTGCCCGCAAGCGGGAGAGGGAGCGCAGTTCGTTCGCGGCGTTATCTCAACCCAATCGCGTCGCGCGCTAGACTGGCTTCGGATCGAGCGTGATCGCCCACAGCTCGGCGTCGACGCGGTCGCGCAGGCTCACCGTCATCTGCCCGCTCTTGCCGTCGATCTTGACGTGGCCGAAGAACTGCATGCCGGCCGACGGCGGCAGGTTCTGGTTGGCCTCGCCCGGCGCCTTGATGAACTTCACCTCGGGGCCGAAGGTGTTGTCGAGCTCGTTCGGACCGAACGTGCCGGCATGCAGCGGGCCGGAGACGAATTCCCAGAACGGATCGAACTCCTGGAACTGGGCCTTGTTCGGGTTGTAGTAGTGCGCTGCGGCGTAATGCACGTCGGCGGTCAGCCACACCGTGTTGACGATACCCGCGGTCTTGATGAAGCGCAGGATATCGGCGATCTCGAGCTCGCGGCCGCGCGCCGGACCGTCGCCCTGCGCAAAGGCTTCCGAGCCCTTCTTGTTGGCGGCATCGTCATAGACGATCAGCGAAAGCGGCATGTCGGAGGCGATCACCTTCCAGGTGGCGCGCGAGTTGAGCAGCGCGCGCTTCAGCCAGGCCATCTGGTCCGGGCCGATGAAATAGGCGTCGGGGCCGTACTGCTCCTGCAGGTTCGGGCCGTTGGGGCCGCGATAGCTGCGCTCGTCGAGCATGAAGACGTCGAGATGCGGACCGTAGCTCAGCGTGCGATAGACGCGGCCCGGCTCGACGATGCTCTCGCGCATCGGATACATCTCGTGGAAGGCCTTGGCCGCGCGCGCCGCGAGCACGGTGATGTCGCGCTCCTTGTAGGCCGCCGGCAGTTGCTTCGACAGCGACCAGTTGTTGGTCACCTCGTGATCGTCCCACTGCACGAAGATCGGCACCTCGGCATTGAAGGCGCGGACGTTGTTGTCGAGGAAGTTATATTTGTGGGCGGCCCGGTATTCGTCGAGCGTCTCGGCGACCTTGGCCTTCTCGGGAATCGTGACGTTCTTCCAGATCTTGCCGTCGGGAAGCTTCACCTCGGAGGGGATCACGCCGTCGGCGTAGATCGTGTCGCCGGAGTGCAGAAGGAAATCCGGAGCGTGCTTCTTCATCGCGGCGAACGTGATCATGCCGCCGTCGTCGGGATTAATGCCCCAGCCCTGGCCGGCGACGTCGCCGCCCCACACGAACGAGACGTCGCGGCGATCGCTCGGCGCGGTGCGGAAGCGGCCGACCACCGGCTCGCCGACGATGTCGATATGGGCAAGGTCGCGGAAGCGGACGCGGTAGAAGATGTCCTGGCCGGAGGGCAGGTTCTCCAGCAGCATCTTGGCGGTGAAGTCGCCCTCGGGCAGCGCCGTGATCGGCGGCAGCGTATGGGCGTCCTTGAACGATTCGGTGGTCGCGACCTCGACCATCATCTGCGACGGCCGGTCGGCCCGCGCCCACACCACGCCGCCGTCGACGCCGACATCGCCGGACTGCACGCCATGGGTGATCACGGGGCGGTCGACGGCCCGCGACAGATAGGGCATCGCGATCACGCCGGCGCCGGCCGCAGCCGCCGTGGAGAGAAAGCGTCGGCGGGTGAGTTTTCGCGAGAACCGGAACGTCATGGGGAGCCTCCTCAGGTCACAGCGACAATGCGCCGCAGGCGCGCCAAGACCTAGAAAAATTCCATGACGGAGAGATTACAGGGACGAGGAAGTGTGGAGAGGAATCAGAGGCAACGCTCCGTAAGGTGAGCACGCCTGTCAGGCTCCCTCTCCCGCCTGCAAGCGGGGGAGGGTGGGGTGGGGGTTCTCTCCACGAATCGTACCGTGGAGAGAGCCCCCACTCGCATTGCATCTGCGATGCAATGCGGCCTCCCCCGCAAGCGGGACGGGCGAAGGGAGTGCGCGGATAAAGGGAGCTTGCGTATAAGAAAACCTACGCCGTGCCCGCTGCCCTGAACTGCGTGGCAGTCCGTTGCAAATTTTGCGGCATGCTGAACAACAGCGCCTTGCGGTCGGCGACAGCGTTATGAAGCTGCTCGAGTGCGATGTTGAACGCGGTCAGCGTGCCTTCCTCGATTGCGCCGTGCTCGAAACAGTCCAGCGTGTGGCGCAGGATGTCGTCGGCCTCCGCCTGCATCTGGTCGAGTTCCTCGATTGAATCGCTTTGCCGTGCGGCCTTCAACATCTCCAGCAAGCGTTCGCGCTGCGAAGTATTGGTGTTGCGCTCGTCCTGCTTGAGATAGCCGGCGAACCACGCACCGGCCGAGCCCATCGCCGAGAACGCCATCAGGCTCCACCAGATGTAGTCGCTGTAGCGGTCGAGGAAGGTTTTTTCCTCGCCGTCGACAAAGGCGGCGGCGCCCGGATGCACCGGAATGGTGGCATCCTTGTCGGTGTCCGGCGTCTCGATCTTGGCGGCGAGCGGGAAATCGGTCTTGAGCGACTGCCGGATCGCGAACAATTGCCGCGTGAATGCCGCGACCGTCGAGTCCGACAGGCCCTTCCGCGCAACGATGTGGTGCGAGAAGCTGATCGTCTTCACCTCATCGTCGGGCCGGTCGGCGGAGCCGAGCGAGCCGGCGGGGATTTCCGCGGCCTCATAGGCCGGATGGTTTTGCGCGATTGCCTCCGAGGCGTCGATCGCAAGGAAGCTCGGCTCGCCGCCGTCGCGGACCGATGCCGTGATCGCATCGATCGTGATCTTGCTGTTGGCCGGACCGACGGCGAGATAGGCGTCGGCCTTCAGGTTCTTGATCGCTTCCGCCGCCTCATTGGCCGGGAATTGCACGATTTCGACCTTCATCGGGTCGACGCCGTATTGCGTCAGGATCAGCTTCAGCAAATTGACATTGGCCGGGGTGCGGCCGACGACGCCGATCTTGCGGCCGGCAAGCTGCGCGATCTTGGTGATCCGCGCGGATTTCCGAACCTTGCCCTTGGCGGGCGGAACCCACATCACCACGACATTCTTGCGCAGGGTCGCGACCGCCTGGGCATTCTTCGGCACTTCGAGATCGCCGCGGATGATGGCGAGATCGGCCTTGCCGTCGGCCAGCGTCTGCGCGCTGGCGGTGGCGCCCTCGGTCTGCACCGGCCTCAGCTTGACCTGGGTTTGCTGCTGGTTGTTGAAGGCCTGCGCCAGCGCCTGCACGACCTTGAGGTCATCGCTGTTGGCGGGACCGACCGCGATCCGCAGCGTCACCGGACGCACGGCGAAATAATAGCCCGCCAGCAACGTGCCGATGATGGCCAGCGCGCCCGCGATCAAAACGAACATCAGCCGCCGCTTTGCCGAACGCAGCGGCTTGGGCGACATGCTGGCGGAGCCGTCTGTCATCGATCTCGCAAACAATCGTCGGGGCTCAATCTCGCAAAACTACCAACGCGCATACATCCCCTATGTGTAGCAAATTACTGAATGGACAGATGTTACAACTCCGTCATGGTTACCAGCGGCGATAGGACGCGATTTCGGCCTTAATTTGGGCGTGGATCCCATCCCGGAAGCCGGTTGTTAGGCTAAAGTCGGCGTTAAACGGGAGGTTACCATGGTCGAACGGCTGTCAGTGGAGGCAAGGAAGGCCGCCCTTTGGGAACTGGCCGGCTGGTCGGAAACGTCCGGCCGCGAGGCGATCGCCAAGACTTTCGTGTTCAAGGACTTCAACGAGGCCTTCGGGTTCATGGCCCGCGCCGCCCTGGTCGCCGAGAAGAGCGACCATCACCCCGAGTGGAAAAACGTCTACAAGACGGTCGAGGTGGTGCTGTCGACCCACGATGTCGGCGGGGTGACCAAGCGCGACATCGACCTCGCCAAGGCCATGAACGCGATCGCAAGGCAGCTTGGGGTCAGTTGAGCCCGGCGCGCGCAACCTTGCGCGGGTCCGCCGATATCCCCAGATTCGCATCGTCCGCCGCCGAACTGGCGCGGCGTCGAGGAACCTTGCGATGACATCGAGCGAACACGGTGTGGGATTTGGGCCTGCCGATCGGCTGGCACAGGACCCCGAAAGCGTGCGCCGCCGTTTCTGGATCAAGTTCAAGAAGGTGGTGGCGAGCCTGCCCTTCGCGGAGGACCTGTTGGCTGCCTATTACTGCGCGTTCGACCGGCAGACGCCGCGCCATGTGCAGGCGGCGCTGCTCGGGGCGATCGCCTATTTCATCCTGCCGTTCGATTTCGTGCCCGACATGCTGCCGATCCTCGGCTTCACCGATGACGCCGCAGTGCTCGCAACAGCGCTCCGCATTGTGGCAAGCCACATCACGCCGGAGCATCGCGATGCCGCCCGCGCCGCGCTGAAGCGCGGTGTGCCGGAGGGCGCGGAAAGTAGCCCGGATGAAGCGTAGCGTAATCCGTGGTCTTTCTCGCCGATCGATCGAGCGGGTTTCGCTGCGCCCGATCCGGGTCCGAGGAGTCTAGCGTTTCTCGCCGGCGCGCAGTTGGGCACGAGAGTTGTTTTCCGCTTCCCACGCCCGGAACTGCTTGAACAGCACCTCCTTGTCGGCGTCGCTCTGCAAGCGCGTCGCCGCCGGGCTCTGCTTCAGGAATTCATCGAAACGGGTGCGCGTGGCAGCTTCGACGCCGTGGCGGTCCAGCCATTGCTGGGCTACCGGCAGGCGTTGCCAGCCCGGCAGTGGCGCCGACAGCGAGACCTCCCGCCACTTCGGATGGAACGGCGGATTCTGGAACGTCGGAAATTTTGTGAAGAACGCATCCACGAAATTGGCCAGCTTGTTGTAGCGCTCCGTCTTCGGTGCCCAGTTATAGGCCGCAAGCACGGCAGGAACGGCGATCGTGTCAACGCGCTCCTCGCCCGAAATCAGGTTGGGATAGTCCTTGGCCGACAGGCTCGCCGGCAGATAGTCGTCCTGCAACGGTTTCTCGTAGTTGACCGGCACCAGGTGGAACCGGTCGTCCTTGAAGCCGCTCACAGACTTGTAAGGCTTGCCGCCACAGACGATCACCGCGTCGATTTCGCCGGTCTTCAGTTTCTCCAAGGCGATGCGCTGCTCGATATAGACGACCTTCGGCTTCATTCCGAGCCGCTCGAACACGGTCAGTGCGGTGACGAAGGTGCCGCCATTGGGAAGGTCGACGCTGATCGTCTTGCCCTCAAGCTCCCTGAGATTACGGATCGATTTCGACGCGATCACGTGCATCTCTTCGTTATAGAGCTTGGTCACGTAGGTGAACTGCTTCTTGATGTCTTTCGCGATGCCCTTCCGCTCGAGATAGTCGAGCGTGTCAGATCGAACGATGCCGAGATCGACGCCCTGCAGAAACAGGATGTCGGCGACGCTCTGCACCGAGCCGCGCCCGACGATCGGCAGGATGCGCAACTTATTGCCATCGTCGAGCACGGAGGCGAGATCGGCGCCGAACTGAACATAGGTGCCGCCGATCGTACCCGAGATCAGCGTGACCGTGTTGGCGTTGAGGCTCTGCTTGGTGCTTACGGAGCCGAACTGAAAGATCGCCTTCAGGCTGTCGCTGACCTTGGCCGGGTCGAATTCGGTCTGCTCGGCCCGTGCCGCCAGGCCGCAAATCATCATGCCTGTGCATAGTACCAATCCAAACAAGCGTCGCATGTGTCCCTCGAGATGAGCTTAGTTCTGCATTTGCGCGAGGCGCTGCTGCGCGGACTGCGAGCCGAGTTCGGCGGCCTTGCGATACCAGAGGCGCGCGGTCTCCGGATCGGGCGTGATGCTCCGCTTGTCCAAAGTCCCCAGCACGTCGGGGTCGTAGGTGCGCGCCAGCAACAGCGCCGCGTCCGCGTCCTGCGCATCCGCGGCCCGCTCGAGCAGGAGTCGCGCCGATACGATGTCGCCGATCGCAAGCAGGCTGTTGGCGCGCTTCAGAAGCGCCGCGACCGCATCCGGATCGAGGCGTCTTGCCTGTGGCGCCGCCGGTAATGGCTCGACCGGCGCAGCAGCGGGTACTTCGACCGCGACGATTTGGCTCTGAATCGCTTCCTGATAGGCGGCCGCGATCTCAGCGCGCGACGGCTGGCTCGCGATGGCGGGTGATGCTGGCGTTGCCACGGCGCGAACAGCCTCAGCAAGGTCCGCCCGGACCCCGACTGGCGAAACGCCGACCAATAAGGCCTTGGCGCTCAGGATCGTGTCGCGCGTGACGCCGGCGGACAACAGCGCGAAGACCGCCGCCGCGACAGCCGCGACGGCCGAAGCTGTCAGCAGGCCGATGCGAAGGCGCGAACGCGGAATCGTCGTGCGCCTTTCCCAATCCGCGTCGTACTCGTCAATTTGGCTTGAGAGAAAGAGCGGAGCTGGTTCGTCCGCGCCGAAGTCGATGCCTGCCCGATGCGATCGTCGGTAGCGATAATGCGCAAATCCGGGATCGTTGATATCTGCGTTGACTGCGCCGTGCGGCGGATCGTTGCCGTGAACGTGTCCTGAATTCCCCACCATGATGACGCTTCCCCGTTACTATGACGCAACAATCGGGCATCTCTGGTGTCTGGTTGTTATTCTTATTGGGGTACCTGAGCGCCCGTTACGGGTCCTTAATCGCCTTGCGATTGGGCCCAAAAAGCGGCCTCGGTCGCTGCGAATCGGGAGAAATTTGGGTTTGATTGCGGCAGCGCGCGCCAATTCAGAGAAAGTTCACAAGGTTTGCTCGCGTTGCGCGCGCAGCGCTGAAGCGCGGAGTGCCGACTGAGGAGTGAGGTCTGCGTTCTCCTCCCCCTGAAAGGGGGAAGGTCGGGATGGGGGTCAGCCGCAGACGCCGCTGTAAGTGGAGAGAGCAGATCCCCACCCGCTTTGCTCTGCGAGCAAAGCGACCTCCCCTTTTCAAGGGGAGGTTGGAGCATCCGTAGCCCGGATGCAGCGAAGCGTAATCCGGGGCTGCTCTAACCGCGGATGGCCTGGTCCCGGATTTCGCTGCGCTCCATCCGGGCTACGCATTCTCTTCCTCAGCTTCCCGGGTGCAGGATCACCTTGCCCATCGCCTTGCGGCCGGCGAGCACCTTCAAGGCTTCCGCGGTCTGCGACAGCGGGAAGGTACGGTCGACATGTGAGGAGATCTTGCCTTCCGCGGTCCACTGCACGAGCTTCTCGAGGTTCTTGCGGTTCTTGTCCGGGTTCTGCCGCGCCCAGGCGCCCCAGAACACGCCGCGGATATCGCAGCCCTTCAGCAGTGCGAGGTTGAGCGGGATCTTCGGAATCTCGCCGGCGGCAAAGCCGATCACCAGGAAGCGGCCTTCCCACGCGGTCGAACGCAGCGCAGCCTCGGCGTAGGCGCCGCCGACCGGATCGAACACGATGTCGGCGCCCTTGCCGTCGGTCAGCTTGCGCAGGCCTTCCTTGAGATCTTCCTTCGCATAGTTCAGCGTCAGCTCGGCGCCGTGTTGCTTGGCGAATGCCAGCTTCTCGTCCGACGAGGCGCAGGCAATCACCTTCAGGCCCATCAGTTTGCCGAGCTCGCACGCGGCAAGGCCGGTGCCACCGGCGGCCCCTAACACCGCGAGCGTCTCGCCCGGCTTCGGGCTTGCGCGATCTTCCAGCGCATGCAGCGCGGTGCCGTAGATGATGATGATGCCGGCGGCGCGGTCGTAATCGAGATTGTCGGGAATCTTCACGATCGAATTCGCCGGCAGCGCGATCTTGTCGCGCGCGCCGTTGTGGCCGCAGGAAGCGACGACGCGATCGCCGACCTTCAGGTCAGTGACGCCTGCGCCGACACTTTCGATCACGCCGGCAACTTCGGCGGCCGGCGAGAACGGGAACGGCGGCTTGATCTGGTACTTGCCCTGGATCATCAGGATGTCGAAGAAATTCAGCGCCGCCGCCTTGATCGCGATCACGGCTTCGCCGGGAGCCGCCACCGGATCGGGCACGTCAGCCAGCACGAGATCGTCGGGTTGACAGTATTGCGAGCAGAGGATGGCTTTCATGGACACACCTGAGTTTCGGACGCAGAAAGAGCTGCAAGATCTTGGACTACAAGCTTCATGCCGGATTTGCGGCGGAGCGACAATACAGTGCGGAGGGATCAAACTATGTTTGAAAAAGGCCTGCTAGCGAAAAAGCGCATCCTGATCACCGGCGGCGGCTCCGGCCTCGGCGCGGCGATGGGCCGCCGCTTTGCCGAACTCGGCGCCGAACTGATCATCTGCGGGCGGCGCGAGGGGCTGCTGGAGGAAACCGCAGCAAAATTCCGCAGCGAACTCGGCGCCAAGGTTTCCACCGCGCGCTGCGATATCCGCGACGGCGCAGCGGTCGAAGCGATGATGGATCAGGTCTGGCAGGACGCGCCGATCGACGTTCTCGTCAACAATGCTGCCGCAACCTTTATTGCGCAGAGCGAACATTTGTCATTCCGCGCGGCGGACGCGATCCTCGCGCCGACACTGCATGGCACGATGTATTGCACGCTCGCCGCCGGCCGCCGCTGGATCGACGGCAAGCACAAGGGCGTGGTGCTCTCGATCCTGTCGACCTCGACCATCACCGGCCGCGCATTCACGGTGCCGTCCTCGATGGCCAAGACCGCGGTGCTGGCGATGACCAAGAGCCTTGCGGTGGAGTGGGGCCCGAAGGGCATCCGCACCGTCGCGATCGCGCCCGGCGCGTTTCCGACCGCAGGTGCGACCGGACAGTTGCGTCCCGAAGGGCGCGGCGAGAGCTGGGCGCATCGCAATCCGCTCGGCCGCGCCGGCGAGCATGCGGAGCTCGCCAATCTCGCGACCTTCCTGATCTCGGATCAGGCCGGCTACATCAACGGCGAGATGGTGGTGCAGGATGGCGGCTCGCACTTGCGCAGTTCCGGTGCCGAGGACCTGCTGCAATGGACCGATGCGCAGTGGGAGAACCAGCGCGCTGCGCGCGCCAAGTGATAGGCCAAGTGATAACAAGTCGCGACATGCGCACCACCAAGTCACGATAGTGAGCGGCGTTCGTCTTTCGGCCTAACTGCCTTCCCAAAAAAGCGTTTCCCGGTTATCCATCCGAGCCGGCGGAGGGGAATCGCCGGGCCATCTTGCAGTCACAATGATGGGGGAACCAGTTGGCCGTGCGGCAGATTCTGACATCACTGGTTGCCTGTATCCTGTGCGGGTTCATCACCCTCGCGCCGGGGCAGGCTGCGCCCAAGAAGGATACCGCGAAGGAAGCAGCCAAGCCGGCGCCTTCGGCCGCGGCGGCTGCGGCCGGCGGCGCGGAGCCGACGCTGATCGGCCAATTCGGCACCTGGGGCGCGTACACGGCGTCGCCCAACGGCAAGAAGGTGTGCTTTGCGCTCGCCAAGCCGGCCTCGTCGAAGACCAATCCGGCGAACCGGCCGCGCGATCCGGCCTATGCCTTCATCTCCACCCGTCCGGCGGAGAAGGTCGTCAACGAAGTCTCGATCATGATCGGCTACACCGTGAAGCCGGGCTCCGAATCGACGGTTCAGGTCGGCGGCGGGACCTATGCGATGTACACGCAGGGCGACGGCCTCTGGATCAAGAATGCGGCCGAAGAGGAGCGGATGGTGGAATCCATGCGCAAATCGGCCGAACTGACGGTAAAAGCCGTCTCGGCCAAGGGCACCGAGACAACAGACACCTTCTCGCTAAAGGGCCTGGCGCAGGCGCTCGACCGGCTCGGGCAGGACTGCCGGCGCTAGAGAACCGGCTTAAGGCCTGAAATCGAAGTATTTGGTGGCTTTCCAGCACCGGCTGGAAGGCCTATTTGAGGTTTCATGACCGACACCGTGACCACCCATGCCGTTTCCGGCGCCAGCGCGCTGGTCGAGAAGGTTCCGCTCGAGACCTATGTGCCGCCGGCCAGGCCGTCGCTGATCGGGCTGTCGCGCGCCGAGATCGCCGATCGCCTGGGCGAGATCGGGGTGCAGGCCGGCCAGCGCAAGATGCGCACCCAGCAGCTCTGGAACTGGATGTATTTCCGCGGCGCCAAGAGCTTTGCCGAGATGACCAACGTCTCGAAGGACATGCGCGCCGAGCTCGAGAAGCATTTTACCGTCGACCGTCCCGAAGTGGTCGCCGAGCAGATCTCCAATGACGGCACCCGCAAATGGTTGCTGCGGCTGCCGAGCGGCGACAAGGTCGAGCGGCCGCACGAGGTCGAGTGCGTCTACATCCCCGAGACCGATCGCGGCACGCTGTGCGTTTCCTCGCAGGTCGGCTGCACGCTGAACTGCGCGTTCTGCCACACCGGCACGCAGCGGCTGGTGCGCAACCTCACCGCCGGCGAGATCGTCGGCCAGGTGATGGTGGCGCGCGACCGGCTGAATGACTGGGCCGACCGCGAGGACGGCACGCGCCGCGTCACCAACATCGTGATGATGGGGATGGGCGAGCCGCTCTACAATTTCGACGCGGTGCGCGATGCGCTCCTGATCGTCGCCGACAATGAGGGCATCGGCATTTCCCGCCGCCGCATCACGCTGTCGACCTCGGGCGTGGTGCCGAACATCCAGCGCACCGGCGACGAGATCGGCGTGATGCTTGCGATCTCGCTGCATGCGGTGCGCGACGAGCTGCGCAACGAGCTGGTGCCGTTGAACCGCAAATATCCGATCAAGGAGTTGCTGCAGGCTTGCCGCGATTATCCCGGCGCTTCCAACGCGCGGCGCATCACGTTCGAATATGTGATGCTCAAGGGCGTCAACGATTCGCTCGATGACGCAAAACTCCTGGTGAAGCTGCTGAAGGGCATTCCGGCGAAGATCAATTTGATCCCGTTCAATCCGTGGCCGGGCACTGCCTATGAATGCTCGGACTGGGAGCAGATCGAAAAGTTCTCCGAATATATCTTCAACGCCGGCTATTCCTCGCCGGTGCGCACCCCGCGCGGCCGCGACATCCTCGCCGCCTGCGGCCAGCTCAAGTCGGAGACCGAAAAGCTCTCCGCCCGCGAGCGCCAGGCGCTGCGCGCGATGGCGATGACGGACTAATTAGATGGCCTTGATCGGCCGCCTGTTCGTCGTCGCGTTCGGCTTCCTGATGGCCTGCTTCGTGGCAGGGATCATCGTGGTCGTCGCGGTGCTGTATCCCGAGATCAGCGATTTCGGCGGGCAGATCGACCAGAGCGCCGTCAACGTCGTGCTCGGCTTCGGTTTCATCTTCATATCAGGCTTCGCATTGTTGCCGGCGCTGATCGTGGTGCTGATCACCGAGGCGTTCTTCATCCGGAGCGTGCTGGCCTATGCCGTCGGCGGCGCCATCGTCGGCGCGGCCTGCTATCTCGGCCTGGTTCCGTTCGATCCCGATATGATGCAATTCCACGGCATCGTGCGCCGGCACATGGAGATCATGACCGGCGCCGGCATCGTCGCGGGCCTGGTCTACTGGCTGATCGCCGGCCGCACCGCCGGCGCCTGGCGCGAGCCGCCGCGACCGTTGCCGCCGCCCCCGCCCTTGCCGTCGCAATCGCGGCCGCAGGCACCGCCGTCATCCTGAGGAGCCGTGCGCAGCACGGCGTCTCGAAGGATGGGCCGGAGCAAGATCGCATCCTTCGAGGCTCGCAAGAGCTCGCACCTCCAGCGACAAAGGCGAAGCCTTTGCGTGGGGATGACGTCACTTCCCATGCCCCGCAGCCTCGGCTAAACCGCGCGCCATGAACCGGACCGGACTTTTCATCGCGCTGGCACTGGCGCTCATCGTCGGCATCCTGTTCGGGATCTATCCCGAGCTCGACCTGAAGCTCGCGGCCATGTTCTACGATGCCGCGCAAAAAACCTTCCCGCTGAAGCTCGACGCGGTGGCGTCGTTTGCGCGCGATGCGGCGATGTGGATCGCCTGGGCGCTGGTGCTGCCGGCGATCGGGACCATCGTCTGGAAATTCATCCGGCCCGACCGGCCGATGCTGATGTCCGGCCGCGCCGCGGTGTTCCTGCTCACCACGATGCTGCTCTCGGCCGGCGTGCTCACCAATTTCACCTTCAAGAACTATTGGGGCCGGCCGCGGCCGGTGTTCGTGACGCAGTTCGGCGGCGATTTGCAATTCATGCCGTGGTGGGACCCGCGCGGCGGCTGCCCGCGCAACTGCTCGTTCTTCTCCGGCGAGGGCGCCACCGCGTTCTGGACCTATGCACCGGCGGCGCTGACGCCGCCCGCGTGGCGGCCGCTGGCCTTTGCCGGGGCCACCGTGTTCGGCATCGTCACCAGCGGGCTGCGAATGGCCTTCGGCGGCCATTTCTTCACGGACGTGGCGATAGCGGGCCTGGTGTCGTTCTTCACGGTCTGGCTGTTCTACGCGCTGATCTACCGCTGGGCAGCGACCCGGCTGACCGACCCCCAGGTCGATGCCGCGCTGACGCGGCTCGCAATGCCCGGCTACCGGCTGATGCAGCGCTGGCGCCGCGGCGGCCAGGCACAGCCGAGCCAGCCCGAGGCGTGATTAAAGGCGTGCCCAGGCTCCGGAAATTTGATATTCGGCCTGCCTAATCACCACCGATTTCGACCGATTGGACCGTCCCATGAGTACGATTCTGAAAAGCCTGCCCACCGGCGAAAAAGTCGGCATCGCATTCTCGGGCGGCCTCGACACCTCAGCGGCGCTGCTCTGGATGAAGCTGAAGGGCGCCAAGGTCTTCGCCTATACCGCCAATCTCGGCCAGCCCGACGAGGCCGACTACGACGCGATCCCGCGCAAGGCGATGGATTTTGGCGCCGAGAAGGCCCGCCTGGTCGATTGCCGCACCCAGCTGGTCCATGAAGGCATCGCCGCGATCCAGTCCGGCGCGTTCCACATCTCGACCGGCGGCATCACCTATTTCAACACCACGCCGCTCGGCCGCGCGGTGACCGGCACGATGCTGGTCGCGGCGATGCAGGAGGACGGCGTCAACATCTGGGGCGACGGCTCGACCTTCAAGGGCAACGACATCGAGCGCTTCTATCGCTATGGCCTGCTGACCAACCCGAGCCTGCGCATTTACAAACCCTGGCTCGACCAGCAGTTCATCGACGAGCTCGGCGGCCGCGCCGAGATGTCGGCGTTCATGACCGCGCAAGGCTTCGCCTACAAGATGAGCGCGGAGAAGGCCTATTCGACCGACAGCAATCTGCTCGGCGCGACGCATGAGGCCAAGGATCTCGAGAGCCTTGCGAGCGGCATCACCATCGTCAATCCGATCATGGGCGTGCCGTTCTGGCGCGCCGACTGCGACGTCAAGGCCGAGAAGGTCGTGGTGCGGTTCGAGGAAGGCCAGCCGGTCGCACTGAACGGCAAGACGTTTGCCGATCCGGTTGCGCTGTTCCTCGAAGCCAATGCGATCGGCGGCCGCCACGGCCTCGGCATGAGCGACCAGATCGAGAACCGGATCATCGAGGCCAAGAGCCGCGGCATCTACGAGGCGCCGGGCATGGCTCTGCTGCACATCGCCTATGAGCGTCTCGTCACCGGCATTCATAACGAGGATACGATCGAGCAGTACCGCATCAGCGGCATGCGGCTCGGCCGCCTGCTGTATCAGGGGCGCTGGTTCGATTCGCAGGCCTTGATGCTGCGCGAGACCGCGCAGCGCTGGGTGGCGCGCGCCGTCACCGGCGAGGTGACGCTCGAGCTGCGCCGCGGCAACGACTACTCCATCCTCAACACCGAGAGCCCGAACCTGACCTATGCGCCGGAGCGGCTCAGCATGGAGAAGGTCGAGGACGCCGCCTTCACGCCGGCCGACCGCATCGGCCAGCTGACGATGCGCAACCTCGATATCGCCGACACCCGCGCCAAGCTCGGCCTCTACAACAAGACCGGCCTCATCTCGAGCGGCGAAGGCTCGCAGATCTTCCAGCTCGAGAACGACAAGGACTGAGGCGGCGGGCGAACGCGCCACAAACTCAGTGTCGTCCCGGGCAAGCGCAGCGCGACCCGGGACCCATAACCACGACCTTCAATTGTGGCGCAACGCTGGGGCCACAGCGCGCTTCGACAACGTTACCCTGTGGTAATGGGTCCCGGCCTTCGCCGGGACGACGTGGGAGAGAGTTCGCCTACCTCACCCTCAGCGCATCAAGCAGCGAGCGGAACGCGCGAGCGTAATCGGTGCCGGTCTTGCCGATATCCGGCCCCGCGGAGACCGCGACCGCGGCTTCCGTCACCGCGCCGAGCAGCAGCCGTGCTAACGGCTCGATCGGTTGCCTGGCGATCACACCGGCGTCCATCGCAGCAGCCAGCGCGCGTGGAAACTTGCCGCCGAAATGTTTGGCGTCGATCTCGCGCCAGCGTTCCCAGCCGAGCACGGCCGGACCATCGCGCAAGATGATCTGGCCGGTCGGGCCTTTCGAGCACGCCGCGAAATAGCCCTGCGTGCCCGCTGCCATCGCCGCCAGCGGATCGTTCTCGGCGCGCGAGATGCGGTCGAGATCGGCGACGAGGTCGATTGACACCTGCTCGAACACGGCCTCGAACACCGCCTCCTTGGTCGCGAAGTGATGATAGACCGCGCCCTTGGCGACGCGCGCTCCAGCGGCGATGTCGTCCATCGTCGCAGCGGCAAAGCCGCGCTCGCCAAAAATGCGCCGCGCCGCCTTGACGATGGCGGCTCTGGTTTTCTCGCGCCGCTCGGCCTGGGTTGCCATGGCGCATCTCTATCCCAGTTCCAGGCGCAAGCCAATTGACTTACCGACTGCCAGTCGATAAATACCGACTATCAGTCGGTAACTGGAGAGTGCCCATGCCCTCGCTTAGGACGTTGCAAGCCTTCGCTGACACGGTGGAATCCAACGACCATGTCGGCGCGATCAGGAACTTCTATTCAGACGATGCCCGCACCCAGGAGAATGACGGCCAGTGGCGGGTCGGCCGCGAGGCACTGGCAGCGCGCGAGGCGGCGGTGCTGGCCGCGGTCGCCGGCGTCAAGACCACGCGGCTCGGGCCGCTCCTGCTCGACGGCGATCATTCGGCGATCTGCTGGCGCTTCGAATTCACCGGCAAGGACGGCAAGGTTCGCAGCATGGAGGAGGTCGCCTGGCAGACCTGGCGCGGCGAGGAGCTGGTCGAGGAGCGCTTCTTCTACGATCCGCAGCAGATGGCGCGCTGAAATCACGCCGGCCTTGCGGCAATACGCCCCGGCGCGCCTCATTGCGCCGTCATCCGCCGCCACTAGCCTCCGCTCCGATGCGCATGATGCGCATGGGCGGAGCATCGATCATGATCAAGCAAGTTGCCGGTATGGCCGTCACGCTGGCGTTGTCGGCAGCGCCGGCGTTCGCCCAGACGATCTATCCGATCGATCGCGCCGATATCCTCGTCGGCGCCAAATTCGACTTCAAGGTCGAGCTTCCGGGGTTGGTCGATCAAGCAAAGCTCAAGGTCACGCTGAACGGCGCGGACTATGCCGCGGTGTTCGGCCAGGGCGGCACATTCACCGCGCGCGAGGCCGGCCGGGAGCAGTCGGCGCTGTTGCTGCGCGATGTCTCGCTCGCCAAGCCCGGGCAGGTCGCCGTCGAAGTCAGCGACGGCACGCAGAGCCGCAAGGTGACCTGGACCGTCTATGACACCGGGGCACGCAAGGCCAGGAACGTGATCCTGTTCATTGGCGACGGGATGTCGCCTGCGCATCGCACCGCCGCGCGAATCCTTTCCAAGGGAATTGCGGAGGGTAAAAGCCGCGGCAAGCTCGCGATCGACGACATGCCGCATATGGCGTTGGTCGCGACCGCGGGCTCGGACTCGATCATCACCGATTCGGCGAACGCCGCGAGCGCCTACGCCACCGGCCACAAGGCCGCGGTCAATGCGCTCGGCGTCTACGCCGATCGCACGCCCGATCCGCTCGACGATCCGAGGGTCGAGACCATCGCGAGCCTCGCCAAGCGCCGGGCGGACCTCGCCGTCGGCATCGTCACCAACACCGAGGTCGAGGATGCGACGCCGGCTGCGATGGTTGCGCATACCCGCCGCCGCGCCGCCTATGACGCGATCGTCGCGCAATATTTCGACGCGAAGCCCGACGTGCTGATGGGCGGCGGTTCCGCGAACTTCCTGCCGCAATCCACGTCCGGGTCGAAACGCAAGGACGATATCGACTATCTGGCGCGCTTCCGCGACGCCGGCTACCCGGTCGCGACCACCGCAAGCGAGCTCGCCGCGCTCGCGGCCAATCCGGACACCCGCCAACTGCTCGGCCTGTTCGCCGCCGGCAACATGGACGGTGCGCTCGACCGCAAGTTCCTGAGGGGCGGCGGCGTCAGGAAATTCCCCGAGCAGCCGGACCTGACCGAGCAGGTCCAGGCCGCGCTCACGGTGCTGTCGAAACACGAGGCCGGTTTCTTCCTGATGGTCGAGTCCGGCCTGATCGACAAATACGCCCATCTGCTCGACATGGAGCGCGCGGTCTACGACACCATCATGCTCGACAATGCGGTGCGGCTCGCCAAGGACTGGACGAAAGCGCGCAGCGGCGACACGCTGATCCTGGTCGTGGCCGACCACAACCATCCGAACAGCCTGGTCGGTACCATCAATGACGACATGGCGGCGACACCCAACGTGCCGCTGCGCGAGCGCGTCGGCGTCTACGAGAAGGCCGGCTTTCCGAATTATCCGGCGCCGGACGCCGAGGGTTATCCATCACGCGTCGATGTCAGCCGGCGGCTTGCGATCTTCTCCGCCAGCCTGCCGGATCACTACGAGACGTTCCGCCCGAAACTCGACGATCCGAACGAGCCGACGGTGAAGGGCGACCAGCCCGACACGTTCAAGGCCAATGACAAGTACAAGGATGTCCCCGGCGTCGTGCTGCGCTTCGGCAATCTGCCGGCGATGATCGGCGCCAGCGTGCATTCCGGCGAGGACGTCATCCTCACCGCGACCGGCCCGGGCAGCGAGCGCGTCCACGGCTCAATGGACAACACCGAGGTATTCCGCGTGATGGTCGAGGCGCTGGGACTGGGCGCGGGGAAATAGCTCAAACGTGCCGCAGGCATGAAAATGGCCGGGATCGCTCCCGGCCATTTCGTCGCGTGATGTCGCGCCGGCTCAGCGCGGCGGGGCGGCGGAGGCGGTGCCGCCATTGAGCAGCGGAGTGATGCGGCGGACGGTGACGCGCCGGTTGATGCGGCTCGGTCCGTCGGTCTGCTCCTTCAGATATTGCGAGCCGTAACCCTGCGAGGTCAGGTTCTCCGCCGGCACGCCGAACTGCTGCGTCAAGAGCTCGGCAGCGGATTGCGCACGGCGGTCCGACAGCGACAGATTGTCGGTGTCGTTGCCGGTCGCATCCGTATGGCCCTCGATCAGGAACACCTCGCGCGGGTTGCGCTGGATGGCCCGATTGAGACCGTCGGCGATCACCTGCAGCCGCGCAGCCTGGTCCGGCGGGACGGTCCACGATCCGGAGTCGAAATTGATCGTGTTGACGTCGATGCTCGGCATCTGCATGCGGACATTGGGGCTATAGCGGATCTCGTCGAGCGAGTAGCGCCGTTCGATCCGCTGCACCGGCGGTGCCTCCATGGTCTCGTAGATCACGTCGGGCGACGCGTCCTGAGCGTCGACGATGTAGCGATCGTAGGGAATGTTGACCACCGGCGGTGGCGCGTCGACATAGAAGCCGCCGACCGCCCGCGGATCGCGATAGCTGTTGTCGATGATGACGACCTCGCGTCCGCCAGTATCCCTGCGGATCCGGCGCAACATCTGGCCGTCGGAGCCGACCACCGTGATGATCTCGCTGCCGTCGGGACGAACCACGACCGTCCGCGTCTCGCCGCCGATCGTCTCGGTGCGGATATCGCGCGCGCCATAGCGGAAACGATAGACGTCGTCGCCGCGGACATAGGCCTGGCCGCCCGGATCGCGGATGATGACGCGGTCCGGCTCGGTGTAGATGGTGCGGCCGCCCTCGACGACCTCCTGCCGCTGGCTGTGCAGGTCGGCGATGCTGCCGCCGATGATGGCGCCGGCAACCACGCCGGCACCGACCGCGGCGCCGATCGCGAGCGGCTTGATGTTGTCATGGCGCGGCGGCGGCGGCAGCGGTGCTGCGACGGCAGGCGCGGCGCGGAAGGCGGGCGCAACCGTCGGCGGCGCGTATTGCGCGCGGCCGGGCGGCGGCGTTGCGGCGGCCGAGCCGGGGACGACCGACGGTGCCGGCGCGCCCATGGCTGCTCCCTGGGCTGGCGATACGCCGGGCGCGACGCCCGGACGTGCTGCCGGCTGACCGGGAGCCGGGGTCGCGCCGGGCGCACCCATCGCTGCGCCCGGAGCCGGCGGCGTTCCGGGCGGTGTCGCCGGACGTCCCTGCTGACCCGGCGCCGGCGGCGTCGGCGTCGCGCCGGGTGCCGGAGACGTTGTTGCGGCAGGCGGGGTGCCTGGACGCGCGGGCTGTGCGCCGGCTGCCGGAGGTGTCGGCGTCGGTGTCGCACCGGGAGCTGTCGCGGCGGGCGGTGTGCCCGGTCGTGCCCCTGCTGCCGGCGGCGTTGTGGTTGCCGAAGGCGTGGGCGTTGACGTCGCCGCGGGCGGCGTGCCGGGCGGTTGCTTGGCGCCGCCAGGACGTTCACCGCGTTCGCCACCCGGCCGATCACCAGGGCGGCGTTCGGCCGGCGCCGTCGTCGGAGCTCCCGGCGTTGCGGGCGTCGGTGTCGGCGTTGCCGCCGCCGGCGGGGTGCCGGGGCGTGCTGCTGGCGCGGCGTTCGGCGTGGCGCCGGGCGTTGGCGTCGGGTGCGCGGGTCCTGCGCCAGGCGGCGGCGTGCCCGGTCGCTGCGGTGCTGCGGCCGGCGGCGGTGGAGTCGGCGTCGGATGTGCGGGGGCGGCCGCCGGCGGTGGCGGGGTCGGCTTCGCAGGCGCCGCTGCGGGCGGCTCCGGCCGCGCCGGTGCCGGCGATGGCTTCGCGGGTGCGGCCGCGGGCGGAGGCGGTGTGGGACGTGCGGGAGCAGCAGACGGCGGAGGCGTCGTCGGGCGCGCGGCAGGCGGCTCGGGCCGTGCGGGAGCCGGTGGCGGCGCCGGATGCGGCGCGGCTGCCGGAGGCGGTGTCGGCTTTGCCGGTGCAGCTGCGGGCGGCTCGGGCCGGGCAGGTGCTGCAGGCGGGGTCGGCTTCGCGGGTGCTGCGGCCGGCGGCGGAGCCGGATGTGCCGGTGCCGCAGCGGGAGGTGGCGTCTGCGGGTGCGGTGCGGCCGCCGGCGGTGCCGGACGTGCAGGAGCACCCGGTGCGCCCGGCGCCGGCCGCGCTTTCGGCTTTCCGTCGGGTCCGGTTTCTTCCTTCTGCTGCGCCTGTGCGACGACCAGCGGCGAAGTTTGGGCGTGCGACGCTGAGGTGGCGAACTGCATCACCGTCAGCGCAGTCGTGGCAAGCAGCACGAGACGAAGCTTTGTCATTGTCTAGGAGTCCCCGGCGAAAAGTCTGGGCAGGAAAGCAAAGTGAGAGCCGAACAATTCGGCAGGACGATGAACCGCCAGCCGTTAGGCCGGATTGTGGCGAGCCACGAATCATCGGCGAAGTTTATTTCGACATTATAACGGGTTGCATGCGCGATTGTTCACTGCGCGTTCAGAAGAAACGCACCGACACATTTGCAATCGACGAGGAACTTGGGCGCAAGAGCGGCTCACCGGCCGGCGAGTCGATCTGTCGCAGGCTGTGGGCCGGACGGTCCTGGCGGCCCGCGCACCGGTGATTCGTCAGGTGTCTTGCCGGGCAGTTCGTCCGGTCGCGGCGGCTCGCCGGGTTCGCGCACCGGTTCCGGAATCTCCGGTCGCGGACTACCGGGTGGAATTCCCGGCGGCGGCTCGCTCGGGGTGCCCGGCGTCGTCGGTGGAATCTCCGGGGGCTCGATCGGCATCATGTCGAGACCCCGCGGCGGTTGCCGATGCCAGATCGCGTCGCGCGCATTGATCGCTCCATCGAAGTTCGCAGCGACAACGGATCGCGCGCCGCGGCGTTCCGATGTTTCACCCGGGCGTGTGACAGACCGCCTCGATATTGTGGCCGTCGGGATCGAGCACGAATGCGCCGTAATAGTTCGGGTGATAATGCGCGCGAATGCCGGGCGCGCCGTTGTCGCGGCCGCCGGCCGCCATCGCAGCCTTGTAGAAGGCATCGACGGTGGCGCGGTCCTTGGCCGTGATGGCGATATGCACCGGCTTGTTCATCGCGCCTTCGCCGCCGATCCAGAAGTCCGGCTTGCCGTCGGCGCCGAAACCCGCCGCAGGCGCGTGCCCGGTCACTTCGGCGGGCACTTCCATGATCAGGCCGTAGCCGAGCGGCGCCAGCGCCGTCTGGTAGAACGCCTTCGCGCGTTGATAGTCGGAGACAGAAAAGCCGATATGGTCGATCATCGCGAGCCTCCCTTGTTGTATGACGCTACATCCGCGGACTCGTTGCACCTCTCCCGCTTGCTTGCGGGGGAGGTCGGATTGCATCGAAGATGCAATCCGGGTGGGGGCTCTTTCCACAAAATGACTCGTGGACACACCCCCACCCCGGCCCTCCCCCGCAAGCGGGAGAGGGAGCAGATCTCGGCCGTGGCCACGTCTCAGCCCCGTACCAGCAGCGTGTTGCTCCGGGTCCGGCCCTGCTCGACGTAACCGCGCGCGTGCATGTCCGCAATGCAGTCGTCGGTCCATTCGTCCTTCGACAGATGCTCGATCACCACCGCGCCGGGCCACAGCGACTGCGGCGCGTCGCGGAAGAAGCCGATCAGCACGCGGTCCTCGAAACCCTCGACGTCGATCTTGAGCGCGTCGACCTTGCTCGCGCCGGCCTCGTCGAGGATGCGTTGCAGCCGCAGCGACGGCACCTTGAACGCCTTGCCGGTGGGCCTGCCGGTGACGATGTGGCTGGCGCCGAGATTGTCGCCATCGGTCTCGATCATCAGTTCGCCATCGGTCGGGCCAGCGGCCGCCGCAACCAGGCGCACCTGCGGAAAGCCGGAGGCCTGGGTGTTGAATCTGAGCCGCGCATGCGTCACCGGATGCGGCTCGATCGCGATCACCTTGCCGCCGGGCCCGACATCGCGCGCCAGCGCCAGCGCATAGGTGCCGACATTGGCGCCGAGATCGACGAAGGTGCCGTCAGCACCGACATGCGCCCGCAGGAAGGCGAGTTCTTCAAGGTTGTAATCGGGATTGAACAGCGCGCCGCGCTCGGTCGCGCTTTGCTGATGATAGAAGCGGAACGATGCACCCTGATAGGTCACGTCCAGCGGACCCGCGCCGAACAGATTGACCAGCTTCGACAGCCAGGGCCGGAACGCGCCGCGCTTCAATCCTGAGCCATGCGCCAGGCGGATGATGGCGGCCTGCGCCGCATTGGGCGCGAAGGCGCCGAACGGCGCCGGCGATATGTCGTTGCTGGGGATCACGCATGGCCTCGTCAAAAGCGCGGCATGCATAGCCGGTTTTGACGGCAGCGCCAACGCCCGTTACGCCGCCTTGCCCGCTGCCTGCCGTTGCCGCAGGAAGCGGCCGAGCAGCCTTCGCTTGCCCTTGCGCGGGATCAGATCGACGTCGCTGACCAGTTTGGCGCCGCCCTTGCGGCGCTCCAGCACGATCTTGCGGCTATGGAACGCTTCGAGCTCGACGCGATGGGCGACGCTGACGATGGTCGCCTTCGGCAGTTCCGTCGTCACCATCTCCATCATCTTGTCCTGGCTCTTCTCGTCGAGCGCGGACGTCGCCTCGTCGAGCACGACGATGTCGGGCGCGTGCAGCAGCAGCCGGGCAAAGGCGAGCCGCTGTTTCTCGCCGCCGGACAGGGTCTGGTCCCACGGCGCGTCCTCCTCGATCTTGTCCTTGAGATGGTCGAGGCCGACCTTGTGCAGGGCACGGCTGATCTCATCGATGGTCCAGTCTTCCGCCGCGCCGGGATAGGCCACCGCGCGCCGCAGCGTGCCCGAGGGCACGTAGGGCTTTTGCGGCAGCATGAAGAGGCGGCGGTCCGCGTGCAGGCCGACACTGCCGCCGCCCCACGGCCACAGCCCGGCGATGGCGCGCACCAGCGTGCTCTTGCCGGTGCCGGATTCGCCGGCGACCAATAGCCGCTCGCCCGGTTCGATCACCACCTCGGTCTCGTCGACCACGGCGGTGCCGTCGTCCAGCGTGACGGAAAGGTCGTTGAGGCTCAGCATGGCCTCGCCCTCGGTCTCGCCGCGCTCGATGCGGCCGAAGCCGTCGCCGGTCTCGGCGCGTTCAAGCCCGTCAAGCGACATCATCAGCGAGGCGATGCGCCGTGCGCAGGCGTTCCAGTCGGCGAGCCGCGGATAGTTGTCGACCAGCCAGCCGAACGCCGTCTGCACGATGGTGAAGGCCGAGGCCGCCTGCATCACCTGGCCGAGCGACATGCTGCCGTCGAGGAATTTTGGCGCGCACAGCAGCAAGGGGACCACTGGCGCAATGAGATTCGATCCCTGCGACACCAGCGTCGTGCGCATGTGCTGCCCGGCGAGCCGCGCCCATTGCCGCAACACGTTCGAGAGCGTCTTGTCGATGCCGTCGCGCTCCTCGGTTTCGCCGCCGAGCAGCGCGATGCTTTCGCCATTCTCGCGCACGCGGGTCAGGATGTAGCGGAATTCCGCTTCCGCCTGGTTCTTGTCCTCGGAGATCTGCACGAAGCTGCGGCCGATCGCTGTGATCGAGCCCGACGCGATCGCCGCATAGATGATCGCGGCAATGACCAGGAAGCCCGGGATGCTGATCGACGAGCCGCCGAGCGTCACCGTCAGCGCGCCGCCGATGGTCCAGAGCACGACGATGAAGGTGACGGCCGAGAGCAGCGCCGACGTCACGCCGGCGATGAAGTCCACCGGAGAATCAGTCGCGATCCGCAGATCCTCCGCGATCCGGTACTCCGGATTCTTGTGATCTCCGTCGACGAGGTTGAGCTGGTAGTAGCGGCCGTTGGTCAGCCAGCGCGACACGACGGCGTTGGTCAGCCAGGCGCGCCAGCGCCGCTGGATGCCCATGCGGCCGAACACCTGCGCAACGCCCAGCAGCACGCTGCCGATCGCGAGCGGAAAGAAGATGGCGGTCAGGTGGAAGACACTGGCCGAATCGCGCTTCTCGATCGCATCGAAGATCGCGCGATTCCAGACATTGATTCCGTATTGAACGGCGACATTGGCGACGATCAACAGCAGCAGGCCGATCGTGAACAGCCATGCCAGCCGGTCGCCGCTCCGGCCCCAATAGCCGCGCGCGCTGATCCAGAACCGCGTCAGCAAATAGTCCTTGCGCGCCTCTTCGGCCTCTTCGGCCGACAGCTCGGGATCGGGTTCGACGATTTCAGGCGGCGGCGGTTCGACATGGTCGCCGCCTTCGGCAGTCACCTCGACAAATTCCGACTTCTCATCCGCTTCGCTTGCCGCGGGATCCTTGCGCTCTTGATCAGCCGGCTTTGCGCTCGCTTTCCGACGCGATGCGGTTTTGGCCGACGATTGGGATTTTGCCTCAGCTTTGCCCATGGCACGATAACGCCAGGCAAATTACCCGGTTCCGCACTGGGACCGGTGGTCAGCTGCGCCCTCTGTTCAAGAGAGGGCGAAACGAGATGCAAAGCTCGGACAAATTATGTCGCGAGAAAGCTGAGCTATGTCCTCATCCTCATCTGTCATCGCCCGGCTCGACCGGGCGATCCAGTACGCCGCGGCCTCTCGGCTCAAGCGCTGGCGCCTCTGGAATACTGGATCACCCGCATGCGCGGGTGATGACACCGCGCGGTGTGACATCTGGAATTGCGACTCATCCTCACTGTCGTCCTGGCTTTCGCCAGGACGACAGCGTGCTTGAGATGTGCCACGCAATCACCTCACTCCGCCGGCGCCTGATCGCGCCTCAGCCGGCGCGACCGGGTCGCTTTGTGCAGCACGCGCGCGAGCTGTTCGGCCGAATACGGTTTCTGCAGCAGCTCGAAGCCGCCGCTGCCCTGTTGCGACAGCACCTGGCTGTAGCCAGAGGCGAGCACGATCGGCAGATCGAGCCGCTGCCGGCGGATCTCTTCCGCAAGCTCGATGCCGCTCATGCCGGGCATCACGACATCGGTGAACACCAGGTCGAACCGGTCAGCGTCGACGGCCAGCTCCTCCAGCGCGTGGGTGGCGTTGTCCACCAGCACGCAGGTGCAGCCGAGCTGGGTCAGCGTGTCGGCGGCAAACTTTCCGACTTCGGCATTGTCCTCGACGATCAGGACCGATGCGCCGGTCCGATCGACCGAGGGCGCGTCCTCGGTGCGCTGCGCCCGCGCGCCACGCTCGCCGACGACGCGCGGCAGATACAGCGTGAATGTCGCACCCTTGCCGACTTCGCTGGTGACGGTCACCTCGCCGCCGGACTGCTTGGCGAAGCCGAACACCTGGGACAGGCCGAGGCCGGTGCCGTGACCGACCTCCTTGGTGGTGTAAAACGGCTCGAAGATGCGGCCGAACAGCTCCTGCGGAATTCCGACGCCGGTGTCGGTCACCGACACCGCGACATGGCCGGGCGAGTTCGGCGGCGTGCCGGTCGCGGACGGCAGTCTGTCCACGGCGCGGACCGCGATCGTGAGCCGGCCGACGCCGTCCATGGCGTCGCGCGCGTTCACCGCCATGTTGATGATGGCGGTCTCGAACTGGCCGGCATCGGCGTTGACGAGGCAGGTCTCGTCCGGCACCTGCGCTGTGATCTCGATGCGCGCACCGATCAGGGTTGCGATCATCTCGCTCAGGGTACGGACATTCTGGCAGGCGTCGAACACCTCGGGCTTGAGGGTTTGCCGGCGCGCGAATGCAAGCAGCTGGTTGGTCAGCTTGGCGGCACGGTTCACGGTGTTGGAGATCGCATCGATGTAGCGCTGCCGCCGCGGCTCCGGCAGGTCCGGCCGCCGCAACATGTCGACCGACGCGCGGATCACGGTGAGCAGGTTGTTGAAGTCGTGCGCGACGCCGCCGGTGAGCTGCCCGAGTGCCTCGAGCCGCTGGCCGTGCCGCAACGCCTCCTCGGCCTCGATGCGCCGGTTGGCCTCCTCCTGCAGGCGCTGGGTTCGCCGGAAGGCGAGCGCGAGCAGGCCGAACAGCAGGCCGGTGGCCGGGATTCCGAAGATCAGGTGCTGGGCCATGGTCGACATCCAGCGCGACTGGATCGCCGAGGTTTCGAGGCCGGCACTGACATAGACCGGGTATCCCGCCAGCCGCTGATAGCGCATGCGCCGCTCGATGCCGTCGGCCGGGGAACGGATCGTCATCGTCCCGGCCTCGGGATTGGCGACGATCTGCCGCCCGAGCGGTCCGCTCGGCTCGAACCGGACGTCGTGGTTGACGGCAGGGAAGTGCGCCAGCACGGCGCCATCGGTCCGGATCAGCGCCAGGAAGCTGCCGGGCTCGCGGCCGATCCTGGCGTAGAAATTCTCGAAATATTCCGGAAGCACGGAGGCCTGGATCACGCCGGCAAAGCTGCCGTCGTCGCCGTTGCGGCGCCGGCCGACGCTGAAGAACCGCGAGCCCAGATAGGGCGGCCGCGGCGTCAGCACCTCGCCGATATAGGTGCCGATGTCGCCCTGGGCGTGGATCCGGAAGTAATCCCGGTCCGAGAAGTCGACGTCGGGGGCCGGCTGCACCAGGCTGTTGACGAGGGCGCGGCCGTTGGCGTCGAACACCCAGACCGATTTCACCTGGGGAAGCGCCATGGCGACCTGCCGCAGCCGCTCGTGCAGGCTCTTCTCGCGTGCGCCGATATCGGCATCGCCCATGCCGCGGACGACCTCGGTGACCTCGGCCAGGCCACGATCGATGGTCTCGAACACCTTCAGCGCGTGCTCATGGGCGACATCGAGCGTGCGCTGGATCTCCTGGTCGGCGGCCTCGCTGGTCGAGATCCAGGACATAGCGGAGGCAAAACCGAACAGCGCCAGCGGAAGGGCCAGCGCGGCGGCCATCATCCATTGCAGCAGTCTCAGCGAATTGCGTTGTGCGGTCTGCACGGGCGCTCCGGCTCCGCGCGAACCATAACGCAAACCGTTGCGCGGGAGGAAGCGAAACGGCGCCGCCGGGCGCGGCGCGGACGCTCGTTCGCCATTCCGCGATCGGTCAAGGTTACCGGAGACCAACCCGGATCGGTCAATTCGCAGCCGGCTCGCGTCCGGGGCCGCGCGGGGCGGCTGCGGCACCGTGGCATCACGACCTCGTTAGCGCCTCGCCGGCAGTCAAGCGGAAAATCGGCCTGGATGGCGCTTCCGGGCGCTGTTTTTAGGAGTTCTAAAACCTCTCACGGGCAAACGCTTGACCCTGTGACTACCTGCTGAAAAACAGGCCGCATGACAGGCGATCCAAACAGCTCCCGGGATAATTTGCAGGATGTCCGGCTCGGACATGCGGATCGCGGTTTTGTCGGAAAGATCATCAGGCTCGATGCGCTCGTGACGGGCTCATCGCTGTCTCCGCAGGAGCTGGAGCAGCGCCTGGTCGAGATGGGATTTGTCGAGGGCGCCCGCGTGGAAATCCTGCATGAAGGCACGATCCGAAAGGACCCGATCGCGGTGCGCGTCGACAACATCACGATTGCGCTGCGCCGGAGCGAAGCCATGGCTGTGATCGTCGAATGACCACTGCATCCCTGCGCCTGGCGCTGGTCGGCGCGCCGAACACCGGCAAGACGTCGCTGTTCAACAGCCTGACCGGCAGCCGTCAGAAGGTCGCCAACTACCCGGGCGTCACGGTCGAGCGCAAGTCCGGCGGCTTCGTCACGCCGGAGGGCCGCAGCGTGACCGTGCTCGACCTGCCCGGCACCTATTCGTTGCGCGGCCGCAGCCCGGACGAGGAGATCACCCGCGACATCGTGCTGGGCCGCTTCGACGGCGAGGCGGTGCCCGATCTCGTGCTCTGCGTCGCGGACGCCACCAACCTGCGGCTGACCTTGCGGCTGGTGCTCGAGCTGAAGCGCGTCGGCCGGCCGATGATGCTGGTGCTCAACATGATCGATATCGCCAGGCGCCGCGGTGTCACGATCGACATCGATCGGATGTCGCAGGAGCTGGGGCTACCGATCGTGACCTCGGTCGCGGTCCGCAAGGGCGGCATCGACGAGCTCCTGAAGCGGACCGACGAATTCCTGGCAAGGTCGCATGAGGCGGCGGCCAGCGAGTGGACGACGCCGACGATCGCCGACCTCAAGGCGGCGCAGCGCGAAGCGGACCGCATCATCGCCGCGGCGGTGACGCTGCCGACCAAGCCCGACACGCTGACCAACCGGATCGATTCGGTCGTGCTGCATCCGGTCTGGGGTCTCGTGATCCTGGCCGTGATCCTGTTCGTGATGTTCCAGGCGGTGTTCACCTGGGCGCAGCCGGCGATGGAATTTCTGTCGGACAGCTTCGCCGCGCTCGGGCAGCTGATCCACGGCGTGCTGCCGGAAAGCTGGAGCCTGTTGCAGAGCTTCCTGCAGAACGGCGTGATCTCGGGCGTCGGCAGCGTGATCGTGTTCCTGCCGCAGATCATCATCATCTTCCTGTTCATCCTGCTCCTGGAAGATTTCGGCTACATGGCGCGCGCCGCGTTCCTGATGGACCGCATCATGGGCGGCGCCGGGCTGCATGGCCGCGCCTTTATTCCGCTGTTGTCGAGTTTTGCCTGCGCGATTCCCGGCATCATGGCGACGCGGGTGATCGACAATCGCCGCGACCGCCTGACCACGATCCTGATCGCGCCGCTGATGACCTGCTCGGCGCGCATTCCGGTCTACACGCTGATCATCTCGGCCTTCGTTCCGGCGACCACGCTGTGGGGTTTCGTCAATCTGCAGGGGCTCGTGATGTTCGGCCTCTATGCCGCCGGCATCACCAGCGCGCTGACGGTCTCGGCGATCGCGAAATTCTTCCTGTGGCGTGATCACGCGCCGGCGCCGTTCATGCTGGAATTGCCCGATTACAAGATGCCGCGGCTGCGCAGCATCGCGATCGGCGTGTTCACCCGCGCCAAGATGTTCCTGTACCGGGCCGGCACCACGATCCTGTCGATGATGGTGCTGATCTGGTTCCTGGCCTCGTTCCCGCAGGCGCCAGCCGGCGCCGAGGGGCCGGCGATCAACTACAGCTTTGCGGCGATGATCGGCCATGCGCTCGAGCCGCTGCTGCGGCCGATCGGCTTCAACTGGCAGATCGCGGTGGCGCTGATCCCGGGCATGGCGGCGCGCGAGGTCGCGGTGGCGGCGCTCGGCACCGTCTATTCGATCGAGGGCGGCAAGGAGGCGGCGGACCAGATCGGCCAGGTGCTGGCGCAGAAATGGACGCTGGCGACCGCGCTGTCGCTGCTGGTCTGGTACATCTTCGCCCCGCAATGCGCCTCGACGCTCGCGGTGATCCGCCGCGAGACCGGCGGCGCGAAGTGGATGGTGGTGACGTTCATCTACATGCTCGCGCTGGCCTATGTCGCGAGCTTCCTGACCTTCAACCTGGCGCAGGCGCTCGGCCTGCATTGATCGGCAACGCAGTTTCATCATTTCGACTCGAAACTGCGATAGGTGCATGCAGCCAAGCGAAGCAGTAGAGTTGGTCGAGGGCGCATGAAGCGGGCGCCTCCGCGTGTCCCCTGCGAGACCATGCAATGTCGACGTACGGCCTGGAGCGGCTATTTTCGCCTCGAAGCATCGCAATCGTCGGCGGCAGCCCGCGTCAGTCGTCGCTCGGCGCGGCGGTGCTCAGGAACATCAAAGCGAGCGGCTTCACCGGCCGCGTCGGCGTCGTCAATCGGAACTATGCCGACGTCGATGGTGCGCCGACCGTTCCCGACCTGAAGTCGCTGCCATTCGTTCCGGATCTCGTCGTCATCAGCGCACCGGCGGCGGCGGTTCCGGAGATCGTCGCGGAGGCGGCTTCGGCCGGCGTTGCCGGTGCGGCGATCCTGTCGGCCGGTCTTGGCCATGGCGCGGGCTCGCTGGCGGAGACCACGGGGCAGACGGCGCGCCGGCATGGCATGCGGCTGATCGGGCCGAATTGCCTCGGCGTCATGGTGCCGCGTGTGAAGCTCAATGCGAGCTTCGCCTCGCATCAGCCGTCCGACGGGCACGTTGCGCTGATCTCGCAGTCCGGCGCGGTCGCGTCGGCGATGATCGAATGGGCGGCGGAGCGGCGGCTCGGCTTCTCCGGCATCGCGTCGATCGGCGACCAGATCGACGTCGACGTCGCCGACCTCCTCGATTATTTCGCGCTCGACGACCACACCAGCGCGATCCTGATCTATCTCGAAGCCGTCAAGGACGCGCGCAAGTTCATGTCGGCGGCGCGCGCCGCGGCGCGGTTGAAGCCGGTCGTCATCGTCAAGTCGGGACGGATGGCGCAGGGCGCGAAGGCCGCCGCGACCCACACCGGCGCGCTGGCAGGCTCCGATGCGGTCTACGACGCCGCATTCCGCCGCGCCGGCATGCTGCGCGTCTACGACCTGCGCCAGCTGTTCGATTGCGCCGAGCTGCTCGGCCGCGGCTTCATCCCGCGCGGCAACCGGCTCGCGATCCTGACCAATGGCGGCGGGCTCGGCATCCTCGCGACCGACCGGCTGGCCGAGCTCGGCGGCGTTCCCGCAACACTGACGGCGGAGACCATCGAACGGCTCGACAAGGTGCTGCCGCCGGGCTGGTCCTACGCCAATCCGGTCGACATCGCGGGCGATGCCGATGCCGACCGCTACGTGGTGGCGCTCAACGCACTGCTCGATGATGCCAACAGCGACGCGGTGCTGGTCGCGAATGTGGAAACCGCGGTGGCGCCGGCCCAGGGGATCGCCGAGGCGGTGGCGCAATGCGTGCGCGACCGCAGGACGAAGCGGAGTGCGGTAGCGGCATTGGTGCTCGCGGCCTGGGTCGGCGCCGACGAACGCACCGGCGCGATCTTCGAGGCGGCGCGGATTCCGCATTTCCCGACCGAGGACGATGCGGTGCGCGCCTTCATGTATCTGGTGCGCTATCGCGAGGCCTCGACCGCGCTCGCCGCAACCCCGCCCGGCGTCGCATCGGTGTTCACGCCGGAGACGGCGGCGGCGCGGCACGTCGTCGCGAAGGCGCTGTCGGAGGGGCGTGCCTGGCTCGATCCGGCCGAGATCGTCGCGCTGTTCGCGGCCTATCATATTCCGATCGTGACGACGCTCGTCGCCGACAGTGCCGAGGACGCCGCCGCGAAGGCGGCGCCGTTCCTCGAAGAGGGACATGCGATCGTGGTCAGGGTGTTCTCGCGCGACATCCGACACGCCGCCGACGTCGGCGGCGTGATCCTCGACCTGCGTACGAAAGACAGCGTCGTTGAAGCTGCACGGACGGTCATGACGCGGGCACGAAGTGCCCGGCCCGATGCGATCCTGCAGGGCGTGACGATCCAGCCGATGATCGTGCGGCGCGCGGCGCGCGAACTGATCCTCGGCATCGCCGAAGATCCGACCTTCGGTCCGGTGATCGTGTTCGGGCGTGGCGGCCCCGCGGTCGAGGTGATCAACGACAAGGCGCTGGCGCTGCCGCCGCTCGACATGAATCTCGCCCGCGAGCTGATCGGGCGCACCCGCGTCTCGCGGCTGCTCGGCGGCTATGGCGATGTGCCGGCGGTCCCGGCCGATGTGGTGCCGCTTACCCTCGTCAAGCTGGCACAGATGGCGGCCGACATTCCCGAGGTCGCCGAGCTCGACATCAATCCGATGCTGGCGGACGAGAGCGGTGTGCTCGCGCTCGATGCGCGCGTCGCGATCCGAAAACCCACCCGGCTGTTTGCCGGCCACACCCGGCTCGCGGTCCGGCCCTATCCGTCGCAATGGGAAGGCGAGCTTGCGCTGCGCGACGGCTCGCGCGTCACGGTGCGCCCGATGCGGCCGGAGGACGAGCCGATGGTCAGCGAGTTCTTCAAGCGCGTCACCGCCGAAGACCTCAGGCTGCGCTTCTTCCATGCGATGAAGGAATTCTCGCACGCCTTCATCGCGCGCCTGACCCAGCTCGACTATGCGCGGGCGATGGCCTTTGTGGCGCTCGATCCGAATACCGGCGAGATGATGGGTGCAGTCCGGCTGCACTCGGATTCACTGTACGAGAATGCCGAATATGCAATCCTGCTGCAGTCCGATCTCAAGGGCAAAGGGCTCGGCTGGGCGCTGATGCAGCTCCTGATCCACTATGCGCGGTCGGAGGGATTGAAGCGCCTGTCCGGCCAGGTGCTGACCGAGAACACCACGATGATCGGGATGTGCCGCGATCTCGGCTTCACCGTCACGATGGATCCGGACGATCACAGCATCGTCGACGTCGTGCTCGACCTTGATCGATCCGGCGTCGATGCGGTCGGCGCCGATATCCTGATCCGGCCTGCTGCGGCTGGGCGCTGACGACGCGTCAGCCGCGGCCGTGTCGGATCAGATCTGGCGTTCGACCAGCTTGAACTTGAGCTCGGCGATCGCTTCGGAGGGATTGAGGCCCTTCGGGCACGCCTTGGCGCAGTTCATGATGGTATGGCAGCGATAGAGGCGGAACGGATCCTCGAGATTGTCGAGCCGCTCGCCGGTCGCTTCGTCACGGGAGTCGGTGACCCAGCGGTTTGCCTGCAGCAGCGCGGCGGGGCCGAGGAAGCGTTCGCTGTTCCACCAGTAGCTCGGGCAGGAGGTCGAGCAGCAGGCGCAGAGGATGCACTCGTAGAGGCCGTCGAGCTTCTCGCGGTCCTCGTGGCTCTGCCTCCACTCCTTCTGCGGCGTCGGCGTCGTGGTCTTCAGCCACGGCTCGATCGAGGCATACTGGGCGTAGAAATTGGTCAGGTCGGGGACCAGGTCCTTCACCACCGGCTGGTGCGGCAGCGGATTGACCTTCACCGCGCCGCCCGCGCCGACGTCGTGCATCGACTTGGTGCAGGCCAGCGTGTTCTGGCCGTCGATGTTCATTGCGCAGGAGCCGCAGACGCCTTCGCGGCAGGAGCGGCGGAAGGTCAGCGTCGGGTCGATGTGGTTCTTGATCCAGATCAGACCGTCCAGCACCATCGGACCGCAATCGTGGGTGTCGACATAATAGGTGTCGACGCTCGGATTCTTGCCGTCGTCCGGGTTCCAGCGATACACCCGGAATTCGCGCGTCTCGGCGGCACCGGCCGGCTTCGGCCAGGTCTTGCCGCCGGAAATCTTCGAATTCTTCGGAAGTGCGAATTCAACCATGCTTGCTCGCCTTCGTTCTCAGTAGACCCGCGCCTTCGGCGGGATGTACTGCACGTCATTGGTCATCGTGTAGCTGTGCACCGGACGGTACTCGATCGCGGTCTTGCCGGCCGGATCGATCCAGGTCAGCGTGTGCTTCATCCAGTTCTTGTCGTCGCGGTCCGGGAAATCCTCGCGCGCATGCGCGCCGCGGCTTTCGGTGCGGTTGGCCGCCGAATCCATCGTCACGACCGCCTGCACGATCAGATTGTCGAATTCCAGCGTCTCGATCAGGTCGGAATTCCACACCAGCGAGCGGTCCGACACCGAGATGTCGCCGACGCCGCCATAGACCTTGTGGATCAGGTTCTGGCCTTCCTGCAGCACGTCGCCGGTGCGGAACACCGCGCAATTGTTCTGCATCACATGCTGCATGCTGTCGCGCAGCTTCGCGGTCGGCGTGCCGCCGGACGCGTGGCGGAAGTGGTCGAGCCGGCCGAGCGCGAGGTCGGACGAATCCTTCGGCAGCTCCGGCTGCTTGGCGTTCGCGGTCAGCTTGTCGGCAAGGCGCAGCGCCGCGGCGCGGCCGAACACCACGAGATCGATCAGCGAGTTGGAGCCGAGGCGGTTGGCGCCATGCACCGAGACGCAGGCCGCTTCGCCGATCGCCATCAGGCCCGGCACCACCGAATTGTCGTCGCCATTGCGCTTGGTCAGCACCTCGGCGTGATAGTTCGTGGCGATGCCGCCCATGTTGTAGTGCACGGTCGGCACGATCGGGATCGGCTCGCGGGTGACGTCGACATTGGCGAAGATCTTCGCCGATTCGGAGATGCCCGGCAGCCGCTCATGCAGCACCTTCGGATCGAGGTGATCGAGGTGCAGGAAGATGTGGTCCTTCTTCTTGCCGACGCCGCGACCTTCGCGGATCTCGATCGTCATCGCGCGCGAGACGACGTCGCGCGAGGCGAGGTCCTTGGCCGACGGCGCATAGCGCTCCATGAAGCGCTCGCCCTCGGAGTTGACGAGATAGCCGCCTTCGCCGCGGGCGCCTTCGGTGACGAGACAGCCCGAGCCGTAGATGCCGGTCGGGTGGAACTGAACGAATTCCATGTCCTGCAGCGGCAGGCCGGCGCGCAGCACCATGCCGCCGCCGTCGCCGGTGCAGGTGTGCGCCGAGGTGCAGGAGGCATAGGCGCGGCCATAGCCGCCGGTCGCCAGGATCGTGGTCTGGGCGCGGAAGCGGTGCAGCGTGCCGTCGTCGAGCTTGAGTGCGATCACGCCGCGGCAGACGCCCTGATCGTCCATAATCAGGTCGATGGCGAAGAACTCGATGAAGAACTCGGCCGAGTGGCGCAGGGACTGGCCATACATCGTGTGCAGCATGGCGTGACCGGTGCGGTCGGCGGCGGCGCAGGTGCGCTGCGCCTGGCTCTTGCCGAAGTCGATGGTCATGCCGCCGAACGGGCGCTGATAGATCTTGCCGTCCTCGGTGCGCGAGAACGGAACGCCCCAATGCTCGAGCTCGTAGACCGCGTCGGGCGCGTTGCGCACCATGTATTCGATCGCGTCCTGGTCGCCGAGCCAGTCCGACCCCTTCACGGTGTCGTACATGTGCCAGCGCCAGTCGTCCTGATGCATGTTGCCGAGCGAGGCCGAAATGCCGCCCTGCGCCGCCACCGTATGCGAGCGGGTCGGGAACACCTTGGTGATGCATGCGGTGCGCAGCCCGGCTTCCGAGCAGCCGACCACGGCGCGCAGGCCGGCGCCGCCGGCGCCGACCACGACGACGTCGTAGGTATGGTCCTGGATCGGGTAGGCCTTGCCGTTCGTGGCCGGGCCACCGTTGGTGGCCTTGCCGTTTCCTTCACCGGCCATGGATCAAACTCCCGACGACAATTTGAGGATTGCGTAGATCGAGGCCAATGCGACCGCGACGCAGAAGAAGTTGTTCGCCATCACGCTGGCGATCTTCAGCTTCTCGTTGTGGATGTAGTCTTCGATCACGACCTGCATGCCGATCTTCATGTGCCAGGTGCTGGCGATGATGAAGAGCAGCAGGGTGATGGCGATCGGGATCGAGCCGAGGATCTGCGCCGCGCCGGCATGGTTGCGGCCGATCAGCGTGATCACCACGACGATCACGGGAACGATCAGCAGCGTCATCGCAACCGCGGTGAGGCGCTGGCGCCAGAAATCGCCCGTACCGGTGTGCGCGGAGCCGAGGCCGCGGACGCGCTCCAGCGGCGTGCGCATCGAAGAGGGGCCGCTCATCGTCCACCTCCCACGGCGTAAGCGATGATCCAGATCAGCACGGTCAGCGCGATGCCGGCGACCAGCGCGCCCCAGGTCAGCGCTTCGCGCTCATTGGCCTTGAAGCCGTAGCCGAGATCCCAGACGAAATGCCGGATGCCGCTGCACAGATGGTGCATCAGCGCCCATGTGTAGCCGAACACGATCAGCTTGCCGATCGCGCTGCCGGTGAAGGCCTGGACGTTGGCGTAAGCCGAGGGGCCGGAGGCGGCGGCGATCAGCCACCAGGCCAGCAGCAGCGTGCCGAAATAGAGCGCCAAACCCGTGGCGCGGTGGACGATGGACAGCGCCATCGTCAGCGTCCACCGATAGGTCTGCAAATGGGGTGAAAGCGGTCGTTCGATCCTGGCGGTCATCGGCGGGCTTTATGTTGTGAGGGACCGCGGCCGGCCCATCGGGGAACGCGGTAGAGGATTTCTATTTACGGACTAGGATCACCCCGCGCAACGGCCAAATAGCCTTCGGTCGAACCGAAGTTCATTGTTAGACTTGCCGAATTCTGGTTGATCCGCAGTGTGGTATACCAGATGCAAGGTCGAGCGAACCAAGTAGTGAATCTAGGTACTCGCGGATCAATGGGCGCGCTCAACCGCCCGCAAACGGGGTCCGCAAGGCATCGATTCTGCCCCACTGTTCCACCAGATAATCGACAAATGCCCTGATCTTAGGCGATGCGAGACGTGACGGCTGAAGCATCAGATGCAGCGGCGTCGGTGCCGGCTCGTGGTCGATCAGCAGGCGCGTCAAGCGACCGTCGGCGAGCTCGGACTGCACTTGCCAGGACGGCACGCGGACGATGCCGGCGCCCTCCCGCGCTGCACTGACCAGCGCGTCGAGGCTATTCATCCAGAGCCGACCGGATATGCGGATTTTGCGACCCGTCTTGCTGCCGTCGGCAAAGCGCCACTCCGCGCTGCCGGGCGAATCGGAAAACACTAGGCAGTCATGCCCGGCAAGATCATCCGGTGTCTGCGGCGCGCCGCGGCGGGCCAGATAGTCGGGCGCTGCGCATGAGATCATCTGGAGATCGGTGAGCTTGCGCGCCACGAGCAGCGAGTCGCGCAAGCGGCCGATGCGTATAGCCAGATGGATATCCTCCTCGACCATGTCCACCGCGCGGTCGATCAACAGCAAGTCGACGGACAGCGCTGGATAGCGGCGCAGAAACTCGACCAGCAAGGGCGCGATCACGAGCCGCCCGATCAAACTCGGCGAGCTGACGCGGATCCGCCCCGATGGCTGATGCGGGTCGCGCGCCAGCGCCGCCTCGATCTCCCTGACCTCGCCGAGGATCGATTTCGCGCGCTCGTAGAGGATGCGTCCGTCGTCGGTCAGCGCGAGCTGGCGGGTGGTACGCAGCAGCAGGCGGGTGCCGAAATGCTCCTCCAGCGCGCTGATCTGCCGGCTCACCGAGGTCAGCGAGCTCGGCAGCGCGCGCGCGGCCGCCGACAGGCTGCCGCTCTCGACCGCGCGAACAAAGGCCGCCATCGCCGCAAGCTGGTCCAAGCTCGATCCTTCCGCATTTCGCAAGAGAGCCTGCTCATTTGCAGCAATACCCCCGTCTTTCAGAAGGGTCTAGCCTGACGGCTCCACGATTTGAGGAGTTCGCCTTGGCCTCAACGTCCATCCCTCCGAATTCGCTCGAGCGGCGCAGACGTGCCGGCCGCGCCGGTGTCGACGATCCGATCCTCCTGCTTGTTTTCTACTGCGTCGGACTGTTAATCGACGTGCTGACGTTGCCGATGCAGGGCGCGACGTCCTCGATCCCTCTCCGCTTTGCCTTGATTGCGGTCGCTGCTCCCGTCGCAGCGTCGGTCGCGCTGTGGTTGGCCGACCGCACCGAGGCGGGCGTCTCATGACGATGCGAAGGACATGATGGCCGGCCTCGATCCCAAGGAATTGCTCGAGCTTGCGCTGCTGCTGATCGCGGTCGGCGCGCTGTCCGGCTTTCTCGCCGGGCTGTTCGGCATCGGCGGCGGCGCGATCTTGGTGCCGGTGTTCTACGAATGCTTTCGCCTCGCCGGCGTGCCGCTCGAAGTGCGGATGCCGCTGTGCATCGGCACCTCGCTCGCGATCATCATCCCGACCTCGCTGAGCTCGTTCCGCGCCCATTATCGCCGCGGCGCGGTCGATATGGAGATCCTGAAGCGCTGGTGGCTGCCGATTGTGATCGGCGTCGCCGCCGGCAGCGTCACCGCGCGCTTCGCGCCGGAGCGGCTGTTCAAGATCGTGTTCGTGCTGGTGGCGTGGTCGGCAGCCGCACGATTGCTGCTGGCGCGCGAGACCTGGAAGTTCGGCGACGATGTGCCGAAGGGCTTTTTGATGCGCGTCTATGGCTTCTTCGTCGGCCTGCTCTCGACACTGATGGGCATCGGCGGCGGCCTGTTTGCCAACCTCTTAATGACCTTCTACGGCCGGCCGATCCATCAGGCGGTTGCGACTTCTTCCGCGCTTGCGGTGCTGATCTCGATTCCCGGCGCGCTGGGCTACGTCTATGCCGGCTGGCCCGCCGCCGCGCGCTTTCCCGACGTCGCCGCGCTGCAACTGCCGTTCGCGCTCGGTTACGTCTCGCTGATCGGTGCGCTGCTGGTGATGCCGACCACGCTCGTCACCGCGCCGCTCGGCGTCAAGGTCGCGCACGCGCTGTCGAAGCGGGCGCTGGAGGTGGCGTTCGGGGCCTATCTCTTCATTGTCGGCGGGCGGTTCGTGATCAGCCTCGCCGGAGGGCACTGATCGGCTCGTCCTTCAGCCGTACTTCGCTGTGACCCCACCGTCGGAGGTCTCCGACACCCTCGATCCGATCGGCGTGGGACAGGAATCGCAAGCGTGCTCCGATCATTTCAGGAGCTATTGGCAATTTCAGTTTCTCGCAGTCTGCCATCGCGATCCCTATAATCCTCGCGACCTTTTGCCATCGCGATGTCAGGGCCGACATGATGACGTCGTCGAGCGCAGCTTCCGTAGCGCCACGGGGGAGACGCACGTCACTCCACTTCAGTTCGGAGCTCGGAGCAGGGAGTTCTTCGTGCAACTCCAGCTTCATCAGGTCGCGAAACTATTCGTAGAGCGGTAGCATCACCTGCCATTCCAGCTCGAGCAGGAGGTCATAAAGCGGGCCATCCAATTCAAGCCGCTCCTGCTTTCCGAGCTCCGCAATCGCGATTCGAGCCTTCTTCATCGCCTCGTGCGCGATGACGAGTTGATCGTTAATCTGGATAGCCTGCTCCCGCTCCATCTACCCCTCACGACGTTCTTGCGGCTTCATCCCTTCGCGTAGATATCCTTATACTTATCGCGCAAAATATTCTTCTGCACCTTGCCCATTGCGTTGCGCGGCAATTCGTCGACGACGAAGACGCGCTTCGGCATCTTGAACTTCGCCAGCCGCCCGTCGAGCGCCTTCAGCACCGAGGCCTCGCTGACATCGGCGCCCTTGCTGCAGACCAAAACGGCGGTGACGCCTTCGCCGAAATCGGCATGCGGCACGCCGATCACGGCTGACTCGATCACGCCGGGCATGGCGTCGATCTCGCTCTCGATCTCCTTCGGGTAGACATTGAAGCCGCCCGAGATCACGAGATCCTTGCCGCGGCCGAGGATGTGGACATAGCCCTTGTCGTCGATCTTGCCGAGATCGCCGGTGATGAAGAAGCCGTCGCCACGGAATTCGGCCTTGGTCTTCTCCGGCATGCGCCAGTAGCCCTGGAACACGTTCGGGCCCTTCACCTCGATCATGCCGATGGTCTCGCGCGCGAGCTCCTTGCCGCTCTCGGGATCGGTGACCCGCACCGAGACGCCGGGCAGCGCGAAGCCGACCGCGCCGGGCACACGGTCGCCGTCATAGGGGTTGCTCGTGTTCATGTTGGTCTCGGTCATGCCGTAGCGCTCGAGCACGGCATGCCCAGTGCGTGCCGACCATTCGCGATGGGTGTCGGCGAGCAGCGGCGCCGAGCCTGAGATGAACAGCCGCATGTGCCTGGTGGCGTCCTTGTTCAGGCCGGGATTCTGCAGCAGGCGGGTATAGAAGGTCGGCACGCCCATCATCACGGTGGCGCGGGCCATCAGCTTGATGATCACATCCGGATCGAACTTCGGCAGGAAGATCATCGAGGCGCGCGCGAACAGCGTCACGTTGCTGGCCACGAACAGGCCGTGGGTGTGATAGATCGGCAGCGCGTGGATCAGCACGTCCTTGTCGGTGAAGCGCCAGTAGTCGACCAGCGAGTACGAGTTCGAGGCCAGATTGTCGTGCGACAGCATCGCGCCCTTGGAGCGGCCGGTGGTGCCCGACGTGTAGAGGATCGCGGCGAGATCGTTATTACCGCGCGGCACCGTGGCGAATTCCGTCGCCGCCTTGTCGGCGGCCTCGGTCAGCGAACCCTTGCCGCTGGCACCGAGCGTCTCGACCTTGGCGCCCACCTTGGCTGCGATCGCCTTGATGCCGTCCTGCTTGGAAGGATCGCAGACCACCAGCGCCGGCTCGGCATCGGTGATGAAGTATTCGAGCTCGTTCAGCGTATAGGCGGTGTTCAGCGGCAGATAGACGCCGCCGGCGCGCACGGTGGCGAGATACAGCACCAGGGCCGAAACCGACTTCTCGGTCTGCGCCGCGACGCGGTCGCCCGGCTTGACGCCGCGCTCAACCAGCACGTTCGCCATCTGGCCTGCGCGCGCGATCAGATCGCCATAGGAGATGCGGCTGCCGTCGAGCTGCTCGATCGCGAGCCGGCCGGGGTCGTCGAGGCCGTCGAACAGGCGGGAAAACAGATTGGCGTTGGTGGTCGTGTTCATGCAAAGATTCCCCGAGGGGCAAGGGCCGGAAGATTTCGGCTGGATTAGCAAAAACGCCCTTCGGAAAGCAACGGAGACAGTTTGCATGACAAACAATGGGAAACGCGTGGCCTGGGTCACCGGCGGCGGCACCGGAATCGGCGAATCCGGGGCGGAATTCCTGGCTGCGGACGGCTGGACGGTGGTGGTCTCCGGCCGCCGCAGGGAAGAGCTCGACCGCGTGGTGGCCGGCATCACGAAAAACGGCGGCAAGGCCGAGGCGATCCCGCTTGATGTCAGCAACAAGGCCGACGTCAACAAGGCCGCCGAGGCGATCGTCGCCAAGCACGGCCGCATCGACCTCCTGGTCAACAGCGCCGGCATCAACGTGCCGAAGCGCAGCTGGGCCGACATGGAACTGGAAGGTTGGGACAAACTGGTCGAGATCAACCTCAACGGCGTGCTCTACTGCATGCGCGCGGTGCTGCCGACGATGCGCAAGCAGAAGGACGGCTGCATCATCAATGTCGCCTCCTGGGCCGGCCGCCACGTCTCGAAGATGCCGGGCCCGGCCTACACCACGACCAAGCACGCGGTGCTGGCGCTGACCCATTCCTTCAACATGGACGAATGCGTCAACGGCCTGCGCGCTTGCTGCCTGTCGCCGGGCGAGGTTGCGACCCCGATCCTGAAGCAGCGGCCGGTGGTGCCGAGCGAAGCCGAGCAGGCCAAGATGCTGCAGCCGGAGGATTGCGGCCGCACTATCGCCTTCGTCGCCAGCATGCCGGCACGGGTCTGCATGAATGAGATCCTGATCAGCCCGACCCACAACCGCGGATTTATTCAGACGCCGGCGAACCGGGATTAGAGTAGCTCTCACAACGGTCGTCCCGGCGAAAGCCGGGACCCATAACCACAGGGTCGGATTGTTGGGCGCGCTGTGGCTCCAGCGACGCCCGATAACGGCCATTCGTGGTTATGGGTCCCGGCTCGCGCTTCGCTTGGCCGGGACGACGGCGTGGATGGTTGTGCGATCTACGTCACTCGATGATCTCGTTCAATTCCTTGCCGGTATGCTCCGGCACGAACAGGAACACGCCGATCGCCATCGCGATCATCAGCACGGGGATGCAGAGGAACGACAGTGCGAACGAGCCGGTATGCTGCTGGAGCGCGATCGAGACGAAGGGGAACAGCACGAAGCCGACGAAATAGGCGATCGCCCAGACCACGCCGTTGGCGGCGCCGCGGATCCGGGTCGGGAAGATCTCCGCGGTCAGCGTCGTGCTCGGGCCCCAGAAGCCGAGGAAGCCGAGACACCAGGCGAGCCCGAACGCCCACAGCAGCACGCGGTCCTCGGAATAGACCCAGAGCGTCATGAAGATCGCGCCCTCGATCAGGGTGATGATGAAGGTGCGGCGGCGGCCGATCTTGTCGATCAGCCAGCCGACCAGACACAAGCCAAGGAAACCGCACAGCCCGTAGAACACGTAGAACAGGCTGTATTCGGCGGTCGACCAGTGCTTCTCGGTCGACAGGTATAGCGGCATCCAGGCGCCGACCGTGCCGTAGATGCAGGTCGAGGCGCAGGCGACGAACAGCGCGACAAGCGTGGCGGGCAGCACGTCGGGCATGAACACCTGGCGGATGCCGACCGACTTGGCCTTGCCGAACCAGGCGCTGTCCTCGGCGCTGACCGTGCCGCCGCGCGCCAGCGTCTCCGAGATGCGCCGCTTGCGGTCCTGCGCGCGCACCCAATAGGGCGATTCCGGGCAGGTGGAGCGGATATAGATCGCGAGCAGCGCGATCACGCCGGGCACCATCACGGCGATGCGCCAGCCGAAATTGGCGGCCACGAGCCCGGTGATCGCACCGGCGAGCGTGGCGCCGAGGCACCAGGCCGAGCGGGTGATGCTGATGACGCGGCCGCGGAGCCGGGCCGGCCAGGTCTCCGCCACCAGCATCGAGCCGAGCGACCATTCGCCGTTCAGTGCGAAGAACAACAGCGAGCGCGCGATCACGAACACCGCGAAGGTCGGCGACATCGCCGCGACCGGCATCAGGAGCGAGAACAGCGCGATATTGACGGCGAGCAGCGTGCGGCGACCGTAGCGGTCGGCGAGCCATGGCCAGAAGTAAAGCCCCGCGATGCCGATCAACAGCGCGATCTGCATGCCGGAGCGGTACTCCGGCAGGCTCAGCGAAAATTCCTTGATCACCATCGGCGAGATCAGCGCGAAGATCACGCCGTCCATGCCGTCGAAGCCCCAGCCGAGCGCGTTGGCGGTGGCGATGTGCCAATGCGTTTTCGTGATCTCGGTTGTGTCCGCAACCGCGCGGTAGTTGGCGTATTGCAGGTGCTTCTGCTCGAGCGGACCGATGTCGATGCTTGCATCGCTCACCGCAGGTGCGGCGTGGCCGTCAGCCGTGATGCTGCTCATGATGCCTCCCCGTGGCCGCTTTCTGCGAAGCCGTGCCGCAACCTCAAGCTGAACCAATCAGCTAGTGGCGGCAAGCAAATTGCTCGCGGCAGCGCACGCGTCCATTCCGCTGAATGGAATGCCTGGCGGGCTGCGCGAGGCGTCGCGCGTACGCAGCGCGCGCCGGCCGGTTTCAACAATCACAAAGAATTATTTCCGGAAACCGTCCGGAAAACCTGCCGTAGCTCGGCCAACGACGACGCATTCATCAATCAGCACGCGCCGTTGTTGCCCCTTCAACGCCGGCGAAGCCTCGCCGGTCGGCCTACTCATCGGGAGACGAAACCATGTCGAAGCGTATTGCCTATCTCACCGCCGCCGCCTTCAGCGCGCTCGCAATCACGGCCACTGTCGTGGCGCCGGTCCGCGCCGAGGAAAAGACCGTGATGGTCGGTGGCGCCGCGATGTTCCCGTCGAAGAACATCGTGCAGAACGCCGTCAATTCGAAGGATCACACCACGCTCGTCGCCGCGGTGAAGGCCGCGGGCCTGGTCAGCACGCTGGAAAGCAAGGGCCCGTTCACCGTGTTCGCGCCGACCAATGCCGCGTTCGGCAAGCTGCCGACCGGAACCGTCGACAACCTGGTCAAGCCCGAGAACAAGGCGACGCTGACCAAGATCCTCACCTACCATGTGGTGCCGGGCAAGCTCGAGGCCTCCGACCTCACCGACGGCAAGAAGCTGAAGACCGCCGAGGGCGAGGAACTGACCGTGAAGAAGCAGGACGGCAAGGTCTGGATCGTCGACGCCAAGGGCGGCAGCTCGATGGTGACGATCTCGAACGTCAACCAGTCGAACGGCGTCATCCATGTGGTCGACACCGTGCTGATGCCGGCGACGTAACACCTGGCGGCCTGATTTAGTCCCTCAAAGGACCGGCGACATAGCGAGCCGGCGCCTCGCCCCGGCTCGCATTTTTGTGACTATATCAAGTGGCGTATATCAAACTGATGGTGCGCGACCCCGTAACGGAACGCCGGTTCCGGGCGTATAATCCGGTAACGACCACGAGCAGAGACATCCCATGACGAGCCTTGCCGTCAGCGACCACCAGGCAGAGACCGCGGCGCCCGCGAAGGCGATCCAGCCGGTCTGGGTGCGCATGGTGCACTGGATCAACGCCTTCGCGATGATCCTGATGATCATGTCCGGCTGGCAGATCTACAACGCCTCGCCGCTGTTTGGCTTCACCTTCTCGCGGAGCATCACGCTCGGCGGCTGGCTCGGGGGTGCGCTGCTCTGGCACTTCGCGGCGATGTGGCTGTTGATGGTCAACGGCCTGGTCTATCTGGCGCTGGGTTTTGCCACCGGCCGCTTTCGCAAGAAGCTGCTGCCGATCACCCCTGGCGGCGTGATTGCCGACACCAAGGCGGCGCTGACCTTCAAGCTGTCGCATGACGATCTCAGCAAATACAATTCCGTGCAGAAATTGCTCTATGCCGGCATCATCATCGTCGGCGTCGTCATCGTGCTGTCCGGCCTGTCGATGTGGAAGCCGGTGCAGTTGCACTGGCTGGTGTCGCTGTTCGGCGGCTACGATTTCGCCCGCTATATTCACTTCACCTGCATGGCGCTGATCGTCGCCTTCCTGGTGATCCATGTCGCGCTCGCGCTGCTGGTGCCGAAGAGCCTGCGCGCCATGATCATCGGACGCTAGGGAGGTAGTCATGGGTCGTCTCCGCAAGCTCCTGATCCCCGGTGTCGACAAGAAGCTGCTCGTGCGCGATGCGGTGAAGACGATGCCGGAGCTGACGCGCCGCCGCTTCATCACGGCGGGCACCAGCCTCGGCGCGCTGACGCTGCTCACCGGCTGCGACGTGGTCGATTCGTCGTCGGCCGAGGAAATGCTGAAGCAGGTCTCGAAGTTCAACGACGCGGTGCAGGCCTGGATGTTCAATCCGGATGCGCTGGCGCCGACCTTTCCCGAGAGCATGATCACCAAGCCGTTCCCGTTCAACGCCTATTACGATCTCGACGACGCACCTGAGATTGCGGCAGCGGACTGGAAGCTCGAGGTGCGCGGGCTGGTCGACAACAAGAAGTCGTGGACGCTCGACGAATTGTACAAGCTGCCGCAGGTCAAGCAGGTGACGCGGCATATCTGCGTCGAGGGCTGGAGCGCGATCGGCAGCTGGACCGGCACGCCCTTGCGCGATTTCCTCAAGCTGGTCGGCGCCGACACCCGCGCCAAATATGTCTGGTTCCAGTGCGCCGACAAGGACGGCTACAACTCGCCGCTCGACATGCGCTCGGCGCTGCACCCGCAGACCCAGATGACGTTCAAATTCGCCGACGAGGTCCTGCCGCGCGCCTACGGCTTTCCGATGAAAATCCGGGTCCCGACCAAGCTCGGCTTCAAGAACCCGAAATACGTGCTCTCGATGGAAGTCACCAACGACTACAAGGGCGGCTACTGGGAAGACCAAGGCTACAATTCGTTCAGCGGGAGCTGACGCGAAGCGTCATTCCGGGATGGTCCGAAGGACCAGACCCGGAATCTCGAGATTCCGGGTTCGATGCTATTGCATCGCCCCGGAATGACTCAGGGAGTCACCTTCCTTTGAAACGCCGACAGCAGCGCGCCGAGCGCGAGCATCGCGGCCGAGACGTTCAACGCGAATGACAGGCTGCCGACCGCGTCGGTGATGGCGCCGACCACGATCGGTCCGAGCGTCTGGCCGATGCCGAAGGCGATGGTCATCGCCGCGATCGCGGTCGGCCAGGACTGCGGCGGGTAGTTGAAGCGCACGAAGGCGGTGGTCGAGCCAACCACGGCGAAGAAGGCGACGCCGAACACCAGCGCCGAGATCGCAAGCAGCAGCGGCGAATGCCCGAAGATCGGCAGGCTGGCGCCGAGCGCGTTGACGCCGAGGATGATGGTGGTGGCGAGCCCGCCGCGGTCGAGCGCCAGCACCCGCCCCCAGACCCAGGGCGTGACGAATGCGCTGACGCCGATCAGGCTCCAGAACGCGCTCTGTGCAGCCGCGCCGCCGCCGCCGTCGCGGACATAGGCGATCATGAAGGTCATGTAGGCGATGTAGCCGGCACCGAACAGGAAATAGGCGGCGAGGTAGATCAGGACCGGCATCACGGCGAATTGGGTCCGCACGATGCCGCCGGCGGCGGCGTTGGCGTGGAGCGGCGCCAGCATCAGCGGCACGGTCATGATCGCGGAAAGCAGCGTCATCGCCCACCACACGATCCACCACGAGCCGGCGCCAAAACCCTGCAGCACGAAGGGCGCGATCAATCCGGATGCGAGGATGCCGACGCCCGGCCCGGCATAGAACAGGCTGAGCAGGAAGTTCGCGCGTTCCGGTCGCGATTGCGCGATCGTCGCCGCGAGCGCGCCGCCGCCGACGAAGCCGATCGCGGCGGCGAAGCCCACCAGCAGGCGGGCAAAACTCAGCACCACGAAATTGCCCGAGAGGGCGCAAAGCGCCAGCGACAGCGCGCAGGCCAGCGTCGACCAGCGTACCGATGCGGCAAGCCCGAAGCGTTCAATCAGACGCGAGGCGAGCAGCGCGCCGGCCAGATAGCCGGCGGCATTGATCGTGTTCATGAAGCCGGCGGCCGAATAGGACCAGGCCAGCGAGTCGCGCATGTCGGGCAGCACCAGCGAATAGGCAAACCGGCCGATGCCGAGACCGACCGTCGGTGCGAGCGACAGAATAAGGATCAGCCGCGCGGGATGCGGGTAGGACGGGGCGGGGGCTCTCACAATTCACTCCGGCAATGCCCGCATTGTGACAGGCCGCGGCGGCGCTGCCCAGCGCCGATGCCCGCAACACTGTCTTGCGTATCAGGCAATCAGGCGATCAGGACCAGCGCGACGCCGATCACGGTCAGCAGGGTGCCGCCGACGATCCGCGCGGTGATCTCGACATGCTTGAGCATCATCGCGCTCATCACCACGGTGACCAGCGGATAGATCGCGGCAAGCGGCGCCACCAGCGTGATCGGGCCGTTGCGGACCGCGGCGAACAGGCTGAGCGCGCTGAGCCCATTGCTGATCCCGGTCAGCGCGAACCAGAATCGGCCCTCGCGCGGCGCCTGCACCATGAAGCTGCCCTTGCGGACCCGTTGCACGGTCAGCACCACCAGCGAGGACATGACATAGCCGACCAGGCAGGCCCATAGCGGGCTCGGCCAGATCGCAAGGCCGAGCTTGGCGATCGGCGGCACGATGCCGCGCACCAGCGCGCTCGCGAGCGGCAGCAGCAGGGCCCAGCTGCGCCAATGGCCGAGGTCGCGCGGCCTCGTCACGGTGATGATGGCGGCGCCCGCGACCGCGACGACGAGGCCGATGAGCTGCTGCGGCAGCAAGGGCTCGTGCAGCAGCACCACGGCGGCGGTGACCGCAAACAGCGGCGCCAGATTGCCCAAGGTCGAGGTGATGACCGGTCCCAGCGCCCGGTTCGACGCAAAGGTCAGGAGCGTCAGCGAGGCCGGGAAGAACAGCCCGATCGCCATGAAGATCGGCAGGGCGCGCCAGACCACCGGCTCGCCGTGCAGGATCAGCGGCGACAGCACCAGGAACAACAGGGTGAAAGAGGGCACGCTGATCGCGGCGCCCGACAGCGGCTCGACGGTGCGCAGGCCGAGCTGCGCCAGCACCACCCCGGCGCCGAGGAAAATCGCCGAGGCGAAGGCGTAGACGATGGCTGCGGTCATGAGGTCCGTCTTGTTGGCTTCTTGTTAGCTTCTTGGGGCGCGGGTTGCTCGTTGGGGCCATTCTGGGCCGATCCGGGGTGCCTTGCCAATCCGGCTCCGGCGTTTTAGCACTCCGGCCGGATTTCCCCCGCTCGTCATGCCCGGGCTCGACCCGGGCATCCATCCATCTTCAGAGAGGCCTTTCGAAGCGGGATGGATTGCCGGGTCATCTGTGCGAGGACGCGCTTCGCGCTTTTGCCCGGCAACGACAACAACGATTAGCTCGAGGTAACATCATGGCGACCCATAAACTGCTGCTTCTCCCCGGCGACGGCATCGGCCCCGAAGTGATGGCCGAGGTGCAACGCGTGATCGACTGGCTGAATGCGCAGGGCATTGCGAAGTTCGAGACCGAGCAGGGCCTGGTCGGTGGCTCCGCCTATGACGCCCACAAGGTGTCGATCTCCGAAGGCGACATGGCCAAGGCGACGGCGGCGGACGCCGTGATCTTCGGCGCGGTCGGCGGCCCGAAATGGGACAGCGTGCCCTATGAGGTCCGTCCCGAGGCCGGCCTGCTGCGGCTGCGCAAGGATCTCGGCCTGTTCGCCAATTTGCGCCCGGCGGTGTGCTACCCGGCGCTCGCCGAGGCCTCGAGCCTGAAGCGCGACGTGGTCGAGGGTCTCGACATCATGATCGTGCGCGAGCTCACCGGTGGCGTCTATTTCGGCGAACCGAAGACCATCACCGATCTCGGCAACGGCCAGAAGCGCGCGGTCGACACCCAGGTCTACGACACCTACGAGATCGAGCGCATCGGCCGCGTCGCCTTCGACCTGGCGCGCAAGCGCAAGAACAAGGTGACGTCGATGGAGAAGCGCAACGTCATGAAGTCGGGCGTGCTCTGGAACGAGGTCATGACCCAGGTCCATGCGCGCGAATACAAGGACGTCACGCTCGAGCACCAGCTCGCTGATTCCGGCGGCATGAACCTCGTCAAGGCGCCGAAGCAGTTCGACGTCATCGTGACAGACAATCTGTTCGGCGACATGCTGTCCGACATCGCGGCGATGCTGACCGGCTCGCTCGGCATGCTGCCGTCGGCCTCGCTCGGCGAAGTCGACTCGAAGACGAAGAAGCGGCGCTCGCTGTTCGAGCCGGTGCACGGCTCGGCGCCCGATATCGCAGGCCGAGGCCTCGCCAACCCGATCGCGATGATCTCGTCGTTCGGCATGGCGCTGCGCTATTCCTTCGACATGGGCGAGCTCGCCGACAAGGTCGATGCCGCGATCGCGGCCGTGCTCGCCAGCGGCCTGCGCACCGCCGACATCAAGTCGGAAGGCACCACGCCGGCCAGCACGAGCCAGATGGGCGAGGCGATCCTGAAGGAATTGCAGAAGCTGCACGCGTGATGGCGCGCGGCTGACACAAACACGATGTCGTCCCGGCGAAGGCCGGGACCCATACGCCGCGGCTTCTCAATCTGAAGCGACTGGCAGACGAGCGTCATAACCAACAGCAGTGGTTATGGGTCCCGGCCTTCGCCGGGACGACGCAGGACGTTGAACATCAGTAAGCTGGGCAAAGCGAAAGCGCGCCCACCCTACACTTTGATCCAAATAAAAATGCCCGGCCGGAGCCGGGCATTTTCGTGTCGGTGCTCGCCGAAATTCTCAGTACAGCGGGAAATTCCGCGGATAGCCGCCGAGATCGGCCGGCGTGCTGAGCGGCTGGCGATCGATCGGGCGATTGTTGTTCTCGCGTGCGAACGTGGGGTAGCCGATCTCCGGCGGATACGCGTAATCGTTAAACTTGCGATCGCCCGGCAGCACTTCGGTGCCGGCGTCGAGCCACGAGCGCGTGGTGACGTAAACGCGGGTGCGCGGACCCTGCTGATAGACGCGGTTCGGACCCTGCGCGCCGTAATAGCGGCGGCCGTCGCGGTCATACTGCTCCTGCTGCTTGCGCTTGGCCGGGCTCTGCGCGCTGGCCGCGGTCATGCCGAACGCAGTTGCGGTGACGGCAGCCGCGGCAAGCAACACCACGAGCTTGTTCGCGGCAGGGAATTTCAAGGTCATCGCATCCTCGTCATTACGGCCCCATCGGGGCTGGCGCGTCCGCCAAAATCACTCGGAACACATTGTAGCCATGGTGGGGAGGCCGTCACTAGGTCAATTGCGCCACACCGGCCGAGATAATGCGTGTCCAAGCGCAAAAGTTTCATGAAAACCAGTGCCTTGCCACGGTCTCGCCATCAAAGGGCGCCGCGCAGGCGCGGGTTCTCGCTGCCCATGACCCAGTCGGCCGACAGGGCCGGCGCGCCGGAGGTAACGTAGTCGGTGCGCTTGAGCTCGGCATGCGCGAACAGGGCGGCGAGCCGCGGATCGTTGCCCGCGGCCAGCAGGGTCAGGCGGTTCAGCATGCAGACGATCGCGGCGCGCCGGGCCGGCAGGCTGGTGCCCTGGCAGGTCCAGCCGGAGATCCGGAGGTCAGGCGCGTCGGCCTGCTTGAGGAAGCCGAGGCAGGCGCGGTCGCCGTCCTGCCGCGCCGGGCGCAGCAAGGTGACGTTGCCGAACTTGCTGTCGACGATGCCGGCCGCCTCGAGCTCGCGGACGCCGCTCGGGTCGAGCCGCCCGGCAATCTCGGTGACCGCAGGGCCCATGGCCTCGCCGCTGGGGCGGTAGATTTCCAGCTCGGCGACCGGTGCACCGTTGGCATCGGCCCAGCGGAAGACGTCCTTGCGGCCGCCTTCGGGGTGCCGGAAGATCTCATAAGTCTCTGTTTTGTCTCGCAGATCGAGCCGGCTCACGGCAAACGCCGGCGCCGTGCGGCCGGCCGGGCTCCAGCTCGCGGCGGCAGGTGCCGCCATCGCCGTTGCGTCGGGTAGCTGCTTCCATAGATAGTTGCCGAGGACGACGAACAGCGCGAGCACGGCGACATAGGCGAACAGCCGGGAGAGCGTGGCGTACACCTCGTCGACGAAGCTCGTCAGCGCTGACGGATTTCTCGTATGATGGGGCGCGGCCGGACCGGCCCGAAATAAACGCATCAAAACGCTCAAAAGCTACGCAACGTTGTCTTGACGGGGTTTCTCGCATAGAAGCGCTGCCTCTTCCCTTTCCGCAGCTGGCGGGGGAACGGGCATTTTTCGTCGGAGAGTGAACGATGGGTTACAAAGTCGCAGTGGTCGGAGCGACCGGCAATGTCGGGCGCGAAATGCTCAACATTCTCGACGAGCGCAAATTCCCCGCCGACGAGGTCGTCGTGCTGGCCTCGCGCCGCAGCGTCGGCATCGAGGTCTCCTATGGCGACCGCACGCTGAAGGTGAAGGCGCTCGAGCACTATGACTTCTCCGACATCGACATCTGCCTGATGTCGGCCGGCGGCTCGGTCTCCAAGGAATGGTCGCCCAAGATCGGCGCGGCCGGTGCGGTCGTGATCGACAATTCCTCGGCCTGGCGGATGGACCCTGACGTGCCGCTGATCGTGCCGGAGGTGAACGCGGATGCGGTCGCCGGCTTCACCAAGAAGAACATCATCGCCAACCCGAACTGCTCGACGGCGCAGCTCGTGGTCGCGCTGAAGCCACTGCACGACAAGGCGACGATCACGCGCGTCGTGGTCTCGACCTATCAATCGGTGTCGGGCGCCGGCAAGGACGCGATGGACGAATTGTTCTCGCAGACCAAGGCCGTCTACACCAATGACGAGCTAGTCAATAAGAAGTTTCCGAAGCGCATCGCCTTCAACATCATTCCGCAGATCGACGTCTTCATGGAAGACGGCTTCACCAAGGAAGAGTGGAAGATGATGGTGGAGACCAAGAAGATCCTCGATCCCAAGATCAAGCTGACCGCGACCTGCGTGCGCGTGCCGGTCTTCGTCAGTCACTCCGAAGCCGTGAACGTCGAGTTCGCCAACCCGATCACGGCGGACGAGGCGCGCAACATCCTGCGCAATGCGCCGGGCTGCCTCGTGATCGACAAGCACGAGCCGGGCGGCTACGTCACGCCCTATGAGGCCGCCGGCGAGGACGCCACCTATATCAGCCGCATCCGCGAGGATGCGACGGTGGAGAACGGCCTGTCGTTCTGGTGCGTGTCGGACAATCTGCGCAAGGGCGCGGCGCTGAACGCCGTGCAGATCGCCGAGGTCCTGATCAACCGCAAGCTGATCACCGCGAAGCAGAAAGCGGCCTAGCAGCGGAAATCGGGAAGCGCGTGCCATGGCGGAAGCGGAAGAACCGGCGACCTACCGGCCCAATCCGACGCTGAAGCGCGTCGAAAGAAGCTTCGAAAGCCTGCTCTTCAACAGCCGCTGGCTGATGGCGCCATTCTATTTCGGCCTCGTCATCAGCCTCGCGGCATTGCTGCTCAAGTTCTGCATGGAGCTGTGGCACTTCATCCTGCATGTGCCGCAGGCCAAGGAATCCGACATCATCCTTGGCGTGCTTGCCCTGATCGACATCTCGCTGACCGGCAATCTGATCCTGATCGTGGTGTTTTCCGGTTACGAGAATTTCGTCTCGAAGATCGATCCGGAAGGGCACCCGGATTGGCCGGACTGGATGACCAAGGTCGATTTCGGCGGCCTGAAGCAAAAGCTGCTGGCGTCGATCGTCGCGATCTCGGCCATTCAGGTGCTGAAGGCGTTCATGAACATCGATACCATCTTCGATCCCAGCAAGCTCGCCTGGCTCGTCGGCGTGCACCTGGTGTTCGTGGTCTCGGCCTTCATGCTCGCGATCTCCGACCGCTGGGGCAGCGGCCATCACGGCGGGGAGTAGCCTCTATCCGCCTGATTTCAGCTCGTCGCGGACGCTGATGAATTCCTTCGCGACCCGGTCGAGCACGAACAGCGAGCCTTCGGCGACGCCGAAATAGGCGCCGTGCAGCTGCATCTCGCCGCTCTCCACGCGCTCGCGCACGAACGGGAAGGTCATCAGGTTCTCCAGCGAGCGGAACACCGCGGCCTTCTCGATGCGGACGACGAAGTCCTGCATCGTCTCATGCTCGCGTTGTTCGACGACCTCGCCGGGCTTGATGAACATCTGCATCCATTTGCCGATGAAGTCGCCCGGCGTGAGCGGCTTGATCTTGTCGACGAAGGCGCGGATGCCGCCGCACTGGGCGTGGCCCAACACCACGATATTCTTCACCTTCAAAACGGTCACGGCATATTCCAGCGCGGCCGAGACGCCGTGGGCGTTGCTGTCGGGCTGATAGACCGGAACCAAATTGGCGATGTTGCGGACCACGAACAATTCGCCGGGACCGGCGTCGAAGATCACCTCCGGCGAGACGCGGGAGTCGCAGCAGCCGATCACCATGGTCTCGGGAAACTGGCCGCGCTCCGACAGGTCGCGGTAGCGCGACTGTTCGGTCGGCAGCCGCTGGGTCGCGAATGTCCGGTAGCCGTCGATCAACTGCTTCGGAAAGAATTTCATGGCCTCTGGCTAACCACATGCGGGTAACGGGAACAAGACTTTCGGCGTGTGGCCTGAGATGATACGGCAGCGTTGAAGAATGGTTCCGCCCGATGCCCAAACAATGGACACCGGCGGAGCCCAAGCCCCCAGGAGAGTGTCGATGACCCGTCCGCGCCGCAGCCTGTTGTTCATGCCGGGATCGAATGCACGGGCGCTGGAAAAGGCCCGGACGCTGGCGGCGGACGGCATCATCCTCGACCTGGAGGATTCCGTGGCTCCCGACGCCAAGGCCACGGCCCGGGAGCAGATCGCCAAGGCGGTCGCGGCCAGGGGCTTTGGCAAGCGCGAGGTCCTGATACGCATCAACGCGCTCGACACGCCCTGGTGGGTCGACGACATCGGCATGGCCGGCAAGGCGCAGCCGGACGGGATCCTGGTTCCCAAGATTTCGACCGTCGGCGATCTCAACGCCGTGGCCGATCGCCTCAGCGACATCAATGCGCCTGCCTCGATCCGGGTCTGGGCGATGATCGAGACCGCGCGCGCGGTGCTCGACGCCGACAAGCTGGCCGCGGCATCGAAGGATTCCGAAACCCGGCTCGCCGGCTTCGTGTTCGGGCCGAACGACATTGCGCGGGAGACCCGGATCCGGATGAAGCCGGGCCGCGCGGCGATGATCCCGATGATCACGCATTGCATCCTGGCGACCCGCGCGCACGGGCTCGAGATCCTCGACGGGCCCTACAGCGACATCAGCAATGTCGACGGCTTCGCCGAGGAATGCGCGCAGGGCCGCGATCTCGGCTTCGACGGCAAGACGCTGATCCATCCGAGCCACATCGATGCCTGCAACGCGATCTTCACGCCGCCGGAGGCCGAGGTGGCCGAGGCGCGCAAGATCATTGCCGCCTTCGAGAAGCCGGAGAACGCCTCGCGCGGCGCGATCCAGCTCGACGGCCGCATGGTCGAGCGCCTGCACGCCGAAATGGCCAAGCGCACCATCGCGATCGCCGATGCAATCGCCGCGATGGGGCATTAGCCCCCCTGTGGGAGAAGGTGGCGCGAAGCGCCGGATGAGGGGTTGTCTCCGCTAGCGAGATTTATCCGTGCGGAGAGAAACCCCTCACCCGCACTCGCTTCGCGAGCGCATCCTCTCCCACAAGGGGAGGGGGTAAGACCGCGCCTGTATCAGCTGCCAAACCTCTCCGACGCCCATGATATGCCATAGCCGCGGGGCGGTCACATAATTTCTGAATAATAGAAGAGTACCGCTGATTTGCCCGACGAGTCAAGCTGCCATGTCGAGCGCCGGCAGCCGCCGGCTACTTTGCATGGGGTTGTTTTCGATATTTTGGCGGTGCGCCCCTCCAGGGGAGGGTGATTATCGCGCTCCAAACCTCTCCGCCGCCCACGCGTAGAGGCTGCCGGGGATCGGCGCCTCCTTGCCGCGCCCCTTCGGCGAGATGTGCAGGCCGATGATCCCGGGATCGTTCAGGTACTTCGAAAAATCCGACGGTTCGAAGAACAGTCTCGGCTCGGCGTGCACGGCGTAGAATGATCGCTTCGGCAGCGCGTGCTGCAATTCGCCTGCGCGGCGCGCCAGCGCGGTGAGCGCCGCCGGGCCGTAGATCGCGACGCGGATGTCGGCGAGGCGGTTGGATTTGCCGCGCAGCCGGCGCATCGCAAAGGTCAGGCGGTGGCGCAGCGCCAGCCAGTCCGGGATCAACTCGTCCTGCTGCATCAGCGCCTCGAAGGCGCGCACGATCGGATCGTCGGGCGGCAGATACAGCACGGAGTTGCCGAGCTGCCGCGGCCGCTCCCAGGCAAAATAGGGCTTTGCCGGATCGAGCTCGACGCCCTTCAGCAGCAGCACGTCGGCGTCGAGCCAGAGGCCGGCGCGCTGCGCCATCAGCCGCATGCGGAAGAAGTCGCTGAACTGCAGCATGGTCCAGTCGCGCCACGAGCCGTCGGGCTCCGCCGGGCGCAGCTTCTCCGCGAACGAATGCGGCAGCACGGCCTCGGCTTCGGCATTGCCGATACCGTCCGGCAGGCCGGGAATCGGATCAAAGCTGTAGACGGTGACCTTGTGCCCCGCCGCCACCTGCGAGCGCAGGCAGGTCTGGCGCAGCGCGTCCATCGAGCCGTGCCAGAAGGTGACGATGTCAGGCAGCATGCGCGTCAGCTATCAGCGGGTTTGCGGCGAGCGAATTCGGCAAAGAAAAGCCCCGGCGCCTGACGGCACCGGGGCACGATGATGCGCTGAGCCTCAAGCCCAGGCGCGTTCCTTGAGCTTGGTCTCGTAGCTGTCGATCGACGCCTTCTTCTCCATCGTCAGGCCGATGTCGTCGAGGCCGTTGATCAGGCAGTGCTTGCGGAACGGGTCGATCTCGAACTTGACCTTGCCGCCGTCGGGACCGCGGATCTCCTGGTTGGGGAGGTCGATGGTCAGCGTCGCGTTGGCGCCGCGCTCGGCGTCGTCGAACAGCTTGTCGAGGTCCTCCTGCGACACGCGGATCGGCAGGATGCCGTTCTTGAAGCAGTTGTTGTAGAAGATGTCGCCGAACGAGGTCGAGATCACGCAGCGGATGCCGAAATCGAGCAGCGCCCAGGGTGCGTGCTCGCGGCTCGAGCCGCAGCCGAAATTGTCGCCGGCGACCAGCACCTTCGCGTTGCGATAGGCGGGCTGGTTGAGGACGAAATCCGGGTTCTCGCTGCCGTCATCCTTGTAGCGCTGCTCGGAGAAAAGCCCCTTGCCAAGGCCGGTGCGCTTGATGGTCTTGAGGTACTGCTTCGGAATGATCATGTCGGTGTCGACATTGATGATCTTCAGCGGCGCCGCGACGCCTTCCAGCGTGGTGAACTTGTCCATCGGTGCTCTTCCCGGGCAAAAAATAGCGGATATCGGCCGGATGTTTATCGCGAATGTGACAGCGGTAAAAGGGCCATTTCTGCAGGGCTAGCCCGCATCGGCCTCAATCGCCTCCATATCGGCGTCGGAGAGGCCGAAATGGTGCCCGATCTCATGGATCAGCACGTGGCGGACGATGTGGCCCAGGGTCTCGTCGTGCTCGGCCCAGTAATCCAGGATCGGCCGGCGGTACAGCCAGACCAGGTTGGGCAGCCGGGCCACGTCGCTATGGCTCTGCTGCGGCAGGCCGATGCCCTGAAACAGGCCGAGCAAGTCGAACTCGCTCTCGGCCTGCATCTCGTCGAGCACCTCGTCGGTCGGGAAATCGTCGACGCGGATGATCAGGCCCTCGCAGAGGGCCCGGAACGTCTTGGGCAGGCGCTCGAAAACCTCGTGCGCCATGGCCTCCATCTCGGCGAGCGAGGGGGCTTTTTCTGTGGTCCACATGACACTCCTTTAGCGCGAGTGCTGTCGGCGGCGCCAGCGCAGTTGACCTTGGCGGCGCAATGGGAGACCGTGCCGCCAACGAATGGGGCTCAAGAATCGAGCTTGGGTGGGCGTAATGAAACGGATCGTGGCGGCAGCGTCGTTGGCTGTAGCAGTCGGGCTCTCGCTCCCGGCGACGGAGGCGCAGGCACAGAGCGCGGCAGCTGAGGCGCGCGTCGGCGAGGCGGCACCGGTCGTGCGCGAGCGTGTCGTCGAGCGCCGCCGGCTGAAGCGTGTGCCGATCTACCGGTCCCGGCCCGATCATTGGGAACCCGATGTCATCCCGCGCTACAACCCCGGTCCGAACGCCGTGCGCGACTGCACCGCGACTTATGTGCAGGAGCACCGGCCGAGCGGTACCGTGATCACGCCGCGCATGAACTGCTTCTGGCGGCCGGGCTAGTTGCGCGCGTATGTCGGCGCGTCGCGCCGATCATCGCAACAGCCGCGATCACTCCCATCGATCCATGGACCGCGACCGCCATCACCAATTGCGTGAGATGGCTTGCAGTGCCCATGGCGCCGCCCGGTCCTTGCGAGGCGAGCGCGACATCGATTGAAATGATGGAACCGCCGAGCGCCAACCATTTGCGCGGGCCTTGTTGTGCCATTGGCGATGTCCTGCGAGAGGCACCTCACAACATGCGACCATAGTCTATGCCGGATTTACGCATCGACACGAAAAATCCTGCGGCTGTGTCGGAACCTGAAGCGCGCTCGCAGCATTCATGATCGTGGCGCAGTTATTCACTTCCCATTCACGTCGTCCGCATTCTGCTTGCGATCTGCGTCGCGGCAACGGGGGTCGATTCGAAAGCTCAGGCGTTTTCCAGCGGAGCCTGTCCCGCACGTGAAGCGGGATGGACGTCGGCTCGCGTGAGGAAAACGCGTCAAAGCAAGAACTGATCGTCCGTTGCAAGACGTGACTTAAAGGGATCAAGGAGACAATTCATGAAGGCGATGAAGGTTCTGGGACTGGCGGCCGTCGGTGCCGTGTTGGTGTTGGCGGCGCCGGCCGAGCGTGCAAGCGCGATGTCGCTCGCCACGCCGGGCACAGCCGCAACGGTTCAGGACAATGCGAACCAGACGACCACGCAGGTACGCTGGGGCGGGCGCGGCTGGCATCGTGGCTGGCATCGCGGACATCACCGCGGCTGGGGGCATCGTCGCCACTGGCGCCGTTAATCGCGCGGCGTATCAGCGCAGATGAGACACAGGCCCGTGAGCAGCGGGCCTGTTGTCGTTCTCAGCCATCAAACCGGCAGATTTGCCCACGCGAGATGATATCAATCGCAATCTGCAGGAGTTGATCATGATGAGATGGATCGGTGTTGCGGCTGTCGCTTGTGCATTCGCGTTGACAGCGCCGGCATCGGCAACCGCCGCGGCATCAGCCAAGCCGCAGGCCGCGGCACCGCAGCGGCAAGCAGGCAAGGCAACGGATATCAGCGCGCAGCGCCATCATCACCATTACCATCGTCGCCACTATCACTACGGCTACCGTCCTTATTACCGGCCGTACTACCGGCCCTATTCCCATTATCGGCCGTACGGCTCCTATTATTACGGCCGGCCCTATTACTATCGGCCGTACCCATATGCCACGCCGGCGCCATTCACCTTCGGCTTCGGGTTCGGCCCGTTCTGGTGATGCGCGTCGTCGCGCTGGGCGCGATCAGCGCTGCAACGAGAGAGCAGCTCCGATCGGAGCTGCCCCGCCCGCCTCAGGGCGCGAAGCCCTTCGCCAGCAGCACAACGCCCTGCGCACCCGCCTTGCGATCCTTCGAGATCTCGACATATTCGGGCGACTCCGACCAGGCGCGGAATGCGGCTTCGTCAGGGAACGACATCAGCACCAGCTTGTCGCGATCCCAGCTGCCCTCGAGCACCGCGGGCTGTTCGTCGGCCGACAGCAGGCGTCCGTCGAATTTCCTGAACACGTCGAAGAAGCGCGCCTGATACCGATCATAGGCGGCGCGATCGGTCATCTTGAGTTGCACGATCACATAGACAGTCACTGACGTTTCTCCCGGACGTTTCGTCGCAGCGTTTTGCGCGTTCATGGCGCATTCAGTCAGCGGTTTCTAGCGTCATGCCGGGAGCGACTGCAATGAACGCAATGAAGCCGGCTGCCATGCAGCGTGGTGCGCATTGCCGTTGTGGGAGGTTCAGAGATGAGGGAGAGCTATTTGCGGCGCGGATTGGTGCGCCGTCTCGGCGTTGCGGCGGCCGTGGTCCTCGCATTGTCGGTCGCCTCGCAGCAGCGCGCCGAAGCGCTGTCGCTGGCGAGCCCGGGCGCAGCGCCCGCAGCAAAATCTGCGGCCGATGCCATGACGACCCAGATCCGGCATGGCGGTGGCGGCGGCCGCGTCGGCGGAGGTTTTCATGGCGGCGGCTTCCGTAGTGGTGGATTCCACGGCGGCGGGTTCCGCGGCTTCCATGGTGGCGGCTTTCGCGCCGCACCGGCGTTCCGTGGCGGCTATCGCCATGGCGGCTTCCATCGCCATTATGGCGGTTATCACCGCTTCTATGGCGGCGGTTACCGCTACGGCTATCGGCCCTATTATCGCCGGCACTTCCATCACCGGCGCTTCTTCTACGGATCGTCCTACTATTACCCGGCCTACTATCATCACCGCCGTTGCCGGGTGGTCTGGACCTATTACGGACCGCGCCGGATCTGCCGGCCGTGGTGGCACCACCGCCACTACTGGCGGCCGTACCGGGTCTATTGGTAAAGTCTGAAATGACAGCGGGCGCCTCACGGCGCCCGTCTTGTTGGGTCACTCTCTTTGCGCGCCAGAGCCTGTTCGAGCGAAGTGGACGCCGGTTGGCGTGAAGAAACCGCGTCAAGAGAGATGCGTTAATCCCAGTTCTTCAGCTTCCAGGACTTTATCTTCCACGGCGTCAGGTTTTCCATCCGCCATTGCGTCCAGCGCTCCGGCGGCCAATGGCTGAGGCGCGAGGTTTCCTTCACCTCGGGAAGCGGATCGATGATGCGCGCTACTGCACGACGGCGCTTCTGGCGCGTCGCGTCGCTGATCATGTCGACGAATTCGGGTTTATCGGCCACGGCACGCGCTCCTTGCGAAGGCTCGTTTTCGCAAGGAGGCAGTGTGCGTGCGCCCCGTTAACGAGCCGTTTCCGAAACGACTCGAGCTTGAGACGAAACCCGCGCGTACCTTACCGCCAGTCGCGGACGTCGACGAAGTGTCCGGCGATCGCGGCGGCCGCGGCCATCGCGGGCGAGACCAGATGGGTGCGGCCCTTGAAGCCCTGGCGGCCCTCGAAGTTGCGGTTCGAGGTCGAGGCGCAGCGCTCTTCCGGCTTCAGCTTGTCCGGGTTCATCGCAAGGCACATCGAGCAGCCCGGCTCGCGCCAGTCGAAGCCGGCCGCAATGAAGATCTTGTCGAGGCCTTCGGCTTCCGCCTGCTCCTTCACGATGCCCGAGCCCGGCACGATCATCGCGTTGACGTTGGCGTTGACGGTCTTACCCTCGGCGATCTTCGCAGCGGCACGCAGATCCTCGATGCGGCCGTTGGTGCAGGAGCCGATGAAGACACGGTCGAGCTTGATGTCGGTGATCTTCGTGCCGGCGGACAGGCCCATATATTTCAGCGCGCGATGCTTGGAGATGCGCTTGGCCTCATCGGCGATCTTGTCGGGATCGGGCACGAAGCCGGTCACCGAGATGACGTCCTCAGGGCTCGTACCCCAGGTGACGATCGGCGGCAGCTTGGCCGCATCGAGCCGGATCTCGTGGTCGAAATGCGCGCCCTCGTCGGAGCGCAGCGTCTCCCAGTAGCGCATCGCGGCGTCCCAGGCGGCGCCCTTCGGGGCCTTCGGGCGGCCGCGCAGGAAGTCGAACGCCTTCTGGTCGGGCGCAACCAGGCCGGCGCGCGCGCCGCCTTCGATCGACATGTTGCAGACCGTCATGCGGCCTTCCATCGAGAGCGCACGGATCGCCTCGCCGGCATATTCCAGCACATAGCCGGTGCCGCCGGCGGTACCGATCTCGCCGATGATCGCCAGGATGATGTCCTTGCCGGTCACGCCTTCGGGCAATTTGCCGTCGACGATCGCGCGCATGTTCTTGGCCTTCTTCTGGATCAGCGTCTGCGTCGCCAGCACATGCTCGACCTCGGAGGTGCCGATGCCGTGCGCGAGCGCGCCGAACGCGCCATGCGTCGAGGTGTGGCTGTCACCGCAGACGATGGTGGTGCCGGGCAGCGTAAAACCCTGCTCCGGGCCGATGACGTGAACGATGCCCTGACGCTTGTCGAACTCGTTGTAATACTCGATGTCGAATTCCTTGGCGTTCTCCGCCATCACCCGCATCTGCTCGATGCTTTCAGGATCGGGGTTCGGCTTCGAGCGGTCGGTGGTCGGGATGTTGTGGTCGACGACGGCGAGTGTCTTCTCGGGCGCGTGCACCTTGCGGCCGGCGGCGCGCAGCCCTTCGAACGCCTGCGGCGAGGTCACCTCGTGCACCAGGTGGCGATCGATATAGAGCAGGCAGGTGCCGTCGTCGGCCTCGTGGACCAGATGGTCGTTCCAGATCTTGTCGTACAGCGTTGTCGGTTTGGACATGAGCTTCAGCTCCAGAAGAAATTCAGTGGTGGAATGGCATGAGCGCGTCTTAAGCGCGCGGACAGGCGAAAGCGTCCAGGCAGCGTTACGCTGCGCGTCTAAGCTCTGATGTTGCCGACGTCGCAAAGCGCCCGAAGAAGCGGCCGGGCAGCCGCGAGCGATCGTCGATCACGACGCGCTTGCAGGTCTGACTTGGGCAGCGCTGGCTTGCTTGATCCGGAACCATTCTAAATTTCTAACACAGGGCTCGCGCCCGCGACAATCGATCCATGCGCGGGCCTGCACGTCAGATAGGTATGCCGCAACAAAAAAGCGCGGGGCAGGCCCCGCGCTTTCGGTCACATCCGGTTGTCGTTTGACGCGTTTTCTTGACGCGAACCGGTCCCCACTTCGCTCGAAAACGCTACGAGGGAAAAATTACTCGCCGACGGCGGTCTGACGGTCCTGCTTCTCGACGATGCGGGCCGACTTGCCGCGCAGGTTGCGCAGGTAATAGAGCTTGGCGCGACGAACCTTGCCGCGACGCACGACCTTGATCGAGTCGATCATCGGCGACATCACCGGGAAGACGCGCTCGACGCCTTCGCCGTAGGAAATCTTGCGCACGGTGAAGCTCTCGTTGAGGCCCTGGCCGGAACGACCGATGCAAACGCCCTCATAGGCCTGCACGCGGGTGCGCTCGCCTTCGACCACCTTCACGTTGACGATGACGGTGTCGCCGGGTCCGAATTCCGGGATATCCTTGGTGGCGGCGAGCTTGTCGAACTGCTCTTTTTCGAGCTGCTGAATAAGGTTCATTGAAATCTCCATCGGCGGCGCGCCCAGCCTTTCGCGGGCTGCGCAAACGTCCATCTATCCTGCGCGGGTGCGGATTTGGCCGCCCGTATAAGGCAAAGCGCAGGGTTTGTCACCCGTCTGTCTTGTTTTTTGTCCTTCGCGGAGCGGCTTTTTGGCCGGCCTTGCGGGCCCAGAGATCGGGCCGCCGGGCCGCCGTCAGGGCCTCGGACTGGGCCAGCCGCCAGGCCGCGACCTTGGCGTGATCGCCGGAAATCAGGATTTCCGGGATTTGCCGGCCCTCGAACTCCTGCGGGCGGGTGTATTGGGGGTATTCCAGTAATCCCTCGGAAAAACTTTCCTCGGTTCCCGAGGCCTGCTTGCCCATCACCCCCGGCAACAGGCGGACGCAGGCGTCGATCAGGGCCATCGCGGCGATTTCGCCGCCGGACAGCACATAATCGCCGATCGAGACCTCCTCGAGGCCCCGCGCCTCGATCACCCGCTGGTCGATACCCTCGAAGCGGCCGCAGACGATCAGGGGGCCGGGCCCGGCCGCCAGCTCCGCGACTTTGGTCTGGGTCAATGGCCGACCCCGCGGGCTCATCAGCAGGCGCGGGCGGTCAGGCGCGATATCGGCCGCGTCGATCGCCGCCGCCAGCACATCGGCCCGCAGCACCATGCCCGGACCGCCGCCGGCCGGCGTGTCGTCGACGCTGCGGTGCTTGTCGATGGCCGAGGCCCGGATGTCGCGCGCTTCCAGCGCCCACAGTCCGCCAGCCAGCGCCTTGCCGGCGAGGCTCACGCCGAGCGGCCCCGGAAACATGTCCGGGAACAGGGTCAGCACGGTGGCGCGCCATGGTGTCGCCTGGGCTGGGGTGTCTTGCGATGTCATGGCCTCTGGTTACGGCACCACGGCCGTGAGGTCGAGGCTCTGCATCATCGCGGCCGCATCCACCGCGCGGCGGAAGTCGGCGAGCGCGAAGGTCGCGACGTTGATCTTGCGGAGGTTCAGCAGGCCTTCGGCGGCGAGGCCGGCGAGCTGGCCTGGTGCCGTGCGATCGTACATGAACTGCCCGACCACCTCCCAGTCATTGGCCAGCATCTCGCGGAACGAGAGTTCGAGCGGCACCTCGGCGCTGCCCATCAGCACCATCCGGCCGCCACGCCTGAGCGCGCGCAGAGAGGCCAGTGTGGTCGACGTGCTCTTGGCGGCGCCGAGCAAATCAAGCGCGACATCTGCGCTGCCGCCGGCGGCGCGGCGGATGACCGCAAGGTCGGCTGCGGCATCGCCGCTGACGACGGCGGGAATGACGCGTGGGCCGAACGCATCGCGCAATTGCTCGAGCGCGGCCTCTTTGCGTCCGACCGCAACGACGCGGCCTGCGCCCATCGCCACCGCGAGCATCACGCCGCCCGAGCCGAAATAGCCGGTGGCGCCGTTGACGATGATGGTCTGCCCGCCGCGCAGGCCGGAGCGCTGCAATCCGCCGAACGGCACGATCAGCTTTGCCAATCCGATCAGCTCGGCCGCCGGTTTGTCGTCGAGATTGGCGAGCGGCGTGACGCAGGCGGCCGGCCAGTGCGCGATCTCCGCGAACACACCGTCGCGCCAGCGCGTCTGCAAGGCGAGCGCCTCCGGCGTCGTCACCGTCGCGGTGAGGCCGATCAGGATCTGCGGCGGATCGCGATCCGGCACGTCGCCGCGCAGATGCGGGCTGAGGAACACGCGGTCGCCGCTTTGCACATGGGTGACGTTGTCGCCCGCGGCGACGACGCGTGCGATCGCATTGGTGCCCGGCACGAACGGCATCGGCGGCAGGCTGTAGGGCAGCGCGCCGGACAGAAGCCTGTTGGTGTAGGACAGCACCATGCCGGCCTCGATCCGCACCACGACGCCATCGGGCGTGGGCTTCGGCGTCGCGACATCCTCGAAGCGAAGATCATTGTGGGCGTGCAGCCGCCAGGCCTTGTGCGTGCTTGTCATTATCATCCTCCGTGGCACCATTGGTTAGGTAGCCCGGATGGAGCGAAGCGCAATCCGCTCCAACCTCCCCTTGAAATGGGGAGGTCGCTTTGCTCGCGAGAGCAAAGCGGGTGGGGATCAGCTCTGTCCGCTTGCAGCATCGCCCGCGGCTGACCCCCATCCCGACCTTCCCCCTTTCAGGGGGAAGGAGAAGATGGACGGTCGCCCGGGCTTAGGCACGTGATGCGTCACGCCGCCTTCGGATCGTCAGCGAGATGCCGCGCGAGCACGACCGCAAGCGGACAGATCGCCAGCGCCGTGAGCGCGGTCGCCGCCGTCGCGAGCGTCGGACCGAGCGCGTCGCCAAGCAGGCCGTAGATAACAGGCGCGATCGCGCCCGATCCGATCGTTCCGGTATAGAACAGCGCGAAGGCGCGCTCGGTCTGGTGCGCGGGGGTGAGCTCGGGCACAGTGCCATAGAGCACCGATGACGTGCCGTTGAGCATCACGCCGAGCAGCGGCAGCAGCACGATGGCCGGTGCGAGCGGCAGCGCCAGCACCGCGACGATCAGCGCCGCCGTGCCGCCTTCGGTGATCAGCACGGTGCGCAGCGTGCCGACCCGCTCGCCGAGCCAGCCGCAGGTGAATTTTCCCGCGGCGCCGCCGATGAAGACCAGCGCCAGCGCAAGGCCGTTGGTCGGCAGCGAGGCGCCCTTGTCGCGCAGCAGGAACGGCAGGAAGGTGAGGAAGCCCATCCTGACCGCGGTGTCGAGAATTCCGATCGCGAGCAGCCAATGAAAGCCGCGGCCTGTGCTGGCGCCGCGCGATGCTGATGCCGCCTTGTGCTCGGCGCCCTTGCCGACCGACGGCATCCAGAGCGCAATGCAGACCGCGACGAGCAGGCCTGCAAGAGCGAGCACGAGCAGCGTGTGCCGCCACGACATGATCACCAGCAGGATCGAGGTCAGCGCCGGGATCGCCGCCTTGCCGAGATCGCCCGAGAAATTGTAGATGCCGAGCGGCCCGCGCGCCGCCGTGCCATAGGCACGCGACACCGCTGATGAAGCGATCGGATGCTGCGTGCTCGAACCCGCGCCGGAGAGCGCGAGCGCGAGGCCGAGACCAATGACACCGCCGGAGAATCCGGCAAACGCGTAGCCGAGCGCCGACAGCGCCGTGCCCGCGATCAGGATGACCTTGCCGTCGATCCGCTCCGCGATGCGTCCGACCGGAATCTGCAGCCCGGCCATGGCGCCGGCATATAGCCCGCGCAGCAGCGCCAGCAGGCCGTAGCTCAGCGCGAATTCGGCCTGCCAGACCGGCAGCAGCACGTAGATGACGTCGGTGTAGCCGTCGTGGAGGGCGTGGTTGAGCCCGGTCACGGTCAGGGTGCGGGTTGATCGGGCCCGGTCGGGCCGCGTCGTGCCGGTTTCAGCCGACACGCTCATTGCCGCCCTCCAGTGCAAGAAAATCTAAAGTTTGGACGGGCGAGCATCAGGAGTGGACCTCAAAAAAGAAAGCTATGTAAGTAGCTTGTATGGCAGTATGCGCCGCCAAAGCTGTTGTCACAAATCAGTAATAATCGGATCATGCGTTAGAAAATCTTGTATTGAGGGATCAATGTTCGTCCCACGTCGCAGCCTGCCACCGCTCAATGCGGTCCGCGCCTTCGAGGCCGCCGCACGGCTCGGCAGCTTCAAGGAGGCCGCCGCCGAGCTCAGCGTGACCCATGGCGCGGTCAGTCAGCAGATCCGCCTGCTCGAGGAATGGCTGGGCGCGCCGTCGTTGTTTCGGCGATCGGTGCGGCGCGTGGTGCTGACGCCGTCAGGCGCGGCATTGCTGGCGGAGTTCGCGCCCGCGCTCGACCGGATTTCGGCCGCCGTGCAGCAGCATCGCGAGCGGCGCGGCGATGCAGCGGTCGCGGTGCTGCGCGTCAATGCGCTCGCGACCTTCAGCCTGCGCTGGCTATTACCGCGGATGAGCCGGTTTCGCGCCGAGCATCCGGATATCGAGGTACGCCTGAGCACGTCGAACGATCCGGTGGATGCGTTGTCTGAATCATTCGACGTCGTGATCCGCGGTGGCCCCGACACCTTCCACGGCTTCTCGTCGCGCTTCCTGGTGTCGGAGCGCAGATTGCCGGTGTGCAGTCCGTCGCTATTGGCGCAGCTGCCGCTCAATGAGATCGCGGACCTCTCCAGGCACACGCTGCTGCATGTCACGTCGATGCCGCGGCTGTGGCGCGACTGGCTCACCGAGGCCGGGCAATCCGCGCTGGAGCCGGCGGCCGCGCTGACCTTCGATCACTTCTATCTGACGATCCAGGCCGCGCTCGATGGGCTCGGCGTTGCGATGGGACCGACCGCGCTGATCGCGGACGATCTCGCGGCCGGGCGTCTGGTGACGCCGTTTCCGGATGTTAGCCTGCCGGCGCGGAGCTACTTCGCGTATTTTCCGGCGGGCCGCAGCAACGATCCGCACAGCGCGGTGTTCTGCGACTGGCTCGAGCAGCAGGGCCGGATGACGGGCTGAAGATTTTATCTGATCAGGCCGCCGACGGATCGTCGCCGTCGATTTCCTTGGGCAGGTCGATCACCACGCGGCCGCCGTCGAGATCGACAGTCGGCACCACGGCATTGGTGAACGGCAGCAGCATCGTCGCGCCCTGCGGCGGGGCGATCTCGATGATGTCGCCGGCGCCGAAATTATGGATCGCGATCACCTTGCCGAGCGGCTGCTCTGATGTCGTCACCGCGGCGAGCCCGATCAAATCGGTGTGGTAGTATTCGCCGTCGTCGGTGTCCGGCAGCCGGTCGCGCGGAACGTAGAGCTCGAGGCCGTTGAGCCGTTCGGCATCATCGCGGCTGGCGACGCCCTTCAGCGTCACCACCAGATGGTCCTTGGCCTCGCGCGCATGCGTGACCTCGAACTGGCGCGTGCCGTCCTTGGTCATCAGCGGGCCGTAGTCCTTCACGGCCAGCGGATCTTCGGTAAAGGTCCAAAGCCTGACGGCGCCGCGCACGCCATGCGCAGCGCCGATTCGGGCGACACAGACGAGGGACGGCATCAGCGGGCCTTATCCTTCGAGACGCGGCGAAGACGCCGCTCCTCAGGATGAGGTGAGAGACCCTCGTGCTGAGGAGCACGGCGAATGCCGTGCGTCTCGAAGCACGAGGCCGAGGTCATCGTCTTGGTACCTTACGCCTTGGCGGCGGCTTCGGCCTGCGCCTTGCGCTCCTTGCGCGGCACGGCCTTTTCCGGGTTGTTGCGCGCGGTGCGTTTCACGACGCCGGCGGCGTCGAGGAAGCGGGTCACGCGATCCGACGGCTGCGCGCCCTTGGCGAGCCAGGCCTTCACCTTGTCCATGTCGAGCTTCAGGCGCGACTCGTTGTCCTTCGGCAGCAGCGGGTTGAAGTGGCCGAGACGCTCGATGAAGCGGCCATCGCGCGGGAAGCGCGAGTCGGCAACGACGACGTGATAGACCGGACGCTTCTTGGTGCCTGCGCGAGCGAGGCGGATAACAACGGACATTCAGTTCTCCTTCAGTGTTGGTTCAAAGTCTGTGTTGGTCAGTTACGCCGTCATTGCGAGGAGCGAAGCGACGAAGCAATCCATGTCTCCGCGCGCGGTGAGATGGATTGCTTCGCTGCGCTCGCAATGACGAAAGAGGGTCATTTCTTCTTGCCCGGGAAACCACCGAGGCCCGGCAGCATCGGCTTGCCGGAAAGGCCGGTCAGGCCCGGCACATTCGGCAGGCCGCCGCGTAGGCCGGCCGGCAAATCCTTCGGCAGATTGGGCAGACCGCCGCCGGCGCCGCCCTGCATCTTCTCGGCCAGCGCCTTCATCTCCTCGGCCGAGGGCGGCTTCATGCCGCCGCCGAAGCCCATCGCCTGCGCGATGCCGGCGAGCGGGCCGCGCTTGCCGCTTCCCATGGCCTTCATCATGTCGGCCATGTTCCGATGCATCTTCAAGAGCTTGTTGACGTGCTCGACGCTCTGGCCGGCACCCGCCGCGATGCGCTTCTTGCGGCTCGCCTTCAGGATGTCCGGGTTCTTGCGCTCCTGCCGCGTCATCGAGTCGATGATCGCGACCTGGCGCTTCAAGATCTTGTCGTCGATGCCGGCCGCCGCGATCTGGTTCTTCATCTTGGAGATGCCGGGCATCATGCCCATCAGGCCGCCGATGCCGCCCATATTGGCCATCTGCTGCAGCTGTTCGCGCATGTCGTTGAGGTCGAACTGACCCTTGCGCATCCGCTCGGCGGTGCGCGCGGCCTTCTCGGCGTCGATATTGGCGGCGGCCTTCTCGACCAGCGAGACCACGTCGCCCATGCCGAGGATGCGGCCGGCGATGCGGCTCGGATGGAAGTCTTCCAGCGCGTCGGTCTTTTCGCCGGTGCCGATCAGCTTGATCGGCTTGCCGGTGACGGCGCGCATCGACAGCGCCGCGCCGCCGCGGCCGTCGCCGTCGACGCGCGTCAGCACGATGCCGGTGAGGCCGACGCGTTCGTCGAACGAGCGCGCGAGGTTGACCGCGTCCTGGCCGGTGAGGCTATCCGCGACCAGCAGCACTTCGTGCGGGTTGGCGGCGGCTTTGATCTCGGCCGCCTCCTTCATCATGTCTTCGTCGAGCGTGGTGCGGCCGGCGGTGTCGAGCAGCACGACGTCGTAGCCGCCGAGCTTGCCGGCCTCTAGCGCGCGCTTCGCGATCTGCGGCGGCATCTGGCCGGCGACGATCGGCAGCGTCGGAATGTCGAGGTCGCGGCCGAGCACCGCGAGCTGTTCCATCGCCGCCGGGCGGTAGACGTCGAGCGAGGCCATCAGCACCTTGCGCTTGTCGCGCTGGACCATGCGGCGCGCGAGCTTTGCGGTGGTGGTGGTCTTACCGGAGCCTTGCAAACCGACCATCATGATCGGCACCGGCGGCACGGAGTTGATATCGATGGTCTGGCCGTCGGAACCGAGCGTGGCGACGAGTTCGTCATGGACGATCTTCACCACCATCTGGCCCGGCGTCACCGACTTGACGACGGTGGCGCCGATCGCCTGCTCGCGGACCCGGTCGATGAAGCTGCGGACCACCTCGAGCGCGACGTCGGCCTCGAGCAGCGCGCGGCGCACCTCGCGCATCGCGGCATCGACGTCCTTTTCGGTCAGCGCACCGCGCCCCGTCAGACGATCGAGAATGCCACCAAGCCGTTCCGACAGATTGTCGAACAATGCCGTTGTCCTTCGTTGCGCCCGTGAGCGCGGTCACCCGTTTCTCGTCATACCCCGCGAAAGCGGGGTATCCAGTACGCCGCGGCCTCCCGGTTCAATCCGAGGTACCTCTGGGATACTGGATCACCCGCTTTCGCGGTGATGACCAGATAATTTGCCTCGGCACCGTGCCAAGACGATGGTCCAAACGCTTTCGCGCCCGAGGGCGCATCGCGCTGTCGGGCGTTGGCCTCTGGCCTCCAGGACCAGTCGGCGGGTCGAAAAGACGGAGCTTTCCGAGAAAGTGGCCGCGTTAAACGCTGCCGGGGCGGCAAAGTCAAGGAAAGTTTCGCTGAAATCCGCTCAGTCTGGACAGTAAGGTACTGAAATCACGTCGATTTGCTGCCTTGGTTCCGAATTCGCCGCTGCCACCCATATAACCGGAGCCTGCCTCCTATTCCGGAACCCGCGTGCTGATCACCCGCCGCCGCTTTCTTGCAACCTTGACCGGAGCCGCCGCTGCGATCGGCGTGCCCTCGATCTGGATGATCTACATGAAAACCTACGACGGCCCCGTCTCCGATCATTTCGACGGCCTGCACTTCTTCGATCCGGACGGCTCGCCGCCGAAATCGCTTGGTGAGGTGCTGCGCTGGCAGTTCGGGGGCGGCCGGCAGCGCGCGGTCTGGCCGGAATGGGCGCCGAGCCCCCATGCCGATACGCCGCCGCCCCGCGTCGAGGGCGACAAGGTGCGGTTCTGCTTCGTCGGCCATGCCAGCTGGCTGATCCAGACCGCGGGCCTCAACATCCTGTTCGATCCGGTCTGGTCGATGCGTGCCTCACCGTTCAGTTTCGCCGGGCCGAAGCGGCACAACGATCCCGGCATCGCATTCGAGAAACTGCCCAGGATCGATGTCGTGCTGGTGTCGCACGGCCACTACGACCATCTCGACGTCGCGACGCTGTCGAGACTTGCAGGGGCATTTGGTCCTCGCGTGATCACGCCGCTCGGCAACGACGTCACGATGCGTACGTCCGATGCCGCGATCAAAGCCGAGGCGTTCGACTGGCATCAGCGCGTCGAGCTCGGCAATGGCCTTGCCGCGACGCTGGTTCCGACGCGGCACTGGTCGGCGCGCGGGCTGTTCGATCGCAACAAGGCGCTGTGGGCGAGTTTTGTTTTGGAGACGCCGGCCGGCAAGCTCTACATCGTCGGCGATTCCGGCTATGGCGACGGCGGGCATTTCCGCCGGGTGGCCGAGGCGCATGGCCCGTTCCGGCTCGCGATCCTGCCGATCGGCGCCTATGAGCCGCGCTGGTTCATGCGCGACCAGCACATGAATCCGGAGGATGCGGTGAAGGCGCTGGCCGATTGCGGCGCGGCGCAAGCGCTGGCGCATCACCACGGCACATTCCAGCTGACCGACGAGGCAATCGACGCGCCCGCGATCGCGCTTGGCGAAGCGCTCGACGCAGCGAGCGTGCCGCGCGAGAAATTCGCCGTGTTGAAGCCGGGTCAGGTGTTCGAGATTTAGCGTCGTCCCGGCGAAGGCCGGGACCCATTACCACCGAGTCTGGTTGTGAACGGAAGCGCGGCCCCAGCGTCGCGCAACAATCGATATTTGGGGTTATGGGTCCCGGCCTTCGCCGGGACGACAATAATGAGTAGCCCGGATGAAGCGCAGCGAAATCCGGGAAAGACTATCCGCGAAGAAGCTGGCCCCGGATTTCGCTACGCTCCATCCGGGCTACGCCTGCGGCACTACTTCTCCTTGATCGCCCAGGAGACGCTGACATTGACCGTCAGCGTTTCCTCGCCTTGCGCCACCGGCGTCGGCGCGGCGAAGCCGGCCGTGGCCATCTTGGGACGGAACACCGGTACCGGCGCCGAGCCGACCTCCGCGATATTCACGGGTGCGCCGAGCGTGACGCCGGCGGCCTTGGCGTAGATCTCCGCCTTGCGGCGGGCGTCGGCAATCGCCTTCTCGCGGGCGTCGTCGAGCAGCTTCGAGGCCTGCGACACCGAGAAATTGAGCCCGCCGATATCGTTGGCGCCGGCGCCGACCAGCGCGTCGATGACGCTGGCGACCTTGCTCACATCGTGCAGCCTGATCGTGACGCGATTGCTCGCGTGGTAACCGACGATGCTGGGCGGGGCGTTCGGCGACGACGGCCCACGATTGGCGAATTGCGGCTGCAGCGACAGCCGCGAGGTCTGAAAGTCCTTCTCCGCGATCCCGGCACCCTTCAGCGCGGCCAGCACCTTGCCCATCGTCACATTGTTGGCTTCGGCGGCTTCGCGTGCGGTCTTGGCGTCGGTGGTGACGCCGGCGTCGAGCTGCGCCTGGTCGGGCGGCGCCGACACGGTCGCCTCGCCGGTGACCGAAATCGCCGGCGGAAAGTCGTCATTGGCCAGTACGGGCGCAGCCAGCAGCGTGGTCGCGATCAGGGTGGCGGCGAGGGGGAGGCCAAGGGAGAGGCGATGGGTCATCTGGCTCACTTCAGGGGTACGTAGACGTTGATCACAAGCTTGTCCTCCGCGGTCTTCAGCGGATCGGTGATGTATTCCTCGATAAAGGTGTCCTTGGCTTCGAGCTTCTTGTCGTCGAGGTGATTGGTGATCGCCTCATAGGTGTTGTCCATGTTGTCGTAGGAACCGCGATGGACGAACTTCAGCGCCTTGCCGTCAGGCGAATTGCCCATGCTCATGTTCTTGCCGAGGTTCTTGACGTCCTGATCGACCGGGATCTCGGCGATGAAGGTGAAGCCGGTGTCGTCGGTCGAGGTGTAGACGATCATCGGATTGCCCGCTGCCTTGACGCCGTCCTTGTCGAGCAGCGCGGTGAGCTGCTTGAACGCCTCGATCAGGGCGTCGAAGGCGGAATCCCAATTGGCCGTGCCCTTCAGCATCACGACCTTCTTCGGCTCCAGCGTGAACGGCTCGCCGAAGGGATCGGCGGTCTGCACCGGGGCGGCCGGCGCCGGCGTCGGGGTCTGCGCTGCGGCCGGGCTGTCGGCCGGCGACTTGGTCTCGGCCGGCGGGGGCACCGGCGTCGCCGATGGTGCAGGCGCCGGGGTCGGGCTTGGGCTCACTGCGGGAGCGGGCGAGGCTGACGGCGACTGGGCAGGGGCCGGGCTTGCCAGTGCGATCGCGGCCAAGGGCAGCATCGCGACAAGGGCCGCGCGGAGCGTGTTGATACGGTTCATTGGTTATTCTCCATCCCCTTCCTCAAACGGCCGCTCGATCTGTCCCGGCGCGCGGTCCGCGAGGTGCGATATTCCTAACACGCAAGTTCTGCATTCGTCCCATGACAGATGTGTCATGGGGCTATTCAGGCTGGCTAACGGGCCATCACTCGCCATATAACCGGGCAGAATTTGGGAAAATCGATGAGCGCGCTCGCCAATCACGCATTCGCCAAGATGAACGGCATCGGCAACGAGATCGTCGTCGTCGACCTGCGCGATTCAGAGGCACAAGGTCGGGCACAAGGTCGGGCGCAGGTTTCGGCGGCGGAGGCGCGCGCCGTGGCTTCGCCGGCCGGCGTGCCCTATGACCAGCTGATGGTGCTGCAGCCGCCGCGGCTCGACGGCACCGAAGCGTTCATCTCGATCTACAACAATGACGGCTCCGAGGCGGGCGCCTGCGGCAACGGCATGCGCTGCGTGGTGCGGCGGATCTTCGAGAAGACCGGCCAGACATCAGCGACGTTCCAGACCCGCGCCGGCCTGCTCAATTGCTGGCAGGGGCCGGCGCCCGATCTCTACACCGTCGACATGGGCGCGCCGAAGTTCGGCTGGCAGGACATTCCGCTGGCTGAGGAATTTCGCGACACCCGGTACATCGAGCTCCAGGTCGGGCCGATCGAAAATCCGGTGCTGCATTCGCCCTCGGTGGTCTCGATGGGCAATCCGCATGCGATCTTCTGGGTCGATGACGTCAATGCCTACGACCTCGAGCGTTTCGGCCCGCTGCTGGAAAACCATCCGATCTTCCCGGAGCGCGCCAACATCACGCTGGCCCATATCGTCGATCGCGACCACATCACGATCCGCACCTGGGAGCGCGGCGCCGGCCTCACCAAAGCGTGCGGCTCGGCGGCCTGCGCGACGGCGGTCGCGGCGGCGCGGCTGAAGCGTGCCAATCGCAGCGTCGAGATCACGCTGCCCGGCGGCAAGCTCGGCATCGAATGGCGCGAGCGCGACGATCACGTGCTGATGACCGGCACCGCCGATTTCGAATATGAGGGCCGCTTCGATCCGGCGCTGTTCGCCAGCGTCGCCTGATCGGGCGTGAGATCGGTTATGGGCGTCGATGTCGTCACCTTTGGCTGCCGCCTCAATTCATTTGAATCCGAGGTGATCAGGCGCGAGGCGGAGCAGGCCGGGCTTTCCAACACCATCGTCATCAACAGTTGCGCCGTCACCAACGAGGCGGTGGCGCAGGCGCGGCAGTCGATCCGCAAGTTGAAACGCCAACGCCCGCATGCGCGCATCGTCGTCACCGGTTGTGCGGCGCAGACGCAAAGCCAGATGTTCGCCGAGATGGCCGAGGTCGATCGCGTCGTCGGCAATGACGAGAAGATGCGCGGCGACGCGTGGCGCGCGACACGTTCAGCATTCGAGGCGCCGTTCGGCATCGATGCGAGCGAAAAGGTCGCGGTCGCCGACATCATGGCGGTGACCGAGATGGCGCCGCATCTGCTCGACGGCTTCGAGCGCGGCCTGCCGCGCGTATTCGTGCAGGTGCAGAACGGCTGCGATCATCGCTGCACCTTCTGCATTATTCCCTACGGCCGCGGCAATTCGCGCTCGGTGCCGATGGGCGCGGTGGTCGATCAGGTCCGCGCGCTGGTCGAGCGCGGCCATGCCGAGATCGTGCTGACAGGCGTCGATCTCACGAGTTATGGCGCCGACCTGCCGGGCGCGCCGAAACTCGGCCAGTTGACCCGTCAGATCCTGCGCCATGTGCCCGCGCTGAAGCGGCTGCGCATCTCGTCGATCGATTCGATCGAGGCGGATCGCGACCTGCTCGATGTCATCGCCGACGATGCGCGGCTGATGCCGCATCTGCATCTGTCGTTGCAGTCCGGCGACGACATGATCCTGAAGCGGATGAAGCGCCGGCATTCACGCCGGGACGCGATCGATTTCTGCGCGCAGGTCCGCCGGCTGCGGCCGGACATCGCTCTCGGCGCCGACATCATCGCGGGCTTCCCGACCGAGACCGAAGAGATGTTCGCGCGCTCGCTCGACCTGGTCGAGGAATGCGATCTCACCTTCCTGCATGTGTTTCCCTATTCGCGCCGTCCGGGCACGCCGGCCTCGCGGATGCCGCAGGTCGAGGGCGGCGCGATCAAGGAGCGCGCCAGGCGGCTGCGCACGGCAGGCGAAGCCGCGCTGCTGCGCCGGCTTGATGCGGAAGTCGGCGCGACGCGCGAGGTGCTGATCGAGAGCGGCACGCAGGGCCGCACCGAGCACTTCCTGCCGGTCGCGATCGAGAGAGATGTGCCGGGCATGGTGCGCGCGATGACTATCCGCGGCCATGACGGTGCGCGGCTCATTGCATCGGGCCGCTGAGAAAGTTCGCTCCCATTGTCGTCCCGGCGCAGGCCGGGACCCATTACCCCAAATCTCAATTGTTGCGCGACGCGGGGCCGCGATCTCGCACAGCCACCCAAGGCGGTGGTTATGGGTCCTGGCTTTCGCCAGGACGACGAATGTGGGGAGCCGCGCATGGCGCCTCCGGAGCAGCGGATCACCTGCATTTCGCATGTGATGATACTGAACGAGCTATTTGACAGGTTGAATCTCTACATGCGCATCGCGCATGACGCACTCAGTGCGTGCGCGCGCCCGGCCTTGCCGGCTGCGACGCGCGAACCTGCCAGAACCGTAGCAGGCGATCGGCGTTTTCGCGGGTCAATTTGGTGAACTGGCTCCTCGCATGGGCGAGCTCGACCGGTCCCATGGAGCCGGTGGTATAGCGACATTCCATCACCGCGGCGGTGGTCTCCCAACTCAGGCCTGCCGCCCGGCACGGCACCAGCAGGCCTTCGCTGCGCAGGCTTTGCATCAGGGAACGGATCACCTCGATGTTAGACCGCGCAAGATCCGCCAGCGCAACAATGGTCTCTTCATATTTGCGCTGCCTGGCGAAACCGAGCAGCGAAGTTTCGTTGAGCTCGCCGTCATCCTTCAGCTTCGCGACATGGCGCTTGGCCGCGGTGAAGTCGCGGACCTGCGACATATCGCGCTCGACGCCGGCGGCGACCGCCGCGATCGCGTGCCGGATCTCTTCGAACAGATAGGGCGGGGCGCGTTCCAGCAGACGGCCGCGAACCTCTTCCGTTGCGCGGCGCAGGAGCTGAAGTCGGAGCTCCGACGGCAGGTCCGCGCGAATGCCGGTCTCGACCGCAAGCACCGGATCGTGCTCGGCCTGTGCAAGGATGACGGCAAATCCGCCGGGCGATACTTTGGCGCCGGGATTGCTGACCAGGCGGTGGCTCACGCTCGCAAAGCGACGCGCCAGGAGCGCGTCAGTGACGACCTCCTTCAGCCACCAGCGGCCGGCGACAGCGAGCAGATGCTGCTCGCTCTTGGTCCGTGCGATCTCGACCAGGTCGTCCGCGCTGAGCCGCGACGATTCCTGCAGGATCGGCCGCGCGATCCTGATCTCGTCATTGCCGGCGAGACGGCGAATGATCGCGGGCGGTGCCTGGGCGACCGGTGCGAGCTGCTCGCTGATGTCGGTGAGCGCCATCCGGGCGCTGATGTCGGCGAGCGCGCGCAACTCGATGGTCTTCACCAGACGCTCGAGCACGTTGTCGAACAGCTCGATCTGTTCGCTGTTGAACTTGCCGGCGGATGCGAGGAAAAGGCTGGTGACGCGCCTTGCCGTGGCCAGGCATTTATCGGCGGAGCCGGCGCGTATCGCAGCCTCGACCTCGTCGACAATTGCCTGCCCATCATTCAGCATTGCTCGTCCTGAGCCGTCGCGGCGCGCTTTTTCTAAGCCGCCTGCAGGACTATCCGATCGGCCTGAATGTTCCGTAAAGGATAATTGTCCGTAAAATCACGGAGGCTACTGCCCGTTCCAGCCGCAGGCCTTGAGCCGCTCCCGCATGTGTTCGGGCGCCGGCGCGACCACATGCACCGGGTCCTTGTTCCTGGAGATCGGGATGCCGATCTCCCGGGAATGCAGATGCAAGGTCGGCTCGCCGAAGCGCGGACCGTTGCCGTAGATATTGTCGCCGACGATCGGCCAGCCCATCGCCGCCGAATGCACCCGCAGCTGATGGGTGCGGCCGGTGACCGGCTCCATCGCGAGCCAGGTGAGGCCGTCGCCACGCCCCAGCACCTTCCAGTTGGTGATCGCCTTCTGGCCATCCGGGTCCGGCTTCTGCCACCAGCCGCGCTCGGCATTGAGCCGGCCGAGCGGGATGTCGATGGTGCCTTCATCCTCGGCAGGGCCGCCCTCGACCACGGTCCAATAGGTCTTCGAGATCTTGCTGTGCTTGAACAACAGCCCGAGCGAGGCGGTCGCCTTGCGGTGGCGGCCCAGGACGAGGCAGCCTGACGTGTCCTTGTCGAGCCGATGCGCCAGCACCGGGGGCCGCGGCAGGCCGAACCGCAGCGCGTCGAACGAGGCCTCCAGATTGGGCCCGCCCTTCGGGCCGCGATGCACCGGCAGGCCGGCCGGCTTGTCGATCACCAGCATCAGCCCGTCGCGGTGGAGCACGCGGCCCAGGATTTCTTCCGCGGTCAATTGGGGAACATCGATCAATTCGTCGAGACTTTCGTTTATGGGCCGAAACGGCTAACACGTCCGCGCCATGAACGATACCACTGCGGGAACTCCAAAACAGAGCTGGTGGCAGCGGCTGAAAGGCGGCCTGAAGCGGACCTCGAGTTCGATCGGGACCGCGGTCGCCGACCTCGTCACCAAGCGCAAGCTCGATTCGGCCATGCTCGATGACATCGAGGATGTGCTGCTGCGCGCCGATCTTGGTACCGATGTCGCGGTCCGCATTGCCGAGGCTGTCGGCAAAGGGCGCTACGACAAGGCGATCTCGGCCGACGAGGTCAAGGACGTGGTCGCGACCGAGGTCGAGAAGGTGCTGTCGCCGGTGGCGAAGCCGCTCGAGATCGATGCCGGAAAAAAGCCGTTCGTCATCCTGGTGGTCGGCGTCAACGGCTCCGGCAAGACCACGACGATCGGCAAGCTGGCGGCGAAATTTTCCGCAGAGGGCCGCAAGGTCATGCTGGCCGCCGGCGACACCTTCCGTGCCGCGGCAATCGAGCAGCTCAAGGTCTGGGGCGAGCGCACCAAGTCGCCGGTGATCGCTGGCGCCCAGGGGTCGGATTCGGCGAGCCTTGCCTTCAGCGCGCTGACCGCGGCGAAGGAGCAGGCGCGCGACGTGCTGCTGATCGACACTGCCGGCCGCCTGCAGAACAAATCCGAGCTGATGAACGAGCTCGAAAAGGTCGTGCGCGTCATCAGGAAGGTCGATGCGTCGGCGCCGCACGCGGTGCTGCTCGTGCTCGACGCCACGGTGGGACAAAATGCGTTGTCGCAAGTCGAGGCGTTTCATCGTACGGCAGGCGTCACCGGGCTCGTGATGACCAAGCTTGACGGTACGGCGCGCGGCGGCATCCTTGTCGCGCTGTCGGAGAAGCACAAGCTGCCGGTGCATTTCATCGGCGTCGGCGAAGGCGTCGAGGACCTCGCGCCCTTCACGGCGAAGGATTTTGCCAAGGCAATTGCTGGAATCGAGGCATGACCCCGAAAAGTGGACACCGGTTTTCGGATCGGGTCATGCCTCAAATCAAAGTAGAGAGTTGATGGACAAGACCCAGCCGCATCCGCTGTTCAAGCTGGCGACCGAACTCGGGCCGCTGCTCGTGTTCTTTATCGCCAACGCGAAGTACCATCTGTTCGTCGCGACCGGCGCGTTCATGGTGGCGATCGTGGCCGCAATGATCGCATCCTATGTGGTGACCAGGCACGTGCCGATCATGGCGCTGGTGACCGGCGCGATCGTCCTTGTGTTCGGCACCCTGACGCTGGTGCTGCACGACGAGACCTTCATCAAGCTCAAGCCGACCATCATCTATGGCCTGTTCGCGGCCGTGCTCGGCGGCGGGCTCTTCTTCGGCCGCTCCTTCATCGCCATCATGTTCGACCAGGTGTTCAACCTGACGCCGCAGGGCTGGCGCATCCTCACCATGCGCTGGGCGCTGTTCTTCGCCGGCATGGCGGTTCTCAACGAGCTCGTGTGGCGCACGCAGACCACGGATTTCTGGGTGAACTTCAAGGTGTTCGGGGTGACGCCGCTGACCATGATCTTCGCCATCGCCCAGATGCCGCTGACCAAGCGCTATCACCTCGAGCCGGTCTCGCTGGAGGCGAGCGAGGCCGACGCGGGCGACGTGCGGAAGGGGTGATCAGCACTCTGCTCCCTCGGCCCGCTCTTGCGGGGAGAGGGTTGGGGTGAGGTGTCTCTCCACGGATAGGCTCGGAGTTTGTGACAAACACCGTCCAAAGCCCCTCACCCGAAATTCCCGCTTCGCGCGAATTTCGACCTCTCGCCGTAAAGAACGGGGAGAGGTGAGGGCCGAGAAGCCGCTGTGGCTAACTGCCCGCCGCGAGCGCCTTCTCGATCTCGGCCTTGAGCACGCTGTTGACGTTGTCCGGGGTCACCGGGCCGACCAGCTTGTAGACGATGGTGCCCTCGCGCCCGACCAGGAAGGTTTCGGGCACGCCATAGACGCCCCATTCGATCGAGGCGCGGCCGTTGCCGTCGACGCCGACGATGCCGAACGGATTGCCGTAGCGGCCGAGGAAGCGCCGGGCATTCTCGGGCGAATCCTTGTAGTTGATGCCGATGATCTGGAAGCGCTTGTCCTTGCCGAGCTCGGTCAGCAGCGGCGCCTCGTCGTGACACGGCACGCACCACGACGCCCAGACATTGACGACCGAGACCTTGCCCTTGAAGGCGGCGGGATCGAGACCGGGGACAGGCGCGCCGTCCCGCACCAGGCCGTCGAGCGCGGGCAGGGCGGTCTGCGGCGCCGGCCGGCCGATCAGCGCCGACGGGATTTTCGAGGGATCGCCGCCAAAGAGCCGCAGCAGGAACAGTCCGGCGAGGCCGAGGAAGATCAGCAGCGGCAGCACCACCAGCAGGCGGCGGGCTTGCGGCGGGCCGTTGGTCGCCTGATCGCTCATCTGATGTCCGCCGCACTGCGGCCGGAGCGGCGCGTCACGCCGCTGGCCTCGATCTCCCTGAGACGCGACTGTTGCCGGCGATGGTCGGCGATGATCCAGACGATCAACAGCAGCACGACCGCCGCGACCAGCGCGTAGGACGTCACGATGAAGGAGGCGTAGGGACCAAGCGCCATCGTGTCACGCCGCTCCAATTTCGTTTGACGCGCTTTGATCGCGCGAACCAGTCGTGAACGAGACGCGGCTGGCCTGCATCATCTGCAGGCTGCGCACGCGCCGGCGCAGGATCTCGTTGCGCATCGCCGCCAGGTGCAAGGTGATGAAGAGCAGCGAGAACGCGATCGCCATCACTAGCAGCGGCCACAGGAAGGCCTTGTCGAGGGTCGATCCGCCCATCCGGAGCACGGAGGCCGGCTGGTGCAGCGTGTTCCACCAGTCGACCGAGAATTTGATGATCGGGATATTGATCGCCCCGACCAGGGTCAGCACCGCCGCCGCTCTTGCCGCGCGCGACGGGTCCTCCACTGCGCGCCACAGCGCCATCAGGCCGAGATACATCAGGAACAGGATCAAGACCGAGGTCAGGCGCGCATCCCATTCCCAATAGGTGCCCCACATCGGCCGGCCCCACAGCGAGCCGGTGACGAGCGCAAGGAAGGTGAAGGCGGCGCCGATCGGCGCGGCGGCCTTCGCGGCGACGTCGGCGAGCGGATGCCGCCACACGAGCGTGCCGAGCGCGGCCACGCTCATGACGCCCCAGACGAACATCGACAGCCACGCATTTGGAACGTGGATGAACATGATCTTTACCGTGGCGCCCTGCTGGTAGTCGTCGGGCGCCATCGCCGACTGGTAGAGCCCGATCGCGAGCAGGATCGCGGTCACGCCGGCGAGCCACGGCAGGATGCGCGCGGTCAGCGCCAGAAACTTGGTCGGATTGGCGAGGTCGGTCAGCGTCATGGCACCCTGATAATCGTCCGATGTGTCGCAGGCAATTGGCCGATTTCCTCTCGGCGAGATTTGATCGGGTCCGATTTGATCTGGACCAGTCAGTCCAGCCCGTGCCGCAGGCTCGCGGCGGCGGCAAAGGGGCCGATCACGAGGCTGGCAAGCGACAGCGCGCAGAGGATCGAGAACGGTGTTCCAAAGGGCAGGGGCCCCGATATCGCGGCCTGCGAGGCCGCCACGCCGAAGATCAGCACCGGGATCGACAGCGGCAGCACCAGCACCGCGAGCAATAGCCCGCCGCGATGCAGCGTCACCGCCAGGGCCGCGCCGATCATGCCGGTGAAGGTCAGCGCCGGTGTTCCCGCCAGCAGCGTCGCGGCAACCGCAAGCGTCGCGGTGCCGTCGAGATTGAGCAGCAGGCCGAGCACCGGGGTTGCGACGATCAGCGGCAGGCCCGCCGCGATCCAGTGCGCCAGTGCCTTGGCCGCGCAGGCGAGTTCCAGCGGCGTCCGGCTCATCACGATGAGGTCGAGCGAGCCGTCCTCGTGGTCGGCCGTGAACAGCCGGTCGAGCGTGAGCAGGCTCGCCAGCAACGCGCCGAGCCAGAGGATGGCGGGGCCGAGCCGCGACAGCAGCGCCAGATCCGGCCCGACCGCAAAAGGCATCAGCACGGTGACGGTGAGGAAGAACAGCACGCCGATCAGCGCGCCGCCGCCGACGCGCAGCGCGATGCGGATGTCGCGCCGGATCAAGGCGCCAAGCGCGCTCATGCCGCGCCTCCCATCCGCAGATCGCGCGCATCGATGCCGAGCGGAAGGTGCGTCGCTGCGACGATCAGGCCGCCCAGTGCGAGATGGTCGCGCATCAGCCCGACGAACAGCGCCTGTCCGGCCGCATCGAGCGCCGATGTCGGCTCGTCCAGCAGCCACACCGGCCGCCGCACCGAGAGCAGGCGCGCGATCGACAGGCGGCGGCGCTGGCCGGCGGAGAGGTAGGCCGCCGGCAGATGCGCGGCGTGGTCGAGCGCCACCGCAGCAAGGCAGTCGTCGGCGTCCTGTGTCTCGCCGCCGAGGAATTCCCGCCAGAAGGACAGATTCTCCGCAACGCTGAGCGCCGGCTTCAGGGCGTCGCGATGGCCGAGATAGTGGGCCTGCTCCGGCAGGCTGAGCTCGGCGTCGCCGCCTTCGAGCGCGACCGAGCCCTCGGCGGGAACCAATAGCCCGGCGAGGACGCGCAGCAGCGAGGTCTTGCCGGCGCCGTTGGGGCCCGTGATGGCGAGCGCCTCGCCGGCTGTGGCCGACAGGTCGAGGCCGGAAAACACCTCGCGTCCGCCGCGCACGCATTTCAGATTTCGTCCCGAGAGCCGCATGGTTCGTCTTGTCACAGCCCTCTGAAATCTTTCGCTACCGCGTGAGAATTTTTGGGTCGCGCAACGCTGTCGCACGCTTGTCGGTGTGGCGGTGCTTCTAGAAAGGTTCTATAAGCCCGGAACTTGATGCAGCACACACAATCGGCGGCCGCAACCCACCCCAGGCCATCCCTTGGCCAGTGCCGATCGCCGGTGTTTAGTTACCCTTGCCGGGTATAACTGAGAATTGGGATTCCTCGCATGACCTCGCTCGACAGCTTCAAATGCCGCAAGACCCTGAAGGTCGGCGGCAAGTCCTACGTCTATTACAGCCTGCCCCAGGCAGAGAAGAACGGACTGAAGGGGATTTCGAAGCTGCCGTATTCGATGAAGGTTCTGCTGGAGAACCTGCTGCGCAACGAGGACGGCCGCACCGTCAAGAAGGAAGACATCGTCGCGGTGTCGAAGTGGCTGAAGAAGCGCCAGCTCGAGCACGAAATCGCGTTCCGCCCGGCGCGCGTCTTGATGCAGGATTTCACCGGCGTCCCGGCCGTGGTCGACCTCGCCGCGATGCGCAACGCGATGCAGAACCTCGGCGGCGATGCCGAGAAGATCAACCCGCTGGTGCCGGTCGATCTCGTCATCGACCACTCGGTGATCGTCAACTTCTTCGGTGACAACAAGGCGTTCGCGAAGAACGTCACCGAGGAATACAAGCAGAACCAGGAGCGCTACGAGTTCCTGAAGTGGGGCCAGAAGGCGTTCTCGAACTTCTCGGTGGTGCCGCCCGGCACCGGCATCTGCCACCAGGTCAATCTCGAATATCTCGCGCAGACGGTGTGGACCAAGAAGGAGAAGATGACGGTCGGCCGGAAGACCGGCACCTTCGAGGTCGCCTATCCCGACTCGCTGGTCGGCACCGACTCGCACACCACGATGGTCAACGGCCTCGCCGTGCTCGGCTGGGGCGTCGGCGGCATCGAGGCGGAGGCCTGCATGCTCGGCCAGCCGCTGTCGATGCTGCTGCCTGAGGTGGTCGGCTTCAAGCTCAAGGGCCAGCTCAAGGAAGGCGTCACCGCGACCGACCTCGTGCTGACCGTCACCCAGATGCTGCGCAAGCTCGGCGTGGTCGGCAAGTTCGTCGAGTTCTTCGGCCCGGGCCTCGACTATCTCTCGGTCGCGGACAAGGCGACCATCGGCAACATGGCGCCCGAATACGGCGCGACCTGCGGCTTCTTCCCGGTCGATGCCGCGACCATCGATTACCTGAAGACCTCGGGCCGCAAGGCCGATCGCGTCAAGCTGGTGCAGGCCTATGCCAAGGCGCAGGGCCTGTTCCGCACCGCCAAGTCGGCCGATCCGGTGTTCACCACCACGCTGACGCTCGACCTCGGCGACGTCGTGCCGTCGATGGCCGGGCCGAAGCGTCCCGAAGGCCGCATCGCGCTGCCGGCGGTGTCGACCGGTTTCGCGACCGCGCTGGTCGGCGAATACAAGAAGCCCGAGGGCGAGCAGAAGCGTTATGCGGTCGAGGGCCGCGACTTCGATCTCGGCCATGGCGACGTCGTGATCGCGGCGATCACCTCCTGCACCAACACCTCCAATCCGAGCGTGCTGATCGGCGCCGGCCTCTTGGCGCGCAAGGCCGCCGCCAAGGGCCTCAAGGCCAAGCCGTGGGTGAAGACCTCGCTCGCGCCGGGCAGCCAGGTGGTGGCGGAGTATCTCGCCAATTCCGGCCTGCAGGCCGATCTCGACAAGGTCGGCTTCAACCTCGTCGGCTTCGGCTGTACGACCTGCATCGGCAATTCCGGCCCGCTGCCGGAAGATATCTCGAAGTCGATCAACGAAAACGGCATCGTCGCCGCCGCCGTGCTGTCGGGCAACCGCAACTTCGAAGGCCGCGTCTCGCCCGACGTGCAGGCGAACTACCTCGCCTCGCCGCCGCTCGTCGTCGCGCATGCGCTCGCCGGCACCGTGACCAAGGATCTCGCGGTTGAGCCGCTTGGCATCGGCAAGGACGGCAAGCCGGTGTTCCTCAAGGACATCTGGCCGACCGCCAAGGAGATCAATGCCTTCATGAAGAAGTACGTCACCGCGACGATCTTCAAGAAGAAGTACGCCGACGTGTTCAAGGGCGATACCAACTGGCGCAAGATCAAGACCACGGAAAGCGAGACCTATCGCTGGAACATGAGCTCGACCTATGTGCAGAACCCGCCCTATTTCGAGGGCATGAAGAAGCAGCCGGAGCCGATCGTCGACGTGGTCGATGCACGGATCCTCGCGATGTTCGGCGACAAGATCACCACCGACCACATCTCGCCGGCCGGTTCGATCAAGCTGACCTCGCCCGCCGGCAAGTTCCTCAGCGAGCACCAGGTGCGCCCCGCCGACTTCAACCAGTACGGCACACGGCGCGGCAACCATGAAGTGATGATGCGTGGCACCTTCGCCAACATCCGCATCAAGAACTTCATGCTGAAGGGCGCCGACGGCAATATTCCGGAAGGCGGTTTGACCAAGCACTGGCCCGACGGCGAGCAGATGTCGATCTACGACGCCGCGATGAAGTACCAGGCGGAAGGCGTGCCGCTGGTGGTGTTCGCCGGCGCCGAATACGGCAACGGCTCGTCGCGCGACTGGGCCGCGAAGGGCACCCGTCTGCTCGGCGTGCGCGCGGTGATCTGCCAGAGCTTCGAGCGTATCCATCGCTCCAACCTGGTCGGCATGGGTGTGCTTCCGCTCACCTTCCAGGACGGCACGTCGTGGTCCTCGCTCGGCCTCAAGGGCGACGAAAAGGTCACGATCCGCGGGTTGCAGGGCGATTTGAAGCCCCGCCAGACGCTGACGGCCGAAATCGTCTCCGCCGACGGCGGCAAGAAGGATGTGCCGCTGCTCTGCCGCATCGATACGCTGGACGAGCTCGACTACTATCGCAACGGCGGCATCCTGCATTATGTGCTGCGCAAACTCGCGGCCTAACGCGGATTTGTGATCGGTGCCTCACCGCTTAGTGAGTAGCGACTAAAAAGAAGGCGGCCTATGAAAAGGCCGCTTTCTCGCGTTTTGGGGCACGCAAGTTCAGGGACAGACTTCATGCTCCGTACAATTACGGATGGAAATCATCACGACTGGTTCGCAGTATGACAGCGATGATGGCCTATAATTCTATCTCGCGATGGTCCAGCGCCCTTGGTATCTGCGCAATCGTCGCGATCATCCGCCCCGCCCACGCCGATCCGCGTGCCGTCGTCGAACTCTTCACCTCGCAGGGATGCTCGTCCTGTCCGCCCGCGGACAAGATCATCGGTGACCTCGCGAAGGACCCCAACGTCATCGCGCTGAGCATGCCGATCGACTATTGGGACTATCTCGGCTGGAAGGACACGCTGGCCGACTCCCGTTTCAGCGCGCGCCAGAAGGCCTATTCGCATGTGCGCGGCGATCGCGACGTCTACACGCCGCAGGCCGTGATCAACGGCTCCGCGCATGTGATCGGCAGCGACCGCGCCAGTATCGAGGACGCCATCAAGAGCACCGAAAGGAGCGGTAGCGTGATGTCGGTGCCGGTGACGATGACGCTGACCGGCAAGCAGATCAACGTGTCGGTCGCCGCGTCGAAGTCGCCCGCAGTGTCGCGCGGCGAGGTCTGGATCTGCTCGATCTCGAAGTCGGTGCCGATCTCGATCGCGCGCGGCGAGAACCGCGGCCGCGAGATCACCTACCACAACGTGGTGCGCAATCTCCTCAAGGTCGGGGACTGGAACGGTTCGTCCGGGAGCTGGACCGTGCCGCTGGAGAACATCACGCGTGACGGTGTCGATGCTGCGGCGGTGTACGTCCAGGACGGCAACCGCGACAAGCCGGGCCCGATGCTCGGCGCTGCCTTCACCTCGCTTCACTAGAGCCTTGCTGCGGTAAGGCGCGATGCGCCGGCTTCCGCCCGTGGCGCGGCCGTTGGACCGCACGCATGTTGTCGTGCAGCCGCGCATGGCGACGAACCTGCATTCAGTGATTTGCCGAAAGGAAAGCGCCGGGGTTTTGCGCGCGTCTCGCTTGCGCAGGTCCCAAAAACAAAAAGGACCAACTTTCGTTGGCCCAGTGTTGGGATTTAACTCCCCTGCGAACAGGCCCGATCCCGACGGCCCCGGGGGGCTGGGGGCTGAGGAATCCGGAACCGAAAGGACCGGGCCAACGCAGGATTTCCTTTTCGCAGGGCAGCGGGGCGGGCGATGGGCGGAAGTGGGGCAGCAATATGATTCCGCTAACGTTCCCGTGACTCTGCGGTTTTCCGGACAATCCGCCGCGCGCGGCCGTGGTTAGGGCCCGGTTGCATTGCGATTGGCCCCTTGCGGGCACGCTCGCTTAGCGCGATCATGTCACTCTCGTGACGATCCCGAAGAGGGGCCTTCGGAACCCGATCGTCGCCGAGGTGACAGGAGGCGCTCGATGAGTTTGATCTCGGAGGACACCGATCCGAGCGGGAGTCGTGCCGCGGCGCGCACCGCCGCCGCGACCCCTCAGCCCAACCGCGTGACTTTCAATCGACTTGAACTCAACCGCATTCTCAATCTCTACGGCCGCATGGTCGCCGACGGCGAGTGGCGCGATTATGCGATCGACTTCCTGAAGGACCGAGCCGTGTTCTCGGTGTTCCGGCGCGCGTCGGAAGTGCCGATCTACCGGATCGAGAAGGACCCCCGGCTTGCGCGCAAGCAGGGCATGTACAGCGTGATTTCCGCGACCGGCCTGATCCTGCGCCGCGGCCATGAACTGGAACGCGTGCTGTTCGTGATCGACCGCAAGCTGTCGCTGGTGTAGGGATTTCTCGTAGCCCGGATGAGCGAAGCGACATCCGGGAGGATCTCACCACCCGGGTACAGCTTCCCCGGATATCGCTTCGCTCATCCGGGCTACAAATCCGCTAATCCGCCGGCGCAGTTGTGCGGCCCTCGCGCGGCCTCGCCACTATTTTTGCCTCGCGCAAACGAAAAGCTTGTAGCCCGGATGGAGCCAACGGGTCGTGCGAACGCGCGCCCGATGACAGGCTTCGCGAAATCCGGGACGGCCGAAGCCATGGATGAACTTGCCCCGGATTGCGCTGCGCTTCATCCGGGCTACGCCACATCCTGCTCCGCGCAAAAGAAAAAGCCCCGGCCGGATAGCCGGGGCTTGGATTGCAAGGCTGGATCGATCGGCTCGCTGGAGGCGCTTAGTCGCGCTGGCCGAGCAGCTGCAGGAGCAGCGTGAACAGGTTGATGAAGTTCAGGTAGAGCGACAGCGCACCAGTGATTGCCGCACGCTCTGCCATCACGCCACCCTGCGAGGCGTAGCCGTAGATGTAGTCGTTCTTCAGCCGCTGGGTGTCCCAGGCGGTGAGGCCCGCGAACACCAGCACGCCGACCACCGACACGATGAACTGCAGCGCCGAGCTCGCCAGGAACAGGTTGACCAGGCTCGCGATGATGATGCCGATCAGACCCATGAACAGGAACGAGCCCATGCCGCTCATGTCACGCTTGGTGGTGTAGCCGTAGAGGCTCAGCGCACCGAACGTCGCCGCGGTGATGAAGAACACGCGCACGATCGAGGTGTGCGTGTACACCAGGAAGATCGACGACAGCGACAGACCCATCAGCGCCGAGAACACCCAGAACAGGAGTTGGGCGGTCGCGGGCTGCAGGCGGTTGATGCCGGCCGAGATGACGAACACCATCGCCAGAGGGGCGAGGATGAACAGCCACTTCAGCGGGCTCACGAACATCGCATAGCCGAACTGCGTCAGATAGGCGTTGCCGAACTTGGCGACGGCGGCGGACTGGTCAGTGGTCACCGCACCCATGTAGACGCCGAGCGCGGCAAGGCCGGTGATGGCCAGGCCTATGCTCATGTAGTTGTAGATGCGCAGCATGTAGGCGCGCAGACCGGCGTCGACGGCCGCAGCGTCAATGCGCCCGGCGGCCCGGCCGAAAGGAGAAGCGTAGTTGCGGTCTAGGTCCGACATGGTCGAATTCCCGTGGTTGGTCCCGGTGGAGCGCAAGGGATTTGCGGCGCCGGTCGTAAATCTATCTCAGATGGCTCGGTTTGCGGAACATTAATTCCGTGTCATTCAAACCGACTATCCGACCCGATTGGTATGTGGGAAATTAACACATCCGACGCAAGCTTCCACGCGCGGCCGAATGTCGCTCTACCCTAGCGTTACAGGCAAAAACGGCGCTCGCGCCGCTACATTTTGTCACAAATTCCGCAACACTGAGGCCGGCTTCTGGTTTAGCGCGAGCAGCGTCCCGGCGAGCCCCAGTCCGACCGTGACGACCAGCGCGGCGACCACGACCAGCGCGGCGCTGCCGGCCTGCCAGACAAAACTCAGCGTCATCAGCCGCGTCACGATCAGCCAGGCCGCGATCGAGCCGGCGATCACCCCGAACACGGCGGTTGCAAAACCGATCATCAGATACTCCAGCGCGTAGGCGCCGAGCAATCGCACCCGCGTGGCGCCGAGCGTCTTGAGAATCACGGCGTCATAGACGCGGTGGCGGTGTCCGGCGGCGAGCGCGCCGCCGAGCACCAGGATCGCCGAGATCAGCGTCACGGCGCTGGCGCCGCGGATCGCCAGCACCAGATTGCTGACGACGCTGCCGACCGTCTCCAGCGCCTCGCGGACCCGCACGCTGGTCACCATCGGGAACGCGTCGGCGACCTGCTTGATGATGCGCGCATCGTCGGCGGAATCGGCGTGTGGTTCCGTCAGGGTCGCGACATGGCTGTGCGGCGCGCCCTTGAAGGCATTCGGCGAGAACACCAGCACGAAATTGATGCCGAGGCCCTGCCAGTCGATGTTGCGCAGGTTGGCGATCTTCGCCGGCACGTCGCGGCCGAGCACGTTGACGACGATCTCGTCGCCGATCTTCAGGGACAGGCCGTCGGCGATCTTCTTCTCCATCGAGACCAGCGGGGGGCCGCTGTAGTCCGGTCCCCACCATTCGCCCTCGACGATCTTCGAGCCCTTGGGGATTTCGCCGGTATAGGTCAGGCCGCGGTCGCTCTGCAGCACCCATTCCGAATCGACGGACGGCTTGAGCTGGTCGGCCTTGACGCCGCGCGCGGCCACGATGCGCCCGCGCAGCATCGGCACGTCCTCGACGGTCGAGCCGGCGGCGATCTTGGCCAGGAAGGCATTGAAGCGGTCGGCTTCGGTGGAGGGGATGTCGATGAAGAAGAACGACGGCGCCCGCTCGGGCAGGGCGGCGAGGAATTGCCGGCGCAGATTGCCGTCGATCTGGGTGATGGTGACGAGCACCGCGAGCCCCAGCCCCAGCGACAGCACCACCGACGGCGTCAGCGCGCCCGGCCGGTGGATGTTGGCGATCGCGAGCCGCAGCATGGTCATGCGGCTGCGCGGCAGCCGCCGCGCCACCGCCATCAGGAGCTCGGCGATTCCGCGCAGCAGCAGGAACACCGCGATCGACGAGGCGACGAACACGGCGGCGACCCGCTTGTCATAGGCAAGCCCGATCGCGACGCCGATCAGGAGCGCGATCACCACGGCCATCAGCGCCAGATAGCTCCAGCGCGGGCGATGCCACTCGCTGGCGACGGTCTCGCGGAACAGCGCGGCGACCGGCACGTCATGCACGCGGCCGAGCGGCCACAGCCCGAACGCCAGCGCGGTGAGCTGGCCGTAGATGAAGGACAGCGCGAGCTCGTCGGGATGCAGCGCGGGCACCACCGGCAGCGGCAGCAGCTTGCCGAACAGGCCGACGATGACGAAGGGCAGCGCGGCGCCGAGCACGAGCCCGATCACCGAGCCGATCCCGGCCAGCACCACCACCTGCGTGCAGTAGATCGTGAAGACGTCGCGGCCGGTGGCGCCGAGCGCCTTGAACGAGGCGATGACGTCGCGGCGCCGGTCGATATGGCTCTTCACCGCGTTGGCGACGCCGACACCGCCGACCAGCAGCGCCGCGAGGCCGACCAGGGTCAGGAACTGGGTGAAGCGGCTGATCGTGCGTTCGAGCTGCGGCGAGGCATTGCTGCGGCTGCGGACCTCCCAGCCGGCCTCCGGCGCGGCGCTGCGTGCACCGTCGATCAGCGCGGTGGTGGCGCGATCGTCGTTGGCGCCGTCAGGCAGTTTCACCCGGTAGATCCAGCGCACCAGGCTGCCCGGTTGCAGCAGGTCGGTGGCGTGCAGGCTGGCTTCGCTGATCAGGAAGCGCGGACCGAGGCCGACGCCGCCGGCGAGCTTGTCGGGCTCGGCCACCACCACGCTGCGGATCTGGTAAGTCGCACTGCCGATGGTGACGCGGTCGCCGAGCTTCAGGTCGAGCCGCGCCAGTAACGTCGAATCGGCGGCCGCGCCATAGGCGCCGTCGCGTTCGGCGAGCAGATCGGCGACCGGCATGTTCGGCTCGAGCGTCAGCTCGCCGAGCATCGGATATTTGCCGTCGACCGCCTTGAGCTCGACCAGGGCCAGCTTGCCGTCATTGCTGCGCGCCATCGCACGGAGCGTGGCCGCGATCGAAACCTCGCCGCGCGTGCGCAGATAGGCGACCTCGCCGGGCTTGGCCTCGCGCGAGATCAGCGAGAACGCGGCGTCGCCGCCGAGCAGCGTGCGTCCCTCGCGCGACAGGCCGTCGCCAAGGCTGGCGGCGACCGAGCCGACGCCGGCAATCGCCATCACGCCGAGCGCGATGCAGGCGATGAACACGTAGAAGCCGCGCAGGCCGCCGCGCAATTCGCGCAGCGCGTAACGGAAGGCAAGCGACGACGCGCGGCCCTGCAGCGCGACTTCTGACGCAATGCTCATGTGGTGGCAAAGCTCATGTAGTTGATTGTCCGTCGATGCGGCCGGAGCGCAGCCGCACGACGCGGTCGCAGCGCTGCGCGAGCGCGAGATCGTGCGTCACCAGCACCAGCGTCATGCCGCGCTCGGCGTGCTTGGTGAACAGCAGGTCGACGATCTGCTTGCCCGTCGTCTCGTCGAGATTCCCGGTCGGCTCGTCGGCAACGAGGATCGCGGGATCGGGCGCGAGCGCGCGCGCGATCGCGACGCGCTGCTGCTCGCCGCCGGAGAGTTGCGTCGGATAGTGATGCAAGCGCTCGCCGAGCCCGACCGATTGCAGCTCCTGCGCGGCGCGCGCGGCCGCATCGGGATTGCCGGCGAGTTCGAGCGGCACCGCGACATTCTCCAGCGCCGTCATGGTCGGGATCAGATGGAACGACTGGAAGACGATGCCGACCTGGCGGCCGCGGAAGCGCGCCAGCGCATCTTCATCGAGGGCATTGAACGAGGTGCCGTTGACGACCACTTCTCCACTGTCAGGACGTTCGAGCCCCGCCATCACCATCAGCAAGGTCGACTTGCCCGAGCCCGACGGGCCGATCAGGCCGATGGCCTCACCCGCCGCCACACGAAGGCTGATATCTTTGAGGATATGGACCCGTGCCGCGCCGGTGCCGAGCGAGAGATTGACGTTCCTGACGGCAATGGTGTCCGGCTCGACGTCGGTCAGTGAAGAGGATTCGATGAGACTGTCCATGGTTCGGTCATATGGCACTTCCGCGGCTGCGGTCGAGGGCCGGTTGAGAATCTTCGTGCACATACTCGTGTTGCTTATGGGCTTGATGACGGCGGCCAGCGCGCAGACGCCAGGACCGGAGAACGGCCCGGAGAAAGGCCCGGCGAAGCCGATCAAGATGGTGGTACTGGGCGATTCCCTGAGCGCCGGGTACGGCCTCCCGGGCCCGGCGGCGTTCCCGATCCGGCTGCAAAAGGCGTTGGAAGCCAAGGGGATAAAGGTCGAGATGAGCAATGCCGGGGTGTCCGGCGACACCGCCTCCGGCGGCCGCGAGCGGCTCGACTGGTCGGTGCCTGATGGAACCGATGCCGTGATCGTCGAGCTCGGCGCCAACGATGCCTTGCGCGGCATCGATCCCGCCGTCACGCGTGCCGCGCTCTCCGACATCATCACAAAGTTGCAGGCGCGCAAGATCGCCGTGCTCTTGTGCGGCATGCTCGCGCCACCGAACTATGGCAGTGAGTATGCAGCGAAGTTCAACGCAATCTATCCGGATCTCTCGAAGTCCCTTGGCGTGCGGCTCTATCCGTTCTTCCTCGATGGCGTTGCTGCCGATGCCAAGCTCAACCAGGCTGACGGCATGCATCCGAAGGCGGAAGGTGTGGACATCATCGTGAAGAATATCCTGCCCACGGTGGAGGCATTTCTCGGCGCAATATCAGGGCAACGCAGCTGAAACGCAGGCAGCGAGCCGGGTTGTGTCCGTAGGTTTACGAGCTGTTAACGGGTCATGCTTCGCAGAGTCACATATCTCGGGTACAAATAGGCATCGGTGATTCGTCACCGGGCTGTTACAGGGTGCGGGCTCCCAAAACCCGCGCCAAGCATCGAGGATTAATGCGATGCCGCGTCTGTTCACTGGACTGGAAATTCCGGCCGAGATCGGCCAGACACTTTCCAATTTGCGTGGCGGCCTTCCCGGCGCACGCTGGATCGATCCCGAAAATTATCACGTCACTCTGCGCTTCATCGGCGACATCGATGGCCTCTGGGCCAACGAGATCGCGACGATGCTGTTTCGGGTGAACCGAAAACCGTTCGAGGTCAAATTGCAGGGCCTGTCGAGCTTCGGCGGACGCAAGCCGCGCGCGGTGGTTGCCGCCGTCGAGCCGAGCCGGCCGCTGATCGAACTGCAGGCCGAGCTCGAGCGGATGATGCAGCGGATGGGGCTCGATCCCGAGGGCAGGAAATTCACGCCCCATGTCACGCTGGCGCGTCTGCATGACGCGTCGAGCCAGGACGTCGCGGATTATCTGTCGGTGCGCGGCTACTTCCCGAGCCGCAGCTTCATGGCGGACCGCTTCGTGCTGTTCTCGTCGCGCGCGTCGACAGGCGGCGGCCCCTATGTGGTCGAGGATTCCTACGCGCTCTGCGCGTGAGCCTCTTCACCTCGCCCCGCTTGCGGGGAGAGGTCGGATCGCATCGAAGATGCGATCCGGGTGAGGGGGTACAGGTCCGTCGATAGAGCGCGTCGGGTGGTGAGAGCCCCTCACCCCAGCCCTCTCCCCGCAAGAGCGGGGCGAGGGAGAGGAAAGTGCATACCCACCGGCACAATTCACGACTTGCAATTTGCCGCGCACTAGGGCCGTAAGGTGGGCTCATGCTGTCCACCTCGCCCAGTTCCTTTCTCGAGCACTACAAGTCCCTGGTCGCCTCCGGCGCGATCGAGGCCGATCCCGCGCAAGCCCGCGCCGCCGAGGCGTTCGGCGCGTTGGATGAGCGGCTCGCGAGCTACAAGCCGCAGCGGAAGCAGGGCCTGTTCGGGCGGCTGTTCGGCGGCGACAAGGACGACAAGCCGCCGCGCGGGCTCTACGTCCACGGCGAGGTCGGTCGCGGCAAGACCATGCTGATGGATCTGTTCTTCCAGCAGAGCCCGGTCGAGCACAAGCGCCGCGCGCACTTCCACGAATTCATGGCCGAGGCGCACGAGCGCATCTACGGCTACCGCCAGCAGATCGCGCGCGGCGAGATCGTGGACGGCGACGTGATCGCACTCACCGCGCAGGCGATCTTCGACGAAGCCTGGCTGCTCTGCTTCGACGAATTTCACGTCACCGACATTGCGGATGCGATGATCCTCGGCCGGCTGTTCGCAAAGCTGTTCGATCTCGGCACCGTGGTGGTCGCGACGTCGAACGTTGCGCCTGACGATCTCTACAAGGGCGGTCTCAATCGCGCGCTGTTCCTGCCGTTCATCGCGCAGATCTCCGACCACATGGACGTGCTGCGGCTCGATGCGCGCACCGACTTCCGGCTGGAGAAACTCGTCGGCGTCAAGATGTGGCTGGTGCCCGCGGATGAGGCGGCCGATGCCGCGCTCAACGCGGCCTGGCGCAAGATGACCGGCAATGCCCCGTGCAAGGCGCGCCTCATTCCGATCAAGGGACGCATCCTGAACGTGCCCTGCTCGGCGCACGGCGTCGCGCGCTTCAGCTTCATGGACATCTGCGAGAAGCCGCTGGCCGCGTCCGACTATCTCAGGCTCGCGCACGACTACCATACGATCCTGATCGACCACATTCCGGTGATGGACTACGCCGAGCGCAATGCCGCCAAGCGCTTCATCTCGCTGATCGACACGCTCTATGACAATGCCGTGAAGCTGATGGCCTCGGCCGAGGCCGATCCGGTGTCGCTGTACCTTGCGACCGACGGCGTCGAAGCGATGGAGTTCAAGCGCACGTCCTCGCGCCTGATCGAGATGAGTTCGGAATCCTACCTGGCGCTGCCGCACGGTCGGAAGGACTCCTCCGCGAGCGGCGCGTCGACCGGCCTGGTCGAGACCTGAAATTTCAGCCTCGAAATTTCGTCTTGCGCGCGGTCCGGTTCGGAGCAACTTTTCGTGTCTCCGGGGCGGATGTTGCTGGCATGCCTGATCGAATTCCAGGCAGGGCCCGCAATCGGGCAGGCCGCGACTTGAATGGATCATTCGAAAGGGATAACCACCCTTGCAACCGACTTCCCTCCCTCCCGTACACAGTTCAAAGGACTGATTTCCCATGGCACGCGACAAGATTGCTCTGATTGGCTCCGGACAGATCGGCGGAACGCTGGCGCACCTCGTCGGCCTTAAGGAACTCGGAGACGTCGTGCTGTTCGATATTGCCGAGGGCGTGCCGCAGGGCAAAGCGCTCGACATCGCGCAGTCGTCGCCGGTCGACGGTTTCGATTCCAATCTGGTCGGCGCAAATTCCTATGAAGCGCTCGACGGCGCCAAGGTCTGCATCGTCACCGCCGGCGTGCCGCGCAAGCCCGGCATGAGCCGCGACGATCTCCTCTCCATCAACCTCAAGGTCATGGAGCAGGTCGGCGCCGGCATCAAGAAGTACGCGCCCGACGCGTTCGTCATCTGCATCACCAACCCGCTCGACGCCATGGTGTGGGCGCTGCAGAAGGCCTCGGGCCTGCCGCACAAGAAGGTGGTCGGCATGGCCGGCGTGCTCGACTCCGCGCGTTTCCGCTATTTCCTGGCCGACGAATTCAACGTCTCGGTCGAGGACGTCACCGCTTTCGTGCTCGGCGGCCATGGCGACACCATGGTGCCGCTGACCCGCTACTCGACTGTCGCCGGCATTCCGCTGCCCGACCTCGTCAAGATGGGCTGGACCTCGCAGACGCGCATCGATGAGATCGTCGATCGCACCCGCAACGGCGGCGCCGAGATCGTCAACCTGCTCAAGACCGGCTCCGCATTCTACGCGCCGGCCGCGTCCGCGATCGCGATGGCCGAGAGCTATCTGAAGGACAAGAAGCGCGTGCTGCCCTGCGCCGCCTATCTCAACGGCGAGTACGGCGTGAAGGACATGTATGTCGGCGTGCCGGTCGTGGTCGGCGCCAAGGGTGTCGAGCGCATCGTCGAGATCGAACTGGCGGGCAAGGACCGCGAGGCTTTCGACAAGTCGGTCGGTGCGGTGCAGGGCCTGGTCGACGCCTGCAAGAAGATCGCGCCCGATCTGCTCGGCAAGTAATCTCGAATGGCAATGACCCGATAGGCGGTTTCAATCGTCTATCGGGTGCAAGGCGATGAAATTCCGGCGGATTTTTTAGTTGCGCGAGCTTTGGTATATGGTATGCCAGTCTCAAGGCTGACGTAAAAGGTCGCCGCACGAGGGTTTGGGAGCGTCTTTCCATGAATATCCACGAATACCAGGCCAAGGCTTTGCTGCATGAATTCGGCGTGCCGATCTCGCGCGGCGTGCCGGTGCTGAAGCCGGAAGAGGCCGACGCCGCGGCCAAGCAGCTGCCCGGCCCGATCTGGGTGGTGAAGAGCCAGATCCATGCCGGCGGCCGCGGCAAGGGCAAGTTCAAGGAAGCATCGGCCGGCGACAAGGGCGGCGTCCGCATCGCCAAGTCGGCCGCCGAGGTCGGCGAATTCGCCAAGCAGATGCTCGGCGCGACGCTGGTCACGGTGCAGACCGGTCCGCACGGCAAGCAGGTCAACCGCCTCTACATCGAGGAAGGCTCCGACATCGACAAGGAGTTCTACCTCTCGATCCTGGTCAATCGCGAGACCTCCGAAATCTCCTTCGTGGTGTCGACCGAAGGCGGCGTGAATATCGAAGAGGTCGCGCATTCGACCCCGGAAAAGATCGTCTCGTTCTCGGTCGATCCCGCGACCGGCATCATGCCGCATCACGGCCGCACGGTTGCCAAGGCGCTGAAGCTGACCGGCGATCTCGCCAAGCAGGCCGAGAAGCTGACCGGCCAGCTCTATGCCGCCTTCGCCGCCAAGGACATGGCGATGCTCGAGATCAATCCGCTCGTCGTCACCAAGCAGGGCCAGCTGCGCGTGCTCGACGCCAAGGTGTCGTTCGACAGCAACGCGCTCTATCGTCATCCGGACGTGGTCGCGCTGCGCGACGAGACCGAGGAAGACGCCAAGGAGATCGAGGCGTCGAAATACGACCTCAACTACGTCGCGCTCGACGGCACGATCGGCTGCATGGTCAACGGCGCCGGCCTCGCCATGGCGACCATGGACATCATCAAGCTGTACGGCATGGAGCCGGCGAACTTCCTCGACGTCGGCGGCGGCGCCAGCGTGGAGAAGGTCGCGGCCGCGTTCAAGATCATCACCGCCGATCCGAACGTGAAGGGCATCCTGGTCAACATCTTCGGCGGCATCATGAAGTGCGACGTGATCGCCGAGGGCGTGGTCGCCGCGGTGAAGCAGGTCGGCCTCAAGGTGCCGCTAGTGGTGCGCCTTGAAGGCACCAATGTCGAGCAGGGCAAGAAGATCATCCGCGAGAGTGGCCTCAACGTCCTGCCCGCCGACAACCTCGATGACGCTGCACAGAAGATCGTGAAAGCCGTCAAGGGAGGCTAACGATGGCCGATCATCTCGACGCTCCGACACCGCTGGACGAACACCGCAAGCTCGCGGCGTTTGCGGGCGAGTGGAGCGGCGAAGAGATGGTCTATCCGTCGCGCTGGACCGCCGGCGGTCCGGCCACCTCGCATGTCGTTGCGCGCATCGCGCTCAACGGCTTCTACCTGATCCAGGACAGCGTGCAGACCCGCGACGGCAAGGAGAGCTTCGCCACCCACGGCGTGTTCACCTACGACCGCGACGATCGGGCCTACAAGTTGTTCTGGCACGACTCGCTCGGCTACTACCCGCCGTCGCCGGCGTCCGGTGGCTGGGCGGGCAAGTCGCTGATCCTGGTGCGCGGCTCGCTGCGCGGCAATGCCCGTCACGTCTACGAGGTCGTCGACGACAACACCTACAACATGAAAATCCAGTTCTCGCCTGATGCGGAAGGGTGGGCCGACGTGCTCACCGGCGTGTACCGGCGTGTTCACTGAAACCCTTCACCGATCGTCTCGCGAAAGCATCTCGAACCATGTCCATTCTGATCGACAAGAACACCAAGGTCATCTGCCAGGGCTTCACCGGCAAGAACGGCACGTTCCATTCGGAAGCGGCGATCGCTTACGGCACCAAGATGGTCGGCGGCGTGGCGCCGGGCAAAGGCGGCTCGACGCATCTCAACCTGCCGGTGTTCGACACCGTCGCCGAAGCGCGCGAGAAGACCGGCGCCGACGCCAGCGTGGTCTATGTCCCGCCGCCGGGCGCGGCGGACGCGATCTGCGAGGCGATCGACGCGGAGATCCCGCTGATCGTCTGCATCACCGAGGGCATCCCGGTGCTCGACATGGTGCGCGTGAAGCGCTCGCTGTCGGGCTCGAAGTCGCGGCTGATCGGGCCGAACTGCCCCGGCGTGATGACCGCCGGCGAATGCAAGATCGGCATCATGCCGGCCAACATCTTCAAGCCCGGCTCGGTCGGCATCGTCTCCCGCTCCGGCACCCTGACCTATGAGGCAGTGTTCCAGACCACCCAGGAGGGCCTCGGCCAGACCACCGCGGTCGGCATCGGCGGCGACCCGGTCAAGGGCACCGAGTTCATCGACATGCTGGAGATGTTCCTGGCCGACGAGAAGACCAAGTCGATCGTGATGATCGGCGAGATCGGCGGCTCGGCCGAGGAAGACGCCGCCCAGTTCCTCAAGGACGAGGCCAAGCGCGGCCGCAAGAAACCGATGGTCGGCTTTATTGCCGGTGTCACCGCACCTCCCGGCCGCCGCATGGGCCATGCCGGCGCGATCATCTCGGGCGGCAAGGGCGACGCCGGTTCCAAGACCGCGGCGATGGAAGCCGCCGGCATCAGGGTGTCGCCGTCGCCGGCGCGCCTCGGGCACACGCTCGCGGAGATGCTGAAGTAACCGCCGTCCGGCGAAGTTCCCTTCCAGATTTGGCGTGTTTCGGGCGGGTTCTCCTTGGGGAACCCGCTTTTTTATTGCGTTTTGTCGCCAGAATACCGATCACTAAAAAATGAAAACAAGTTCATTTCTTAGTTCTTTTAGGCAGGAATATCTGTCCTAGATAGGGTAAAGGGTATCAATCCAGCCGGCGCACTTCCAGACCGGCATCAGCGCCGTCTCCTACGCGCGAACCGAAAAAATCACCAGGACTGCCCATGTCTCGCCAAGACGCGAACGCCGCTTTTGCACTCTCATCATTCCTGCAGGGCACCAACGCCGCCTACATCGACGACCTCTACGCCCGCTACGAGCAGGACCCGTCGTCGGTCGACGCCGAATGGCAGGATTTCTTCAAAAGCCTGAAGGACGCCCCGGCCGACGTCCAGAAGAACGCCGAGGGCGCCTCGTGGGGCCGCGACAACTGGCCGGTGACGCCGCGCGACGAGCTGACCTCCGCGCTCGACGGCAACTGGGCCCAGGTCGAGAAGGCGGTCGGCACCAAGCTCGCGGCCAGGGCGCAGGCCAAGGGCGCCGAGCTGTCCGATGCCGACGTCCATCAGGCCACCCGCGATTCGGTTCGCGCGCTGATGCTGATCCGCGCCTACCGCATGCGCGGCCATTTCCACGCCAAGCTCGATCCGCTCGGCATCGAGGCGCCGCGCGACCGCGAGGAGCTCGATCCGCGCTCCTACGGCTTCACCGAGGCGGACTTCGATCGCAAGATCTTCCTCGACCATGTGCTCGGCCTCGAATACGGCACGCTGCGCGAGATCGTGCAGATTTGCGAGCGCACCTACTGCCAGACGCTCGGCGTCGAGTTCATGCATATCTCCAACGCCGCCCAGAAGGCGTGGATCCAGGAGCGCATCGAGGGGCCGGACAAGGAGATCTCGTTCACGCCCGAGGGACGCCGCGCGATCCTCAACAAGCTGATCGAGGCGGACGGCTTCGAGAAGTTCTGCGACACCAAGTTCACCGGCACCAAGCGCTTCGGCCTCGACGGCGGTGAATCGCTGATCCCGGCGCTCGAGCAGATCATCAAGCGCGGCGGCAATCTCGGCGTAAAGGAGATCGTGGTCGGCATGCCGCATCGCGGCCGCCTCAACGTGCTGACCCAGGTGATGGGCAAGCCGCACCGTGCGCTGTTTCATGAATTCAAGGGCGGTTCGGCCAATCCGGATTCGGTCGAAGGCTCCGGCGACGTCAAGTATCACCTCGGCGCCTCCTCGGACCGCGAGTTCGACGGCAACAACATCCATCTGTCGCTGACCGCAAATCCGTCGCATCTGGAAATCGTCGATCCGGTCGTGATGGGGAAGGTGCGCGCCAAGCAGGACCAGCACGGCGATCCGCCGGATATGCGCATCTCGGTCCTGCCGCTTTTGATGCATGGCGACGCGGCCTTCGCGGGCCAGGGCGTGGTGGCGGAATGCTTCAGCCTGTCGGATCTGAAGGGCTACCGCACCGGCGGCTCGCTGCACTTCATCGTCAACAACCAGATCGGCTTCACCACCTATCCGCGCTACTCGCGTTCGTCGCCCTATCCGTCCGACGTGGCGAAGATGATCGATGCGCCGATCTTCCACGTGAATGGCGACGATCCGGAGGCCGTGGTGTTCGCGGCCAAGGTCGCGATCGAATTCCGGCAAAAATTCCACAAGCCGGTCGTCATCGACATGTTCTGCTACCGGCGCCACGGCCACAACGAGGGCGACGAGCCGGCGTTCACCCAGCCGGTGATGTACAAGAAGATCGCGTCTCACCCGTCAACGCTGGAGATCTACGCCAAGCGGCTGGTCGCTGACGGCGTGTTGACCGAGGGCGAGGTCGAGAAGGCCAAGGCCGACTGGCGCGCGCGGCTCGACGCCGAGCTCGAAGCCGGCGCCGGCTACAAGCCGAACAAGGCCGACTGGCTCGACGGCAAGTGGGCGGGCTTCAAGATCGCCGACCAGGAAGAAGACGCCCGCCGCGGCGTCACCGGCGTCGACCTTACGGTGCTCAAGGACATCGGCCGCAAGATCACCAGGGTGCCGGACGGCTTCCGCGTCCACCGCACCATCCAGCGCTTCCTCGACAATCGCGCCAAGGCGATCGACAGCGGTGTCGGGATCGACTGGGCCACCGGTGAGGCCTTGGCGTTCTGCACGCTGCTGCAGGAAGGCCATCATGTGCGCCTGTCCGGGCAGGATTCCGAGCGCGGCACCTTCTCGCAGCGCCATTCGGTGCTGATCGACCAGGAGGACGAGAGCCGCTACACGCCGTTCAACCATCTCGGCGGCGAAGACACCGGCCACTACGAGGTCATCAACTCGCTGCTGTCGGAAGAGGCGGTGCTCGGCTTCGAATACGGTTACTCGCTGGCCGAGCCGAACGCGCTGGCGCTCTGGGAAGCGCAGTTCGGCGACTTTGCCAACGGCGCGCAGGTGGTGTTCGACCAGTTCATCTCGTCGGGCGAACGCAAGTGGCTGCGCATGTCGGGCCTCGTCTGCCTGCTGCCGCACGGCTACGAAGGGCAGGGACCGGAGCACTCCTCCGCGCGCCTCGAGCGTTACCTGCAGATGTGCGCCGAAGACAACATGCAGGTGGTCAATCCGACCACGCCGGCGAACTACTTCCACGTGCTGCGGCGCCAGCTGCATCGCGAAATCCGCAAGCCGCTGATCTTGATGACGCCGAAGTCGCTGCTGCGCCACAAGCGCGCCGTGTCGCAGCTCGAGGAGCTCGGCAAGAACGCCACGTTCCACCGCATCCTGTACGATGACGCGCAGATGCTGCCGGACGAGAAGATCAAGCTGGTGCCGGACGACAAGATCCGCCGCGTCGTGCTGTGCTCCGGCAAGGTCTATTACGATCTCTACGAGGAGCGTGAGAAGCGCGACATCGACGACATCTATCTGATGCGCGTCGAGCAACTCTATCCGGTGCCGCTGAAGGCGCTGGTGCAGGAGCTCGGCCGCTTCAAGAACGCCGAAGTGGTCTGGTGCCAGGAGGAGCCGCGCAATATGGGCTCCTGGCACTTCATCGAGCCCTATCTGGAATGGGTGCTCAACCAGATCCACGCACCCAACAGGCGTCCGCGCTATGCCGGCCGTCCGGCATCGGCGGCAACCGCGACTGGCCTAATGTCGAAACATCTGGCGCAGCTCAAGGCGCTGCTCGACGACGCACTGAACTAACGACCTTCATTGACCATGCCCCGCGAAAGCGGGGCATCCGGTATCCCGCGTCATCCAGCAGAAGTGCTGTCGTCACGGAGTACCGGATCGCTCGCTTTGGCGGGCGGTGGTGGACAGTTTCACGACTGCCAATTTTGCGACCGCAAGGTTATCGAGGAAAAGACCATGACTGAAATTCGCGTTCCAACGCTCGGCGAATCCGTGACCGAGGCCACGATCGGCCGCTGGTTCAAGAAGGCCGGTGAAGCCGTCGCGGTGGACGAGCCGTTGGTGGAGCTGGAGACCGACAAGGTCACGATTGAGGTGCCCGCGCCGGTCGCCGGCACGCTCGGCGAGATCATCGCCAATGACGGCGAGACCGTCGCCGTCGGCGCGCTGCTCGGCCAGATCAATGACGGCGCGGCCGCGGCCAAGCCCGCTGCCGCCGCTGCTGCTGCTCCCGCCAAGGCCGCTGCGCCGGCTGCTGCCGCCGCGCCGAAGGCGCCGCCGGCGGATGCGCCGCTGGCACCCTCGGTCCGCAAGCTGTCCGCCGAAAGCGGCATCGATGCGTCCACCGTACCCGGTTCGGGCAAGGACGGCCGCGTGACCAAGGGCGACATGCTGGCCGCGATCGAGAAGGCCGCCTCGGCGCCGACCCCGGTCAACCAGCCGGCCGCCGCCGTGCAGGTTCGTGCGCCCTCGCCGGCCGACGATGCCGCGCGCGAGGAGCGCGTGAAGATGACGCGGCTGCGCCAGACCATCGCGCGCCGCCTCAAGGACGTGCAGAACACCGCCGCGATGCTGACCACCTTCAACGAGGTCGACATGACCGAGGTGATGAAGCTGCGGGCCCTCTACAAGGACACGTTCGAGAAGAAGCACGGCTCGAAGCTCGGCTTCATGGGCTTCTTCACCAAGGCGGTGGTGCAGGGGCTGAAGGACATTCCGGCGGTCAACGCCGAAATCGACGGCAGCGACCTGATCTACAAGAACTACTATCACATCGGCGTTGCGGTCGGCACCGACCGCGGCCTCGTGGTGCCTGTGGTGCGCGACTGCGACCACAAGTCGATCGCCGAGATCGAGAAGTCGATCGCCGACTACGGCCGCCGCGCCCGTGACGGCCAGCTCAAGATCGACGAGATGCAGGGCGGCACCTTCACCATCACCAATGGCGGCATCTACGGTTCGCTGATGTCGACGCCGATCCTGAATGCGCCGCAGTCCGGCATCCTCGGCATGCACAAGATCCAGGAGCGGCCGATGGTGGTCGGCGGCAAGATCGAGGTGCGGCCGATGATGTATCTGGCGCTGTCCTACGACCACCGCGTCATCGACGGCAAGGAAGCGGTGACCTTCCTGGTGCGCGTCAAGGAGAGCCTGGAGGATCCGGCCCGCCTGGTGCTGGACCTCTAAGGTCGTATCGCGCGCGGCGTCCGATTGGGCGCCGCGATCTGTTGGGTGCTCACATTTGGGGATCAAAGTGACGGATAAGGTCGTTGTCATCACCGGCGGCAGCCGCGGCATCGGCCGCGCCACCGCGCTCGCTGCCGCCGCGCGCGGCTATCGCATCGTGGTCGGCTATGCATCCAACAAGACCGCGGCGGACGAGGTCGTCGCCGCGATCGAGGCCAAAAACGGCAAGGCGATCGCGGTGAAATGCGATGTCGGCAGCGAGCAGGACATCCTGGCGCTGTTCAAGGCGGCCGACGGCTTCGGCACGCTCGGCGCGCTCGTCAACAATGCCGGCATCGTCGGCAAGAGCGGCGTGCGCGTCGACGAGATGTCGGCCGAGCGCATCCAGCAGATGATGGCGGTGAATGTCACCGGCAGCATCCTGTGTGCGCGCGAGGCGGTGAAGCGCATGTCGACCAGGCATGGCGGCAAGGGCGGCGTCATCGTCAACCTGTCCTCGGTCGCGGCAAAGCTCGGCGCGCCCAACACCTATGTCGACTATGCCGCCTCCAAGGGCGCGATCGATTCCTTCACGATCGGCCTCGGCTACGAAGTCGCGAATGAGGGCATCCGCGTCGCCGGCATCCGGCCCGGACTGATCGACACCGACATCCACGCCGCGGGCGGCGAGCCCGATCGCGCGCATCGGCTTGCCCATATGGTGCCGATGAAGCGTGTCGGCACGGCCGATGAAATCGCCAACGCCATCGTCTGGCTGATCTCGGACGAGGCTTCCTATGTCACCAGCGCGATCCTCGACGTGTCGGGCGGTCGCTAGCACACGATCAAGAGCGGGCGGCGGTCTGCCGTCACGATCGCGCCCGCGTAATTGTCACAGAGCTTAGCTACAGGACCTTCTATCATGGCTTCTTACGATCTCGTCGTCATCGGCACCGGCCCGGGCGGATATGTCTGCGCGATCCGCGCGGCGCAACTCGGCATGAAGGTCGCCGTCGTCGAGAAGGACGCGACGCTGGGCGGCACCTGCCTCAATGTCGGCTGCATGCCGTCGAAGGCGCTGCTGCACGCCTCCGAGATGTTCGAGGAAGCCGCGCACTCCTTCGCCAAGATGGGCGTCAGCGTCTCGGCGCCGAAGCTCGATCTGCCCTCGATGATGAATTTCAAGCAGCAGGGCATCGACGGCAACGTCAAGGGCGTCGAGTTCTTGATGAAGAAGAACAAGATCGACGTGCTCAAGGGGACCGGCAAGATCCTCGGTGCCGGCAAGGTCGAGGTCTCCGGCGGCGGCAAGTCCGAGACCGTCGAGACCAGGAACATCGTGATCGCCACCGGCTCCGATATCGCCCGCCTGAAGGGCATCGACATCGACGAGAAGCGCATCGTGTCGTCGACCGGCGCGCTGTCGCTGGAGAAGGTGCCGGAGAAATTGTTGATCATCGGCGCGGGGGTGATCGGCCTCGAGCTTGGCTCGGTCTGGCGGCGTCTCGGTGCGGACGTCATGGTCGTGGAATTCCTCGACCGCATCCTGCCCGGCATGGATGGCGAGGTGGCAAAGCAATTTCAGCGCATGCTCGAGAAGCAGGGCTTCGTCTTCAAGCTCGGCGCCAAGGTCACCGCGGTCGATACCTCCGGCAAGACGCTGCAGGTCAAGGTCGAGCCGGCCGCCGGCGGCGCTGCGGAAACTATCGAAGCCGACGTCGCGCTCGTCTGCATCGGCCGCGTGCCCTACACCGAGGGCCTCGGGCTGAAGGAGGCCGGCGTCGCGCTCGACAATCGCGGCCGCGTCGAGATCGACGCGCACTTCTCGACCAACGTGAAGGGCATCTATGCGATCGGCGACGTCGTGGCCGGGCCGATGCTCGCGCACAAGGCGGAAGACGAAGGCGTTGCTTGCGCGGAGATCATCGCGGGCCAGGCCGGCCACGTGAACTACGACGTCATCCCAGGTGTTGTGTATACCACGCCGGAAGTGTCGTCGGTCGGCAAGACCGAGGAAGACCTCAAGCAGGCTGGCGTCGCATACACCGTCGGCAAATTCCCGTTCACGGCGAACGGCCGGTCCAAGGTCAATCAGACCACCGATGGCTTCGTGAAAATTCTCGCAGATGCGAAGACGGATCGGGTGCTTGGCGTCCACATCGTCGGCCGCGAAGCCGGCGAAATGATCCATGAAGCCTGCGTTCTGATGGAATTCGGCGGATCGGCCGAGGATCTGGCACGCACCTGCCACGCGCACCCGACCCGTTCGGAGGCGATCAAGGAAGCCGCGCTTGCGGTGGGCAAGCGCGCCATCCATATGTGATGATCGAACGTCCGGCGTCAGCCGGGTTGAGATCATAGCGATGCTGCGCCGCCTGCTTCAGCCGTTCTGGGTCCTGCTTGCGATCGTCTTCCTGGTCGAGGCTTGGCTATGGGACCACCTCGAGCCGATCGTGGCGCGGGTGGTCGCGTGGATTCCGCTCCGCGCGCTCAAGCAATGGCTTGCCGACCGGGTCGATTCGCTGTCGCCGGCGATGACGCTGATCGTCTTCGTCGTGCCGGTCATCCCGCTGTTTCCGCTCAAGCTGATCGGGCTCTGGCTGCTGGCGAACCAATACTGGTTCAGTGCGGTCTCGCTGATCCTGTTCGCCAAGTTCGTCGGTGTCGGCGTGACGGCCTTCCTGTTCGACGTGACGCGGCCGAAACTGCTGGAGATGCCCTGGTTCGAGGCGCTCTATAATTTCGTGATGGCACTGCGGGCCAAGGCCACCGCGCTGGTCGAGCCGACCAAGCGACGCATTCGCGAGATGATCCGTGGCGACGGCGAGGGCTGGGCGGCCCGCACGCTGCGCGTGATCGCGCGCTTCCGCAAAAGCGTGCATCAGACCAGCAAGCCTCTTTGATCAAAACTTTCTATTCCGTCATCCTGAGGAGCGCGTAGCGCGTCTCGAAGGATGCACGGCCCGGCCGGTGGCCGTCGATCCTTCGAGACGCGCGCAAGGGCGCTCTCCTCAGGATGACGGTTCGAAAGCGGCGCGCTGCACTCAATGCAGATGAAGCAAGTGCGGCTGGAACAGGCCGAGCGCCGTCATCACGATGCCGGCGAGCGTCACCAGGCCGGACACCCAGGCCAGCGCGAGGATGCCCGTGATGATGGTCGCCGATGCCAGCACGATGGCGATCTGGAACGCAGCAGAGGCAAGCTCGAAATGATGATATTTCGCGGTGGCCTCGTCGCGCTCATGCTCGGCGTGCTTGGCGCGTTCGGAGAGCTGCTCTGAACCCTCGCCGGTTTCCGGCTCTGAGCGGTAGCGCGCCGCGGTCTTCTGCCAGTCGTCGATCTGCTTCTGCAGCGCAGCCCTGGCCGCCTCGTCGGTGGTGGTCGCGAGGTTCAGCTTGCCCTGTTCGGCCGCGGTCTGCACCGCGGTCCGGCGGATGCTCTTGGCCTGGAAGAAGGCCCACAGGTTGGAGGCCTCGACATTCTTGCTGATCGATTCGGTCTGGGCGCCCTTGCCGAGCGTTTCCGACAGCGCCAGGCACAGGGCGATCACGGCGATCAGGAGCGCGATCTTCTTGTTCTCGCCCGAAGCATGCTCGGCATGCTCCGCGTGCTCCATACTTTCATGTGCGCTCATGATTCCCCTCCAGATGCGACTGCGCCACGATTGCCGAATGCGGTGCACAAGGCAAGGGGCGGGCGGCTTGGAGTAGCCGTCTGAAGATGAACGGCGCATGACGGCGGGCCAAAGCTCGCGCTTTATTTTGAATCCAGACCTGGGTGCTCAGCCGCGCGGATGCGCGGAGCGATAGACTTCGAGCAGGCGCTCGCTGTCGATGCCGGTGTAGATCTGCGTGGTCGACAGCGATGCGTGGCCGAGCAATTCCTGGATCGCGCGCAGATCGCCGCCACGGCTGAGCAGATGCGTGGCGAAGGAGTGCCGCAGCGCATGCGGCGTTGCGCTGTCGGGCAGGCCGAGCGCGCCGCGCAGCCGTTCCATGGTGAGCTGGATGATGCGCGGGCTCAAGGGGCCGCCGCGCGCGCCGACGAACATCGGCCCCGCGGGGCTGAGCTGATGCGGGCAGATCGCCGCATAGTCCGCGATCAATTGCAGCACGTTCTGCAGCACCGGCACCATGCGGGTCTTGTTGCCCTTGCCGGTCACCACGAGCACGTCGCCTTCGCCGGGCTTCGGCACGTCGCGGCGCTTCAGCCCCAGTGCCTCGGAGATGCGCAGGCCCGAACCATAGAGCAGCGCCATGACGGCGGCGTCACGCACCAGGATCCAGGTCTCGCGGGTCTCGTCCGCGCGCTCGTCGGCATCGGCAAAGCGTTTCGCTGCTTCCATGTGAATCGGCTTCGGCAGGCTCTTCGCCACCTTGGGCGCGCGGATCGCCGAGAGCGCGCCGACTTTGCCCTTGCCTTCGCGTTCCAGGAAGCGTCCGAACGAGCGCAGGCCCGCCAGTGCCCGCATCAGCGATCGCCCGCCGATCTCCTCGGTTCGGCGCATCGCCATGAAGGCGCGCACATCGCTTGCCTCGAGCGCGGAGAATGCCTTAAGCGTCACCCGCGCGCCCCAGTGCCCGGCCAGGAAGGCGAGGCATTGGCGCACGTCGCGGGCATAGGCCTCGAGCGTCTTCGGCGACAGCCGCCGCTCGGCACGCAGATGCGACAGCCAGCGCGTCATCTCCTGCGTGACCGATGCGTCGGCGCAGTCGAGTTCGAGCGGTGGGATGGGCTGATCGGTCCGGGCCATCTCTTAAGGGCTATTGGCGCTGCGATTCTCCTGATTATATCGCACTGCCTTCGTTTACCGATCGCTAAGACCGCAAGGCGGTGCTAGCCCGGTGCAACGTTCGGACTCCAAGGCTCTGATTCAATGGACCATACCACGCGCCCCGGCCCAGCCTCCGCATCGACGACTCGTGTCGTCGACGTGCTGGTGCCTGTCGCGCTGAACCAGACCTATTCCTACCGCGTTCCGCGCGGCATGGAGCTTGTGCCGGGCGACGTGATCGGCGTTCCGCTCGGGCCGCGCGAGGTCGTTGCGGTGGTGTGGGCGGAAAACGCCAATCCGGATCCGCGGCTGCACAACCGGCTCAAGGACGTCAGCGAGAAACTCGATGTCCCGCCGCTGAAGCCGGAGCTGCGCCAGCTGGTCGACTGGGTCTCCAATTACACTTTGTCGGCACGCGGCATGGTGCTGCGGATGACGCTGCGGATGGGTGACAATCTCGGGCCGGAGCGGACGCGGCTCGGCGTGCGGCTGGTCGGCGAGCCGCCGCGGCGCCTGACGCCGGCGCGCCGGCGGGTGATCGAGGTGCTGTCGGACCGGTTGCTGCACGGCAAGTCGGAGGCGGCGCGGGAGGCCGGCGTCAGTTCCGGCGTGATCGACGGCCTGGTCGACGAAGGCACTCTCACGGTCGAGGCGATGCCGCCGCCGGCACCGCCGCCCGTTCCGGATCCCTCCTACGCGCAGCCGGATTTTTCGCGCGAGCAGCGCAGTGCCGTCGACGTGATGCGGACGCTGGCTGCGAGCGGCAGCTTTCACGTCGCGCTGCTCGACGGCGTCACCGGTTCCGGCAAGACCGAAGTCTATTTCGAGGCGATCGCCGAAAATATCCGTCGCGGCAAGCAGACGCTGATCCTGATGCCGGAGATCGCGCTGACCGGCCAGTTCCTCGACCGTTTCGCGCAGCGCTTCGGCGTGCGGCCACTGGAATGGCATTCGGAGCTGACGCCGCGCACGCGCGCGCGCAACTGGGCCGCGATCGCCGAGGGCAAGGCGCCGGTCGTGGTCGGCGCCCGCTCCGCGCTGTTCCTGCCCTATGCCGATCTCGGCCTCATCATCGTCGATGAGGAGCACGACCAGGCCTACAAGCAGGACGACGGCGCGCATTATCACGCCCGCGACATGGCGGTGGTCCGCGCCCATATCGCCAGGATCCCGATCGTGCTGGCCTCAGCCACGCCGTCGGTCGAGAGCGAGGTCAATGCGCGCAAGGGGCGCTACCAGCGCGTGGCGCTGCCGTCGCGGTTCGGCGGTCAGCACATGCCGCATATCGAGGCGATCGACATGCGCCGCGCGCCGCCGCCGCGCGGCCGCTTCATTTCGCCGGTGCTGGCCGAGCAAATTCGCCATGCGATCGAGCGCCGCGAGCAGGCGCTGCTGTTCCTCAACCGCCGCGGTTACGCGCCGCTGACGCTGTGCCGCGCCTGCGGCCACCGCTTCGCCTGCACGATCTGCGATGCGTGGCTGGTCGATCACCGGTTCCGGCAGCGGCTGGTCTGTCATCACTGCGGCTTCTCGATGCCGCGCCCGAATATCTGCCCGCATTGCGCGGCCGAGGAATCGCTGGCCGCGGTCGGTCCCGGCGTCGAGCGCCTGCAGGAGGAGGCCGCCCACATCTTCCCCGAGGCCCGGACGATGGTGCTGTCGAGCGATCTCATCACCTCGATCGAGACCATGCGAAGCGAGCTCAACGAGATCGCCGAGGGCCGCGTCGACATCATCATCGGCACCCAGCTGGTGGCGAAGGGCCACAACTTCCCGCGGCTCAATCTGGTCGGCGTCATCGATGCCGATCTCGGCCTGAGCAATGGCGATCCGCGCGCCGCCGAGCGGACGTTCCAACTGCTGAACCAGGTGGTCGGCCGCGCCGGCCGCGAGCAGGGCCGCGGCGTCGGCTTTCTGCAGACCCACCAGCCGGAGCATCCGGTGATCAAGGCCCTGATCGCCAATGACCGCGAGGCGTTCTATGCCAGCGAGATCGAGATTCGCGAGCGCACCGGCTACCCGCCGTTCGGCCGGCTGGCGAGCCTGATCGTCTCCGCCGGCGACCGTCCGACTGCGGAAGGTTTTGCCCGCAAGCTCGCCGGGGTGGCGCCGCTCGATGAGCGGGTCCAGGTGCTCGGCCCCGCCGAGGCGCCGCTCGCCGTCATCAAGGGCCGCTACCGCTTCCGCCTGCTGGTGAAGTCGCTGCGCAATGTCGACCTGTCGCAATATCTGCGCGAATGGCTGGCGGCGGGTCCCAAGACCAAGGGCAATCTGAAGCTCGAGGTCGACGTCGATCCGCAGAGCTTTTTGTAGTTTCACCACCGTCATTCCGGGATGGTCCGCAGGACCAGACCCGGAATCTCGAGATTCCGGGTTCGTCGCTTCGCTCCGCCCCGGAATGACGAGGGAGAGGTGGCAAAAGAAAAAGCCTGCCGTCATTTGCGACGGCAGGCCTTTTTGGCGCGAAGCAGGCCTCGCGGCCGTTACGCAACGCAACGCTTACTGAACGCGCTTACGAGACGACCTCAGCGGTGACGCGGCCGACGCCGGCACCAGTCAGGCCGATGGCGCGGGCTGCGCCGGTGGAGAGGTCGAGCACGCGGCCGCGCATGAACGGGCCACGATCGTTGATGGTGACGACGACGCTGCGGCCGCCATGGGTGACGCGGAGCTTGGTGCCGAACGGCAGCGAGCGGTGGGCCGCGGTCATGGCGTTCTGGTTGAAGCGCTGGCCGGAAGCGGTGCGGCTGCCCGACTCATTGCCGTAGAAGGAGGCCATCCCCGAGAACGAGTGACCGCCGGACGGCTGGATCGATGCATTGGCGTCGCGCCAGGACGAGCCTTCGGCGCGGGCGTGGTGATGATGGTGGTGGCGATGATGGTGGTGCCTGGACTTCGCGGACGCCTCGGTCACGCTGCCCCCGACCAGGATAGTTGCGGCTACAAATGCAAGCGCCGTGCGCGAGCGGGTTAGATTGCCCGCCGCCTTCTTGATATTCAGCATTGATAAGACCCTCAGACAGTATTGCCGCTAACACGGCAAGTGGAACCCCCGTCCCTTCGTTGACCAAGGCCGTTTGGTTTCCCAATGAGGCACGAATTGGGCAGTAAATCCGGATTATCTCGTGCTGAAATATCTTGTTACCGCCTTGGGGTAGTCGGTCGAGGTTCCGTAATCTTGCTATTTAACCAATTTTTAACGAGCAATATACTTGCCAATACGGATTATCGAGGCGACGGTAAGTTTTCGGTAAGTAATCGCCAAATGAAACCGCAGCCTGCCCGGAGTTCCCTGCGCGCTCGGCCATAGGCCTATGCAAATTTCGATGGAACAAAATCGCGGCGGCGCGAATCGCACCCGGTGCGCCGAATTTCCGCGCGCCAAATTTTCCCGATTTGGCCGCCGGCTGCGGTCGCCAAAAAGCGCATGCGACAAGGCGGCACTCACGATGCCGTCATGTTGCACCTGCGCGATTGCTATGTTAGCAAAGCCGCGATTTTAACGGTCCCGGCACGTCCTGTGCCGGTCGAAAATCGAAGTCCCGCTTGAATTCCAAGGGCTTGGATCGCTAGGCGCTGCTTTGGTGGCGACGGTTTTTCCCTTGCGAATTTGACAGCAAAAAAGAGCGAGCTCGTGGCTGCTGAAGATCCGTCCGTTTCGGGAGTGTCCGGTCGTTACGCAACGGCCCTGTTCGAGTTGGCGCGCGACGAGCAATCCGTCGATCAAGTCCGGGCCGACCTCGACAAGTTCGAGGCCATGCTCAACGAGAGTGCCGATCTCAAGCGCCTCGTCCGCAGCCCGGTGTTCGCCGCCGACGCCCAGCTGAAGGCCCTGACCGCGGTGCTCGACAAGGCCGGCATCGCCGGCACGTCGGCCAAATTCCTCAAGGTGCTCACCGCCAATCGCCGGCTGTTCGCCGTTGCCGATGTGATCCGCGCCTATCGCGCGCTGGTGGCGAAGTTCAAGGGCGAGGCGACTGCGGAAGTCACCGTCGCCGAGCAGCTCAGTGACAAGAATCTCGACGCGCTGAAGGCCGCACTGAAATCAGTGACGGGCAAGGACGTCGCGCTCAACGTGAAGGTCGATCCCTCCATTATTGGTGGCCTGGTGGTCAAGCTCGGCAGCCGCATGGTGGATAGTTCGCTTCGCACCAAACTCAATTCGATCAAGAACGCGATGAAAGAGGCAGGCTGATGGACATCCGCGCCGCAGAAATTTCTGCGATCCTCAAGGACCAGATCAAGAATTTCGGCCAGGAAGCCGAGGTCACCGAAGTTGGCCAGGTGCTGTCGGTCGGTGACGGTATCGCCCGCGTCTACGGTCTCGACAACGTTCAGGCCGGTGAAATGGTCGAGTTCGAGAACGGTACGCGCGGCATGGCGCTCAACCTCGAAACCGACAACGTCGGTATCGTGATTTTCGGCGCCGACCGCGAGATCAAGGAAGGCCAGACCGTCAAGCGCACCCGCGCGATCGTGGACGCGCCGGTCGGCAAGGGCCTGCTCGGCCGCGTCGTCGACGCGCTCGGCAACCCGATCGACGGCAAGGGTCCGATCCAGGCCACCGAACGCAAGCGCGTCGACGTCAAGGCGCCCGGCATCATTCCGCGCAAGTCGGTGAACGAGCCGATGGCCACCGGCCTCAAGGCGATCGATGCGCTGATCCCGATCGGCCGCGGCCAGCGTGAGCTGATCATCGGCGACCGTCAGACCGGCAAGACCGCGATCGCGCTCGATACCATCCTGAACCAGAAGCCGCTCAACGCCCAGCCGGACGAGAACCTCAAGCTGTATTGCGTCTACGTCGCGATCGGCCAGAAGCGCTCCACCGTCGCGCAGTTCGTGAAAGTGCTCGAAGAGCAGGGCGCGCTGGAATACTCGATCATCGTCGCGGCCACCGCGTCCGATCCGGCGCCGATGCAGTACATCGCGCCGTTCACCGCCTGCACCATGGGCGAATACTTCCGCGACAACGGCATGCACGCCGTGATCATCTATGACGACTTGTCGAAGCAGGCCGTCGCCTATCGCCAGATGTCGCTGCTGCTGCGCCGTCCGCCGGGCCGCGAAGCCTATCCGGGCGACGTGTTCTACCTGCATTCCCGCCTGCTCGAGCGCGCCGCCAAGCTCAACAAGGAACATGGCTTGGGCTCGCTGACGGCGCTGCCGGTCATCGAAACCCAGGCCAACGACGTGTCGGCCTACATTCCGACCAACGTGATTTCGATCACCGACGGTCAGATCTTCCTGGAAACCGACCTGTTCTTCCAGGGCATCCGTCCCGCCGTGAACGTCGGTCTGTCGGTGTCGCGCGTCGGTTCGTCGGCGCAGACCAAGGCGACCAAGAAGGTTGCCGGCAAGATCAAGGGCGAGCTCGCGCAGTACCGCGAAATGGCGGCGTTCGCGCAGTTCGGTTCGGACCTTGACGCCTCGACCCAGCGCCTGCTCAACCGCGGCTCGCGCCTGACCGAGCTCCTGAAGCAGCCGCAATTCTCGCCGCTGAAGATGGAAGAGCAGGTCTGCGTGATCTGGGCCGGCACCAACGGCTATCTCGATCCGCTGCCGCTCAACAAGGTGAAGGCGTTCGAGGACGGCCTGCTGTCGCTGCTGCGCGGCAAGAACGCCGACATCCTCGATGCGATCCGCACCAGCCGCGATCTGTCCGACGACACCGCCGCCAAGCTCAAGACGGCCGTCGAGGGCTTCGCCAAGACGTTTGCATAACGAATGGGGCGTCGCCCGGCTCGCCGCCGGGCGTGACGAACGGAGGCTTGCGATCTGACCGTTGTGGTCGGATCGCCGGGGTGAACGAAGAATGGCGTCACTAAAAGACATGCGGGTCCGCATCGCCTCGACCAAGGCGACGCAGAAGATCACCAAGGCCATGCAGATGGTCGCAGCCTCGAAGCTGCGCCGCGCGCAGAACGCCGCCGAAGCGGCGCGGCCCTATGCCACCAAGATGGATGCGGTGATTTCCAACATCGCCGCGGCAGCCAACGGCACGCCCGGCGCGCCGGCGCTGCTTGCCGGCACCGGCAACGATCAGGTGCACCTGCTTCTGGTCTGCACCGGCGAACGCGGCCTGTCCGGCGCGTTCAATTCCGCCATCGTGCGCCTGGCGCGCGAGCGGGCGAACGCGCTGCTCGCGCAGGGCAAGGAAGTCAAATTCTTCTGCGTCGGCCGCAAGGGCTACGAGCAGCTGCGGCGGACGTTCGAGAAGCGCATCGTCGAGCACCTCGACCTGCGTTCGGTGCGCCAGATCGGCTTCGCCAATGCCGAGGACATCGCCAACAAGGTGCTGGCTCGGTTCGAGGCCGGCGAGTTCGATGTCTGCACATTGTTCTACTCGCGCTTCCAGTCGGTGATCGCGCAGATCCCGACCGCGCAGCAGATCATCCCGCTGGAGGTGACTGCACCCGCGGCCAATGCGGCGCCCTCCACGTCCTACGAATACGAGCCTGAAGAGGACCAGATCCTCGGCAGCCTGCTGCCGCGCAACCTCGCGGTGCAGATCTTCCGCGCGCTGCTCGAGAACAACGCCTCGTTCTATGGCGCGCAGATGAGCGCGATGGACAGCGCGACCCGCAATGCCGGCGAGATGATTCGCAAGCAAACCCTGATTTACAACAGAACCCGTCAGGCCCAGATCACGAAGGAGCTGATCGAGATCATCTCCGGCGCTGAGGCGGTCTAAGGCAGATTTCGAAGGAGAACAGTCCATGGCTACAGCAGCCAATCAGATCGGTCGCGTTACCCAGGTTACGGGCGCCGTGGTCGACGTGCAGTTCGAAGGCCACCTTCCGGCGATTCTGAACGCGCTCGAGACCAAGAACGGCGGTAACCGCCTGGTGCTCGAAGTCGCGCAGCATCTCGGCGAATCGACCGTCCGCACCATCGCGATGGACATCACCGAGGGCCTCGTGCGCGGCCAGGAAGTGACCGACACCGGCGAACCGATCCGGGTGCCGGTCGGCGAAGGCACGCTGGGCCGCATCATCAACGTCATCGGCGAGCCGATCGATGAAGCCGGCCCGATCAAGTCCGACGGCCTGCGCGCCATCCATCAGGAAGCGCCGACCTATACCGACCAGTCGACCGAAGCCGAAATTCTCGTCACCGGCATCAAGGTCGTCGATCTTCTTGCTCCGTACGCGAAGGGCGGCAAGATCGGTCTGTTCGGCGGCGCCGGCGTCGGCAAGACGGTGCTGATTCAGGAGCTGATCAACAACGTCGCTAAGGCGCACGGCGGTTACTCCGTGTTCGCCGGCGTCGGCGAGCGCACCCGCGAGGGCAACGACCTCTATCACGAGTTCATCGAATCGAAGGTCAACGCCGATCCGCACAATCCGGATCCGAGCGTGAAGTCGAAGTGCGCACTGGTGTTCGGTCAGATGAACGAACCGCCGGGCGCCCGCGCCCGCGTCGGTCTGACCGGTCTGACGGTCGCCGAGCACTTCCGCGACCAGGGTCAGGACGTGCTGTTCTTCGTCGACAACATCTTCCGCTTCACCCAGGCGGGCTCGGAAGTGTCGGCGCTGCTCGGCCGTATTCCTTCGGCGGTGGGTTATCAGCCGACGCTCGCGACCGATATGGGCGCGCTGCAGGAGCGCATCACCACCACCCAGAAGGGCTCGATCACCTCGGTGCAGGCGATCTACGTGCCGGCCGACGACTTGACCGACCCGGCGCCCGCCACCTCGTTCGCGCACTTGGACGCCACCACGGTGCTGTCGCGCGCGATCTCGGAAAAGGGCATCTATCCGGCGGTGGATCCGCTCGACTCGACCTCGCGCATGCTGTCGGCGCTCGTCGTCGGCGATGAGCACTACAACACCGCGCGCATGGTCCAGCAGATCCTGCAACGCTACAAGTCGCTGCAGGACATCATCGCCATTCTCGGCATGGACGAATTGTCGGAAGAGGACAAGCTGACGGTGGCCCGCGCCCGCAAGGTCGAGCGCTTCCTGTCGCAGCCGTTCCACGTCGCCGAAGTGTTCACCGGCTCGCCGGGCAAGTTCGTCGACCTCGCCGACACCATCAAGGGCTTCCGCGATCTCTGCCAGGGCAAGTACGACCATCTGCCGGAAGCGGCGTTCTACATGGTCGGCACCATCGAAGAAGCCGTCGAGAAGGGTAAGAAGCTGGCGGCTGAAGCCGCCTAAGCTTTGGGATGTCGTCATCGCCGGACTTGATCCGGCGATCCATCGCACGCGAAGTATTTTGACTGATGGACCCGCGGGTTGAGCCCGCGGGTGAGCGCGCAAAGAACGGAAAGACCATGGCCACCTTCCACTTCGATCTCGTCTCTCCCGAAAAGCTCGCCTTCTCCGGCGAGGTCGATCAGGTTGACGTCCCCGGCGTGGAGGGTGATTTCGGTGTGCTCGCCGGACACGCTCCGGTCATCGCCACGGTTCGTCCGGGCATCCTGACGATCACGGCGGCCGGCAAGCGCGAGAAGGTGATCGTGCTCGGCGGCCTTGCCGAGGTCTCGGACAAGGGCCTCACCGTGCTTGCCGACGTCGCGACCGCGCTTGCGGACATCGATCGCGCGAAGTTCGCCGAGACGATCAACGAGATGCAGGAGAAGCTCGCCGAGAAGGAGGGCTCCGAGCTCGACCACGCGATCGAGCGGCTCGACCACTTCAAGAGCATCCAGCAAGAGCTCAACACGACGGCTATGCACTAGGGCGCGGTTGCTGACCGGCGATCGCGCCTTTGCGTCGAGTGAGCCGACCCCCTTAGTGGAATAGCTCACACTTTTTTCGATCATCGCCTGCGAAGGCTTGAATCATTCAACGCTCGCCACGCCCTGGCGAGCGTTCAATGCTTGTTGCGCGCGGGATCGTCTGGCGGCATTCTCCCCGGCATATCTGGGTTCCGGGGCTGGTATTCATGAAGCGCAGGTCGCAGCGATCCTCGCGGCCGATATTGCAAGTCAGAGCCGATTGGTTGCCGACGATGAGGAAGAGACGCTGCGGCGGCTCGCCTCTTCCCGACAAGTCGGCATCTTCGCGGTCGGCCCGAACGAACGACCTGCAAATATGTGAAGCAGCTTACAGCAGTGATCGTGCACAAATGACAAGCTGCAGCGCGACGACGATTTGGCCCGACCGCTTCGCGACTTCATTCCCGGCATAACGGACAAGCTGCCGTGCTGACTTTCTCCACCGATGCTCTCCGCCCGCAGGACCGTTTCGAGCACTGGTGCGAGGTGCGGGGCAAGAGCCTGTTCGGGGTCACGATCGAACTCGAGCGCGACAAGAGGGCCGATTTCCGCGGGCGCTTCTCCGCGACGCCGGTGGGCAGTGCCGTGCTGGCGCAAATGTCGGCCTCCTCTTATCGCGTCAGCCGGACCGCATCCGACATCGCGCGCGTTCCGAGCAATAGCCTGCATCTCGCCTGGCAGGTGCGCGGCCCCGGCCACATGAATATCGGCCGCGATCGCGTCCAGTTCGTCCGCAACGGCGACCTGGTGTTCGGCCATTCCAATCTTCCGTTCGCCTCGACACCCGAACGGACCGATGGCTTCGACTTCTTCAGCCTCAAGATCCCGGCCACCGACGAGCTCGTGCTCGGCGCGCGGATCGAGGACGCGCCGCCGGTCGCGCTGGCGCGTGATGCGAGCCTGACCCGGCTTGTCGGCGCCATGTTCCGCTCCATGACGCGAGATCTCGCGCAAGCCGGGCAGTTCGCCGACGATGTTGCGCATATGGTGCGCCTGGCGCTGCTCGCGCGCGGTCGCCTGCGGCCACGCCAGGACGAAATCCGTGCCGCGCTGCATGCGGGCTACCTGCATGCCGCCCGTGAAATTCTGCTCCGCGACCTGCATCGTGCCTCGCTCACGCCGGCCGCGGTCGCCGCCGAGCTCGGCATCTCACTGCGGCAATTGCATGCGCTGTTCGAGCCGACCGGCCTGTCATTTGCGCGGACGCTGACGGCGGCAAGGTTGAAGGCGGCGAGGCGTGCGCTCTACGCCATACGGGAGCGCAGCATCGACGAGATCGCGTTCTCGTGCGGCTTCGACAGCATCGCGACCTTCTATCGCGTCTTCCGTTCGACCTACGGCATGACGCCGGGCGACGCGCGGCGCATTCCGCCGCAGGATCAGCCGGCGAATGCCGCGAACCGGGTCGCGACCGCGCGATAGACGTCGCGGCGGAACGGCACCACGAGATCGGCAACGCGGTCGAGGCGCTCCCAGCGCCATCGATCGAATTCAGCCGGCTGGCCGTTGCGCGGCGTCAATGGATCGATCTCCTCGTCGCGTCCGGTGAAGCGCAGCGCAAACCATTTCTGCCGCTGGCCGCGGAATCTGGCCAGCCGGTGCGATGCCGGCCCGTCATAGGCGGGGAATTCGTAGGTCATCCAGTCGGTCTCGCCGAGATAGTCGGCGTTGACCGCCCCGGTCTCCTCCCACAATTCGCGCATCACGGCCTGGCGCGGATCCTCGCCGGCGTCGATGCCGCCCTGCGGCATCTGCCATTCGAGGCCGGGCAGCACGATCTCCGGACCGTCGTCCTTGATCCGGTGGCCGATCAGCACGCGTCCGTCGGCATTGAACAGCGCGATGCCCACGTTGGGGCGATAAGGCTTATCTGATGACATCTCGGTGGCTACGTCGCGCGTCTACCTGGCCGGCTACTTGGCTGCGAGACCGGCAAATTCCTTCACGACGCGCTCATAGACCGGACGCTTGAACGGCACAATCAGCTCCGGCAGATTCTTCATCGGCTCCCAGCGCCAGGTGATGAACTCGGCCTTATGGCCGCCGCCCGGATTGGCGACGTTGATTTCGTTCTCATCGCCGGTGAAGCGCAGCGCGAACCACTTTTGCCGCTGTCCGCGATAGCGGCCCTTCCAGGCGCGGCCCGCAACGGTGCGCGGGATATCGTAGATCAGCCAGTCCGAGACCTCGCCGAGCTTCTCCACGGACTTGATGCTGGTCTCCTCATAGAGCTCGCGCCGTGCGGCCTGAAACGTATCCTCGCCGGGATCGACGCCGCCTTGCGGCATCTGCCAGACATGCGCGTCGTCGACATGCTCGATGCCGCCCGCGCGGCGTCCGATGAAGACCAGCCCTGCTGTATTCAGCAGCATGATGCCGACGCAGGTTCGATAGGGCAGGTCTTCATAACGTGCCATGCTGCCGCTACCTCGCACAGTTCCGGCGCCGCCCCGACCCGGCCCCCCGGCAAGGTCTCGCGCAACACCAACGGATTGATCTTTAGCCCGATTTTGATTTCAGCATCGCCGTTGTCAATGGCACAAGCATAATGCCCTTGGAGTCCAGTGTCTTGAGCCAGGCGCCGAGCCGCTCGATCGAGACCGGCAACGCCGAGGCGACGCCCACCGCCGTGCCGCGTTCCTTGGCGATCGTTTCCAGCTTGACCAGCGCGCGGTCGATTTCCGCCGACGTCGGCACCGCGTCGATGGCGAAATCGGCCTTGGCGAACGGCAATGACTGGCCCGCGGAGAGGGTCTGCGCGACGCTACGCGGGGTGGAACCGTCGTCGAAATAGCTCAGGCCGCGCTTGGCCGCTTCGCGGACGATGGGTTGCATCACGGGATCGGCCGCGACGAACCGGCCTCCCATGAAATTGGCGATGCCGGCATAGCCTTGCAGGCGGCTCAGGTGCCAATAGAAGCGGTCGAGGTTCTGCTCGCTGCTCAGCGTGGTCAGCAGGGTTTGCGGCCCGGGATCGTTGTCGGGATAGTCGAACGGCTCCATCGGGATCTGCAGCAGGATCTCGTGGCGCTGGGTCCGCGCGCGTTCCGCAAGCTTGCCCGGATCGGAGCCATAGGGCGTGAAGGCCAGCGTCACCGCCGGCGGCAGCTTCATGATGGCGTCGGTGGTCTTGGCGGCGCCGACGCCGAGGCCCGCGACCACGATGGCGACCACGGGCATGCGGGCGGCCTTGGCGCGGTCAGCCTCGGCCGCGTAAACCGTAAACGGCTTCAGGCCGTCGGCGACCACCGGGATCATGCCATAGCGTGACTTTTCCAGCAGGCGCGGATCGATGCCGGTCATCGCGAGTGGCGGCGTATCGCCATCGGCCTTGTCGGCCGGATCGCCGGCGCCGATCACCACGTCCTGGCGCTTGCCGCTGGAGCCGTCGATGATGGTGACGGTTCTCGCGTCGCTGGCTGCGGCCGGCGCCTTGGCGGCGGATTTGGCCGCCGGTTCGGCCGCCGCCTGGGCAGCCGGAGCGTGCTTGTCGTCAGCGGCGGCGGGCGGGGGATTGCGGAGCGTGACACGGGCGATCGGCTCGCCGCCGAGCGGGTTGTCGTTGAACAGCGCGATGCCGACAAAGCCGACCAGCACGAGCCCGAGCAGCACGGCGAGCGCCTGCATCGCCGTGAATGGCAGGCGAAAACGGCGCGTCCTGCCCACGGTCTTCTGCCCAAGCGGCGTGCTCAGTTCGTCGGCCGCCTCTGCCATGACCCTCCCCGAATCAACAGCGCGAACGATAGCACGATGCGGTGCATTCCCGCGCGCCGGCCTGCCCGTCAAAGCACGGTTACGGGTGGACACACCGAAAGCAGAAAGGGCGGCCCGCGGGCCGCCCTGTTCGCCGAATCGATCGGATTAAATCAGTTCGCGGCCTTGTTGCCCGGCTTGTCGACCGCGGCCTTGTCGCGCGCAGCCTCCGGCGCCGCTGGCGCGCTCGAGGTCGACTTGATGCCGTGCAGAAGGTCATCGGCCATCTTCAGCGCCTTGTCGTCCTTGGCGTCCGGCGGGACATAGGACTGCGAGCCGGTCTTCTCGTCGCCGTCGTTCTTCAGATGGCCGCGCAGCGAGGCTTCGCCCTTGGTGTCGGTGCGCGCCTTCAGCTCTTCCGGCACGTCCTGCAGCACCTCGATATCGGGCACGATGCCCTTGGCCTGGATCGACTTGCCCGACGGCGTGTAGTAGCGCGCGGTGGTCAGGCGCAGCGCGCCATTGCCCGAGCCGAGCGGGATGATGGTCTGCACCGAGCCCTTGCCGAACGAACGGGTGCCGACCAGCGTCGCCCGCTTGTGGTCCTGCAGCGCGCCGGCGACGATTTCGGAGGCGGAGGCCGAGCCGCCGTTGATCAGCACGATCACCGGCTTGCCCTTGGTCAGGTCGCCCGGGTGGGCGGCGCGGCGCTGGGTTTCCTCGGCATTGCGTCCGCGGGTCGAGACGATCTCGCCACGCTCCAGGAAGGAGTCGGACACCGTGACCGCTTCTTCGAGTAGGCCGCCGGGGTTGTTGCGGAGATCGATGACGTAGCCCTTCAGCTTGTCGCCGATCTGGCCCTGCAGATTGGTGATCTCCTTCTTCAGGCCTTCGGTGGTCTGTTCGTTGAAGGTGGTGATGCGGATATAGGCGATGTCATCGGCCTCGACGCGCGCGCGCACCGAGCGGACGCGGATGTTGTCGCGCACCAGCGTGACGTCGATCGGATTGTCCTGGCCCTTGCGGATGATCTTGAGCTTGATCTTGGTGTTGACCGGACCGCGCATCTTCTCGACGGCCTGGTTCAAGGTCAGGCCCTGCACGGCCTCGTCGTCGAGCGTCGTGATGATGTCGTTGGCCATGATGCCGGCCTTCGAGGCCGGGGTGTCGTCGATCGGCGAGACCACCTTGATCAGGCCGTCTTCCATCGTGACTTCGATGCCGAGGCCGCCGAACTCGCCGCGGGTCTGCACCTGCATGTCGCGGAAGCTCTTGGCGTCCATGTAGCTCGAGTGCGGGTCGAGGCCGGACAGCATGCCGGAGATCGCGGATTCGACCAGCTTGCTGTCATCGGGCTTCTCGACATAATCGCTGCGCACCCGCTCGAACACGTCGCCGAACAGATTGAGCTGGCGATAGGTGTCCGACGTCGCGGCGCGCGCGCTCGATCCCATCAGCACAGCGCGGGGCTGCGTGACGAAAAGCGTCAGGGCCGCGCCGGTGGCGGCGCTAAGGAGAATTACCGAAGTCTTGCGCATCATCCGCGAACCTTTTCGCCTTCATTTGCGGCCCACCATGGACCTGGATCGATTGGAGTGCCGTCTTTCCGGAACTCGACATAGAGCACTGGCTGGCTCGCATTGGTGGCGAGAATGGATGCAACTTGGGACGTCGACCCCATGGTCGCAACCGGCTCCCCCGTAAGTACAAACTGGCCGATGTTTACCGAAATACGCTCCATCCCGGCGATCAGGACATGATACCCGCCCCCGGCATTGAGGATCAAGAGTTGTCCATAGCTGCGGAAAGGACCAGCGTAAACAACCCAGCCGTCACACGGGGTTGTGACCTGCGCGCCCGGCTTGGCTGCCAAAGAAATGCCTTTTTGTACGCCCCCCGCGCCGTCGGAACCGCCAAATTCGCGAATCTTGGTGCCATTCACGGGATAGGAGAACAGGCCCTTGGCCGAGGCGAAAGCGACCGCCGGGCTCATGCGGGCCGGGTCCTTCAGCGCCCCCAGATTCGGCTTGCCGTTAACGGTCGCCGGCGCTCCCTGGAGGCTGGCCGTGGCGGCGGCCTTGGCCGCGCTCTTGAGGTCCTGCTCCATCTTGGCGATCAGGCTCTGCAGATTGTCGGCCTGCTTGGACAGCGCGATGGCGCGGGCGCCTTCGGCCTCCATGTCCTTTTCGGCCGCGCTCTGCTGCCGCTGCCGTTCGTCGACCAGCGCCGCCAGGCGGGTCTGGTCTTCCCTCAGCTTGTCGCGGTCGGCCGCCAGCGCATCGCGTTCGGTCGAGATGGTCTTGCGCAGCGCCACCAGTTCGCCGAGATCGGCCGCAAGCTTCTCGGCGCGGACGCGCAATTCCGGCACCACGGCGCCGAGCAGCATCGCGGTGCGCAGCGATTGCAGCGCGTCCTCGGGCCGCACCAGCAGCGCCGGCGGCGTGCGCCGCCCGGCGCGCTGCAGCGCGGCCAGCACCTCGATTACCTCGGAGCGACGTGAATCGAGCGAGGCGCGGATTTCGCGCTCACGGCCGTCGAGCGGCTGCAGGCGCGCCTCGGCGTCCGCGGTCCGGGTCTCGACGCCGCGCACCTGGCCGGCAATGTCGATCAGCTGCTGATTGAGCTTGCTGCGGTCCTGGCCGATCGCGGCGATATCGGCCTTCAGCTTCTCCTGCAGCTCGGTCGCCTTGCGCTGCTGCTCGCGCGCGGCCTCGAGTTCCTGCTCGCGCTGCTTGATGGCGTCGGGCGATGTCTCTGCTGTCGCGGCCTGCTGTGCGGACGGCGCGGGCTGTTGTGCTGATGGTGTCGCTTGCGCATGCGCCGCGACCAGCGGATAGGCGGCGAACATCGCGATCGACAGCGGCAGCGATGCCGGCAGCCGGCGGCGGCGCGCGGTGCCGACATGCGAAGCCGAATACGAAGCTGTGTCCCGCTTGTGCTGCATTCGCGTGAGCTCAGCGCTTTCGACTGTCCGTCACCACGCCTTACGCGCGATGATAGGGGTGGCCGGCCAAAATGGTCGCGGCGCGATAAATCTGTTCCAAAAGCATGACGCGGACCATTTGATGCGGCCAGGTCGCGGAGCCGAATGCAATTCGCAACAAAGCCTTGCGCTGCAATTCAGGCGAAAGTCCGTCCGCGCCGCCGATCACGAAGACAGTATGTGCTGTTCCCTCGTCGCGCCAGCGGCCGAGCTGCCGGGCAAAGCTCGCACTGTCGATGCTCTTGCCGCGTTCGTCGAGCGCGACCAGCGCGTGCTTCTCAGGCAGCAGCGCGGAGATCGCCGCAGCTTCTTCGGCAATGCGCGCTGCGGTGTCACGCGCGCGGCTTTCCGCGATCTCGTGGATGTCGAGGCCGCGAAACCCGAGCTTGCGGCCGATATCCTCGAAGCGCTCGCGGTAACGCTCGGCGAGCTCCCGTTCAGGGCCCTGTTTCAGACGGCCGATGCAGATCACGACAAGGCGCATCAACGCAGACTAGCTGCGCTGCAGCCGATTCGCATCGGCTACGAACCCCCTTAGACCGCCGCGACCGCCGGGTTCTGAGTCCACAACCGCTCGAGATTGTAGAACTCGCGCACCTCAGGCCTGAACACATGCACGATCACGTCGCCGGAATCGATCAGCACCCAGTCGCAATTGGGCAAGCCCTCGACATGGATGTTCCTGATCCCGTTCTCCTTGAGGCTCTTCGTCACATTTTCCGCGATCGCGCCGACGTGCCGGTTAACGCGGCCCGTGGTGACGATCATGTAGTCGGAATATGCGGATTTGCCCCGAAGGTCGATGGTGACCGTCTCTTCCGCCTTCATGTCCTCGAGGCGGGAGAGGATCAGGCTCAGCGTCTTGTTGGCATCCGGTTTGTCGGCGTCCGGCTGCGCCTGCAAGGCCGCGGTTTTCGTCGATGTTTTACGCGCAGTCTTTGGAACCTTGGGTAAAACAGACTTTGACAATACAGATGTGGCCAGGGACCATTCCTTTCACTGTATCGCGGGTGCCGAATCCTCGGCCCCACGCGCCATACTACGCATGTGGGGTTAATGGTTTCAATATTCCAGTAACCCTTTTGCGCTTCATCCCGTTCTCCAGCTCCCGTCCGGGTTCCGAAGTCCGGTCGAAGACAGATTGGATTTCATTCCTGTCAGGAACACCCAGGCCGGCGCCTGCTGGTCGGCCAGCCGTGTCGCCTGATTTTCGGGCATGCGATAGCGCGCGAGCGCCTGCGCCGCCGGTGCGGCAAGGGCGCGGAAGCTTTGGGGCGGACGGTCGATCACGGCAATCGGCACATCGGACGCGATGCGCCGCCAATCTTTCCAGCGATGAAATTGCGCGAGATTGTCAGCGCCCATGATCCAGACGAAGTGCACGCCGGAGACACGGCGGCGCAAGTGGATGATCGTGTCCACAGTGTAGCTGACGCCAATGACAGCTTCGAGACAGCTGATGTCGATGCGCGGATCGTCGGCAACGCGGCGCGCGGCCTCGGCGCGCTCGGCGAGCGCGTGCAGGCCATCATGGTTCTTCAGCGGATTGCCCGGCGTCAGCAGCCACCACACGCGGTCGAGCTGCAGGCGCTTGAGCGCGAACAGGCTGATGGCGCGATGCGCGGCGTGCGGTGGATTGAACGAGCCGCCAAGCAGCCCGATGCGCATGCCGTTGGTATAGAACGGAAGCGCCTGGGCTGCGGATAACGACACGCTCGATGCTTGCTGCAAGGGCTTACCGTGCGCGTGCGACAATGATCACGGCCGCGTCTGCCCGGTGCCGTGGACGCGGTACTTGAAGCTCGTCAGCTGCTCGGCGCCGACAGGCCCGCGGGCGTGGAATTTGCCGGTGGCAATTCCGATCTCCGCGCCGAAGCCGAACTCGCCGCCGTCGGCGAACTGGGTCGAGGCGTTGTGCAGCACGATCGCCGAATCGACTTCGTTGAGAAATCTCTGCGCGGCAGCGGCATCCTCCGTCACGATCGCATCGGTGTGATGCGAGCCGTGATTCTGAATATGCGCAATCGCTTCGTCGAGACCGTCGACGATCTTCGCCGAGATGATCGCGTCCTCATATTCGGTGTCCCAGTCCTCGTCGGATGCGGGCTTCACCCTGGCATCGGCGCTTTGCACGACGTCGTCGCCGCGCACCTCGCAACCTGCATCGATCAACAGCTCGACCAGCGGCTTCAGCTGCGTTCCGGCAGCCTTGCGATCGACCAGCAGGGTCTCGACGGCGCCGCAGACGCCGGGACGGCGCATCTTGGCGTTCAGCACGACCGCCTTGGCCATATCGAGCCTGGCGCTGGCATCGACATAGATGTGGTTGACGCCCTCGAGATGCGCGAAGACCGGAACGCGTGCCTCCGCCTCGACGCGTGCGACGAGGCTCTTGCCGCCGCGCGGCACGATCACGTCGATGCCGCCGTTCAATCCGGTCAGCATCAGGCCGACGGCCGCGCGGTCGCGGGTCGGCACCAGGGTAATCGCGGCCTCGGGCAGGCCGGCTTCACGCAGGCCCTGTACCAGGCAAGCATGGATCGCGCGGCAGGAGCGGAAACTGTCCGAGCCGCCGCGCAGGATCACGGCGTTGCCGGACTTCAGGCACAGCACGCCGGCGTCGGCGGCGACGTTGGGGCGGCTCTCGAAGATCACGCCGATGACGCCGAGCGGCACGCGGACGCGCTCGATGGTCATGCCGTTCGGCCGCTGCCAGCTTTCGGTGACGGCGCCGACCGGATCGATGATCTCGCGCACGGTCGCGACGCCATCGGCCATGCCGGCGACGCGCGCCTGGGTCAGCGTCAGGCGGTCGACGAAGGCGGAGGTCATGCCGGCGGCGCGGGCCTCGGCGACATCCTCGGCATTGGCGGCAAGGATGGCCGGCGCGTTGGCGCGGATCGCGCGCTCGATCGCGGCGAGCGCCCGGTCCTTCTGCTCCGGCGGCGCCAGCGCCAGCACGCGCGCCGCGGCGCGCGCCTTGGCGGCGAGGTCGGTCATCAGGGCAGTAAGATCGGCGTTGCCGTCGATCGCCTTCAGGGGGGCGCTCATGAAACTACCAGCTTTGGACTAAGGCCATGTTCTAGCATGGCAATTGAAGGGTGGCGAGGCGCGGAACCGGCATGGCAGGTGGGCGGCAGGCCGCTCCGCTCGGCCAATGGCCTATCCAGTTGCTTTATTTGGGCGGGATCGTGCCGGCCGGGCCGATCACGAGGTCGTCGCGATGGATCATCTCGGACCGGCCGCTGATGCCCAGAATGGCCATCACGTCGGGCGAGGAGCGACCCTTGATCTTCTCGGCATTCTCGGCGTCGTAGGCGACCAGGCCGCGGCCGATCTCATGGGTGTCGGGGCCGCGCACCACCACGGCATCCCCGCGGGCGAACTGGCCGTCGACCCGGATCACGCCGGCCGGCAGCAGGCTTTTGCCGGCGCGCAGTGCCGCCACCGCGCCGGCATCGATGGTCAGCGTGCCCTTCGGCTCGAGCGAGCCCGCGATCCAGCGTTTTCGCGCGGTGACGGGATTGGCGGGGGTCAGGAACCAGGTGCAGCGGCCGCCATCGGCGATCGCAGCAAGCGGATGCTCGATCTTGCCGGACGCGATCAGCATATGGGTGCCGGCCGTGGTCGCGATCTTCGCGGCCTCGATCTTCGTGGTCATGCCGCCCCGCGACAGCTCCGAGCCGGCCGAGCCGGCCATGCCCTCGATCTCCGAGGTGATGCTTTCGACGACCGGGATCAGCTTGGCGTCGGGATCGACTGCGGGCGGCGCGGTGTAGAGGCCGTCGATATCGGACAGCAGGATCAGCAGATCCGCGCTCGCCATGGTGGCGACGCGGGCGGCGAGGCGATCATTGTCGCCGTAGCGGATCTCGGTGGTCGCGACCGTGTCGTTCTCGTTGATCACGGGCACCGCGCCCCATTCCAGCAGCTTTGCGATCGTCGAGCGCGCGTTGAGATAGCGGCGGCGCTCCTCGGTGTCCTGCAGCGTCACCAGGATCTGCCCGGCGCCGATGCCGTGATGGCCGAGCACCTCCGACCAGATTCGCGCCAGCGCGATCTGGCCGACCGCTGCGGCAGCCTGGCTCTCTTCGAGCTTCAGCGGGCCGCGCGGCAGCTTCAGGCGGCTGCGGCCGAGCGCGATCGAGCCCGACGACACCACCATGACTTCGCAGCCTCGCTTGTGCAGCTTTGCGATGTCCTCGACCAGTGCGGCGAGCCAGGACGCGCGCACTTCGCCGGCCTGCGAGTCGACCAGCAGCGACGAGCCGACCTTGACGACGATGCGGCGAAAGTTTTTGAGCGCGGGGCGTTTCATGGATTTGGTCTGGCAGGAAGGTGGAAGCAATAGACGCCACAATGTGGCTTGGGAAGTCCAGGCGTTGCGCGGCTCTTGCCGTTCAGCCCTGCGGCACCGGCGTCGCCCACGGCTCCGCCTGGCCCTTGGCCTTGTTGGACACCGGCGCCTCGCCGATCACATCGACCAGCGCGCGAAGCGCATCCTGCACGCCTTCGCCGGTCGCGCCTGACAGCAACAGCGGCGTCTTTTTCGCCGCCCGCTTGAGGCGGTCCTTCTGCTTCTTCAGTTCGTCGGGCGCGACCGCATCGATCTTGTTGAGCGCGACGATCTCGATCTTGTCGGCGAGGTGGCCTTCATAGGCCTCGAGCTCGGTACGCACCGTCTTGTAGGCCTTGCCGGCATGCTCGCAGGTCGCATCGACCAGATGCAGCAGCACGCGGCAGCGCTCGACATGGCCGAGGAAGCGGTCGCCGAGGCCTGCGCCTTCATGCGCGCCTTCGATCAGGCCGGGGATGTCGGCGAGCACGAATTCGCGGCCGCCGAAATTCACCACGCCAAGCTGCGGATGCAGCGTGGTGAAGGGATAGTCGGCGATTCTCGGCCGTGCCGCGCTGACCACCGAGAGGAAGGTCGATTTGCCGGCATTGGGCAGCCCGACCAGCCCGGCGTCGGCGATCAGCTTCAGCCGCAGCCAGATCCAGCGCTCTTCACCCGGCGCGCCGGGATTGGCGTTGCGCGGCGCGCGGTTGGTGGAGGATTTGAAATGCGCGTTGCCGAAGCCGCCATTGCCGCCCTTGGCCAGCACGAAGGTCTCGCCGAGCTCGGTGAAGTCGTGCAGCAGGGTCTCGCGGTCCTCGTCGAACACCTGGGTGCCGACCGGCACTTTCAGCACGATCGACTTGCCGTTGGCGCCATGGCGGTCCTTGCCCATGCCATTGCCGCCCTTCTGGGCCTTGAAGTGCTGCTGGTAGCGGTAGTCGATCAGCGTGTTCAGTCCGTCGACGGACTCGATGATGACGTCGCCGCCGCGGCCGCCATTGCCGCCGGACGGACCGCCGAACTCGATGAACTTCTCGCGCCGGAACGCGACGCAGCCGTTGCCGCCGTCGCCCGAGCGAATATAGACCTTGGCTTCATCGAGGAATTTCATGATCCGCTCTAGTTAGGGCAGGGTGGCCTTTGCGGCAACCCGGAAAGGCCCTGACTTCAGCGAAAAGCCTTAATTTTCGGGCCTTTTTGCGGCCCAGGCGGCTAAGCAGGCCGTCTCCGGACCAGGAATTTCTGCATCCCCTCCAGCACCAGCTCGCGGCGCTGGTTGTGCACGGTCGAGCGCAGCGTCACGACGCCGGTGGTCTTGCCCGGCGACAGCTCGATCACCTCCAGCGCGGGGTAGATGGTATCGCCGGCATAGACCGGTTTCAGGAACTTGCTCGATTGCTCGAGGAAGCCGATCAGCGATTCCTCCACGACATAGGGGAACAATCCGGCGCCGGGCGCGGTGTGCACCAGGGTCTGGAAGCCGTGGGCGAGCAAATCAGGCATGCCGCGCGCGCGGCAATATTCGACGTCGTAATGGATCGGATGGGTATCGCCGCTGGCGGTCTGGAACGCGGCGAACACGGCCGAGGTCTGGGTCCGGCTCGGAATCACGAAGCGCTCGCCGAGCACGAAATCCTCGAACCAGCGCTGCGCGGGGACCATGCGATGCTGGGTGGGGTCGAAGTCGCTCATGCGGCGTTTCCTGCTCTTTTTGTTGCCGGGATCAGCTACCGGTATCGCAGCGACGCAGGTGCGGCAATCCGTTCAATTCGTCATGCCCGGGCTTGTCCCGGGCATCCACGTCATTAAAACCGGACGACTCCGGAACAAAAGCGCAAGTCTGCTCATGAGCCTGTTCGCAAAACTGTCCTCCTACGACGATCGATCGGCGCGGCTCGCCGGCATCGGGTTGATGCTGCTGTCGATCTTCATGTTCTCGTTCGGCGACGCGATGGGCAAATTCATCGTCGCCACCTATTCGGTCGGGCAATTGCTGTGGCTGCGCGCCTGCGCGGCACTGCTCGTGCTGCTGCCGATCGTATGGCAGCGGCGCGCGGATTTCCTGCATCTGGAGCGGCCGTGGCTGCAATTGCTGCGCGTCACGCTGTCGACGGTGGAGGTTGCGGCATTCTTCCTGGCGACCGTCTATCTGCCGCTCGCCGACGTCATCACCTACTATCTGGCCGGACCGATCTTCGTCACCGCGATGTCGGGCCTCGTGCTCGGCGAGCATATCGGCTGGCGGCGCTGGACGGCGATCCTGGTCGGCTTCTGCGGGGTGCTGATCGCGCTCCGGCCGTCGGCGCAGACGATCAGCTGGCCGGCGATGATCGCGCTTGGCGGCAGCCTGTCATTTGCGGTGCTGATGCTGATCACGCGCTCGCTGCGCGCGACGCCCGATATCGTGCTGGCGACGTCGCAGTTCGGCGGCACGTTCATCCTGGGCCTCGTGCTCTCGCCGTTCGGCTGGGTGACGCCGTCAGCCGGCAGCCTCGTGCTGTTCTTCACCGCCGGCATCATCTCGGTCGCGGCGCTGCTTTGCGTCAATCGTTCGCTGAAGCTCGCGCCGGCGAGCGTGGTGGTGCCGTACCAATATTCGATGATCGTCTGGGCGGTGATCTTCGGCTTCGTGGTGTTCGGCGACGTGCCGTCCTGGGCCACGATCATCGGCGCCGCCATTATCATCGCGGCCGGCCTCTACATCTTCGTGCGCGAGCAGCAGCTCGGACGCCCGGACTCCGCGATCAATCCGCCGGCGTAAGGTTGTTCGACAAATTCCGTCATTGCGAGCGAAGCGAAGCAATCCATGGCGCCACAAGCGGAAAGATGGATTGCTTCGTCGCTTTGCTCCTCGCAATGACGGGGGCTAGCTCTCCCGCCGGGTCGAGTTGTTCCAGCTCTTCAGCGACGCCCAGACGCCGCGCGACAGGCGGAAGCAGTCGACCGGGCTCGATGAGCCCAGCGCCTCGAAGCGGTGCAGCTCGACGCCGCCCCACTGGAAGCCGCACTTCTCGAGGATGTTGCGCGACGACGGATTGACGACGCGGGCGCCCGAGATCAGCTGGTCGAGATCGAATTCCTCGAAGAAGTAATCGATCACCGCGCGCGCGGCCTCGGTGCCGAAGCCCTGGCCCCAATAGTCGACGCCGAGCCAGTAGCCGAGTTCGGCCGATGTCTCCTCGCGCCAGTCGATGCCGACCATGCCGATCGGCGTGTGATTGTTCTCGATCAGGAAAACGGTTTCGCGTCCGCCGGCGCCGAGCGCGCGCACGAAGTCGATGGCGTCGTCGTGGGTATAGGGATGCGGCAGGCGGCGGGTGTTCTCCGCGATGCGGCGATCATTGGCGAGGCGTGCGATTGCTTTTACGTCCGCGAGTGTCGGCTTGCGCAATGTCAGCCGTTCGGTCTCGAGGACGCATGCTCTTGCCTCGCGCAAGGTCGGCGTCGGGATGTCCTGCAACATGTCGAGCTCCTGTGATGCGAAAAATCGTTACGCAACGCTTGGAACGTCACGCGCGGTCGAAGTCGAACGCGCGCAACAAAAAGGGGAGGCCGGTCATCCCGCCTCCCCTTGGAGCCCTTTGCGACTCCGCCGGTTCAACAGGACCCGGCGGACTCATGTGTGTCCACCGTCTACTCGGCCGCCTCTGCCATCGGAATAACCGATACGAATGTGCGGCCGTTGGCTTTGGCACGGAACTCGACATGACCCTCGACCTTGGCGAAGAGAGTATGATCGGTGCCCATGCCGACATTAAGGCCAGGATGCCAGGTGGTGCCGCGCTGACGCGCGATGATGTTTCCGGGGATCACGCGCTCGCCACCGAACGCCTTGATGCCAAGGCGCTTGCCTTTGGAATCACGCCCGTTGCGCGATGAACCGCCTGCTTTTTTGTGAGCCATGGCTCGTCTCCGACTTCGCTTTGATCTCTAGATCAATTCCTTGACGGAATCATTTCACGTTTTGTCACGCTTCACATCTGAAAGCGCGACGATCACTTCTTCTCAAGCCTTGGCTGCGGCCTTCTTGGCCGGAGCCTTCTTGGCGGCCGGAGCCTTTGCGGGCGCCTTCTTCTTGGCCGCCTTCGGCGCGGCGTCCTCGCCATCGGCGGGCGCTGCGACCTTTTCCTTCTTCGGCCGCGGGCCGACGGTCGGCTTGGCGTTATCGGCGAGGATCTCGGTGATGCGAAGCACCGTGAGCTCGTCGCGATAGCCGCGCTTGCGGCGTGAATTCTTGCGGCGACGCTTCTTGAACGCGATCACCTTGGCGCCGCGCTTGTGCTGCAGCACTTCGGCTGCAACGGACGCGCCTGCGACGGTGGGCGTTCCCAGCACCGGCGTATCACCGCCGAGCACCAGAACTTCGCCAAGCTGCACGATCGTGCCGACATCGCCGGCGATCTTGCCTATCTCGAGTACATCATTCGGAACGACACGGTACTGCCGGCCGCCGGTTTTGATGACTGCGAACATCGTTTGATTCCTTCGTGTTCGGTTCCGGCCTCGGACGGTTCGCCCGGGTCGGCTTTTTGTTCAGTCGCTATGGGTTATGTGTTTCGCGCGAAGGGAATGAATTCCCAAACTGGATCGCACAAAAACGATCGGCGCGAGAAATCCCCGCGCCGGATGGGCGGACTTATAGCCGCAATCGACCGAGAGTCAAGGTAAAGCAGGGCAAAAACCGGCCAAAAATGAAGGGTTTGGCTTGGTTTTGGTCCCGGATCGGCCCTCAGGCCGCGGTTTGCGCGGCGGCCCGCGCGTGGCGGCGGATGGTCTGGGGCGGCTGGCCCAGCACCCGCAGGAACGCCCGCCGCATCCGTTCGCGGTCGGCAAAGCCGGTCTCACCAGCAATTTCGTCCATCGAATGGCGGCCGTCTCCGATCAGTTCGCGCGCCGCCTCGACCCTAAGATGCTCGATCGCCTTGGCCGGCGACTGACCGGTCTCCGAACGGAAGGCGCGGCTGAACTGGCGCGGGCTGAGCCGTGCGACGGCGGCCAACTCCTCGACCGAGAGCTCGTTGCGCAGATGCGCCTTGGCGTAGTTGAGCGCGTTCTGGATACGATCGGATTTCGGGTCGAGCTCGAGCAGCGCCGAAAACTGTGACTGTCCGCCGGTGCGACGGTGATAGACGACGAGCTTGCGCGCCACCGAACGGGCGACCTCGACGCCGAGGTCATGCTCGACCATCGCCAGCGCCAGATCGATCGTCGCGGTCATGCCGGCCGAGGTCCAGATCGGTCCGTCGACGATATAGATGCGATCCTGCTCGACCTTGAGCCCGGGGAATCGTGCCTGCAATTCGGGGGCGAATTGCCAGTGCGTGGAGACGCGCCGGCCGTCGAGCAGGCCGGCTTCAGCCAGCGAGAAGGCACCGATGCAGGGCGCGGCGATCCGCTGCGATGTCCTCATGGCGCGTCGCATGTAGTCGATCAACTTCGCCGACGCCGGATGAAGCTCGTGGCCGGCGCCGATGAACACCGTGTCGAAGCTGCGATCGCCAAAGGCTTCGGTTTCGACATTGAAGCCGGCGGATGACCGCACCGGGCCGCCAGTCTCCGACAGCAGCGTGACCTCATAGAACGGCTCGCCTGCGATCAGGTTGGCGACCTCGAAGGCAGTGATGGCGGTGAAGCCCATCACCTGGAATTCCGGGAAGACGACGAAGCCGATGTGCTGCATGGAACCCTCCGGCCGTAGTTCTTGTCCTAAAAAGGTGTATATATGACATTTGAGACATGCAAGGGGGCCTGTACAACCTGACCAGCGGCCAAGACCGGCCGCCCCGGTCAAACAGGAGACCAACATGACCAAGTCAGCCAAAGGAACGGCGCTCGTTACCGGTGCGTCGTCCGGAATCGGTGCCCTCTACGCGGACCGGCTCGCACGGCGTGGCTACGATCTGATCCTCGTCGCACGCAACCGCGAGCGCCTCGATGGGCTTGCCAGGCGTCTGTCGGCGGAGACGGGCCGATCGATCGAGATCGTTGCCGCCGACCTCAGCAAGCGCGGCGATGTATCGCGGATCGAATCCATTCTGCGCAGCAATACCGGCATCAGCGTGCTGGTGAACAATGCGGGCGTCGGTGCGACCGCGCCGCTGCTCGCATCCGATGTCGACAAGATGAGCGACTTGATCGCGCTCAATGTCGACGCGCTGATGCGCCTGACCTATGCGGCGGTGCCGGGATTCGTGGCGCGCGGCGGCGGTACCGTCGTCAACATCGCCTCGGTGGTCGGCGTCGCGCCGGAGATGCTCAACGGCGTCTACGGCGGCAGCAAGGCCTTCGTGCTCGCGCTGACGCAGTCGCTGCAGCACGAGCTGAAGGACAAGAACATCCGGGTCCAGGCAGTGCTGCCGGGCGCCACCGCGACCGAGTTCTGGGACGTGGCCGGTACGCCGGTCGAGCATCTGCCCGGCGAGATCGTGATGAAGGCCGAGGACATGGTCGACGCCGCGCTCGCCGGTCTCGACCAGGGCGAAGTCATCACCGTGCCGTCGCTGCCGGAGGCTGCCGATTGGCAGGCCTATGAAACGGCCCGCCAGAAGCTGATGCCGAACCTGTCACGCAGTGCGCCCGCGGCGCGCTACGGGGTGAAAGCCGCCTGAGGCACGCGAAATGCGTCCCGCGCACGGCCGAAGGGCCGCAGCGCGGGACGCAACCATTTGAGTTCCCGGCCGTTAGAGCATGATCCGGAAAAGTGTGAAGCGGTTTTCCGAAAAGATCATGCTCCAACAATAGCGTTGGGAACCTCAAGCGGGCAGGCACGGGCGAATGGCCGAAGACGCAGGATTGACCACGGGCATCGCGCACCACGGTGCCGCGCGGCTGCCGTCTGTCGACATCGACAGCTTCAACATCGAGCTGAAGGACGACGAGGGCTTTCTCGGCGATCGCGCCTCCAAGGGCGCCTTCCGCAAGATCCTCGACCGCTGGCGCAAGCCGTTGCGCAAGTCGGACGAGGATCCGTTCGGCGACGAGCCGTCGGACAAGATCAGCAAGAAGAAGCTCGATGAGCTGCTGGTCGGCGACGACACCGAGGCCTCGGCGGTCGTGCACAGCGCGATCGAGGAGTTTGCCCAGGAGCTCGCCTATGTGACGCGGCGCTTCCTCAACACCAAGGCCTGGGCCAAGACCGAGCGCATCGTGGTCGGCGGCGGCTTCCGCGACTCCAGGCTCGGTGAGCTCGCCATCGCGCGCACCGAGATCATCCTGAAGTCGGAGGATTTCAAGGTCGATTTGCTGCCGATCCGCTTTCACCCCGACGATGCCGGGCTGATCGGCACGCTGCACCTCGCGCCATCGTGGATCTTCGAGGCCCATGACGGCGTCCTCGCCGTCGACATCGGTGGCACCAATATCCGCTGCGGCGTTGTCGAGACGCGCTGGAAGAAGGCGCCCGATCTCTCCAAGGCCGCAGTCTGGAAATCGGAGCTGTGGCGCCACGCCGATGACGAGCCGACGCGCGAAGGCGCGGTGAAGCGGCTGGTGAAGATGCTGAAGGAGTTGATCGCCGCCGCCGAGAAGGAGAATCTCAAGCTCGCGCCGTTCATCGGCATCGCCTGTCCCGGCGTCATCAATGAGGACGGATCGATCGAAAAGGGGGCGCAGAACCTGCCCGGCAATTGGGAGAGCAGCAAGTTCAACTTGCCGGCGAGCCTGGTCGAGGCGATCCCGCAGATCGGCGATCATGACACCGCGATCGTGATGCATAATGACGGCGTGGTGCAGGGGCTGGCCGAGGTCCCGTTCATGCAGGATGTCGCGCGCTGGGGCGTACTGACGATCGGAACCGGGCTTGGCAATGCCCGCTACACCAATCGCAAGCGGGAGAACGGCAAGGACGAGAAGAAGGCCGAGAAAAAAGACAAGGACGACGAGAACGAAAAGAGCGAGAAAAAGGCCAAAAAGGCCAAGAAGGCCGATGCGTGAGCCGCGCAGGCTGCAGCGATCGCGCGCGCTCCATCCGGGCTACTGTCTGGCTTCTCCTTCCCCCTGAAAGGGGCAAGGTCGGGATGGGGGTCAGCCGCAGGCGATGCTGCTTACGGAGAGAGCAGATCCCCACCCGCTTTGCCCTGGCGAGCAAAGCGACCTCCCCTTTCCAAGGGGAGGTAAGCATGTGTAGCCCGGATGCAGCGAAGCGAAATCCGGGGCACCTTCATCCGCAGATCCAGCGGCCCCGGATTACGCGCGGTAAGGTTGATCGGTTAGGTTAAGATCGGGTTCGCGTTGCCGATCCAGCGCCGGCCGCTACCGTGGCCCGTGTCGCTCCCGCCGACCGGCGAAGCCGCACTTCCCGGCCAGCAATATTAAGAAGCGGCACGGGACCGCCAGTTTTTGTCGCGTCCTGGCGGTCCCACCACTTCTACTTCCAATTGATCCGCTCGAAGAAGCCGGCGATCTCGGCGGCCGCGCGGTCGGGGTCCTCGCGATGCGGGAAATGCCCGACATCGGGAAACATCTCGAGGTCCAGATCGGAGAAGGTCTCGCCCAGCCGGTCGGTCCAGGCATAGGGAAACAGCGGGTCGTGCTCGGCCCAGCGGATGCAGGTCGGAACATCGATCCGCGGCAGCGCCGGGGCTTCGCCCTGCATCATCCTCACGCGCCCCGCATGTGACGCGCGATAATGCGCAAAGCCGCCGGCGAGGTTGCCGGGCTTGAAGAAATTGTCGGCGAAATCCTCGATGACGTCGTCGAACGCAGCCTTGCGGTGCGACCAGTTGTGCAGGAAATGACCGATATAGGTGCGGCAGCTGTCTCTGTTGGCGCCGACCAGCGCGGGCGCCATCTCCATCTGGTGGAACGACTGGTACCAGATGTGGTTCAGCCGGTCGGGCGCGGCCATCCGCGGCCCGATGCCGGGATAGACGAAATCGAAGAAAAACAATCCGGCGATGCGCTCGGGCGCCTTGCGGGCGAGTGGCTGCATCACGGCGCCACCGACGTCGTGGCCGACAACGCCGGCCTTGTCGACGCCGAGCGCGTCCAGCAGCGCCAGCATGTCGTCGGTATGCTGATCGGGGCCATAGGCGCCGTGCGGCTTGTCGCTGTCGCCGAAGCCGCGCAGGTCGGGGGCGATCAGGGTGTAGCGGCCGGCGAGGCGCGCCATCACCGGCTTCCAGGTCAGCCAGAATTCCGGCCAGCCGTGCAACAGCAGCAGCGGCCTCCCAGTGCCGGTCCGCGCGACGTGGAACGCCGCACCATTGGCTCGAATCGTCACATGCTCCATGGCCCGCTCCTGCTCCGGCTGGTTCGCTCGCGCGCCGATCGAACCAGAACCGTTCCGCTAGCGCTTTGTTTCCGCGCGCTTTCTCCCGCCGCTCCGGTGCTTTGACGGGACGAGGCGGCAGTGACGGAAATATTATTGCAGCGCCTTGTCTGTCCCGCCATCCTCGCCTAGAACACGCCCCGACCGCGGGTGGCGCAAATCACCCGGGCCACTGGAGAGGTGGCAGAGTGGTTGAATGCACCGCACTCGAAATGCGGCATAGGTGCAAGCCTATCGGGGGTTCGAATCCCTCCCTCTCCGCCACCCTTCGCCTGCCGGGCTTCGGGTGGCAGGCTACCCTTTCGGACCAGGGCGAAGGGTGTCTCCCGAAGCTTCGGAGAAGCGTAGGCAATGCCCCCTGACATTCCAACGATCTCGACCGCTCGCCTGATGCTTCGTGCGCAGGTTGTCCATGACTTCCCCGCCTGCCAGGCGTTCATGGCTTCGTCCCGGTCCGCCGGCACGGGCGGTCCGTTCCGGGTATTGGACGTGTTGGAGCTCTCTCAACCCGAGATAACCGCTACCCGGCCTCTGGACAGTGATGCAACCTGCCCTTCGCGGTCGTCCCTCGGGAGTGCGCCCTCGAGGCCGAACGTTGTGGCAAGTCCTCTAACACCAGCAGGCGTCACGACGAGCGCGCGGCTATCCCGGACATGCTCAACCCAATCGTGCTCGAGAGCGTGATGAAGGATGGCAGCGCCGAGCGCCCCGGCCAGATGCGGCCGGCGCTCGCTCCAGTCGAGACAGGGGCGACAGAACACCCGGCGCTTGGAGGCGAGGCGAAGATCGACGCCTAACTCATCGAAGAATGACCGACCGGCATCGGTGAGTTGTCCGCCATCCTCGTCGAGCAGAATGAACGACTGCTGGACCAGCCGGTCGGCGATTGCGACGGCGATGCGGCCGGCCATGTGGTCATAGCACGTCCGCGCGTGTCGGAGCGTCTCTCCGCCGCGCCAGAGATTGCGCTGCCGGGCGGGGCCGTCCTGCGCCACCACCATGAGACCTTCCAGCACGCGCGCGACGTGCGGAGAGGCCAAGCGAAAATATCGTCGTCGGCCCTGCTTTGCGAGCGCAAGCAATCCGGCGTCGCTGAGTTTCGCAAGATGGCCACTCGCTGTCTGCGGCGCCACGCCAGACACATAGGCGAGCTCCGAGGCGGTCAACGTTCGGCCATCCATCAGCGCACTGAGCATGTTGGCGCGCGCCGGATCGCCGATGAGTGCCGCGACTTGGGCGATTTTGGGTCCCGTATCCATGTCTTTCTCGTACGCCGATGAGGCCGCAGTGCCAAGCACGAATACTTCGGCCAAGATCGTAGTGTTTCTGCAAGACCGATTCAATCGCGGGACATAGGTTGTCTGGACACCACTAAGCCCCAGCGAAAGGCATCGCCGCGATGGGACGAAAGTCTCGCGGCTCCAAATATTCGATTGGCATCGAATGATAATCGCAAAGCGGGCTGGTCTGAGCCATCAAAATCTCACAGACAACCGAGTGTGATCAATGCAAACAACTTCGCTCAACACAAGGCAGCCGGAACAAGCCGGCTCTGACAGCACGTCATCCCGTTCGCCTCTCGCCGCGGTGCTGGCGCTTGCCGCCACGAGCCTCGGCCTCGGCGTCGTGCAGCTGGACATCACCATCGTGAATACCGCGCTGAGCAGCATCAGCACCTCGCTCGGCGGCAGCGTGGCCGAGCTGCAATGGGTGGTGACCGCCTATACCATCGCATTCGCTGCCTTCATTTTGACCGCTGGTGCGCTCGGTGATCGCGTTGGCGCCAAACGGATATTTATAGGGGGCTTCGCAATCTTCACGTTGGCTTCGCTCGCCTGCGCATTGGCTCCGTCGGCGATGTTCCTGATCGTTGCTCGCTCCGTGCAGGGCCTGGCGGCGGCAATCCTGGTGCCGAACTCGCTGACGCTACTCAATCACGCCTATACCGATCCGAAGGCGCGCGGCCGCGCGGTCGGCTTCTGGGCCGCAGGTGCGAGCGTCGCACTGACTGCGGGGCCGCTAGTTGGCGGCGCGCTGATCGCGCTGGTCAGCTGGCGTGCGATCTTTCTTGTCAACTTGCCGATCGGCGCCGCCGGCCTCTGGCTCGCCTGGCGTTACGCCGAGGAGACGCCGCGGCTCGCGCAGCGTGAGATCGATCTGCCGGGACAGATCGCGGCGATTGCAACCCTCGGCACGCTGGCCGGCGCCCTGATCGAGGGCGGCGCGCTGGGCTGGAGCCATCCGCTCGTCATCACGGGCTTCGCGGGGGCGGCCGTAATCGGACTCCTGTTCGTATGGCGCGAGGCGCGCGCGCCGCAACCGATGCTGCCGCTGTCGCTGTTCCGCCATCACATGTTCGCGCTGACCGCTCTGGTCGGGCTTCTCTTCAACATCGCCTTCTACGGCCTGATCTTCGTACTCAGTCTCTACTTCCAGAACGTCAATGGCTGGTCGCCGTTCGCAACGGGCCTCGCCTTCGTGCCCATGATGGCCATGGTGCTGCCCGCCAACCTGATCACCGCGTCGGTCAGCGAGCGCCTCGGCGCGCCGCAAACCATTGCGCTCGCTTGTGTGATCACCGCCGCGGGCTGCGTTGCGCTGCTGCCTATGGCCTCAGGCACCAGCTACGGGGCGATCGGCGCTCAGCTCCTCGTCCTCGGCGGCGGGCTCGGCCTGCTCGTGCCGTCCTTGACCTCGACGCTGCTCGGCAGTGTCGAGAAGTCGCGATCCGGCATCGCCGCCGGTGTGTTGAACGCGACGCGGCAGACCGGCAGCGTGCTTGGCGTTGCCCTGTTCGGCTCGCTGGTCGCGGGGAACAACGCGTTCATGGCAGGCGTGCATGCCTCGCTCGTGATATCGGCCGCTGTGTTGCTCGCAGGTGCGGTCGCGATCTGGCAGGGCCGAGCAAAGGAGGGACGATGACAGGGGAGGTCGAGCTCATGCGGTGCCCCTGGTGGAGCGGTCTAGATCTGCTCACGCTGAGTTCTTCTCAGTTTGGCGCGAAGCGCTCGATCCGTCAGCGCCGCAAGGCGACCCTCGCGATCTGGTCTATCGCTATCGGCCGCGCTGAGCGGGGACGCGCGAGGCACGCTCAATTCCGCCATCCCGTCACATCAGGCACGTTGTGCAGCTTGTCGGGATTGCGGGTCACATAGATCGCGACAATCCGTTCGTTCTCGATATGCAAGGCTGTCGTTTGAACGAGGTCGTCCTCGATGGTGATGAAGCCCGGCAATCCGTTGATAGTCGCGTAGCGGATCAATCGTGAGGGATGCACGGTGAAGAGCCGGGCGAGCCCCGCGAAGCGCTCCATCGCGCTTTCGAGTCCGACCAGAGGCTCTGTCGGTGCCGGGACCTGGCCGCCACCATCCGCATAGACCACGACATCTTCGGCGAGCATGGCGCGGAGCGCAGCAAGGTCGCCGGTCCGCGTTGCCGTGAAAAAGGCATTTGCGAGCCGCAAGCCTTCTTCGTTCCCGACGACGAACCTGGGTTTGGCAGCGTGGATATGCGCGCGGGCGCGGCTGGCAAGCTTGCGACAGGTCGCAGCCTCACGCCCGATCGTCTCGGATACGGCATCGAACCCCAATCCGAACACGTCATGCAGCAGAAAGGCCGCCCGTTCCAACGGCGACAGGCGTTCCAGCGCGATCATCAACGGCAGGATCAGATCGTCGGCCGCTTCCGTTTCTTCGGGGTCGAAAAACGGTTCGGGGAGCCACGGTCCGACATAGGCGGCACGCCGGCGCCGAGCGGATTTCAATTCGTTGAGGGACAATCGGGTGACGATGGTGTGTAAGACTGCCTTGGGATCGCGCATCTGGTCGCGATCGGCGGCGAGCCAGCGCACCCAGGCGCTGTGCACGACATCCTCTGCGTCGGCGACCGAGCCCAGCATCCGATAGGCCAGCCGGATCAGGCGCGGCCGCAGCTCGGCGAAGATTTCGGCCGCCGTCGCGTCTTCAGCCGCGTCGGTCATGACGCGGTCCGAACGGCCGCTGAGGCCGCGTCACGGCCGCGCACAAACTGAAGCGCCGTCTTCGCCACCCGCTGCCCGAGGTGGCGGGCGGTTGCGAGATCGGATGCCGGCGGCGCGGTATCCGGCCCCTCGTCGGTGTTCGATTGCGCCCCGGCTCCGAGCCAGAACCCCAGCCTGTTCGGATCGGCTTCCGATCCCGATGCGGAGTTGTTCCCCGGAGGCAGATCGAGATTGACCCAATGCATCCCATGCTGTGCGGCGAACAACGCAAGCTGGATCAATGTGGACAGCTTGTCGCCGGCGTGCGCCCCCGAATTGGTGAAGCCTGCGGCGAGCTTGTCTTTCCAGCGATAGCCCTTGGACATCACCGCTCGTGATGTTGCTTCCTGAAAGGCTTTGAAGGCCGCGGAGGCGGCGCCCATGTAGGTGGGCGTGCCGAAGATCAGCGCTTCCGCATCCATCAGCCGATCCCAGTTCTGTTCCACGTCCTCGACAGGCACCAGCAGCGCCTCCGCGCCATCGACAACCTGGACGCCGGACTCGACGGCCTCCGCTTGCCGCCGGGTATGGCCGTAGGCGCTATGATAGACGATGGCGATCAGGGTACGGCCGCCGCCGGTTCCGAGTGTGTGCATGGTGTCCTCTGCTGCTGCCATTGCAGAAGCTAAGACAAGGCAGCGCGTCGAAACGTGACATGCCCTTCGAATTTTCGTCCGGAGGATGTTGCTCTGATTGACCGCCGCTCAGGCCGGAGCGGCGCCCGCCGGCTACTTTGCATGGGGTTGTTTTCGATATTTTGGTGGGAGCCGGCCTTCGGGCCGGCTCGGTAACCTTAATTTTCCGTTTCGATTGTCGATAAAGTTTTATCGATTATCCTCGTGGCCATTGAGCGGTGTGACGAACCGCACGATGAGCGGCAACAGCCGAGTGGCTGGACGACCTCTCTGAAATCGAAGGGTGGGCAGAGCGCAGTGCCAGCCACCTTTCGGGCTGTCCGGCGGCGGCCGGCGGGGCAAATCAATTTTGAAGTGCTTTTGATTGCCAGGTTGCGGCGCATATCGCTCCGCATGAAGCCTTTCAATTGGGATGTTCCAAGATGACGCTCGCGCATTTCCTGATCGCGGCCGGTGGCGGCTTTTTGTTGCTCGCTGGCTTCGTCGCATTTGCCCTCTGGAGAAACGCGCTCCATTCGACGGCGCGGATTTAGCGACAGACCAGATTCAGCTCCGACGGCCTCGTGCTTGGGGACAAGCGAGGCTGGCGGGATGGCCGCACCGCCGCGCGGCCTAACAGCCGAGCACCGCGCCTTACGCCCTACCCCAAGGCGACGCGTGCTCGGCTGTTCAATTCCTGACTAATCTTCGTCGTTTGAAACATTGATTGCGTAAGGGCGATTCCTCCGCTCTCCGCGTCACCGCCACGAAGCGAGATCCAGCCTGCGCGTGATCGCGATGGCCTCGAGGAAAGCCTCGTCGTGGCTGACGACCAGCAGCGCGCCGTCATAGGCGCGCAAGCCGGCCTCGACCGCTTCCAAGGATTCGATATCCAGGTGATTGGTCGGCTCGTCGAGGATCAGGAGCGGCGGCGGCATTGGGCCGCCCAGCACACAGGCGAGACCGGCGCGAAGCAACTGGCCGCCGCTGAGGCTCGCGACGGCCTGCAGCGCGGCATCGGCGCGGAACATGAATCGCGCCAGCGCCGCGCGACAGGCGTTCTCGTCGGCATCCGGATTGATGCGCCGGAAATTCTCCAGGATGGAAGCCGACGCATCGAGCAGGCTGACTGCCTGATCGAACATGGCAAACCGGGTCATCACCTCGACGGTGCCGCGCGCCGCGGTCAGGTCGCCGCTGACGAGCTTGAGCAACGTCGTCTTGCCGGCGCCGTTGGGGCCAGTGAGCGCGACACGCTCCGGACCCGACATGGAGAAGGTGAGATCACGCAGGATCGGCGCGTCGGTGCTGTAGCCGACATCGGCCGCGTCGATTCGCAGCACCATTCTGCTCGCCGGCAGATGCGTCGATGGCAATTGCACCGAGAATGGTTGCAGCACCTCGATGCGCTGCCGCGCCGCGGTGGCAAGTTCGAACGCTTGCGTCCGCCGTCGTTCGGCGAGACGGGCGTTCTCGCCGCCGCTGTCTTCGCTGCGGTCCTTGCGCAGCCCGGCGGCGATGCGCGGCAGATCGCCCTTGGCGCGCTTCCTTGCACCTGCGCCGTCCTTGCGCGCCTTCCGCTCGTTGGCTTCTCTTGCGTTGCGATCGATCTCGGCGACGCGCTTTTCGGCATCCGCCACATCGTGCCGTGCTGACGACAGCTCGATCGCCTTGCGTGCGCGATACGCGCTCCAATTGCCGCCGTAGCGCCTGGCTTCCAGCGAGGTCAGTTCGACGATCGTATCCATCGTCTCCAGCAATTCGCGGTCGTGGCTGACGATGATAGCGCCGTGCCGCCAGTCGGCGAGCAGGTCGATCACCGCCTTGCGTCCCGCACGGTCGAGATTGTTGGTGGGCTCGTCGAGCAGCAGAAAGTCGGGTTGCGCGAAGGTCAGCGCCGCGAGCCGCGCCCGGGTGGCCTGGCCGCCGGATAGCGTCGCCAGCGGCGCGTCGGGTGCATCGCTCAGTCCGACGCGCTCGAGCGCGGCCGCGATGCGTGTGTCGAGCGTCCAGTCGACGTCGGCAATCTCTTCGGTGCTCGCAAGGCCCTGTTCGGCACGGCGCAGCGCGGCCAATGCGCGGCGCGCGCCGAATAGGTCGACGACGCGTTCATCCGGCTTCAGCTGAACCGTCTGATGCAGCATCGCGACGCGTCCCTGAACCGAGACCGTGCCGGATTGCGGCATGCGCACCCTCGCGATCAGGCCGAGCAGCGTCGTCTTGCCGACGCCGTTCCTGCCGACAAGGCCGGTGCGTTCGGGTCCGAAATTCAGATCGATATTGGAAAGCAGAACCCGGCCGTCAGGCGCGGACAGGGTCAGATGAGAGAGCGCGATCGATGCAGGCATGGATATCCCCGAGGGCAAGGCTGATGGGCGTTGCTGTCAGGGTGAAATCCATGGTCGTCGGCATCCTCAGGGATTGATGATCGGCGTGATGTAGTCGTCTATTGAGCCGGGATCAAGGCGCGAAGCGCATCGTCACGCGGCTTCGGCGAAGGTCCAGCGGTCGGGATCGGGCGTGTGGCCGATCAAAGCGAGGCCGTAGGCGATCGATTCGAATTGATCCGCCGAGGTCAGCCGCGCTTCACCAAAGCGCTCTGCAAACAGCCGCTGCACGGCCGGCACGAACGAGGTGCCGCCGGTCAAAAACACCTTCTCGACGTCGCGCGCAGTGATGCCTGACTTGGCCAGCGCCTCGTCCACCGTCGTGCCCAGCCGTTCGATGTCGTCGGCGATCCAGGATTCGAAATCGTCGCGCGTCACGGTCGCGCCGATGTCGATGCCTTCGCGGGCGAAGCGGAACTCGACACGGTCGCGGCTCGACAGCGCGACCTTGGTGTCGGACACGGCGCGATAAAGCGCGAAGCCGAGGTCGTGGTCGACGATGGTGATGAAATCGTGCAGCGGCGCCGGATCGAGCGCGGTGCGCGCGAGCTGCTGCAATTCGCGCAAATCGCCGTTGCCCCGCATCATCGCCAGCTGATGCCAGCGGGCGAGGCTCGAATAATAGTGATTGGGGATCGGCAGCACCTTGTCGAACGAGCGGTAGTTGGTGCCCTTGCCGAGCCGCGGCGAGACGATGTGATCGACGATGCGGTAATCGAAGGTGTCGCCGGCGATGCCGATGCCGGCATGTCCCAGCGGCTCGGCGCGCAGCACGCCGCCCTTGCGCGAGAACCGCATCACCGAGAAGTCGCTGGTGCCGCCGCCGAAATCGGCGACCAGCACGGTGGCGTCGTGATCCAGTGTGCGCGCGAAGGAGAACGCCGCGCCGACCGGCTCGTAGACATAGCGCGCATGTCCGGCGCCGAGCCGTTCGAACGCGGCGCGGTAGCGCTGCATCGCGAGCTCGTCATTGGGATTGCCGCCGGCAAACTTCACCGGACGACCGACCATGATGGTCGGCGCGCCGAGATCGAAACCGTCGCCGGCATGGCGCGTCAGCGTGCGCAGGAACGCCGCGAGCAGGTCCTCGAACTTGTAGCGCTGCCGGAAGATCTGGGTGGTGTTGAAGGCCGAGCTTGCCGCGAAGGTCTTGAACGACTGGATGAAGCGATGGATCGTGCGTCCCTCGAGGAACTGCTCGATCGCCCACGGGCCGCCCTCGGCGCGCGGATGCAGGCCGGCGCCGGGCCGTTCCTCCCAGAAGCACAGCGCGGACACATAGACGCTATGCGTGCGGCCGCCGTGGTCGAAGCGAACAGCCTCGACGCGGCCGTCGCCGTCGGACAGCGCGACCACGGTGTTGCTGGTGCCAAAATCGACGCCAATCGAGACGGCGGGCGGGGCGCTCGACATGTCATGCTCGGATTGTCTGTGAAAGGGGGCGGACCTTTAGCGGCTTTGGCCGGATTTGCCAACCCGTCTGGACGCTATCCGGTTGGGCCAGTTCCACCTCCCCTTGGAAAGGGGAGGTCGCTTTGCTCGCCAGAGCAAAGCGGGTGGGGATCCGCTCCCTCCGCGGAGAGTATCGCCTGCGGCTGCCCCCTATCCCGACCTTCCCCCTTTCGGGGGGAAGGAGAACGAAGATGACGGCCCCGATGAAGCGGCTCAATCCTTCAATGCGTAGGCGATGACGTAGTCGCCGCGCTTGGTGCCGAACGAGCCGTGGCCGCCGGCCGCGGTGACGACGTATTGCTTGCCGCCAGCCTCGTAGCTCATCGGCGTCGATTGGGCGCCGGCCGGCAGGCGATCCTCCCAGAGCACCTTGCCGTTGCGCACATCGTAGGCCCGGATCGTGTACTCATAGGTCCCGGTGTAGAACGCAACGCCGCCGGCGGTGGTGATCGGCCCGCCCAGCATCGGCACGCCCATCTTGAATGGAAGCGGCAGCGGCGTGGTGTCCCGGATCGTGCCGTTGGGATGCTGCCAGACGATCTTCATCGTCTTCAGGTCGATCGCGGCCATCGAGCCCCAAGGCGGCCGGTAGCACGGCACGGACAGCGGCGAGAGGAAGCTCGAGATATCGACGCCGAAGGGCGTGCCATACATCGGCTGCACCCCGACCTCGCTGCCGACCGGTTTCTCGGCTGTCGGCGCCGGAGGATTCTGCGGGCCGCGCGGAATGAGTCTTGAGGCGAAGGGCAACGACATCGGATTGGCGATCGCGATCTGCCTGACAGGATCGACAGCGATGCCGCCCCATTCGAACATGCCGAGATTGCCCGGGAAGACCAGCGTGCCCTGCAACGACGGCGGCGTGAAGGTGCCTTCGTAGCGTAAGCGGTGGAACATGATCCGGCACAGCAGCTGGTCGAAGATCGTGCCGCCCCACATGTCGGCGCCGGTCAGCTTCGCCTCGGGGCGGAAGGTCAGTTCGGAGAACGGCTGGGTCGGTGCTGAGCGGTCGCCGGGCGCTGCGCCTTGCGGCACCGCGCGTTCCGGCGCCGGCACGATCAGCTCGCCGGTCCTGCGGTCGAGCACGAAGATGTTGCCCACCTTGGTCGGCTGGATGATCGCGGGGATGACGCCCTTCGCCGTCGTCACATCGACCAGGCTCGGTTGCGAGGGAACGTCCATGTCCCAGAGATCATGATGCACGGTCTGGTACGACCAGGCGCGCTTGCCGGTGTCGACATCAAGCGCGACGATGGCGCTGGAATAGCGCTCGACCAGCGTGTCGCGATTGCCGCCCCAGATGTCAGGTCCGTTGTTGCCGGTCGGGATGTAGACCAGATTCAATTTCGGATCGAACGAGGCCGTAATCCAGGAATTCGGTGACCCGTTGGTGTAATGCCGCGTCGGCGACGGCAGTGCGTTCTCGTCGGCCGCGCCGGAGTCCCAGGCCCAGACCAGCTTGCCGGTAATGACATCGAAGCCGCGGATCACGCCCGACGGCACGTCGACCGCATAATTGTCGATCACCGCGGCGGCCACGACCAGGATCTTGTCGCTGACGACCGGCGGCGATGTCGGCTCGAAGAAGCCCGCGGTCTTGATCCCCATCCCCTGCTGCAGGTCGAGGCTGCCGTGATCGGCGAAACCATCGCAGAGCTTGCCGCTGTCGGCATCGAGCGCGATCATGCGGCCGTCATTGACGGGCAGGAAGATCCGCCGCGGGCATTCGGCCGGCGCCGGATTGCCGCTGCTGTCGACGGCGCCCTGCGCGGTCTCGTGGTAGGAGACCCCGCGGCAGGTCATGTGCTGGAACGTCTTGTTGTGCACAAGCTTGGGGTCGTAGCGCCAGCGCTCGGTGCCGGTCTTGGCGTCGAGCGCGAACAGCACCTGGTGCTGCGAGCAGAGATAGAGCGTATCGCGCACCTTGATCGGAGTGACCTCGAAGGTCGTCTCGCCCGAATCGTCTGGCGTCTTCACGTCGCCGGTGCGGAAGGTCCAGGCGACCTTGAGGTTAGCGACATTGTCGGGCGTGATCTGCTTCAGCGGCGAATAGCGCTGTCCGAATTGCGTGCGTCCATAGGCGCGCCAGTCGCCGTCCGGCTGCGGGTCGGCTTCGCTTTGCGGCACGGCGGAGCCGGACTCGGCAATCGTGCCGTTGATGTCGTGATAGCTGGACAGCAGCCCGGCGATCAGCACCGCCGCCGCAGCGACGACGCCGATCCAGAGTGGCGCCGTCGCGCGCATGTAAGGCACCGGCCCGCTTCGTGTCAGGGCGCGAACGATCACCGGCGTGAGCGGCCAGAGCGCCATCGGGAAGACGACGTCGCCACGCGCCGCGAGCGGCCACCAGTCGCACCGCACCTCATAGACGGCCCACGCCAGCGTGCCGAGCAGCACGATCGCAAACAGCCATAGCGCCTGATGGCGCTGCGCCAGCAGCAGCATAGCCGTGGCGAGAATGCCGACGCCGAGGACCGTGTAGAAGATCGATCCCCCCAATGCGGCGAGCCAAATGCCGCCGCCGGCGAGGACCAAGCCGATCAAGGCGTAGACGATGGCCGTGACGAGGACTGCCCTGGATCGCTGCATGGTCGCTCCGGTGCGGGGCGGGATCGGGCTTGTCCCGCACAAGCGCCGCGAACTGTCGTTCAGTCGACCGCAACTTGCAACCTGGAACTGCGACGTTGATACAACACAAGCACGTAAGGTCCATGCGAAACCCGCCGAAGCAAATCATTCAAAATGCGCGCACCTTCAACAGGCAGCAGCAGCAGAGTTGCGGCGCTGACGCAAAGGTGAGAGGTTTTCAGCGGATTTTGAATCGACGCGCTCTTCCAGCCCTGTGCAGGCGCTGCTCTATACCGTTCCACAGATCGCACCGCGGACGGTTGGCACGCAAGAGAAGCAACAATGACACTGAACCCCACTGCCGAGAATTATCGTGTCGCGGTCGCCGCCTACGAGGCGGGCCGACCGAGCTACCCCGCGGAGATTGTCGCCGCGCTGCCGCTTGCGGCCGCGCGCTGTGTCGTCGATCTCGGTGCCGGAACCGGCAAGTTCACCCGCCTTCTGCTGCAGCATTTGCCCGCGACTGCGCGCCTCGTCGCGGTCGAGCCCGTTGCCGAGATGTCGGCCAGGCTGGCGAAGGAGGCCGGGGTGGAGGTCATCAACACGCGCGCCGATGCGATCAATCTCGAAACCGGCAGCGTCGACCTCGTCACCTGCGCCCAGGCGTTTCACTGGTTCGACAACGAGCCGTCGGTTGCCGAGATCGCGCGACTGCTGCATCCCGGCGGAACGCTTGCGCTGGTCTGGAACAACCGGGATGACCGCACGCCGTGGGTCGACGCGTTGTCCGTCATGATCGAAGGCTATGCGGGCGACACGCCCCGGCAACGGACCGGACGCTGGCGCTGGATCCTGGAGGACCCGCGCTTCGTGCTCGAGAGGGAAATCGTGCAGGACCATCCGCACCGGATGAAGCGACGGGACGTGTTCGAGCGCATCGCATCGACGAGCTACGTCGCCAATCTTCCCGATGCGGAGAAGGCGATCCTGCGCGAGAAGACCGGCAGCATCCTGCGTGAGGCCGGTCTCGGCGACGCCGACGAAGTGGTGTTCCCCTATGTCACGCAGCTCTTCTTGCTGAAGCGGACCTAGACCACGCTATTGCGCGGGGCATCGTTGTTCGACGGTCTGCTTCAGGCGCGGCAGCGTCATGCGCCAGTAGAAGGCAACGTGCTTGGCGCCTGAGTCGGGTCCGATTTCCCAGCCGCTTCCGCGGCGGATCGGCGAAGGCGGCACCTGCTGGACGACGGTCAGCACCGTCTCGCCGCCGTCAGGCACGAGCGTCATCGTGATCGTCGCATAGGATTGCGGAACATCCGGCAGGTCGGAGACCTGCGACCAATAGGAGTATGCGAGCCGCATCGGCGGCTCCACATGGAGGACGCGGCCCCTGTCGCGATAGCGCTTTGCGCCGATCTCCGCCTCGATCTCGATCGGCGTGCCGATCCGCCAATCGGTCCTGAAATGCGCGTTGCGCCATCTCTCGCCCGCCTTGGGGTCCATGATCGCGTCCCACACCTGCGTTGCCTCCGCAGCGATCCGGATCGACTCGGTGACAGCCTGGAAGGCCAGGAGTTCGTGCGTCATCGAATGCTCACTTGTCGCCCACCACTTTCCATTTTCCATCGGCACCGCGCCGCAGCGAGGGATCGTCGATGCGGATGTGTTGCGCAAGAAAATCGATGAAAGCGCGGACCCGCGCCGGCAGCGGGCCGGCGTGGCCGACATAGACCGCATGGATGTCCTCGCGGTCGCCGGGATTGAGATTTTGCAGCACCGGCACCAGACGCCCGGCCTCGATATCGGGTCCGATGTGAAACAACGCCAGCCGTGCTACCCCGATGCCGCCGAGGGTGAGCTGGCGTGCGGTTTCGCCATCGCTGGCGCGCGCCACCGGTGGCGGCAGGGCCTCTTCGATCTTTTCGGCGCGGCGGAATGGCCAGCCGCGGATGCTGCGCGGAAAGGTCCAGCCGATGCCGCGATGGGCGGCGAGATCGGCCGGATGCTTCGGCGTACCGAAGCGAGCGAGATAGGACGGCGCGGCCACCACCGCCATGCGGCTGGTGCCGAGCTTGCGCGCGATCAGCCGCGAGGCGCCGAGCGGGCCGGCGCGGATCGCGACATCGGCGCGCGCCTGCATCAGATCGACCAGCGTGTCGGTCAGAACGATGTCGAGCGTGATGTCGGGATGCTCGCGCATGAAGCGCGGCAGCAGCGGCATCACATGCAGCATGCCGAACGGGATGTTGCTGTTCACGGTGAGATGGCCGCGCGGCACGCATGAGGCGGCCTCGCGTTCGGCCTCGTCGATATCGGCGAGGATGCGCTGGGCGCGCTGGTAGAAGGCCTGGCCTTCCTCGGTGAGCTGCAGCTTGCGCGTGGTGCGGTTGACCAGCCGCGTGCCGAGCCGGGTCTCGAGCCGGGAGACCAGCTTGCTGACGCCGGACGGTGTCTGGCGCAGGCTGTTCGCGGCAGCGGTGAAGCCGCCGAGATCGACGACGCGGACGAATACGTCCATCTCGCCGGAGCGGTTGGTATCGGTGCGGGCCATCTTGAATTCAAGTCACAAATGATTGGATTGCGGCCATTCTAATCCTTCCTCGCGCGGACCGCTATCTCGCTTTGCGGAATCCTTTTGTCCGGAGCGACACATGCCTGCTGCAGTTCTTGCCTTGACCGCCGGTGCCTTTGGCATCGGCACCACCGAATTCCTCATCATGGGACTGCTGCTGCAGGTCGCCGCCGACATGCAGGTATCCGTATCCGCGGCGGGCCTGCTGATCTCCGGCTATGCGCTCGGCGTATTCGTCGGTGCGCCGATCCTGACGCTGGCAACGCGGCGGATGCCGCGCAAGGCGGTCTTGCTGGCGCTGATGGCGATCTTCACGCTCGGCAATGCGGCGTGTGCGCTGGCGCCGAGCTACGGGCTTTTGATGGCGGCGCGTATTCTCACCTCGCTGGCGCACGGCACCTTCTTCGGCGTTGGCTCCGTGGTGGCGACAAGCCTCGTACCGGAAGACAAACGCGCGTCGGCAATCGCCACGATGTTCATCGGCCTCACGGTCGCGACCCTGCTCGGCGTTCCCTTCGGCGCCTGGTTCGGCCTGATGCTCGGCTGGCGCGCGGCATTCTGGGCGGTGGCGGCGATCGGCGTGATCGCATTCATTGTGCTGGTGGTGCTGGTCCCCGGCCATGTCGGAGCCAACGACAAGCCTGCGCCGCTGCGCGAGGAGCTCGCCGTGCTCGGCCGCCCGCAGGTTCTGCTTGGGCTCGCCATGACAGTGTTCGGCTTCGGCGGGCTGTTCGCGGTCTTCACCTATGTGCAGCCGATCCTGACGCGGCTCACCGGCTTCTCCGACGCCGCGGTGTCGCCGATCCTGCTGGTGTTCGGTGCCGGCCTTGCGATCGGCAACGTCGCGGGCGGACGGCTCGCCGACAAGGGACTTGCGCGGGCGCTGCTGGTATCGCTCGGCGGCCTCGCCGCCGTGCTCGTCGCGCTGACGGCGGTCGTCTCGATCAAGGCATTGGCGGTCGTGCTGCTGTTCATCCTCGGCATCGCCGCGTTCGCGACCGTGGCGCCGCTGCAGCTCCGCGTGCTCGAAGCCGCGGGCGTCGAAGGGCGGACGCTGGCCTCCAGCCTGAACATCGCGGCGTTCAATTTGGGCAACGCGCTCGGCGCCTGGGCCGGCGGCGTCACCATCGATCGCGGCCTCGGCCTCGGCGCGCTGCCGCTGGTGGCAGCCGTCATCACTGCAATCGGCCTGTTGCTTGCGCTGTGGAGCCTGCGCCTCGATCGGCCGATCGCGCTCGCCGCGCAGTGCCCGGCGGAATGAATCGGATCAAGGGAGCATGACCATGGAATACCGCAATCTCGGTGCATCCGGCCTGAAAGTCCCGGTGCTCAGCTTCGGCACCGGCACGTTCGGTGGCCAGGGGCCTCTGTTTTCCGCCTGGGGCCGCAGCGACGCCAGCGAGGCGCGACGGTTGATCGACATCTGTCTCGAGGTCGGCGTCAATTTGTTCGACACCGCCGATGTCTATTCGAACGGCGCGTCGGAGGAGATCCTCAGCGCCGCGATCAAGGGCCGCCGCGACAAGGTGTTGATCTCGACCAAGACCGGCCTGCCGATGGGCGACGACCCGCTCGATGCCGGTACGTCGCGATATCGCCTGGTCGCCGCGGTCGACGCCGCGCTGCGCCGGCTCAGCACCGACTATATCGACCTGCTGCAGCTTCATGCTTTCGATGCCTTCACGCCGGTCGATGAAGTGCTGTCGACGCTCGACGCGCTGGTGCGCGCCGGCAAGCTGCGCTATGTCGGCGCCTCGAATTTCTCCGGCTGGCATCTGATGAAATCGCTCGGTGTCGCCGAGCGGCATGGCTGGCCGCGCTATGTGGCGCATCAGGTCTATTATTCGCTGGTCGGCCGCGACTATGAATCCGAGCTGATGCCGCTCGCGCTCGACCAGGGCGTCGGCGCGCTGGTCTGGAGCCCGCTCGGCTGGGGCCGCCTCACCGGCAGGATCAGGCGCGGCCAGCCATTGCCCGCCAACAGCCGCCTGCATGAGACCGCGCAGTTCGGGCCGGCGGTCGACGACGAGAAGCTCTACACGATCGTCGACGCGCTGGACGCCGTTGCCACAGAGACCGGCCGCAGCGTGCCGCAGATCGCGATTGCCTGGCTGCTCACGCGTCCCAGTGTGTCGTCGGTCATCATCGGCGCGCGTAATGAGGCGCAGCTGCGCGACAATCTCGGCGCGGTCGGGTGGTCGCTCTCGGCGGACCAGATCGCGCGTCTCGACCGCGCGAGCGCGGTGATGCCGGCCTATCCGTACTATCCCTACCGCATCCAGGAAGGCTTCGCGCGCCTCAATCCGCCGCCGGTGTGAGTCCGTCGCAGACCCGGTTTCACGCCTGGACGGTGTGCTCGCAGACCTGCCGGCGATATTCCGCCGGCGTGACGTTCATGTGCTGCCGGAACACGCGATTGAGGTGGCTTTGATCGGCGAAGCCGGCGAGCAGCGCGATCTCCTTCAGCGCGACGCGATCCTTGCGCAGATGCTGGCACGCATGCTCGACCTTGCGCCGCAGGACATAGGCGTGCGGCCGCATGCCGTAGTGCACGCGGAACTTGCGGGCGAACTGGACCGGCGTGCAATTGCAGATGTTCGCCAATTCCTCCAGCGTGATGTTCCGGAAGATGTTCTGCTCGATATAGTCCTCGATCAGCCGGGCATGCGCCGGGCGAAAGCGTCCTTGCGCGCAGGGCATCTTGAACTCGATCGCCGCATATTTCCGCAGGATGTGCACGCTCGCCTGCAGCGCCAGCGCATCATAGCAGAGGCGTCCGCCCGGACCTCCTGAGGCAACCTCCTGAACCATCTGGTCGTTGATCCACGTCAGCATCGGATCTTCGGCCTTGAGCAGATCGTGCAGCTCGATCGCCTCGGCGTCGCGGTCGAAGGCATCGCTCGCCGTCTTCATCATGAGGGCGGGAGCGATATAGAAATGCGTGACCTCGATGTCATTCTTCCAGTGCCAGCTCGACGGCTCTGCGCGGGTCAGGAGTGACGTGACGCCGCGACCGACGTGATCCTGCTTCCATGCGCCGGTGACACGGCGGTTCATCGACGTCGTGCCGTCGCGATAGAGCACGAGGAGGAAGTTCTCCGACGGCGGGACCCAGATGTCGGACGGCGCATAGCGGAAGATGCGCAGCCGGAAATCGTTCCTCCCGACCGAGGCGCTATCCAGCTTCAGCTCACCGGGAGCGTAGCGCGGCAGCTCCTCGACCGTGATCAACTGGCCCATCGCGCGAGCCTCCTCCCTGGGATTGGTGGCGCGGTTGACCGCTTGTTCTTGGCCGGACGGCTGAGCGCAGAATAGGCCGCTTTCGCCGTTTGCCAAGGAGACCAATGGCCGGTCGGGCAATTGAACGGCGGCGTTCCAGAGATTGTCGGTTTCGTCCAAGCCGCGCGGCCGAACGGCCCGTAGCCTGCTCTGCGTTTCGGCGACAGCGCGAGCGGCCGAGACCAAATTGACGCAACGCACCATCATCCGGCGACACCGCGGGTGGGAAGGTGCGTGCGAGAAGCCAGACACAGGAGGAAATCATGACCGAGACCGTCACAAGGTCGAATGGAAGCAATGGTGCGCATGCAACGACCAAGCTCGACGCCGTGGTCGTCGGCGCCGGCGTCGCCGGTCTCTATCAATTGTTCCGCCTGCGTGAGCAGGGACTGAGTGTGAAGGCGATCGACGCCGGGTCTGGTGTCGGCGGCACCTGGTACTGGAACCGCTATCCCGGGGCGCGCTTCGATTCCGAAGGCCACACCTATCAGTACTTGTTCTCCGAGGAGCTCTACAAAGGCTGGAGCTGGAGCGAGCGATTCCCGGGCCAGCCGGAAATCGAGCGCTGGCTGAACTACGTCGCCGACCGCCTCGACCTCGGGAAAGACATCCAGTTCGGCACCACGGTGAAGAGCGCGCATTTCAACGAGGCGACGCAACGCTGGCTGGTCGCGACCGACCAGGGCGACGTGATCGATACCCAGTTCCTCGTCACCTGCTGCGGCATGCTCTCGGCCCCGCACGTGTCCTTCCCGGGACAGGAGACGTTCAAGGGCAAGCTGTTCCACACCGCGCGCTGGCCCAAGGGACCGATCGAGCTCGCCGGCAAGCGCGTCGGCGTGGTCGGCAACGGCGCGACCGGAATCCAGGTGATCCAGTCGATCGCCGGTGAGGTCGGCCATCTCAAGGTGTTCATCCGCACCCCGCAATACATCATCCCGATGAAGAACCCGAAATGGGACGCGGCGGACGCCGAGGCCTACAAGTCGAAGTTCAAATTCCTCACCGAACGGCTGCCGAAAACGTTCACCGGATTCGAATTCGACTTCGAGCACGCCTGGGCCGACCTGACGCCGCAGCAGCGCCGCCAGGTGATCGAGGACTGCTGGAACGACGGATCCCTGAAGCTGTGGGTCTCGTCCTTTGCCGAACTGTTCTTCGACGAAGCCGTCAACGCCGAGATCACCGAATTCGTGCGCGAGAAGATGCGCGAGCGGATCAAGGACCCCAAGCTGTGTGAGCTGCTGATTCCCGCCGATTACGGTTTTGGCACGCACCGGGTGCCGCTGGAAAGCAATTTCCTCGAGGCTTTCCACCGGCCCAATGTCGAGATCGTCAGCGTCAAGAACAATCCGATCGCCCGCATCACGCCTGAGGGCATCCAGACCGCCGACGGCACGGTGCATGAGTTCGACGTCATCATCCTGGCGACCGGCTTCGACGCCGGAACGGGGGCGTTGACGCGGATCGACATCCGCGGCCGCGACGGGCGATCGCTGAAGGACGATTGGGGCAGGGATATCCGCACCACGATGGGCCTGCAGGTCCATGGCTACCCGAACCTGTTCACCACAGCGGTGCCGCTCGCGCCCTCGGCCGCACTCTGCAACATGACCACATGCTTGCAGCAGCAGGTGGAGTGGATTGCCGATTGCATCAGATATCTGCGCGGCAAGAACCTGAACGTCATCGAGCCGACCAGGGATACCGAGGATCAATGGGTGGCGCATCACGACGAGACCGCCAACGCAACGCTGATCGCGAAGACCAACTCCTGGTACCTGGGCTCCAATGTCGAGGGCAAGCCGCGCCGGGTGCTGTCCTATTGCGGCGGCGTCGGCACCTACCGCCAGAAATGCGACGAGGTCGCCGCCAGCGGCTATCGCGGCTTCGCCACGCAGTAGGGCTAATTTCGTAGCCCGGATGGAGCGAAGCGCAATCCGGGACATATGTCGCAACGGTGACACTGGTCCCGGATTTCGCTTCGCTCCATCCGGGCTACGCGGGTCAACATCAAAAAACACAGGAGGAAGACAATGAGCACGAATTTCAGTGCAGCCGCGGATGCAATCCTCGACGGCGTCGTGACTTCAAACCCGCGCGTTCCCGGCGTCGTCGCGATGGTGACCGACCGGCATCGCAACATCTATGAAGGTGCCGCCGGCAAGCGCCGCCTCGACCAGCCGGCCGACATGACGACCGACAGCGTGTTCGCCATCTTCTCGACCACCAAGGCGATCACCGGGACGGCCGTCCTTCAGCTCGTCGAGGAAGGCAAGCTCGATCTCGACGCGCCCGCCAGGACCTACGCACCCGACATCGGCAAGCTCCAGGTGATCGAGGGTTTTGACGACAACGGCGAGCCGCGGCTGCGTCCGCCGAAGCGCGACATCACCACCCGCATGCTGATGGTCCATTCCGCGGGTCTGAGCTACGACTTCATCAATCACACCTATAACCGGCTGGCGCAGGAGAAGGGGCAGCCCAGCGTCATCACGGCGTCCAAGGCGTCGCTGATGACGCCGCTGCTGTTCGATCCGGGCGAGCGCTGGGAATACGGCACCAACATGGATTGGTGCGGCCAGATCGTCGAGGCCATCACCGGCAGGCGGCTCGGCGAAGTCTTCAAGGCACGAATCTTCGAGCCGCTCGGAATCATGGACACGACGTTCGAGCTCACCGACGCGATGCGCCGCAAGCTTGCCGGCATTCACGCCCGCAACGCCGACGGCTCGCTCACGCCGATGGATTTCGAATTGCCGGCCAAGCCCGAGATCCACATGGGCGGCCACGGGCTTTACGGGACCATCGGCGACTACATGCGCTTCATCCGGATGTGGCTGAATGACGGCGCCGGCGAGCACGGGCGGGTCCTCAAGGCGGAGACCGTGCGGATGGCGGAGAAGAACCATCTCGGCAACAACAAGGTCACCGCGATCACCGGCGTGATCACCTCGCTCGCCAACGATGCCGAGTTCTTCCCCGGTCAGTCGAAGTCCTGGGCGCTGAGCTTCATGATCAATGACGAGCAGGCTCCGACCGGCCGCCCCGCCGGCGCGCTCGGCTGGGCCGGTCTCGCCAATTTGTTCTACTGGATCGATCGGCAGAACGGTTTTGGCGGATATTGGGCGACGCAGATCCTGCCGTTTGGCGATCCGACGTCCTTTATCGGCTACATCAATTTCGAAACGGCGTTCTACGAATCCCTGAGGCTGCGCAAGGCGGGATAGAGCGTGCCAATCGGAGCGCGCTAAAGCTAGCTCGCTCCGAGCAGCTCCGTGATCAGTCCCGCCGCCTTGATCCCGGTGCCGCTGATGATGACGACGGTGCGCTCCGCCGGCCGGATCGCGCCGCGTGCCTTGAGGACGTCGAGCGCGGCGGCGGCCGAAGCCGAGGTCGGCTCGACGAACAGGCCGGTCTGCGCCAATCGCTTCAGCGCGGCGACGATGCCGTCTTCGGGAATTGCCACCGTGCGGCCGCCGCTCTCGTTCAGCGCCGCGATCATCTGCTTCAGCCGCAGCGGATGCTTGATCGCGGTGCCCTCGGCGATGGTCTTGCGGACCGCGCGCTCGACCGGCGTGTCGACGCCGGCGGCGAAGCTGGCATCGACCGGCGAGCAGTTGAGCGGCTGCGCTGCGAACAGGCGCGGCAGCCGCGTGATCTGCCCGGCCGCGAAGAGCTCCTTGAAGCCGATATAGCAGCCGAGCAGGCTGCTGCCGGCGCCGACCGGCATGATGACGTTGTCCGGCGCGGTGAAGCCGAAATCTTCCCAGATCTCATAGGCCAGCGACTTGGTGCCCTGCAGGAAGAACGGTTGCCAGTTGTGGCTGGAGTAGAAGATCTGCTTCGACTGGCGGATCGCCTCTACCTCGGATTCCTCGCGCGGGCCTTCGACCAGCTGCACCTCGGCGCCGAAGGCGTGCATCTGCGCCACCTTCATCGGCGACGTCGTCGCCGGCGCGAGGATCCTGACCCGCATCCCGCCCGCCGCGCCATAGGCTGAAACCGATGCGCCGCCATTGCCGGAAGAGTCCTCCAGCACCGCATCGACGCCGAGCTGGCGCAGGAAAGACAGCATCACCGTGGTGCCGCGATCCTTGAAGCTTGCGGTCGGATTGAACCATTCGAGCTTGAAATGCGGCCGCAGGTCATCCCACGCCTTCTCGACGGCAGGCGTGCAGCCTTCACCCATCGTGATCGGCTGCCTGATTTCGACCGGCAGCGCCGCGCGATAGCGCCACAGCGATCGCGTCGCGCGATCGATCTCGTCGCGGGAGATGCCCGGCAGCGGCGTTATCAGGAGCGGCTTGCCTTCGTCGGAGCACCAGCGCGGGATATCCAGCGGATACAGTTTTCCGTTGAGCGGGTCGATGTAACTGGGTGAAGGCATCGCTATTCAGTCCTCAAGGCACGGTCCGGCCGGACACATCGCGACCGAGCACGAAAGCCGGCAAGGTCGCAAGGTTGTCACGAACCATGATCGGGGCGGGCACCCCTTCCGGCAGGTTCATTGCGGCCCGATTATGCCACCAAGTTGGCAGATGCACACGTGCCGTGCCGAACAGATCATAGGCCGATCCTGCAACGAACAGGCATCGATTGGCCGGGACCGGCAGTTCGTCGAGCGCGAGCCGATAGGGTTGCGGCTGCGGCTTGTAATAGCCGGCGCGCTCGGCCGTCACGAACACGGTGAGGGGGACGCCGAGGCGATCGGCGGCGATGCGGCCGAGCCGCTCCGAGCAGTTCGTCACGACGCCGAGCGCGACGCCGGCACCGTGCAGCGTTTGCAGGACATCGCGAACCTCGAGCCAGGGATCGAGCTCCGCATAGCGTGCGCCGAGCTCTGCGGCGCGTTCGAACGGCAGCCCAACGTTGCGCGCGGCCTCGCCCACCAGGTCTTCATAGGGCCGGTAGCGCCCGGTGGCATAGGTGTTCTTGAGATACTCGGCCCGCCAACGCAGCCCGGCTTCGTCGGAGCCCGCGACCTTGTTCCAGAGTGTCCAGCTGTCGAGCAGCGCCGTCAGCAGATCGAACAGAACGGCGTCATAGGCTCGGGTCATGGGCTGCGCTCCGCCTCCTACCATCCGCGAAACCGCTCCCATTGCCGGACCGCGCCGGAGCCGGCGGCGACGACATGATAGCGATCGTGCTGGGCCCCGGTCGCGCAGGCGTGGTTCGGCAGGATCCGCACCTTGGTGCCGACCGGCAGCGTCACCTGCGGCGCCGTGCTGCCAGAGCGGAGAGCGATGATGCCGTGCTCCTGATTGGTTTCGGTCACGATCAGGTCGCGATAAGGCCGTCCATCGATGTCGCAGACGATGCCATAGCCCTGGTCGACCGGCTGCTTCGCGGTGCCGCGATCGCGCGACAGCGCCATCCAGCCGGCGTCGATGAAGGTCCAGCCGCGGTCGGCGCGATGGCCGATCACCGTCGCGAGCACCGACAGCGCGATGTCCTCGACCGCGCAGACCTCGATCCCGGCCATCACAAGGTCGAACATCACGAAGACGCCGGCGCGCACCTCGGTGACACCATCGAGCCGGCGCGCGAAATGCGCTGTCGGCGTCGAGCCGACGCTGACCACGGGGCAGGGCAGTCCGGCCGCGCGCAGCGATTCGGCGCAGGCGACCGCCGCGGCGCGCTCCTGCTCGGCGGCCTGCTCGAGCCCCGCCACGCTGCGGCAGGAATAGGATTCGCCGGCATGCGCCATGACGCCGCGCAACTCGGCGCCGCCTTGATGCAGCGCGCGGCCGATCTCGACCAGCAGCGGGTCGTGTGCGCCGACGCCGGCCCGATGGCCGTCGCAGTCGATCTCGATCAGCACGGGAATGCGGTCGTTCGACATGCGGGCCATCGCGGTGACGGCGGCGGCCTGCTCGAGACTGTCGAGCACCACGGACAGGTCCACGCTCCGCCGCCGCAGCGCCGCGATGCGATCGAGCTTCTGCGGCGCGATGCCGACGGCATAGAGGATGTCTTTCACGCCTGCCGCGGCAAACATTTCGGCTTCTTGCAGCGTGGAGACCGCGGCCGGACCAGCCGGACTGTCCATCACGGCGCGCGCCGCCGGAATGGATTTCGCGGTCTTCAGATGCGGGCGGAGCGGCACGCCGAGTCGCGACAGCCGCGTCTTCAGGCGGGCGATGTTGTGCAGCATCCGGTCTTCGTCGAGCACGAGGCAGGGCGTCTCGATCCCGGCGAGCGGATGCGGTGCGTTCGAGGCAAGGGGTGATGACATGCGGCAAGACTAGCCGTTTCCATGCTAAGCACAATTTACCGAATGTCATTCTTATATTAAGCCTGAACTTAATGCTCTCGACCGACGATATCCGCTTTTTCCTGGCGATCGCTGCGGCACGGTCGCTCGCGGCCGCGGCGCGGGCGCTCGACGTCACGCCATCGGCGGTGTCGCAGCGGCTGCAGAGCCTCGAGCAGCGTTTGGGTGTTCAACTGGTCAGCCGCTCGGCCCGGCGGTTGACGCTGACGGACGAAGGCGAACTCCTGATGCGGCGCGGGGGCGCGCTGCTCGACGAGGCCATGGAGTTGACGGAGGCGCTGCGGGCGCGTCGCGGAACCATCGCCGGGCATCTGAAGATTCTCGCGCCGCTCGGCTTTGGGCGCCGCTACATCGCGCCGGTCGTTGCCAGCTTCCGATCCCGCCATCCAGACGTGTCGGTCGAGCTCGAGCTGTCCGATCGGCCGGGGCGTGCGGCTGCCGGCGCGTGGGACGTCATGATCCATATCGGTGCGCTGCAGGATTCCACGCTTCGCTTGCTGCGCCTTGCGCCCAATGAACGCCTGCTCTGCGCCTCGCCGGCCTATCTGAAGCGCCGCGGAACGCCGGCGAGCCCGCAGCAGCTGCGCGGACATGATTGCATCGCACTGCGCGAGAACGAGGAGGACGTGACGCTGTGGCGGTTCTCCCGCAGGCGTGGTGCGGCGGAGCCTGATGTCGTCAGGATCGAGCCGATGCTGTCGAGCAATGACGGCGAGGTCGTGAAGGCCTGGGCGCTCATGGATCACGGCCTGATCGTCAGGTCGGAGTGGGATGTCGCCGAGGACCTCGCCTCTGGCCGGCTGGTACGGGTTCTGCCGAACTTCCGCCTGCCGCCGGCCGACATCGTCGCGCTCCTCAATCCGGGCCGCGGCGGGCGGGCCCGGCGCACGCAGGCTTTCGTGGAGCATTTGCGCGCCGTCCTCGCGCCGCCGCCATGGCGCAGCAGGCCACGCTGACAGACGGCGATCGCTTACGCCGCGCCGGCCTGCCGGCTCAGATAGCCCTTGGCAAAATCGAGATACCAGTCGAGGCAGCCGGGATTGGCCATCGCATCGCGGTTGATGATCTTCTCGACGGGATGGCCGAGCAACAGCTTCTTGACCGGCAGCTCCTGCTTCTTGCCGGACAGCGTGCGCGGAATCTCCGCCACGACGAAGATGTCGTTGGGCAGGAAGCGGCGCGACAGGCCGGCCTCGACCGCCTTGTTGATCTTGCCTCTCATCGCGGCATCGAGCGCAATGCCCTCGCGCAGCACCACGAACAGCGGCATGTAGCTGTCGCGGCCGAGATATTCGAGGTCGACCACCATCGAATCCAGCACCTCCGGCAGCGCCTCGATCGCGGAATAGAGCTCGCTGGTGCCCATCCGCAAGCCATGGCGGTTGATGGTGGCGTCGCTGCGGCCATAGATCACGCAGGAGCCGTCGGGATTGATCTTGAGCCAGTCGCCATGTCGCCACACCGGGCCGCGGCCGGAGCCGTCGAAATTGTCGGGATAGGTCTCGAAATAGCTGGAAAGGTAGCGCGCGTTGCCGGGATCGTTCCAGAACCGCAGCGGCATCGAGGGCAGCGGCTCGGTGCAGACGAGCTCGCCGACCTCGTCGATCACCGCGCGGCCCTGCTCGTCGAACGCTTCCACCGCGCAGCCGAGCAGGCGGCATTGCATGATGCCCGGCGTCTGCGGCAATTCGCGATTGCCGCCGATGAAGGCGCCGGCGAAGTCGGTACCGCCCGAAATATTGGCCCACCACATATCGGCCTGCGCGGCGTTGCCGTTCTGCTTCGCAAGCGCGGCGAAGCGCTCGTTGAACCAGGCCTGGGTGTCGGCGCTGAGCGGCGAGCCGGTCGAGCCGAGCGTGCGCAGGCTCGAGAGGTCGCCGACGGCTGCGAGATCGATCTCCGCCTTGGTGCAATTGGCGAAGAACGCCGCGCCGGCGCCGAAGAAGGTGGCCTTGGCCTCGGCGACGAAGCGCCACAGCGTGGTCCAGTCCGGCTTGTCCTTGGTGCCGCCGGGGCTGCCGTCGAAAATGCAGCAGGTCGTGCCGTTGAGCAGGCCGTTGGCCTGGCAATTCCACATGATCCAGCCGGTCGAAGAGTACCAGTGAAAGCGTTCGCCGAACGAGTTTTGCTGATAGCTGCAGCCGATGTCGTTGTGCAGCGTCGAGAGCGGCAGCGCCACCACGATGATGCCGCCATGGCTGTGCAGGATCGGCTTCGGCAATCCGGTGGTGCCCGAGGAATAGACGATCCAGAGCGGATGATCGAACGGCAGCCATTCCGGCTCGAAGGTGTCGATCTCCGCGCTCTGACTCGCGAGAATTGATGACAATCGCGTCTCGGACGGTGCGGCGTCGCTGTGCAGAATGACATGCTGCACGGTCGGCAGCGCGCGCCGCAATTCCTCGATCACACCTTGCCGGTCGTGGCGTCGGCCGGCATAGGTCACGGCGTCGCAGGCGATCAGGACCTTCGGCTCGATCTGCTTGAAGCGATCGATCACCGCGGGCGCCGCCATGTCGGGCGCACAGACGCTCCAGACCGCGCCGAGGCTCGCGGTCGCGAGGAACGCGATGATCGTCTCGGGAATGTTCGGCAAGTAGGCGGCGACCCGGTCGCCGGCGCCGACGCCGTTGGCCTTCAGATGCAGCGCCAGCGCCGCCGATTTGCGCTGCAGTTCGGGCCAGCTCGTCTCCGAGAGCTTGCCGTCCTCGCCGCTCGAGATCAGGGCCGGCAATCCTGCGGCATGCGCCGGTGCGACATGGCGGAAGACCTGGCGCGCGTAGTTCACCGAAGCGCCGGGAAACCACACCGCGCCCGGCATCTTGCGCTCGGCCAGCACCGCCGAATGCGGCGTCGGCGAGCGCAGGTCGAAATAATCCCACACGCTCTGCCAGAAGCCGTCGATATCGGTGACCGACCAGCGCCGCAGCGCCTCGAAATCCGCAAATTCAAGGCCGCGCGTCTGCTTCAGCCATTGGCGGTAAAGGGCCATTTGCGGGACGTAAGCTGCTGTCATGGGCGTTTCCGAAAGTCCTTGTGTCGTGGCAGGCGATCGAGGCCCGCCGCGTGTCTTAACATAGTGATGCAAGCGCGGGGAACGCAGTCGAACCGCTGCCTGCGTCATATTCTTACCGCCGCCGCAGCGTGCTATTCCATCGGGCGCGGCTGATTCCATGCGGCAACCGAATCGAGCGGCCATGTCCATCGGCGAACTCTTCACCCTCGGCTTCTACGGCAAGGTCATTCCGCCCTGGCTGAAGGAATTTGCCGCGCAATTCGGGCTCGGCGGGGTGATCCTGTTCGACTATTCCTGCCAGACCCGGCAGTATGACAACAACATCGCCTCGCCCGCGCAGGTGCAGTCGCTCTGCGCCGAGATCGCGGCGCTGCCGTCACAGCCGCTGGTCTTCATCGACCAGGAGGGCGGCCTGGTGCGCCGGCTCAAGGACACCTGCGGTTTTCGGCCGCTGCCGAGCGCGAAGGAGTTCAATCTGCTCGCGCGTGTGGAAAAGCAGACGGTCCTGGCCGCAAGCTACGGCGAGCTGCGCCGGCTCGGCATCCGCTACAATTTCGCGCCTGTCATCGACGTCGACTACAATTCCGACAATCCCAACATCGGCAGGATCAAGCGGTCCTATTCGCCCGATATCGGTGAGGTCGAGGCCAATGCCCGGCTGGTCGACGCTGCGGCGCGGCAGGCGGGAGTAGGCCTTTGCCTGAAGCATTTTCCGGGCATCGGCGGGGCGAGCGTCGATTCGCACCTGGAGTTCATGGACATTTCCGATGCGCTGCGTCCAGAGCAGGAGGAACTGTTCTACGCGTTGGCGCCGCGCACCTATGGCGATGCGGTGCTGGTCAGCCACGCCATTGTCCGGCAGTGGGACGCGCAGCATCCGATGACACTGTCACCGACCGGGCTCGGCCGGCTTCGCCGCCGCCTGCCCGAGACGCTGCTGATCACCGACGACATGCAGATGCAGGGGCTGCAGAAGGCGCTCGGCACAAGCGCGGCCAGCCTGCAGTCGATCGCCGCCGGCATGGACATGATCTGCATCGGCAACAATTTGTTCGACCAGGAGCAGGAGATGGCCGGCATCGCCGCGGCGGTCGCGGGTGCGGTGCAAGACGGGGCGCTGGATCGCGCCGCGGTTCAGCGCTCCATTGCGCGGGTGCGAAAGCGCAAGGCGCTGCTCGCCTGACGGCATTGAACGAAATTCCGCGCCGGGTGACAACAAGAGGTGGAACCAAATTTCATTGCCGCGATTTAACAATGACGCTCATCGGGGCTGACAACCATGAAGATGCTCAAGCGTCTCTTCCGATTGACCTGGCTACGTCGGGCCGCACGCAAACCAGCCGATTTTCCGCCTGCCTCCATCGATCCTGACGAATTCAGCCGCCTGCTTTGCAGCGGGCGCGCCGAAGATTTGCGGACACTGGCAAAGAGATTGAGCCAGCGCTCGCGGGCCCACGCATAGGCGGTGGATCGGATCCGATCACGCGGCCGGTTCTCGGCTAAACCGGCAAGTCCGACGCGCGGCCGTGACTCCGGCGTCGGTCTCGATGCGATCAGCTACTGCTTTGCTTTTTCATGATTGCCGATCCCGACCGCCTTGTAGTCGTAGGTCGGGTAGAACTCGGTATGGTAGGCGCCCCAGGCACTGTTCTCGATGACGCGGTTGACCTCGCGCAGCCGCGATGCCGGCAGCCGCAGCGTCACCACCTGGCCGATTCCCATCATCACGTACCAGCTGACGACCTCGACCCCCTCGGGCGGAAACGCCTTGTAGAAGCCCTGTCGCTCAAGCTGGGCATTGAGCTCACCGAGCGGTCGTGACTGATCATGCTTGAAGAAGATGGTGAGCATGACCGCGTTGTCGGGCGTCGGCGTTGCATCGCCGGTCGGCGCGGTCTGGGCCCGCGCGCCTGCGCCAAGCAGCAGTGCCGCGGCGAGCGCCGCAATCGTCATCCAGGATATCCAGGATCCGTTCCGCCCTCGCTTCATGGCCGCGCCCTTATTGCTGATCGAGAGGCGGCGATCATCGCGACGCCTGTCGGGGCTGTAAATTGACATTCGCCTGATCCGATGCCTGCCCAATGCGCACCCGATGCTCGGTTGATGTGAACCGTCTCATAGGTGCGCGCGCCCGCGTGCGGTATGCCGAGGCCATCCCGATGCCGAGAGGGATGATCGATGACGACCCGGCGAATGGCGTATTGGTGGTTCAGGTTCGTTCTTTCGGGCCGGTTCCTGCAGAAATTCCTTCGGCTCCGGCGCCCCTGAGGCGATGCCAGGCCGCGAAGTCCGGCCTTTTCATCCGGAAGCAGGGGACGGCTGGCCGAACTGTTCAAGGTCGATGCCAGGCGGAGAATCCCGCCGGTGGCAGCCTCGGCCACCCGTCCCGTAAGAATACTGTAATTCGACTCAAATATGCGAGATTCGTTGCCAAATCAGCGGTAATCTGCGCCAGCTTGGCAGGTCGGGGCCCGAGGTCACAGTTGCGTCACCCGTAGTTTTACGGAGTCCCGTGTTAACGCGGCCACAAGTTCACCTTTGGTAAACCATACCTATGACGCAACATGACAATCGGGCCGAGGCGCGCCTTCCGGCATGGACGGGTGGAACCGCGACGCTCGAGCCGCAGCCGCTTGAGACTCAGGGAGCCGCTGCGCCGCGGCCGCAGGCGGACGCCGGTGCCGCGATCGTCCGGCAGTTCAATGGGCCGGTGACGGCGCTGCTGCTCTATATGAACGAGCTCAAACAGCACAGTCAGCAATTCGCACACGCGCCCGGCAATGGCGTCTATCTGCGGCAGGTGATCGAGAACGCGCTCGAGCAGACCGAGCGGGTGTCCGCGATGCTGAAGCAGATTTCCGACCTCTATCCCAATGCCGTCCCGGCCGCCGATCTCAAGCCGCCGGACGACGACAAGCCGGCAGGCTCCCGGTCGCTGGATGTCATGTTCGCGCCGGAAGCCGGCCGCAAACCGTTGACCAAGCGCGAGCGTGAAGTGCTCAGCCTGATCAGCGACGGCTATTCCAACAAGCAGGGCGCGCTGCGGATGAACATCAGCCCGCGCACGTTCGAGAGCCATCGCGCCGAGGCCATGCGCAAGCTCGGGGCGCGCAACACCGCCGATCTCGTCCGCAAGGCCTTGTTGCATTCCGCTTAGAGCGTTTTCAAGCGAAGTGGTTCGCGTCAAGAAGACGCGTCGAAACTGAAATCCGGAGCGCCGTTCCGATTCCATCGGAGCGGGGCTCTGAGCGTGTTCGGTTCGTTAGAGCCCTGTTCTCAGAAATCGTCTTCCGCAGCGAAGCACAGGCGCGGCGCGAGCCGCGCGGCCGGCGCGGCGGCCTTCGGTTCATCCGGAACGATCGTGACCACCCATGCCGCCGTCGCGCCAGACTTGCTTTCGACGATCGCGCGCACGCGTCCGGTGACGGTCGCGCCGGCCGACCGTACGGTGGCGGGCCGGCCGTTGAACTGGGCCATGCGGAAGCGCCGGGCTTCCTTCCGGTCGGTCGTCTGGTACGTGAACATCGGCTCCCCCGTGCGTCCACGCAACTGTGGGGATGCAGCGTTATCCGACGGTGAAAATCGCACGCCGTAGAAGTACGGCTTGCACGGCGGTCGGAGCGCTTTTGAGCGAAGCGGGTGCCGGCTCGCGCGAAGACAACGCGGCAAGATAACGAACTCTAGCGGCCGACTTCCTGACAATTCAGCAGTCCCGCATATTGCGCCTTGACCGCAGCGTAGCATTCGCACGCGGTCCTGATCAGCCCATCCGCGTTGGTGATCTCGATGTGCCCGCGGCTGTAGTGGATGAAATTGGCCTGTTGCAAGGTATGCGCGACCAGCGACACGCTGTTGCGGCGCGCACCGATCATCTGCGCCATCGCCTCTTGCGTCAGGACGATCTTGTTGCTGCCGGAGAGATCGCGGGTGTGCAGCAGGCATCGCGCCAGCCGTGACTCCACGGTGTGCGCGGCGTTGCATCCGGCCGTCTGCTGGATCTGGGCGTAGACGGCGAGCCCGTGCCGGATCAATCTCGCGCGAAGCGTCGGGCTCTGGCCGGCAGCCGCGCGCAACGGCTCGAGTTCCACGGTCGAGGCGACGCCGGGCACCAGCACCGTGGCGTTGTTCAGGACAGGCCCTTCGACGAGCGGGGCGAATGCGCCATAGATGCTGTCGCGGCCGACCATCGCGACCTGCACGCGCTCGCCTTTTGCGAGCCTGACCACCAGCGAGATCACGCCCTTGTGCGGCATGTATGTCCGCTTGAGCATCTCGTCGGTCTCGACCAGGACCGAATTGGCCGCGAGGTCGACCGTCCGCAGATGCGGCCGAATCAACTCGAAATCGCTTGCCGAGAGCGACGCCAGAAATCCGTTGGGTGATCGAGGAACCGTTTCCAAAGCAACCTCCAGCCTTCCGGCAAAGCTTGTCTCTGGGCCCCAGGGCTGACGTGCGGCTGGACGTCCTTGCAACCTATTCTGGCACGTCAGGGTTCCGATGGAAACATGTCTTGGTTCCGATAGGAATAGACCTATCGCCGCACGTCCGCGTCGTCTGGCCGGTCACAGTTGGGGCGGGGTGGCGCGCCGGTCAGTCTTCCGGCCCGATCAATTGTTCGGCGTGCGCCTTGACCGTCGTGTAGCATTCACACGCCGCCTTCCGCAGGCCGTCGATATCGGTGATCTCGATGTGACCGCGGCTGTAACGCAGGATGCCGGCCTGCTGAAACCCATGTGCGACAATCGAAACCGCATTGCGCCGGACGCCGATCATCTGCGCCAGCATCTCCTGGGTTAGCGGCAACGCCTCGCTCCCGCACAAATCGCGTGCGCGCAGCAGCCATCGCGACAGCCGTGCCTCCACCGGATGGGAAACATTGCAGGCGACGGATTGTTGCGTCTGCGCCATCAGCGCCTGCTCATAGAGCGCAACGAGGGTCCGGAAATCCGCGCTGCGATCTGCTGCCTCGCGGAAATCTTCCGCCCGCACCATCGAGGCCGAGCCCGGCACCACGACAATCGCGTCGGCAAGCAGCGGCCGCTCGTGCAGGGCGGCAGACGCGCCCACGACCCCATCGCGACCGATGGTTGCAATCTCGACAGATTGCCCGTCGGACAGATTGATCATCATCGAGACCACGCCGCTATGCGGAAAATAAACCCGCTGCACCGGCGCGCCGGCATCGGCGAGCGCCGTTTCCCTGGTCAGGTCGACGGTTTCCAGAAGGGGATGAAGTTGCGCGTACTCCGTGGAGGGAAGGGCTTGCAACAGACGATTGGGCGGACGCGATACCGCGGACATTGGTGCTCCTGCCGAGGGCGGGAGCACTGCGGTCTCGCATCACCTACTCTTGGCGTGTGGAATGATTGCGAACATAGCTTGCCTGTCCAATTGCACAAGGGTTGTGGTGTTGAAACTATACCCTCTAGAGGGCAGACGGCGTGGCCGCCGCCGGCACCGGTGATCGACGTCGATCCGCGCGGCGCGCGATACGAGCGCGACTTTGTCTCTCATTTATTGATTTCCATTAACTCTGTTCCTCGCCGGCCTTTGCATCGTCGCGACTTGCAACGCCGGCTATCGACGCGCCGGGGCGGCAGCGCCGGGATGCCGCAAGTCCTGCACATGCGCAGGAAATTCGCGGCCATGAAGTCGGTCCGGCGCCGAACGCGCGCTGCCGCGGTCAGCCATCGCGCTGGGCGCCCGTCGAATCACCGGCAAGGCCGTTCTGGGTATTTGTACGGATCAGCCCTTTAACGAACGGGTAGCGCGGACGGACCAGTGTGGCGTGGGTCGCCGTGCGAAATTTACGGCGTCGCGTCAATCGTGTTCATCCAGAAGGGTATCCAGTATGTCCGGCATCGTTCTTTCGGCATCGGTCCGTCAAAACCTGCTTTCGCTGCAGTCGACCGCTGACCTGCTCGCCACCACGCAGAACCGCTTGTCCACCGGCAAGAAGGTCAACACTGCTCTCGACAATCCGACCAACTTCTTCACGGCGCAGTCGCTCGACAACCGCGCCAGCGACATCAACAACCTGCTGGACGGCATCGGCAACGGCGTGCAGGTGCTGCAGGCCGCCAACACCGGCATCACCTCGCTGCAGAAGCTCGTCGACAGCGCCAAGTCGGTCGCCAACCAGGCCCTGCAGGCCGCCGTCGGCTATTCCGCGAAGTCGCAGGTGACGACCGCTGCGATCCCCGGCGCCACCGCTGACAACCTGCTCGGCACCGCGACCCCGACCAACGCAACCCTCACCAGCACCGCCGCCTATACCGGCATCGACCTCACCGCGGCCGGCGCGAACCTGACGTTCCAGATCAACAGCCAGACTGTGACCTTGAATTCGGGCACGAACTACTCCGCCACCCAGGTGCGCGACGCCATCAACACGCAGGTCGGCGCCAGCGCCAAGGTCGCCGCCTCGATCGACGGCACCGGCAAGCTGGTCCTGACCAGCACCAACACCGCCGGCGCCGCGGACTCGCTCACGGTCGGTACGTTCAGCTCGGGCGACGCGACGCAGCTCGGCCTCCCGGCCGGTGCGACGGCGACCGCAAACGGCACGGCCGGCGCGAGCCCGCTGGACACGCTCACGCTGACCATCGGCGCGACCGGCAACGGCACTGCGACCAACATCACCTTCGGCACCGGTGCCGGCAAGGTGAAGTCCCTCAACGACCTGAACGCGGCACTCGCGGCCAACAACCTGCAGGCCTCGCTCAGCGCGGCCGGTGCGCTCACCATCAGCACCACCAACGATGCCGCTTCGGCGACCATCGGCACGATTGGCGGCACGGCGGCCGGCGCCGGCAAGCTGTTCAACGGCCTCACGGGCAGCGCTCCGGTGCAGGACCCGACTGCGCTGGCGAACCGCGCCAACCTGGTCAACCAGTACAACAACATCCTGGACCAGATCACCACGACCGCCCAGGACGCGTCGTACAACGGCATCAACCTGCTCAACGGCGATCAGCTCAAGCTGACCTTCAACGAGACGGGCTCCTCGACGCTGAAGATTCAGGGCGTGACCTTCGACGCCACCGGCCTCAACCTCACCAAGCTGACCGCCGGCACGGACTTCGTGGACAACGCTTCGGCCAACGCCACCCTGAAGACGCTGAACAGCGCGAGCGGCCTGCTGCGCACCCAGGCTTCGACCCTCGGTTCGAACCTGTCGATCGTGCAGATCCGCCAGGACTTCTCGAAGAACCTGATCAACGTGCTGCAGACCGGCTCGTCCAACCTGACGCTGGCCGACACCAACGAGGAAGCGGCCAACAGCCAGGCGCTGTCGACCCGTCAGTCGATCGCGGTGTCCGCGCTGGCGCTGGCCAACCAGTCGCAGCAGAGCGTGCTGCAGCTGCTCCGCTAAGCGTAGCCGCGACAGACATCGACTATCGAGGCGGCGGAGGAGACTCCGCCGCCTTTTGCTTTGGTTGCGCTTGACCATCCCGCCGGCTTCAACCAATGGGCGATCGCGTTCCGATGCAGGCGGTCGGCATGTCGCGAACGTTTCGCACGACTTAGCGGTCCTCAATTCCAATTAGTTCAAATTGCGATGAGCGATGGAACGGCCTCTTTCCCGTTCGGGTGGTAAGGGCCTGTCCTTGTGAGACTGGCCGTGATGTCGTGATGCGTCGTCGAACTGCTGAAGGGCTTCATCGTCCGTATTTGCACGGACGGCAAAATTAACGTCGCCGTGAAACCGGCCAAGTTATCGATGCAAGGCGAGCGTTCCGTAGCACCTTGAGGGGACCTATCCATGGACGATCTGTTGCGCGAGTTCCTGACGGAGAGCAGCGAGAGCCTGGATACGGTCGACAACCAGCTGGTGCAGTTCGAGCAGGATCCGAACAACGCGAAGATCCTGGATAACATTTTCCGCCTGGTGCACACCATCAAGGGCACCTGCGGCTTCCTCGGGCTGCCGCGGCTCGAGGCGCTGGCGCATGCCGGCGAGACCTTGATGGGCAAATTCCGCGACGGCATGCCGGTGAAGGCGGAAGCCGTGACGCTGATCCTGTCCTCGATCGACCGCATCAAGGAGATCCTCGGCGGCCTCGAGGCGACCGAGGCCGAGCCTGAAGGCAACGACCGCGACCTGATCGATCAGCTCGAGGCCATGGTCGAGCACGGCATGGCGGCAATGGCTGCTGCCGAAGAAGATGTGCCGGTCGTTGAAGCCCCGTCGGTGCAGGCTGACATGACCGAGGGCACCCTGGTGGTGCAGACGCTGGAGCGTCCGCTGCGTCCCGGCGAGGTCTCGCTCGACGAGCTCGAGCGCGCCTTCCGCGAGACCGAGATTGAAGTCACAGCACCGGCGCCGGCCGCTAAGCCCGCTGTTGCTGCGGCTCCCGCCGCCGAGCCGGCTGAAGCCGCCAGGAAGCCGGCCCGCAAGGCGGCTGCCGAGGATGTCCAGGAAGGCGACAAGATCGCCAACCAGTCGATCCGGGTCAATGTCGACACCCTCGAACACCTGATGACCATGGTCTCCGAGCTGGTGCTGACCCGCAACCAGCTGCTCGAGATTAGCAGGCGCAACGAGGACACCGAGTTCAAGGTGCCGCTGCAGCGGCTCTCCAACGTCACCGCCGAGCTGCAGGAAGGCGTCATGAAGACGCGCATGCAGCCGATCGGCAATGCCTGGCAGAAGCTGCCGCGCATCGTCCGCGATCTCTCCGGCGAACTCGGCAAGCAGATCGAGCTCGAGATGCACGGCGCCGACACCGAGCTCGACCGCCAGGTGCTCGACCTGATCAAGGATCCGCTGACGCACATGGTGCGCAACTCCGCCGATCATGGGCTCGAGACCACCGCCGAGCGGGTCGCGGCCGGCAAGCCGGAGCAGGGCACCATCCGTCTTTCCGCCTATCACGAGGGCGGCCACATCATCATCTGCATCGCCGACAATGGCCGCGGGCTCAACACCGAGCGGATCAAGGCCAAGGCGCTCCAGAACGGTCTCGTCACCGAGGCCGAGCTCGAGAAGATGACCGAGGCCCAGATCCACAAGTTCATCTTCGCGCCGGGCTTCTCGACCGCCGCGCAGGTGACCTCGGTGTCCGGCCGCGGCGTCGGCATGGACGTGGTGCGCACCAATATCGACCAGATCGGCGGCACCATCGACATCAAGAGCGTGGCCGGCGAGGGCGCCTCGGTCACCATCAAGATCCCGCTGACCCTGGCGATCGTCTCCGCGCTGATCGTGGAAGCCGGCGGCGACCGTTTTGCAATTCCCCAATTGTCGGTGGTCGAGCTGGTGCGGGCTCGCGCCAACTCCGAGCACCGCATCGAGCGGATCAAGGACACCGCGGTCTTGCGGCTGCGCAACAAGCTGTTGCCGCTGATCCATCTCAAGAAGCTCTTGAAGATCGACGACGGCGCGACCACCAGCGATGCCGAGAACGGCTTCATCGTGGTCACGCAAGTCGGCAGCCAGACCTTCGGCATCGTGGTCGACGGCGTGTTCCACACCGAGGAGATCGTGGTCAAGCCGATGTCGACCAAGCTGCGGCACATCGACATGTTCTCCGGCAACACCATTTTGGGCGATGGCGCCGTCATCATGATCATCGACCCCAACGGCATCGCCAAAGCCCTCGGCGCGTCCGGCTCCTCGGCCCATGACCTGGCCGACGACAATGCCGCGGCGCATGCCGCAAGCGGCGAGCAGCTGACCTCGCTGTTGGTGTTCCGCGCCGGCTCCTCGCAGCCCAAGGCGGTGCCGCTCGGCCTCGTCACCCGGCTGGAGGAGATCGCAACCGACAAGATCGAGCTCTCGAACGGCCGCTACATGGTGCAGTACCGCGAGCAGCTGATGCCGCTGGTGCAGATGGCCGGCGTCGAGGTGCAGAACCAGGGCTCGCAGCCGATCCTGGTGTTCGCCGACGACGGCCGCTCGATGGGGCTCGTGGTCGACGAGATCATCGACATCGTCGAGGAGCGGCTCAACATCGAGGTCGCGGGTTCGCAGGACGGCATCCTCGGCTCGGCGGTGATCAAGGGCCAGGCCACCGAGGTGATCGACGTCGGCCACTTCCTGCCGATGGCGTTCGCCGACTGGTTCTCGCGCAAGGAGATGCGCCCGTCGGCCTCGGCGCAGTCGGTGCTGCTGGTCGATGACTCGGCGTTCTTCCGCAACATGCTGGCGCCGGTCTTGAAGGCCGCCGGCTACAAGGTCAGGACCGCGGGCGGCGCGCAGGAAGGGCTCGCCGCGCTGCGTTCGGGACAAAGCTTCGACGTCGTGCTGACCGACATCGAGATGCCCGAGATGAACGGCTTCGAGTTCGCCGAGAACATCCGAAGCGACCACAACTTCAACCAGCTGCCGATCATCGCGCTGTCGGCGATGGTGTCGCCGGCGGCAATCGAGCGCGGCCGGCAGGCCGGCTTCCACGACTATGTCGCCAAGTTTGACCGTCCCGGGCTGATCGCCGCGCTGAAAGAGCAGACCGCCGAACTGCGCCGGGCGGCATGACCGGGCTTGAAGGGACAAAACGATGACCAGCAAGACCGAAACCAGCGAAGGCGCCATGGCCGAATACGTCACCGCCGTGATCGGCGGGCAGCTGTTCGGCCTGCCGATCTCGCGGGTGCAGGACGTGTTCATGCCGGAGCGGCTGACGCGGGTGCCGCTGGCCTCCAGCGAGATCGCCGGCGTGCTCAATCTGCGCGGCCGCATCGTCACCGTGGTCGACATGCGCGCCCGGCTCGGGCTGCCGAAGTCCGACGATGGCCAGCTGCCAATGGCGGTCGGCGTCGACCAGCGCGGCGAATCCTATGGCCTGCTGATCGACCAGATCGGCGAGGTGCTGCGGCTGCCCGACGACAGCCGCGAGGACAACCCCGTCAATCTCGATCCCCGCATGGCCAAGCTCGCCGGCGGCGTCCACCGCCTCGACGGCCAGCTCATGGTCGTCCTCGATGTCGATCGCGTGCTCGAACTGGTGCCCAAGACCGATCCAAGGACAGCTGCTGCAGCGTAACACTCCACCGCGGAGACGGTGGATTCCACAAGGAGGCCAACACATGAAGACATGTCTCGTCGTCGACGATTCCGGCGTGGTGCGAAAGATCGCGCGCCGCATCCTCGAAGGAATGGAGTTCACCGTCATCGAGGCCGAGGACGGCGCGGTCGCGCTCGAAGCCTGCAAGCGCGCGCTGCCGGATGCCGTGCTGCTCGACTGGAACATGCCGGTCATGGACGGATTCGAATTCCTCGTGCAGCTCCGCCGCATGCCCGGCGGCGATCAGCCCAAGGTCGTGTTCTGCACCACCGAGAACGGCATCGACCACATCTCGCGGGCGCTGCATGCCGGTGCCAACGAGTACATCATGAAGCCGTTCGACAAGGACATCGTGATCGCGAAATTCCAGGAAGTCGGCCTGCTGGCGCTCGACGCGTCGGCCGAAGCCTGACACCCAGTTTCACCATTCAGTCCCTTGTGAGGCTCCCGTGACGCCCCCCGACTACGAGTATCTGCGTAAGCTCCTGAAGGACCAGTCCGGTCTCGATCTGTCCGCGGACAAGCAATATCTGATCGAGAGCCGCCTGCTGCCACTGGCGCGCAAAAGCGGCCTGTCCGGCATCCCCGACCTGGTCGCCAAGATCAAGGCGGGCTCGTCCGCGCACACCGTCCAGGTGGTCGAGGCCATGACCACCAACGAGACGTTCTTCTTCCGCGACAAGGTGCCGTTCGAGCACTTCCGCGACACCATCATGCCGGAGGTGCTGAAGGCACGCGCCGCGCGCCGCAGCGTCCGGATCTGGTGCGCCGCCGGCTCGACCGGCCAGGAGCCCTATTCGCTGGCGATGTGCCTGAAGGAAATGGGCGCGGCGCTTGCCGGATGGCGCGTCGAGATCATCGCGACCGATCTGTCGCAGGAGGTGCTGGAGAAGTCGAAGGCCGGCATCTACAGCCAGTTCGAGGTGCAGCGCGGGCTGCCGATCCAGATGCTGGTCAAGTACTTCAAGCAGTCGGGTGAATTCTGGCAGGTCAATCCCGAATTGCGCGCGATGGTGCAGCACCGCCAGCTCAATTTGCTGCACGATTTCTCCCAGCTCGGCACGTTCGACGTGATCTTCTGCCGCAACGTGCTGATCTATTTCGATCAGGACACCAAGATCAACATCTTCAACCGTCTCGCCCGCTTGATGGAGGCCGACGGCTTCCTGGTGCTGGGTGCCGCCGAAACCGTGGTCGGCCTGACCGACACGTTCAAGCCGCTTCCCGAGCGGCGTGGCCTGTATCGGCCGAGCGGAGTGCGGGGCGGGCTCGCCATGCCTAGGCCTGCCATGGCGGTCGGATATTGAGCGATGACCGAGGACGGCAAATCCATTGAGCGGGTCACCTTCAGCCGGGGCGTCGATGTCTGCATCATGGCCATCGACGGCACCTGGCGGCGCGACTGCCAGCTCAATGCCATCTCCGACACCGATGCGTCGCTGACGGTCGAAGGTTCCATTCAGGGGCTCAACCTGAAGGAGTTTTTCCTCCTGCTGTCCTCGACCGGACTTGCCTATCGCCGTTGCGAATTGGTCCGCGTCAACGGCACCGAAATGGACATCAGCTTCCTCAAGGGCAAGCCGAGCAAGCGGCGGTCGTCCGCCGACGAAGAGCGGGCCAGGGCCTGACGTCAAGAAGACCTGATCCGGCCGGGCGGGCAAGGCCCGCGGCCAATCCGGACGATGCGTGGAACAGATTGCCGCCTGATGGGTTGGGCGTCGTCGGGACAATCGAGGTGATGGGCCGAACCCGTCGGTGGCGGCGGGTCAGTTCAGCAGACGCGCCGGTGCCCCGGAATCGCGCAGGCGGTCGAGCGCCGCGCCGAGGCCGGCATCGCATGCCTTCAGGGCGGTAGATGCTGTGAGATAGCGCGGGGTAACGTCGTCGCGAACGACGGTGTCGGCGTCGGCCTGCCGCGCGGCCAGCACGGCTTCGCGCGCAATCGCTGCTTCGATCAGCCGCAGGCTCGCCTGGACATGGCCAATCAGCGCGACCAGGTCCGTCACGATCAGACCGGTGGGATCACTGCCCTCGTCCAAGCGCGCTGCAACGCGGTCCGCCGCTGCATTTTCCATGCATGTTTCTCCACTGCCCCACTTTTAGGGAACGCGGTGCTACTTGTGCGTTAAGCGGACGTCCCGTACAAATACGGGTCCATTGATCGAGATGGTCTAGTTAGTTCTTGTGCGGTCAGGGCAGCACGCTTCACCACTGATGGACGATGCATATGGTTGAGAATGGCGCTCCGCGCGGGGAAATCTTTGTAGTCGACGACGATCCTGCCGTTCGCGAGACGCTTTCAGTGGTCCTGTCGACCGCTGGTTACAAGGTGATCTGCTTCGCGGACGGCGCGGCGTTGCTCGCGGTGGCGCGCAGCAGGACGCCGGCCTGCATCCTGCTCGACGTGCATATTCCGGGCAAATCCGGCCTCGATATCCTCAGAGAGCTGCATGGCGAGGATTATCCGGCGCCGATCTTCATGATCTCCGGTCAGGGCGACATCGCAATGGCGGTCAGCGCCATCAAGAACGGCGCGCTCGACTTCATCGAGAAGCCGTTCCGCGGCAACGAGATCGTGAGCCGTCTGAACGAGGCGATCGACGCCTACACCAGGCGCCAGGCCGAGACCTCGGCGTCGCGGATCGCCGCGCTGCACTTCCCGGGCCGCGAGCCGCTGACCCGCCGCGAGCGCGAGGTGCTCGAGCAGTTCACCGCGGGCGCCTCCAACAAGGAAGCCGGCCGCCACCTCGGCATCAGTCCGCGCACGATCGAGGATCACCGCGCCAACATCATGAAGAAGCTCGGCGCGCGCAACGCCGCCGATCTGGTCCGCATCGTGATGACGGCGCAGCAAAAATAAGCCAAGGCCGGTTTACGTTCCGATTGCCACATTGCGGAGCCCGTGCGGCGCACGTTCAGCGAACGGCACGTCTGCGCCGGGGGCGGGACGACATGTCTGAAAATCGAGTGTATGCCTGACGCAGGGCAAGCGTGCCGGGACCGCGCGCGCACGAGCAATGTCGAGACACATGGCGATGACGAAAAAGAACAAGACCCCGGATCAATTGCGCAGCGCGCGCTGGTTCGCACCCGATGATCTGCGCGCCTTCGGCCACAGGTCGCGGGCGATGCAGATGGGTTACGCGCCCGAGGAGTGGCGCGACCGGCCGGTGATCGCGATCATCAACACCTGGTCGGATGCGCAGCCCTGCCACATGCATTTCAAGAGCCGGGTCGACGACGTCAAGCGCGGCGTGCTGATGGCCGGCGGCTTTCCGCTCGAGCTGCCGGCGCTGTCGCTGTCGGAATCGCTGTTGAAGCCGACCACGATGCTCTACCGCAACATGCTGGCGATGGACGCCGAGGAGCTGCTGCGCGGTCATCCGGTCGACGGCGTGGTGCTGATGGGTGGCTGCGACAAGACCACGCCCGGCCTGCTGCTCGGGGCCACCAGCATGAACCTGCCGGCGATCTACCTGCCCGCCGGACCGATGCTGCGCGGCAACTGGAAGGGTCGCACGCTCGGCTCCGGCTCGGACGCCTGGAAATACTGGGACGAGCGCCGCGCCGGCAAGATCTCCGACAAGGACTGGGTCGACATGGAGGCCGGCATCGCCCGCAGCTATGGCACCTGCATGACCATGGGCACGGCCTCGACGATGACCGCGATCGCGGAAGCCATCGGCATGACGCTGCCGGGCGCCTCGTCGATCCCCGCGGCCGACGCCAACCACATCCGCATGAGCTCGGAGGCCGGCCGCCGCATCGTCGAGATGGTGTGGGAGGATCTCACGCCGCAGAAGATCCAGACCCGCAAGGCCTTCGAGAACGCGATCACGGTCGCGATGGCGATGGGCTGCTCGACCAACGCCATTATTCACCTCATCGCGCAGGCGCGCCGCGCCGGCCAGGACATTTCCCTGGATGATTTCGAGAAAGCGAGCCGCAAGGTGCCGGTGATTGCCAATGTGCGGCCGAGTGGCGACCTCTATCTGATGGAGGATTTCTTCTATGCTGGCGGGCTGCCCGGCCTGATGAACCGGATCAGGCAGCATTTGCATCTCGACTGCATCACCGTCACCGGCCAGACACTCGGCGAGAACATCGCAGGCGCCGAAGTGCACAATGACGACGTGATCCGCACCGTCGACAACCCGATCTACAAGGAGGGCGCGCTCGCGGTCCTCAAGGGTAATCTCGCGCCCGATGGCTGCGTCATCAAGCCAAGCGCCTGTGATCCGCGTTTCCTCAAGCATACCGGGCCAGCGCTGGTGTTCGACGACTATCCGTCGATGAAGAAGGCGGTCGATGATCCCGACCTCGACGTCACGGCCGATCACGTGCTGATCCTGCGCAATGCCGGTCCGCAGGGCGGGCCGGGCATGCCTGAATGGGGTATGCTGCCGATCCCGACCAAGCTGGTGAAGCAGGGCGTGCGCGACATGGTGCGGCTGTCGGACGCGCGGATGAGCGGCACCAGCTACGGCGCCTGCATCCTGCACGTATCGCCGGAATCCTATATCGGCGGGCCGCTGGCGCTGGTGCGGAACGGCGACCGCATCACGCTCGACGTCGCCGCGCGCACCATCAATCTCGATGTGTCCGAGGCCGAGCTCGCCAGGCGCCGCGCCGAATGGACGCCGCCCGAGCCGCGCTTCGAGCGCGGCTACGGCTGGATGTTTTCGAAGCACATCAAGCAGGCCAATGAGGGTTGCGACTTCGATTTCCTCGAGACCGGTTTTGGCAAGCCGGTCGGCGAGCCGTCGATTTACTGACTCACAACGTCGTTCCGGGGCACGCGAAGCGTGAACCCGGAACCTCGAGATTCCGGGTTCGATGCTGACGCATCGCCCCGGAATGACAACCGGAAAATCCCATGTCAAAACTCAGCGACACCACCCGCAACAAGCTGAAATCCGTCTCCACCGCGACCGTCGCGACCGCGCTGTTCAAGCGCGGCTTCCGCATCCAGATGATCCAGGACGTTCATCCGCTCGGCCCGGATCAGCCGACCATGGTCGGCGAGGCCTTCACGCTGCGCTACATGCCGGCGCGAGAGGACCTCAACACCATCGAGGTGTTCCGCGATCGTGCGCATCCGCAGCGCAAGGCGATCGAGGATTGCCCCGTGGGCGCGGTGCTGGTGATGGACAGCCGCAAGGATGCGCGCGCGGCGTCGGCCGGCGCGATCCTGGTGACGCGGCTGATGAAGCGCGGCTGCGCCGGAATCGTCACCGACGGCGGCTTCCGGGATTCGGCCGAGATCGCGCGGCTCGGCTTCCCGGCCTTTCATCATCGCCCGAGCGCGCCGACCAACCTGACGCTGCATCAGGCGATCGAGATCAACGTCCCGATCGGCTGCGGCGATGCGCCGGTGTTTCCCGGCGACGTCATTCTCGGCGACAGCGACGGCGTGATCGTGATCCCGGCGCATCTCGCCGACGAGATCGCCGACGAGACGTTCGAGATGACCGCGTTCGAGGATTTCGTCACCGAGCAGGTCCAGAACGGCCGCGGCATCTTCGGGCTCTATCCCGCGACCGACGAGCAGACGCTGAAGGATTTTGCTGCGTGGCGGAAGGCGAAGGGGCGGTAGCTTTTTTCGCCCCGCCCTGCGCTGTCGTCCCTGCGAAAGCAGGGACCCATAACCACAGGGAGGAGTTTGGCGAAGACAGCCAGTTGCGTTGCGTGCCGTGGTACTGCGACTTCCTTGCTCGATGGATCACGCGGTATGGGTCCTGGCTTTCGCCAGGACGACGATGGGGAGATATCCCGCTACGAGGTCTACACCTCCGCCTTGTCCGCCATCCCGACCGCCCACAGCGCAAACGCATAGACGATCGCGACCTCGTCGAGGCGGTTGAAGCGGCCGGAGGCGCCGCCGTGGCCGGCGCCCATGTTGGTGCGCAGCAGCACCGGGCCGCCGCAGCGCATGGTGGCGCGCAGCCGCGCGATCCATTTCGCCGGCTCCCAATAGGTGACGCGCGGGTCGGTGAGCCCGCCCATCGCCAGGATCGCCGGATAGTCCTTGGCCGCGACATTGTCGTAGGGCGAATAGGACAGGATGGTGCGGAAATCCTTCTCGCTCTCGATCGGATTGCCCCATTCCGGCCATTCCGGCGGCGTCAGCGGCAGCGTGTCGTCGAGCATGGTGTTGAGCACGTCGACGAACGGCACTTCGGCGACGATGCCGGCGAACAGCTCGCCGGCGCGGTTGGCGACCGCGCCCATCAGCATGCCGCCCGCCGAGCCGCCGTGGCCGACGATGCGCTTGGCGCTCGTGTATTTCGTCTCGATCAACGCCCGCCCGGCGGCGGCGAAATCGTCGAACGTGTTGGTCTTCTTCTCGCGCTTGCCGTCGAGATACCAGCCCCAGCCCTTGTCGGCGCCGCCGCGGATATGCGCGATCGCATAGACAAAGCCGCGGTCGACCAGCGACAGCCGGTTGGCGGCAAACGATGCCGGCATCGCCATGCCGTAGGAGCCGTAGCCGTAGAGCAAGAGCGGCGCCTTGCCGTCGCGGACAAAGTCCTTGCGATGCAGGATCGAGACCGGCACTTGCGCGCCGTCATGCGACGTCGCCATGATGCGCGTGGTGACGTAGTCCGCCGGGTTGTGGCCGGACGGGATCTCCTGGCGCTTGCGCAGCACCCGCACCCGCGTCGCCATGTCGTAGTCATAGACTTCCGACGGCGTCGTCATCGACGAATAGGCAAAACGCAAGTTGGTGGTGTCGAACTCGTAGCCGCCCATGGTGTCGAGCGAATAGGCCGCCTCGTCGAAGGCGATCGCGTGCTCCTCGCCGCTCCTGAGATCGCGGATGACGATCGCCGGCAGCGCATTGGCGCGCTCCAGCCGCACCATGTGGCCGGCATAGAGCTCGACGTCGAGCACATAGACGCCCTCGCGATACGGGATCAGGTCGCGCCAGTTGCTGCGTTCGGGCGCTGTGAGCGGCGCGGCGACGACCTTGAAGTCGATGGCATCGTCGGCATTGGTCAGGATGAACAACTCGTCGCCGCGGTCGGCGATCGAATATTGCACGCCTTCCTCGCGCGCCGCGACGAGGCGCGGCGGCGCGTCGGGATTGGAAAGATCGATCAGCCGCTGCTCCGAGGTCTCATGGTCGCCGCCCGCGATCACGCAGAAGCGGCCGCTCGCGCTCTCGTGCAGATGGGTGAACCAGCCGGGATCCTGCTCCTCATAGATCAGGGTGTCGTCGGCCTGTTGGGTGCCGAGCTTGTGCCGCCACACCTGCATCGGCCGGTGATTGTCGTCGAGCTTGACGTAGAAGAAGCTCCTGGAATCCGCAGCCCAGACCACGCCGCCGTCGGTTTCCTCGACGAGGTCGTCGAGATCGCCGCCGGTGGCCCAGTCGCGCACCCGGATCGAGAAATATTCGGAGCCCTTGGTGTCGGCGCTCCAGGCGTGCAGGCGGTGATCGTTGGAATGCCGGCTGCCGCCGAACTTGAAATACTTGTGGTCCTTCGCCAGCGCGTCGCCGTCGAGCACGACATGCGCCTCACCGCCGTCGCGCGCCGTGCGGCAGTACAGCTCGTGCTGGCCGCCCTCGCGGAACTTGCGGAAATAGGCGAACGGGCCGTCCGGCGACGGCACGCTGGAATCGTCCTCCTTGATCCGCCCGCGCATCTCCTTGACCAGCCGCTTCTGCAAGCCGTCGGTGTGGCCGAGCAGGCTCTCGGTGTAGCCGTTCTCGGCTTCGAGATAGCTCCGGATATCGGAATCGAGGATCGAGGGATCGCGCAGCACCTCCTGCCATTTCGGATCCTTGATCCACGCATAATCGTCGGTCACCGTGATGCCGTGGGTGGTGAAAGAATGCGGCCGGCGCGGCGCGACAGGGGGCGATGTTGTGGTGGCGGGTTTGGTCACACGATCCTCATGGTGCGGGGTTCCGCTCTATATCGGGATGAATGTGGCGATTGCCAGATGGGGCGCGCATCCTTGGTTGCCTCGTCATTGCGAGCGAAGCGAAGCAATCCATCGTTCCGCGAAGGGATAGAATGGATTGCTTCGTCGCTTCGCTCCTCGCAATGACGACGTGGTTAGGGGGAGCTACCCGTTCCGTAGTCTCGCCCCCGCATTGCCGCCGGACATCGGGATCCGGTTCACCGCCAGCACCACGGCGAAGGTGATCACCAGCATCGCGATGCCGAGCACCGCGATCGCGGCGAGGTCGCCGCCTTCGTTGAGGTCGTAGATCAGGACCGACAGCACCTTGGTCTGCGAGGTGAACAGCACGATCGCCGCCGACAGTTCCCGCATCACGCCGATGAAGATGAAGCACCAGGTCGCGATCACGCCGGTGCGCAGCAGCGGCGCGGTGATCTGGCGCAGTGCCTGCAGCCGCGTCGCGCCGAGGATGCGGCTCGCCTCCTCGAGCTCGGGATGGATGGTCGAAAACGCCGCCTGCAATTGCTGATAGGCCGAGGGCAGATTGATGGTGAGGAACGCGAGCAGCAGGATCCACAGCGTGCCGTAGAGCACGAAGGGCGGCCGCGTGTAGCTCAGGAACAGGCCGACGCCGAGCACGATGCCGGGGACTGCGACCGGCGCGGTGGCGAGGAAGCCGAGCACGCGGTGGCCCGCGATCACCTTGCGCGTCGTGACATAGGCGATGACGAGCGCGAGGATGGTGCCGATCGTCGCGGTCGCGGTGCCGAGGATCACCGTGTTCTTGAGCGCGAGCTGGGTCGACGACAGCTCGGTGAACACGAAGACGATGTTGTGCAGCGTGGCCGTCGACGGCGTCACCAGCGTGGTCGCGTTCGGCGAGAACGCGGCGTTGAGCAGCGCGAGGTAAGGCAGGAAGACGGGATTGAGTAAGACCAAAAGGCAGAAGCCGAGCGCGGCCCAGCGCCAGCCGCGCAATTCGACCCGGCGCGGCGCGCCATACTTGCCGCCGATCACCGAATAGCCGCGGCGGCCGAGCAGCGCCTTCTGGCCCTGCAGCAGCAGGACGGTCAGCACCAGCAGCGGCACCGCGGCGGCGGCCGCGAGCTCGAGCTTCGGCGGATACTGGAACAGGCTCCAGATCTTGGTCGTCATGGTGTGGAAGCCGGCCGGCAGCGCCAGGATCGCGGGTGAGCCGAACAGCGTCATCGCCTGCAGGAACGCGATCAGGGCGCCTGCGACCAGCGCGGGCAGCGCGAGCGGGATCGTCACCCTTCGCGCCGTGGTCCAGGCATTGCCGCCGAGGATCGCGGAGGCATCTTCCAGCTCGCCCGGCATGGTGTCGAGCGCATTGGCCACCAGCACGAACACGAACGGGAACGTGTAGCAGGAGATCACGAAGATGATCCCGGTCATCGAATAGATGTTGAACAGCGCGTCGGCATCCTCGCCGGCGAACAGCCGGTAGAGCTGATTGAGCAGCCCGGAGTTCGGCGCCGCCAGCAGTTCCCAGGCGACCGCGCCGAGAAATGGCGGCGTCACGAACGAGGCCGTCACCAGCGCGCGGATGGTCTGCCGCCCCGGCATGTCGGTGCGCGACACCAGCCAGCTGATCGGCGCCGCGACGACGCAGCAGATCAGCGCCGACGTGGTCGCGATGATCGCAGTCGTCAGCAGCGGATCGAGGAAATCGGGATTGCTGAACAGCGTGACGAAGTTTTGCAGCGTCGGATGCCGGCTCTTGTCGGTGAAGGCAAACACCGCGAGCCACGACAGCGGCAGCAGGATCAAGAGGATGAGCACTGCCGCGAACAGCCACAGCACCGGGCGTGTCCAGTCGATGCGGGAGCTTGGGGCCGGGGAGGTGGTGATGGTTGTGGTCATCTTATCCGCGCATCCATTCTATCCCCTCATCCTGAGGAGCGCGGAACGCGCGTCTCGAAGGACGAGGCCACCAGTGGGGCCGCATGGTTCGAGACGGCGCTTCGCGCCTCCTCACCATGAGGGTCCTAGACTTTGAACAGCCGCGCATAGCGCGTCTTAATCTCTTCGGTCATCGCTTCCACCCCTGCCGGGTCCTCCTTCATCAGCTTGATGTCGGAAAGCTTGCGCCGGCCGGCCTTCGGCTGCACGTGGGCGTGCAGCGAATATTGGCCGGTGAAGTCGACGAAGAATTGCTGGGTCTCGCGGGTATGCAGCCAGGCCTGGAACAGCTTTGCGGCGTTCGGATGCGGCGCACCGGCGAAGATGCCTGTGGGACCCGAGATCGTCGGCGTGCCCTCGGTCGGATAGACCGGCTCGACCGGTTGCCCAGCTTCCTTCAGGAGCACGATGCCATATTCATTGCCGTCGGCCATTACGGCGCGCTCGCCGAGCGAGAGTTTTTTCGGCGGATCGGTCGACGACTGCACCTGCATCACGCGCTGTTTCGCAAGCTTCTCCAGATACGGCCAGCCGAGCTCGCGCACGATCTGGAACGTGGTGGTCATGATGGTGCCGCTATAGGCCGGATGGCCCTTCACCATCTTGCCCGCCCATTTCGGGTCGAGCAGATCGGCAAAGCTCTTCGGCGCGTCCTCCGCCTTCACCAGGTTGGTGTTGTAGGCGATCGACGACAGCCACAGCCGCGTGGTTACGGCCATGCCGTCGGGGTCGCGATAACTGTCGGGAAAATGCTTCGCGACGTCTTCGGGCACGAACGGCATCAGCCAGCCGCTCTTCTTCCACGGGATGAAATGCGAGGCATCGGCGCTGTTGACGACGTCGGCGGCGTGGATGTTGGAATCGAATTCCTGCGCCACGCGCTGGAACAGCCGCTCCGAGCCTGAGCGCTCGATCTGCACGGTGATGCCTGGATAGGCGGCCTCGAACGCCTTGCCGAGCTTTTCGCCGACCGGCAGGTCCATCGACGAATAGAACACGAGCTTGCCTTCCTTGGTCGCGGCGGCGACGAGATCGGGCGTGATCGCGACCGGCGCGGGTGCGGCGGCGCGTGCCGGTGACGCGAACACCGTGCCGACCGCAAGCGCCGCAGAGCCTTTCAGGACATCGCGTCTGGAAATCGGCTTTTGCATCGCGTCGCTCCGTTTCTTGTTGTTATCGGCCGAGCGCCCGGCAGCGCGCGGGCGGCAAGGTCAGCCACACCTCGCTGCTTTCTCGACCGCGGTTTCGGTCGGCGTGGTCACCCGCAGCGATGTGCCGTCAGCGGTTTCCACCATGTAGTCGCGATTCATGCCGAGATAGACCTGCCGCGTCACGATGGCTTTGAGTGTGTTCTGCTGCGCGATGGGTGCTTGCGTCGCGAGCTGGATCTCATGCTGGCGGATCGCGACCGGCGCGCTCTGGCCGGCCGTCAGCGTGGCGCCGACCACCTCGAGCGTTGCACCGGCGAACTCCACGTGGTTCGCATCGCGCGCGGTGCCCTTGATCACATTGGCGGCGCCGATGAAGCGCGCGACGAATTCGGATTCCGGCCGCGCGTAGATGTCCTCAGGCGCGCCGAGCTGGTCGATCTTGCCGGCATTCATCACCGCGATCAGGTCGGCTGTGGTCATCGCCTCGGACTGGTCGTGGGTGACGTAGACCGTGGTGTAGCGATATTCGTCGTGCAGGCGGCGGATCTCGAACCGCATCTCCTCGCGCAGATTGGCGTCGAGATTGGACAAGGGTTCGTCGAGCAGCAGCGTCTCAGGGCCGACGATCAGCGCGCGCGCCAGCGCAACACGCTGCTGCTGGCCGCCGGAGAGCTCGCCCGGATAACGCTGTGCCAGCGGTTCCAGCTTGGTTGTGGCCAGGATCGCGGCGAGCTTTTTGGCGATGGTGTCGCGATCCATTTTGCGCAAGCGCAGGCCGTAGACGATGTTCTCCGCCACCGTCATATGCGGCCACAGCGCGTAGCTCTGGAAGATCATCGACATGTTGCGCTGCTCGGGCGGCAGCGTGCGCGCCTTCGACGACACCGCGCGGTCGCCGACGCGGATCTCGCCGTCGGATGGTTCGAGGAACCCGGCGATCAGCCGCAGCGTCGTGGTCTTGCCGCAGCCGGACGGCCCGAGCAGACAGACCAGCTGGCCATGATCGATCGTGAGCGAAACATCATCAACCGCGACAAACGATCCAAACCGCTTGACCAGGCCGCGCAATTCCACCGATGCCAAGCGGTCCCTCCATTTTGTTGTGTCGCAGGGATCCGTGCCCGGCTGTTGCCGGCAGTAAAGCGGAAAATGATGACGACGGAAAGTGTTCGTGCCTTAGCAATGCGTTGCATGCACTGCATCCCGTCATCCTTGTGAGCGTATCAGTCACAAGCGACGCCAGACATTCAGTGTCGTCCCGGCCTAGTGCGCAATTGCGCACGGGGGGCCGGGACCCATAACCACCGATGGTCATTATTGTGCGCCGGCGGAACGACGAGTCTGCCCACAACACCCGCCGCGGATTATGGGTCCCGGCCTTCGCCGGGACGACAGCGGAGCGTGTGGCCTCGATCGTACCCAGGATGACCGAGCACTGCCTTGCTCAGCCTACGCCTTCACGTTCTCGCCGAGCCATTGGATGGCGGCGTCGGCGCCGGCCTTGCCGTGCGGGATGTTCAGCGCTGTCAGCGCGACCTCGACGACGCCGAGGGTGCCGAGGATCATCGGGGCGTTGACGTGGCCCATATGCGCGATGCGGAAGGCCTGGCCCTGCAAATCGCCGATGCCGGTGCCGAGCACCACGCCGCATTTCTCCTTGGCGTAGCGCTGGATCGCGGCGGGGTCGGCGCCCTTCACGGTCACCGTCGTCACCGTGTTGGAACGCTCGGCGGGTTCGGTGATGTTGAAGCCGAGCACCTGTCCCTCGGCCCAGACGGCGACCGCGCGGCGCACGGCTTCGCCGAGCAGCCGATGCCGCAGATGCGCATTCTCCAGGCCTTCGGCGTGCAGCATGTTGATCGCCTCGCGCAGCGCAAACAGCAGATGCACCGGCGCGGTGCCGGCATATTTGCGGTAGTGCTCCGAGCCCTCGCGCTCGGTCCAGTCCCAATAGGGCGTGCGCAGATCGGCCTTCTTGTGAGCGTCCCAAGCGCGGTCGTTGGCGGCGACGAAGCCGAGGCCGGGCGGCGTCATCAGGCCCTTCTGCGAGCCGCTCATTGCGACGTCGACATACCATTTGTCCATCTCGAACGGCATGCAGCCGAGCGAGGCCACGGTGTCGACCATGTACAATGCAGGATGGCCGGCGGCCTTGATCGCCTTGCCGATCGCCTCGATGTCGTTATAGGCGCCCGACGCGGTGTCGACCTGCACCACCAGGATCGCCTTGATCGTGTGCTCCTTGTCACGCCGCAGCCGCTGCTCAACCTCGGCCGGGCGGATCGCGCGGCGCCAGTCGCCCTTCAGCACCTCGACCTCGGCGCCCATCGCGGCCGCGGCCTGGCCCCAGCCGATCGCGAAGCGCCCGCTCTCCAGCACCAGCACCTTGTCGCCGCGCGACAGCACGTTGGAGAGCGTCGCCTCCCAGGCGCCGTGGCCGTTGGAGATGTAGATGTAGGACTTGCCCTGGGTGGCGAACAGCCTTGAGAGGTCGCGCAGCAGGCTCTCTGTCAGTTCGACCATCTCGTTGGAGTAGATGTCGAGCGCCGGCCGGTGCATCGCCTGCAGCACCTGATCCGGCATCGTGGTGGGCCCGGGGATGGCCAGAAATTCCCGGCCCGCGCGAACGGTCATCGTCCTGTTCCTTTTGGGTAAAGCAACGCAAATCATGCGTGTGAGGGGTCAAGTCCGGAAGATATTCTATTGCGGCTTCGATTGCGAGCCGGGCGAAGCAATCCAGCGTTTCCAAAACCGCGGGACACAACGGCCTTATTTGCCGATCGCCTCGACAACCGTGCGCCAGACTTGGTCCTTGAATTCGGTCGCGGCTGGGCTCGGGATCTGCTCGACGGCGCCATCGTTCTTGCGGCATGCTTCGACCAGCCGCAGCACCCAGATTTCGCCGTCGGTGTAGTAGAGATCGCCGCCGCCATTGCGGCCGTTGAAGGTCGGGCCGATGCCTGTCACCTGATATTTTGCGGTGACCATGCCGGCGGATTCGAGGTCCGTGGCGAGCAGCGCGCGTTCGGCGTCGAGGTCGGCCGCGATGTGATGCGTCACCGCGCCGGTGTAGTGGCTGATGCCGACGCTGCGGTCGAGCGTCGCAGCGCCCAGCCACACCGGACGCTTCTCCTCGCCCTGATCGAGCACCCTCCAGAACCGGACATGGTTGCGGCGATCCGCGCTCGATCCGACCGGCCGCTCGAAGGCAAGATCCTCGCGGCGGTCGAGATAGAACAGGTTGCTCACCGGCGCATCCTTGTAGGGACGATCGAGCAGCACGCTGCCCACGATCTCGATCGAGGATTTCAGCGTCACCGGATCGGCCGGAAACCAGCCGGCCTCGTGCATCGCGCAGACCACGTCCCTCTTGTCGCCGATCAGCCCGACATTCATCGGATCGCCGGGAATGCCCTGCGCGGTGCGCGTCACCATCGGCAGATTGGCGAGACCCTTCTGATGCTCGTAATGCGTCCACAACGCCGGCAGCAACAGATAGGCCGCGATCAGGTAGATCACCAGGACGAACAACAATGACATCTGCGCTTGCCGGAGGCGGCTGCGCCGGCGCACGGAAGGAGGATCGATCTTGACATCGCTCATGCCGCGGTCCTTCACCTCTCCTGCTTGCGGGGGAGGTCGGATTGCATCGAAGATGCAATCCGGGTGGAGGCTTTCTCCTCATAAGGAGCGTCGCAAGCGGTGACACCCCCACCCCAAACCCTCCCCCGCAAGCAAGCGGGAGAGGGAGCGCGGTGCCGATGAGGCTACAATTCAATCAGACTTCCGACTAGCGCCGCGTCTCGCGGCAGCCGGCGGCCTCGGCCTCCTCGACCGAGCAGAACCAGCGCGTGCCCTTGCTGATCTTCATTTCGATTTTGGCGTACCAGCGGCTGGTCTGCTGGTGAAAGATGCATTCGCCGGAGCGGTTGACGTTGCCCTTGATGGTGCAGTCGGGCGAGGGCGCCACCGGGCCGGAGGCCGAGGCGAGCAGGATCGCGTTGGCGCCGTCCGGCGGCTTCACCGCGCCGAGCACGGTGGTCTTCTTGTTGCGCACCCGCCAGTCCCACGGCGCGATGAAGGCACCTTGCCACATCCCGGCTTTTGCCTCACGCGCGGCCTTCTCGTCGGCTTCGTAGTCATGCGAGGCGCGGGTGTAGGCCAGCGCCCAGCCGCTCGCGACCAGCCATTTCTGGATGTCCTCGCCGTCGACCTCGCAGCGCGCGATGGTGCGGCCGCGGCGATCGACCGAGCGGGCGTGGCAGGTCCAGTTCTTGTTGCCGGCATGCTTGATCAACTCGTCGCGCGCGGCGACGCCGCAGGTCCAGCGCTCGCCCTTGGTGTTGAGGCAGAGCTGGTCGGTCGACGGCGCGTCGATGCCTGCGAGCCGGATGCGGACGCTGCCGATCATGAGCTGGTCGCCGTCGCGGATCTTCGGCACGCCGGTGATGTCGGCGGCGGCAGCCAGCGTCGGCAGCGAGAGCAGCAGGCCCGCGGTGAGCAGCGTCTTGAACATCGGCGTTCCCGGCCAGGTTCTTATCGTTCAAATGGCTTTTGGCGTGCAGTGGTCAGTGCCCAACGATTGTGCGGGCAATTGGGCAACCGTGCCAGTGCTGTTGCGTTTCCGCCAGTTTCAACTTCGCGTCATCCGGCTATCAATGCGCCGTTCGTCTTCGTCGGTTCGTAGGACGGGTAGAGCGTAGCGAAATCCATCATCTCACGACGCGGACAATATTGATGGGTTTCGCTGAGTTTATCATCGGGCCGCGCGTTGCGCGGACCCGTTGGCTCTACCCATCCTACACCTACACCGCGGCCATTCGTCGCTTCGCCAGCGCAAGCGCCATCAGCACGAAGGCCGAGGTTACCTCCGGGCCGCCGACCAGGATGCGGGTCGGCGTCTTCATCTTATTCCACTCATAGGCCCGGTAGGGCCCCTTGCGGCCGCCCTCGCCGAGGCCCTGCACGATGCAGTGCAGCGCCGGCGTGAAGGTCGAGACCTCGGCGCCGAGATGCGCCAGCGCCATCAGCGCCAGCGCGGCGTCGAACGGGTTCATCTCGTGGGCGATCAGCTCGTGCGTGACATAGCCGAGCACGCGGGCGCGGATCAGCGCGAACACGTTGCCGGGGTCGATGATGCGCTGCGCCGCCAGCGGCAGCGCGACGAAGGCGGCATAGCAGCGGCCGAAATAGGCCGAATAGAGCTCGGGCAGATAATAGATGTGCGAGCGCGGATTTTTGAACGCGCCGCTTTCGACCAGCTGTTTCTGGAAGGCGATGATGCGATGCACCGTCTCCAGCCGCTGCGGCGTCTCGATGATCTGCCAGCGGGCGAGGTTGCGGAACGAGACCTCGAGGATGTCGAGGTTCAGCGTCGGATCGAGGTCGTTGCCATAGGGCCGCTCGCCGGCGAGATTGTCGATCCAGGTGACGACGCCGCCATCGTAGTCAATGTTATCGTTGAGCGGCACGGTGACGCGCGGCTCGTTGGCGCCCGATCGCACCTGGTAGCCGCGGTAGAAGTCGAGCAGCGGCTGCTGCAGGATCGGATCGTCGGAGCCGGCCTGGGTCGCGGCCGAGAACGAGCACGCCGTGGTGTCGCAGTCCGGCACATAGATGCCGAAGCCGAGATCCTGCTTGATCTGGGCGAAGAAGCGCGAGAAGCGCGGATGCCGGCCCGGTGCCAGCGCGGTGATGACCTTCACCGTCGAGCCGTCATGCGACGGCACCTCCTCGGCGCTGGTCTTCAGGCAAAAGTCCACCATGTCGGCGATCGCGCGCCGCGCAGCGCTCGCTTCATCCGGCGCGGCGAGCCCGGTCTCGACGAAGCCGAGCAGCGCCTCGGTGAAGAAGGCGTCGTAATAGGCCGAGCGGTGGCGGATCTGCACCGGCTCCCACATCGGCTCGGCGATGCCGCGCCAGGGCGGGTTGATCAGCGCGCGCGCCGGCGAATGCGCGATGAAGATCCGCGCCAGATTGAACAGCAAGGTCGAGTTCTTGTAGCCGCGCGCGTTCAGCCCGGTCAGCGCCATCAGCAGCTCGCGCCCGCCGACGTCGGGGTCGCCGATCAAATTGAAGGCGGCATAGGTCGGGATGAAGCCGTTCCTGCCGAACGAACGCAGGAGATGCGCGCCGGTCAGGCGGATCACGCGGTCGATCTCGGCGATCTCCGGCGGGCGGCTAGGTGCGGTCGAGGGCGGCGGGGCCGGGTGGCGCACACCGATACCGTCCATCAGTGCTGCGACGGGCGTGCCGATCGCGGCCCAGTCCGGCGCCGCGACGTCGCGCGCCGCGGTGAGCGCCGCGCGCAGGCCGGCGAGGCGGTCGGGATCGTTGAGCGCGGGCAGGCCGGTGCGGCGGAGCAGCGCGCGCAGCGGCGGATTGCCGAGCGCGGTCCGGTAGAATTTTCCGAGATGGGCATCGCCGCCGCGATAGGCCTGCAGCACGGGGTCGCAGACCTCGTACAGCGACGGGCCGTCCTTCTTGACGGTCAGCGACCGGCACATCGCGCCTGCGATCTCGTGAAGGCCCAAGAAGCTCAAAGAATCCCCTTTCCCGAGGAACCGGTTAACGCCGCCGCCCGACGGTGTTTCCAGTCGCTCTGCCCCAAACTCGCAAGCCTTTGGAAAGCTACATGAATCGCCACAAAACACAAATGTGACTAAGATCACGTAACGGGATTTTAACGTCGTCAATGGCCTCTGCCGGGCGGCAGCATGCGGCAATTCGGGTTGCCCCGGGCGGCCGTCCGGGTTAAAGGAGCGTTTGTTGCGGCGCCGCAAATTGAGTTCAATTCAACGGCACACACACCTCAACCCCATTAAACCTGAACGTCTTTGACGCGACTAACTGGCGCGATCTTCGCTTGAGCGCCATCGGGATAAGAATTGGGACTTAGGAACGCTATGGACCTTAGGCAGCTTCGCATTTCCCGCCGCACCATCGCCGTCTGCGTGGCGGTGGCCGGCACGGTGTCGCTGGCGATTGGCGCCCATGCCGCGCTCAACAAGCGGACGCTCGATGTCGCCAAGGGGACGGTCGGAGCCGTCACCTCAGAGCAGATCGGCAGCATTCCGGCCGGCACCTCCCGCCTCGCACTGATCATCGGCAACGGCCATTACCCGGACGCCGCGGCGCCGCTGGCCCAGCCGATCAACGATGCCCGCACCCTGTCGTCGGCGCTGCGCCGCGAGGGCTTTGACGTCGACGTGGTCGAGGATGCGACCAAGGACGACATGTTCCGCGCGGTCGAGCGCATGAAGGCCAAGATTCGGCCCGACACCGTCGTGATGCTGTTCTTCGGCGGCTACGGCGTGCAGGTGGGGCGTGAGAGCTACATGATCCCGGTCGACGCCACGATCTGGAAGGAAGCCGACGTCAAGCGCACCGGCGTCAGCGTCGAGTCCGTGCTCGATGCGATGAAGGAGCGCGGCGCCAAGGCCAAGCTCGTCGTGCTCGACGCCTCGCGCCGCAATCCCTATGAGCGCCGCTTCCGCGCGTTCTCGCACGGCCTCGCGCCGATCAGCCCGCCGGAGAACACCATCGTGCTGAGCTCGGCGACGCCGGGCAAGGTCGCCGACGACGGCAAGGCGCCGAACAGCGTGCTGGTCTCCGAGCTGCTCAACAACCTCAACGCCCAGGCCGGCGCCGAAACCGCCTTCAACAAGACCCGCGTCGCGATCTCGCGCGCCAGCGAAGGCGAGCAGGTGCCGAGCGTGTCGTCCTCGCTGCTGGAAGACATCAAGCTCGGCGGCTGAGCCTAGCTCTTTCCCTACGTCGTCCCGGCGAAAGCCGGGACCCATACCGCGTGATCTATCGTTGAAGCCTGCTGCGTGTACCGCGGCGCGCGTTCACTGCAAGTCTTCGCAAAACTTCTGTCGGTGGTTATGGGTCCTGGCTTTCGCCAGGACGACACTGTGGATGTAGCGACGCCTCACTTCGCATCCGCGCTGGCGCCGACCGGCCGCACCGGATCGCCCTCGCGCAGCAGCGCGCCGGCGCGGGCGACGACGATGTCGCCTTCCTGGATGCCGTCGCGGATCTCGACCTGGCCGGCCGACATCAATCCGGTCTCGACCCGCCGCGTCTCGACGCGGCCGCCGCGCACCACCTGCACCACGGTGCCCGCGGTGGAATAGAGGATCGCGGTCAGCGGCACCGCGACGCCGCAGCTCTGCCCGGTCTTGATCTGGGCACGGCCGGACGAATTCACCAGCAGCCGCTTGTTCGCGCCGATGCCAATGAACACCTGGCCGAGCTGGCTGTTCGGCTCGACGGTCGGCGCGATCCGCCGCACCTTGCCGTCGAGATCGCCGGCGCCGAGGATCTTGAGCTGCGCCGTCTGCTCGGTCTTCAGCTTGGCGATGTCGCGGGTCGGCACCATGCCGACCAGGTCGTACTCGCTCTTGGCGATGATCGAGAACAGCGCGTCCTTGCCCGAGGCCGGCGCGCCGACGATCGCCGACGACGCCGAGATCGTGCCCGCCACCGGCGCCGTGACGTTGACCGAGTTGGCGCCATCGGTCAGCTTCGCCAGCACCTGGCCGGCGGCGACGGTGTCGCCGGGATCGACCAGCACCTCCGCCACCTTCAAGCCGAACCGCTCGGGCCGGATCTGCTGCTCATCGCGCGGCAGCACGATGCCGGAGACCTCGACGATATTGCCGAAGCAGAACTTTGCGGCCTTCAGCACCGTCACCGCCGCGCCCTTCGGCACGGCGTCGGCTTCGCCCGCGGCAAGCGCGTGAGAGGCCGCGAGCACGAGCAGCGCGGAGGCGGCGAGGGCTGAGGCGCGCGTGCGAGGCAAAATCATCGGCAAACTATTCCCAAAATGAGGGCCTCCTGAATACCAGATGCCGTCTGGCCGAGCCAGCCGGCTGCGCCACGTCGGCCGGCCCCGCATCCGCCGCCAGCTCCAGCTTCGCCAGCTCCAAATTCGCCAGCTCCAAATTCGTCAGCTCCTCGGCGCGCCAGATATGCCGCAGGATCTCCGGGTTGACCCGATCGGCATGCGTCACCGGCAGCATGTGGCCGGCGGCCGGCAGATGCCGCAACTCGGCGCCATCGATCAGCGCGGCGAGCTTGGCGACAATGCGCTGGGTCACATAGGGCGACAGCCCGCCCGAGATCAGCAGCGTCGGCGCCTTCAAGGTGCGCGCGGCTTCCGCCACCCCGTCAAGGTCAAGCGCGGCGTTGAAATCGAAAGGCAGCTTGTCGGCCTGCTCGATCATCCGCAGCCGGCCGCTCGGCGAGAACTGCTCGCGCGGGCCGGAGCCGGCCCAGAACGCGGTGAACGCCTCGACCGCCTCCAGCACGGCGCCATCGAAAATATCCTTTGAGACGACCTGCGCGATCCGCGCGAAGCGATCATAGAGCCGCGCGTCGGCGGGCGTATCGCGAAGCAACGTGGGAAGCACCGGCTCGATCAGCGTCAGACTGCGAACGTGCCGCGCATAAGGCGACGTGGTCGCCAGCCGAAACGCGATCGCCCCGCCATAGGAATGCCCGATCAGATGGATCGGCCCGTCGGCCTTGGCGAGCCAGGGCTCGAGCCGCGCGATCTCGCCATCCAGCGTCCGCGGCCAGTCGCGCCCGCAGGCGGCGACGCCATAGCCGGAAATATCCGGTGCCACGAACCTGTCACCGCCGAGCGCGGCCGCAAGCTTGGTCCATTGCCGTCCCGACCCCAGCGAGCAATGCAGCGCCACCACCGACGCCACCGCGTGCGTCCCATCCAAACCCGTCATCAAACCCATCCTGTTTGTTCTTGTTATCGCCGGACGCGCGTTCGCACGCGCCCGTCATGACGCGAGCGAGGTGGGGGATGGGTTATTCCTGGGAGGGGCGGGTGGGGGCGTGATCGTGATTGGGGAGGCAACCCGATTCACTGGATGGTGATTTAAGGTTCGCGAGATTTCGCGAACATGAAAGCAAGGGCAGCTGTTGCCCCCAAATCACCTGGCGGCGCGTGCGACGGCGTGCGCTGATCGCATGACTCGGGCGCGTTGGCGCTGCGAGGATGCGGGCGTGTGTTTCTCCGCTCGGCTGTCTGATAATCGAATCAGGACGGCGCCTCATCTCCGGTGTCGTCCCTGCGGAAGCAGGGACCCATAACCACCGCTTTGCGTGTGGGGTTCGCTCGGGCCACAGCGTCGCGCAACGACTTCACCCTGTGGTTATGGGTCCCGGCTTTCGCCGGGACGACGTGGGGAGAGAGCCGGGCTTACTCCGCCGCCACTTCCGCTGATGGCTCGCCCTTCCAGCTGAGGATCTCCGCGGCCAGGATCGGATGATTGAATCCCTTCAGCACGAGGTCGTCGATGGCGCGGCCCTCGACGAAGGGTTCGACCATGCCGTAGACGCGGCGGCTCACCACGATCTGGCCGGCCTTGGCCTCGCCGCACAGGCGGGAGGCGAGGTTGGTGACGCTGCCGATCGCGGCATATTCCAGCCGCTGCTCGAAGCCGACCTGGCCGAGCGTGGCATAGCCGAGCGCAATGCCGATGCCGAAGCCGAGACTATGCCCGCGGTTGCGCCACTTCTCGGTCAGCGGGCCGACCGTGTCGCGCATCTCCACCGCCATCTTCACGGCGCGCGCGGTGTGGTCGGCGAGCTGGATCGGCGCGTTGAACAGGATCATCACGCCGTCGCCGGCATATTTGTCGAGCGTGCCTTCGTATTTGAAGATCAGCTTGCCGAGCGCGGCGTGATATTCGCGCAGAACGTTCATCGCCTCTTCCGGCTCGGTCGCCTCGGTGAAGGCGGTGAAGCCGCGCAGGTCGCAGAACACCACGGTGACCTCGCGGCGGTGGCTGTCGAGCAGGCCCTCGGGATTGTCTGACGAGGCGATCAGCTGCGCCACCTGCGGCGCCAGGAAGCGCTCGAGCCTTCGCACGCGCTCGAGCTCGCCGAGCTGGGTCTCGACCCGCTGCTCCAACGACTTGTTCCAGTCCTTCAGCGCTTCGGTCTGCTCGCGCAGCTTGTCGGCCTGCTCGCGCACGGTGGCGTTGGCCTGTTCCAGCGCGTGGCTCTTCTGGTCCACCTCGGTGAACAGCCGCGCGTTGCGCATCGCCAGCACCGCCTGGTGCGCGAACGTCTTCATCAGGCCGATCAGGCTCGACGGGAAATCGCCGGCCGCCTTGCGCAGCACCACCAGCGCGCCGAGCACGCCCTGTTGGTCGACCAGCGGCACCACAAGCACCGAGTGGAAGCCGGCGCCGACCACGACATCGCGCAAGGGATGATCGGCCGGATAATAGGGACTTGCCGCGAGATCGGGAAACGCCAGCGGCTCGCCCTTCGCGGCGGCGTCGCCGAGCGGGCTGTTCGCCGCATCGATCGCGCGATGACGGCCTTCGGCCTCCGCGGCGATGCCGATCGATTGTGTTAGGTTGAAGCTCCGCTGCGCGGCGTCATAGCCATAGATCAGCACGGCGTCGGCATGGGTGATCTCGAGCGCGCGGGCGCCGACCGTCGGCAGCACGGCGGCAAGATCGAGCGAGGACGCCACCGCGCGGCCGACCTCCTCCAGCACCTTCAGCTCGTTGATCGATTGCGCGAGGTCGCGGGTGCGCTCCTTCACCTTGGCCTCGAGGTCGGAATAGGTCTCGGCAAGCTGGCTGGCCATGCTGTTGAACTGGCCGGCGAGCTCCTCCAGCTCATCCGAAGTCTTCACCTCGATGCGATGGCCGAAGTCGCCGGCCCCTAACCGCCGCGCGCCGGTGCGCAGCGCGGTGATCGGCTCCAGCATGCGCCGCGCCAGGATCGTGCCGGCGATGATCGCGACCACGAGGCCGAGCGCGATCAGGAGCGCAATGCGCACCAGCTGGTCGCGGATCGGCGACAGCGCCTGCGCGGTCGGCTGCTCGACAAACACGTGCCAGCCGAGGTTCGGCGCGGCCGTTGCTGTCGTCAGCACCGCGTTGCCTTCGACATCCTTGCCGGAGGCGATCGGCCTGCCGCCGGGCGACAGCACCGCGGCGACCTGCGGCAGCGCGGCGAGATCCTTGCCGACCTCGGGGCCCTTCGACGAGCTCGCCAGCACGCGGCCCTTGCCGTCGACGACATAGGCATGAGCGAGGCGGCCGACCTGGGAATCGCCGAAATAGTCATTGAGGAAGCGCAGGTCGATCTCGGCCATGGTGACGCCGGCATTGAAGCCGGAATGCTGCTCGCCGATCGACATGAACGGCCGCCCGTCGCGAAAATACGCCGGCGCGTAGGCGGTGCCGCGGGCGATGGTCTCGGTGAACCTGCCATCGCGGGAGAAGTCGGCGTTGGAGTTGACGGTGGTGGTCTGGCGCGACAGCCGCAGCAGCTCGCGGCCCTGGCCGCTGATCAGGGTGAGCTGGCTCACCGCCGGCACCTGGCCGAGCAGCTGGGCATAGTCGGCGCGGCGCAGCTCGATCGTGTTGGAGGAGGCGCGGGTCACCCAGGAGATCTGGCGCTCGAGGTCGGAGATCGCCTGCTCGATGCGCTTGGCGGTGGCGTCCGCCTTCTCGCTCATCGCGTCCGTCAGCGTGCCCTTGATGCCGCGATAGCTGATCCAGGTCTCAAGCGCGCCGTTGACCGCGAGCACGAACACGACGAGGCCGACCAGCGCGAGGACATATTTGGCGAACAGGCCGCCGCGCAGGAACCAGTTCTTGCCCTTGTCCGTAGCCGCGTTCATCCAGCCTCGTCCGCCCCCTCGCATCAATCGGGTGCGCCGCATGATCCGCCGCTGTTTAGCACGGATCGGCGAGACGGGGCGGCCGCTCGGGCCGCATGGTTATCCCTTCATATCGGCGGGGGATGTCCGGGAATATCAGCGATTGAACAGCTGACGCAGCACGTCCTTCATCGCCGGACTGTCGTGCTGCTCGGCGGTCTCGCCGGGCGGAGGGGGCGGCGGCGGAGCCGGATCGGCGGCCGGCGGCGCGTCCGCCTCGGGCTTGGCCAGGCTGCGGCTCGGCCGTGATGCGTTGCCTTGATTGAGGGTGGAGAGGCCCTGCTGCAGCAAATTGCCGATGGTGTCGCCAAGCTGCCCGCCGAGCGGGTTGCTCTGGCCGGCGCCGCCGCCCGGTGGCTGGCCGGTGCCGGGCTGCGCGCCGCCCTGCACGCCGTTGAGCAGATTGGTCAGCCCGTTGAGGCCTTCACTCAGCCCCTGGCCGTTCGCCCCGAACAGGCCCTTGCCCATCTCCTTGAGCTTGGCATAGGCCGCCTGCGGATTGTCGAGGATGCCCTGCATCTCCGGATAGATCCGCGGCGATACCCAGGGTCCCTCGAGCATCACGGGGATGCCGAGGCCGACCGGATTGCCGGTGCGGCCCTGGCCTTCGGTGGTCAACACGAGCTGCGGCTCGACGCGGAACCCGATCTGGCGGGTATTGAGGTCGATGGTGCCGACCCCGGTCATCTTCACCAGCGGGCCGATCAGATTGAGATCGGTGGTGACGGCCTGGCCCTTGTCGACCTTGAAGGATGCCGAGAGCTGGCTGAGATCGGTCGACAATTCCTGGCTCTCCTGCCAGCCCGACAAGGTGCTGGTGGTGAGGTTGCGGATCATCTGCGCCAGGTTGAGGCCGAGGATCTTGCCGTCCTGGAACACGACGAAGGCGGTGCCGGCGAGATTGCCGACGATGGCGCGCTCGCTGCTGCCTTGCGACGTCAGCGCGATCTTGGCCTGCATCTTGCCGTCGAGCTTGTCGAACTCGGCGAGGCTCCTCAGCACCGGCAGCGCGCGCACCCCGGCGAGGTCGAGCCGCAGCGCGTAGGTTGGATTCGTAGCTCGCGCGTCGATGGTGACGTCGCCATTGGCGGTGCCCTCATAGGCGCCGAGATTGGCGAGCCGGCCCTTCAGCACGCCGCTGTCGATGGACGCATCGATCGCCGCCTGCGCAAAGCGGCCGTCGCCGATCACGAGCTCCGCCGCCGAGATGCGCGCCTGCGCGTCGACATAGTTGAGCCCGGCAAGGTTGATCGACGCGTTGCTCCAGGTATGGGTGCCGAGCGGCTGCGTGGAGCCTGACTGGCCCGGCGGCATCGCGATCGCAATGCGCTGGAAGTCGAGGTCGAGTTTCACCAGCGGCTTGTTGCTGGCGAAATCGACCGAGGCCCAGCCGGTGAAGCCGCCATCGCCGAGCGTGCCGGACACGCCGTTGAACATCACCACCGTGCCGTTCAACCGCGCTTCCGCATTCGCCTTGATTGGCGCGGGCAGCAGGCCGGGCGCATCGATGCTGAATTCGGCCGGCACGCTCTGACGCTCCAGCGCTTGCGGCGCGGTCGCGCGAATCTCGAACCTCAGCGGCTTGTCGCCGGCGTGTGCGTCACCCGTCACGACGATCTTGCGGTCGTCGCCGATTGTCGCGTCCGCGTTGAGCGTCTCGATCCGGTTCTCGACCCGGTCGCGCACATTGGAGAGCACGATGGTTCCGCCGGTGATGCTGACATGCCGGATCGTGATGCCGCCGCCATCGGAGGTGGAGGATTTCGCCGGCGGATTGTGGTCGCGGGTGCGCTCGCGCTGCAGCGGCAGGTTGATCACCGGCTTGACGATCGAAAGGTCGGTGATGTCGGGCTGGCCCGACCACAGGCTCGACAGCGTCATCTCGGCCTCGACGCTGTTTGCTGCGAACCGGTTGTTGACGTCGCGCCCCCGCGGGTCCTGCAACACGACATCGCTCAGCGTCAGATTGACCCTCGGCCAGAGGCCTATCTTGGCGCCGCCATTGATGGTGAGCTTGTAGCCGGTCTCGCGCTCGACCCGATCGGTGATCGCAGATGTGAGGAACGAGGACGGGATCCCGACCGCTGCGACCAGCGCGATGATCACGATCACGGCAGCGATGGCGGCCCCGGCGAATTTCAGTGCTCTCATGTCGTTGTTCCAGGCCGGGCAAGCGGAATTCCGCCGCAGAAGGACACGGCCGATCACACGAGTTTATCCCGCAAGCGGGATCTCGCTCCATTGACCGGAAAAATAATCCGTTACCGCATGAACTTATGTGACCTCTCACACACTCTTATGAGGGTGATTTTTGCTAACCGGGCGTCAGGGGATCGGCTCGGATGGATTTGGAAGGCAGCAGTACAATGAGCAAACAGGCCGAATTTGCGGTCATTCTGAAGATGAATCCGATGTTCGCCGATCTCGGTGCGGACGAATTGCAGCGGCTTTCCGGCCTCTGCCACACCCAGCAACTCGCGACCGGCGAGGTGCTGTTCCAGAAAGGCGATCCCGGCGATGCCCTGTTTGGGGTCCGCCGTGGTCAGATCCGGATCGAGACCGGTGCCTCCGACGGCAGCCGGCTCACACTGAACTTCATGGGATCCGGCGACCTGTTCGGCGAGGTCGCCGTGCTCGACGGTCAGGACCGCACCGCGGATGCGACCGCGGGCGAGCCCAGCGAATTATTCGTGTTGCGGCGGCAGGATTTCCTCGGCTTCCTCGAGCGCGAGCCGAAGGTTGCGGTCAGGCTGATCGAATTGCTGTGCCAGCGCATCCGCTGGCAGAGCGAGCGGATGGAAGAATCCGTGCTGCAGCCATTGCCGGTCCGCCTCGCACGGCGGCTGTGCGCGCTGGCCGAGGATTTCGGTTCCGAGGTGCACATCTCGCAGGAACAGCTCGGCATCTTCGTCGGCGCCGCGCGCGAAAGCGTCAACCGGCAGCTGCAGACCTGGCGCAGGGACGGCATCGTCGACCTGCAGCGCGGCCGGATCATGCTGCACAACATGACCAAGCTGACTGCGGTTGCGCGCAACGACTGAAGCGGACCGCATGCAACGCGCGCGGGAAGATCCGATTCATTCGCGCGCTTTGCTCGCGAATGTTGACGCACTCCTGCCTAAAAGACGTGCTTGCATGATGAGGCCGGTACCGCTTTCATCCGGCCGCCGGTCCTTGGGGTGACACCCAGCCTTTGCTGGCCTCACGCCATCCACCTGCAAACCCCTGCGGTCTCTCCCGTTGACCGCAGGGGTTTTGCGTTCCGGCAGATGCGTGACGCGAATCAGCCTACCTCAACACCACTTCGGGATCGGCCCAGCGCAGATACTGGCGCGGCGCGGCGCCGAGCTCGCGCTTGAACATCGCGGCGAAAGCGCTCGGGCTTTCATAGCCGACGTCGAGCGCAACGCAGGTGACGGCCTCGCCGGCGCCGAGCCGCGCCAGCGCTTCGAGCAGCCGCACCCGCTGGCGCCAGGCCGCAAAGCTCTGGCCTGTCTCGCGCCGGAACAGACGTGTCAGCGTCCGCCGGCTGAGCTGGCAGCGATCGGCCCATTCGTCGAGCGTAAGATCGGAACTCGGATCGACCAGCACGGCTTCGCAGATCGCGGCGAGCCGCGGATCGGGCGGCACCTGCACATGCAGCGACACTTCCGGCATCCTGCCGATCTCGTCGAGCAGGAAATCGACCAGCCTGCCGTCGCGCCCTTCCGGATCGTAACGGGTCGGCATGTGCACCGCTTCTTCCATCAACGCCTCGACCAGCGCGGAGACCCTGATCAGGCGGCATGTCGCCGGAGCATTCCTGATGCGGTCAGGCGTGACATAGATGGTCTGGATCTCGACCTCGCCCCAGGCCCGCGACTGGTGCGCGACGCCGGCCGGAATCCACAGGCCGTGGCCGGGCGGCACGACGAAATGGCCGCGCTCGGTCATCATCGAGGTCACGCCCGCGGTCTGCAGGATGAACTGATCGCGTCGGTGCGCGTGTCGTGCGCTGGTGCTTTCGTTCGGATAGGAGGCCGCCATCGCCGCGAGCGGCCGTTCGACCTGTTGCAGCTGTCCGGCATAGTGCGCGGCGGCTGCGGGACCCGATTGCTTGCGGCAGACGCGCAAGCCGGTGGTGTCATTTCGTCGCGCTGCGACTTTCAAGTGTCGTGAGCTCCTGATCGATCGTCGTTTTCGCAGGGTGCTCATGCATCTTCCGGGCCACTTGGCCCGATCGCGATGGTTGTTGTCCCCCTTCAGGTAGCGCGGGCTATGGCGTTTGGCAACAATGCCTCACCCCGCGGCATTCGCCGAAATCGAATGTGAGAGCGCGGAGACGGAGAGGTCCGATGAACAGACGCGAATTCACCAAGGCAATGCTGGCCTGCGGTGCAGCCATCCCGTTCGGCATCACGCGGGCGGCGGGCCAGACCCGCGGTGGAACGCTCAACACCATCATCCAGCCCGAGCCGCCGGTTCTGGTGACCGCGCTGAACCAGCAGCAGCCGACCTTGACGCTCGGCGGCAAGATTTACGAAGGCCTGCTGAAATACGGCGCCGATCTCAAGCCGATGCCCGGCATGGCGCAGTCCTGGGAGATCTCGCCCGACGGCCTGACCTATACGTTCAAGCTGTTTCCGGGCATCACCTTCCACGACGGCAAGCCAATGACCTCGGAGGACGTGGTCTTCAGCTGCATGAAGTTGCTGGTGGAGACGCATCCGCGCGCACGGCAAAACTTCGCCCGCGTGGCGTCGGCGGAGGCGCCCGATCCGCTCACCGTGGTGTTCAAATTGAAGCAGCCGTTCGCGCCCTTCATCGGCTGCTTCGATTGCACGTCCGCCCCGATCGTGCCCAAGCACATCTATGACGGCACCGACTACCGCAAGAACCCGGAGAACGACAAGGCGATCGGCACCGGCCCCTTCAAGCTGAAGGAGTGGGTGCGCGGCTCGCATGTTCATCTCGTCCGCCACGACGGCTACTATCAGAAGGACCAGCCCTATCTCGACGAGATCGTCTACCGCGTGATTCCGGATGCGGCCTCGCGCGCGCTGGCGCTCGAGAACGGCACGGTGCAGCTCGTGCAATGGTCCGACGTCGAATTCTACGATGTGCAGCGTTTCAAGGCGCAGAAGAACCTCGAATTCACCACCAGGGGCTACGAGTATTTCGCGCCGCATCAGTGGCTCGAAATGAACAATCGCATCGCGCCGATGAACGACAAGCGGTTCCGGCAGGCGGTGATGCACCTGATCGATCGCGAGGCGTTCAGCAAGCGGGTCTATTTCGGCAATGCCAAGGTGGCGACCGGACCGATCTCGTCGAAGACGCGGTTCTACGATCCGAACGTGAAGCGCTACGAGTTTTCGGTCGACAAGGCCAAGGCCCTGCTCGACGACATGGGATTGAAGCCTGGCGCCAACGGCAAGCGCGCCGAGATCAAGTATATCGTGCCGCCCTATGGCGAGTCCTATCAGCGGGCCGGCGAATTCTTCCGCCAGAGCTTCGCGCGGGTCGGCATCGACCTCGTCCTTGTCGGCACCGACATGGCCGGATGGGCCGAGAAGGTCGGCAACTGGGATTATGAGATGACCCAGAATCTGCTCTACCAGCTCGGCGATCCCGCGCTGGGCGTCGCCCGCACCTATATTTCGTCGAACATCAAGAAGGGCATCCTGTTCTCCAACACGCAAGGCTATTCGAATCCCGAGGTCGACAAACTGTTCGACGAGGCCGCGGTGACGCTCGATGAAGCCAAGCGCCAGGAGCTCTACACCAAGGTGCAGCAGGTCCTGGTCGAGGACGTGCCGGTGGCCTGGACGCTCGAGATCGAATATCCCATCATCTACGACAGGGCGTTCAAGAACATCGTGACGACGGGCATCGGCTCGCACGAAACCTTCGGGTCGGTCTACAAATCGTGACCCGGCTCGGCAGCGCCGCGGCGATCGGACTTCAGGCGGTCAGCCGCATCGCCCAGCTCGTCGCCGTGATCCTCGTCATCGCGACGTTCAATTTCGTGCTGGTGCGGGCCGCGCCCGGCGATCCGGCCCAGGTCATGGCCGGGCAATCCGGCGCGTCCGATCCGAAACTGCTCGACGACCTGCGCAAGGAGTATGGCCTCGACAAGCCGTATTTCGTGCAGCTTGCGAGCCACCTCAGCCGCGTCGTCAGGCTCGACCTCGGCTATTCCTACCGCCAGCGCCGTCCGGTCGTCGATCTGATCCTCGAGCGGCTTCCGGCGACGCTTCTCTTGACCGTGACGGCCTTTTGCCTCGCGCTCGTGATCGGCACCGCGCTCGGCGCGCTGGCCGGGCTCGCGGCGGGCAGCGTGCTCGACACGGTGTTCACCGTGCTCTCGCTCGTGCTCTACGCGACGCCGGTGTTCTGGCTCGGCCTGATGCTCGTGCTGGTGTTCTCGGTGACGCTCGGCTGGCTGCCGCCGTTCGGTTACGAGACCATCAACGTCCAGCTCTCGCCGGTCGAGCATGCGCTCGACATCATGAAACACATGATCATGCCGGTCACGTCGCTGGCGGCGATCTATCTGGCGATCTATGCCCGCCTGATGCGCTCCTCGATCATCGAGGTCGCGCAGCAGGATTTCATCAAGACCGCGCGCGCCAAGGGCTTGTCCGGAGCGCGCATCGTGGTCGGCCACATGCTGCGCAATGCGCTGGTGCCGGTCGTCACTGTCGCCGGCATGCAGGCCGGCGCGCTGGTCGGCGGCGCCGTGGTGATCGAGACGGTGTTTGCCTGGCCGGGCCTCGGCCGCCTGACCTTCGAGGCACTGCTGCAGCGCGACTATCCGGTCCTGCTCGGCATCTTCCTGATCCTCTCGATCGTCGTGATCGCGCTCAACCTGCTCACCGACCTGGTCTACCGGCTGATCGATCCCCGCATGACCACGGGGGCGGTGTGATGGACACGGTGCGCGCCTTCCTGCGTCATCCGAGCGGAATGATCGGCCTTGTCCTGCTGCTCGTCGTTGTTGTCGTCGCGATCATCGCGCCGATCGCATTTCCGGTCTCGCCCTGGGAGATGGTCGGCGCGCCGTTCACGCCGCCCGGCGAGGACGGGTTATGGCTCGGCGGCGATACGCTCGGCCGCGACGTCGCCGCCGGGGTCGCCTACGGCGCGCGCGTCTCGCTCCTGATCGGCATCGCCTCGGCGCTCGCGGCGATGGCGATCGGCGTCGTGATCGGCGCGATGTCAGGCTATTTCGGCGGCAAGATCGATCTGGTGCTGATGCGGATGACGGAATTGTTCCAGACCATTCCGGCCTTCGTGCTGGCCATCCTGCTGGTCGCGACCTTCAATCCGTCGCTGCTGACGATCATCCTGACCATCGGCGCGGTGAGCTGGCCGCCGCTGGCGCGGCTCACGCGCGCCGAATTCCTCCGTCTGCGGCACCGCGAATTCGTCGAGGCCGCGTTGTGCCAGGGTGAACGCACCTGGCGCATCGTGCTCGGCCATATCCTGCCGAACGCGATCTCGCCGATCCTGGTGGTGACGTCGCTGACGGTCGCGACCGCGATCCTGCTGGAAAGCGCGTTGTCCTTCATGGGGCTCGGCGATCCCAATCTGATGTCGTGGGGCTTCATGATCGGCGCTGGCCGCACCGTGATCCGGAATGCGTGGTGGATGAGCGTGTTTCCCGGCCTTGCCATCCTCGTCACCGTGCTGGCGATCAACCTGTTCGGCGAGGGACTGTCCGATGTCCTCAACCCGCGCGTATCGAGGCGCCGGTCATGAGCGGAGCCATGCAGTCCGGCGCGCCTGTTCTTGCCGTCGAGGGCCTCTCGATCGCGCTCCCCAAGGGAGGCGACCGGCCCTTCGCGGTCGAGAATGTGTCGTTTGAAATCAGGCCAAACGAGGTGGTTTGCCTGGTCGGCGAATCCGGCTCCGGCAAGTCGATGATCGCGCATGCGGTGCTGTCGCTGTTGCCGCGGGGCGTCGACATCGCGTCCGGCGCCGTGACGGTCGCAGGGCAGGATCCGTCGAAGCTCGACGGCCGCGCCCTCCGCAAGTTGCGCGGCGGCAACGCCGCGATGATCTTTCAGGAGCCGTTGTCCTCGCTCAATCCGCTGAAGCGCGTCGGCAGGCAGATCGAGGAGATGATCCTGGCGCACCAGCGGCCAGCGCCGTCGGTGGCCGAAGTCCGCGAGCGGGTGCTGACGCTGCTGACCCAGGTCGGGCTGCCAAATCCGCAGCTGCTGGAAAAGAGCTACCCGTTCGAGCTTTCCGGCGGCCAGCGCCAGCGTGTGATGATCGCGATGGCGATGGCCAACCGCCCCGCGCTCCTGATCGCGGACGAGCCGACCACCGCGCTCGATGTCACGACCCAGCGCCAGATCCTGCGCCTGATCGACGATCTCCGGCGCGAGTGCGGTATGGGCGTGCTGCTGATCACCCATGATTTCGGCGTTGTCGCCGACGTTGCCGATCGCGTCGTGGTGCTGCGCCATGGCAGGGTGGTCGAGCAGGGCACGGCCAGCGAGGTGCTTCGCAATCCTCAGGCCGCCTACACGCGCGAATTGATCGACGCGGTTCCGAAGGCGCGCCTTGCCGACATCCACGAGGCCATCCTGCGTCCCGAGCCGCTGCTTGAGGTCATCGGCCTGCAAAAGACCTTTCGGGTCAAGCGTGGCTGGTTGCAGCCGCCGCGCGAGGTGATCGCCGCTAATGGCGTCTCGCTGACGCTGCACGAGGGCGAGACGCTTGCGGTGGTCGGTGAATCCGGCTCCGGCAAGTCGACGCTCGGGCGCATGATCATGCGGCTCACCGAACCTGATGCCGGGGCCATCCGCTTTGGCGGCGCGGATCTCCGGCAGCTGCGCGGCGAGGCGTTGCGCCAGGCGCGGCGCCAGCTCCAGATCGTGTTCCAGGATCCGTTTGCCAGTCTCGATCCGCGCCAGAAGGTCGGCGATGCCATCGCGCGCGGTCCGATGGCCTATGGCACGTCGCGGGCCGAGGCGATGGCGCAGGCGAACAAGCTCCTGGTGCGGGTCGGCCTGTCGGCGACCGCCGCCGATCGCTACCCGCACGAATTCTCGGGCGGCCAGCGCCAGCGCATCTGCATCGCGCGGGCGCTGGCGCTGAAGCCGCGGGTTCTGATCGCCGACGAGGCGGTGTCGGCGCTGGACGTCTCGGTGCAGGCCCAGGTGCTGGCGCTGCTCGCCGAGTTGCGCCAGGAGATGCGGCTTGCGATGATCTTCATCACCCACGATTTGCGGATCGCCGCCGAGATCGCCGACCGCGTCATCGTCCTGCAGAAGGGACGTATCGTCGAGGAAGGCACCACCGCCGACGTGTTCACCGCGCCGCGCCAGGCCTACACTCGCGATCTGCTCGACGCGATTCCCGGGCGCGATTTCTTCGACCAGCCGGGCTTTGCGGCCGCGGCCGATGCACGCCCCACAGCAAGGATCAATTCATGACCGACAGCCGTTCAGTCCCCCTTCCGGCCGGCGCGCGCGAGCGCATCGAGGCGGCTGTCGACGCCGCCTTCGAGCAGCAGCTCGCGACCACGATCGCCTTCTCGTCGATCCCCAGCACGCGCGGCCAGGAAGGTCCGTGCCAGGACATGTTCGCGAAGCTGCTGCGCGAGCGCGGCTACGAGGTCTACGACTGGGTCATCAATCAGGATGAACTGAAGACGCTGCCCGGCTACGGGCCGGTCGAGACCGATTTCTCCCGCGCGCGGACCGTCGTCGGCACCTATCGGCCGGCGCGCGAGGAGGGACGTTCGCTGATCCTTCAGGGTCATTGCGACGTGGTGCCGGTCGGGCCGCTCGACATGTGGGAGCGGCCGCCGTTCCAGCCGGTGGTCGAGGACGGCTGGCTCTATGGCCGCGGCACCGGCGACATGAAGTCGGGCACCATTGCCGCGCTCTACGCGCTCGATGCGGTGAAGGCCGCGGGCTTTGTGCCGAAAGGCCGCATCCATCTGCAATCCGTGATCGAGGAGGAGAGCACCGGTCTCGGCGCGCTCTCGACCTTGCAGCGCGGTTACCGTGCCGATGCCTGCCTGCTGCCGGAGCCGACCGAGGAACGGTTGATGCGCGCCCAGGTCGGCGTGATCTGGTTTCGCCTCAGGGTTCGCGGAATCCCGGTCCATGTCGCGCGCGCCGGCACCGGCTCCAACGCGATCCGCGCCGCCTATCATCTGATCGGCCATCTCGACGCGCTGGAGGCGGAGTGGAACGAGCGTGCCAAGTCGCATCGCTACTTCGGCGCGGTGCATCACCCGCTCAACTTCAATCCCGGCATCATCAAGGGCGGCGATTGGGCCTCCAGCGTGCCGGCCTGGTGCGACGTCGATTGCCGAATCGGCATCCTGCCGGGATGGAAAATCGCCGACTGCCAGGCCGAGATCGTCGACTGCGTGACCAAGGCCGCCCGGGCCCATCCGTTCCTCGCCAACAATCCGCCCGAGATCGTCTGGTCCGGCTTCCTGTCGCCGGGCTATGAAGCGACCGAAGTGCAGGATAGCGAGGCCGTCCTCGGCTCGGTCTACGAGCACGTGTTCGGGCGCGAGCTGACGGATTTTCCCTCCACCGCGCTGACGGATGCGCGCTTCTATGGCCTGGACTATGGTGTTCCCGCATTCTGCTTCGGCGCCAGGATGGAGAACGCGCACGGCTTCAATGAACGGGTCCAGCTCGATTCGCTGAAGAAGGTCACCAAGGCTTACGCCCTCTTCGTCGCGAGCTGGTGCGGTGTCGATAGAGCATGATCCGGAAAAGTGCGAAGCGGTTTTCCGACAAGATCATGCTCAACGAATTGAGACAAACCAAACGGGAGGTTCGCTATGGGTGACCAGAATGCAGGCGGCAAGCCGCCGGTCAAATCGCAGGAGGATCTTCGTGCGCATTTCGGGCAATTGAGCCCGCTCGCCGAGAAAAAGGTGCTCTACCATCTCGACAAGTTCTGCCGCGACTTCATCGCGCTGTCGCCGTTCCTCGTCATCGCCTCCAGCGACGGCAAAGGGCATGCCGATGCCAGCCCGCGCGGCGATGCGCCGGGCTTCGTCTCCGTGCTCGACGACAAGACGCTGCTGATCCCGGATCGGCGCGGCAACAACCGGGTCGATACGTTCGGCAATATCATCGCGTCGCCCGGGATCGGGCTGATCTTCATGGTGCCCGGCATCAACGAGACGCTGCGCGTCAACGGGCGCGCCGAGATCTCGCAGGAGCCGGACCTGTTGACGCCGCTGACGGTGCAGAACGTCACGCCGGTCATCGGCCTCAAGGTGCATGTCGATGAGACCTACTTCCACTGCGGCAAGGCGCTGATGCGCTCGAAGCTCTGGAATCCCGCCGCGCAAGTCGAGCGCCACAGCTTTCCGACGCTCGGCCGGATCATCGCCGAACAGACCGCCGCGATCGAGGTCGAGGTCGCCGAGAAGGCGATGGAAGAGGCCTATCGCACGAGACTCTACTAAAGCGGGATGGGTTTAGGTTGAATCGATTTGGGATTCCCAAATCAGTGTGTTTCTGATTCACCATGCTGGCTGGATAGGAGGCCGGCATGGATGGGCAAGCCTTATTCCCTGGATCTCCGTAA